>OAUA01000012.1_pt1 | contig 200841 bp, 168 predicted proteins | sample 1495081 | NCBI WGS metagenome assembly OAUA01 (sample SAMEA2579993, study PRJEB22360) | human gut metagenome | biome: human gut; feature: human-associated habitat; material: faeces | place: Denmark | collected 2008/2010
TTTATCTAACAAGCATTGGATCTAGAGAAAGTATATGAAACTGATTTTCTCCCAAACAATCACGCTTGCCAATGCCCAACCTCTTAAAATAACCTTAGGAGAAGATACACAAGTATTGGATGAAGTTGTTGTTACTGCATTAGGTATCAAGCGTGCAACCAAGGCGTTAAGTTATAATGTACAAGAGGTAAAAGGTGATGAATTGACAGCTGTTAAGGACGCCAATTTTATGAATTCATTATCAGGAAAGGTTGCCGGTGTTCAAATTAATAGTGGTGCAACCGGTGCTGGTGGTGCCACACGTGTTGTTATGCGTGGTATGAAATCTCTGACTAAAGATAACAATGCATTGTATGTAATTGATGGTGTACCTATTTTTAATACAGGAAAAAGCGGTGGCGAAGGATTATTTGGAGAAATGGGAGGATCAGATGCTGTTGCTGACTTAAATCCTGATGATATTGCTAGTATTAGTATGATGACCGGTCCTTCTGCGGCAGCATTATATGGTTCTGCTGCGGCAAACGGTGTTGTTTTAATTACTACTAAAAAAGGCCAAACAGAGAAAACGACCATAACAGTATCCAACAGTACTACTTTCTCTAAAGCATATATTATGCCGGATATGCAGAACCGTTATGGTACAAGTTCCGGATTATTCAGCTGGGGAGAATTGGCAAACCGTCGATATAACCCATCTGACTTCTTTGAAACAGGATCCAATGTTATCAATTCGGTAGCATTATCTACAGGAAATACCAAAAACCAGACCTATCTTTCTGCTTCTACAACTAACTCCGGTGGAATTCTTCCGAATAACTCCTATAACCGTTATAATTTTACGGCACGTAATACCACCCATTTCCTGAATGATAAACTTACTCTGGATATCGGTGCACAATATATCGTTCAGAACAACAAAAACATGGTTTCTCAAGGACAGTATTATAACCCTCTCCCATCACTGTATCTATTCCCTCGTGGAGACAACTTTGACGAAATTCGTTTGTATGAACGTTATAATACTAACTACGGCTATATGGAACAATATTGGCCTTATGGTGATGCAAGTTTGTCATTACAAAATCCATATTGGATACAAAATCGCATCAACCGTACCTCCAACAAGAAACGTTATATGATGAACGCTTCTTTGAAATGGCAGGCTACAGATTGGCTCAATGTTGTCGGTCGTGTCAATCTGGACAACTCCGACTACCGGAATAAAAACGAAAAATCTGCTTCTACATTAACAACATTCTGTGGTGTAAGCGGTGGTTTTGAAGATGCCATGCGTCAGGAACGTTCTTTATATGCCGATTTCCTGGCTAATATAGATAAAACATTTGGTGATTTTCATTTAACAGCCAATGTTGGTGCTTCCATATATCATACTTCAATGGATCAGTTATATATTGCAGGTGACCTGGTTATTCCCAACTTCTTCCAGATCAACAATATTAATTTCTCCGCCAACTATAAACCGGACCCTACCGGATATGAAGATGAAATTCAAAGTATTTTTGCCAGTGCTGAATTAAGTTGGAAAAATCAACTGTATCTAACCGTAACCGGACGTAATGACTGGGATTCAAAACTCGCATTCTCCAAACAAAAATCGTTCTTTTATCCGTCAGTCGGTTTATCGGCTTTATTATCAGAAATGGTTAAACTACCAGAGGTGATTTCTTATGCTAAAATACGCGGTTCGTATACAGTGGTAGCCTCTTCTTTCGATCGTTTCCTTACTAATCCGGGGTACGAATACAACAGCCAGACACATAACTGGGCAAATCCGACCGTATATCCGATGGACAATATGAAACCTGAAAAGACTAAATCCTGGGAAATCGGTTTGAACTTGAAATTCTGGGGAAATCGTTTTAATTTAGACGCTACTTACTATCGTTCTAATACACTGAACCAAACATTTAAGGTAGATATCCCCTCTTCTTCCGGATATAAACAAGCGATTGTACAAGCTGGTAACGTGCAAAATCAGGGTATTGAATTAGCTTTAGGATTCAGTGATAAATGGGCAGGATTCGGATGGTCTTCTAATGCAACCTTCACTCTAAACCGTAACAAGGTGAAACGACTGGCAAGCGGTAGCGTGAATCCTGTGACAGGAGAAGCTATCCAAATGGATGAAATGAATGTGGGTTGGTTAGGTAAAGAGAATGTAGCTCCTCGCGTCATCCTGACAGAAGGAGGCTCCATGACTGATATCTATGTATACAACCAGCTGACAAAAGACAATAACGGTAATATAAAAGTCGATCAGAATGGTAATCTGGGTATCACTTCATCAAACACTCCGGTAAAAGTAGGTAATCTGGATGCTGATTTCAACCTCGGATGGACCAATCATTTCACTTATAAAGGAATTGATTTAGGAATTGTATTATCAGCCCGTGTAGGCGGATTAGCTTATTCGGCTACTCAAGGTATTTTAGATTATTATGGAGTATCCGAAACATCTGCAACAGCTCGTGATAATGGTGGTATACCTATTAATAACGGCAAAGTTAACGCCCAAAAGTATTACCAGACTATTGGTACGGGTGAAGGTGGCTATGGTCGTTATTATCTATATAGTGCAACCAATGTACGTTTGCAGGAATTGAGTCTAAACTATACACTTCCTAAAAGATGGTTTAAAAATGTGGCGAATGTTACTTTGGGTATTGTAGGACGTAATTTATGGATGATTTATTGTAAAGCCCCATTTGACCCGGAATTGTCTGCCTCTACCTCCAGTAACTATTATATGAATGTAGACTACTTTATGCAACCCAGCTTGCGTAACTTCGGTTTTAATGTGAAAGTTCAATTCTAAAAGAAAAGCTAATGTTATGAGAAAATATTTAAGAAATATCACAGTCGGTGCCGCTCTGTTGTTACTGGCAGGAAGTTGTACCGATAAATTTGAGGAGTATAATACGAATCAATATCAAATTCATGATGCAGACCCTGCGACTTTGATGAAGTCTATGATTGAAACAATTGTGAATATTCAACAGAATGACTCTCAAATGCAAGATCAGATGGTGGGACAGCTGGGCGGCTATCTATGCTGTTCTAACACATGGAGTGGTACAAACTTCAGCACATTCAATCAGAGTGATGCCTGGAATGCTACCCCCTGGAACACTCCGTTTGAAAAAATATATGGAAACTTTTTCCAAATACAGGAAGCAACTAATTCTACGGGACATTATTATGCTTTTGCGTGTATGATACGTGCAATAACGATGCTTCGTGTAGCAGACTGTTATGGACCGATGCCTTATAGTCAAGTAAAGAAAGGTAATTTTTATGTTTCTTATGATACTCAGGAACAAGTTTATGCAAATATATTAAGTGATTTAGCTAATGCTGCTGACGTTCTTTATAATTATTATGTAGAGACTAATGGTAACGCACCATTAGGTGCCAATGACCCGGTTTTCGATGGAAATTATTCAGGTTGGGCTAAGCTAGCCAATTCAATGCGTTTACGTGTTGCAATGCGAATCAGCGGAACATGGCCTGGCATTGCTCAAGAGGCAGCTGAAGCAGCAGTAACACATAAAGCAGGATTGATTGAAAGTAATTCGGATAATGCTATGCTTTCTTGTGGCACGCAGAGTAATCCCTATCAACTGGCAGCTGTAAGTTGGGGTGATCTGCGTGTGAATGCAAATATTGTAGATTATATGAATGCATATGGCGATCCACGTATGCCGAAGTTCTTTAATAAGTCTACCCTTGCCGGGAAAACAGATAAATATGTAGGTATGCGTACTGGAGATGCTGATTTTAAAAAGGCAGATGCAGCAGGATTCTCTATTCCTGCATATACGGCAACTTCTAAATTAATGGTTTTCTGTGCTGCAGAGACAGCGTTTTTACGTGCAGAAGGAAAATTGCGTGGTTGGAATGTCGGTTCTAAAACAGCAAAAGCCTATTACGAAGATGGTATTAATTTATCAATGGAACAATATCAGGTTTCAGCCACTGAATACATGAAGATTGACGAGGCTCCTGTCGTATCACATGAAAGTGATGTTGTGCAAAATGCTACTGCTACAATTACCAATACTGTGAGTGTAATGTGGGATGACAGCGAGTCTGACAACGTAAATGGAAAGAATTTCCAACGTGTCATTACTCAAAAATGGATCGCCAATTATCCATTAGGATTGGAAGCATGGGCTGAATATCGCCGTACAGGTTATCCGGAACTTTATCCTTGTATCGACAATCTATCAGATTGTGGTGTGAGCAGCCAACGCGGTATGCGTCGTTTAAGCTTCCCTTATACAGAGGCACAAAACAATAAAGCCAATTATGATCTGGGAGTAGCAGAACTCGGTGGTGCTGATAATGAAGCTACTGACTTAAAGTGGGCTAAAAAGAACTAATTTATATAATGCATAAAAAGGACTTTTATGAAGAAAATTTATTTATTATACATTGTACTCATATCACTGGCAACGACCTCATTGATCGGTTGCAGTGACTGGACGGAGTCGGAAGCAAAAACTTTTCCCGAATCGATCGTATCGGATGAATATTATGCGGCCTTGCGTGCCTATAAGCAGACAGATCACCAAGTTGCCTTTGGCTGGTTTGGTGGCTGGAGTGGTGAAGGTGCTTTTATGAAAAGCTCTCTAGCTGGTATTCCGGATAGCGTAGATATTGTTTCTATTTGGGATAATGGAACGAATCTTTCTGAAGCTCAACGTAAGGATATGGCTTTTTGCCAGAACATGAAAGGTACAAAAATTATATACTGTTCAATTATCGGTGGTGTAGGAGACAAACTGACTCCACAGAATATACTGGATAATTGGGAAGAAATGGGATACAATAGTAAACAGGAAGCTATTAATGATTTTTGGGGATACCCGTCAGACGAAAGTAATATAGAAGCAGTAGAAACTTCAATCCGCAAATATGCAAAAGCGATTGTAGATACTTTAAATCTATATGGTTATGATGGATTTGATATAGATTACGAACCTGTGGCCGGACCCTACACCGGAAATATAGTCAATTCAGATGAACATTTGTTTTTCTTTATTGACGAATTAGGCAAGTATCTGGGACCGAAATCCGGAACAGGAAGACTATTGGTCATTGATGGTGAACCTCAAAGAATTACTACCAAGCCTGAAATTGGAACTTACTTTGATTATTTCATTATCCAAGCCTACAAACCGGGAAGTGATTCAAATTTAGACAAACGACTTATTGATGGTAAGGTTTGGGGACCAGGGTTGGTAGAAACTTTTGGCGGAGTAATGACCGAAGAGGTAATTACGAGAAGAACTATAATGACTGAAAACTTCGAAGCGACCGATGCTGCGATGGATGGCGGTTATCCCTATACCGACCGTTATGGGAATAGTATGAAATCTTTGGAAGGCATGGCACGTTGGCAGCCTAGAAATGGTTTCCGTAAAGGTGGGGTAGGAACTTATCACATGGAAGCAGAATTTGGTACTTCACCGGAATATAAGAATATACGTCGTGCCATCCAGATTATGAATCCATCATCACATTCATTACTTAAAAATTAATGTAAACTATGAAACGTATGAATTATATAAGAACTTTATACTTCTCTGCAATTATAGCAGGCTTAGGAAGTATGGTAAGTTGCGGAGATGCGAAATATGATGCTTTAGACACACATGCTTATATTGAAGAAGCACTTTCAAGTACAAGCCAAAAAGTAACTGTACAAGCCTCTGGCGAAAGTTTTACTACTCTAAATGTGCATCTTAGCAATCTTTCTTCTACAGACAACCATTATAAGTTGGTCACGGACCAATCTGTATTGGATGCCTATAACCACATTAATGGAACCGGATATATAATGTTGCCCGAAGGATATTATACACTACCGGAAACTATTACAGTGAAAGCCGGACAGTATGCCACTGATGCCCTCTCTATTGCCTTGAAAGCTTTTAGTCAGGAAATGATGAAGTCAGGAGAATCATATGCGCTGCCTGTAAAACTTGTATTGCAGGATGGAAGCATTTCACCAATGGCAAATACCGGAACTTTTGTTATTTTAGCTGAAAGTATTATTGAGTTTTCAGCCCCGATGTTTACCGGTTCTGCTAATTTAACTTCTAATAAATATGCAGAATCATCTGAAACGTATGCACAATATACGATAGAGGTTCGTTTTCAAGTAAGTAATATGAATAATCGAAATCGTGCTATTTTTAGTAATGGTAACGGTGATGCCCTGAATAATATCTTGTTGCGTTTTGAAGACCCGCAGTCTGATAATGAAAATTTCAAGGCTCATTCATTAGTACAAGTTGTGGGCCGTAATAGTCTTTATTTGAATCCAAGCAATTCTTTTAAGCCTAATGAATGGCAACATCTAGCTCTAGTATGCGACGGTTCATCTTACCGTCTTTATATTAACGGAATAGATTCAGGTGTCTTGAGTATTCCATCGGGACCCACTATTTTTTCCAGTATAAGTTGGTTTTCTGCCGATACATGGTGGAGTGGTTGTAAGATTTTGATGAGCGAAGCACGTATTTGGTCTGTAGTTCGTTCCGCTTCTCAAATTCAAAATAACATGACTCAAGTTAGCCCAAAATCTGTGGGTTTGGAAGCCTATTGGCGATTCAATGAAGGACAAGGCAATGTATTCGAAGATGCAACCGGCAAAGGTCATACTTTGACTACTTCTGCTACTCCTACCTGGATTGACGGTATTTTATCTACAGATAAATCTACCGAATGGAAATAGTAATAATTTAATCGTATGTACATATGAAAAATATATTTCAATCACTATCAATAGCAACTCTACTCGGCTTGTTTGTCCCGTTCATTTCCTCCTGTAGCGATGATGAAGAAGTTTTTAACGAGTGGAATGCTACGTATGTGTCTCTACAGAGAAATGACTATTTATCGGGGAATGTAAAAAAGTTCAATCTGACTCATGATGCGAATGGAATCGGAGGAGATGAAATTAAGATGGCTTTTACTGTAAAAACACAGAAAGCAGTCTCTACAGATATGGTTATCGTATTAAGTGCAAAAAGTGAAACAGAAGGGCTTGATGCAAGCCAGATCGTTTTAAGTTCCTCACAGGTTACTCTCAAAGAAGGACAGATGACTTCTGAAGAAATCACTGCAACGGTCGATCCAACGATATTCGCCAGTATCATGGAAAAAACAAGTTTCTCTTTCAGTGTATCAATCAGTAATGTAACTACCAATGATAAGAACACTGTCATTAGCAGTAATTTAAGTATCTTACCTGTCATCATTAATAAAGCTGCCTACTGTAATCTAAAAAGTGGTACTCCTAGCAATAGCCAACTTATCAGTAATCGTGCAGGTTGGATTGTTAATGTGAAAGAAGGAGTAGACGGCGCACCTAATAATTTAATTGATGGCAAGACTGGAACTGACGTTGCTCTAAATAATAAAGGCTTCTGGTTCACCGTTGATTTAGGAGAAACTTAGGTTTTAACAGGCATCAAAACGAATCACTGGGGAAATGCATATGCTCCTAGAGAAGTGGAAATATTACAGTCTGAAAATGGTATGACATGGAAATCATTAAGTTCATTAGCAATACCCGGTAGAGTAGTACAAAACATCACGTTCATCTCTCCTATTACTACGCGATATCTAAAATATCAGATTATTACTATCTCTACAAACGGTCGTACGGATGTTACAGAATTTAATGTTTACGAACCCAAAAGTGAGTAAGTATTTATGAATAGATAACTATAAAAATATAGAATAGAGGCTATCAAACAGGCCTTAAGTTCATAAAATCACCCTCATTACAATGAACTGCACCCCAAAAGTTGAACACAAAACTTAAGGAGTGCAGTTCAGTCATGTAGTGAGGGTGATTTCTCGTGTTAAAGACTATCTAATCAAATCCCATTCCAATCAGTTTGCCACTACATATATGTGAAATGCCCCCAGAAAGTTATGTATCTAACTTTTGGGAGCACTTCACATCTTTATATAACGAACAAACCTTAATCTGTCAAGATCTAATTAGACAGCCTTTTAGAAACACTAACCTATCTCTTATTTCTTCATCACTCGGACAATCCGTCCGTCTTTCTTATAAGAGAAATGATTGGTATGCATTAATACATTCAGTATCTCATCAGCAGTGCTATCAGTAGAGAATTCACCGGTAAACCGTTCTGATTTCAATGCTTCATCCTTATAGATAAATTTGATGTCGTACAACTTCTCCATAATATTGGTTATTTCCAATAAAGACTGTTGCTTAAATTCCAACTTGCCATTAATCCAGAGAAGCACATCTGTAGGTTGGTTATATTCAATTAACTCTGCTTGATAAGTATCCGTATTTACATTCAATGTCTGTCCCGGTTTCAACAAATAACCATTCTCTTCCGTTCGCGGAGAATCTACCCGTACCAGTCCTTGAAGCAAGGTAGTCACTACCCTATTCTCATCTTGGCGTGCACGCACATTAAATTTCGTACCAAGCACACAAGTCTTGATTTGCTTACTATTTACTATAAATGGAGCATGTTTATCATGAGACACTTCAAAATAGGCTTCACCCGACAAATCGATTTGACGATCCGAACTCCATAAAGAATTATGATAAACTATTTTTGAAGATGCATTCAGCCATACCTTACTACCATCCGGCAACACAGTCTGCGCTCTCTGTCCGGCAGCAGTTATCACCTCATAATCCGAAAGCTTATTAGAAAGTAATCCCCAGGCAATTCCACCGGCAAAAACGAGTCCGGTAAGAAAAGCAGCCGCCACAGTAGCATAACGTCCCCAACGGATTGAAATACTTTTCCGCTTAGCCTTTTTCTCCTTTTCTCTGATAGCTGATTTAAATTGATCCAATGACGCCTCTGTATCTACAGTATTCATCACCGCTATACGCTCACCTACAAAGAGAGTGTAATAAAGTTGCTCCAAAGTTTTCCGGTTTTCCGGCCCTTCCTCGCACCAAGCTTCCACCCGAGCAGCTTCTTCATCATTACATTCACCTTGCAGGTAATTCACCAAGATAGTTTCATCCATGCTCTTTTATCTTTTTACAAAAAAACTATAATACCTTTGTAGTAATACAGTTGTGAGCACAAATATACTAAAGAGAAAAAGAAAAAAATATTTTTTCTCGCATTTTTATTTCATTTATCTACTTCTTTCATTATTTTTGTCTTACATAAATTAAAAGAGAATGTCACAATCTCCGATATATTTGGATATTAATAATAATAAGTCCGTTATCACTGCCCTAAAAGCAGGAGAAGAAAAAGTTTTTGACGTCGTCTACAGACATTATTTCCGTAGGCTATGTGCTTTTTGTTCCCAGTATGTAAGTGAGCAGGAAGAAATAGAGGAGATTGTGCAGGAAACAATGATGTGGCTGTGGGAAAACCGTTGTACTCTGATGGAAGATCTGACACTCAAAACTCTTCTTTTTACGATTGTCAAGAACAAAGCCCTCAACCGTCTTTCCCATTTTGAGATTAAACGAAAAGTACATCAGGAAATCGTAGATAAATATGATAGTGAGCTCAATAACCCGGACTTCTATTTGAGTGATGAGCTTTTCCGTCTATATGAAGAAGCATTAAAAAGACTTCCGAAAGAATATCTCGAAGCCTACGAGATGAACCGTAATCAACATCTGACGCATAAAGAAATTGCCGAGAAACTGAATGTATCTCCACAAACGATTAATTACAGAATTGGACAAGCTTTAAAGCTATTACGAGTAGCTTTAAAAGACTATCTACCTTTATTCATACTTATTTTCGGACCTAATTTTTTCGAACAATCATGAAATCAAACTTCGTATTTAGTAGTTCAAGCCTGTTTATCGGACTTTTTCTTTTCTTCTTCACAGAAAATGTATGTTCACAAGAATCTGCTGACAACTGGACTCTTAAACAAGCCCGCCAATGGACACAGAAGCAAGAATGGGCGAACGGGCTGAAGGCAATGCCTCATAAGACAACCGATTATCAGGAGTTTGCCTCACAATATCACAAGAACAAGAAAGTGTGGGACAAGACTTTCCAATGGCTAGCTACCCACGATCTCGTAAATATGCCTGCCGGACGATACGAAGTAGATGGTGAACATTGCTACATCAATGTGCAGGATGCAACAACACAAGATGTCAGTAAACGTAAAATTGAAGCACACCGCCATGGTATTGATCTGCAATATGTAGTGAAAGGCACCGAACGTTTCGGAATTACTTCAGCAGAATATGCAGAGCCTATCACTGAATACAAACCGGATGTTACTTTCTACAAAGCCAAGAAAATAAAATATGTAGATTCCACTCCGGATACATTCTTCATGTTCTTCCCCAAAAACTTTCATCAGGCATTGGTAAAGGCAGGGAAAGAACCGGAGGACATACGGGTCATTGTTGCTAAAATCGAATATATCCCATAAACAGAAACATGAGTGAACTTTTAGTCTATAAAGCCTCCGCAGGTTCGGGTAAGACATTTACCCTGGCAGTGGAATATATCAAACTGTTAATTCTCAATCCCCGCGCCTACCGGCAAATTCTCGCTGTCACCTTTACCAATAAGGCAACTGCAGAAATGAAAGAACGCATTCTTAGTCAGCTTTACGGCATACAGATAGGCGATAAAGATTCCGAAGCCTACCTCAACCGAATTAAAGAAGAGACAGGAAAAACTGAACAGGAGATACGGGAAGCGGCAGGCGTCGCCCTTAGCTATATGCTGCATGATTACAGCCGGTTCAGGGTAGAGACTATCGACTCATTTTTTCAATCTGTCATGCGCAATCTCGCACGGGAACTGGAACTTAGCCCGAATCTGAATATTGAGTTAAATAACACCGAAGTTCTTAGTGACGCTGTAGATAGCATGATTGAGAAACTAGGACCCACTTCTCCCGTTCTCGCATGGTTACTCGATTATATCAACGAACGAATTGCCGACGATAAACGTTGGAACGTGTCGGACGAAGTAAAAAGTTTCGGACGCAATATTTTCGATGAAGGTTATATTGAAAAGGGAGAAGGACTCCGGCAACGGTTACGAAACCCTGATACCATCAAAGAGTATCGCAAGCAACTGAAAGCGCTGGAAACGGAAATTCTGGAGCAAATGAAAGGATTCTATGACCAATTCGAAGGAGAACTAGATGGACACGCACTGACTGCTGATGATCTGAAAAACGGTTCACGCGGAATCGGAAGTTATTTTCGTAAACTTAATAATGGTATTTTAGGCAATGATATCCGTAATGCTACAGTAGAAAAATGTCTGGAAGACGCAAAGAACTGGGCAACCAAGACTTCTCCCCGCTACGCGGACATCATTAATTTAGCCAACTCTAGTCTCATGCAAATTCTGGAAGATGCTGAAAAGTTACGTTCCAAGAATAATTTGTTACTGAATAGTTGCCGATTATCCCTGCAACATCTCAACAAAGTGCAACTCCTCGCCAATATCGATGAAGAAGTACGTCAGTTGAATCACGACAACAATCGTTTTCTATTATCAGATACGAATGCCCTGCTCCATCAACTGGTGAAAGACGGTGACTCCTCTTTTGTATTCGAAAAGATAGGAACGAATATCCATAACGTCATGATAGATGAGTTTCAGGATACCAGCCGGATGCAATGGGGAAATTTCAAATTGCTCTTACTGGAAGGATTGTCTCAAGGAGCAGACAGTTTGATTGTAGGAGACGTTAAACAATCCATTTATCGTTGGCGAAATGGCGATTGGGGAATTCTCAACAGCCTGAATAATCACATCGAACATTTCCCGATCCGCGTCAAGACATTAGCTACCAACCGGAGAAGTGAAACCAATGTTATCCGGTTTAATAACCAAATCTTCACAGCTGCCGCCAACTATCTGAACGGAGTATATAAGCAACAGTTAGGCAAGGATTGTGAGGATCTGCAGAAAGCCTATGCCGACGTTGTGCAGGAATCTCCCCGAAGTACAGAAAAAGGATATGTAAAAGTCTCTTTTCTCGAACCCGACGAAGAACATGATTATACCGAACAGACATTAATCAGTCTGGGAGAAGAAGTGCAACATCTCCTCACCTCCGGAGTACGACTGAATGATATAGCCATCCTGGTACGAAAAAATAAAAGTATTCCCCGAATCGCCGACTACTTCGATAAGGAGCTACACTATAAAGTGGTATCAGACGAAGCCTTCCGCCTTGACGCCTCTCTTGCCATTTGTATGATGCTGGATGCACTGCGATTCCTTTCCGATGAAAATAATAAAATAGCACGTGCCCAACTGGCCGTAGCCTATCAAAACGAGGTTTTACAGAAAGGACTGGATTGGAATACTCTCCTACTCCTCCCTGCCGAGAATTATCTTCCCGCCGCTTTTCTTGAAAAGACAAAGGAACTAAGGCTAATGCCTCTTTATGAGCTTTTAGAAGAACTTTTCAGCATATTCGAGATGAATCTTATCAAAGATCAGGATGCCTATTTATTTGCTTTCTTTGATGCGGTGACCGATTATCTGCAAAGCAACTCTTCCGAGCTAGACGGATTCATCCGGTATTGGGACGAAACATTATGCAGTAAAACAATTCCGAGTGGAGAAGTAGAAGGTATCCGGATTTTCTCCATACACAAATCCAAAGGATTGGAATTCCATACCGTACTCCTTCCTTTCTGCGACTGGAAGCTGGAGAATGAAACCAATAATCAGCTTGTATGGTGTGCCCCGCAAACAGCACCATTCAATACATTGGATATTCTTCCTATTAACTATTCCACCCAAATGGCTGAATCGATTTATGGTAACGACTACCTGCAAGAACGTCTTCAACTTTGGGTAGATAATCTCAATCTACTATACGTTGCTTTTACCCGCGCTGGAAAAAATCTCATTATCTGGAGTAGAAAAAGTCAAAAAGGTACCATGTCCGAACTATTGGCAAACACCCTACCGATAGTAGCCCAAGAAGAAGGGATTGACTGGGAAGAAGACTGTTACGAGCAAGGACAACTATGCCCTTCCGAAAAAGAAAGAATCAAGACATCCACAAACAAGCTAACCCAGAAACCAGAGAAACTCCCTATTCGGATGGAATCCATGCGGCATGATATTGAATTTCGTCAGTCCAACCGCTCTGCTGACTTCATTCAGGGCATTGAAGAAGAAGATTCGGACGACCGCTTTATCAACCGCGGACGTATGTTACATACTTTATTTTCTGTCATCGAAACTGCAGAAGATATCGATCCAGCCATTGAACGGCTTATTTTTGAAGGAGTTATCAGAAATGATGAGAAAGAAAAAGTGGCTCGTGAAGTTGCAAAGAAAGCTTTTTCTTCTCCTGAAATTCAAGATTGGTATTCCGGAAAATGGACACTCTTTAATGAATGTGCTATTATCTATAAAGAAAAAGGAGTTCTGCAAACCCGTCGTCCGGATCGTGTAATGATGAAGGACGATCAGGTTGTTGTAGTCGATTTCAAGTTTGGTAAGGAAAATCCTAAATATAACAAACAAGTGAAAGGATATATGCAACTTCTTACCAAGATGGGATATAAAAATATCACCGGCTACTTGTGGTATGTGGATGAAGAAAAAATAGAAAAAGTATGAAAGCTGTTCCTCTCATCGGCATTGCCCGTCATCGACTAACGATTGACGGTGAAGGAGTTACAACATTAGTTGCTTTCCATGGCTGTCCGTTGCGTTGCAAATATTGTCTCAATCCGACATCTTTGCAGCCCGATGGTGTTTGGGAGAGCTATGATTGTAACCAGCTCTACGAGGAAGTACGCAAAGATGAACTTTATTTCCTGGCGAGTTGCGGAGGAGTCACATTTGGCGGTGGAGAACCTTTGTTACAAAGCGAATTTATCAGGCAATTCCGCCAACTCTGTGGCCCAGAATGGAGAATCACTGTCGAAACCTCTCTCAATGTTCCGCAACAGAATGTAGAAGAACTGATTTCTATTATAGACAATTACATAGTCGACATCAAAGATATGAATAATAACATCTATCAGCGATATACCGGAAAGAATAATGAAAACGTCTTAAGTAATTTGCGATATTTAATCGGGAAAGACAAAGCCAAGCAAATCGTTATCCGGACACCACTCATCCCTTCCTATAATACGGAGAAGGATATTGACCAAAGCATAGAACTTTTGAAAGAAATGGGAATCACCCAATTCGACCGATTCACCTATAAAACCCCTAATGATTAATGCCATGGCAAGAGGAAAACAAACCTGTAAAATCTTAAAAGAGATTCGTCGGCAGATAGCCGAAGCGAATGATATTGAATTCATTACCTCTGAATGTCAGTATCAGGGAGATTGTTTGGGTACTTGCCCCAAATGCGAAGCTGAAGTTCGATATTTGGAGCAACAGCTTGAACGAAAACGCCGTGTAGGTAAGGCCATCACTCTGTTTGGACTATCAACTGGTATACTTACAATAATACCTCCTACTTCATTGGACGCAGAAACACTGCAATGCCCTAAAATGAATTGGACCATTACTGCTGACAGCCTGATACAAGAAAAAGACATGAAAGGGGAAGCCCCCTTTTATGGTCCGGAAAAGCTACCGGAATTTCCCGGAGGAACAGAAAAATTTATAGAATTTCTGAAAGAAAATCTTCGTTATTCAGAAATAGATAGTATTGCTAATAATACATACACTGATGTAAAATTCACTATAGATTATGACGGACAAGTTATCAACCCTAAGATTACCCGCAAGATACACCCCAAAGTTGAAGCTGAAATATTAAGGGTCATGTCTCTCATTCCTCGTTGGACACCCGGCATATTGGCAAATGAGACAGTACAAGTGACATACAATCTGATGCTTTCATTCAGTGCGATGTATGGCCCGGAATTGAGAATCACTTATACTCGTATAAACTATCCTGACGTTTATGAGGAAGTAGCTGTTATGCCCGAATTTCCTGGAGGACAGAAAGCTCTCATGGTATTTCTTGCAAAAAAGATTCAACACCCTAATGCAGGATTAGGAGGTAATGGTGTACAGGGGCGTACTATTATTCAGTTCATCGTTGATAAGGAAGGAAATATAGTCAAACCAAAAGTTGTACGCGGCGTAGATCCTTATCTAGACAAAGAAGCTTTACGTGTCATTAATCAAATGCCTAAATGGAAACCGGGAGAATTGGAAGATGGTACTAAAGTTGCCGTTTATTTCACCGTTCCTGTTATGTTCCGATTACAATAAATACAAGAATCAGAAAAATAGTTTAATCAATATGCAATCATTTCTCCAACTAGTCGCTCATGATTTATATACCAAGATAGGAAACGACCTGTCACGTACGGTACTCGTTTTCCCTAATAAACGTGCTAACTTGTTCTTCAATGAATATTTAGCAGGAGAATCCGATAAACCGATCTGGTCACCAGCTGCCATGAGTATCAGCGACCTGTTTCAGAAACTATCCGTACAGAAAGGCGGCGATCCTATTCGATTGGTCTGCGAACTTTATAAAGTGTTCAAAGAGGAAACACGGAGTCAGGAAACATTGGACGATTTCTACTTCTGGGGCGAATTGTTGATTAGTGATTTTGATGATGTAGATAAGAATATGGTCGATGCCGACAAATTATTCAGCAATCTACAAGATTTGAAAAATCTGATGGATGACTATGAATTCCTTGACAAAGAGCAGGAAGAAGCCATACAACAGTTTTTTCAGAATTTCTCCATTGAAAAACGGACCGAACTAAAAGAAAAATTTATTTCCCTTTGGGACAAGCTAGGTACTATCTACCATCGTTACCGTGCGAACCTGACAGAGTTAGGCATTGCTTACGAAGGCATGCTCTACCGGAACGTGATCGAACAACTCGATACCGACCAACTCAAATACGACAAATACATATTTGTCGGGTTCAATGTTTTGAACAAAGTAGAAAGTGACTTTTTCAGAAAACTGAAAGATGCGGGCAAGGCACTCTTCTATTGGGACTATGATATCTTCTACACCCAACAAATCAAAAAACATGAGGCCGGAGAATTCCTGAAACGTAATCTCGAGGAATTTCCGAACGAACTCCCGGAAAGCTTTTTCAACACCTTTAAAGAATCGAAGAAAATACGTTATATTTCCGCTTCTACCGAGAATGCCCAAGCACGTTTCCTTCCCGGATGGATTAAGGCGATAACAAACGATCATTCACAAATTACCGTAGAAAAGGAAAAAGAAAATGCTGTAGTGCTTTGTAATGAAGCTCTGTTGCTTCCCGTACTTCATTCCATTCCGCAGGAAGTGAAGAATGTCAATATCACCATGGGATTCCCATTGGCTCAAACTCCTGTTTATAGCTTTATCAATGCCGTAATGGAACTGCAAACCAATGGTTACCGCTCCGATACCGACCGATTCACTTACGAGGCAGTATCCGCCATATTGAAGCATCCCTATACCCAACAATTATCATCCCATGCCGGTCCCCTGGAACGTGAACTGACCCAAACAAACCGTTTTTATCCACTTCCGTCAGAACTTAAACAGGATGATTTTCTAACTACCCTCTTCACTCCCCGTAATGGTATAAAAGAACTATGCGATTATCTGATCGAATTAATCAAAAACATTTCAACCATTTATCGGAAAGAAGGAGAATACAATGATATCTTCAATCAACTATATAGAGAATCGCTCTTTCAAAGCCATACCAAAATCAACCGTCTCTACAGTTTGATTGAAAGCGGAGAACTAAATATACGCACCGATACTCTGAAACGACTGATTACCAAAGTACTGACATCTTCTAACATTCCTTTCCACGGAGAACCTGCTATCGGAATGCAAGTCATGGGAGTATTGGAAACACGTAATCTGGACTTCCGGAATCTCATTATATTGTCTCTCAACGAAGGACAACTTCCAAAATCCGGAGGAGATTCCTCTTTTATTCCCTATAATCTCCGGAAAGCATTTGGCATGACCACTATCGAACACAAAAATGCAGTGTATGCCTACTACTTTTATCGACTGATACAACGGGCAGAGAATATCACGCTACTCTACAATACTTCTTCGGACGGTCTCAACCGTGGAGAAGAATCCCGCTTCATGCTGCAATTACTTGTAGAAGGTCCACATGATATCACTCGCGAGTATCTGGAAGCCGGACAATCTCCGCAAAGTACCCAAGAGATACGAGTAGAAAAAACACCTGAAGTACTAAGACGAATCTATCGTGCTTACGATAGCACTCATCCAAATTCACTGGTTCTCTCTCCTTCCGCCCTTAATGCTTATCTGGATTGCCGGTTGAGATTCTACTACCGCTATGTAGCGGGCTTGAAAACACCGGACGAAGTGAGTGCTGAAATTGATTCCGCTCTATTCGGAACCATTTTCCACCTCTCCGCCCAATTAGCATACACCGACCTGACTGCAACCGGAAAAACGATACAGAAAGAAGATCTTGAACGCTTATTACGCAATGACGTGAAGCTACAAAGCTACGTTGACCAAGCCTTCAAAAAAGAATTATTCAAAGTTTCTCCCGAAGAAAAACCGGAATATAACGGCATACAACTTATCAACTCCAAAGTAATTGTTTCCTATCTGAAACAATTGCTGCGTAACGACCTTCAATATACTCCTTTCGAAATGGTCGCTATGGAAAAGAAAGTTTCAGAAGAGATTACTATACAAACAGGACAAGGACCGTTCACTCTCCGTCTGGGTGGCACAATCGACCGTATGGATGCAAAAGAAAGTACCCTGCGGATTGTTGACTACAAAACAGGAGGAAGCCCTAAAATACCTGCTAATATCGAGCAACTGTTCACCCCATCGGAAACACGCCCGAACTATATCTTCCAGACTTTTCTGTATGCTGCTATCATGAGCCGGCAACAATCGTTAATGGTAGCTCCTGCTCTGCTCTACATCCACCGGGCAGCATCGGAAAACTATTCGCCTGTTATTGAAATGGGAGAACCTCGTAAACCGAAAATACCGGTAAACAACTTCGCTTTCTTTGAAGATGAATTCCGTGAACGCCTGCAAACATTATTAGAAGAAATATTCAGCGAAGAAGAGCCTTTTACGCAGACAGAAGATACTAAAAAATGTTCGTATTGCGATTTTAAGGCTATCTGCAAACGATAAACCGAAAATAGAATATACCAATTAAATAAGGGCACGATTTACATATTCATGCAAACCGTGCCCTTATTATTTCTAGTCGTATTATCTATAGTTATCTTATTTCTCCAACAATGGAATTGAGAAACTAAATGTAGACCCGTCTCCCTTCTTTGAAGTAAACCAAAGTTTACCGCCATTTTTGACAACAAAGTCCTGACACAATAACAATCCGAGTCCCGAACCTTCTTCATTGTTTGTACCAAAGGTACTGAAATGAGTATCGGTATGCAGCAACTTCTTCTGATTTTCGTCATCAATACCGCAACCACTGTCTTTCACACTTACGATTGCCATACCGTCTTCTTCTGCCAGTGACACCACTACTTCCGAACCTTCATTGCTAAACTTAATCGCATTACTGATTAAATTACGAATCACCGTCTTAATCATGTCAATATCAGCACGAACAGCCACATTCTCTACAGGCACATCTTGTACTATCTTAATATTTTTCAGACTGGCCACCATCGTAAAGATTTCACTTACGCCCTCTACGACTTCCACCATATTAATATCCTGATAAACCACTTTCAGTTTACCAATCTGGCTCTTCGTCCATTTCAGCAGATTATCAAGCAATGAGAATACATCTTCTGTTGTCTGATTAGCCATTGTCAGCAATTCATACATCTCATCACCAATTGTTTCGCTTGGCAGATTCAGAATCAGCATATTCAGCACCATCTTGATAGATCCCATTGGTGAACGCAAGTCATGTGCAATCACAGAATAGAGTTTGTCGCGTCCCATGATCGTCTTACGCAACTCTTCCGTTTGTGCAACAATGATTCTTTTCGCTGCAACCAACGAAATCTGGTGCGTCACACGAATAATCAATTCTTCTTTATTGAATGGCTTTGAAATAAAGTCATTACCACCCACCTGAAATCCTTTTACGATATCCGCCGTACTATTTAGAGCAGTCAGGAAGATAATGGGAATTTCAGCCATTTCGGGGTCTGCTTTCATTTGTTGAGCTACCTCAAAGCCACTGATATCCGGCATCATTACATCCAGTAATACAAGATCCGGATTTTCCTTCTTCACTTGTTCCAACGCCTGTGTTCCATTACCGGCAGTCACAATTTTGAATTTCTCGTTGGTCAAAAGTACCTTTAATAAAAGGACGTTTGATATTACATCGTCCACAATAAGGACCTTATATTCAGAAGGATTAATTTCCATATTCATAATTTTCTTTTTTTATGCTTCAGACATTTTTAAAATATTCAATCATACGCTTCAGCCCCTCTTCAAGTTCAACAGTAGGCTGCCAGCCCAATTTCTCTTTAGCCAATGTAATATCCGGTTGGCGTTGCTTCGGATCATCATCCGGTAAAGACTTAAATACAATCTTCGAAGATGAACCGGTCATACTAATGATCCTTTCCGCCAATTCCAATACCGGAAATTCATTCGGATTCCCCAGGTTTATAGGACCTGTAAACTCGTCCTCCGTATTCATCATTCTTATCATTCCTTCAATCAAATCATCAATATACTGGAAGCTGCGTGTCTGCTTCCCATCACCATATATTGTTATATCTTCATTATTCAACGCTTGAAGAATAAAATTAGAAACAACCCGTCCGTCATTCGGCAACATTCGCGGACCATACGTATTAAAAATACGGATAATCTTCACACGCACATTATTCTGACGGTGATAATCCATAAATAATGTTTCTGCGCAACGCTTTCCCTCATCATAGCAAGACCGGTAACCTACCGGATTCACATTTCCCCAATAGCTTTCCGGTTGCGGATGAACGATTGGATCTCCATATACCTCACTCGTAGAAGCTTGCAGAATCTTGGCATCCAGTCTCATTGCCAATCCCAGCATATTAATGGCTCCCATCACAGATGTTTTGGCAGTTTGAATCGGGTCATGTTGATAATGAATGGGAGATGCCGGACAAGCCAAATTATAAATTTCATCTACTTCAGCCGAATAAGGATAAGTGACATCATGCCTCACCACCTCAAAATGATGATTATCCATCAAGTGAATGATATTATCTTTCGAACCCGTAAAAAAATTATCCAGGCATATCACGTCGTGACCTTCGTTTATAAGCCGAGTACAGAGATGAGAGCCTATAAAACCGGCTCCGCCACTTACCAATATTCTTTTCATTCTAAATATTTCTATTGTTTACTAAAGAGACGCTGTCTCTTCGTTTTGTTTATGGTCACAAATGTAACCGATTTGCTTAAAATAAACAATTTTCGGAGAGGATATTTTAAAAAAAAGCAGATTTAAATAGTTTCAATTTCCGAAACAACTTGCCACTGACAAATGTTTATAATAGAAAAGTATTATTTATTAGAACTATTATGATGACAAATAATCCAAATGCAAACCTCATAGAAGCGATGAAGGAAAAGCTTCCGCTCAAAGGACAACTGGCAGATATGTTAATGGACACGCTATACATAGGAAAAGAGGCAGTATACAGAAGATTGCGCGGTGAAGTACCTTTCACCTTACAAGAGTCGGCTCTTATTTCAAGAAAACTGGGTATATCGCTAGACAAGATTATAGGACTAAGTTTCAAATCGAACGCCATGTTTAATATAAACATTGTAGATTATGACGACCCGTTCGAGAGTTACTACAATATCCTTGAAAAATATGTCTCGCTAATCAATACGATGCCGGATGACCCGAATTCTGTAATGGGAACTTCTGCCAACATTATTCCCCAGACTCTCTATCTGAAACATGAACTTCTGGCAAAATTCCGTTTATTCAAATGGATGTACCAGAATAAATATATTGATTGCAAGAGTTTCGAAGAATTGGATATTCCACCGAAACTGGTCAATATCCAGAAAGACTATGTAGCAATGACACGTCATATCCACTCCATAGACTATATATGGGATAATATGATTTTCCAACACCTTATCAACGATATCCAATACTTCGCCAGCATCCATCTCATTTCCGACGAAACAAAAGAAGAAATCAAAAATGAATTATTCTTATTGGCGGACGAACTGGAAGAACTGGCTATCAATGGCAAGACAGCCGATGGCAATCGTGTACGCATCTATGTGTCGAATATCAACTTCGAGGCAACATATAGCTATGTAGACACCAATAACCTGCAAATGAGCCTCATACGTATTTATTCCATCAACTCCATTACCACGATGGACAACGAAATTTTCTGTACCTTGAAAGAATGGATTCAACCTCTGAAAAAGTTCTCCACTTTGATATCCGAAAGCGGTGAAATGCAGCGTATTCAATTCTTCAAGCAACAGCGAGAAATTATTGACGCTCTTTAATTTTATTTTCGCAGATTAGAACTTCAAAAAAAAAATCAGTTCCAATAAATGAAAGTAGATAAGATTCTTATCTACTTTTTTTCATTCCCTGTCCTCACCGCTTCCGTTTGATTCCCAATCAGAAAAAGACACATACATTCATCTCTGTTTTTCCACACAAATCTTTCAAACACAAGACGTAATTTTGCATAGAATGTATCACAAAGATTATTAACATTAAAATTAAAGGAACAAACAATGAAAAATGGTATTCTAAACGAATTAATATCTACAATGAAGGAGCGAATTCCTCAAGATATGAATCTGGCCAATACTTTGGCTGACATTTTATGCATGGGAAAGGAAGCTGTCTATCGCAGATTGAGAGGTGAGGTGTCTTTTACAATAGACGAAGTAGCGCTGCTTTCTCAAAAACTCGGTATTTCTATTGACCAGATTGTCGGTAGCCATGTATCTAATAAAGTTACTTTCGACCTGAACTTACTTCATGCCACTAGTGCGCTGGAAAGTTATTACGAAATAATCAACCGTTATCTGCAAATTTTCGACTATGTGAAAACAGATAATACGACGGAGGTGTATACTGCATCCAATTCCCTTCCCTTTACACTTTATTCTTCCTATGAGAATTTGTCTAAATTCCGTCTTTGCCGATGGATGTATCAGAATGGAGATATAAAGACGCCACATTCTTTGGAAGACATGTCTGTGGATGAACGGATCGTCAATGTGCATAAGAAGTTGAGTGAAAGTATAAGACAGTGTCCAAAAACGTTTTTCATCTGGGACACAAATATCTTTTATTCTTTTGTGAAAGAGATCAAGTACTTTGCCAGCCTGAATCTGATAAACAAGGACGATGTCATGCATTTGAAAGAAGAACTTCTTCAGTTACTTGGCGTGGTAGAACATCTGTCCATAAAGGGAGAGTTCAGCGAAAACAAGAAAGTGTCTTTCTATCTGTCCAATATCAGTTTCGAAGCCACTTACAGCTATATCGAGAAACATGATTACCAAGTCAGTCTGCTGCGGGTATATTCTATCAACTCGATGGATTCGCAAAGCTCATATATCTGCCAGATGCAACGCAATTGGATTCAATCGTTGAAGCGCCACTCTATTCTGGTTTCGGAAAGTGGAGAAGCACAGCGTATTGCTTTCTTGCAAAAGCAGTTGGAAGTTATCAATACGTTGTAAACAAAGGGAAACACACTAAACATTGTGGATTCTAGGAATAAAAAGAAAAGGATTTAATAGACGAGCTGTATCAGAATGAAGACAAACAACATTCTGATACAGTTCTTTTAGCTTTTATTCTATTGTGCGCACACAACGATACCAAGCCCAAGTTGTGGACTCTACCGTAGCCCATGCGCCGAATTCACCATTATTATGTCCGACCAGCCAATAGTTGCTATCGCGTGAAGTCAATGTCCAGTGCACAGTACTAATCTTCTCGAATCCGTTCCCTGTCCAAGTAGTCGAGTCACCGAAACCTTGGTTTTCGATATTGGTTACAGCCCCTCCCATACTAAGTACTAAATACATCTCACGCTGAGTAGGTAGACGCCAGCCACTCCCTTTGCTTTCGCATGCCGCTTTTGCTTCCGCCCAAGTTTTACCATTACTACTGGAATTTTCAATCTGAAACTTAGGAGCAACCTTATTCATTGCGACACTTGTATCCGGAGTTTCACCTGAAGCAAATAACACCAAAGGATCTGTTCCTCCACTGGCATCGCGAGAGACAATAGTGACCCCCGAGGATTCTACCATCAAATAAGGGTACTTCTTTCCGCTATTTGTATTATCCCTTACGCAACGAAAATAATTATTATTACTAACAGGTGCGGAATCCGGATAACCTGCCGACATTTCCATCCCAAAACGTGTTGTAGAGCCTTTAGCCTCATAGTATGATGAAGACCAGTAGTTACCTGTCCAGTTTTGATACCACCCATATATATTCTGACCGTCATGATAATTACTGTTAATCGCATTACCACCCAAAGCATTTTCATAGACAAATGACAGCAACAGTTCACTAGCAGTAGGCAGACGCCAACCATCGCCTATATTCCTACAGATATCCTCCGCATCGGCTACATTTTCCAATCGCCCCACACTTTGGTTAGTTCCGTTATAATATCTCCTATTATCAAACCGAAGCGAATAAAGATAGAAAAGAGGTTCCCCGGCAGTTGTGTAAGATTTGGTTTCGGACACCATCTGAAGGTCAATCGTACGATAAAACGGGAATTCTTCATCTGCCACGGTATGCATTACATTTCTGAACGTGATTCTTATCGTTCCGCTTTTTCCTTCTTTCCACTTGCCGGGGTGAAGCTTCAGCCTGAAATCGTATCCATGACCAACCACATCATTTCCCTTGCCGTCATCATAGCCTATGATAGACTCAAGATACATCTTGTCGTCCGCATTCTTTCTACCTATAATTACATCATTATCCGAATCGGTCCGAATCAGTCCGGTGCCATCATCGTTCGTTATATTCAATTCCTCAATATCCATAATTTCCCAATTGTTATTGACAAACAATTGCAAGTATTGTTCCGCACCCAGATTGACTTTATAAGTACGACTATTGACTGTAGTGGAAAGATATCGGAGTGAAAACTCCAGCTCCCCCTGATTGATGGGGAATTGTACTTGAGTAAGGTATCCTTCCTTATCGTACAGGTCGAACAACATAAAGTCCCAACGCCACCACCAGCCTGCACCATCTTCAACAGTACCATCGCCTGCTCTTCGCGGATTAGGCTGTATAGTAAACGCCTGCACCCTTTCACTGAACGGTATCGCATTCGTCCTGTCTAATTGCGGAATCAAACCGCCGGCATTATATTGGACCATATTGACACCACCAGTGCCATAAAGCTTACCTTCTATCCTATCCACGGAAAACATGACATACACCGTCTGCGGTTCAAGAGGGAGTTCGTCGCCATCAGGATTTCGAATTGGAAAAAAAAGACCTCTCTCCAACACATTTCCGTATGCATCGACAAATTTGATAATTCCCGGATCTATTGTATACTGTGTCACTTCAATATTGTGAGTCAGGCGACCTGCCGTCAACGTAACAGTAGCCTTACGCCCAACGCCAATATTTTCATTATTAAAATATGGAATCTTCAATTTGAGTTGGGTATCATCGTTCGCAACGCCCGATGCCGCATCAGCTCCACCTTCAAATTTGAGCCAGTCGTTCCCTGCAGTAATGGTGGCCTTCCAGCCTCCGGGACTGTCAGTAAAAACGTCTATGGCATAACTATTATTCTGGTATTGAGTAACAGCGAGCTCCGATTCACCCACTCCAAGCATATATTGCCCATTGTAGACCACATCTTTGACCTTATCACGATCATAGTGTATCAGCCAGAATTTCAAGTTGGACATGACTGTATATGATGCCAGCGCCTCGCTAAAACTTTTATAACCGGTTCCCAATGCTTGGGTAATGGTAATGATGTATTTATGGTTTCGCTTCAAAGGCAAATATTCCACTTGTTCTCCTGTATTTCCGTTTTTGGTAAAATCCACCCGGTAAAATGTCGATTCACCCGTACCGATCCTTCCTTTCACAATCAGGCAAGTAGCATCCTTACGGCTCGCTTCTCCGTCTGCTCCCGCACCACCGGCATCCTCTGCCGCCAGGGATTCAAATGTATAAATCTCCCCATCGTAGGGTGTGTTACCATTTACGGAATAAAGGATTGCATCCCCTTCTTCCGTCATTTTACCACTACCCGCGGGGAGAACCGGAGTATCCGGAACCGGGTCAGTAACCTGCCCGTTCGTGTTCCATGCCGGAGCAATATATCCGGTGGTATTGTAATTGGCCAGGTAAACCTCTTCGACCGTGAAATTCGAAGTGGCACTGTTATTACGGATATCAATACGCGCCAGCATACGTTTCATATTTATGCCGGTTATCGGATCCATCGAAGGAGTGATTTTGCTTATTACCTTCTCCCCGTACATCGGAATCCGCGTATACCCACCAGTTGTCGAGCCATCTGCCAACCATTTGCCGGTCTGGGTGTGGAGCATCTTTTCCATTGCCTCAACCTTGGTGGTCGCTCCCTTCGTGAAGCCCGACACAATATTATCAAGTTCCTTATTTGCCACAACCACGATGCAGGTAGATGCGGTAGTGGGAGAAAGCACAGCAGAGAAACTCACAGTGGAATTGTCAGCCAAGTCCTGAGTGACTCCTGTAGCGCTGACCCATTCCAGAAATACTGCCGGCGTTTTTGACATATCAAAAACAAGAATATCCACCGTTTCTATTTCGTCTTCTTTCTTTGCTGTTCCCGTTCCGGTCATCGTACGCGAAGATACGGACGGGAGGTTTACATCGGGAACCGTTAATGTAAAACGAATGCCATTTCCTGCCGGAGAAGGCGTCGACTCAAATTCTTCCTGTACGCATCCGGTAAGCCATACCGTCATCAACAGAACAGACAAAAGATAGCACTTTCTTTTTATTGAAACCTTATATTGCATATTTCTATTTCCTTTCCTTAAACTTTGATATTGCATATTCGTCATTATGGTGCGGTCAATGTCACCGTTATTGGCAGATTATCACCATTCGTATTGGTTAGTATGAGTCTAGCCGTATCACCGGACACAGCATCGGCTCTAAAGTAGAAGTAAACCGCATCACCACTCACGCCACTTGTTTCGAGCATTGTCTCACTGTTAAGCAGAATTTTATCCGGATCTTGTATCTGGGTTATCTTCCACTCCCATATTCCCGGATTGCCCGAAGTAAAGACAATCTTGCGACGTCGCATATTTCCGGTTCCATTATCGTTGCTGTCCAACTCTACGTTCGAGGTCAGCCACTCTCCGTCTTCTCTCCACTGACTCAACAGTACATGGTGCCGCAAATTACCGGCATTGATATAAAAGCCTGTTTCCCGCTTAGTTCCGGTTCCTGAATTAAATTTGGGCATCACAACCTGGATATTATACGTATACACTCCTTCCGAAAGGGATATCTGAGTCATATTAACTGTCGGCCACGTATCCATGGTACTTTTGTTTAATGACGCCCCCGGCAGAAATCCTGTATCCGGATTAGCATCATAATTCGTTTTCACTTCTATATTGACAGTGACCCCATCACCAGCCGTCTGTACCTTGGTCTGCGATAATTTGAGATAATACTGTTTATCGAAAATTACATTCACCTGGCTTTCCGTCCATTCAAGCGGGGTAGCTGAAAGCTGATAGGTTTCGTTGGATATCGTAAGATTGTAGTTGATGTACTCGCCCGATTCCCAAGAATGCGGATTCTTGGCGAGAATATCACTGAACAGGAATTCCCGATCGCCAAAGTTGGTGGTAACAACGATTTTGGCGGTTGCGGAGAAAGCGTCAGTCGGCAACATGAGGAATGTATCACCTATCAAGGTGGCATCTTCAGTAACTGTTTTGTTACCGGTGGGAGTAGAAGCGACCTTCCCGGTGGCGACATCGCTCCAGACAAACTTCGGTTTGCCGTTTTTCGTCGTGGTGGTCGGAATTTCAGTCATCGCAAGGTTACCGCTTTTTCCCACATTCTGGAATTCTATTTTCTCGATAGTCACCTCATTCGGTACAGGAGCTACTTTCTTGAATGTAAAGGTAACCTTGGTCAATGTGTGGTAGAAGTGTATATTCACACCTTCAACCCATATAGGGCCCGATATAGCCGCCAATACATCGACATGATTGGCGGCGGATTCATTCGCTGTATAATTCAGCACCATTTCTCCGGGATCAGTGAAACTCGCAGTAGGCGCATTCGCATCACTGTACGGATACCAGGAGAAGAACTTCATGCTCGCATTCAACAATCCGGGCCAATATTGCAACGGCGAGATGGTGGCTGTCAGGTCGGCGTTAACCGTAGCACTTGCATTGAAGTATGGTTGGGGAACAGAAGCATTGGGAGTCAGTGAACCGTAAAGACCGAAAGTCTCTTCTTTCAGATCGGTATTCGAAGAGATTACCGTACCACGAGTGTAGACATAGCCGCCTTCTCCAATACGTTGCACAACAATTAATTCCTTATCACACGTCATCTCTTCTCTGACACACGAAAAGAGGACAGCCGAAAGGACAGCCATTGCCATAATCATCCTAATATTATTTATAGTCTTTATCATCTTACTTCTTTTCCGAAATTAAAAACAATCAGCGAAAGATATTACAAGTCCATATCCAAATCAATGTCTTGTCTTTCACCCCAATCTTCTACGCTTATCGTCAGTATCTGAATACCTATTTTTCCTACGCGTGCCGTTACCTGATACACGTTGTTCCGACGGATCTCCGTAAAAGGTTGCGCTGTCGGACTACCTGTGCCGTCAACCTTTGTTACGCTTTCAATTACTTTCCCGGTTATTCCGGTGACGTCCGAAGGCCCTTTCGGAACATTAGTCATACTGATAGACAGTCGGTCGGAATAATCCGACTTGAATAGGCGTTCGGCTGTGTAGAACGAGCAAAGCAACTTCCGGTTTTCAGCTCCGGGAGCCGATGAATATGCCCAAGTTTCTGTAGTCGCAGCCGTCCAGCTATGCGTTAATAAATTGCTTTCCGACACGTCTTCCTTCACCTTTCCGTAGTTTTTTGAAGAGTCGGCGTTATCACGCGTGCCGTTGCCCACATTTCCCATCACGAAATAGCTATCATGGGAAAAATTATGCAAGGTGACACTGGTGCTTCCGGCAGTATATCCGGTCACTGCCCCGCCGTCTATAGCTTCGATAAAGACATCTACCCGGGCTACGGCACGTTCGATCACCATTTGCACTGTTTTGGTTTCATCGGGTGCTATGGATATATCCCGGATCACTCCTGTCATAGGCATTCCGGTCGCCGAAATAATCTGCCCGTCATTATTCAGTATGCTGGAGATGTCGTAAATCATCTCTTGTAATGTCAAAAGATTAGCTATACCGTCAAGTTGGCTTGTGAGACTCTGCGGTTCGTTGGCAATAACTACGACCAGAATATCATTGCTGGAAGTCACTTCGAGAAGTTGCGCATCTATATCAGTAGCTGTCTCCGGAGTGCTCAACAGGATGTGTTCATTCACATCCAGCCTCACGCCACCGGGCGTACTGCCGAATACGATAAACCGCATGGAGTTTATCTTCTCCTGTTGTTCCACATCCCCATTGTTCACCAAGTCGATGCTAAGTTGCGCCCTGGTAGTATGGGCAGGCAACTCATAAGCCACATCAGCTTCTCTACTACATGAGAACAAAAGGATGGTGGATGCCAGATAAATGATATGTAATAGCTTTTTTCTCATTCTTAAACTTCCATCCCGTGGAGCCAATGAATCCAGGTCCCCACGACAATACCAATTTGAAGGAATCCTCCTCCGGGTTTTTCAACAACTGTAAATATCAGGTTCCATTCACTCTGCCTGTCAAGATACTCCTGAAAGGGAAGTTCCGTTCCGTCGTAACGGGAAACCGGCCGGGCAATGCTCAATAGTGTCATCAGATTGTAGCTCCAGACTTCGGCTTCGGTATTCGCATCCCTTATAATAAATTTATAATCCCATCCGCTCCTGTTGAGCAAACGCATCGTATTCAGGCGTGCAGACATAACCACATCGGATATTTCACCCGGACCTGTATAGTAAGGCACATAAGTAACCGGCCCTTGTCCTGTGGGTTCGTTTTCCCAGGAATAAACCGCATTTTCCGGTGCCTGAATTTCAAATGTATATTGTGTGCCATCCACTTTATTTTCCTCATATCCCATTAACGCGAGATTAAACCGATTGGTGTCACGTATCAGGTTCACCGGATAAATTTTATGGTTGGTATTGGATGGCAGGTGGTCCACTTCCACAACTTCTCCGAAGTAAAGATGCTGAAATTCGAAATTAACAACACCCATCTCCCGCTTCAGGGATACAATGACTTGTTGGAGGGTGGTTGTTCCTGGCACCAGTTTATTACCTGCATTGTCCGAAAGCCGGAATCTGTCAGACAGACTTCCGACGGTCAGTACTTTATAACTTCCGAAATCGAGCTCGTCGGTCAACGACATCCGGTTTCCACCAACCAACGCAGCAACCTTGGCACTTTTGGTGAAAAGCAATTTATCATCGCTATCGAACACAAGTACATCCACCGATTTAACCTGCGGATTAAATGCATCCGCATATTCCATATTGTAGTCGAATACAAATTCCAACCAAAGCTCGCACCGTGGCAGGTCTTCGCTTATACTGTCGCACGAAGCCATACATAGCATCGAAGCAACGATAAGGAACAGCGATTTAGTTTTTCCGAACATATCTTTTTCTTTTAGGAGGCAACCCTATCGGTTTGCCATTTTATATTGTCAGAGATCTCTATTTTGTGACCTCCGGTTATTTCCTCTTTTAGGGGCGCGCTTTGCATTTCATTGCATCCCGGATGCGCCATATATTTCAGTGCTGTTTTTGGGAAGCCTGTCACCGGCTTGTTTTTACTTTTTTCGGCGGTCTGTTCCGCACAGAATATCTATTTAAAAAAGTACAGGGCAGGCAGTCCGCACTGCCCTGTTTTATTTGAAAGCAAAGAGTTTATTTAGATTTCGAAATTTGTAGTCCAGTATATCCACGGAGCAACTTTAATCTCAAAATGAAGATAAGCACCTTTCTTATCGATATCTTCTTCTTCATCCGGATCTTCGGGACCACCACCAGGATACCACGGTGTACCGTTACCATTTACCTTTGTCAGCGTAAGCGTATAATAGTTATTACGTACTACACCGTATTTTCCATACTCCATGTAAGAGTTGGCTGCATTGTCATGACGAATCTCATAGTAGTAATAGTTGAGACTCTTTGGATACCAATAGATGCAACCTTCTTTTTTACACAGTTCACCACCATTCTTAATGTTGTTGTCATCAAGAATAGTCTGTGTAAGAAGAGCAAAACTACCCGGATCATTGGTGGTAAGTTCAGATTGTATCTGAGTATAGAACAGTTCGCATGCTGTAACCAAGAGTTTCTCCTGGGCGGTCATAGGGTCTGAGTTTGTTTGTTTAGCTTTAGCAGGTGTATAAGCAGCCAGCAAGTCAGCAAAACTTTTGAAGTTTACAGAGTTAGTTCCGTTAGGAAGACGATACCAGTCACCTCCTAAAGTAAATTCATCGGACTTCCAAGGTGCATACTGTCCCTTAAGTACCAGACGCGTAGCCGCACCGAACTTCTGATATCCTGCGGCCATCGTATTTTCGATACAGTATTTATAATTATCACCCGCAGTCGCACTTTCAGTAACCCATTCTACCTTAGGTTCGCGAGTAGTAACTTCGAGTGTATTCTTAACAATGCCTGTAAGATATTCACTTCCACCTGCAGTCGTAAAGTTCGGGTCAACTGTATAGAAGTTGCTTTTGTAGAATCCGGTAGTATGAGACGACTCTGTGGTAGTCTTCTTTGCAAAAGGAAAGAACAGGGAGTTGTAGTAGTCTATAGTCCAATTTCCAAAATCAAACTGTCCAAGACTTTCATTTGTTACATCTGCAAAAGGTCCTACTTCCAATGAACCGCCAATCATAACCTCCAATTTTGCAGCAAGGCGTTCTATCTCAAGAGTAGCCGGATTACTTTTCGCCGCATTCTGAGCTTGCGCTTCCGATTTATAGTCGCTGACCAAAACAATCTTGTCCGATACATCGAGCAGACATTCATCTTTCCATGCATGATTGGCTGGATCTAAATCGGAATCATCGTAGAATCCGACATTAATCATTGCACAACCATTGGAATGTACAACCTCCTCTACTAGATAAGCATTGTTGGGCTTAGTATTGTTCGTAGGAACTGTAATCATTCCATTGATAGTAGCATAGGTTGCACCCGCTGAAAGATTATCCAAGCGATCCTTTAATTGGTAACCTGGATTGGCTATAACAAGCAAATACTTAGTATTCGGATCCACTTTAACCGGAGTATTCGGAGTCGTAACTCCACTATTTGTTCCGAAAGAACTTGATCCCAATACCGTGGCATACTTAGTTGCCTTTTCATCCTTAGTCACCTTCTTACCCGCATCGAACGTAATCACATAAAGCTCATTAATCGCGCTTTCTGCAGGCAAAGCCGGCTGTTCACCAGAAGCACGTGAACCAGGCACTTTTGGATTAGTCAAACTAATTGATACATAAGCTACATCATAACCTGCTCCCCCTTCAACCTCCGGATTTTCCTCCAGATTCTCATTTGAACAACTTGCCAATGCCACAATGGCCAGCAACGAAACTAAAATTGATTTAATCTTTAGCATAATACAAAAAATTATTAGAATTAATACATATATAATTTCCCACTTAATCAGTAAGTTTTACTTACCATTTTTTCTCATTTCGGCAGCATTAGCCTTCTTCCTAACTAATTCTTCCAGATTGCCCCTAGCTGCATCCAGACCTGACTGCTCTGCGACCTTCAAATACTTCTTCGATAATTCATAATCTCCCTTCATTAACATTAATATTCCCATAGCATTATTATATTCCGGCAAATTCTTATTCGAATTCACCATACCCAGATAACGTTCGGCCGAAACCAAGTCATTGCGTGATAAAGCGGCAGTAGCAGCATTTATATTTGCAATCTCACTCTGCGGATACATCCGGACAGCCGTTTCGAACACATCAATAAATTCTTGCGAGCCTGTCGGATAGGTATTAGCTACCAAAAACATTTCATTCAAGCTCAAATTCTGCGGACGCGTCTTGATTATCTCTTTCGCTTCCTCCACGCTGAAATCCCGCACTTCATAATTCACTTTGCAGATAGCCACACGCAGACTTGGGAAAATATACTTCAACAAGTATCGGTAAGGCGCCCCTCCATGAAGTTGCATCAGTTTTGTTTCTCTTCCTTTTTCAATAGGTATGTTCCTGATAATATCCAGCACTTCGTCTTTATATTCCAATTCGATTGTTTCAAGCGCTTTCTCCAGTCCGTCCCAGTTTTCACCTCCAAAGACAATGTAGTATTGGTTTCTCGGAAAATCGTACCTGTATGCCAGATAATCCCGGAGCGCCATGGCACGCCCTTCAGACAGACGTTTGTTCGCGGCCAATGTTCCTTCCGGAGAAGCATAACCGATAATATCCAGACGGTTCACTTTCACATTCGGATCGGACTTCAGCTCATCGATCATCTTGCGGATTTTAGCTAGTTCCTGAGGATTATTCATGTATTCGGGACGAATATTGACTTTATTCACCTCGAAACCCAGAAAACATTCTGCTTGAATATCCCGTTGTTTGATTTCTTCCGCTTTCGGTTGCAGATAAGCAAACTGAGGAACCACTACGTAAGGCGTCCATACACGTTCCAACGTCACTTTGCCAAACTCCTCTATGTTCATCAATTCCGTTTCGCCGCAACCACATTCATCACGCTGCACATCCAGACGCGCATCCTTCATCCATGATTCGAACGGAACCAGATATTGATACCGAATCGTATCATTTCTTAATTTTCCGGCTTTTTCCACTATATATGGCTTTTCGTAGTTTCTTTTCTCTTTGGCATTCATCAACGCAAGCTCACGCTCATACGCCAGATACTCGTCACGACCTTTAATAGAAACTTTCGGAAGATTCTGAGTACGTCCGGGAGTCACCAGCTGCGGAATAAAATCCATTCCCCGGGCAGATTTCACTTTCACATTATTCAAAACAAAATCTATATCGACATGAATAAAATCACCTTTTTGTTCCAACCGCACCGGATTCACAGAAATGCCACCTTCGTAAGAGCGGGATTGAGCCATAGCTGTGTTTATATTCAGGCTGCAAACCACCAACATACACACAAGGAAACCTATTTTTCTTATTATCATACTCCTCATTATTTAATTACATAAATAAGTGACACACTTGCTTTAGTAGGCCCGAAATAGTTTTTGCTGCTTTCCTTTAGTTTCGTACCACAAGTAGAGCAAGGATACTTGTCATATACAATGTGCGCATATCCCACTCCGACAGATGTTTCTATACTCCAGCGTTTTTTCAGAATCCACGAATATCCTACGGAAAAGCCACCACCATAAAGATGTCCCTGATAACGCGTATGCTGCATATTGTCACTGATAAAAGACCAGTCGGGCCATCCCCCTACATTGAAATCGGCATAATGTCCGTGCATTCCGACAAACATACGGCGAAAACTCTCACAAAACCAGTAACGGACTTCGGGCTGTACCCCCAAATGACGGAGGCGTTTGCCGTCGGAAAGTTTCCACGGATTATAATTGACCGGAATATCCAGCGTCCATTTACGCGCCAGTCCGATCTCCAGCCCCAGATTCATGGTAGTAGTAGCGTCATATAGCAGATTGCTTTTCAGCGCAACCTTCTGGGCATGCCCCTCGGAAATGACACATCCGAGCATGAATAATATGAGTATAGCAACTTTCTTCATTTATATCACATTTACTGTTGTTTATTGCCCTAATTGAGTAACATCTATTTTTATGCGTTGCACATTACTGATGCCCGTTTTAACGGAAGACACCATTGTTGTGAGATGTACGATTCCGTTTCTGGAATCCGCCTCTACATTGGGCAATACCTTAATATAGATCTTACCGTCTTCAACGATAATGCGTTCTTCTCCTGTATGTCCCTCCGGCATTACGGAAGAATACAGACGAATCCAATTTTTAGCACTTTCATCCACTTCGCCCGTAAGGCAGAAATAATCGATTTCATACACCTCCGAATTTAAATTTCCAGTAGGCATGAGCTGAAGTGTACTTCCCGTAGCAGGAACAGCTTCCCTTTGTCTAATATGAACTTCTTTTTCCAAATTTCCTGTTTTTAATGTTATAAATTCATGGGGATAGTTTCTTGAGTGTCACTATAAGACAGAGAGCCAAGCAAAGGATTGCTCAACGGCTTAGTCAACAACCTGGCATATATATCCGCACAAGTTGTCACCTTCGATGTTAATTGAAAGAGAGTGCCGGTCACATTCGACCCCTGCACACACATCACAGATAATAAAAAAATCAAATATAAAATACTGATTGTAAGTTTTGTTATTTCTCTCATTAATTCTCTAATATACTTTCTTCTACTTCTTGTATATCTCTCTTATTTCTCTTTTTGCTTTTCTCTCAGGACAATATTTTTGTCCAAATCTCATATTGCAAATTTCGGAATATTAAAGGAGATACAAAATTGTATTCATTTCTGTTACAGAGAATCAACTTAGAATAAAGAGGCTAATTATGCAGGTAGCAAACAAGAGGGTTACGAAATTCACAACAAAAATATTTAATATCCTCATTTCTTTCGATATGCGAACATTAAAAAAATCCCAAGTTTCTCTCATAAAAACTTGGACAATGGAGGGAAGTTATAGTTTTCTGTGTCATTTAGACACAACTTAGGCACAAATTAGACAAAAGACATAGCTATTTTATACAACAAAACAGCCCAATAACTTGTATAATTTGTGCCTAAATGACAAAAAGTTCAATTTCTATATGTATATATAGTTATCAAATTATAAGGTTTTACGCTCTGTTTCCGTAGGTGCCACCTCATCAGGAATACTGAATTCGCGATTAGCAAACAGATCGGCAAGTCCTGAAATTTGTTTCAGACGCAACAATTCATCACGGTCCATACCAATATTTTTCATTATCCATTGATCGGACATACCTGCCTTGTCAAGTTCCGCAACAATGTTGCACATCAATTCAATGTTATGCATTCCACGCGCACGGTTGTGCCGGATGGTCGAACTCATACGGTTAGACAGGTCTTTGTCTATCACCACAATCGGCAATAAGCCGTTTTCACGCTTATAGATTCGTTGGGAAGTTTTCAATACCGTATAGCGATGGTAGCCGTCCACCAGTATATAATGGTCTTCATCTTTATTGTAGTAACATACACATGGCATTGTAAAGCCATCTTCCCAAATAGAAAGTTCCAGCAACTTCATTTCAGGCGGTGCAACGACATTCGGATTATAATCGTTCGCATATACTTTTTCTACGGGTACCGCTTTTACCTCGTAAACAGGGCTTTTATCTACACTCATGATACTATGATTCTATATTGTTCCATAATTTGACTCCTCTTACTCATCTCCTCCTTCGTAGGTGAGAATCCCATATATTTGCAGGCATGGTCATTTTTAAGAATACAAACACACATTCGCTTATACGTGGGTATTTCTTTGAATTCCGGAATGTCGATATCATCCTGATATTCCATACGTACCGGTTTTTTCAACGTTTTGTAGTTACTGTTGTCCATAACGATAATCGGTACTTTCGCATCAATCAACTTTTGGATGGTAGCATCACTTAGACATCCACCTTTTGTCCGCCAGAAATTCACGCTCACTGAAAGTTTACGAAGATAGTTTTTCCTCGCCCGTTCCGGCAAAGTGGACAACAAGAAATACATAAACTCTCGCCATGTATATCCTTCAGGAAGTTTCACCGACTGCCATCCCATCGCATGAGTACCGCCATACATACCGGTAAAGTTCACACCGTTCACCCTTCCGACCATTTTGCCCCAGGTATTGGGATCTAGCACCCGGTAAAGTTGCAGACTCTCTTGCGCTTCGTTAATAAAAGGACTTGCTACACGCTGACGCTCCAAATTGACTCCAGCACGATAGTAAAGGTCATATAAAGTATTATAATCCCACTGGAATTTTCCATTGGCCGTCCATACATCCGTTGTCTTCCAGTCGAATATAGGATAGGCATTATAAATATCATTCCCTACTTTTGAAGTCCATTTGTATTTATGATACATCTGGAATTTACGGCTCATATAGATACATCTCCACCGGTTGAAACTCTCCTGTGTACGGATTCCGATCAGACAACAAGTGCGCACTGCGTCATTTTTAGTATGTATCCATTGCGCAAAGCGCATCTGGAATTCATAATCCCACATGGTTGTATTATAAAAAGGAAAATCATCTTTAGTCATTGCCTTTTTAGGCATAGAACGAACCCATATATTCTTTTTATTATCTTCCCAGGGACGCCAAAAGGATTGATACATCGAGGTACAGGTAGCCACACGGAAAGGAATACATACCCGGTACACATCCAGAATATCCTTGTTAGCTTCCAGCATCCGGTCCACATAGTCGATGGTCATTTTATACTGGATTTCATAATCCATGTGAAAAACTCCCAAACGTACCTTCAGGTTATTCTTCCGGATATAATCGATACACATATTCAGCAGTACCCCGCTGTCTTTACCTCCGGAGAATGACACATATATATTATCAAATTCATTAAATATAACTTTCAGTCGTTCTTGTGCTAATTCATATACATTCTTTGTGCCTGCTATTTTCTTTTTCGCCATAAGTTATCTATACATTTTTACATACCGTGTCCATTTCTTGTCCATCGATACAAATTCAAACTTTTCAAATGTTTCTTTATCTTGTACCAGTGTGACCGAATTGAGCAACCAACTCTCAGGCCCGAATTCCGCAATAACGGCAGGCAACAAATGCGACAGGATTTCCTCCCGTCCGGCGTCTTCTGCCTTTACATAATAATTATTGATTACAGCTTTCTTCCGGCTTTTCTGTTCCACGGGGACGAAGCCCACCACTTCTTTATCTTCAATCGCAATGAACCACACATACTCTTCGCCCGTCTTGAAAGGGTAATTATTGTTTGCGCGTATCACTTCGGGATCCATCACCATCGGCGCTAAAAGCCGATATAAGTGTTTGTCTTTTCCTTTTAATCGTATTATCTGCATCATATCATTCAAAAATGGACACACAAAAATAAGGAAAAAATATCAAATTCGTCATTTCTGTTCCTAAAACATTTGTTTTTCATGTTATTATCTCTATATTTCGATATTTTTGCAAAGATGACTTCACATGCCAACTTATATTTGAAATGCAGCTTTAAACGGTGCTGCAAAAACTCAAACACCCGACAGAGATATGCAAACACATCTCCCACCTTGACATGGGGAATCACTCGTGGCTCACGATGCGTATCTGATATACGTTCCATTTCACAAAGAACATGTTCCAGTCGCTTTATTTCCTCATCAGTGTTTTGCATTGTACATTTCATTTGTTCCATTTTCTCTTCCTGATGAATATACAGTTCCCGCTTTCGTTGTAAACGATCTTTTATGGTCTCTATTCCTTTCGACATTATAAAATTTAGTTATATATAAACGGTTTGACCTTACTAATTATTAACCGGCAAAAATGCCATATAAAATCTAATCTCACATGCAAATATAGAGAAGATTGTTTAAATAATTAGATTTTTATTTAAAAATATTCATACTCATAACACATTTAAATTACCGGCATCATAAAATCGGTTTTTCCTTCCGATGAGACAAATTGTACTTTGGTGGAACATTTAAATATTTTAAACAATGGATAATCAATCTTTTGACTGGTTGCTTCATGGCTGCCACGTACTGTCTGAAGTGGCAGTAGCTTATAGTCCATTACCTCATACAAAAATTGTCATTTATAATTTTAGACGGATTTTGGTCAAATATTCTTTTTTATTAATTAAAAAGGCTACAGTTTCTCAAACTAGTATTGGATTTCAGTCTCTTTTCCATATATTTGCGCCCGCATTTTTATTATTGAATCAACCTCCTTATTCAATTTACCAAAGCTAGATAAAACGAATGGAAAATATAAACGCAGTAATTACAGGAGTCGGAGGATATGTACCCGATTATATCTTGACCAATGATGAGATTTCCAAAATGGTAGATACCACCGATGAATGGATTATGGGGCGTATTGGTATTAAGGAAAGGCGTATTCTGAAAGATGAAGGACTGGGAACTTCTTACATAGCTCGTAAAGCTGTCAAACAACTGATAAAACGTACCCATACAAATCCGGATGATATTGATCTGGTCATTGTAGCTACAACAACTCCTGATTATCGTTTTCCTTCCACTGCTTCTATTTTATGTGAGAGACTGGGACTGAAAAGAGCTTTTGCTTTCGACATGCAGGCCGTTTGCAGCGGTTTTTTATATGCACTGGAGACAGGAGCCAATTTTATCCGTTCCGGAAATTACAAGAAAGTGGTGGTTGTAGGTGCTGAAAAGATGTCGTCAATAATAAACTATACCGACCGGGCAACTTGTCCGATTTTCGGCGATGGCGGAGCAGCCGTCATGCTTGAACCTACTACTGAAGAGTTGGGTGTTATGGATGCTGTGTTAAGGACAGATGGCAAAGGATTACCTTTTTTACATATCAAAGCGGGTGGTTCCGCATGCACTCCTTCTTATTATACCTTGGATAATCAAATGCATTACATCTATCAGGAAGGGCGCACTGTATTCAAATATGCGGTATCTAACATGGCAGATGCTTGCGAATCTATTATTGCAAGAAACCATCTAAGCAAAGACAATATCGACTGGGTGATTCCCCATCAGGCTAATCAACGCATTATCACTGCTGTAACACAACGTTTGGAAGTTCCCGCCGAAAAGGTCATGGTCAATATCGAACGATACGGCAATACCAGCGCGGGTACTCTCCCACTCTGCCTTTGGGATTTTGAAGATAAACTCAAAAAAGGAGATAACCTAATTCTCACTGCGTTCGGAGCAGGATTTGCCTGGGGAGCCATTTATATAAAATGGGGATATGATGGGAAAAAGAATAAAAACGTTTATTGAAAGTCTTACTTTTCAAAAACTTTCAGCAACGACAGTCTATCCTCCTCATTTTTTACCCTAAGATAGCTCCTGTAACTGCTGAATCCCGCCATCAACACCAAATCTATATTGTCTTTCTCCGAATTTAAGGACGACAAGCGTAGCCGGTCGAGATGATACAGCCTGCAACGGTTAATCAGACGGCAGAAATTCATGTTATATTCTTTATTGATAAAGCCCGAAATGTAGCTCCGGTTGGTATGTAACCCGGCGGCAAGGTCTGTAATCCGCAGGTTGGGATTGAGATAAGGTTTCTTCTCACGCAGGTAGTGCTCGAATTGTTTACGGCTGATAAAGGAAACTTTGGCAGCCGTATCCTCTTTTACATCTTCCGGTTGGATGATGAGGTAATTGTCGTTGAGCAGATTGTAGCAAAGAATCAGGTAGTTGATAAAATACGGCAGCGTTCCCACCCATGCAAAATAGCTGAACGAAATAGTGGGTATGCGGAATAACAATCCCGCCAGCGGAACCGGAACGGTAATCAAAATAAGCACCTGTATGACCGCCAGCCAGGCGAGGGATGCATTATAGGCATCCGAGGAATAGTTCACGATGAACTTCCTGTAACGGCGTATGTTCCGCAGGTTCAGAAAAGGATAAAGCGTATTGTAAACTATAAAAACGGTGGTTGTCAATACATACATTATCCTGAACCACAAATTGGGTTCATCGGCGCTTACTTCTGAAAAGATCACCGCCCGCTGCTGTTCCACCGGGACTATCATGTCGCTTATTATCGAAATGAGGGTAAAGAGAAGCGGAATTATCAGATGCAGGCGGTTGAGTTTGCGACGCTCACCGGTATTTGTTATGATGGAAACAAACCTATATATCATTACCTGGTCGAGCATGAGCGTGAACAGGAACACAGTATAGTAGGACGCAAAGAGGCGGGGACTGACAGAATAAAACACCATGCCCAACCATCCGAGAGAAGTAATAAGATAGGTTAATGCCAGGAAGAGGCGCAGCCTCTTCTCCTGCACGTTATGCCTGCGTGCAACCGCATCCATCAACATCATAATCATGCACGTCAAAGCGCATACGATAGGAGCTGAAAAGGCGAAAGCGTCTATCTGGTCAATGTTTATCATTCCGTATCTCCTTTCTTTTTGTCTGTTTCGTTCTTTTGTTCAGCGTCTTCCCTTTCAGCGGCGGCGGCACGCGAATAATTGCGGAAATCCTTGAATCCTGCCTTGTCAAGCAGGGAACTGATACTTTTCCCCTGTCCGTCAGGTTGTGAACGGAGCTTGTCAAGCTCTTTGAGCCGCAGGCGGTTCAGGTATCGGTTGAAGTTCACGCCATATGTCCGGTTTATAAATGCCGAAAGTGTGGTGCGGTTTATATCGAGCGCTTCCACCAGATCGGTAATCTTGTAATCCGGATTCAGGTAGGGCTTCTCATTGCGGATGAAACTCTCGAACCTGCGCCGGTTGAGTTTGCCGGAATGTTGCTTGCGCGGAGCCTTAGCCTTCTCTTTGGTTTCCACAGCCTGCTCTTCTGTTTGTGGCACATGCTTCTTTGTTGCTTTGGGTTGCTTGGGTGTTTTTTCAGTAATGATATAAGGTACGTAATCCCGGCGCATGACGTGGTATGCGAGCAAGACATGCTGCATGGCAATGCTTAATGCCACTATCAGCGTCCATATAGAAGAGTAAAACTCTGTGCGTTTCATAAGGAAGGTGGGCAATACAGACGAAAATAGCGAAGCCAGGGATATTCCGATAAGGAACAAGACCCAATTCGCAGGCCTGTGCACAATCGCCTTATTCCCTGTGGCCCTTTTATAATAAACGGCTAATACCCCGATGGCAAACAGATAATAGGTAAGTCCGAAAACGACCCGGAACAAGGGTTTTAATGTGTAAAAGCGGGCAAAAGCCTCATATCCGGCAGGAACTATTTCCGCTCTTCCCCTGACAATTTCCAACTGCACATCAAAAGGTACGGATAATGACCATATTAACGTAACCATCGCCAGTATGCCGGGCAATACATAATGGAGCAGGGAGAAATTCTCCGGTTGTCCGAGCCGGGTAAGGAAACGGATAATCCGAAAAAAGAAGATGGCAGGCAAAATAAAGGATAAGAGGCATACGATATTCAACCAGGTGAACAATACAGGACTGAACGCGTAACAAATTGTTATAAACCAAGCGATGCCCGAAATGGAAAAATAAAAGAGGACAATTCTTTTTAATCGCCTTTCTTCCCGTTTCAGGCAGTCCTGAAGCGAGAAAGCAACCAATATTCCGCTGGCAATAGCCGAAAAGAATGGAATAAGAGGTATTATCGCGGTTACGTATATTGATGAAATATCCACCTTCCAAATATATGGTATTTTTATCATAATTCCTCATTTTCAAGGTGAAAAACGTAAAAATATACCTTTTGGTAAGCCTTTTACGATTTGTCCTAATGAAAAGTGCCTTTAGGACAAATTGTAAAAAGCAGATTTTGTTGAATTGTCACCTGCCCTATTGGGTATTCACATACTTTTGTGTAATGTGGTAAGAAATAAAGCTCGCCAAGAGTGTTTGAATGTGATAATAATTCTATTAAAACATAAAACTTAATGTACAAACCTATGAAACATTTACACAAAATTCTATCAATTCTCTTGCTCTGGGGAGTTTCGTTATGCGAAATTTCCCATGCACGGGCGTCTGAAACTGCCGGGGCAGATACAGTTGTCAGCTTCCGTTTTCTTCCGGGTGAAAACATGTTTACCCGCGCGGGCAACGAGGCGGAACTGGAACGGCTCTATGTGCTGATTGACTGTCACAGGGCAGAGATAGCAGCGGGCAAGATGCCCGTATATGTAGACGGCTATTGCGCTTCGCATCCAACTGCCAAAGAGAATCTGAACACGGCATTTATCCGTGCCAACCGGGTAAAGTCGGAACTTATCACCCGGAAAGGACTAAAGGAAACGGATTTCGTGACTGCCAATTTCGCGCGTGCGTACCATAATAATAAGGATATGGTGGTGGTGACACTCCGTATTCCTTCGGCTAAGGCTACGACGGAGACGACGCCCGCCAAAGAAGAAGTAGAACGGGAAGAACTCCGGCAAAAACAAGTAACCGTGGAACCGGAAACGAAGCCCGGATCGCAACAAGTAACCGTGAAGAAAGACCCCGTTGCCGAGAAGCAACCTGAAACCAATGAGAATGTGAAACAACAGCCTGCACCCGTCACGGAGCGATTGACGTCAGTACCGGAGCAACCCTACCGTTTTGCCGTCCGCACCAATGTGTTGTATGACGCCTTCCTGCTTCCCACGCTCGGCGTGGAATGGCGGGTGAACCGTGACCTGGGCGTAAAGCTGGACGGCAGTCTCTCGTGGTGGGGCGGTGAATATGGCAAAGTACAGAAGATGTGGCTCGTCAACCCCGAAGTGCGCTGGTACCTTTTGGATAAAAAGCGTTTTTATGTAGGCGTATCGGGCAGCTATGGGGAGTATAATATATATAAGTATATGTTGGGCGGTATTGTTTCAAAGGATACTGGCTATCAGGGAAAGCTGTGGAATGCGGGATTGACCGCAGGCTACCAGCTCTATCTGTCCCGCGACTTCTCCATTGACTTTAACCTCGGTCTGGGCTATACCCGTTCCGAATACGACAGCTTCGGGATGACCGACGGCGTGCGTGTCTATAAGGAACGGAACAAGAGCAAGCACTTCTGGGGACCCACGCAGGCGGGAATCAGCCTCGTGTGGACTATCGGCAGCAAATAAGTAGAACTATAAAAACGCGATATATGAAAATTACAATTACATTACTTTGCATCTGTGCGACCCTGTTCCTTGCAGGTTGCGATGTAAAAGACCCGATTTACAACACGCCGCATCCCGACAAAGGAGCCATCGTGATAACCGCTGACTGGACACAGCGGGGCGAAGGTATAGCCACTCCCGCGAAATACATCCTGGAAGCGGCGGGAACGTCTTTCACCCTGCATGAACCGGTTGCAGCGCTGGCCGGGTTGTTCGTGCCGGGACGGACGGAACTGCTCGGTTACAACCCGGCAGAACACGTTACGGTTAAGGACGGTGTGGCAACAGTGGACAACGACCCGGACAATGCCGGGCTGCAACACCCTGACCCGGGCGTATTGCTGGGTGGTACGGTGACAGCGGATGTCGTGGCGGACGATACGGTAAGCGTCGTGTTGCCCATGCGGCAACTCTTCCGGAAGATAGCGTTCGAGGTGGCTATTAACGGTGGAGACAGCAGGCGCATTGTCGGTATCGAAGCCCGGCTGGAAGGAGTGGCGCCGTCCGTCGACCTGCGCACGGGCGAAGTGACGGGCAGCGCGGCTGCCGTGCCGGTTCCTTTTGTCCTGTCGGCAGAAAAACTGACCGGCACCGTGTGGGTTCCGGGGATGATTCCGGGCGCGGTGCAGCGTATGGTCGTGGCACTCACCTTCATGGATGGCATGAAAGACATGGTGGAAACCGATTTCAGCGAAATGTTCAAGGATTTCAATACTGACAAGCTCCATCCCATGCGCCTTACCGGTGATGTATATGCGCCGGTAAATTCCGAAACGGGCGGCACGATTATCGGCTGGACGGAAACAAGCGGCGGTGACGTAAATGCCGGAATGGAATAATCGATAAACAATCATAAATCATAAACTATAAACTAAAAACAAATAGCAGATGAAACAATTCACATCAACCCGGCTTTTCGCTGTCACGTCCGTGGTAGCAGCCATGCTCGCCGCAGGATGCAGTGAGGAAAGCGACGCCCCCTCCGGCAACGCGTCGAACGCAGCCATTGTCACCGCCTCGATCGGCAAGACAGACAACGTGGTGTCCTCCCGCGCCGCAAACACGGTATGGGATGTCGATGACTGTATCGGCATTTCCACCTCTTCCGTGAATGGGAAGACAAACTATGTCAATATCCGCTACAAGACCAACGGCAGTGTGTTCAGCCCCGTACCCGGTGCGGCGGGCGAAGACAACACCATCTACTTTCAGGACAAGTCCCCCACGACCTTCACCGCTTACTACCCCTACGAGGGTGCGAACGGCACCAAGCCCGGCAGCGACGGCATCATCACGAAAGAACTCACCGTCGCCGACCAGAGCCCGGAGAACCTGCCCGCCATCGACTACCTCTGGGCGCAGCAGACAGCCCAAAGCAGCAACCCGAAGGTCGATTTCCGGTTTTCACACCGCATGAGCCGCCTCATCCTGAACTTCAAGGCGGGTGCCGGAACAGCGCTCCCGAACGGGCTGACTTACACCCTCACCCAACTGGCAACGGAGGGAACCTTCGACACCTCCACCGGTGAAGCCAAAGCCACAGGCACGGTGTCCAAACTCGAAAACCTGCCCACCTCCACCATCGGGAGACAGATCACAGGCATCGCCATCCTCTGGCCGCAGGCGGTAAGTTCCATGCACCTGCAACTGAAGCTGGGCGATAACACCTTCGGCGCCGCGCTCACTTTCCCGGCCGGCACGGCAGGCGAAGCCCTTGCCCCCTCCACCTCCTATACCTTTAATGTGACCGTGGAGCGCACCGGCATCACAGTTGGCCAAGCCGATATTGATGACTGGACGAGCGGCGGCAGCAAGGACGTCACCCTGCAGGAAGCCCGCACCCTGACCTTCGACCCCAACGGCGGCAGCGGCACGATAGCGGGCGACAAAGTCTTTGAAGGCGCCACGACATCCCTGCCCGACGACAACGATCTGACACCCCCAAGCGGCAAAACCTTTGTGGGATGGAACACCCTGCCCGGAGGCGGAGGCGAGTTTTATGCTGCGGGCAGCACGCTGACGATGCCTGCCGGAGACCTCACCCTCTATGCCCAGTGGTCGGGCGACGGCTCCGACAAAGACAATCCGATTCTTATCACGGATGCGCAGGGGATGAAGGACATCGGGGCGAGTCACGATAGTAAGGGGAAGCATTACCGCCTCTGCAACGATCTGGTGCTCAATGACTGGGAGGCTATCTATTACGACTATGGAGGCGGTCAAGGTGAGCCTTTCTCGGGAACATTCGATGGCGGAGGGCATACCGTTACTCTCAATGGGGTGAAGCCCATACGGGCACAATTCCATAGCATCGGTACCAAGTACGGTTACTTTATTTCTCTCTTTGCCTATATTGAAGGAGAAGTGCGCCGCCTGCGGGTGGACGGGCAGATAACGGTAGACGGCACGGATGAAAACGTACAATACTACGCGGGAGGAATCTGTGGGTATATCTACTACGGCACCGTTACCGATTGCATCTCCAACGTTACGGTGACTGCAACGGGAAAGATGTATAGGCTTGATGCCGGAAGCATCGCGGGATTTAATCAGAGTTATATCTTTAATTGTTATGCCACCGGAAAGATAGAAAGTACGGCTACTACCCAGTTCGTCTCTTTGGGAGGCATTGCAGGAGCTAGCAACGTCTATATAGCCAACTGCGCCGCACTCAACAGCAATATATCAGGCAAGGATGGGCAGATGAATACTTACATCCACCGTATTACAGGAAGCACTGGCGGTAACATAGTCAACAGCTATGCCTCGGCAATACTGTCCGCTTCCGGAGATAAAGGACTCAATAAACCGGACGGCAAGGATTGCGATGCCAAGCCCGCCGCCTCGTGGTGGATGAAAGCGGGTAGATGGGCGAATAGCTACACGCTTCCCTCCGGCGGCGAGTACCCCCTTAACCCTTGGAATTTCACCACCACCTGGGAAGTCACCGACGGCAACCTGCCCGTGCTCCGTCGCAAGTAGCCGCGCCCGCCATTCATCAAGAACAAGAAATAAAAGCATAAGAGAACATGAAGATACACAACCATACCCTCCCGAAAGCCATCCGGCGGCACAGCATCCGCCGGTGGCTTGCCACGGCGGCAACGCTGACGGCAATGCTGACGGCCACACTGGCAACCCTCACGGGATGCAGCGCGGACAACGACCCGGAAACAGCCATCGGCGGTGACGGCACCTCCGTCACCTTCGGCGCCACCATCGCTGCACGCGAAGGGCACGACAACGGCAATGCTCCCGCTTCACGTGCCATCCCCGACGGAACCTTCGCGGAAGGCGACCAGATTCTCGTCCACATGGACGGCAAGCGGAAAGCCTTCATTTACAGCACAGCCCAAGGCTTTGTGCACGCCCCCAACTATCCCGGCACGAACGTCGACCCCACACCTCCCGTATGGAAAAGCGGGGAAGCCGAAAAAAGTGTCCTTGCTTACGGTACCACGGCCTGTATCTTTTTTACAGCGGACATGGAGTACGAATACAAAGCCAGTGTACGTACAGTACAGAATGATGACCGTGAGTATAAGCATAGCGATTATGTCTATACCGCACAGACACTCTACCGCAGCAATCCCGCGCTTAGTTTCCGCCACGGCATGGCGCGCGTCGTCCTCCGGTTGCGTTCCGGCGGCTCCCTCACGGATGAGGACGTGGCAGGCGCCACCGTGCTGCTGGGCGACAAGAACCTTTTTACAATAGCGGACATCGACCCGCAGACCGGGACATTGACAGCCCATAAGCCTGAATCTAATGAGTTGGGACCGCAAACCATCACGCCCCACCGTTGTGCCGCCCCCCCCGCGGGCTACGCCGTGGCTTATGAAGCCCTGCTGCCCCCGCAGGACGTAAGCGGGAAAGAGTTCATCCAAGTCCGGCTCTCCGATGGCACTGAACTGGGCTATATAGCGGAAAGCGGCAGCATGCTGGAAGGCGGACACGAATATATCTATAATGTGACCGTGGATGCTGCCCAACAAGTGCCGGCAAAAAATATATCTTATAGCATAACACGACACGTACATCGTCCGACATCGCAAACGACGGAGTGATATGCGGGAAGATGAAAGGAAGATGAAAAAAAGAAATAGAAAGAAGGCACGTATCTGAAACTTGTAAGAAAAAGTAATATATTGACTGGAAAAATGCTGATAACAATATTTATAAATGGGCAGAAGAAGTTTCTGTGGATCAGTTGTAATTCCTGGGGGATTTGGTTCAGGACAACCATATCCCTAAAAATTGATTCATTCCTGCACGGAAATGAGCAAAATCATGCGATTTTCTCTCTACTATAAAGTTGAAAAAGTGTATAAGTATCTGCAACTGCAACGAAATGGCTTTAATACACTAATAGATAATCAGTTACAGCGTGGCAGATACTGTGGCAGATGGTGGCAGATACCCTTTATCTGCCACACTGTATAAACAACAAATGTGTGGGGCTAGGACATTTTACTTAGTCCGATATATGAAAGTATAGTTTGCTTACGCTAGAACTCCAGTTCCCAGGCAGGAAACTGGAGTTTCTCATATAGGAAACTGGAATTTCCGCGTAGGGAAACTGGAGTTCCTGCGCAAGGAAACTGGAGTTTCTACGTAGGGACACGCAATGCCTTGTTTCTCCAAAAGGATAGCTTGCACACACCTAACCCATGCGTTGCAGATACCCCTTATCTGCAACCATCTGCCGCAGGTATCTGCAACGCCGTAACCGACTATCTATTAACAAATTAAAGCCATTTCGTTGCAGTTGCAGATACTTATACGCTTTTCAACTTTATGGTAGAGAGAAAATCATGCCATTAATAGCCATATCAAAATCAAATCCTAAAACTACTATTTTTTGCCGAAGCGGAGAAAAAGAAAAAGCCCTGAAATTCAATAATTTCAGAGCTTTGCTTCATTTTGCAATATAACCGAGCGGTGCGTACGGGACTCGAACCCGTGACCCCATGCGTGACAGGCATGTATTCTAACCAACTGAACTAACGCACCAAAATATTCACTAAAGCATCTCTCTCGATTGCGGATGCAAAGGTAGATATTTTTTTGAAACCTGCAATAGCTTCAGTATCTTTTTTCTGAAAAAGTGGATTTATTAAGAATTATCGTGTACATTTGCAGCTACTAATAAAATAGAAAATAGAATGAAAAATACACCAATTGAACGACATCTGATTGATGAAACTATAAATGAGTTTCAAATTGTCGATTTTTCAAAAGCTACCATTCGGGAAGTGAAAGCTATTGCTTCGAAAGCAGAAGCTGCATCGGGAGTTGAATTTATCAAAATGGAAATGGGCGTTCCGGGGCTCCCTCCTTCCGCAGTAGGTGTGAAAGCAGAGATTGAAGCGTTACAAAATGGCATTGCCAGCCTATACCCCGATATCAACGGATTGCCGGAACTGAAAAAAGAGGCGTCCAACTTTATCAAAGCATTTATCAACGTGGATTTAAATCCGGAGGGATGCGTACCTGTCACCGGCTCTATGCAAGGAACATTCGCTTCATTCCTCACTTGCAGCCAATGCGACGAAAAGAAAGATACGATTTTATTCATCGATCCCGGATTTCCGGTACAGAAACAGCAGTTGGTAGTAATGGGACAAAAGTTCGAAACGTTTGATGTATATGACTACCGCGGAGACAAACTGAAAGAGAAACTGGAAAGCTATCTGAAAAAAGGAAATATATCAGCTATCATTTATTCGAATCCCAATAACCCCAGCTGGATTTGCCTGAAAGAGGAAGAATTGCAGATTATCGGTGAATTGGCAACGCAGTATGATGTGATTGTTTTGGAAGACTTGGCTTATTTCGCCATGGACTTCCGGCAGGATTTGAGCAAACCATACCAACCTCCTTTCCAGCCATCAGTAGCCCATTATACAGATAATTACGTATTGTTGATTTCCGGTTCGAAAGCATTCAGCTACGCCGGACAGCGTATTGGCGTAAGCTGTATCTCTGATAAATTATACCACCGAAGCTATCCGGGACTGACCAAACGATATGGCGGCGGTACCTTTGGAACTGTTTTCATCCATCGCGTACTTTATGCACTTTCATCAGGAACAAGTCATTCCGCACAATTCGCCATGGCTGCCATGCTGAAAGCTGCCAACGAAGGACAATATAACTTCCTCAACGAAGTGAAGATCTATGGTGAGAGAGCACAAAAATTGAAAGAAATCTTCCTCCGTCACGGTTTCCACCTGGTATATGACAACGACTTGGGCGACCCGATTGCGGACGGATTCTATTTTACCATCGGATATCCGGGAATGACCAGCGGCGAACTGGCCAAAGAACTGATGTACTACGGAGTAAGCGCGATCTCATTGGTTACAACAGGAAGCCATCAGGAAGGACTGCGCGCGTGTACCTCTTTTATTAAAGACCATCAGTATGCGCAACTGGACGAAAGAATGAAACTATTTGCAGAAAATCATCCGATAGCCTGATTATCTGACATAAGATATTCATAAAAGCCATTCTTTAAATGAAAAAAAACGGAAATAACGATTGTTATTCCGTTTTTTTTCTTACATTAGTGGCATGAATATCGACTCTGACATATTTAAGATTCAATCGAATAATGTGTTACCATCAAGAGGAAAGATTTTAATATCTGAACCTTTTCTGCGTGACGCGACGTTTGGCAGGTCCGTAATTTTACTGGTCGATCATACGGACGAAGGAAGTATGGGATTGGTTATCAACAAACAACTGCCATTATTCCTGAACGATATCATCATGGAATTTAAATATCTGGACGAGATTCCCCTATACAAGGGTGGACCGATTGCCACTGATACTTTATTTTACCTCCATACACTATCAGACATCCCTGGCTCTATCTCTATCAGCAAAGGACTTTATCTGAATGGAGATTTTGATGAAATAAAGAAATATATATTACAAGGGAATAAAATCAGCGAATGTATCCGTTTCTTCCTGGGATATTCCGGATGGGACAGCGAACAGCTAAATAACGAAATCAGAGAAAACACATGGCTGGTGTCTGAAGAAGAAAAATCATATCTGATGAAAAACAATATCAAAGATATGTGGCGGACTGCTTTAGAGAAACTAGGCAGCAAGTACGAAACGTGGTCACGCTTCCCACAAGTGCCTACTCTCAACTAATATTTTATTTCTTAGGATTCAAACATTGGAGAAGCAATGCATCTTTGTAGCAGCCCTCCACTTGCAGCCAGTTTTTCAATAATCCGCATTGAACGAAGCCACAAGACGTGAACAGCTTTACACAAACGTCATTATCTGTCGTGACATGTGCATAAAGCTGACTTAAAGACAGAAAATCAAAAGCATATTCACAAAGCAGCTTCAATGCGTCGGTGGCATACCCTTGCTGACGATAATCCTTATGCACGGCAATTCCTACTTCTCCCCGCGAATGAAGGGGAACGAAATCCGTAATATCAATCGTACCAAGGATACACTGGTCGGATTTGCGTACCATCATCAAACGTAATTGCTTATCCGCAAACACATCACACTGCGAACCTTCAATATATTGGCGCAACACGTAACGGGAGTATGGAACCGTAAAGTTACTGATATCCCACATCGAAGGATCATTTTCCATCTCATACATTATATCCATATCTTCCGGTTCTACCGCACGAAGATAGATACGATCGTTCATCAAGAAAGACTGTCTCATAGCTTTTCTTCTTTTGCAATGTGAAGTTCGTTACGCAATCTCTTCTCACTGGGCAGGCAGAAAAGTGACGCCGTGAGGCCAATCAGCATACAGAGGTTACCCGTACTGCTCAACGTCAGGTAGTAACACAAAAGGTTCACCACAATAGCTACTTCAAGCACTCCCAAGCGAACAATGTTCCATTGCACATATCGCTTCAAGGCAAGCGTGATAGTCATGTGATCTATCTTTTTCTTAAGCACCAAGCTAAATAATTTGAGAGAAAGAGGCACACACAAAGCAGTAAGCAAAATGCCGACCGTCTCAAAATAGTAGATAGCCGGTGCGTTATCTACCAAACCTCCTACGGGAAAGAGTTCAAACTCTCCTGCCCCAAGCAAAAATGCCGGGAGCACCCAAAAGAAAACATAACTGATATTCAAATTTCTGACAGCTCGTTTTATCTGTTCTTCCATGTTCGTTCTTAAATGATTAATAATGATTATACAGTTCCGGTAAAAAGCGTCCGGTTCACAATGCTGCGTCCTAAAGTTACTTCATCGGCATATTCAAGTTCATCACCAACCGATATGCCACGGGCTATCACACTTAGTTTAACCCCTAGTTTATCCAGCTTGCGATAGATGTAGAAGTTGGTAGTATCCCCCTCCATCGTGGTGCTCAATGCCAGAATAACTTCTTTGATTCCACCTTCAGCCACCCGCTGCACCAGGCTTTCAATTTGAAGGTCACTCGGTCCGACTCCGTCCATTGGAGAAATGACTCCTCCCAAAACGTGATAAAGTCCGCGATACTGCTGGGTTGCCTCTACCGCCATTACATCACGGATATTTTCCACCACACAGACAGTGGAAGCATCCCGTTGCGGATTAGCACAAATCTGGCAAGTTTCAGTATCGGATATATTATGACACACTTTGCAGTATTTCACCTCACGTTTCAATGTTATGATAGAATTTCCGAAAGCTTCCACCGTAGCCGTATCCTGACGGAGCAGATGCAGAACAAGCCTCATAGCCGTCTTACGCCCGATACCCGGAAGTTTGGAAAATTCGCCGACTGCCTTTTCAAGCAGTATAGAAGGATATTGTTGGTTCATAGATAATATTTGCTGTTCTATCGATAAAACCTTGCAAAGATACAGATTATTGTTTTTAATACCTACAAAAATTGCTACCTTTGCATCTGTTATGATGATACTTGTCACTATTCTTTGCTACTTCGCGGTATTATTACTAATAGCCCGTATCACCGGACGTAAGGGAGGATCGAATGCAGCGTTCTTCAAGGGAGAGAACCAATCACCTTGGTACATAGTCTCTTTTGGAATGATTGGCGCCTCTATCTCCGGAGTCACTTTCGTCTCTGTACCGGGAATGGTGCGCGGAATGGATATGACGTATATGCAAACGGTACTCGGATTTTTCTTCGGATACATGGCCGTAGCCCATATCTTACTTCCTTTATATTATAAATTGAATCTGACAAGTATCTACGGATACCTCGGCACCCGCATCGGAGTGCGCGCCTATCGCACCGGTTCCTTTTTCTTTCTGCTGTCACGCATGTTGGGAACCGCAGCCAAACTTTATCTGGTATGCCTCATTCTCCATACGTATGTATTTCAGGAAATGCACGTCCCCTTTTGGCTGATTGCTGTCGGTTCGGTTGCATTGGTATGGATATATACCCATAAAAGCGGAATAAAGACCATCGTGTGGACAGATACCTTACAAACATTTTGCCTGATTGCCGCTCTGATTTTTATCATCTACTTTACAATCCAAAGATTAGACCTTAACTTCAGCGGCATTATGCAAACAATCCAAAACAGCGAACACAGCCGTATTTTTGTATTTGGCGACTGGATATCCCGGCAAAACTTCTTCAAGCAGTTCTTCAGTGGTATCTTCATTGTCATCGTAATGACCGGACTGGATCAGGATATGATGCAAAAGAATCTTTCTTGCCGGAACCTCCGGGAAGCACAAAAAAACATGTACTGCTACGGTTTCTCATTCATTCCGCTAAATTTCCTTTTTTTATGCCTGGGAATTCTATTGATAGCGCTAGCGGGACAGATGCAACTCGAACTGCCAGCCATGAATGATGATATACTGCCCATGTTTGCAGCCCAAGGCTATCTGGGACAATCCGTATTGGTACTTTTTACAATCGGCATTATCGCAGCAGCTTTCAGCAACTCGGATTCCGCCCTGACAGCCATGACAACCAGTGTATGCGTAGACCTGCTGAATACGGAAAAAGACACAGAAGAAACGGCACGTCGCAAAAGAGGCAAAGTGCATTTATCGTTATCAGTCTTATTGGCATTCTTCATCTGCCTGGTAGAAATACTCAATAATAAGAGTGTTATTGACGCCATATATATCATCGCCTCCTACACATACGGCCCCCTGCTCGGAATGTTTGCTTTCGGACTTTTTACACGCAGGCAAACGAACGACCGGTGGGTTCCTCTCATAGCCATCTTTTCACCCCTGCTCTGCTATCTTGCCGACTGGTGGATTGGAAAAGAAACCGGATATAAATTCGGTTATGAATTGCTAATGTTAAATGGAACGCTTACCTTTGCGGGGTTAATCTGCATGTCTAAAAAAGGGAAAAACGATGTTACAAAGAAATAAATGACAAGAAAATGGAAATAACAAGTGCTGAATTTGTGATTAGCAATACGGACGTGAAGAAATGCCCGGCCGGCATTTTCCCGGAATATGCCTTTATAGGCCGTTCGAATGTGGGAAAATCGAGTCTTATCAATATGTTGACCAGCCGTAAAGGTCTGGCCATGACCTCTTCTACTCCGGGAAAAACGATGTTAATCAACCACTTCCTTATCAATAAGAATTGGTATCTCGTCGACCTTCCGGGATATGGCTACGCCCGACGCGGACAGAAAGGGAAAGACCAGATACGCACCATAATCGAAGATTATATCTTGGAACGGGAACAAATGACCAACCTCTTTGTCCTGATAGACAGCCGGCTGGAACCTCAAAAAATAGACCTCGAGTTTATGGAATGGCTGGGCGAGAACGGTATCCCCTTCTCTATCATCTTTACCAAAGCCGACAAGCTAAAAGGTGGACGTTTAAAAATGAATATCAATGCCTATTTACGTGAGTTGGGCAAACAATGGGAAGAGCTCCCTCCTCACTTCGTATCTTCCTCGGAAGACCGCACAGGACGTGTTGATATACTCAACTACATAGAAAACATAAACAAGGATCTCAATGTTAAATGAAAGAAGAATGAAAATGAAAAAGAGTTTTTTACCTATTGCCTTTTTGGCAGTATTTACGCTAACGGCAACTAACAGCCAGGCGCAATCATGGTCCGACTTATTAAATAAGGACAACATTTCAAAAGTAGTAAATGCCATCACCGGAACCACCGAATCTATCGACATGACCGGAACATGGAGCTACAAAGGTTCGGCGGTAGAGTTCGAATCGGATAACTTACTAATGAAAGCAGGCGGAGCTGCCGCAGCTACTATGGCTGAAAATAAGCTGAACGAACAATTAAGCAAAATAGGTATTAAAGACGGCCAAATGAGCTTCACTTTCAATGCCGACAGTACTTTCACCAGCACGGTGGGCAAGAAAACATTGAAAGGCACTTACTCCTACAATGCTTCAACCAAACAAGTTGATTTGAAGTATTTGAAACTTCTGAATCTGCACGCTAAAGTAAATTGCAGTTCCAGCTCACTGGAGTTACTGTTCAACTCGGACAAACTGTTGAAATTAATGGCTTTCATCGGTAGCAAAAGTAGCAGTACCGCACTGAAAACAGTTAGTTCACTGGCCGAAAATTACGATGGAATGATGCTCGGATTCCAGCTCTCAAAATAGCAAAAGAGAATCGTTTAATACTATTTCGCACTCCATAAAGTATATTTTAGGGGAAAAGCATTATCTTTGTCGTTTGTAATCAAAAAGAGAAGGAAAAATGAAAAAGATACTTTTTTTAATGACCCTGTTAGTAATGGGCGTAAGCTTTGCATTTGCACAAACAAATGCAGATATCAAGTTTGACAAAACAACTCACGATTTCGGTAAGTTTTCTGAAAACAGCCCGGTTGTCAGTTGCACATTTACCTTTACTAATATCGGCGATGCCCCGCTGGTGATCCATCAGGCTGTAGCCTCTTGCGGATGTACAGTACCCGAATATACAAAGGAACCCATCATGCCGGGCAAAAAGGGAACAATCAAGGTGACTTATAACGGAACAGGCAAATATCCGGGACATTTCAAAAAATCAATCACCTTGCGTACCAACGCCAAAACAGAGATGGTAAGATTGTATATCGAAGGCGATATGACAGCAAAAGATGCAAAGTAGGAAAAAATAGACTATTACATAAAGGAGAATCTTTCGGTTCTCCTTTTTTTTTGTTTACTTTGAGGACGGAAATGTAAATTAACACATTAGCAAATTATAAAAACTATGAAACAAGAAGAAGACAAATTCACCGGGTTACCCGAGAATGCGTTCAGAGAGTTGAAACCCGGGGAAGTGTACAACCCGTTGATGGGTCCCTCTAAAAATTATCCGGAAGTTAATATCTGGTCAGTAGCATGGGGTATTGCCATGGCAATCCTTTTTTCGGCCGCCGCTGCCTATCTGGGGTTGAAGGTCGGACAGGTATTTGAAGCAGCTATTCCAATTGCGATCATTGCCGTAGGAGTTTCCGGAGCTGCCAAAAGAAAAAATGCGTTGGGCGAAAACGTGATTATCCAGTCTATCGGAGCTTGTTCCGGAGTAATCGTTGCCGGAGCGATCTTCACCCTCCCCGCTCTTTATATTCTCCAAGCTAAATATCCCGAGATGACGGTTACCTTCATGCAGGTATTCATCAGCTCTTTATTGGGTGGCGTATTGGGTATTCTATTCCTGATCCCTTTCCGTAAATACTTCGTCAGCGACATGCATGGAAAATATCCTTTCCCGGAAGCAACAGCCACTACACAGGTGTTGATCTCCGGCGAAAAAGGCGGCAGCCAGGCCAAACCGTTATTGATGGCAGGTATGATCGGCGGATTATATGACTTCATCGTAGCGACATTCGGATGGTGGAACGAGAATTTTACTACCCGTGTTTGCAGTGCCGGAGAAATGCTGGCAGAAAAGGCAAAATTAGTATTCAAGGTAAACACCGGTGCCGCTGTGCTTGGTTTGGGATATATCGTCGGACTGAAATATGCTTCCATCATTTGTGCCGGTTCACTGGCTGTGTGGTGGATTATCATTCCGGGAATGTCTGCTATCTGGGGTGACAGTGTACTGAATGCATGGAATCCGGAAATCACCTCTACCGTAGGTATGATGAGCCCGGAAGAAATATTCAAATATTATGCCAAGAGCATCGGTATCGGCGGTATCGCTATGGCGGGTGTGATCGGTATTATCCGTTCCTGGAGTATCATCAAGAGCGCTGTCGGGCTGGCAGCCAAAGAGATGGGCGGTAAAGGGAATGTAGAGAAGAGCATTATCCGTACCCAACGGGATCTTTCCATGAAGATTATCGCTATCGGTTCCATCATCACACTGATATTAATCGTATTATTCTTCTACCTTGATGTCATGCAAGGGAATCTGTTGCATACATTGGTAGCCATTGTATTGGTTGCCGGCATCTCTTTCCTGTTCACCACAGTAGCAGCTAATGCCATTGCGATTGTTGGTACTAATCCGGTTTCGGGAATGACATTGATGACACTGATTTTGGCTTCCGTAGTGATGGTAGCTGTCGGACTGAAAGGTCCTTCGGGCATGGTTGCCGCATTGGTTATGGGTGGTGTAGTATGTACCGCATTGTCGATGGCAGGAGGTTTTATCACCGACTTGAAGATTGGTTACTGGCTCGGAAGTACGCCTGCCAAACAGGAAACATGGAAGTTCTTGGGAACAATCGTATCGGCTGCAACAGTAGGCGGTGTAATGATTATCCTGAATAAGACATACGGATTTACAAGTGGCGCATTGGCTGCTCCGCAAGCAAATGCGATGGCGGCCGTGATCGAACCACTGATGAGTGGTGTAGGTGCACCCTGGTTGTTATATGGTATTGGGGCTGTCTTAGCTATTATTCTGACTCTTTGTAAAATTCCTGCATTAGCTTTCGCATTGGGTATGTTTATTCCATTGGAACTGAATGTGCCGCTGGTAGTGGGTGGAGCAGTGAATTGGTTTGTTACAACTCGTAGCAAAGATGCATCTCTGAATACGGAAAGAGGTGAAAAAGGAACTTTACTGGCATCCGGTTTCATTGCCGGAGGTGCATTGATGGGAGTAATCAGTGCCGCGATGCGCTTTGGTGGAATCAATCTGGTTAATGAGGCATGGTTGAACAATACTTGGTCAGAAGTGTTGGCATTAGGAGCGTATGCCTTACTGATTCTTTACTTTATAAAGGCTTCAATGAAAGTTAAATAAATCATTATGAGGAGACTATTATCCATTATAGTATCACTTGTAACTGCCATATCATTTGCGCAGCAGCCCGTCGAGCTACCTTTGTGGCCCGACGGTGCTCCCAACTCCAGTGGACTAACCGGAGAGGAGCAGGAAACGCGTCCTCATTTTGTCACGAATGTCACGCATCCCACCCTGACGGTCTACCACCCGGAAAAGCCGAATGGAATGGCTATTATCATGTGTCCCGGAGGCGGGTATCGTGGACTGGGTATGGATGGAGAGGGGTATGATATGGCTCCCTGGTTCTGCGGACAAGGTATTACCTATATAGTATTAAAATACCGGATGCCGAACGGACATTGGGAAGTCCCCGTATCAGACGCCGAACAAGCCATTCGCATGGTACGCCAACATGCCAAAGAATGGAATGTCGACCCTTACAAGGTAGGATTAATGGGAGCCTCTGCGGGAGGACATTTAACTGCTACACTCGCCACTCACTACAATTCGGAAACACGTCCGGACTTTCAGATATTACTTTATCCGGTGGTTACGATGATGCAAGTCACCCGTGGAAATACAAGAACTGCATTGCTAGGCAAAAATCCAACAATGGAACAAATACAGAAGTTTTCCGCCGAATTGCAAGTAACGCCCGATACTCCACAAGCATTTATCGCTCTTACCTCCGACGACCCTTCCGTAGCACCTTACCACGGAGTAAACTATTACCTTGCTTTACAGAAAAACAAGGTTCCGGCAACTCTCCATGTTTATCCTACCGGAGGACATGGCTGGGGATTTCAGGATCATTTTAAATATAAGCAACAATGGACACAGGAATTGGAGAAATGGTTGCGCGACGGCGTTGTATTCCCGGAAAACCCCGAACCCATGTTACGAATCGGGAAATCTTACCTGGGAACTAAATACGTGGCTAACACATTAGATCAAGACGGAGAAGAATCATTAGTGATCCGGACTGATGCCGTAGATTGCCTCACTTTCGTAGAATACACGTTGGCACAGGCACTCGGCTCTTCCTTTGCCGACAATCTGCAAAAAATACGTTATCGGGACGGCATCATCAACGGTTATCCTTCCCGGTTGCATTATACTTCCGAATGGATAGAGAACGGAATCCGCCACGGATTCCTCACCGACATTACTGCCAAAAACAGTGCGCATACCCAGAAAATCTCTCTTTCGTATATGTCTACCCATCCCAAGCAATATAAAAAATTGGCTGATTCGCCGGAAAATGTACGACAAATGGCCGAATATGAAAAAGCAATCTCCGGAAAAGTCGTACATTGGTTGCCGAAAAGCGAACTGCCGGAAGCCGGATTGCCCTGGATCATGAATGGAGACATTATTGCTATTACAACGAAGATGCCCGGACTGGACATTGCTCATGTGGGAATAGCAGAATATAAAGAGGGAAAACTGCACCTGCTGCACGCTTCTTCTACATTGGGAAAAGTAGTTGTCAGCGACGAACCTCTCAATCACATGCTAAACAACAATAAATCGTGGACAGGCATACGTGTTGTCCGGATGTCTCACTCTAAAAATAACTGATTATGAAACGAGTAAAACATTTCCTTCTCGCCTCGTGCTTATTCCCCACTTTGCTGGGAGCACAAGAAATGGCAAGCGCCTATTTTCTGGAACTTACTCCGGACGCCCAATCGGCAGGTATGGCAGGTACAGGATTAGCTACCACCGATAACGGTAGTACAGCTATTTTTCATAATGCTTCTACCATCGCTTTCTCACAAGAAGTGATGGGTGCGAGTTATTCATACGCTAAGATCAACCAAGATTATGCGCTACATAGCGCCTCTCTTTTCTACCGGATCGGAAGGGAAGGCATACATGGATTTGCTGTAGGTTTCCGGCATTTCAAAGATCCTAAGGTATTCGATTACCGTCCTCATATCTGGGATTTAGAAGCTGCTTATTTCAGAAATGTAGCCAAAAATCTGTCTCTTTCATTAACGTTCAGATACCTGCAAGCCAAAGCCGCGGAAAACGCAGACAGCAAGAATAGCGTTTGTCTGGACTTCGGCGCGACCTACTATCGCAATATGGCTCTATTGGACGAAATGGCTTCCTGGAGCATTGGTTTCCAAGCTGCCAACTTAGGTAAAAAGCTGGACGGACAAAAGTTACCCGCCAGATTAGGATTGGGAGGTACAATCGACCTGCCATTCAGCATAGAAAACCGTTTGCAAGTGGCTCTCGACTTCAACTATCTGCTCCCCTCTGAAATCCGTCATCTCCAGGCTGGCATAGGAGCTGAATATAATTTCCTGAAATATGGTGTTGTCCGTGCGGGATATCATTTCGGAGACAAAGACAAAGGAGCGGGCAACTACGGCACCCTAGGCTGCGGAATAAACTTCTGGCCGATACGTGCAGACTTCTCATACGCCTTGGCTGATAAAGATTGCTTTATGCGCCGCACCTGGCAACTGGGAGTTGGAATAGTTTTCTAAGCTCCTCTTCGAGGCGTTGCTTCACTTCGTCCATCGGCACATCGTGCTTTAATTCCTGACGAAGAGAAGTGACGCCTTTATCTATAAATCCGCAAGGGTGGATATAACTGAAATAACGTAAATCGGTATTCACATTCAGAGCCAGTCCATGCATCGTGACATAATGGCTGCTCCTCACTCCGATAGCACAAATCTTACGCGCACGAGGCGTATCACCTTCCAACCAGACTCCTGTCGCTTTCTCCAAACGTCCGGCCTCAATGCCATAAAAAGCACATACCCGAATCACCGCTTCTTCCAGCAAATGCACGTACTCTTTCAATCCTAACTGAAATTCTTCCAGGTTTAATATCGGATAACATACCAATTGTCCCGGACCATGATAAGTAATGTCCCCTCCCCGATCAATATGATAAAGGGTGGCATCAATTGCTTTCAGTTGTTCATCACTCAACAACATATTATTTTCTTTCCCGCTACGTCCTAATGTATAAACATGGGGATGTTCGCACATCACAATACGGTTTTCATAACTCTCGCCCTGAACTTTTGCCCGGACAATGTTATCAAACCATTCTGTCTGCCGTTGCCATGCTTCGGCGTATGGTATCAAATTCCAATCAATAAAAAATGTTTTCATAAAAACAAAGGTAAGAAATAAAAAGAAAATGCGTACATTTGTTGGCCTAATATAACACACACAACTATGAAAATGGACTTTCCACAGGTAGACTTGCCTACCGAAGTATTAGCATGGACGAATGTAACAGAAGACATTCTCAATATTTACAAGCAATCTTGCCGGTTGCAAGCATGTATTGTTGCCATCTGTACCGAAGGTTCGATGAAAGCCTCCATCAATCTGCTTGATTATGAGATTCGTCCTAATGACCTGATAACTCTGTTACCGGGAACAATCATTCAGTTTCGGGAGAGAACAGAAAAGGTATGCCTTTGCTTTGCCGGCTTTTCCGCACATTGCGCCGGACGAATCAACCTGATGAAGAATATTGGTAACGCATATCTCAAACTGATAGAACAGCCGGTGGTTCCTCTTAATGAAGAGGTAGCCAGTTATCTGAAAGACTATTTTGCTCTATTATCACGGGCCAGCTGCAATGAGAACTTCGAAATGGATTCTGAATTGGTTGAATTGTCTCTTCAGACCATCCTGACAAGCATACGATTGATATATCATAAATTTCCGGGTGAAAACGGTAGTTCGAATCGAAAAAAAGAAATCTGCCGGGAACTGATTCATGTTATCACCGAGAATTATAAAAACGAACGTCGTGCACAGTTCTACGCAGATAAATTAGGTATATCTCTTCAACATTTAAGTACGACAGTAAGACAAGTGACAGGTAAAAGTGTATTGGACACTATTGCATATATTGTCATTATGGATGCTAAAGCCAAACTGAAAGGAACCAATATGACTATCCAAGAGATAGCATATTCTCTAAACTTCCCCAGTGCCTCTTTCTTTGGCAAGTATTTCAGACGATATGTAGGAATGACGCCATTGGAATTTAGAAACAGATAATTTATACGAAGGACGATAGAAAACATAAATGGTGAGTTGTAAAACAATGAACGGTGAATAAATTGCGTATTATCCGCAAAGTATTCACCGTCTATTATTTACAGTTCGCTGTTCATAAATGACAGCTTACCATTCATCGTTTACAGCTTACAGGTTCCTGTCTTTTTATAGTTCATTTCTCATTTTCGTCCCAAGCTCAACGAATTGAGCACTACGCTCACGCTGGAGAACGCCATTGCGGCACTTGCCAGCATCGGATTCAATAACAAACCATTCAGCGGGAACAAGATACCGGCAGCAATAGGAATACCGATCAGGTTGTAAATAAACGCCCAGAAAAGGTTCTGATGAATCAGTTTGACTGTCTGCTTTGACAACTGGAAGGCTTTAGGAAGCAGCAACAAGTCCGATGTCATCAAAGTCACCATAGCCACGTCCATAGCAATATCAGTTCCTTTTCCCATAGCAATGCTGACGTCAGCCAATGCCAGTGCCTGCGAATCATTGATACCATCGCCCACCATCGCAACCTTCTTTCCCTGCATTTGAAGCTCACGTACAAATTCGGCCTTATCGTCCGGTAGAGCGTCGGCAACAAAACGTTCGATTCCTAAACGGGAAGAAACGGCTAGTGCAGTCCGTTGTCCGTCCCCCGTCAGCATACAGATGTCAATCCCTTGACGTTTCAGTTCCTTCACTGCTTCGGCAGAAGTAGCCTTTATCGGGTCGGAAACAGCAATGATAGCCAGCAACTCGTTTTCACGTCCAAAGTAAATGATGCCGTTACCGTCCGATTCATAGTGAACCAGCATTTCAGCCATCACATCGCTTACTGTCGCACTGAAATCTTTCAGGAGTTTATGACTGCCTACCCAGTAAGTATGTCCCTCATACGAGGCTTTGATTCCTTTTCCCGTAATGCTTTCAAAGCTATCCAACGCGGCAGGTTTTATTTTTTCTTCGTCCTGAAGCGCAGAGACAATAGCGCCGGCAAGCGGATGCTCCGATTTCATTTCCGCAGCTAAAAGTACATCTTTGAAATGTGGTTCCTGCGACTGCGCCCATAACCATCCGGTAGCTGTAGGATGTCCTTCAGTCAGTGTTCCCGTTTTATCCAGAACAACGACATCTACTTTGCGCATTTGTTCCAAAGCCACTGCATCTTTAATCAGAATATGCTGGCTGGCAGCTTTACCTATACCCACCATCAACGCAGTAGGTGTAGCAAGCCCCAAAGCACATGGACAAGCAATGACAAGAACAGAAACAGCCGACAAAATACCATAAGAAATATATTCACTACCACCAATGGTAACCCACAATACAAATGTCAGAATGGCAATGCCCAATACGACAGGTACAAAAATCCCCGTAATACGATCGACAATGCGTTGCACGGGAGCTTTGCTGCCCTGTGCTTCCTGCACCATAGCGATAATACGGGCAAGCACGGTTTCACTGCCTACCTGTGCGGCACGAATGATAAATGAGCCACGCTGGTTGATCGTTCCCGCCAATACTTTATCACCTTTCTTCTTTTCTACCGGAACCGGTTCACCGCTAATCATACTTTCATCGACATACGAGTCGCCTTCGGAAAGCTGACCGTCCACAGGTATTTGTTCTCCCGGGCGTACAACCACCAAATCACCTACCTGGAGTTTCTCAATCAAGATCTCCTCCTCCACTCCATTGCGCAGAACGCGAGCCGCTTTTGGCTGCATTCCCATCAACTTACGAATGGCTGTTGAGGTATTTCCTTTGGCACGTTCTTCCATCAACTTTCCGGTAAGAACGAAAGCGATAATCACCGCAGAAGCCTCATAATAGACATGCGGTTCCAATCCGCGGTCATACCAGAATTCGGGGAAGAAAGTGTTGAACAGACTGAACAGAAAAGCAATGGAAGTACTAAGCGCAACCAAAGTATCCATATTACTCCGTCCTAATTTAGCCTGTTTCCAGGCTCCGGTGAAGAAACCACCTCCGAAAAAGACCATAACAGGGATAGCAAGTACCATTTGAATCTCATTAGAGTATGGTACATGCATCAGTATCATGGAATATACCAACAATGGTACTACCAAAATCCACGCTCCAATTACCTTCCATTTCAAACGAGTGTAACGCTTATGCTGTTCCTCTTCCCGGCGTTCTTCTTTGTGGGCTTCTTCCACAATCAGATCATAACCTGCCGCAAGCACAGCCGCACGAATCTCTCCGGGAGTCAGCTGCTCTTTCTCATAAGAAACGGTCAATGTATTGGTAGCAAAATTAACGGAAGCCTCAATGACTCCCGGCAATTTTTTTACTGTTTTTTCTACATTATTGGCACATCCTGCACAATGCATATTAAGCACAGGAAATGCCTTTTTTGTTGTGTTACCCATATAATTATTGTTTACGGCCTTCCCCTCCTCTCAAAAAGAAGTTGGGGAAGAACCCTTGTTTGTTTATAGAAACAAGCTAATACAGGTATTTGTTCAATTACTTCTTATCAGCCTTCTGATCGTCTTTCTTTGTTTCTTTTACAAATTCGGCTTCATAACTGAACTTATTAAACCCTGCCTGCAACTTCTTTACATTCGTTTTTTCAGCGTCATACGTAATGGTTACCATTTTCGTTTTTACTTCGGTCGAAATATCCTTCAGCCCTTTCTCAAAACGCATATTGTCCTTTACTTTCTTTTCGCATTTCTCACAGTGCATCTGCGACACTTTAAATACAACAACACGAATATCTTTTGCCAATACAACTGTTACACTCAAAAGAGCCACCACGCAAGTGGCCATCCATCTTTTTGTTCTCATTTTTCTTATCAGTTTAAAATTAATATTCTTTATTATGCGATCGTTTCTTTCATTCGCTATTTCCCGTTTTTACTCGCTATTTCTAGCTAAGTTAAAACGTATTCCGATATATCCTTTTGCTCCGTGCACCGGTCCCCAAATCATGGTAGAATCAAAGTTGTTCCCCCAGGGATTTGCCGCATCGATAATCGGATTCTTTTGTTTGAAGTTTGTCAGGTTCTCGCCTCCTACGTAGATAGACCAGCGGCGGAAGTAACGGGTCACCTGTAAACTCAACTGTTCAAAACTGCCATAACGACGTTCCCAGGATAACTGTCCGTCTCCCAGTTCATAAGGAGTAGGCATCCTGCCGCCGCCATTCAGTTGCAGTGTAGCGTCAAACTGCCATATTCCCAGCGGAGTTTGGTAAGAAGCCGTGAGTAGTCCTTTATATTTGCTGGTCAGCGGTTTCTCCATTCGTTCACCTTTGTAGGTCGTTTTCGCATCCGTGAGCCGGTAAGCACCTGTCAGAGTGAATCCTTTGAAGAAAGGATAACTTGCTTCCACTTGGAACACATGCGAATAAGAGCGTCCATCCAAATTGTAGAAAGCTACTTCATGGGGGTTGCTATCCATATCCACTATCACTTGTTTCAGGAAATCCGTATAATAGTATTCCGCATTCACATTCAGCGTTTTGCCGAATATAGGGATATAAGTAGAGACGCTGGCACCGTAGTTCCATGCTTCTTCCATATCCAGGTTCTTTGCTATTTCCACCTTACGGCTGCTGGAAAGCAGGTAGTTGTTTTCTGCCAACACATGATTGGTACGATATCCTTTTCCGGCAGAAAGACGGAAATTCACATATTCATTCGGATTGTATTTAAGATGCGCACGCGGAGTCACGAAGAAACCATGTTCGTTACTGTAATCACCACGCAGACCGGCCATTACCATCCATTTATCATTCAGGTTCAACGTATATTGCACGTAAGCACCGGGAACAGCTTCCTTTTCAAAGGCTTTGAGCGGATTGTCCGTTGTATTTTCCAAACGGTAATGTTGGTCATAAGCGTCATAATTGAAGCTCAACCCTGCGGAGAAACTATTTTGCGGATTAAATTCCGTTTCAAACATCAGCGAAGCATAGACGTTGGTTTGATCCACATTATACAGTTTGCGTCCATACGTAGCATCCTGATTGTGTAAAGTGGTGGAAAGAATCAAAGCCAGATTCGTATTCTTCTCCTTATTAAAGATATAGGCGTTCTTGGTGAAGAATTCATAGCGCTCCGTATCGATCCCTACTTTATACAGGTCACCGGAGTGCATTGTCCCTCCATGATTGGCCTGTCCGCTGGTACGTGTTTCAGAAAGGGCTTTGATACCTGCCTGGAAAACATAATGGTCGCCCATGTATGCCCACCGGTTCCACACATTATACTGTTCTACCTGCGGAATATCCACAAATCCGTCATCGTTGCCATCATGCGCCTTGGTCTCATTTTCGTAATGCGCCAGCAGAGAAGTGCTCCATCGTTTGGAAAGTTTCAATGTAGCGTCCGCATTGGCTTCATATCGGTTGGTAGTGCTTGCAAAAAGGTTGGCAGACACCCAATCGGCTTCCGGCAACTGTGGTTTCTTAAATTCTACGTTTATCTGTCCTGTGATGGCTTCATAACCATTCTTCACCGAAGATGTTCCTTTGGAAACCTGTATGCTCTGCATCCACGGACCGGGGACATATCCCAATCCATAAGGAGCGGCGGCTCCCCGATAATTCGGGATGTTTTCCGTCAACATCTGCACATAAGTGCCGGACAGCCCCAACAATTTAATTTGTTTGGCTCCTGTTGCCGCATCGGAATAACTCACATCTACTGAAGGGTTCGTCACAAAACTTTCCCCCAGGTTACAACAAGCGGCTCTACTCAATTCGGCACTGCTTATCATGTCTTCGTTCATCACGCTACTGCGCAATTTCATCGTTCCCAGTTTACGAGTGACAATATTTACTTCATTCAGCTCCACTCCATCACGAAGCACAATATCCAGTTGTTGATTTTTACTGCTCACATGAATCGTGTCGTTCTGAAAACCGATAAAGCTGACAATCAGCATGTGGCTTTTGGAAGGTTTAGTGATAGAAAAACTACCATCCTCTTTGGTTGTCACTCCTTGTCCTGTATTCATCCAGAACACATTGGCACCCGGAATAGCCTCCCCGGTACTATCTTTCACTGTTCCCCGTACTTGCGCATATATATTACCGGCAAATAACAGGAACAGTCCTATTATCATATATTTCATTCTTTCTAAAGTTACTTTCGAGATACAAAATTAATTCATTTCTCATGCAACTTAGTTGCATTCAGTGCTGCTTTACTTTCATGTTCTATTGAAAGCAAAGGATTAAATAAGAAAGAAATAGTGGCTAAATAATATAAGTGGAATATAGCGCCAGCTTCTGCCTCGAACAGAGAGGTGGCGGAGAGGTCAGACTATCATATTCTACCGATTTATCCGCATAGGTCGGAGTCAACAGATAGCAAAAATGCTCACACAAAAGATCGACTACTAAAGCTGATGTTGTCAGTTCAGTAGTATGTTTCATCAAATCAAGCTTATAGATAATAGCTGTACAACCCTTATCTTTACAACCTTTTTTTGAATCACAAGTATGAGTCTTTTTACACTTCGGACAGCCTGTATCACAACAGCTCTGCACCGTTTCACAACGGACACAGCAATAATGCACAATAGAGACTCCACCTCCTGAATAGATAATCAGGAGAGAAAGGATAAGTGCTGTTATGTAGGCTAGTTTTTTCATTTCAGAGGACAAAGATAAGAATAAAAACAGATTTTCCTATAATTTTTCGTAATTAAGATTCAATCAATCCGATACAGACACATTCTCTTTCCTTTATTTGGCTATTTTAGAGTCATATCAGCACTATTAACTCTTTTTACTCAACAATAAAACCTATCTTTGCCCCAATAAATTCTCTGATTTTTAAGTAAACGCTATGCTTACATATTTACTCATCATTATCACTCTTTATCTGGCAGGTAATGCCTACATATTTATCAGAGCAAAGCAAGCTCTGAAAGTTAAATCTCTCGGAGTAAAAATATTCCTGACCGTTTTATTCTGGATATGTGCTTTATCCTTTTTCGGCACGATGCTAACTCGTAACCTTGAGATGCCTGTCTTTATCTCCCATTCAATGTACACCATTGGAACAAGTTGGTTGATATTTACTCTATACATGGCATTATTCTTGCTTTTGTTTGATATCTTGAAATTATTCAAAGTTGTCTACAAATATAGGTTCTATCTGTCTTTAGTGTTCACGTTGGGATTGCTGGGATGTGGGGTATATAACTATCATCACCCGGAAACCAATGTAGTCAGCATTTTAACCAATAAACGATATGAAGATACTCCCCAAGCAATTAAAATCGTCGCAATCAGCGATGTTCACTTGGGAAATGGTACAGGGAAAGCCGCATTAAAAAAATATGTGGAAATGATAAATGCGCAGCATCCCGACCTGATACTGATTAGTGGTGACTTGATTGATAATAGCGTCGTACCTCTTTATACAGAGAATATGGCGGAAGAATTAGCTAACTTGAAAGCTCCTATGGGTATCTATATGGTTCTCGGCAATCACGAATACATTAGCGGTATCGATGAAAGTATCCGATATATTAAAAGCACTCAAATACAATTATTGCGCGATTCAGTAGTTACACTTCCCAACGGCATACAACTGATAGGACGTGATGACCGTCATAACCGCAAGCGTCATTCCCTGCAAGAGTTAATGGTGAATATCGATAAAAGCAAACCTATCATTTTATTGGATCATCAACCTTTTGATTTGGAAAAAACGGAAGCTGCCGGCATCGACCTGCAATTCAGTGGGCATACACACCACGGACAAATATGGCCTATTAATTGGGTGACCGATTATATCTTCGAGCAAAGCCACGGTTATCGCCAATGGGGAAACAGTCACGTGTATGTATCTTCCGGATTGTCTCTTTGGGGACCACCCTTCAGAATAGGAACGCATAGTGAAATGGTTATTTTCAATTTTCAATGAATATTATGCAGTTTTGTCACATATGTTACAGTTTCCAAGCAATCTCTGCCCTATCTTTGCAGAAAAAAGATTATGGAACAATTACATGCTCATGAAGTCCTCCACATGATGGAAGGAAATAGCTACTCGGAATCATCATTGCGGGAAGCAATCATTAAGAAGTTTGGCTCACAGCAACGTTTTTATGCTTGCTCGGCAGAAAACATGGATGTAGATACCCTTATCGAATTTCTGAAAATGAAAGGGAAATTTATGCCTGCTGAAGATGGATTCACAGTAGATATCACTAAAGTTTGCAAGCATTGATTGGCGGATAATATCCGCCAATCCCATTTTTGGGGATAAATAGCTGCATTTTTTTCTGTTTTTATTAGCCCGATTCACGAATTTCATCTATATTTGTCAATAGTGAATGATAAAACAAATGTTGAATTTACAGAAAAAATGGGTATGAAAAAACAATATGTCAGTCTGCTTGCAATTATACTTTCGGTAAGCGGCTTTTTGTTTTCTTGTCATGACAAGATGAACAAAAACACAGGTGCGTTACAGTTTGATAGCATTCAAGTGAATAAGACAGCTCACCTCTTCAATGATACAGCCAAACCGGCCTGCAATATTATTATTAATTTTGCTTATCCGATAAAATCATCGGATGATATGCTGAAAGACAGTCTGAATACTTATTTCATTTCGGCCTGTTTCGGAGATAAATACATCGGCGAAAAACCGGAAGAAGTTGTAAAGCAATATACCGAGAATTATATCAGCGAATACCGTCGCGATCTCGAGCCTATGTATACCGAAGATGAGAAAGACAAGGAAGACGAATCTTCCATCGGTGCCTGGTATTCTTATTATAAAGGTATAGAAAGCCATGTGCAACTGTATGATAAAGATCTACTTGTATATCGCATCGACTATAACGAATATACCGGAGGTGCACATGGAATTTACATGGCAACTTATTTAAATATGGACCTCACCCTGATGCGTCCGCTCCGCCTCGATGATATTTTTGTCGGAGACTACAAAGACGCATTGACCGACCTGATCTGGAATCAGCTCATGGCAGATAACAAAGTGACCACTCACGAAGCATTGGAAGATATGGGATATGCTTCCACCGGGGACATCGCTCCGACAGAAAATTTCTATCTAAGCAAAGAAGGAATCACCTTCTATTATAATGTATACGATATCACTCCTTATTCTATGGGACCTGTAAAGGTAACAATCCCATTTGCTATGATGGAACATCTATTAGGCAGTAACCCGATTCTGGGAGAGCTAAAAAATTAAAAATCATAAAAAGCTGAACACCAATGAATATCCTGTTGTTATCACTTCCATGTGACAGAATAGGATATTCATCCACATCTATCATTCAAAACTTATAATTCAAAATTCAAACAGTGGAAATCATACTGAAATATTTTCCTGATCTGACGGAAGAGCAGCGCAAACAATTCGCAGCTCTATACGACCTCTACACTGACTGGAATTCAAAAATCAACGTTATCTCCCGCAAGGACATTGAGAATTTATATGAGCATCACGTGCTCCATTCATTAGGCATTGCCAAAGTCATCCAATTCCGCCCCGGAACCAGCATCATGGACTTGGGTACAGGAGGAGGTTTTCCCGGCATTCCTTTAGCAATCCTGTTTCCCGAGGTAAAATTCCACCTCGTAGACAGTATCGGCAAAAAAGTACGTGTAGCAACCGAAGTGGCAAATGCCATCGGACTGAAAAATGTGACTTTCCGCCATGCCCGTGCAGAAGAGGAGAAACGAACGTTCGACTTTGTTGTCAGCCGTGCCGTAATGCCTTTGGCGGATTTGATTAAGATTATTAAAAAGAATATCTCTTCGAAACAACAGAATGCATTGCCCAACGGACTTATCTGTCTCAAAGGCGGTGAACTGGAGCATGAAACAATGCCGTTCAAACATAAAACGGTCATTCATAGCTTGAGCGACAACTTCGAGGAAGAGTTCTTTAAAACAAAAAAAGTGGTATATGTTCCGATTTAAACAAGACTATATGTTCTGATAGATGATAAATCATAGAGAAACCATGAAAATAAAAAGATTTGAATTTAATATGTTTCCCGTAAATTGCTACGTATTATGGGATGACACTAAAGAAGCAGTCGTAATTGATCCGGGCTGTTTCTATGAAGAAGAAAAGCAGGCACTGAAAAAGTTCATTCTTACCAATGAACTGAATGTAAAGCATCTGCTGAATACTCATTTACACCTAGATCATATCTTCGGAAATCCGTTCATGCTGAAAGAATTCGGGTTATCGGCAGAAGCAAACAAAGCAGACGAGTACTGGATTGACGAAGCACCGAAACAAAGCAGAATGTTTGGTTTTCAGTTGCAGGAAGAACCTGTACCACTGGGCAAATACCTGCATGACGGAGATATCATCACTTTCGGACATACCAAACTGGAAGCAATACACGTGCCCGGACATTCACCCGGCAGCTTGGTGTACTATTGCAAAGAAGACAACTGCATGTTCTCCGGTGACGTCCTGTTCCAAGGCAGCATCGGCCGTGCTGATCTCACAGGAGGCAACTTCGATGAACTGATAGAACATATTTGCAGCCGTTTATTTGTTCTTCCCAACGAAACAGTCGTTTATCCGGGACACGGCGCTCCCACGACTATCGGAATGGAAAAAGCTGAAAACCCATTTTTTAGATAATAAAAAAGAAGTATTAAGTATCAGGTATTAGGTATTAACAAGGCTAATCGCCCATTAACCGCAGTAATACTTAATACTTGATACTTAATACTTAATTTAATACTTGATTATTATGAAAACCGATTTGTTAGCTAGCCGTCACATCGGCATCAATGAACAAGATACAGCCATAATGCTCCGCAAAATTGGCGTGAACTCACTGGACGAACTGATTAATCAGACAATTCCCGCCAATATACGGCTGAAAGAGCCGCTTGCATTGACTAGTCCACTGACGGAATACGAATTTGGAAAACACATCGCTGAACTGGCAGCTAAAAACAAACTATATACCACATATATCGGTTTGGGATGGTACAACACGATCACTCCGGCCGTTATCCAGCGGAATGTATTCGAAAACCCAGTATGGTATACTTCTTACACTCCGTACCAGACAGAGGTATCGCAAGGACGTCTGGAAGCATTGATGAATTTCCAGACAGCCGTATGTGATCTTACTGCCATGCCACTCGCCAACTGCTCACTTCTGGACGAAGCAACTGCCGCCGCCGAAGCCGTAAGCATGATGTATGCCTTACGCTCCCGCGCGCAACAGAAAGCCAATGCGAACGTAGTCTTCGTAGACGAGAATATTTTTCCGCAGACATTAGCTGTCATGACTACACGTGCCGTACCTCAAGGCATCGAACTACGTGTAGGTAAATATAAAGATTTTGAACCTTCACCGGAAGTGTTTGCCTGTATTCTGCAATATCCGAACTCACATGGAAACGTAGAGGACTATTCTGAATTTACCGAAAAAGCACATGCCGCAGACTGCAAAGTAGCTGTTGCCGCTGATATTTTAAGTCTCGCCCTGCTAACTCCTCCGGGAGAATGGGGAGCAGATATTGTATTCGGAACCACACAACGCTTGGGTACCCCAATGTTCTATGGCGGTCCATCGGCTGCTTTCTTTGCTACCAAAGACGAATACAAACGGAATATGCCGGGACGAATCATCGGATGGTCTAAAGACAAATATGGCAAACTCTGCTACCGAATGGCTTTACAGACACGTGAACAACATATCAAACGGGAAAAAGCAACTTCAAATATCTGTACCGCACAAGCATTATTAGCTACTATGGCAGGCTTTTACGCCGTTTATCACGGTCAGGAGGGTATCACTACAATTGCATCACGTATACACAGCATTACTGTATTTCTTGAAAAGCAATTAAAGAAATGCGGATATACACAAGTCAACGCTCAATACTTTGACACCTTACGTTTCGAATTGCCCGAACACGTTTCGGCACAGCAAATCCGCACGATAGCACTTACCAAAGAAGTTAATCTGCGCTATTATGAAAATGGCAATGTTGGTTTCAGCATTGACGAAACAACAGATGTGGCAGCTGCCAATGTGTTGCTCTCGATTTTTGCCATTGCCGCCGGAAAAGATTACCAGAAAGTAGACGACATTCCGGAAAGAAGCAACATCGACAAGGATTTAAAACGTACAACTCCTTTCCTGACACATGAAGTATTCAGCAAGTATCACACGGAAACAGAGATGATGCGTTACATCAAACGTCTGGACCGCAAAGATATTTCTCTTGCACAATCCATGATTTCCCTCGGTTCATGTACAATGAAGCTGAATGCAGCCGCAGAAATGTTGCCTTTAAGCCGTCCCGAGTTTATGGGTATGCACCCGCTGGTTCCGGAAGACCAAGCAGAAGGTTATCGTGAATTAATCAAGAACCTAAGTGAAGATTTGAAAGTTATCACCGGGTTTGCAGGGGTCAGCCTACAACCCAATTCGGGTGCTGCAGGAGAATATGCAGGCCTTCGTGTGATTCGCACCTATCTCGAAAGTATCGGTCAGGGACACCGTAACAAAGTCTTGATTCCAGCTTCGGCTCACGGAACAAATCCTGCGTCTGCTATACAGGCAGGCTTCGTAACTGTTACCTGTGCATGCGACGAGCAGGGGAATGTAGAAATGGCTGACCTACGTGTAAAAGCTGAAGAAAATAAAGATGAATTGGCTGCACTGATGATTACTTATCCTTCTACACATGGTATCTTCGAGACCGAGATAAAAGAGATTTGCGACATCATTCACGCCTGTGGTGCACAAGTATATATGGACGGAGCCAACATGAATGCACAGGTAGGATTAACCAATCCGGGATTCATCGGTGCAGATGTCTGTCACTTGAATCTTCATAAAACATTCGCTTCCCCTCATGGTGGCGGAGGTCCGGGAGTCGGTCCTATCTGCGTAGCCGAACATTTGGTTCCTTTCCTTCCCGGACACGGAATCTTCGGCAACTCACAAAATCAAGTATCAGCAGCTCCATTCGGCAGTGCAGGTATTTTGCCTATCACATACGGATATATCCGTATGATGGGTGCAGAAGGACTGACACAGGCAACTAAAATTGCGATCCTGAATGCTAATTATCTGGCTACTTGTCTGAAAGATACGTATGGAATTGTTTATCGGGGAGCTAACGGTTTCGTAGGACACGAAATGATTCTGGAATGCCGGAAAGTACATGAGGAAGCAGGCATCTCGGAGAATGATATTGCCAAACGCCTGATGGATTACGGTTATCATGCTCCTACCCTCTCCTTTCCTGTCCACGGCACCTTGATGATTGAACCAACAGAAAGTGAAAGTCTGGCAGAACTAGACAATTTCGTAGATGTCATGCTAAATATCTGGAAAGAAATTCAAGAAGTGAAGAATGGCGAAGCGGATAAAGATGATAATGTATTGATTAATGCTCCTCATCCGGAATATGAAATTATAAATGATCGTTGGGAGCACTCATATACACGCGAGAAAGCAGCTTATCCTATAGAAAGTGTACGTGATAATAAATTCTGGATAAATGTAGCTCGCGTAGATAACACCTTGGGAGACCGTAAGCTACTACCCACTCGCTATGGTACTTTCGAGTAAAAAGAGGTCTATCCAAAGAGATTTCTAGAGCACTGTCTCTTAAAAAATCACCTCACAAAATAATTCCGGGACTCACATACGTTAAGTCCCGGAATTATTTTTATCAGACAAGAAGCTGTATTCTATCTAACGATAGTTATTGTATTAGCCTTTACCTTTTTCTCTTTTATTGGAATCTTCGAATCAGGATAACCCAAAGCTACACAACCGTAGACTTTATGATTGGCAGGAACACCTAAAGCAGTAATAAATTCACGAACCTCCGGATCATCACATGTTGTCCCCAACTGATTGATCCAACAAGAGCCGATACCTAAAGACTGGGCAGCCAGGAACATATTTTCTATGGCACAAGCACAATCCATACCAGCCCACCATTGAGTAGGCTCATTAGATACAATCACTAAAGTCGGAGCATGATAATAGCAACAATAAGTCTTACTATGTCCACGTTCCTGCAAACGAGAATCGTCGCTTTTTGCAAAAGCCCCTTTAATCCGTTCATTCAGTTCTGTCAACTTATCCATATTTTGAATAGCCGTAAAATGCCATGTTTCCAGATGCATTCCACTCGGTGCATAAGTTGCAGCTTCCAAAATAGCCTGCAAATCCTCTTCTAAAACTTGCTGGCCAGTATAAGCCCGTACGCTACGGCGTGCTTTAATGTTCTCTAAAACTTCATTTGTTTTCATGGATAACAAGTATTTTATATAAGTATGCCATCATTATTAGTTTAACTGCATCAATACATTATACTTTTCTACCGTTTGACCAGCCCAATCTTTGCATTCAGTTTGAAATAATAGACTCCATTCTCTCTCTCCAGGAACCCGTATTTGTCTTTCTCTAAAGATCCTTTTTCTAAACGGGTATTTAAAAACAAAAAATCCTCCATTATTTGCTTTTCCGATTTATGATAACAGAGCACTTCTCCATTTCCATCCACCAATAGAATACCTTCCACTGCCGAATCCAATCCATTGTAAATCTTTGCAGGACGCATTCCCAATACTAATGCCATCAAGAACTGCTTCATCTTGAATTCATAGAACTTATGCTTATTGATTAGTTCATCTTTAATCTTCAACGGATTCATTTGTTTAATAACTTCCGTCAACTCACTAATACGGGAGATACCATCCAAATGCATGATACGAACCATTTCTATCAGTACACGTGGAAAATGCAGATCAATCATCAAAAGATTACTGCGGAATACGCGGTCGGCTACATCAGCGTATTTAAGTACGCCCCCCAAACGTTCGATCATCATCATCCGTTCGGCAACTTCATTCGGAGATTCAGGCAAAGCATTGATTTTATTCACTGTTGGAGTGGCAAATTTGACTCCACTCTGTTCCAGTTTAAGATTCGCTGCACGTCCTCCGTCCAACAACGGATTCATTACGCCCAACCGTGAACGGACATTGAAACCTCTTAACGGAGCTTTCGGATGCCAAAATGCAATGGAAAAATCTGTGCGATCTTCTGTTTTTGCTTCCAAATCGAAAATGGCAGCTTCGTCTAAAAACTCTTCTACTCCTTCCGGAGAAACAACATCATTTTCCGACGAAGATTTCACAGCCTGTAATATCAGATCAGCTACAATACCAAAATCTTCACGAGGCATGGACTTACTCCCATTCTCTCCTTCTATACGAATCGTATCTTCTTCAATATAATATTGACGTGTTCCATCATGTTCTTCCCGTTGAATCATTGCAACAGGCCAAAATGTATCTCCCGCCTTTGCTTCTGCTGTGCCTAACACTACTTTTCCATCTGCTAAGAGACGAAAGAAAGAATAGAGTTCGCACCATTCTTTTTTGGTTGCTTCAAATGCCATATATTTTTGTTCTTCTTTATTTTACTACAAATGTTCTATCTTAATTCTACTACTGAATTTTCCTAACTATGAGTTGCTTCTACTGATTGATAACCTGCGGTAAGGTTACAGACGACACAACCGGAGGAACTATATGAGTCACCTCCTCCAATGGAGGGAGCTTGCCTACCTGTGCAAACAGGGAGTTTCGTATCCATTCTCTGGGAGTGACTATGATAAATCGTCCCGTCCAACAACCATCAAAATAGGAAGGGTTACCCGGCTGTTTCTTAATGGGATAACAGATGTTTTCTCCTTTAGTCCGCATCTCCGGCGAACGTCCGGGATCATTCACCCACACATGTTTATCATCAATGCCACGAAGCACCATCCAGTGCCCTCTCGGACCGGGACGCAAACCACGAACTGCACCCGTATATCTCACATTCACAAGCACAGGAATGCCACGATCAATATAATCTTTCAATATCCGGTAATCTTTCTGCTGGAAATGTTCGGCACTTATCATGTTTTCATAATAACGTGTCAACGAATCAATCTCAAAAGAATAATATCCTCCCTGCCCTATTGAAGTACGGCGACGAAAAGGAGCACGTTTTTTCAGAAAATAATTCCGCTGATATTCAATTAGTTTCTTTTCTGCATCCTGGGCTGTACGTTGTGTATCAGCCGTCATTCCCTTAAAATAATCAAAGACCATTAACGAAGAAGCCAGAGAGCAATGCGAGTAAGGGCATCCCGCGATTTTCTGCGAATACCACGGAACAGGAATATTATTAGGAGCCAGTTTTTGAGTTTCCTGTATTTGTGCTTGTGCCTGAACGTTCATCCATACAAAGGAACTTAAAAACAGACTAAAAATTATGTGACATTTATTTATCATGCGATCCACTCTCTATCTCTATTACTACTTCTAATACTTTACCTACAAAATATTCTCATCATCAAGAATCCGCGCTGTCTCCACCTTCTCCAAACGTGCACGCAACTTAGGCATCATTGAACAACGAATCCGCAATGTCATACTACAATCCATATCATACGACTGATTAAGAATCTCCGGTTCCTCTTCTTTCACAATGCGCATAACATCATTCATAAAAGGATATTCAAACATTACCGTTACATCCTCATCTACCGTCTTTTCTATAATGGTAGCAGCAGAAATAGCTTCAGCAGCAGCGGCCTTGTAAGCAACAATCAATCCACTTGTCCCCAACTTGATTCCTCCAAAATAACGAACTACTATAATCAGTATATCCGTCAGTTCATTCGAGTTTATCTGTCCGAGAATAGGTTTACCCGCTGTTCCGGAAGGTTCTCCGTTGTCATTGGCACGGAAATCCTTTCGCGCAGCTCCCAACATATAAGCATAGCATACATGCCGTGCATCATAATACTTTTTCTGATACGTTTCAAGATGCATCTTTATCTCATCGAGAGTACGCACAGGAAGGGCTATAGCAATGAACTTGCTTCGTTTTTCCGTATAAATACCTTCGGAAGGCTCAATGATGGTTTTATAAGTATCTTCAGCAGTCATGTTGCAAAGATACGGCTTTAATGAGAAAAGTCAATCTATCATTTGGAAATATTAATGTTCCACTTATCGATGATAGGCAGTTGGGGGAATTAAAAATAGTGACGCTATCCAATAAAAATAGTGACGGTATACCACAACGATACCGTCACTATCGCGGGCATATCCCGTCACTATTTTTTCTACATCAATCAAGCGCCACTTCTACTGATATAGTCCCTATCAACAATGATTTTCGCATCATCTTACAGATATTTCTTAATCTAACTTGTGAATTACCAGTCCCGAACGAAGTTTCGGTTCAAACCAAGTAGTCTTCGGCGGCATAATATTGCCCGTATCTGCAATATCCATCAACTGTTTCATAGATACGGGATAGAGAGCCAAAGCCACTTTCATTTCACCACTATCCACACGCTTCTTGAGCTCTCCCAATCCACGGATACCACCGACAAAATCAATACGTTTATCAGAACGCAGATCCTTTATACCTAAAACTTCATCCAAAATCAAGTTGGAAGAGATTGTAACATCAAGCACACCAATAGGGTCGTTATCATTATACGTACCGGCCTTAGCAGTCAAGCTGTACCATTTACCACCCAAATAGAGTGAAAAATTATGTAAGCCGGATGGTTTATAGATATCCGCACCCTTCTCTTCTACTATAAAGTTTTTATCAAGTGCAGCCAGGAATTGCTCGGGAGTCAAACCATTGAGATCTTTCACTACACGATTATAATCGATGATGGTTAGCTGGTTTGCAGGGAAGCAAACAGCCATAAAGTAATTATATTCTTCATCACCACGATGATTTGGGTTCAGTCTTGCTTTCTCTGCTCCCACCAGTGCAGCAGCGGCAGAACGGTGATGCCCGTCAGCAATATAAAGAGCTGGCATTTTAGCAAATTCGGCAGTAATGGTAGCAATATCTGCATCCTGGTCGACAATCCAGAAAGTATGTCCAAAGCCATCACCCGGAGCGATAAAGTCATAAACCGGCTTGTTTGCTGTATATTTCTTTATAATAACATCCAGCTTCTCATTATCAGGATAAGCAAAGAAAACAGGCTCAATGTTTGCGTTGTTCACACGTACATGTTTCATACGATCCTCTTCCTTGTCACGACGGGTAAGCTCATGCTTTTTGATAATACCATTCATATAATCGGGAACATAAGCACCGACCACCAATCCGTATTGCGTTTTCCCGTTCATCGTCTGGGCATAGATATAATAGTTTTCCTTATTATCCTGCACCAACCAGCCTTTGTCCTGAAACAGTTGGAAATTCTCGGCAGCTTTAGCATACACCCGTTCGTCGTGTTCATCCATACCAACAGGGAAATCTATTTCCGGTTTAATAATATGATAAAGAGACTTTTCGTTACCTTCCGCTTCTGCGCGGGCTTCTTCAGAGTTCAGTACATCATAAGGACGTGAAGCGACCTGTTCTACGAGGTTTTGCGGAGGACGAATGCCCTTGAAAGGTTTGATTATTGCCATGATATTAGTATTTTATATGTAAAAAATTAAAGCCACAGACTTCTTGAAAATCTGTGGCTCAAATATACTACTTATTTCTAAAAAAGACATTCTGCAACGGATTGTTTTTATTCAGATACTACCATAGTTATCCTGAAAAATCCGGCAGACTTATTCAGAATCTTACTTGTTTACTCTAAATTTCTCGCAACCATCTTTCAAGAAGCCCACAATTTGTTGAGCAGCAGCAATACCGGCATTGATATTTGCTTCGGCAGTTTGAGCACCCATCTTCTTAGGAGTTGAGAAATAACGTCCGGCAAACTTTTCTGCAAACTCTGCGTTAGCAGCAGGCATAATATCTGTGATATATTTGAAGTCTGCACGCTCTTCCATCAGTTTGATTAGTTCTGCTTCGTTAATCACTTCCTTACGGGCAGTGTTTACCAACATAGCACCTTTCGGCATATCTTTCAACAGAGCATAATTGATAGAGTTCTTTGTTTCGGCAGTTGCCGGAATATGAAGAGATACCACCTGGCAAGTCTTGTACAATTCTTCTGCAGAATCAAGTGCTTTCACACCATCTTTTTCGATTACTTCTTTCGGGCAGAATGCATCATAAGCATACACTTCCATTCCGAAACCTTTGGCAACACGAGCTACATTGCGGCCTACGTTTCCATAAGCATGAATACCCAATTTCTTGCCCATCAATTCTGTACCGGAAGTTCCGTTATAGAAGTTACGGACAGCATATACCATCATACCCAAAGCAAGTTCGGCAACAGCATTAGAATTCTGTCCCGGAGTGTTCATCACGCATACATTGTGAGCTGTGGCAGCAGCCAGGTCCACATTATCGTATCCTGCACCGGCGCGAACTACGATTTTCAATTCTTTAGCAGCATCAAGCACCTCTGCATCAACAATATCACTACGGATAATGATGGCATTAGCATCTTTCACTGCATCCAGTAACTGGGCTTTTTCTGTATATTTCTCAAGTAAAGCAAACTCGTATCCGGCTGCTTCTATTTCTTTACGGATACCGTCTACTGCAACTTTAGCAAACGGTTTATCAGTAGCTACAAGTATTTTCATAATCTAATTCTGTTTATAAAGACTCACCACAGATTACCCAGATTCTCACAGAATAAAAAAAATCTGCGTCCGTCTGTATAATCTGTGGTGAAAATATTATTAATGAAGTTTTTCAAATTCCTGCATACAATCAATCAAAGCTTGTACGCTTTCTTTCGGCAGAGCATTGTAGCAAGATGCACGGAAACCACCTACAGAACGGTGTCCCTTGATACCTACCATACCTCTTTCAGTAGCAAACTTCAAGAAGTCAGCTTCGAAGTCTTTGTATTCGGGAGCCATCACGAAACAGATGTTCATACGTGAACGGTCTTCTTTGGCAGCAGTACCCACGAACATTTTGTTACGGTCGATTTCAGCATACAACATATCCGCTTTTTCAATGGCACGACGTTCCATTTCTTTCACACCACCCTGTGCTTTGATCCAGCGAAGCGTCTGCAATGCTGCATAAATAGGTACAACAGGAGGAGTGTTAAACATAGAGCCACTGTCAACATGAGTCTGATAATTCAACATCGTTGGAATGTAACGGGAAACCTTACCCAATGCGTCATTCTTAACGATAACGAATGTAACACCAGCAGGAGCCAGATTCTTTTGTGCACCACCATAAATACAGATATATTTAGAAACGTCGATCGGACGTGAGAAAATATCAGAAGACATATCGGCAACCATCGGAACTGGAGAATCGAGATCTTTCTTCAATTCTGTACCGTAAATTGTGTTGTTAGTCGTAATGTGGAAATAATCTGCGTCTGTCGGGATTGTATAATCTTTTGGGATATAAGTATATGTAGCTTCAGCAGAGGAAGCAACTTCTACAACTTCGCCAAACCCTTTAGCTTCTTTCATTGCTTTCTTAGCCCATACACCAGTGTTCAGGTAAGCAGCTTTTTTTTCCAGGAAGTTATAAGGAACCATGCAGAACTCCATACTAGCACCTCCACCCAGGAACAGTACCGAATAGCCTTCGGGGATATTGAGTAATTCCTTGAATAATGCCTCTGCTTCGTCAACCACAGGTTGGAAGTCTTTGGCGCGGTGGCTGATTTCCATCAAAGAGAGACCAGAACCGTTGAAATCTAAAATAGCCTTCGCTGTATCCTCTATCACCTCACGCGGAAGAATGGAAGGTCCTGCATTGAAATTATGCTTTTTCATTTGAAGTTTGTTTTTGGTTTAACAATTTCGTTACTTTTGTCTTTTGACCTTGCGAATTTACGAATTTATTTCCGCCGCACAAATCTTTCCTTATAAAAATACTGTTTTAAAGCAGATTTTCCTTTCTTTTTATTGGTTTATACAGGATATATACACCATTTTGTTATCCATAGATGTCAAGTAAGGTATCTTACAGAAAAGATCTTTACTTCGCTTCTTCTATAATAGTCTTCATTCCTTTGATTTTCTCCCCCTGAATCAGATTCAAGAGTTGCTTCACCTTAGCCCGGCGAACAGCGACAAAAGCATAATGTCCTTTGACGTCAATCGCTCCGACATCTTCGCGGGTCAGATTTCCTTTTTTATATAAGAATCCGGCAATATCTATCCGGCTAAGTTTCTCCTTTTTTCCTTTACCTATATAAATGGTAGCCCAGACCGATTTCGGAGGCCGGGGAGGGTTTTCAGGCAACGCCACTGTTTCCATTTCTTCCGGGATATAAGAAGGAAGTTTCTCTTCGGCATGAAGAATCAGATAAGACGTTCCGGTCGCATCCCAACGTGCTGTACGTCCGTTGCGGTGCGTAAAGGCTTCTTCATTGACCGGCAAATGATAATGGATGATATGTCCGACTTCCGGAATATCCAGTCCACGGGCTGCCAGATCGGTAGAAATCAATACATGACAACTGCCATTACGGAACTTGTAAAGCGCACGTTCACGGTCCGGCTGTTCCATACCGCCATGAAAACGTTCTGCGAGTAGTTTTTTATCCGCCAATAACTGATGTACACGGTCCACCGCATCCCGATGATTACAAAACACGATGCTCGAACTGCTCCCCAATGTACAAAGCAGGTTATATAAAGTATCAATCTTATCTTTGGAAGGCGAAAGCACCTTCATCAATTTCAAGCGCGACTCTTGTTCTTCAGAATCGTCCGAAAGGAAGTTCAACTTAACTGTGCGGTTCAATCCTGTAAATTCGGGAATCTCTGCCGCATCAGTAGCTGAAAGCAACATACGTTTTTTTAATCCCGGAAGCTGGGTAATAATCTCTGCCATTTCATCGTGGAAACCAAACTCCAACGATTTGTCGAACTCGTCGATAATTAAAGTTTCAATGGTTTCAGGGTTGAAATTGCCTTTCGACAAATGGTCGGTGATACGTCCCGGAGTACCAATGATGATAGCAGGATGATTGCCCAATATACTTTTCTTTTCTTCGGCGATAGGATGCCCACCGTAACAACAGCAGGTTTTCCAGGAAGTCCCCATTGCTTTGAATACAGAATCTATCTGTAAGGCCAGCTCACGCGAAGGAACGAGAATCAAAACCTGCACGCTGTCGTCGTTCGGTTTTAGAGTAAGGAGTAAAAGTAACAGATAGGCCAATGTCTTGCCCGATCCTGTCGGTGACAACAGTATAACGTCTTTTCTTCCGGTAGCTTGTTCAAGTGATGCTTCCTGCATCGGATTCAGTTCCTCAATCTTCAAATTGCGGAGAGCCGACTGTATAATTTCATTTTTCTCTAACATGGAGGCAAAGATACAAAAAGGAAAGAGTACGGAGATAAAAAAACAATCAAACTTTAGCCATGCCGGTCAATATATAATAACCTTTCAGATTATTCTCTTTCATGTAAATGGTTACTTCTGCCCTACAAGCGGTAACCAAGGCATATCCCGTTAAACTTGAACTCATAGCTTTGACAAATGAATACTCTGTATCATTGTGAATAAAAGATATACGATGATATTCCATAACCTATTGTACTTTAATAATTCTATTGTGTAGCCAAATATACGAATATAATAGATAAGTACAGATAAAAAAGGAGAACTATCTTTTAAACAGACATAAAATAGATAGAAAACATAGCGTAAAGACATCATGGAATACCCTAAAAAAGAAACGGGAAATCCAAGAAGCACTACTGCTTTTCAGATTTCCCACCCTGTGTTATATATTCTTTCCGGTCATTTTCCCGACCGGTTTGTTCTCTTCTGCAAATTATCCTCCGAAGTTGTCGAACATCAGGTTCTGTGCCGGAACGCCAAGATCGTCGAGCATCTTCTCAACAGCTTTCGACATCGGACCAGGACCACACATATAGTATTCAATATCTTCAGGAGCTTCGTGATTCTTCAGGTAAGTTTCGTAGATTACGTTGTGAACGAATCCCGGAGTATACTTCACGCCTGCAGCATCAGCAGCAGGGTCCGGACGGTCGAGTGCCAAATGGAAAGTGAAGTTCGGGAAGTCCTTTTCGATTTGCAGGAAATCTTCCAGATAGAACACTTCATTCAGCGCACGGGCACCATAGAAGTAAGACATCTTACGATCAGTTGTATGCAATGTCTTAGTCATGTGCATGATTTGCGCACGTAACGGAGCCATACCGGCACCACCACCAATCCACATCATTTCCTTCTTAGAATCGAAGATTGGGTGGAAGTCTCCGTAAGGACCGCTCATTATTACTTTGTCACCCGGTTTCAGAGTAAAGATATATGAAGAAGCGATACCCGGCATCACATCCATAAATCCAGGACCTTGTTCTTTCGGCTTGAACGGTGGAGTAGCGATACGTACTGTCAACATGATACGGTCACCTTCGGCAGGATAGTTGGCCATAGAGTAAGCACGAATTGTTTCCTCGTCGTTCTTACATTTCAAACCTAACAAACCGAATTTCTCCCATGCTGGCAGATATTCATCACCAATCAGGCTCTTATCGATGTCCTTATCATAATCCATTGAAAATTTAGGAATCTTAATCTGTGCATAAGAACCCGGGATAAAGTCCATGTGTTCGCCTTTAGGCAGAGCAACGATGAACTCTTTGATAAATGTAGCCACGTTCTTGTTGGAGATTACTTCGCACTCCCACTCTTTCACACCGAGTACAGATTCATCAATCTTGATAGCCATATCCCCCTTCACTTTTACCTGACAACCCAGACGCCAGTGGTCTTGCTGCTGTTTACGGCTGAAGTGAGGAACTTCAGAAGGCAGAATTTCACCACCACCTTCAAGCACCTGGCATTTACATTGCCCGCAAGATCCCTTACCACCACATGCGGATGACAGGAATATTCCGTTTACAGACAGCGTATTGAGCAAAGTAGAACCGGAAGCAACTTCCAATTCCTTTTCGCCATTGATTGTCAGTTTCACGTTTCCTGATGGCACCAGGAAATTTTTGGCAACCAGCAAGATAACAACAAGCAACAGAATAACCACAAGGAATACCCCAATGCTCGCTAATATTAAATTCATATCCATTGTCTTATTCCTTTCTTTTTAGATGTTCAAACCAGAGAAACACATAAATGCGATTGCCATCAGACCTACTGTGATAAATGTGATACCCAAGCCCTTCAACGGAGCAGGCACGTCAGAGTAAGCCATTTTCTCGCGGATAGCAGCCAGACCTACGATAGCCAGCAACCAACCGATACCGGAACCCAATGCATAAGAGAGGGCATCCCAAATATCACCAATGTATTTCGGATCACTCGGACCAACGTTAATACGTTGTTGCATAAACAGAGAGGCACCCATGATCGCACAGTTAACGGCAATCAACGGCAGGAAGATACCCAGCGAAGCATACAGTGACGGAGTGAAGCGTTCTACCACCATCTCCACCAATTGCACGATACCGGCAATTACGGCAATGAAAAGAATAAAACTCAAGAAGCTAAGGTCGACACCTTCAATGATAGCATTGGCAGCCAGCACCTTAGTTTGCAACAGGTAGTTGACCGGAAGCGTCACCAGCAACACGAAAGTCACGGCGATACCCAGTCCTACGGCAGTCTTCACATTCTTCGAAACAGCCAGGTATGAACACATACCCAAGAAGAATGCGAATATCATGTTGTCCACAAAGATAGAGCGGACGAATAAACTTAATAAATGTTCCATAATTCTTTTTGATTTATGATTTATGATTTATAATTTATGATTCAGCAGACTTATCATGCGACTATGACTATAAAGCTAGACATAAATCATAATTCAGAAATCAGAAATAATTAATTACTTTGTTCTTGCAATTCTTTATGACGTGCACGTTGATACCAGATGATGCATGCTACGATAATCAATGCCATCGGCGGCATCAACATCAAGCCGTTGTTTACGTATCCGATATTTTGAATCGGTTCATAATTCAGGATATTGAAACCAAGCAATGTTCCCGAGCCAAACAGTTCGCGGAAGAAAGCAACGATAATCAAAATCTTGGCATAGCCTAAACCATTACCTACACCATCCAAGAAAGACTCCCAAGGACCGTTCTGCATGGCAAATGCTTCCAGACGTCCCATCAAGATACAGTTAGTGATAATCAAACCTACATAAACAGAAAGCTGTACGCTTACGTCGTAAGCAAACGCTTTCAGGATTTCACTTACGATAGTTACCAAAGCAGCTACCACAACCAACTGGACGATGATGCGGATGCGGTTAGGAATAGTCTTACGCAACAGTGAAATAACAACGTTGGCAAATGCAGTAATCACCGTTACTGAAAGTCCCATCACGATGGCAGGCTCCAGCTTTGCGGTAACAGCAAGTGCAGAACAGATACCGAGCACCTGTACGGTTACCGGATTATCAATTCCCAGCGGAGCAGAGAATACTTCTTTATTTTTCTTTGAAAACAGTTGTCCCATATTCTATCTTTCTCCTCCTTATTATTTAGTTAAAAAACTCAAGTAACTATTCAGGCAAGACTTCAACATGGCATCTACACCTACTGAAGTGATTGTACCACCGGAGATACCATCCACTTGGTAATCAGGTTTCTCTACCTTGCCATTTTTTACGACTCCCAAAGTGATAGCTCCATTTTCCAAAGTCTTCTTACCTACAAATTCATTTTGGAAATGGTCGGTTGCAATTTCAGCACCCAGACCCGGAGTTTCACTAGCGTGTGAGAAGTAAGTACCGTAAACGGTATCTTTATCTTCGTTCAGTGCAACGTATCCCCAGATAGCGCCCCAAAGACCGGCACCGTAAACAGGAACTACATATTTAATCTGACCGTCCACTTCGCATACAAACACGTGCAGACGTTGTTGTTCTTTTGCTTCTTTCTCGTAGTTGGTAGCAAATTCGCCCGTATTTTCGGTCAGCGTACCGTCTACGTTCATCAGCATATCCCCTTTCACATATTTCTGATATTCAGCATCCGCATCTTCCACATTCTTAATGTTCAATGCAGCGAGGATTTGTTTCTTAGTGTCCAACTGCACATTCTTGTCTTGTGTAGATTTCAGTGAAGAACTAACGAATGCCAGCAGGAATGCTACGATAATAACCATTACCGAAGCATAAATGATAGTATAACTATTACTATTCGTATTCATTTTCTTTCGGTATTTATTGGTTAGACTTGATAGTGCGTTTCTCGCGACGGCTGATATTGCTTTGTACTACACAGTAGTCAATCAGCGGAGCGAAGATGTTCATCAGCAGGATGGCAAGCATCATACCTTCCGGATAACCCGGATTCAGTACGCGGATAACGATAGCCATCACACCGATCAGGAATCCGAAGATATATTTACCTCTTTCTGTACGTGCGGAAGTCACAGGGTCAGTAGCCATAAATACGGCACCGAAGCAGAAACCACCAAGAACGAGGTGTTCGTACCAAGGCATTTGAGCCATTGTGTTGTTTTCCATGCCGATTGAGTTGAATACCCATGCCATGAATGCGCCACCGACGAATACGGAAATCATTGTCTTCCAGCTTGCAACACCTGTCCAAAGCAGGATAACGGCACCAATCAGGATAGCGATTACGCTGGTTTCACCAATAGAACCCGGAATCAGACCTGTAATCATATCCATGTTGAACGCAGGAACACTACCTGTTGTAGCAGCCTGTCCCAGTGGAGTGGCAACGGTGAGTCCGTCTACGCTTTGTCCTAAACCGAAGATGCTGTCGCCTGACACCCAAACGGCATCACCGGACATCTTGGTCGGGTATGCGAAGAACAGGAATGCACGAGTAATCAACGCAACGTTGAATACGTTCATACCTGTACCACCGAATACTTCTTTTGCGAAGATAACAGAGAATGCAGTAGCTACGGCAAGAATCCACAGCGGACAGTCTACCGGAACGATCATCGGGATCAGGATACCGGAAACAAGGAATCCTTCCTGGATTTCTTCTTTCTTCCATTGAGCTACGACGAACTCAATGCCAAGACCTACTACGTATGATACGATTATTTTAGGCAGTACTGCCAGGAATCCGTAGATAAACATTTCGATGAAGCTGCCAGTAGCACCTGTGTGAGTGAAATGCTGGTAACCTACGTTGTACATACCGAACAGCAAAGCCGGTATTAACGAAATAACCACAATCGACATGATGCGCTTGCTATCGATTGCGTCATGTATGTGCGTTCCCGTTTTCGCAGTCTTGCTGGGCACGAACAGGAATGTTTCGAAGCCGTCAAACACCGACTGGAATGCGTGGAATTTGCCGCCCTCCTCAAAGTTCGGCTTTATCTTATCGAGATAATTTCTTAACGCTTTCATTTATTTAATTGAAAATTGAAAGTTGAGAGTTGAAAATTGGCTGTACTGGGTTTATGCTGTATCCACAGAGAGCCGTTTCGCAAGATTTCAACTATCGCTTATTTTAATTTTTATTATTTAATCTCTTATTCGATTACGCCATTTCTGAACGGAGCATATCGAGTCCGGCACGAACGATGCGTTGCAGTTCCATCTTTGAAGAGCAGACGAATTCGCAAAGGGCGAAGTCTTCGGGAGCTACTTCGTAGATGCCGAGTGCTTCCATACGGTCGATGTCACCGGCGATAATTGCTTTAATCAGATATTCGGGCAGAATGTCCATTGGGAATACCTTATCGTATTCACCCGACATAATCATGTGACGTTCGCCACCTTTGATACGGGCATCCAACGTATATTCCTTCTTACCCATCAACCAGCTGAAATAAGAACGATTGGCACTGAACTGGTTGAAACGCGGCATGATCCATCCAAGCATTTCGTGAATGTCGTCACCTTCGGGGATAACAGTCAATTGGCTATGGAATGCGCCCAAGAATCCGTTCGGAGATACTTGCTTTCCTGTCAGCACGTTACCGCTGATGTAGCGTAAATCTTTGTCTTTTGTTACATTGCCGGCAAACACGTTGGTGAGCAATGCGCCTACCTGTAGTTTGCAGTATGCAGGTTTCAACACTTCGGAACCTGTCACAGCTACTGTACGGGTGAAATCTACATGGCCTGTATTGAAGAGGCGACCGATGAAGATTACGGCTTGCGGATCAATAGTCCATACCGTTTCGCCCTTGGATACGGGGTCGAGGTGGTTGATCTGAATGCCTACATTACCTGCAGGGTTCGGTCCGTCGAATGCGGTGATTGTAACGTTCTTAGCCTGTGTCAGTGCGGCAGCGTTCTGTTTCACACTGATGTTCAGGTAGTTTTTTGCCAGTTTGGCAAGAGCATCAAGCCCTGTCTGGAAGTTTGCTTCTTCGCCTTTGAGGGCGAACTCGAAATCCGGAGCCAATGGATTAGTATCGAATGCGGAGATGAAGATTCCTTTCGGGGTTACCGTCGGATCTGCAATGATGTCATAAGGACGCTGTTTGATAAACGCGAAAAGTCCGGCTTCTAACAGAGCGGATTTCACAGCTTCAGCATCCATCGAAGCAACATTCTTTTTCCCAAAATCTTCATAGTCCTGCTCTGCAGCAGCTTCTACTACGATGTTCAATACCTTACGACGAGCACCACGTTCTACACTCGTCACCACGCCGCTCACCGGCGAAACAAATTTCACTTCAGGATGATACTTGTCGATAAACAAGGGTCCACCAGCCATTACATATTCCTGCTCTTTCACAACTACCTTAGGCGTCACTCCAGGAAAGTCATCGGGTACAAGTGCGTAGAATCCCGGTTCTTTTACTGTTGCGTACGTTTCAGCAGCTTTTCCTTTCAGGTTTATGTCAAGGCCTTTACGTAACTTTATTACATTTGCCATGCTATATAAAATAATGGTTTCATAAATTTGCCGCAAAAGTAATAAATAAGATTGGGATTCGATAGGAAAAAAGAAAGGAATTACGGAAAAATATCCGTAATTCCTTTCGTGTTCGTGCACGTAATCTTTTATCTTTTGTTCCGAAACAAAAGACAGAAGCAAAGAAAAAGAACTATTCAGCAAACATAGGATCCCAAGCAGGAAGTCGGATAGGCTTCTGTTTCAACACCTCGAGAGCTTTTTTCGATGCATATTTCGTTTCTACTACTAGACGGAACATATATTCGTTAAACCAATCATCTGTCATAATGAGATAACCCTGATAACCGGCAGCAGGCCCCCAACTATTTTCAACCATCCATTTCGTCGGTTTTCCATTTTTGTCAAGATCGACGGCCATAAGAGTCATGGCGTGACTGGAGCCACTGGCAAAACTTTGGATACGTTGCTTCTTGTTCATGCCAAAAGAAGTACCCATAAGAGATTCGTAGTCGTAGTTTTTGACATCCAGTAGACCACGGTCAGAGTTTAGAAACTTACCTACATCGCAAGAAAAATACATCATTGTGCTATCCTTGAGAGAAGAAATAGCCATTTCTTTGATATCCTCGATGGGGAGATTGACATACGTCCAGTTTTTGCCGTCGTAACGGTGGCGGTCGTAGTCTATCTCATAACACTTATAATATTCACGGCTCGGATCGTTCATTAACATGACATAATTATCAATCAGTTTTTCGTCACCATACTTTTTCAGGAAAGAAAGCGGAGTGTAAATTTCGGTAGACACAGGTTCACCCTTAGCGTTATATTCAGTCCAGGTAAATTCAGTAGGAGGAACACCGAGATTCAACACTAACATGCGATAGATGGTGCTCAACATCTCTGTTTTTGTTTTCTCAAGGGCAGCAGGCTTGACACCTTGCGCTGCGAGATCACGGAGTTGAAGCCCCTGTTCACGAAGTTTCAGGGCAATCAGACCTGCCATACGGGAGGTATTTTCACTACTGTTGGTTTCCGGCATCACATCTTTGGGAACAAGCCCGTATTTACTGACAATATCGGCTACACCGGTGAATGTTCCACCGTCACTCAAAGGATTACGGAAGAGCCATTCCACCATTTTATCATCCATCGGCTTACTGCTGGTGTCGATAATACCTTGCAGAAAGAGGTTGGCTTTCTCCAGTTGGTCGAAGAAGAAAGGATAAGTTTGCGAGAATTCGAAGGAACCGAGGTTATGTTTGGCGATCGCTTTGGCACGCATCACATTCAAACCTGTAAAAAGCCAGCAACGACCAGAAGATTTTTGGTCGGTGATACCTTTAGAAGACACTTTGATAGAAAAATGCGTATCCATGCCTTTCAGGTTATCCTGGTTGAGAGCCAGTTTACGGATGTCGTTGTTGCCGATGGCGTTGCGGATAGCCTTGTCGGTAGGAGTGTTTGCATAACTCTGCTTGATTTGTTGCATCATGGAGTCGCTGATGCCTCCTTTCACTTCTTGCGCTTGTGTAGAATAAGAAAAAGCACAGAAAACAAAAATTGATAAAATCTGTTTATTCATTGATATAAATAATTAATTAATAGGCTGACGGATCATGATATACTGATAAATTTTGTTTTGGTGTATGGGATTAAATCATGCAATTTTATTTACCAGCATATCGAAAAACATCTTATTCTGCAAAAATACGATTCTTTTTTAGATTTATTATCTAAGAACATCAAAACTAATCGGAATAAAATAGTTTTCTTTGCAGTCGAATTCCTCAAAGAGAAATATGAAGAAATATATAATAGGAATATTGGTGATGCTTCCATCCATCAATATGATGTCAGCTACGGCTGATAGTACGGCAGTAAAAAGCGATGAACTGCAAATGTCTACAACTTCTATCAGTGATACTACTCCTACAGATATTGAAGGCACCCCGTCAGACACCATTCCTGCCCTTTCCAAGCGCGAGTTGCGTCGCCAGCGCGTGGCAAACCGGAATTTGCACTATAACATATTAGGTGGTCCCAGTTATACGCCGGACTTCGGTTTATTAGTAGGCGGTAGCGCACTGATGACGTTTCGGATGAATCCGAGTGATACCACTCAACGGCGTTCAGTAGTGCCAATGGCCATCGCCTTGATGTTCAAGGGCGGCTTGAATCTGATGACGAAACCACAACTCTTCTTTAAAGGCGACCGTTTCCGTATCTTCGGAACCTTCTCTTATAAAAATACAATCGAGAATTTTTATGGCATCGGATATTCCACTAATAAAGATTATGAACGTGGAGAAGATACCAGCGAGTACCGTTATAGCGGCATTCAAGTAAACCCCTGGTTCTTGTTCCGTCTGGGAGAAAGTAATTTCTTTGCAGGCCCTCAAGTCGATTTGAACTATGACAAGATAACTAAACCGGCTGCCGGGATGGTTAATGAGCCCTCGTACATAGCGGCAGGAGGTACGGAGCACGGATACAAAAATTTCAGTTCGGGACTCGGCTTCCTGTTGACGTATGACACACGCGATATTCCCGCCAATGCTTATAGCGGAACTTACCTTGACTTCCGGGGAATGATGTACAATAAAACGTTCGGCAGTGATAATAACTTTTACCGTTTGGAAATCGATTACCGCCAATACAAAACAGTAGGACGCCGCAAAGTGATAGCCTGGACAGTGCAAAGCAAAAACGCATTCGGAGATGTACCCCTAACAAAATATGTACTTAGTGGAACCCCCTTCGATCTTCGCGGTTACTACATGGGACAGTTTCGCGACAAGTCCTCGCATGTCATGATGGCCGAATACCGCCAGATGATAAATACGGACAAAAGCACTTGGGTAAAAAAGATGTTAAGTCATATAGGATATGTAGCCTGGGGAGGATGCGGATTCATGGGACCCACTCCGGGCAAAATAGAAGGTGTGCTTCCCAACCTCGGATTGGGATTACGTATCGAAGTGCAACCCCGTATGAATGTACGCCTTGATTTCGGCAGAGACATGGTGAACAAGCAGAATTTGTTCTACTTCAACATGACAGAAGCCTTTTGACGCCATTTACGCGACAAATTGTGCACAATTTACAAGAAAGATTGTAAAATAGATAATAAAAGACTGCACATAAATGAAATTAATCCTTATATTTGCGCAAGCTATAACACAGCAAGAGCAAATAATAGGATTTTTTTATGAAGCAATTTATATGTTTTTTTTCGGGATTATTACTTCTATTCGTCTCTACAACCCGTGTAGTTGCACAAGAAGTGTCTGACTATTCTCAACTAAGTGATGAAGATTATAGTAAAATAGTTCTCCCCCCACTATCCGCTTTATTCGAGAACGCCAAGAACAGTCCCGCCTATGAGGTAGCGGACGTGAAGGCGATAATAGAACGCAAATTACTCAAAAAAGAAAAATGGGCATTTCTAGGTTTCTTCAGTTTACGAGGGAGCTATCAATACGGAATGTTCGGCAATGAGTCCACCTATACGGACGTGGCAGTCGCCCCATACCTTACCTACTCCACCCAGGCACAGAACGGTTACACGATAGGCGCGGGTTTAAGCATCCCCTTAGATGATCTGTTCGATCTCAAAGGACGCGTCAGTCGGCAAAGACTCACGCTGCGAAGTGCAGAACTGGAACGGGAAGTGAAGTATGACGAAATCAAAAAGAATATTATTGAGTTGTATGCAATGGCTACTTCACAAATTAAAGTTCTCCAGATGAGAAGTGAGGGTTGGGTACTTGCCAACGTACAATATGAAATATCTGAAAAGAATTTTGCCAATGGCACCATTGATTCGTCAGAACTATCAGTAGACAAGGAACGTCAATCTCAAGCTCGCGAAGCATACGAAAAAAGTAAATTCGAATTGACAAAGAGTCTGATGATACTCGAAGTGATTTCACGTACCCCCCTTATACAAAAATAATAACGCACAAAATATGGATTTTATCATTTCTACCATACGGACCTTACTCCGCCACCTCTGGATGATACTAGTAGGTACCGCACTTTTCACACTATTTGTTATTTATTACACCCGCCACATGGTTGGAGGATACGAAGTAAAAGCCACTTTATATACAGGAGTAGCATCGGGATACAATTTGGAGAGTGACAAGCGCACAGATTGGGCTATGGTACAAAATTCTATGGATAACCTGATAAGCATAATGCAGGCCGAGAGTACCCTCAAGAGAGTATCCATGAGATTATATGCCAGAGTTCTTATCAAAGGAGATCCGAACAAAGAAGTTGACGGAATCACCCCTTCCAGTTACAATTACACTTACAATCACTTAAAGAACAGTCCGCATGGAAAAGAAATACTGGCACTGATCGACAAAACAAGTGAAGATAAGACAGTGTCTAATCTGGAAAAGTATATGCGCCCTCACAAAGACAATTACGTCTACGGGCTATTTTACTACAATCCCCATTTTTACAGTTACAACACTTTGAAAAACATCAAAGTACAACGCCGTCTGACAAGTGACTTGCTGGATATTAGCTATGCTTCCAGCGATCCGGGTATCGCATACAATACCGTAAGCATTTTGATGGATGAGTTCGTTGATGAATATCGCCGTATCCGTTATGGAGAGACAGACAAAGTAATCAAATACTTTGAAGAAGAATTGAGAAGAATCGGTGGTAAACTTCGCAACGAAGAAGAAGACCTTACCAAATACAATGTTCAGAAACGCGTAATCAACTATCTTGACGAAACCAAAGAAATAGCAGCTATTAATAAAGAGTTTGAATTAAGAGAACAAGATGCCCTTTTTGCATTCAATAGCAGCAGTGCCATGCTTGCGGAATTAGAAAAACACATGGACAGCAATGCCAAACAAGTATTAAAGAATCTGGAATTTATTGACAAGTTACGTCAAGTATCCAATGTCACCGGAAAGATTGCTGAAATAGAAGCCATGTCCGACTCCAAGAAACAAGATACCGACAATCTGGAAAGTCAAAAGAAGCAACTGCACGAGCTACAAAAAGATTTGAATCATTTAACGGATTCATACGTAGGACATAAATATACGAAAGAAGGAACTTCGCGAACGAATATCATAGAACAATGGCTGGAACAGACATTGGCCAATGAAAAAGCGAAAGCCGAACTGCTGGTCGTACAAAATGCACGCCGTGAACTCAGTGAACGCTATATGTTTTATGCCCCCGTGGGTACCACCATCAAACAAAAAGAGCGAACCATCAATTTCACGGAACGTAACTACCTGACCGTTCTGCAAAGTTATAATGAAGCATTATTACGAAGGAAAAATCTGGAGATGACTTCCGCCACACTGAAAGTTCTGAATGAGCCAACCTATCCTATTTCTCCGGGAGCAACAAACAGAAAGCAAATCATAATGGCTGCCTGTGCAGGTAGTTTCATACTTATTATTGTTTTTTTGCTGTTAGTAGAAATGTTCGACAAAACATTGCGTGACGCAGCTCGTACTAAACGTGTGACAGATTTCAACGTGATAGGTGCTATTCCCAGTATGTTTTCCTCCCGCTATGGCGGAATGACGAAAACCTACGTCCAGTCATCCGTGAAAGAGTTGACTAACTCATTGCTCCGTTTCCTCACCGAGCGAAAATCTCCCGGAGTATATATAATCAACCTATTTAGCACTTGTGAAGATTCCGGAGAAGTAGAAGTCGGAAATCTGATTTGCGGATATATGCAAAGCCGTATGTTAAATGCAAGGTTTATCACCTATGGGGTGGATTTCAACACAGATTCCACTCAATATTTACTTGCCAAAAACATCACAGACTTTTATACCCTGCAGGGAGAAGATGTGCTGATCGTCGCCTATCCACCTTTAGCGCAAAGCAACATCCCCAGTGCTTTGTTACATGATGCAAACGCAAACATCTTGGTAGCTCCCGCAAACCGTGGGTGGAAAACGATTGACAAGCAACTTTGCGAACAGCTCATGCTGCAATTGGATAAAACAAACGTTCCATTCCGTATATGCCTGACAAATGCTTCCCGGGCAGCAATTGAAGATTTCACCGGGCAACTTCCACCATACACCATACTGCGGAATATCGGTTATCGTCTTAGCCAACTGTCGCTCACAGAAAAAATAAGGTTCAACCTAACAAAGAAAACCAAAGAAGGATCAGCAGAAGAGGAGGATGATGACGAATAGAATAATAACTTTCCACTTGTTATTTGCCGCTCAATTTGTGGTGATTATATCAGGAATGTTTGTAAACACCAAGACTGGTTTAGCCTCTATGGCACTCATATTGATGTTTACAACCATCTGTTTGATACAATTGGCCAATGACAAGCAAACAAACTGGAAACCCGGACAAAACATAATGACCTATATGTGCACAGTCTGGCTAGTCTATTATTTCTTCGAAATCTTGAATCCTAATAATGTAATGGAAGCATGGAACATTGGCCTCACTCCTTATGCGCTGATTCCTTTGATATGTGCTTTTATTGTTCCTATTGTCATCCGTACGAAAAAAGATATTGAGTTATTATTAATAGTATGGTCCATATTTGTTCTCATATTTACCATAAAAGGTTATTGGCAAAAAAACCACGGTTTCAGCGAAAAAGACCTTCACTTTCTGTATGCATTGGGAGGATGGCGTACGCATCTCATCTGGTCCGGCATACGTTATTTCTCATGTTTCTCCGATGCCGCTAATTACGGGGTGCATGCTGCGCTGTCGGCAGTCGTATTTGCCATCTCCTCTTTTTATGCAGGATCGAAATGGAAACGCGTTTATTTTTTCTTCATCGCTATCTGCGCGCTTTATGGGATGGGAATATCCGGAACAAGAACAGCAATGGGAGTCATCATGGGCGGTTTGTTGATGGTAACTATCATCGCTAAAAACTGGAAAGCATTACTGGCAGGTGTTATTGCATCAATAGCCATTTTCTGTTTCTTTTATTATACAAATGCCGGAAATGGGAATCAGTATATCCGTAAAATGCGTTCCTCTTTCCATCCCACTGAAGATGCATCCTATATGGTGCGTGTGGAAAACCGGATATTAATAAAAGAACTGATGTCGAAAAAGCCGTTTGGTTATGGAATCGGACTGTCAAAAGCGGGTAATTTCAATTCAAAAGAACAGATGCCCTACCCTCCCGACTCATGGTTGGTCAGCGTGTGGGTAGAGACAGGAATTGTCGGGCTGCTTCTTTACCTTGCCATTCATGGAATTCTTTTTGTCTGGTGTTCGTGGATATTGATGTTTAAAATACGCGACAAGAGTCTGCGGGGATTAGTAGCAGCCTGGGTGTGTATGAATGCCGGGTTCTTCATTGCCGCTTACGTAAGTGATGTCATGCAATACCCTAACCAACTCCCCATTTATATAGGATTTGCACTCTGTTTTGCAGCTCCGCATATAGAAAAAAGAATGGTACTAGAAAACAAGAAGTTATGAAAAAGAACCAACAGATATTAGTCTTAAATACTTTTGCTATCATCATGGTATGTATAGGACATTCTTTTACAGCCGTAGAGTCCTATTATGGTCATAAATGGATATATAGTTTTCACATGCCATTATTCATGTTCATATCAGGCTATTTATTAAATTATGCAACTATGCATAAACAGCAAGAAATATCAGATATAAGTTTATTGGGCAAACAAGGATACATAGTCAAAAGAGCGATCCGGCTCCTTGTTCCCTATTTCATTATTAGTTCCATTACTTATATCCCCAAAGTACTATTAAGTGCACACGCTCTACGCCCTATAGATTTCTCCATCCATTCATACATTCACATGCTATTGTATCCTATGGACAACGTTATCAAATTCTTCTGGTTTCTCCCTACTTTATTTATTGTTAGTATCATCACAATAATACTATACAAAGCAAACAAGAAACTAAAGTTTAAATATACCTTTTTAGTCTGCCTTCCTCTGCTCATTTTATTATACGAATTCAACCCTCTCAAACATATTGAATTTTTAAATCTAGGTGGAGTGGCTAGCTATTTGATATTTTTCATCACCGGATGTATATATGCCCAATATAATTCAATGATTAGCGACAAAGCAAAACTCGCAAATATATACACAGCAAGCGGACTTTTAATAATCTACTCTGCATTAATCTATTTCATAGTCTGGGATACACCATTCATAGGAATAGTATATGCTTTTATCGGAATAGCGTTCAGTTTCTCACTAAGTTCACTATACATAAAATACAATCTGAAGTTTCTTGACCATCTTTCCAACAGTTCATACGCTATTTACTTATTTTCATGGTATCCGTTAGTTATTATCCAATCATTTCTGATGAAAAAATATGCATTGGACTGGAAATTATGGGCTATTATCAGTACTGTTTTTCAAATATATATACCTTTCTATATATATAAAGGTATCATATACATAAAGAACAACAAACGTTATGGAAAAACAATAGCAACTTTATTAGGACAGTAAAAGATATGGAAAGCCCTACAATTTCATTCATCACCATTTGCTACAACGGTTTTAAAGACACCTGTAAGCTAATCGAGTCACTTCTGGACAAGATTCATTCCATAAGTTATGAAATCATAGTGGTAGACAATGCTTCACGCGAAAACGAAGCAGAGAAGATACGTGCGTTATACCCTACGGTAATCACCATTCGCAGCGATGTAAACAAAGGTTTTTCGGGCGGAAACAATATCGGACTCCGTGTAGCAAAAGGCAAATATTTTTTCTTGATAAACAATGACACCTATATTGAATCAGACAACATCACTTGCCTGATAGAGCGACTGGAAAGCCGTCCGGAAATCGGAGGCGTATCGCCGAAAATACGCTTTGCCTTTCCACCCCAAAACATACAATTCGCAGGATATACTCCGCTTAGCTCTATTACTCTTCGTAATGAAGGAATTGGATTCGGATGTCCGGACGACGGAAGATTCGACACCCCGCATACTACTCCCTATTTGCATGGAGCAGCTATGATGGTGAAGCGTGAAGTGATAGAGAAAGCCGGAATGATGCCGGAGATATTCTTTCTATATTATGAAGAGCTCGACTGGTGCACTCACATAACACGTGTCGGCTACGAGTTATGGTATGAACCCCGTTGCACGGTTTTTCACAAAGAAAGCCAGAGCACAGGGCAATTGAGTGCGCTCCGCACCTACTACCTGACACGCAACCGTTTGCTCTATGCATGGCGAAACCTTGACGGAAGCAGACGCTTTCTCTCTATAGCCTATCAAATGACTGTGGCAGCCGGAAAAAATGGAATAAGCTTTCTGTTAAAAGGTCATCCTGAACTTCTAACCGCCACACTGAAAGGCATATCAGCATTTATTCGTATTCCCCATAAAAAAGAACAAATATGACAACTATACTGTACATCGCAGAAATTATACTATACACAATATTGGCTATCAATATAGGTTATTTGCTTTTGTTTGCCTTGGCATCCAAATTCTACCGTCGTCGTAACTATCCCAATACTCCCAAACACAATAAATTCGCCGTACTATTCCCAGCTTATAAAGAAGATAAAGTCATTCTGCCGACTATCCAATCTTTTTTACAGCAAGATTATCCGGCAGAATTCTACGACATCATCGTGATTTCAGACCAGATGCAAGAAAGCACCAATGAAGCCTTACGCCAACTTCCGATCCGCCTGCTGACAGCCGACTATACTGACAGCTCCAAGGCAAAAGCCATGAATCTCGCCATGAAAGCTACAGCTGACACTCCTTATGACATGATCGTCATCATGGATGCCGACAACACAACAGACCCAGATTTTTTGTCTGAAATCAATCGTGCCTTTCAAGCAGGCGAAAAAGCTATTCAGGCACATCGCACCGCCAAAAATATGAATACAGATGTCGCCGTTCTTGATGCCGCCAGCGAAGAAATCAACAACTCAATATTTCGTAGCGGGCATATTGCTCTCGGATTTTCTTCCGCCCTTATTGGCTCCGGCATGGCATTGGAAGCACAGTGGTTCCGTCAGCATGTTCCCCAACTAGAGACAGCAGGAGAAGACAAAGAACTGGAATCGCTGCTACTTAAACAGCGCATCCATATCGAATATCTGGAACACGTCCACGTGAAAGATGAAAAAACGCAAAAGAAAGAAGTGATCAAAAACCAGCGCAAACGTTGGATCGCTGCCCAGTTCGATTCGTTGAGCCGGGCACTCCCCTCTTTTCCCGGAGAACTGCTTCGCGGTAATATCAACTACTGTGACAAGGTATTCCAATGGACACTCCTACCACGTATCGTACTGATTTTCTGCACATTTTTCTTCACAATCATATTCACAATTGTCCATCCGCACATGAGTATCAAATGGTGGATATTGTCCTTTTCCCTCTTTCTGGCATTATTTACGGCAATTCCAAAGCGTATGCTCAATAAGCGACTGCTACAAGGCATCCTTCAATTGCCCTCATTGCTGGCAGGCATTGTGAGTAATCTGTTTAAACTGAAAGGAGTCAACAAACAATTTATACATACCGAACATGACCATTAATGTATTGGAAGTAATCAGACAAGGCCAAGTGGGTGGCGGAGAATCTCATCTGCTCGACCTCATAGCAGGGTTTGACGAACGCGTCAATCCCATCGTACTAGCGTTCACAGGCGGACAAATGATTGACGAGCTCACCCGAAGAGGTGTCAGATGTTACGTCATTAACACTGCGCATCCTTTTGACATACGTATCACAAAACAAATCAAGAAGTTGATACTTGATGAAAACATACAACTCATTCACGCCCACGGAAGTCGTGCGGCCTCCAATGTAGCGTTCATTGCCCGGAAGCTACATATTCCGATGGTATACACCGTGCATGGATGGAGCTTTCATCAAGACCAGTCGTTTCTAATCAAAAGTCTCCGGGCATGGAGTGAGAAAATTATCTGTAAATTAAGCCGAAAAGTCATCTGTGTATCCGAAAGCAACTGGATTACCGGCCAAGAAACTTTCGGACTGAAGAATGCACTCGTGATAGAAAATGGTATCAACCTGAAACGATTCAATCCGGATGGAAACCGCAAAGACCTGCGTAAGGAATTCGGATTTACAGAAGATGATTTCGTGATAGGCTTCGTCAGCAGGATCACTCTCCAGAAAGCTCCGTTGGATTTCGTAAAAAGTATTGCTATCGCTCACCAGAAAGATGCCAGAATCAAAGCACTGCTGGTAGGAGAAGGCGATATGGAAGAAGAGACCAAGGAAGCAATCCGGCAAAACGGAATAGAAGAATACATCCGGACCTCACCATTTCGTAATGATGTGCCGGATGTATTGCACGCTATCAATGTTTTCTGTCTACCAAGTTTATGGGAAGGGCTTTCCATTGCGTTGCTCGAAGCGATGGCTATGAAAAAAGCATTGGTAGTGACCCCTACAGACGGTACCAGAGAAGTAATCACACATCAGGAAAGCGGATTGATTGCAGATTTCGGTCAACCGGAGGAGTTGGCGGAATGTTATTTGACATATCTCCATTATCCGGAATGGATAGAAAGTTATGGAAACGCAGCTATGGCTGTCATTCAGGAACGTTTCGACAGCCGACGCGTATCACAGCAAGTCACAGAAGTCTATTATGACATTCTTCAGTGATCAGTTCCATTCTTTTTTCACTTCGAAGCACGGACACGCTTTAATCCACTCTTCGGGTTCAATCTCTCCGTTTCCATTCAGATCGGGGCTCAAATCCCGATGTCCGCACACCCGGCAGCCGGGATAATCGCGTAAGAGCGTAAGAATCAGTACGTGCATTGAATGAACTTGCCATTCGGTACGGGTATCGGCGGGATGACCGTGGCAGTCAAGTCCGCCCTCATAACAAATGCCAATACTGTTCTGGTTGTACTATTTAATCCTATTTATGTATCTTGTTACTATAATCAATAAAAAAGCCGATTACCATTTCTGATAATCGGCTATGAAATATGCACTTTTAAACTTTGGTTACATAACCTATGGTTTTAAGTGATTAAACTTTTATTTACCTAACTCTTTATTTATTGCATCCTTCAAAAAGCTTTTTACATTTTCCTCTCCAGTTATCCCTTCAATTCTTTGTATGGTAGTTTCTGAAATTTTGGACAATGCTTCACAAACAGGCTTGTAACCCATTTCGCTTGATAAGTCTATGACGACATTAATAGCATAGTTCTTAGCAACAAATTTATCTGTAAAATTAGACATAGCATCCAAAAAAGTTCTAGCTCTTTCAAAGTTATACTCTATATTTACAGTTTCACCTTTCATTAGCTTACTTAATTTTTTTGAGGTAAACTTGTGCTTATCCCAACATAAAATAAGACTAATTGTACTAATCGGAAATCCTCTTAAAGATAAGGAGTTTGCAAATTGCAAAAGTTCATTCTCTGGCTTAGCCAGAGTAGCACCAGCAATATAATCCTCACCTTTCCACTTTTCTACTTCGACATTAGCTTCTGCTAACAACTCTTTTGTTGAAGCTTTAGCATAGCTTTCAAAAAGATATATTTCTTCATCAGAAACACTTTTCTCTATTGCTGCTGAATATCTATGTTGCCCGTCAACAATAACAATATATTTGTCAGCTTCTTCACTAGGAATAGGCTTTCCGTCACTTGTCATTAATGAGCAACCGTCTTTAACAGCTTTTGTGCCTTTGACATACATCAATGGTACAAGAATACCATATTTATCAATAGATGCAGTCTTAGACTTTACATTTTTATTAGACACTTGTCTGTTTCCTTGAATGAAACAAACGTTAATACTAGCATTCTTAATATCTTTTAATGTAGATATATTCATGAAAATATTGTTTTTAATAAAAAATAGACGTTGTGTCTCTGTCTTAAAAAGGTTACAGGTCACGAGTTACCCCAATGGATAACATTTAAAGTGCTTTTGACACAATAAAGCGTTGCTGCTAGTGACCTTTTTAAGTTAAGCATTTCAAAGAGCGCATATTTCGGGGTGCAAAATTACATATTATTTACAATATAACAAGACTAAGGATAAAAAAACAGCAAATGAATTTCTTCAAATACTGTTTTGCTTAATATTCACCAATAATTCATTTTATTTAAAGTATAATATATTTAATGGTCCTAATAATATCATCTTAGTTACAGGATAACCTCTACCTTCCCATGTAATCTTAGTGGATTCTTTAACAAAGAAAGCGTAGTCTATTAGAAGCATACTCGATATAGCTAAATGTATTATTAGATACCATTTAACAATCTTGATAATTTTATTCTTCATTTGTATCTAATTTGATAGAATATGTATCTCCCTTTATCAAATATAGATTTCCATATTTTTGTATGTAACTGTTGATATATTGCAAAAACGAATCTGTATTGTATTTCTCATAAAATATACTCTTGAAATCTACCTCTTTCAAATTTTTATATGCATAAATACGACCATGTATATACGGATAAATTTCCTCTAAAGATTCAAATTTGAATACGTATTTATGATGTATTCCCATATTATCAAATATTCCTTTGATAATCATTTTTTCATCAACATATAAATCCTCGTAGGCATCAGTTGGGTCAAAAAACTCCATCCAAAATTCATCAGTCCTGTTTATTATTTCCATAACTCATTTTATCATACCAATCTTTTAGTCTTATTGGTTCATTTAAAATAGTTTACTTAGCTCCTCCAAAGTACATTATATTTATCATTCTTCATATTTCATAAACCTAACATATAACCTTGACAAGACTTGTATAAGTTCTTTTTCTTCAGCATCACATTTATCCCACATGGAATCTTTAAAGAACATCCAAGCTCCATGCTTAGCCCCAATTTCATTCCATAAATCAACATCAAATTCAAATTCTGGAATGATATTGTTACTTACAAGTTCTTCATATAGAATCTTAGCTGCCTCCAAATTATTAGTATGATAATAACGAGTTGCGATGCTGTATAAAAGTTTATAATTGATGTTTTCTTTCATTTATTATTCCCATAAAATAAGGATATTCTTGCATTAATAATATGATTAACATAGGTTCTTCCCATTCAATATCTAAAATTCCTTCTTGATACCATTTCCATACATTTTTACCCGATTTATCATTTTTCCAAACTTCCATATTGAATTTGAATTCTGGAATAACTCCCTCTAATACGAGTTCTTTATATAGTATATTCATTGCCTCCATATTTCGGTTATAGGAGTATTGCCTTAATATTCTATATAGTATTCGCACACACATTGCTTCTATCCTTAGAGGAAATTTTCTAGTTGCATAATTCTCATTTTCCATAGTTCATTTTATTAGTTTTTCATTTATAAAGTACTCTATTGTATCCCAATACTTATCCACCTGTTGCTTTACATAGTAGACAGGCAAATGGGAACATTTTGCAAAGCAATCATCTTGTATACAGAGTATGTATTCTCCAATAGGTTCTGGATATGGGTTAGTTACATATATATTCAATACTACTTCCCCTAAATATTTATCTAGTAGCTTAGATTCAGAATAAGGAGTTTCGATAAAATGCCCGTTTGTATCACATTGACTTAACGTAGTAACTAAGAACTCTTTAACTGCATCTTTATTAGTATCTTTATTGACTCTAATCAGTCTATTCCCATTTCCATTTATTGCATTTATTATCATAATCAATTTGTTTTAAATCCGTTTTAGTCTAGTTGCCATAATTTATCAAGTTCTTCCCTTAGTTTTTTAGGGCAATCTTTTAACCAATTGTCCTTACTTGCTGGATTTATATGCCTATAAGGTTCTTCTTGAACATCCCAGCCCTTTATGTTTTTGCATTTTTCATGCAAGCTTGATAATTCTTCCTCGGTAAAGGAATTACTAGTAAACTTCTCGAAAAGTTCTTCTGTTGTCATAACCTCGTATTTATTCGTTTTATAAGTAGACAAAATAGCGTTGCTATAATTATCAATAAAAGTATGTTCTCTATATTTATGAGCCAACATCTAATATTCATATAATAATATTGAAGTACTCGTGTTTTGCTTAGCAATCCTAGTATGTAATCAACACATAGTAAAATTACAATTATCGTAACTAAAGCTATTTTGACTATTTTGTCCATTCTATACTTATATCTTTCCATGTGTATTCATCTGATATACTATTATATAAACAGATAATAGCTCTCACTTCTTCCTTTTTTGAATCAGTATATTCCAACTTCATTGTTACAATAACCTCACGTTCATAAGCCTTTTTACAAATAGCTTTACTGTAAAAACATCTACCACCCTTAGTCTTAGTATTACCTTCAATAGTATAACTATGGTCTGTAATATCTTTCTTTTCAATAATACTACCTTGTTCTACTTCTGAATCAATCTACTAGTACAAGATAGAAACAGTATTAATAATACATAGATTAAATCTGTGTTCATAGTAAACAGCATATTATTCTTTCATACTTTTAGAATCCCATTTTACAGTAAAATTAGGAGTGTGCAATAATTCTTCATAACTGCAAGTATCAGATAACAAGCAAGAATAAACATCATTAGACATTGCCCCATATCCTTCAAAAGCATTTTTTAGCTGAATCAAATGGTATCGTTGTAAACGATAAGTTGCATTATCATACACAGACTTTATTCTACCTTGCAATCTTCTCGAAGTGCTTTTTCTTACTTTCATAAGGCTATTCCATGCTTTCTGTTCATTTGAAAGACATGCTTTAACTTTTTCTCTTGAACCTATATCCAAATAATCGTAGAAATTTTTAGTATCTATGGCGTGAAATATCGTATCATATTCCTGTATGATTATACTATTTGAGATTGGCTTGTAAACTTTATCAGGCTTATAATTCTCTGCTTGTAATGCAAAGTATAAATCCAAAGTTCCTTTAAGATGTATAGCATACATTTCACCATACAATTGGCTATATGCAATAGAAGAAGCTGAACCACTATATCCAATAGAGTCAAAATAATTGATTTGAGCTTCCAATAGTTTATCAAATGCTTCTTGTTCTGTTTGCAATGGTAATGAAATACTCTTTTTCTTCAACAGTTCTTCTAACAGTTTCTCATAATGATAACGTAAATATTCCGTCCAAATTTCACTAATATTGAAACTTGCATTTATTTGCATTTGATTACCACAGTCCTTTTCTAGTTCTGCATCTGGAATAAGATTATTAGTAATGATACTATCTATGCACTTATACCTATCCACGGGATTTTGAGGTAGTTGGATTTGTTTTGCTTCAATATAGGCTTGAAGTAATGCAGTAACTGCAATATCATGAGAATCTTTATTTACAACAGACTGTTGTGTACAAGAATCTTCAATCGTATAATCTAACCAAACAGCACAAACAGTATCAACTAAATCATTCTCTAATGGATATAGCTTCTTAAAAACAGGGAATGTTACATATTCTTCCTGTTCTTCCAAATTAGAGGGAGCCAAGAAAGTGCTATATAGAAACTTTGCACATTTCATAAAGTTAGCTGCTGCTAACGAATCTTTCATATCCTGTTCACTTGATTGTCTTTTCCTATCACAAGATAAAACAGAACATAAGAACATTAGCAATATACAATATAATATTTTCCTCATTATTTTATTAGGATTATACTAGTAAAGAACTCCCAATACAAGAAACATTAATAATTAATGTATTATTCTTATATTGGGAATTTACTGTACAAACATAATCACCATTCCTTTAGTGGCGTGGTATTATATACTGAATTTTCAAAGTTAGAATACGAATTAGGAAGATTATACCTATTTTCAATGACAGATAGTACAGAATTAAAATCTGTTATCTCCTGCACGGTTGGTATTTGACTATAATTTAGTATGGCATATAATAACTTCCTAAATTCAATTTGATACTCTTTATCTAAAGAACTTAACTGTTGAAAGTTAGCAAATCCATTTGCCATAGCAGGGGATAAACATTCCTGTGCGTCAATAATAGACAGATGAAGTATATCTTGTCCCCATCTAATCAAGCAATATTTATGATTATCATTCAACTCTTTTTTGTTGTGGATAGCAACATCAAAAATTGTCCTAAATGCAGCTTTCCGTTGTTCTAATGTTGGCATGTTTAAATATTTAAGGTGAATCTTTTTCCAGTCTTTCTTTCTACGTCTTTGGCAAACAGGACAAACCCAACCAAAGAATCTCTTCCAGATACCATTTGTCCATCTATTATCACTCTTGTAGAATCGAATTGTCCATTACTATTCATTTGATATAATCTATTAATCTGATTACTCATTTGGGAAATATATTCATCAGCAACAGATGTTACTCTTTGTGCTGAATTTAATTCATTTATTAAATATCCCATTGTATCGTAAGTAGTGATGAGTAAATCTTTAAACTCATTGTCATTTTGTGAATTAAACCATCCCATAATTCAATTATATTTTTATCAACTTGTTATTTTCTTCCTATGCGCCAAAAGATGAACTTCAAGACTATTGTTAGGACTATTGCTAATAATATTATTCCAATTGTTTCCATTACTATAAAGTATTTCCATTAGATATTATAATGGCATTGGCTATTCTTAATAGTTTATAATCATCAGCCATACCATATCTTATATTTACTTTCTCATTCCATACCTTTAAGGCTATCAATGCTCCCATAGTTGTAGTCATTTGGTCGAATTTGAAGAATACAGACCAATTACTTGTTGCAACCATAGAGAAGTCTTCTGCACCAGGGGCTTGACCTCCGTGTATGGACATACCTTCTAACTTAGCTAGAATGGATGAACTTAAAACTTTTTGGTATAGTTTATCATATTTATTACGCCCTTTTTCATTAATGAAAGCGTTTTGCTTTTGTATATAATACAAATCAAATATAGTTGATGACATATTTTTTATTATAACCAAATACCTATATCAATACCTGTTTGTATTAACACACCCTTAGCTTCATTATTTAATCTAGCGGTAAATAACTGCAAGGGGATTTCACTTCCATCATACCATTTTACAGCAATAGAGTTATATAGATTCCAGTCAGTTCTTCCATTTGGTTTTAACAATCGTTCCAATGTTCTAACCTCATTTTGTAACGCTGAAGCGATACCTTTTACCATAGGTGTAGCTTGACCATTAGAAGAAGCATATTCTTGTTCTATTTGTCCTAAACCTGTACTTATTTTTAATGCACAAGATTGAATCTCTGCTTTACTATTATTTCCAAAATTAAAGAATCCCATATCTAATTATTTTTCTGTTAGTAAATTAAAATATAAACTGCTCAAAAATTGAGTTGGCTACTTAAAAGATAGTAGCAAAAGTTGTTTCTTAATGTCTGATTCGTAGTTATATATCGTTTTATCTACCCTGTTCCCTTTGGATAGTATTACACAATGAAAAAGGCGTGGAAACTATTGAATATTATAGCTGTGAGGCTCTCGACTGCCCTTGCACAATAATAAACAATAGCCCACGCCAAACGATATATAGACTATCCAATATAAGATAGGTATATAACATTGACGTGAGCGTTCTTGCCTATTATCCTGTGCAAATGAAATTGTCGAGATTCCACAGCAAGATAATATTTAAAACGCTCTTCGTTAACTAATATGTCCTTTCAGACCTAACACATTAGGTATCTGAAATTGCCACAAAGTTACAAAAAGCGTTTGTAATAGCAAGAACTATTGTTTATTAAAAGTTGAGGGTTATTTCTGCTTTATAAATTTATGGTAGTGGAAAAATTCAAGACCACCCGTATAAAAACTAAATCTCTGAATTTTTCCACCCCACCGATATTTTATGATTATGGCTTTATAAATTGATTTTTTATCCGTTGAACGGTGGAAATACCAATACTTTGTAGCTTAGCTATATTTCTGATTGAATAGCCTTTCTTTAGTAAAGCTATGACTTCTTTATATTCTTCTTTCTTCTTATCATCCGTTTTGGTTGAACCTGTCTTTCTGCCAAGTTTACCACCTTTAGCAATATAATTCGCTCTCCCACTATTCAAACGATATTGGATATTGCCTCTTTCGATATTTGCCATTTCTGCAAGTACTGTCACCATGATAGACGCTATTGGGTTAACTTCCCCATTTGGTTGCAAAGTATATAAGCCTAAGTTCTGTATGTAAACCGATACTTTCGATTCATGCAATATATCTAAAGAGCGAAGAACCTGTAATGTACTTCTCCCTAGTCTTGACAATTCAGACAAAAGTAGAATATTCACAGATTCACGTTTACAGTATTCTAAACATTCCCCTAAAATCTGTCTTTCCTCAATTCTCTTTGCACCTGAAATATGCTCCTGGAATATATTCACAATTTCTATATCCTGTGAGATAGCATATTTCTTTAAATCCTCTATTTGTCTGCTCGTGTCCTGTCTGTCATTACTTGACGAAACACGAGCGTATATTACGGCTGTTTTCATTTTATTCTTTGATTAAATTGATAACATGAAAGAATGTGTTCAAACCAACTTTGCAGATTTATTTGAACACATTCCTGTTTTGAACACAATAAGTAGTTAATGACGATTATTCGCTTCTTCAATATCCCATAAACCTATAAAAATCACAAGCCATATCAACGGCACACACGCACTAATCATAGCCAATGCCACAAAAAAGAGCCAAACAAGTATCTTATAATAAAACATGATTCTTTGTTTTACGTAGTTAATAAAATAGGAGAATACCCATTTCTGAATATTCCCCTGTTTAATCAATCAATAAACCACTTATATTTAGTGTCTCCATGCAAAGCGGCATTTATTCCCGTTGCTATTTCGGTTGCATTTATCGCTCTATCCAAAAAACTATCAATGTAGCTTGACTTATTGCTTCCAGTTAACAAATTATACAATTTCCACATACTTATATCATTTCCCAAGCTGCCAAAGTTCTCATCATTGATATAAGCCCTAGCCACATTGTTAACCTGTGTATCAGTAAATAACATACGTGGAATATCTTTTTGATAGCCTTGTGGTAATGATTGATAAAATCTCATTCTTCCAAGTAATTGGCAAAATTGATGTTCTGTGAGATATGAGTTACCAAGCGTTTGCAACAAATGTATGTTTTTGGCTGTATTGAAATTATTAAGTAGTTCCAATGTAGCCCTAAACAGTTCTTTTGTGCTCATTACCTTTATATCATCCTTATATCCGTCTGTGAAAACGCACATGTTACAGCATACGGTATTTTTGAATGAAACCGCCAGTCTGAATAATTCAGGACTTTTCTTAGTTGCCAGATTCTCTCTATTCAAGGCACGAACGCCAACTATAGAAAGATTAAGCCTGTTGCCAGATACATTTTCATAAATAGATGGAATATCTATGGCAAAAGCACATCTTTCGTAATACTGGGTAGTGTCAGCTTCCGTTAACAGGTTCTTTGGCTTGTTAATGGACTCTGGACGTCTCCCTTTTACCACATGACTGCACCTTATATCTGGTTGCTCGATTTGTTCACCACTATAAAATGAATTAGCCGCTTCCCAAACCGTTTCAATGAATTGTGGATGCGAAATAGTCAGTTCATTATCCTTGCTGAAAACTGGTATCACATTATCATTCTTTAAATGGTCTAAAGTAACCTCCACAGAGTTTGCTTCTATAAAGTGATTTACCCTTTTGGGCTTTACTGGCTCTTCGATTATTACCGCTTCTTCTGCATACTCACCAAAGTTACTTTCCCTTCTTACCTGTGGCACATTGCCAATAATTTGTAGATTTCTCATAACGAATAAAATTTTAAATGATTTATAAATTGATTACGTGGAGAATAGATATTTCGTTTCTCTCCAACTACCCTCGGGGGGTGTTAGAGGGTACTGTTCATGCGCTCATGTAACTTTCAATTCAGTAAATCATAGGAGAAGTAAGCTGATATATATATTTAAGCTCCTATTTTTATAGGTAGGGGGTATTATATATAAGTACCTATACTTTATTGCGTGCCTATGTATTACTATGCACTATAATAGAAAGGAGAGTATTATACTGCCATATAAAGATATGCTAAGTAGTAATATTAGAAATTGAGTATTGTTTATTTTTTTACCTTGTTTATTATGAGTAACTTTGAGTATTCTTAAAAATCAAGAACTACCTGTTTGTCAATGGTTCAACTCCTTGAATTATATGTAAATCAAACAGGTCATATTTGCATTTTCCCACACTTCCATTGGGAAAATTAACTCCCATATTTAAAATTGCGAACTGTTATATCCCTTGTATTAGACAAGAATTTAGAAGTTCCACAAAAAAAGCCGCAGTTGAGCACATTTGTAAGTGTACTCGCTTGCGGCTATTTTTGTTTTTAGTTGGGCAGTAGACTACTTTATTCGTCAAAGTCTCTATAATGGGCTTATTTGACCTTAGTAAGCATCTTTTCCTATACTTCATTTATCGAGTTTTCTAATAAACTAGTTTTAATCGTCACAATCCAAAACAACTGACTTTTGTAATTTTTCGGGATAAATACTTCTAGCTGCTATAAACGGATATTCACTTTCATTGTTTATACACATCTCTATTATCTGTGGCTTTCTTGTCTTTGTACTTATGTTTAAAAATGCTTTTTTAAAATACTCCCAATGTGGTTCTTCTGGAAGTGTTGGAAATCTCATTGGTAAAAGAATATCATTTATATAAACTTCAAACATTAAAGGGGAATATTCCTTAAACCTTACTGCTTTTGCATTATATATATTCCACCAATCAAATATATAAGGAGCACACATTAGAAGCCCGTCACATTCCATTGGATTACCTTTGCTACTAAATTCATATCTATTCGGTGGTACTACTTTTTTTTCTAAACAATACTTATATATACTATTATATACCCTATCTTCTAATGTACCATTGAGATTAAGTAGAAAGGAATCTTCTAAAATGATATACCCACGTGGTATAGCTCTTATTAATCCTAAATTCTCACACCTACTCAATAAGCTTTTAACTTTCTCCCTGCACATCTTTAACTCTTCTGCTATGGACTTTATATTTGCTTTTTCCTTTCTGCAATTGGGAGTATAAATCTTAGTAGTGCCTATGTCACATAAACAAGCAAGACGAATTAAAAAGCCTTTTATCTCGTTCTCAATATCTGTCCTGTATATAAACTGTGGATTTAAAAAGTAGAAGCTTTGTGGTTCATGGAAACAGTATAAATTCTTCTTCCGTTTATCTCCCTCATAAGGTACACCAAGAGCTTTATCAATTTCTTTTTTATCCTCTTCATTATTGGGATTCAAAGTTTTTATGGATAATATTGATTTATATTCTTTCAATTTGCCAATATAGCCCTCAACTGTACTTTCAGATAAATTTAGTTCTTCTTGCATCTTTTTCTCGCCAATAGCGGAAGCACATTCTTTATTGCATTTAGTCCGTATATAATAAAGTAGTAATGCTTCCATATTGGCACTTTTACTTTGAGGAATACGTATCAGGTCTTTGTTTACCGTTATATATTTCATCAGTAGCTATGAAGTCGTGGTTATCAATCAAAACAATCTCCTGTTTTTCTTTTTCTATCTTCCTGTATCGTGAAGTACCAAAAAATATCTTAGCTTCTTTTCTATTCTTAAAAATTATTCCTGTTGGTTTGTGTAGTATCATATATAAAATACGAAAAACGGGGTGTACCCCTATGGATATTAGTATATTTTGTATTAGTATATTATCCTTGAGTATCTGACACTTTGAAAAACGAGAATCTGACACTTCATATAAATCTTAGTTAAATTGCATTTGGGGTATCGAATAGACCGTGATAACTTTTCCCTGTATCTTCCTTTTGCTTTTAATATAGCCATTTGAGCTAGCCCATAAGCCAACTCTAAGCCTGTTATCTGTAACTCCTTGCTTTAGTGCTTTTTCTCTGATTTCTTCATAGGTGAATGTTTGCATGGTACCGTTTTATAATAAAAATGGTGATAAAATAGTGTATCTTTTGTGTCTGTGCTATCTTATATACTATTTGTAATATATTGATACAAAGGTACTAAGTTTTTAGGGAGTGACCTAATACTAGTACCACAAACTGAAAAAATCGACTAGAAGTATTAATAAAATGTGATTATCGATTGGCACTTTATTTTACTTTATTGTTTTTGCTTTTAAAGCCTTTTGCCTAGCTCTGTATTCCCTTTGCCTTCTAGCATTATCTTCTTTATGTTCTCTGCAATATTTTACATTATAATAACGGTTTTTCTCTTTGTTCCTTACTGCCTTAAATCTTTCTTCGTAGCATTTAATTTCTTCTGATACTGGCAAAACTTCTACACCATCTTCAATAGCGTGAAATTTACCTATTAAGTGTTGATGAATATCTTCTGTGACATCTGTAAAGACAGTATTCTTTTTCGTATTCAAAGTGTATTGAAGTGGATGATTCCAAAGTTTTGGATATATTGAAATAGTATATTTATACTGTTCAATTTTGTCTATAAAAGCACAATCAAAAACTTCGTGGATAATATCATATCTTGTTTTGTCGTCTTTTATTTCTGCTACTTTATCTAAGTTCACAACCTTGTCATCTCTACTCACTTCAATCAACAGATTTTGAATAGTAGCTCTATCATTCATCCACTTATTCAGTTCTTTTCTTTCCTTGTCTATTTTATTATTGAGTTCATTAATAAAAGAATCAGCTTTCGTTATTGATAGAGTACCCTCCACATAAGCCTTATGTTCTATTACCTCCGCTCTTTCCTGCATTGCTTTAATTCGCGATTCAGAAGTTTTAATTTTACTGTCGCATATTGTTAGTTGGCAGTAATATTGTTTTCTATCTTCATCATCCTTGTGTGCTAATTTAGTTGCATAAAGCATAATAGAACTATGCCAAAGTATGCTGTCAACTAAATTTATCTGTATCCAAAATCCTTTAGTACATTCTTGACAATGATATGTATTGTTATTCTTCTTTGCAACCATTATTCCACCACAGTAAGGACACCTTAATAATCCTTTACCGAAATAATAGTTGTTATACTGTTTTTTAGGTTTGTTTGTATTACTCTTGGCTATCTCTTTACATTTATTTATCATTTCCAATGTTACTAACTGAGGATATATATTTCCTTCCGTCTTGACATTATTACGTTTATTGGTAGAAGAAGGCAAACCTGCATAAGCTAAATTGTTTAAAGTTAATGATATAAATTTTCTAGCAGTAAGCAAAGTATAACCTACTAATAGCCCTGTTTGCATTAGTTCTTTAGCTAGACTACCATAACTATATTTCCCTGTCAAATATAAAGCAAATATCGTCTTTACTATATTTGCCTGTTTCTCGTCTATTATTAGTTTCTTCGTTGTCTCATCTACCGTATATCCATATAAAATCCAGCCACCAGTATATATAGATTCTTTGCGTTTAGCATCTTTTGTACGTTTCCACCTGGCTAGTTTAGTACGCATTTCTGATTCTGCCATTTGGGAGAATAAAGTGAATACCATTTCTGCACCCTCATCTATATCTCCATTATCTTTAAATAGCCGTATAGACGGATTCTTGACTACTAACTGTATTTTATGAGTTGTGAGATAATCCAATACAGAGAAGTTTATTTTCTTTCTTCTAGCGATTCTTGATACTTCCCAACAGTACACACAATTTATATCATTATCTTCTTCAATCAATTCTTTCATTTTGTTTAATCCTGCACGCTCTTCTTCTGCCAACTTTATACCGGATTCCTTTTCACATACAGGAATTATGCACTCCGGTAAATAGCCGTCTTTGATAGCCATATTGTAAATTTCTCGTTCCTGTTCGTCGAAATCCTGTGCTTTTGTAGAAACTCTTACTAATAGTATTGCCTTCATATTCAGATTATTCTAATAATAATGATGCAAATATAACTATTTTAGTAACAGGATATATAAATTATACTATATAATTTGTGTCCTTTTGCGTGCGCACCGATTCGTTCAATCTCACGGGTGGTCTTTATATCTCCATTTTTACGGATATAAAAATGATACCCCGTCCCGTTGAAACCACGCCGACGGTGGCACACTTCCAAATCATCTTCCGTAAAATCCCTGTCCGCCCTTGTGGCGGAACAGTGGATCACAATCAAGTTGATGGTTCGCATAAATTCATCCCTCCGTTTCAGTGACCATCTGTACTCGTTGCACACATTCCTTGCTACTACACTGCAGAGCCGCAGCTTGCGTCAGCTGTCCTCTCAACGAGAAAATCTCCGCGTGCATCTCTTTCACTTTCGAACTAAGGTCGAAATAATCCTTCAACACTTTCTCCAACTGCTGCATCAGAAAAGTATACTGGTCTTTCACTAGTTCACTGAACTCTTTCACTTCTTGCGCCATCATCTGGCGCTTCTTGCGGCTACTGCCCAGGAAAGGCAGAATCGTCATGATGATTTCGATAATTTTATCTAACATTTTAATAGATTGAGATGATAAATTAATAAATTAAGAACAGAGTCAATCAAAGCGGTTTATGCTGCCGGATCCGGAGCTTCTCCTCCACCGCTACCACCACCGGGTTCTCCCCCATCGCCTTTACCATCATCATCGGAGCCGTCACCACCGTTTCCTCCGGCAACGGACTTCTTCTCCGTATACAATTCGAACATCATGTTATTATCCCCGCCACGAGTAGTTGCCGTGCTGTCATTGGCAAGACGCAATGAGTTGTCGACTTTGAAACGGAGATTGATGCGAGTGATATTTTTCACCGTACAATCCTTTTCCTGTTCCACACCCGGACAGGTCAGCGTGGTATAAAAAATACCCAGTCCATCCACTTTCACCTTATTCCCTGCCACAAGCACTTTTTTCATCGCACGGACAAAGGATTTCATCACATGCGACACGTCTTCCACCGAAAGCGACCCGATAGACTCGATTTCCTGTGCCAGTGAATCAATTGAATAGATTTTCGACTCCCCAGCCTTGGGCTTGAGAAGATACATCATCGGTGATTTATCATCACCGAGCCGTTTTCTGCGCTTATAGCGCACAACTGTAACTGTTGCCATATTTAAAAATTGTTTCTACGAAAAGAAGTACATTCTCCCTTTCTGTTGATGAAACAAAGATACGACAACACGTTGACGACTTGCCGGATTGCGCCGGACTACACCGGATTATGCCGGATTAAAACGGATTATACCGAATTATACCGGAATATGTGGAAATATGTAGGAATATGTAAGATCATTCCCTAGTTTTCAATGATCCATTCTCCAATAGTTCGCATACTACTGTCGAAATTAACTCCCACTTTGATAACTTTCCGATGATCTGCCTGATAAGGAATCGCATACTGCTTACTATTGATCTGTGCCAACGCTTCTTCAGGAGTACCGTCTACTTTGAATTCGAATACATAGATAGCCTCCTGCATCTTTATCACAACATCAGCCCTGCCAACAGCGCTCTTCACTTCTGCATCCACATATTGCCCCATCAACCGGAACAGGAGGTAGAAGATGGTCTGATAGTGTTTCTCCTCCTTATTATTCATATCATTGGGGATAGAGGCGAAAAATGATTTGATCCGCTCCATACATTGATCCAGATTGCCGACCCGTAAGTCTTTGATAAACGATACTACATAAAATGTATTCTCGCGAGCAGGCAAATGCACATAAGCCGGCATTAATGATTCGATAAAGCCTTTCCGAACTTCTTTGTTAGGATAAGCCAACGTATAGATCTGAAAATCCCGGTCATACTCTTTGATAGTGAGATAACCGCTTTGGTAAAGTACCGGAAGCGGGTCTGTAATGACATTGGTAGGTGCATCAAACTGCTCGGCAGTAGCCGAAACGCCATCCAGTTGACGAATATCGAAATTGCTTTGCTGCAAGATGTCTATCAGGAAAGTGGGAGTACCGGTAGAGAACCAGAAATTCTCATAACTTTTCTGCGCAAATGCATTAAACAAACTAAACGGATTGTACACATCCTCACATTTCTTACTGAAATGATACCCATCATACTGTTGTTTCAAATGTATACACGCTTCATCATACGTTTCACCGTTCGCTTCGGCCATCCTTCTTATATCTTCTTCCAACTGTGTACGCAATTCATTTTCCGTTATACCGCAAATGGCACTATAAGCATCTTGCATACTTATGTTCTGAAGATTGTTCAATTCACTAAAGATGCTCATCTGACTAAATTTACTGATACCGGTCAGAAAAAGAAAACGAAGATATTCTCCCTGCGCTTTCAACGGACTGAAAAAGTCGCGCATGATGCCACGTATTTCAGCTTGCAACTCCTCATTGTTGTTGCTATCCAACATAGGAGAATCATATTCGTCTACAAGTAACACAACCTGACGCCCGCTCTGCTCGTAAGCACGTTTGATAATACCTTTCAGACGGAGACTGAAAGTGTCTTCGCTCGTGTCACATCCGTAAATTCGTTCCCATTCCACCAAGCGATTGTTGATAGCGGAGCGCAGCATCCCCGCATTCATATACTTACTGATACTGAAATCAATATGCAACACGGGATAAACCGTCCAGTCTTTCTCCAACTGTTCCATCATCAGCCCCTTGAACAGGTCTTTTTTACCAGAGAAATAGGCTTCAAGAGTGGAAACTAACAGACTCTTTCCAAAGCGTCGGGGACGGCTAAGAAAATAAGTCGTATGTGTATTTACCAAACGATAAATCAACTCTGTCTTATCAATATACACACAATTATCATTGCGTAGTCTCTCGAAACTCTGTATCCCTATCGGATAACGCCTGAATATTCCTTCCATCCTTTTTCTATGCTTTTAACGTGAAACGTAAACAAAGATACGATAAATTTCAAGAATCGGTATTCTATTAGTATCAATTCTTTTATGAATACGCCCGAACATCCGCTCTCAAAATTTGCCTATTCCACTAAAAATGAGTAACTTTACTTCAAATATAACAATCTAAAGGCACAACTATAAATGAAAACAAAAAACAAGATTCTCCCCGAACAAGAAGAAGAAAAAACATTCCAATACCGCACCTATGGGAAAGGCGAGCTCGCCCTGTTGTACCTCCCCAATATCCTGCAACAAAGCGCAGTAGACCGATTCAACGAATGGATTGAAGCTGCACCCGGACTAAAAGAACGACTCCTGGCCACCGGCATGAATCCACGTAGCAGATACTACACTCCCGCACAAGTAAGACTCATCGTCGAAGTACTCCAAGAACCCTAATTGAAGTATTAAGTATTAGGTATCAAGTATGGTAAACGCATCGCAACAATGGATAACATCATAATACTTAATACTTGCTACTTAATACCTAATACTTTTAAACAGCTCTTTTTCAGGTAGCCAGCAGGAGTTGTCGAACATTGTATTTCGGACACGCTGGTCAGCGGAGAGAGAAGGGTCGTGAGATTCTTCACAAGGCAGGTATCGTCCGCTTACGGGATCGTAGACAAAGGATGCCATTCCACCGACACCAAGATGCTTGAATTTCACCTTGTCCACGTATACGCGTGTGACACCAACCTCCTTGTCACGTTCCACAATGATACCGTAATCCGCTTTGTTATAGAAATCGGCAGAGCCGTTGATGTCGTACATTTCCACACGAGGGGTAATGCCCGTGACAGGATTACGGTTCATTTTACGAGGATGGACTACAACCACGAGCAGACAATTATGTTGCACGGCAAATTCTGTAAATTTATTCAACAGGTTGGAAATATATTGCGTTTCCGTCTGTCCAGGTTGCGGGTTGTGGTCGAAACGGTTGAGCGGGTCGAAGACAATAATGCGGCAGCCGCGGCGGACAACGAGTTCATGAGCCTTGGCCAGTACACGATCCGGAGAAACATTACCTTTCAGAGAGATATGAGAGACGTTTTCAGTCAGAAAATCTTCCGAGTTCGCAAGGAGTCCCTCCGTCATGCCACAGCCGTTTTGAAAACGGTGTCCGGTGAGTTTCTCAATCAGTTTGCGGAGATGATAGACGATAGGAGTATTTTCCGGGCTAAAGAACCCGATTTTCCATTGATGCCGCAGGCAGAGACGCAACACCAATTCGTCCACCCACTCGGATTTTCCTGCACCGGGAACTCCGGTGACGTAGACACTTCGCCCACGTTCATACGTGCAGATCTTATCCATCTCCTCCCATCCCGTTTCCGCTCCGGGACCGAAGCCGTTGTCGAAAAGAGCCCGCAGATCGTCATGCAAGTCGGCAGCGGTGAAGATACCTTCGAGCGGAACTTCTGCTGCCTGTTCGATGGCGATACGGAGACTGGCGATACCATATTTGCAGAGATGCTCGTTGGCATCTTTACACTCTGGACCGTAAGTCACCACCCGGCAGCGTTCAGCTCCCAGCCGGTTGATGAGTTCATTGCGCAACCGGATTCCGGCAGAATCGGCATCAACGGCAATGATGATTTCTTCCAGATCCTCGAAGTGCGTCTCCATAAAACGGTCGATCCAGGAGAGGTTCGAATTGGCTCCGGCCGGCACGGAGATGGCGCTTTTGAATCCGGCGGCGATGGAAGAAGCAGCATCCAGTTCCCCCTCGTGGATGATGCAGGAGGTTTGCCCCAGGATGGAGTCGATGTTGTAGGGAATCAGTTCGGCACCCTGCACCATTTTGAAAAGTTTCGGGAGAGCGCGAAATTTGGTGTTTATCAGTTGTTCCCCTTCAAAATAGTTGAAGCAGATGCAACGTTCCTTTTTGCCGGATTGCGGCATAAATTCTTCCTGCTCGGTGATGCGTAGGGCGGCTATGACGGACTGCGGGATGCAACGCGTCTCCACCAGCCAACGCTCCGTGTCTTCGGAAAGTGTGGTTTTCGAGGCATCAAACACAGGACGCTGAAAATGCTGCGGAATGGCTGCCGCACGACGCTTGCGGGCTGCCACACGTTCGGCATTCTTGCGCTCTTCCACATCATCGGGAACATAAAAATCAGCGCCACAATGATAACAGTGACAGTGGCCCGTGTCGACGTTGACACGTAGCGAACGGTCGCGCTTATTCTTGCGGGTAGGAAGACATTTTTTACAAATCGTCTTGAGGACTCCACTCGATTTACCGTGGATGTCGACATCATAGTTGGCAAAATTTCTCATATTTTTTTCCTTTTTTCTAATAAAAAAATAGTTTAAAATAATCATTCACACACAGAGGACTTACCTGCCGGACGAGTGTCTGCCACCTGCCGGACGAACTTCCGTTACCTACCAGACGAACATCGGCAACCTGCCGGACGAAGCCAGTCATCTGCCGGATTAATGCGCCCATCTTTTCTTCACATCATCCCACACAGCTGATGCATCGGGACGTGGCGGCGCATCAACCGGAATAAGATGTCCCAGATACGTTCGCCGCCCGTCGACGACGCTTTCAAAGCGGTTTACATCCTTGTCGACCGTATTCTCAAGCTCTTTCAGCAAGGTTTCCCTCAACGTGCGACAAGTAACGGAACCGGCCGCGATATAATTTGAAAAATACCGTTTCACGTCCTCCGGGAAAAGCAGTCCCGCTCCTTTGTCATAAAGGCGGATATGTTTTTTGAAGATTTCCAAAATAAGTTTTTGATGGTCTACAAAAAGCTTTCCCAAACCGGAATGTTGCCCGGCCAATTCCATATATGACTGGAAAGTAGAAAGTTGGTCCACCAACTTTTCCCAAGGCAACACGGGTTGTAACGGGCCATGATTGCCTTCATCCGCCAAACGGCTCACAAGAGACGGTGTTTCTATATTACTCCTATTATTGTTTACAACAGAAACACTTCCTTTACTCTCCTCCTCTTTACTTTCCTCTTCTCTCCTCTTCTGGTTTTCAGTGGGTTTTCTCCCTTTACTGACGGGCGTTTCAGCACTTTTTGCCACCTTTTTCGGACGCCCTCCTTTTTTACCGTTTTCGATGTCCATTTTCCGCTTCTCTTCCAAGCTTTTCATCACCCTATCCAAGTAGGAAGAACGAAACATCTGTCGTTCCTCATCCAGTTCGAAGAGATCGAATTCGCGAAGTACCCGCTCCACCGCAACTTCATCCACATCATACCGCCGGGCCATGGCCTTCAGTAAAACCGGTTTGCACGACGCCTCATAAGTATCTTTAGTGCGCAGATGCAACAGCAACATCACGTAAATTCCGAGTGCTTCCGCGGCATTCATTTCCGTCATCATACAGGCAATATTGTCGTCATTCAACAAATTTACCTCCAAATTGAAATACTGATCTTTCTTCATTTTCATTTATCATTTATTATTCCACATTTAATACTTCCGGGGCGCAAAGGTGCAAAATGTATTTTATTCCAGCTATCGCAAAAATGAGAGGGGGATTATATATTTTTTATCCGACCTTTGCCAAAAATTATTAATAATCCCAAACAATATGGACACAAAACGCAACCAAACGTTGGAAGAAATAGAAGAAAATAAAATAGTGAACGAGCATTACCAGAACAGAGTAATGCTGATAAAAGAGCTCCTGAAAACGTCACAGCTAGCCACAGTAGAGCTCTGCGTGCATATCAACATCAGTGAAGCCTCCTACTACCGTTACATAAATTTCACCAGCTATATGAAAGCAGCCATTTTCATACATGCTTGTCTCTTCCTCAAGCAATATATTGAAAGTCACCACATTCCTTATACCCAAGAAGAAAAACGGCTTATAAAAACATTAGACCTGTTTCAGATTTCCTCAAATAGCAACTTAAACTGCAATTAAAACACAGAAAAGAAGAAACTTATCATAAGTTTTATTACATTTGCAATGTAATAAAAGTCTTTAAAACCTAAAAAATGAATGATAGCGAAACAGACAGCCAATCAATAAAAGCACTGATCGTTTTCAGAGAAAACGGAGAAACCGACAATCTATTTGTTCCTATCTTATGCGATGCTATCAGAATGGCTGGAATTGATGTGAGATGCTCCCAAAAAGAATTCTGGGAATCGGACACCACTTATGACATCATCCATTTCCAATGGCCGGAGGAGGTAGTGGGCTGGATATGCGAAGACCACGACGTCATCCGCCGCCTGAAAGAACGCATCGCTTTCTTCCGCTCACGGGGAGCCCATTTCGTATACACACGACATAATATCCGCCCCCACTACGCCAATGAAGTCATCAGCCGAGCCTACGACATCATCGAGTCGGAAAGCGATATCGTGGTACACATGGGACATTACAGCCTGACGGAATTCATTGAAAAACATCCCGGCAGCCGGAATGTTGTCATCCCGCACCACATCTACCAATACACCTACAAAGAAGATATCAGCATAGAGCGCGCACGTCAATATCTGAACCTGCCACAAGAAGCATTCATCGTCACCGCCTTCGGAAAATTCCGCAACCGCGAAGAAATCCGCATGGTAGCCAGTGCTTTCTGCAAATGGAATGAAAAGAACAAGCTACTGTTGGCTCCCCGCCTCTACCCCTTCTCCAGACGCAACGAATACGGATGGAATCTTTTCAAGCGCTGGGCTTCGCGCTTGGGTTACTATCTCGCCATGCCATTGCTCAACCGCCTTCTGAAGTTTCATGCCGGAGCCAATGACGAATTGATAGACAACTGCGACCTGCCCTATTACATCGCTGCTTCAGACGTAATATTCATACAAAGGAAAGATATTCTGAACTCCGGAAATGTCCCCCTAGGTTTCCTCTTCCACAAAGTAGTAGTAGGCCCGACAACAGGAAACATCGGAGAAATACTATCCGCAACCGGAAATCCGACGTTCCATCCGGACGACAGATCCGACATTCTGGAGGCACTTGAAAGAGCACGTCAACTGTCCGCATGGGGACAAGGAGAAAAAAACTATGCATACGCATTGGAAAATATGAACATCCGGAAAATAGGAAAGGAATATGCACAAACCTATAAAGATGTAATCAATGGCTAACAACATCAAACGTCAACTATTTTCGGGCGTATTCTACACGGCACTAGCCAAATACAGCGGCATCATCATCTCCCTCGTAGTAGCCGGAATATTGGCACGCCTGCTTTCCCCGGACGACTTCGGAATCGTAGCTATCGCCACCGTAATCATCGCATTTTTCAACCTGTTCACCGATATGGGAATCTCCCCGGCCATCATACAGCACAAAGCGCTGACAAAAGAAGAACTGTCGGATATTTTTTCATTCACCGTATGGACAGGAATTGCTATCAGCCTGCTTTTCTTCGCCGCCTCATGGCTGATTGCCGACTACTACGACAGCCAGATCTTGCGCATCCTGTGCCAACTTCTGTCCGTCAACCTCTTCTTTGCCTCCGCCACCATCGTGCCCGGAGCCATGTTCTATCGCAACAAAGAATTCAAATACATCGCTGTCCGCAGTTTCACTATCCAGATAGCCGGAGGTGCGGGAGCGGTTACGGCAGCCCTCTGCGGAGCAGGACTCTACGCACTGATTATCACCCCGATCATCTCCAGCATACTGATATTTGTCATTTCCTACCAGCGCTATCCGCAACGATTGCGCTTCACATGGGGATTGACAGCACTCCGCAAGATCTTTTCATATTCGGCCTATCAATTCCTGTTCAACGTCATCAACTATTTCAGTCGTAATCTGGACAAACTGCTGATAGGAAAACACATGAGCATGTCCGACTTGGGATATTATGAAAAATCTTACCGGCTCATGATGCTTCCCTTGCAAAACATCACACAAGTCATCACTCCGGTGATGCACCCCATCTTCAGCGATTTCCAAGATGACAAAGCAAAACTGGCGTCCTCCTATGAACGCATTGTCCGCATACTCTCTTTCATAGGGTTACCCATGAGCGTATTGCTTTTCTTTACAGCACAAGAAGTGACACTGATTATATTCGGCAACCAATGGCTGCCCTCCGTACCCGTATTCCGCATACTCTCCCTCTCGGTAGGCGTGCAAATTATACTCTCCTCTTCCGGCTCCATTTTTCAGGCTGCCGGAGACACCCGGAGCCTGTTCATCTGCGGCGTATTCTCATCCACCCTCAACGTGGCGGGAATGCTGATTGGTATCTTCTATTTCGGCACGCTCACCGCAGTGGCAACCTGTATCGTATTGACATTTACCGTCAACTTCGTGCAATGCTACTGGCAGATGTATCACGTAACGTTCCGGAGAAAGGTATGGACGTTCGTCCGTCAACTCCTTTCCCCGCTGGCAGTCAGCGGGTTAATGACAGCGTGCCTCCTGCCTGTGCAGTATACAACGGAAGGAATGAACATTTTCGTGACAATTATTACCAAAAGTATCATTAGTTTTATTATCTTTGGAGGATATATACAGGCTACACATGAATATGACATCATAGGAAAAGTGAAAAAAATAGCTGGCAAGTATATAAAAAAACAAAATAAGCAATTATAGATTTGAGACAACAACAAAGAATGAAAGCCTTATTTCTTATGTTCCACGGCTTTGATAAAGCGAATGGAATAAGTAAAAAAATACATTATCAGGTAAAAGCCCTCAAAGAGTGCGGATTGGACGTGCGTACCTGTTACTATCAAACCACTCCCAACGGTGAGCGCCGATGGATAATAGACGACGAAGTCATTGCCGATTTCGGAACCGGATTCACTGCAAAGATATGGAAACGTGTCTACTACTCCCCCATCACTGAATATGTACGCCGCGAGAAAATAGAATTTATATATATGCGTTCCTTTCACAACGCAAGCCCGTTCACCCTGCAACTAGTCAGAAAATTGAAACGGATGGGAGCGAAAGTGGTAATGGAAATACCTACCTATCCTTACGATCAGGAATATGTGGCATGGTCGATGAAATTCAATCTCGCCATCGACCGCTGTTTCCGCCACCGGCTAGCCAAAGAGCTGGACGGTATCGTCACCTTCTCCAACGCCGAACATATTTTTGGAGGAAAAACGATACGGATCTCCAACGGAATAGACTTCGAAGCAATCCCTATCAAACGAACGATGAACGACACCTCACGCGAACTTCATCTGATTGGAGTGGCCGAAGTGCACTACTGGCACGGATTCGACCGGTTGATACACGGACTAGCCGAATACTACCGTACAAATCCGGAATACAAAGTTTATTTCCACATCGTAGGTCCCCTGTCCGGCATACGCGAACAGGAAGAAATACTGCCTGCCATCCGCGACAACCATCTGGAACCGTACGTCATCCTGCACGGCCCCCTACACAGTGACAAACTGGACGAACAATTTGAAAAAGCAGATTTTGCCATAGGCAGCCTGGGACGTCACCGGAGCGGAATCACCTACATCAAAACACTAAAAAACCGTGAATATGCCGCACGAGGGCTTTCGTTCACCTACTCGGAAACGGACGAAGATTTCGACCGGATGCCTTATGTATGGAAAGTGCCACCGGATGAATCGCCCATCGACATTTGCGGACTGATAAACTTCCAACGCTCTCAACAAATGTCTCCACCGGAGATACGCGAAACGGTCAGAGCACTGTCATGGACAGCACAAATGAGAAAAGTCATTCATGAAACCGAAATCTGATTTCACATAGATATATCTGAAAAAACAAACAATATCTGATGGATAAAAAGATAAAAATAGCCTACTGTATCCCCTCTCTCTATTACCCCAGCGGTATGGAGCGGGTTCTCACACTAAAGGCGAACTATTTTACGGAGCACTTCGGCTACGAGATACATATCATCCTTACCGACGGAAAAGACAAGGAGCCATATTATAAACTGCACCCATCAATCACCATACACCAACTCGACATCAACTACGACGCATTATACGGACGCCCGTTATTCGCACGGATTCTTGAATACAGCACCAAGCAACGGCTATTCAAGAAAAGGCTGAACGAATGTCTATGTAAAATCCGTCCGGACATCACAATCTCCCTTCTCCGCCGCGACATCAACTTCATCAACCAAATGAAAGACGGCAGTGTCAAGTTGGGAGAGATACATTTTAACAAATCCAACTATCGGGATTTCAACAACAACCGTCTACCGGGATTCCTCAAAAAATTAGGTAAGAAATACTGGCGGCACCAACTCATCCGCCAATTGAAACAACTGCGGAATTTCATTGTGCTTAGCCACGAAGATGCCGCTGAATGGACGGAACTCGATAATGTAAAAGTAATCTATAATCCGCTTCCTTTCTTCCCCGAACGTCAGTCCGACGGATTACGGAAACAAGTAATCGCAGTAGGCAGATATGTGCCGCAGAAAGGATTTGACCGACTTATCCCCGCATGGAGCATCGTCAGCAAGAAACATCCGGACTGGGTATTACGAATCTACGGCGATGGCATGAGAGAGCAACTCCAGCGGCAGATTGACGAACTCGGAATCACCTCCAACTGTATCCTGGAACATAACGTGCAGAATATTGTTGAGAAATATTGTGAAAGTTCCATCTTTGTTCTGTCCTCACGTTTCGAAGGATTCGGCATGGTGATCATCGAAGCAATGGCGTGTGGAGTACCACCCGTATCGTTCACGTGTCCCTGCGGCCCGAAAGACATCATCACCGATGGCAAAGACGGTCTGCTTGTGGAAAATGGAGATATAGAAGGACTGGCAGACAAAATCTGCTACCTGATAGAACATGAAGACGTCCGCCGGAAGATGGGAATACAAGCCCGCACCGACGTAGAGCGTTTTAAAATTGAACATATTGCCCGAGAATGGAAAAAATTATTTGAAACAAATTTAAGTATTAAGTATTAAGTATCAAGTATTAAGCGTGGCTGCTAGTACATTTATCCCACATGGCTAATACTTGATACTTAATACTTAATTTAATCCTTTATAAAGATGATTTGGTATAGTAAGTATTTACAAGTTTATGAAAAACCGTTTGCAGAAGCACCCGCATCTGCCATTGAAGAAGTGCGGCAGAATATTGCAAAGCTGCAAAGTGATGAACCGCTTGTCACCGTTTCAATTATCGGCTACAACGAAGAGAAACATCTGCTTGCCTGCCTGTGGTCTTTGAGCGAGATGGAATGCAAATATCCTGTAGAAATTATCGGGGTAGACAACGAATCGAAAGACAGCACGGCGGAGATATTCCGGCAATGCGGTGTACCTTATTATACAGAAACCCAACATAGTTGCGGATTCGCCCGCCTTTGCGGACTGAACCATGCCCGAGGTAAATATCATATCAATATTGACTCCGACACTATGTACCCTCCGAAATACGTAGAAATGATGGTAAACACCCTCGAACGCCCGGGCATTGTGGCCGTCTGCTCTTTATGGAGCTACATTCCGGATGAGAAACACTCGCGATGGGGACTGAAAATCTACGAAGCTGCCCGCGATTTGCACTTGTGGATGCAATCATTCAAACGTCCCGAACTTAGTGTGCGTGGATTGGTTCTTGCCTATCGCACAGAGTATGCACGGAAAACCGGCATACGCACCGATATCATCCGAGGTGAAGACGGTTATCTTGCTCTGCAACTCAAGCAATTCGGCAAAATAGCCTTTATCCGCAACCGCAAAGCACGCGCCGTAACAGGATATGGAACGGTGGGAGCTGACGGAAGCCTGTTCAACAGCTTTAAAGTGCGCGTTGCCAAAGGTCTGAAAGGACTGGGGGGAATATTTACTAAAAAGAAAGAATATAAAGACGAAGACAGCAATCTGATAAAGAACAAATAAACAAGTATGGGAAAACGAATAGAATATATTGACTTCATCAAAGGTATCTGCATTTTTATTGTAGTCTGGGGACATTCTATCCAAAATATGGGAGACGGCAACGACTTCTGGACCAATCCGGTACATGAATTTATCTGTTCTTTCCACATGCCCATATTCATGTTGGTCAGCGGTTTCTTTTTCAGTAAATCCATCGGAAAGCCACTCATACCGAATGTAACCCGAAGATTCAAACAGTTAATAATTCCTTGTTTCGGCTGGTCATTAGTGTTGGTCGCAATCAACATCGGATATATGCTCTATGAAGGAATGATCCCGTCTCCAACCGGAACGTTGAAATCTCTTTTTATAGAGACATTCACCCGTTTCTGGTTCTTACGCTCCGTTTTCATCTGTTTCACACTTGCCATCGTCAGCATGAAAATATTCAAAAAAGATACAGCCGCTTTCGTCATCTCGCTTCTGTGTTTCCTCGCATTGCCGGACAACGGACGTCTGCACCTCGACAAGTTTATGTATCCATTCTTTTGGATGGGGTATTTTATGCACAAATATATCGATGTAATCATGAAACACCGGGGAAAACTACTGGTCGCTTCACTCCTCGTTTTCGCTGTACTCCTCCCTTTCTATCAGAAAGAAGATTATATCTACATCACCGGAATGAGTATGTACGATTATCTGGGAGGAAAGTTCGTTTGTTATCCGCCATGGGAAAAATTGCCGATCATCTGTTATCGCTATTTGATCGGTTTCGCAGGAAGCCTGTTTATCTTCTTGCTACTGCAACGTATCTATCGTCCGCATTTCCGTGCAATCGAAAAAGTGGGCACATATACACTTGGCATCTATACCATACATATCTTGATTGAAGGCAACGTATTGAGTCGGTTCAACCTGTTGGACACCGGGTTCTTCATGTTCAACTTTATTATAACGCCAGCTATCTCCATTCTATTGATTCTTCTCTGCGTGGGAATAATCAGACTGTTGGAAATGACACGCTTCAGCAGCTTATTGTTTTTAGGAAAAACAAAAACAGTCATCATGCTATTAGCAATCTGCCTTATTAACGTATCCTGTATCAAAAAAATCAATTTATATCAAGGAGACAAAGACGATGAAAAAGAAGATAATTCAGGAAACAACAATTCTCCCCAAAGGAAAGACATCATCGTAGACACAGACTTCTTCTACCCTTTCGGGGATGAAAGCCAAAACTATACTGCGGAAATTACAATCAACACCCGCAACACTTTGCCCGAAGAAAATACCATAAAAACGGTTATTCCCGCACTAAAATACAATAAGTCGTGGCTCCTAATGCTTACCCAAGACGACTGCAAACAAGCCGCCTTCTCATGGACGTGGGCTGCCATCAATGGCAAACCTTTGACTAGCGGTTATTATTATCAACTCGGCCACCTGCAATATGATGACCTTCCACCCGATATTTATTATCTTGGTGAAACATTGGGAAGTACGGACGGAGCCGGAAACGAAGTCAGGTTCTCATTTACCACCACCCTCTCACCGGAATGGGAATGGATGGACGCCAAAACACAAATCTACAAAGGACAGACGCAAGAATATTATCGCTTCTTCATGAAATCAGGGCTGACATGGGGAGATGTCAAAGAGATGCTGAACTATGGAACAGGCATCTCCATACATGATGTGAATATAGATAATGAAGAAATCACTGTCGATAACCTACTTAAACATTACGACATTGCCTTGAATATCATCAAAGAGAAATTGTCTGGCAGAGGATGTAAAATGCTGGCTAAACCAAGCGGAATTGCTGAATATATCACCGCTGGACAAGTCCATTCTTCTATACAGACCATGACTTCCAACGACGGTGAAACACTATGTCCGGCAAAAACGGAAAACGATTTAAAAAAGGTGGTACTAAACAGAGGGTTCTATTCCATTGAGGATCTGAAAAAAGAAATCGACAAACAGCTACAATTATCACCGGAAGAACGAATGGCTATCAATGTCGGTGTTCATGGCACAGATGCTTCTTGGGCGGATCTGTTGCTCTGGATTAACAATAACTATGGAAAAAAGGGAGCGGACAACGTGTGGATACCCAACCAGGAAGAATATTATGAATACAATTTCTATCGTACACACGGCACAGCAGCAGTGACAAAGATAGATGAACATAAACTGAAACTGACCGTTCATCTGCCCAGTGAGGAAGACTTTTATTATCCTTCTCTCACAGTCAACCTATCTGGTATAAAGAAAGAAGATATTACCTCCCTTGAGGCCGGAAGCAGTGTTACAGGACTGTCTTATAGTAACTATGAAAATGGGATTATGCTCAATATCGATTGCAGGAAGTATCTGACAGAACATGCCGAAAACTTCGTGAAACGGTATGAAGCAAATACAGCAGATGCTTCTGTTAAAGCGGATGCCCTCTATTTTGTAAATATGCTAAAAGACTCGGATAAAAAGGAGGAATTAAAAAAGCGAATCAAGTGAACGGTTTATAAAAATCAGACACAGAAAAAGTAATAAATATATATTAACCATGAACGAAACCATTACCCTCTGCCTTGAAATTATTTTCTGGCTTGCCCTATTCATTGTGTTCTACACCTATCTGGGCTACGGAATTGTGCTTTACGTTCTCGTCAAGTTGAAAGAACTTTTCGTGAAACCTGTGAAGCGTTCGTTGCCGGCATCGGACGCTGGTTTGCCGGAAGTGACTCTCTTCATTACAGCATTCAACGAAGAAGATGTTGTAGACGAAAAGATGGAGAACAGTCTTGAACTGGACTACCCTGCGGACAAACTGCATATCGTATGGGTGACAGACGGAAGCGACGACAGTACAAACGAACGACTGCAAACCCGTTGGCAGGGAAAAGCGACCGTACACTTCCAACCCCTACGACAGGGTAAGACAGCCGCAATGACACGTGGAATGACGCTGGTGGACACTCCGCTCGTCGTCTTTACGGATGCCAACACCATGGTAAACCGGGAGGCAATACGGGAAATCGTACTTGCTTTCCAAGACCCGAAAGTGGGCTGCGTGGCCGGCGAAAAACGGATCGCCGTACAGACCAAAGACGGAGCCGCTGCCGGTGGGGAAGGTATTTACTGGAAATACGAATCAACACTGAAAGCACTTGACGCCCGCCTCTACTCTGCTGTAGGAGCAGCAGGCGAACTATTTGCCGTGCGTCGTGAACTATTCGAAGCAATGGAACCGGATACGTTGCTCGATGATTTTATTCTTTCGCTCCGGATCACCATGAAAGGTTATACCATTGCTTATTGCACCAATGCTTACGCCATCGAAAGCGGTTCGGCAGATATGCGCGAAGAAGAAAAGCGGAAAGTGCGCATCGCTGCCGGAGGATTGCAGTCCATCTGGCGACTTCGTCCGTTACTGAATCCTTTCCGCTACGGGATACTTAGCTTTCAATATACATCTCACCGGGTATTGCGATGGTCTATTACTCCGTTCCTGTTGTTTGCTCTCTTCCCGCTGAATATTGCAATTCTGCTGTTGGGCGGTTCCGCGATATTCTACGGAGTGCTGCTTGCCATGCAGGTTCTTTTTTACGGATTGGGATATTGGGGATATTATCTATCCACCAAACAGATAAAAAACAAGTTGCTTTTTATCCCCTACTATTTCTTATTTATGAATGTCAATGTGCTGAAAGGCATCCGTTATCTGAAAAAGAAAAAAGGAAGCGGAGCCTGGGAAAAGGCGAAACGCGCTGAAAAGTAAAACAAATGCTATTATCTTTTGTTATCCTTACTATAAGACATTAGTCTCTATCATCTAATAAAAAACAGACATGAACAGAATATTACATGATGCGAATAACGCACAAAGAATATTGAAACTGACGGCAGATACAATGCTATTGGTTGACAGGCACGGAGTCTGCGTAGACATTGAGCCTCATTGTGATCTATGGTTTCTGCAAGAGGATATACTTTTAGGAAAAAATATATTTGAGCTTTTACCAGAATATACGAGAGAGAGGGTGATGCCCATCTTCCAGATTGTACTCGAAGAACAAAGAAGCATCAGCAAGAACTTCAAGTTGGTGCTGAAAGGCGAAACTTTTTACTTCAAATGCCTCATGTTCCCTTATGACGGTATGGTGCTTTGCCAATATCGCGACATCACGCAAAGAAGCAACGTAAAAAGACAGTTGGAACAGGCAAATCTCACCCTGCGGGCTATCCAAAAGGTAGCCCAGATAGGACAATGGACGTACAATACGAAACAGAATATTTTTCATTATCTTGGATATACCGGTGTTTTGTGCGAGGAAAATGTGCAAAACCTTGCCATTGAGAAATATGTGGAACTGATTGTAGAAGAAGACCGTCAGAGTTTTATGGAATGGTGTCGGGTGAACGAAAAAGAACTCAACATGGAAAGCATCAGCTACCGTGTCCGCCTGAACGGAGAAATCTTCTATATGCGTATCCAGACTTATCTGCGTGAACAACGCTCCGACGGTAGTTTCAATATCGAAGGCTATATCCAGAACATCACGGACATACAGCATCGTAGAAATGACATCAATACACTGACTCATGCCATCAACAACGCCAAAGAAAGTATCTTTGCCGCCAAGCCCGATGGCACGATTATCTTTGCCAACCGTCGTTTCCTGTACAATCATGGTATTTCAGAAAACGAAGACATCAGTCAATTAAAGATTTACAATGTCGCCGCAGATATGCCTACACAAGAGGCTTGGAACGAACGTTGCAAAGATGTCATACACGGTGGCAGCAGTAACTTTGTGGCTCATCACCCATCTAAAATCAATAAAGGTATATTGGCTTATGAAGGCACGATGTACAACGTGACCAATGATTCCGGAGAAGAAAGTTACTGGTCGTTTGCCCATGATATTTCCGAGAGGATTCGGTACGAAGCCCAAATCAAACGGCTCAACCAAATCATGGATACAACCATCAACAATCTCCCTGCCGGGATTGTAGTGAAGGAAATCAACAACGACTTCCGATACATTTACCGGAATCGGGAGGCCTACAACCGCGATCTTTATAAGAACGACCCTGTCGGCAAGAATGACTTCGATTTCTACCCGCCTATCGTAGCCGAAAAGAAGAGACAAGAAGATATCCAGGTGGCCACCACCGGAAAAGGTCTGCACTGGACTGCTGAAGGAAAGGACAGAAACGGAAACATGATTATCCTCGACAAACGGAAAATCCGGGTGGACGGTGACGAATTGTCTTCGCCTATCATCGTCAGCATCGAATGGGACATCACGGAGCTGGAAATGATAAAACGGGAACTTCAATCGTCGAAAGAGAAAGCGGAAATGTCTGATAGCCTGAAGTCGGCCTTCCTCGCCAATATGAGTCATGAAATACGTACGCCGCTGAATGCTATCGTAGGTTTCTCGCATCTCATTGCCGAAAGCGACGATGCGGAAGAACGGAAGACGTATTATAACATCGTAAACGCGAACAACGAACGTCTCCTGCAACTTATCAACGAGATTCTCGACCTCTCGAAGATTGAATCGGGAACCATCGAGTTTTCCTTCGGACCGGCTAGTCTCCATAATCTCTGCCGGGAAGTGCACGATGCTCATATATTCCGTACTCCGCAGGGAGTAAGCCTTGTCTATGAATCCTCGGACGAAAGTCTGATGATTGAAACGGACAAGAACCGGGTATTCCAGGTGATTTCAAATCTGATTGGAAATGCTGTCAAGTTTACGAAGGAAGGAAGCATCAGTTATGGTTACAAACTGGCGGACAATCAGATTGTATTCCACGTAACGGATACCGGAACAGGAATTGAACCGGAGAAAGTGGGGCGTGTGTTCGAGCGTTTCGCAAAGCTGAACAATCATGCACAGGGCACTGGGTTGGGATTATCTATCTGTAAGTCTATCGTTGAACGTCTCGGGGGCAAGATTTCCGTCAGCTCCGAATTTGGTAAGGGAACGACGTTTACATTTACTTTACCATACACGATTGCAAATCCTGCAAATGTGGATTCTTCAAAGAAAGAGAATGGTGAAGGGAACATTGCTGGAATAGCATCTGCCGGGAAAACTGCAGATTCGAGTGTTGACAGTTCTGCAAATACACGGCACGCCTGTATTTTGGTTGCCGAAGATACGGACAGTAACTTCGACTTATTGGAGGCTATTCTAGGTAAAGACCATCAGCTTATACGTGCGCATGACGGAATGGAAGCTGTCACGATGTTCGATGAGGTGAAACCGGATCTTATCTTGATGGATATCAAGATGCCGAATCTGGACGGACTGGAAGCTACAAAAATCATCCGTGAACTGTCTGCCACTGTTCCTATTATTGCTCAAAGTGCCTTTGCATACGAACAGGACAGGAAAGCGGCTGAAGAAGCGGGGTGCAATGATTTTATAGCTAAACCAATAGCGGATGATAAATTGAAAGCAATGATTCATAAATGGTTGCTTCCTTCGTAGAGAGCTTAATCCCTCATGATACAACCAGCAAATAATTTAGATTAAATGAAAGCCTTTTACAGACTGTTTTATTACATATCCATCGTGCTGACCAGTATTTTGGCAGGAGTTACCATTGCGGGTGCTTTCGTAGGCAATGCCGCACCGGATAGTTTCAAATTTATGCCTTTCATCGGTTTGATACTGCCGATACTTTTATTGGCTAATCTTGCTTCTGCTATCTACTGGACGATTCGTTGGCGGTGCTGGGTTTTCATCCCTCTGATTGCTATATTCAGCAATTGGGGGTATATAAGCTGTGTATTACAATCGCCTTTTTTCAGTCCGGCTTCGTCACCGATGGTTAAAATGAATGTATATACTCCGGGAGTGTTGACGGTTGCTACTTACAACGTCGATGCCTTTAACCACGAGCATACCGGCTACTCATGCAAGGAGATTGCTTCTTACATGAGAAATCTGCAAGCAGATATTCTCTGTTTTCAAGAATTTGGCATTAACGATGAGTTTGGCATCGATAGTATATACGCAGCTCTTTCTAATTGGCCGTATCATTATATTCCTTCTTCGCCCGAAGGGAAGAATCTGTTGCAACTGGCTGTTTTCAGCCGTTATCCTATCAAGGAGGAGCATCTTATCATCTATCCTGATTCGAAAAATTGCAGTCTTGCATGTGATATTGAAATCAATGGTCGCACCATCCGCCTGTTCAACAATCATCTCCAAACAACGGAAGTAAGCCAGAACAAGCGCAAACTGGAAAAGGGACTTCGTACGGATGATTCCCAAAGAGTGGAACATGCTGCCCTGGGACTTATCGACGGCTTACATGAGAATTTCCGGAAACGGGCCGTACAAGCTGATCTTCTCAAGCAACTGATAGCCGCCTCCCCCTATCCTACTCTAGTCTGCGGTGACTTTAACTCTCTGCCGTCTTCGTATGTTTATCATACTATAAAAGGTGATAAGTTGCAGGATGGTTTTCAGAGGAGCGGGCATGGGTATATGTATACTTTCAAGTACTTCAAGCATCTGTTGAGAATCGACTATATTCTCCATTCACCGGAACTGAATAGCACGGATTACTTCTCGCCGGATCTTAATTATAGCGATCATAATCCGGTGGTGATGAGGATGAAATAAAAAAGATGCTCCGTTTATTGAACGAAGCATCTTTTTATATAAATATTCTAGAATGTAAACTTAACGCCTAACTGCATCTGCCATGCACTACCTGTAGAAGCAGTATAATCCCATTTAGAATTTTTCTGGAACACCTCGCGAGAAGATGCATTCATCTGATAAGTAAGAGGTTCTCCTACCTTACTTGCTGTTTTTAACAACCTTACATTATCATAACTCTGCAAACCGCAAGAGCGATAAGCCCCCCACTTCGAATTTAATAAGTTACCAATATTCAACATATCAAGACTTACTTGAATACCGTACTTACGGCTACCAATCTTAGCATAAAAATCCTGTGCTATCTTCATGTCAAAACGGTGAATCCACGGTTCTAAAGAAGAAGCACGTTCTACATACTGCCCCTTGTGATCATTCAAATAAGAGTCATTATTTACATAGTTCCAAAAATCTTCTTGTTGGTCTACCGCCGAATAAGTCACATTATTTTGTTTATCTTTAATATCCACAAATGTCATTTCTTCTTTAGAAGCAGGCACATACATCAAATCGGAATAGTTTCCGTCACCGTTCATATCATTAGAATAGGTATAAGAAAAACGTCCTTGTTGGTAACCTGTATAGAACAAAGAAACAGTCGTTTTCATATTCGCATAAGCAACTTCATAAGAAGCATTAGCTATCAAACGATGCGGGGTAGAAAATAAAGAATAAGAGACACCCGGATCATTCAATGAATTAACTGCAACATTATTCTGCCATACTGAAGCCGCCGATGAACCTGGATTTGCCGTCATATCTTTAGCCATTGTATAAGTGTACCCAAATGAACCTGTAAAGCCAAAATCAAATTTCTTCGTTAATACTGCATTAAAAGAATATTGATAACCTTTTTCATCCCCATTAGTCAACTGTATAACGGTTTTCGTCTTAGGATTGTCATAGTAATTATTCTTAGTCCAATATACACGTCCCGGTTGTTCATTATAGGTTCCAGAAGGGGCCTTTTCGTTCATATTCTTCTGAACAACATTATATATATCACGTGTATACATAGCACCAACAGAAAGCATAAATCCATAAGGTAACTGAAACTCTGCATTTACATTACTACGCCAAACTTGAGGCATTTTAAAATTCGGATCCACATAAGCTATAGCACCGGGGACCTCATTTCCCGGAGTTGATGGAAACATATCCGGATTTTGGGTAAGAGTTTCTTTATAATTTGGATTAAAAGCAAAGTTTGCCGGTAATTCCGAAGTCTCAAATTCGACCATATTTTGCATCTGACCTGCATTTGTCGGTTGGTTAGTGAACCATACAAATGGTAATAACCCTGTAAACAAGCCTGTACCTCCAGTCAAAACAATAGAACGGTCACCTTTTATATCCCAATTAAATCCTAAACGAGGAGATATTAACAATTTACTTTTCGGCCATTCGGATACGTCAACATTCGTTCCATTAAATGACTGTTCTTTGATAGCCGCATTCCCTAACAAATCATCAAAATATAACGGTAAATCAAAGCGTAATCCATATGTCAATTTTAAATTAGGTGTAATAGAATATTCATCTTGTGCATAAGCTCCCAACATACCAAATGTCAGTTCAGCTCCCGGAGCGTCTTTTCCATTATATCCATAAGTAATGCCATACAGCATCGGTTTTTCTCCCGTCATAAAATCGTCCATTGAAGCATAACGATAATATCCATAAGGAGCACGTAAATATGAATTCATGAAATACTGTCTTTCAAATGTTGCACCGGCAGTTATCAAATGGTTTCCTTTATTAATAGTTACATTGTCAGTAACACTAAATACATTATTCTCGACATCATTAAAAGGAGTAAACAATTCTGTACCCAATGTCATATACTGCTTACCGTCCTTGTAAATATCAACCATTGGAAACGCATCTCCCTTAGTTGTACGAGAATCTCGGATATGGGTATAAGTCACTAATAATTTGTTTTGTACTGAAGAAGAAAAATTGCTATTCAACTCACCGGAAAGAGACGTTACAATATTTCTAAAACCATAGTTGGAATTTCCAAATGCAAATGCATCAACCCCATAACGGTTTGAATTAGCTTTAGTGATTACCGAAGAAGTTGAACTAATACTAGCATCATTTTCTGATTTCACTGTGTTAAAACGTAATGACAGTTTATGACTTTTATTAATATTCCAATCCAAACGAGCCATAAGCTTCCAATTTTTACTCTCGAAATCATCAAATTTATCATAACTTCCCGGATCATATCCATATTTATCCTTTACAAAATCACTTATTGTCTTCAAATCCTTTATCCAAGTTCTAGAAATATGATTTTGATTATCCCCACTTCCACCTTCTTCTTGACTAGGAGTCCACAAAATACCAGGGCTAGTACTATTTTCTAATTCTCCATTTACAAAAAAGAATAGTTTATTTTTTATTATCGGAGCTCCTAATGTAAAGCCATACAAACTGGATTTATAACTTTCCACATTAGGAACGTCAACATCGTTAATAGATTTTCCTATAAAATTCTTTGGTTTCTGATATGTATAAACTGTTCCCTTTAATTCGTTTGTACCACTCTTGGTTACAGCATTAATAGAAGCTCCCGTAAAATTGGAATACGTAACACTATAAGGAGAAACATTAACGCTAATTTCATCAATTGCATCAAGTGAAATAGGCTGCGCATCTCCACCCGGCAAATTATTAGTACTCAAACCAAAATTATTGTTCAAAGCTGCACCATCCACAGTTATTGTATTATAACGTCCATCACGTCCGGCAAAAGAATTACTGCCACCCGCATAAGGAGAAAGTTTAGTAAAGTCAGTAATACTACGATTAATAGTAGGCAATGTCGTTAACTGACGCTCACTCACATTCGTTACAGTCCCCATCTTCTCTACTGTTTTCTGTGCTGTTACTATAACTTCATCCAATAATTCAGAACTTTCCTTTAAAACTACATTTAAAGTGTATACTTCTCCTAACGATAAATTTACACCTTTATAAATAGCAGTCTGATAACCAACATAAGAAACTTCAACTTTGTAAGGACCACCGGTACGCATACCTTGCAAATTAAATTGACCACTGATATTAGTCACTGTACCATAACGTGTACCTGACGGCTCGTGGATTGCAACCACAGTCGCTCCAATGATAGGTTCATCTTGTGCTGTAACCTTACCACTCATACTAGAAGTGGTAACCTGCGCACTAACGGTAGCAATGACCATGAGCATCGCCGCTACTAAAAAAGATCGCATTCTCTTTAACATAAATGTAGTTGATTAGTTAATATAAATTGTTTGCTTTTAAAAACTGTGCACAAATATAATTAATAATATTTAGAACTACATTACGATTATACTACAATTTTTTAAGAGAGATAAACGTTTTCCCTTGTTATAAAACGATAAAGGCTCTACAATATTTGCAGAGCCTTTTATTTTGAAACAGAAAGCATTATAAATGCTTCAATCTATTACTTTATACTAGTCAGTCATTAACTTTCTATAACGAACGCGTTTTGGTTCTTCATTTCCCAAACGTTTCATTTTGTTTTCTTCATATTCTGAATATGAACCTTCGAAGTAGAATACATTGGAGTCTCCTTCAAAAGCAAGGATATGTGTACAGATACGGTCGAGGAACCAACGGTCGTGCGAGATAACTACTGCACAGCCGGCGAAATCTTCCAAACCTTCTTCCAAAGCACGCAGAGTGTTTACGTCGATATCATTGGTAGGCTCATCGAGCAACAGTACATTACCTTCTTCTTTCAAAGCCATCGCCAAGTGTAAACGGTTTCTTTCACCACCGGACAATACACCGCAGAGTTTTTCCTGATCGCCTCCGGAGAAATTGAAACGGGAAAGGTATGCACGCGCATTCACGTCACGTCCACCCATGCGGATCAACTCATTACCACCGGAAATTACCTGATATACGCTCTTATTCGGATCAATATCTCTGTGTTGCTGGTCTACATACGCCACCTTTACAGTCTCTCCTACTTCAAATTCTCCTTTATCCACTGTTTCCAATCCCATAATCAGGCGGAACAATGTCGTCTTTCCCGCACCATTAGGACCAATCACACCGACAATACCATTAGGAGGAAGCATAAAGTTCAAATCGTCAAACAACAATTTATCACCGTATGCTTTAGCCACATGTTTGGCTTCAATGACCTTATTACCCAGACGGGGACCATTCGGAATAAAGATTTCAAGTTTCTCTTCTTTCTCCTTCACGTCCTCATTCAGCAATTTGTCATAAGAGTTAAGACGTGCCTTACCTTTCGCCTGACGGGCTTTCGGAGCCATGCGTACCCATTCCAACTCACGTTCCAGTGTTTTACGACGTTTGCTGGCGGTCTTTTCTTCCATTTCCATACGTTTGGTCTTCTGTTCCAACCAGGAAGAGTAGTTACCTTTCCAGGGGATACCTTCACCACGATCCAGTTCAAGAATCCATCCGGCAACGTGATCGAGGAAGTAACGGTCGTGCGTCACAGCAATAACCGTACCTTCATATTGTTGTAGATGTTGTTCCAACCAGTCGATAGACTCTGCATCCAAGTGGTTGGTAGGTTCGTCCAGCAAAAGCACATCCGGTTTCTGCAGCAACAAACGGCAAAGAGCTACCCGGCGACGTTCACCTCCGGAGAGATTTTCTACCGGCTGATCTTCAGGCGGACAACGGAGAGCATCCATCGCACGCTCCAACTTGCTATCCAGATTCCATGCATCAGTTGCATCAATGATATCTTGCAATTCACCCTGGCGAGCAAAAAGAGCATCCATCTTATCCTGATCCTCATAATACTCCGGCAAACCGAATTTCTGATTGATTTCTTCGTATTCTGTCAGTGCGTCAACAATGGGTTGCACACCTTCCATCACTACTTCTTTTACTGTCTTTGTGTTGTCTAAATAAGGTTCCTGTGCCAAATACCCCACGGAATATCCCGGAGAAAACACGACTTCTCCCTGAAAGGATTTCTCCAAACCGGCGATGATCTTCAATAACGTTGATTTACCAGAACCGTTCAAACCGATAATACCGATTTTCGCTCCATAGAAAAACGACAGGTAAATGTCTTTCAGCACATTCTTATTAGGAGTGAATGCTTTGCTCACTCCTACCATTGAGAAGATAATTTTTTTATCGTCAGCAGCCATAATGTATGATTATATATTGTTGATAATGGCACAAAGATAAGAAAAATGTTTGAATTCTTTTGGAGTTATAAAAAAATGTTCTACCTTTGCACCCGCATTCGAAAGAAAGCACTGAAGGATTGATTCGCTAGCTCAGCAGGTAGAGCACAACACTTTTAATGTTGGGGTCCTGGGTTCGAGCCCCAGGCGGATCACGAAACATAAAATTAATCCCTTGATAATCAGTCGTTATCAAGGGATTTTTATTTTAATATTCTTCACATATACTTATTCTACAAGCATAGAGCGACACGGTAATTCGATTATAAAAGTAGTACCTATCCCCAGTTGGGAATCGACTAATATCCGCCCGTTCATCTTCTCGACGATCAGTTTGCAGATAGGTAAGCCCAGACCGGCCCCTTGAGCAAAGGAATCCAATTTCTCAAACCTTTCGAATATCTTTTCAAGCATATTCTGCGGGATGCCCCGACCGGTATCTTTAACACCGATTCTGACAGATTGGTGGTCTACCTCATAGAAGACTTCCACATGTCCGGTGGTAGTGTTCTTTAAGGCATTCGAAAGGAAATTACTCAAGATCTGTTTGATACGCAATTTGTCCAGTTCTACCAGAGAATCATGTGCCGGATAGTTAGTCAGAAGTTCAACGCCGGATGGTACTTGATGAGCATACTCCGCTACACTCTCGTCAAGAAGCTCGGTAAGGTTAACCCAGTCCGGACGCAATTCCAGATAACCGGATTCTATTTTAGAAAGATCAATTACATCATTAATCAGATTTAATAATAGTTTGTTGTTATGTCCAATCAGAGAATTATATAGTTCCTTTTCCGCTGCATTTTCCGTACTAGTCAACAGGCTTGAAAAGCCGACAATAGCATTTAAAGGAGTACGGATTTCATGACTCATATTAGCCAGGAAAGCAGACTTTAACCGATCGGACGCTTCAGCTTTATCACGTGCCTTGACAAGCATTTCTTCTGTCCTTTTCAGTTCTGTGATATCATAATTGATGCTGATAATTTCGATAATCCGGTCCTGCGGGGCATATTTCTTTACTAACAGATTGACATGCGTCCATGTGTATGTGCCATCCTCCCTAAGAACACGCATCTCTTTGCTAAGTTTGGTAGTAAGTCCCTTTCGTGCGTCGTCCAAAAACCGAATCAACAAGGCACGGTCATCAGGGTGGAAATGCCGGTATGTGCCAAAGATGTCGGACAACGGAGTTTCATCCGCTTCACCCACATTTCTGTACCAGCTTTTTTGGGCATAGCCGTGTCCACTCAAAATATTGAAATGAGCATAACCGACCTTGGCATAATCACCGACCAATTCAAAAAACTCCTCAAACTCCTGAATCTTATTATAGGCTACCGTTGTTTCTGTCTTATCCGCATTAATCAATAGATAGTTTATTGGCTGATGCTCACTATTATATAATGTAGTCACTTTAGTCATCAGATCAATCGTACCCTGTTTTTGGGTATTCTGATAATACGATCCGACCTTCGAGAAGTCATAACGGAAAGTAAAGTCGGCGTCTTCATTTTTCTTCAGCCGTTCTTTCATTTCTTTCGGAAAAATAGGATTATCAAAAATATTGATACCCAATACGTCTTCTTTCTTCTCTATATGAAACATTTCTAATTCCTTATCGTTCAGATCCACCAATACCCCATCCATATCGTATAATTCGATACCAATAGGCAAATACTTGAAAATGTTAGATAAGAGACGCTCACTGTATTGCAAAGCTTGGTAAGCAGATGCCATATCAGGACCATCTTGCACTTCGGATATACCATAAATGATTTCGTTTCCGTCTTCATCCGTTTCTTGAAAGCATACCTTGCTACGTACCCAAACAGCTCCTTTCACCGTATCAAGCAAATACACCACCTCCGGCCGTTGATACACACCATAAGAATGAACTGTTGTAGAAAGTTGTTCCTCTTTCTGAATACGTTTATTGAAATCTTCAAAACTAATAACTCCGGTCTGATCCAGACCTAATAACTCTACTATAAAGTCAGAACATTCATAATTCGCAGTTGATAAATTGGCTTTCCACCATCCCATATTAGCGTTAGCCATCAACTGCGAGAAAAAGGTAAAATCTTGTAGTCTATTCATAACGCTATTTATCATTTTATTATTTTTCGGGCGCAAAAATATAGATTGGTAACAAATCTAACTTTCAGAAAGACACTTTTTTAGCATATTATAAGAAGATTATTTGTGATTAAACTAAAAAATTTCCGGTTAAAACTTTCTCTAAAAGAGATTATTTCAACCGGAAATTTTACAATCGTCAAGTTCCTTATTTTACTTTTTCAAGGACTGATAAACAGCTTTTGCCATCACTTTAGCCCCTTCTTCATTCGGATGGATCTTATCCGGAAACAACTGGGGCATTCCGTCCATTGCTGCGTGAAGATCGATGACAGACAAGTTATTTTTCTTGGCAACCTTCTTTATCATCGGAATGATTTGTTTAGAGATGATATCATCGTTGATATTATCACCGGTCTGATAGGCTTTAGAAGGATAACAAAGATAAATCTTCGGTTGAGCTGGCAACGCTTTGAAAGCATCGACCATCGTTTGCAGATCTTTCGTGAAGTCGGCCTTATACTTCCAGTTGAATGATTTACTGTCATTCGTACCCAACTTGATAACAACGATATTAGGATTGAAAGCCAGCGCATCCTGATAAGCCTTTTCATTCATATAAGGATGATCGCCCTTGTTCAGCAGAGTGCGGGCACTGACTCCGAAATTCTTTACCCAATAAGCCTCTCCCAACATACGGCTCAACACAGCCGGATAACTGTCACGATCACGATTCTTGATACGTGCTCCATACGTAATACTATTTCCAATGCAAGCTACACGGATAGCATCTTTATGAGGTACTTTGAAACTACGGAGCCAAGACGTCAGTTCGTCCAACATTTCATTCTTATAGAGGAAACCCTCGCGAATTCCCCATCCATGTCCACCGGAAGGATAAATATGAAGCACTGAAGGAACATTGTTCTTGTTCAGCGCCAAATAATAATTAACTCCGTTAGCAGGCGGAACGACTTTATCATCATCACTATATACGATAAAAGCACGCGGTGTATCTTTCGTCACTTGCTTTTCATTAGAATATTCAAGTTCCAATTCAGCAGAAGCATCTTTTCCCAAAAGGTTGTCGTGAGAGCCTCTATGGGTATAAGATTTATCCATCGTAATCACAGGATAAAAAAGAATCTGAAAGTTCGGACGAAGTTCGGGCTTGGCATGAGTGGCAATGGTAGAAGCCAGATGTCCACCGGCAGAAGAGCCCATGATACCAATGTCATTCGGGTTCAAATTCCAGACATCGGCACTGTCACGCACCAATTTCATTGCTGCTTCAGCATCCGAAATGGGTAATGTACGATCACCGTTCGGCATCCGGTATTTTAGCACAATCAATGCAATACCTTGTTTATTAAAGTAGGGAGCCCAATCACAGCCTTCGTGTTCGAATGCCAAATGTGAATATCCACCTCCCGGACACGCAACCACAGCACGCCCCGTTGCCAGTTCCGGCGCAGGAAGGAATACGCGAAGTGAAGGTTGTTCAATATCAAAAGGTTTCGGAACATTTTGCGCTACCACTCGTGAACCAGCAAAAAAGAGAAGCAGCAAGATAAAAATAGTAGAAAATTTCTGTTTCATAGTATCTATGTACTTTGATTAATGAATAATTAGATGCGCGAAGATAGTAATTTTGCGTATCTTTGCACCCCATTTTGATTAGAAAAATTATATGCAAGGAATAAAGAATCTGACACAAGGCCCTATCAATCGTCAACTGTTTAATCTGGCAATGCCGATCATGGCAACGTCGTTTATCCAAATGGCATATAGCCTCACAGATATGGCGTGGGTAGGACGACTGGGAAGTGAAGCCGTAGCCGCCATCGGTTCTGTCGGAATCCTGACCTGGATGTCCGGTTCTATCTCCTTATTAAATAAGGTGGGATCTGAAGTGAGTGTCGGACAATCCATCGGTGCGCAAAGCCAGGAAGATGCCCGCAGTTTCGCGTCTCATAACATCACGATTGCTTTGATTATTTCCATCTGTTGGGGCACACTCCTTTTTATATTTGCAGAACCTATCATACGCATCTATGAACTCGAGGATCATATTACGGCCAATGCCATCCAATATCTGCGGATTGTTTCTACCGGATTACCTTTTGTCTTCCTCTCCGCCGCCTTCACCGGAATTTATAATGCAGCAGGGCGCAGTAAAGTCCCGTTCTTTATCAGCGGCACAGGATTGATACTGAACATCATTCTGGACCCGCTCTTCATTTTCGGTTTCGGGCTGGGAACCAATGGTGCGGCATACGCTACCTGGATTGCGGAAGCAAGTGTTTTCCTGATTTTCGTTTATCAGTTGCGTTGCCGGGATGCCCTGCTTGGCGGTTTCCCTTTCTTCACGCGGCTAAAGAAAAAATATACACGGAGAATCTTTAAACTGGGATTGCCCGTAGCTACTTTGAATACGCTATTTGCTTTCGTCAATATGTTCCTTTGCCGCACCGCCTCGGAACAGGGAGGGCACATCGGACTGATGACTTTCACCACCGGAGGGCAAATTGAAGCAATCACCTGGAATACCTCACAGGGATTCTCCACCGCTCTAAGTGCCTTCATCGCCCAAAACTACGCCGCCGGACGAGTGGAACGGGTACTTAGAGCCTGGTATACGACTTTATGGATGACGGGAATCTTCGGTACATTCTGCACATTACTATTCGTTTTCTTCGGGAATGAAGTTTTTGCCATATTCGTCCCCGAACAGGCGGCCTACGAAGCCGGAGGTGTGTTCCTCCGTATCGACGGATATTCGCAACTTTTTATGATGCTCGAAATCACCATGCAGGGAGTATTCTACGGCATCGGACGCACCATCCCTCCTGCTATTATCAGCATCAGTTGCAACTATATGCGTATTCCGCTTGCCATCCTGTTTGTACGGATGGGTATGGGAGTGGAAGGAATCTGGTGGGCAGTCTGCATCACCACGGTTGCCAAAGGGTTAATTCTTTTGAGTTGGTTCATTATTATTAAAAAGAAGTGTTTGAGTATTCCTTCAACGATAAAAGGATAATTATCATTTCCCTTTATTAACAAACAAAGGGACTCATCCGAGTTATTTTAACTTAAAAAGTACACGCTTGCCAAATAATATGTATCTTTGCATTGTTATTAATAATGCGAAGTGATTCGTATAAAAACATTTTTTATAAACCAATTAAAAAACATCAACATTATGAACAAGATGAAATTTATGGTTCTCTTCATGAGTATTGCCATGATATTTGGTAGCTGTGGAAGTATGAACAACACTGGTAAAGGTGCTGCTATCGGTGGTGGTTCGGGCGCTGCACTAGGTGCGATCCTGGGAGGTGTTATCGGTAAAGGTAAAGGTGCTGCTATCGGTGCTGCTATTGGTACGGCAGTAGGTGCAGGTACAGGTGCTCTTATCGGTAAGAAGATGGACAAAGCAGCAGCAGAAGCAAAACAAATTGAAGGCGCACAAGTAGAACAGATAACAGACAACAACGGATTGCAAGCCGTGAAAGTAACATTCGACTCGGGTATTCTTTTCACTACCGGTAATGCAAATCTAAGTGCTGCTGCTAAATCTGCTTTAAGCAAGTTTGCCAACAATGTGCTCAACCAGAACCGGGATATGGACGTGTCTATCTACGGATATACCGACAACCAGGGCTGGAAGAACAGTACTGCTGCACAAAGCCAGCAAAAGAACCTGAACTTATCACAAGAACGTGCGCAAAGTGTGTCCAGTTACTTGTTGAGTTGCGGTGTTTCCACCAATCAGATCAAGAGTGTACAAGGAATGGGTGAAAGCGATCCCGTTGCAAGCAATGACACTGCTGCCGGTCGCGAACAAAACCGTCGTGTAGAAGTATACATGTACGCAAGTGAGCAAATGATTAAAGATGCACAAGCAGCTACTCATTAAAAAATTACTGCGCTATACGCGCAACCTGCTGATTTTCTTCTTTGCATCAACGCTACTGGCAGTGATTATTTATCGTTTCATGCCGGTTTATGTAACTCCGTTGATGGTTATCCGAAGCGTTCAGCAAGTTTTTTCAGGAGATAAACCCACGTGGAAGCACACGTGGGTTTCTTTTGATAAGATATCTCCCAACCTGCCGATGGCGGTCATAGCCTCCGAAGACAACCGTTTTGCCGAACACAACGGGTTCGACCTCGTAGAAATCAAGAAAGCGATGAAAGAAAACGAAACACGCAAACGGAAACGGGGAGCAAGCACCATCAGTCAGCAGACAGCCAAGAATGTGTTCTTATGGCCGCAATCGTCGTGGGTACGCAAAGGGCTCGAAGTCTACTTTACGTTTCTCATCGAACTCTTCTGGTCGAAAGAGCGAATTATGGAAGTCTATCTCAACTCTATAGAAATGGGAAATGGCATCTACGGTGCACAAGCAACCGCAAAAAATAAGTTCGGAACAACAGCCGACAAGCTGACCCGGGGACAATGCGCGCTCATCGCCGCCACCCTACCCAACCCGATACGATTTAACTCGGCGAAACCTTCGTCATACATACTAAAACGACAAAGTCAGATATTACGGCTGATGAATCTGGTTCCTAAATTCCCACCGGACGAGAAGGCCGTTGAAAAGAAAAAAAGCAAAAAAAAGAAAAGCAAATAACAAGAAAGAATTTATAACCTAGTTTAATTTACGATTAGACGATTTACAATGTACGATTGAAACAACTATTGGAATCATAAGTACTTATCTTTGCATGAGTATTCCCTCATTCACAATTCAAACTTCAATCGTACATCGTAAATCATCTAATCGTAAATAAAATAGGTTATAAAAAAGGAAGGAGCGAAGAGATAGATTCTCTTTGCTCCTTCTGCTAATAAGCTTGTTTGTATGCGTTATCCTCATTTATACAAAATCTTTCAATTCCTGTTGTAAACGTTGACGTGTGAAGAATATGCGGCTCTTCACTGTGCCTAATGGTAATCCTAGTTTCTCTGCGATTTCGCGGTATTTAAAACCAGATACGTGCATAGAGAAAGGAATCTTATACTCCCGGGGGAGTCCGTTGACGATGCGGTGCATTTCTTTCAGGTCGTAAGCACCTTCCGTACTTTCAAATCCTGAATCTTGTGGCAGATTTAAGTGATAATAATTATCGGTTGTGTCAACAAAAGTTTGATCGCGTACTACTTTACGGTAGTTATTTATAAAGATGTTACGCATAATAGTGTACATCCATCCTTTGAAATTTGTGTCCGGAACATATTTTTCTTCATTATCTAATGCTTTTAAAGATGTTTCCTGCAATAAGTCATTTGCTTCTTCACGGTTGGCCGTCAATTTATAAGCAAAACGAAGCAACTCTTCCTGTACTCCAATTAAATCTTTTCTGAAACTTAAACTTTTCATACTTTAATGGTTTTATGGTTAATATTTCGTTTTTCTCGATGTTTGCAAGTTTAAAGGTATTTTGCTTATCAAGCAGGGTAGGATCCGTTATTTTTTAGGGTGAAATTCTATCAATTGACAGATTTTGGGTGCTTTCTGACAGTTTTTAGGTGGTATTAGCGAAATTTACCCCCTACTACTTGGTTAAAAGAACCAAATAGATTACTTTTGATTTTATATTATTAAATAAAACAAAAAGCTATGACCATACTTATTATTGTAGGGATTATTGTATTGCTGGGCATCTTCTTTGCTTCCATGTACAACTCATTAGTGAAATTGAGAAACAATCGTGAAAATGCGTTCGCCGACATCGATGTACAGTTGAAACAACGCCATGATCTCATTCCCCAACTGGTAGACACCGTGAAAGGATATGCCGCACACGAAAAGGAAACGCTCGATCGGGTGATTCAGGCACGTAACGGTGCAGTCGGCGCAAAAACGATTGATGATAAGATAGCTGCCGAAAACCAGTTAAGCTCTGCTCTTGCAGGATTGAAAATCACTCTCGAGGCTTATCCCGATTTGAAAGCTAATCAGAATTTCCTGCAATTACAGGAAGAAATTGCTGATGTAGAGAATAAACTGGCTGCTGTCCGCCGTTACTTCAACTCGGCAACCAAAGAATATAATAACGCCGTACAGACATTCCCATCGAATATAGTAGCAGGAATGACCGGATTCCAAAGAGAAATCATGTTCGACCTGGGGAAGAATGAACGTGCGAATCTGGATCAGGCACCTAAAATAAGTTTCTAAACTCTTTATTCACACCGTCCACTCAATTACAAAAGTTGAACACGCATGCAATACGTCGGAATCCAAACACAGCAGAGCCGGAATAATCTGCGCTCTGCGTTTCTACTGTTCCTGTTTCCCTGTCTCGTGGCAGCACTCCTCTATTTATCCTGCTACCTGTTGGTTCTTTTTGGATACGGAAAGAGTATGGAAATAGAAATAATGCCAATGGTCAATCATTTCTTTCTCTCTTCGTTGCCATACACCATGGGAATCGTAATCATCTGGTTTCTGATTGCCTACTGGGCCAACACAAGCATTATCAATTCTGCCACCGGTTCCAAACCGCTGGATCGTATAGAGAATAAGCGCGTTTACAACCTGGTAGAAAACCTATGTATGTCGCAAGGCATGAAGATGCCGAAAATCAATATCATCTATGACAGTTCTCTGAATGCATTTGCAAGCGGCATCAATGAACGTACATACACTGTTACCCTCTCGGAAGGTATCATCAAAAAACTGAATGATGAAGAACTGGAAGCAGTGATTGCACATGAGCTAAGTCATATCCGCAACCGTGACGTGCGCTTGCTGATAATATCCATCGTATTTGTCGGTATCTTCTCCATGCTGACAGAAATCACCCTATATACCATCACGCACATACGTGTACGCAGCAACAGCAAAGGTAGTGGCGGCATTTTTCTTTTCATTCTACTCGCTTTAGTGATAGCCGCCATCGGTTATCTTTTCTCAAGCCTGATGCGTTTTGCCATTTCACGCAAACGCGAATACATGGCAGACGCGGGATCGGCAGAAATGACGAAGAATCCGTTGGCACTGGCCAGCGCTCTCCGCAAAATATCGGCAGATCCTGCCATCGAGGCAGTAGAAAGGAAAGACGTGGCGCAATTATTTATACAGAATCCTAAAAAGAAATCGAAAAGTATATTCAGCGGAATCAACGGATTGTTTGCCACTCATCCTCCCATTGAAAAACGAATTGAAATACTGGAACAGTTCTAAATTGGGCTAAACTCATAAATAACAGGGGGTTCTGTTTAATTTTCATTAAAAGAAACAGAAGTATCCCTGTCTTTTTAGTATATTTGATTGTTATACATATATACATCAACCTAAATGCAAACTGATATGAGAACGAAGAAGCAAATCTTTATGCTGTTACTAGCCTTGCTAGTGGGCATCCCTACCCTTTCGGCTCAACAAAGTAAAAAGGAAAAGAAGGAACAGAAGAAAGAAGCAGTAATGAAACTAATTGAATCTGAAAATTACAAGATAGATGTCAACACTGCCATGCCGATGCGCGGACGCTCCATCCCTTTGACATCTTCCTACTCACTGACAATCAGAAATGATTCGGTTATTTCTTACTTGCCTTATTATGGACGGGCTTATAGCATTCCGTATGGCGGAGGTGACGGACTTAACTTCAAAACCATCCTCAAAGAATATAATGTGGAAATGGATAAAAAAGGGAATGCCGTTATCAAGTTCGTCGCACGTAATCCTGAAGACAGATATGAATTCAGAGCCAAAGTATTTCCCAATGGTTCGGCAAGTATCGATGTCAATATGCAAAACCGTCAGTCCATTAGTTTTCAAGGAGAACTGGATATAAAGGAGGAAAAATAATGCCATCCTTATTCTTCCGGCTCTTCCCCACCTTTTAATATAGGCAGGCAAATGTGATATTTTACAGCTAAGATGCGAGTCAGAAATACGGCTGATCCGCCAATCAACTGACAAGCGTAGGACTCCATACCTGCGAGATCGCAAATCCAATATGCAATACCGCCTACGACACAAGCCATTGCGTAAATCTCCTTTCGGAAGATAAGAGGTATTTCATTGATAAATACGTCACGAATGACCCCACCGGCCGCTCCCGTAATGCTACCCATGATAATCGCCACCCAGAAAGGATAACCCAGAGCAATGCTCTTGCCTACACCTACCACGGTAAACAGTGCCAGACCGATGGTATCGAAAATGAAGAAAGTATTATTGAGCCGGATGAGCCAGCGTCCGAAACAGATGACCCATAACAAAGCCAGTCCTGTACAAATCAGATAGATAGGGTCGGTCATCCATCCCGGTGTCACGTCGAGCAGCACATCACGGATAGTACCGCCGCCGATAGCCGTAGCAAGTCCTACCACATAAGCGCCGAACCAGTCGAAACGTTTCGCCGAAGCTAGCCGGATACCACTAATAGCAAAGGCAAATGTGCCTATAAAATCAAGAATTTGAACGAATGTGGGCATATATTTGTTATTTTGTATGCAAAGTAACGAATAAATTCCGTAAGAAAATGTACTTTTGCTTCACGAATTAAACCGAATTAGGTAGAAACAATATGAAAATAACAATTGTTGCGGGGGCACGCCCCAATTTTATGAAGATAGCTCCCATTACACGCGCTATTGAAGCCGCACGGGCGCTGGGTAAAAGTATCTCTTACCGACTGGTTTATACCGGGAGGAAAGACGATACGAGTCTGGATGCTTCTCTCTTTTCGGATCTCGACATGAAAGCTCCTGATGTATATCTGGGAGTGGAAAGCAGTAATCCAACGAGTTTGACAGCCGGAATCATGGTAGCCTTTGAACAAGAACTGACGGAAAATCCGGCACACGTAGTCCTTGTGGTAGACGACTTGACCGCAACCATGAGTTGTGCCATCGTTGCCAAGAAACAAGGCATCAAGGTAGCGCATCTCGTAGCCGGAACCCGTTCTTTCGATATGAAAATGCCGAAAGAAGTCAACCGCATGATTACAGACGGACTATCCGACTATCTGTTCACAGCCGGTATGGTTGCCAACCGCAACCTGAACCAGACGGGAACGGAAAGCGAAAACGTATATTATGTAGGCAACATTCTGATTGATGCCATCCGCTACAACCGGAACCGCTTGCTCAAACCGATATGGTTCTCCGTCTTGGGACTGCAAGAAGGAAATTATCTCCTATTTACTCTCAATCGTCGTGTATTACTCGGCAATAAGGAGAATCTGCGTCAGTTGATGAAAACAATCATCGACAAGTCTGCCGGTATGCCTATCGTTGCACCGCTGCACACCTACGTGCGCAATGCCATCAAAGAGTTGGACATCGAAGCTCCGAATCTCCATATCATGCCGCCGCAGAACTACCTGTTCTTCGGTTATCTGATAAACAAGGCGAAAGGAATCATAACAGATTCAGGAAACGTAGCCGAAGAAGCGACCTTCCTGGGTATTCCTTGTATCACACTCAACACGTATGCCGAACATCCGGAAACGTGGCGCATGGGAACCAACGAACTTGTCGGAGAAGATCCTGCCCTGCTTGCCAAAACCATGGATACACTGATGCACGGTGAATGGAAACGTGGCGAACTTCCCGAACGTTGGGACGGACGTACCGCAGAGCGTATTGTACAGATACTTACGAGCAAATAACATTTACCCGGCATGTTCCATTCCGTTTCCCGGCATGGGACTGTTAGTTTCACGCCTTGAAACTAATAGTTTCACACCGAGAAACAAAGTGTTTCACACCGAGAAACCAACAGTTTCATGCCGGGAAACAAAAAGTTTCAAGGGTCGAAACAAAAAGTGCCCTACAACAGGAGCAAAGGTTTCAAATACCGGAACCGGGAGAATGAAATGCGGAAATGCCCTTATCAAAAGGATTAACAGCGGGATGTTCCTTGAATTATCGGACGATATATGCTTGTAAACAACAAAAAACGATGGGTAAAAAAAGTTATATATTCTGTTATCCTTAGAGTTATTTGTTAACTTTGCAGCCCTACTACGAACGTTATGATACAACGATATAACAAAATACTTATACTGTTCTTACTCGTATTGGTAGCTTCCAATGCTTTTGCGCAGCAAATTAAAGGGGTAGTCACTGATTCGGTTACCCACGAGCCATTGATGTATATCTCTGTTTACTACCAGGAAAAGAGAGATATGGGTACCATCACCAATATTGACGGAGAATACAGTCTTGACACCCGCAGAAACGGAGGAACACTGGTGTTCTCCGCTGTAGGTTATATCAGTAAAACGGTTCGGGTTGGTTCCAACAATCAGACAGTGAACGTTAAGTTAGCTCCGGATAATGTGCTCCTGAACGAGGTTGTCGTGAAACCTCAAAAGGAGAAATATTCCCGCAAGAACAATCCGGCAGTGGAATTCATGAAGAAGGTAATCGAACACAAAAAGGCACAAGTCCTCGAAGTGAACGAGTACTATCAGTACGACAAGTACGAGAAGATGAAAATGTCTATCAACGACCTCACACCGGAAAAGCTTGAAAAAGGTATCTACAAAAAATATTCATTCTTAAGAGACCAAGTGGAAGTGTCGGAAACAACCAATAAGTTGATTCTCCCTATTTCCGTACAGGAAACGTCCTCGCAAACCATCTACCGCAAAAATCCCGAAAACAAGAAAACGATTATCAAAGGAAAGAACTCCAATGGTATAGAAGAATTTTTCTCTACGGGAGATATGCTCGGTACCGTATTGAAAGACGTATTTGCCGACATCAATATCTACGATGATGATATCCGGTTGCTTCAGCAGCGTTTCGTCAGTCCGATCGGTAACAATGCCATCTCATTTTATAAATATTATCTGATGGATACATTGATGGTAAACAAACGCGAATGTGTCCACCTCACTTTTGTTCCGCAAAACTCGCAGGACTTCGGATTCACCGGCCATCTGTATGTATTGAACGATTCTACATACGCCGTTCAGAAATGCACGATGAACCTGCCTAAAAAGACCGGAGTCAACTTTGTCAACCGCATGGACATCACGCAACAGTATGAGCAACTGCCCAACGGCAACTGGGTATTGGCGGATGATGACATGACCGTAGACCTTTCCTGGAATTCCAACAAAACAGCAGGTGGATTGCAGGTGGAACGAACCACGAAATATAGTAATTATAAATTCGATCCTATTGAACAACGACTGTTCCGGTTGAAAGGCAGCGTGATAAAAGAAGCGGATATGCTCTCGAAAAGCGATGAGTACTGGGCGAGTGTCCGTCAAGTACCATTGACAAAGAAAGAAAGTTCGATGGATGTATTCGTCAACCGTCTCGAACAGATTCCGGGATTCAAATACATCATCTTCGGAGCGAAAGCACTGATTGAGAACTTTGTAGAAACAGGAAGCAAAGAGCATCCGAGCAAAGTGGACATCGGCCCTATCAACACCATGATTTCGAGCAATTACATTGATGGTACCCGTTTCCGGTTGAGCGGTATGACTACGGCTCATTTCGACAAGCACTGGTTCTTGAGCGGATACGGAGCGTACGGTCTGAAAGACGAACGCTGGAAATATAGCGGAACGGTGACTTATTCGTTCAACAAACGCGATTATGTGGTCTGGGAGTTCCCGAAACATTATCTTTCGGCAACATACAGTTATGATGTAATGTCTCCGATGGACAAATTCCTGTTTACGGATAAAGATAATATCTTCCTGTCGGTCAAGACAACGACAGTAGACCAAATGTCGTATATGCGCGACGCCACCATTAATTATGAACTCGAAACGCTGACGGGATTCGGAGTGAAAGCCATGTTGCGACACCGTAACGACGAGCCTACCGGCAAACTGGAATACCTGCGCAATGATGCCGCACAAACCCGTGTGCACGATGTCACGACTTCCGAAGCAAGTCTGACGCTGCGCTATGCGCCGGGCGAATCATTTGTCAACTCCAAGCAACGCCGCGTGCCTGTGTCGCTGGACGCTCCTATCTTTACGCTCACTCATGCTATGGGTTTCAAAGGAGTATTGGGCGGGGATTATAACTTTAACCGCACGGAAGCAAGTGTGTGGAAACGTTTCTGGCTCCCGGCTTCCTGGGGAAAGATTGATTGCAGCGTGAAAGCAGGTGCAGAATGGAACACAGTTCCTTTCCCGTTGTTAATCCTGCCGGAAGCCAACTTGTCCTACATCACCCAGCGCGAAACGTTCAACTTGATTAATAACATGGAATTCCTGAACGACCGTTACGCTTCCATGTCATTATCATACGACATGAATGGAAAACTCTTCAACCGTATTCCTCTTATCAAGAACCTGAAATGGAGGGAAATGTTCCGTGTACGTGCTTTGTGGGGAACATTGACGGACAAGAATAATCCGTTCAAGAGCAACAATCCCGATTTGTTCCGTTTCCCGACACGCGACGGTAAGTTCACCAGTTTCGTGATGGACCCGAAAGTGCCGTATGTCGAAGCAAGTGTAGGTATCTACAACATTTTCAAGTTGCTGCACGTTGAGTATGTACATCGTTTCACTTATCGTGATAATCCGGGTATCAACAAAAACGGTATCCGCTTCATGGTATTAATGGTATTCTAAAAAATTATGCAACCACTAGCAGAACGGTTACGGCCAAAGACTTTGGATGATTATATCGGTCAGAAACATTTAGTTGGACCGGGGGCTATCTTGCGGAAAATGATTGACGCAGGACGCATCTCTTCGTTTATTCTCTGGGGACCTCCCGGAGTGGGTAAAACAACCCTTGCGCAAATCATTGCCAACAAACTGGAAACACCTTTCTATACGTTAAGTGCCGTGACTTCCGGTGTGAAGGATGTGCGCGAAGTGATAGAACGTGCCAAGAGCAACCGCTTCTTTTCACAGTCCAGCCCGATTCTGTTTATCGATGAAATCCATCGGTTCAGCAAGTCGCAGCAGGATTCTCTGTTGGGAGCGGTAGAGAACGGAACAGTCACGCTGATTGGCGCAACAACGGAGAATCCGTCGTTTGAGGTCATCCGCCCTCTCCTGTCCCGCTGCCAGCTTTATGTGCTCAAATCTTTGGAGAAAGAAGATTTATTGGAACTTCTGCAACGTGCCATCACCACGGATGCCGTATTGAAAGAGCGCAAAATTGAATTGAAAGAAACAACCGCCATGTTGCGTTTTTCCGGTGGAGACGCCCGCAAGCTGCTTAATATATTGGAACTCGTTGTGCAATCGGAAACGGAAGAGACTGTCGTCATCACCGATGAAATGGTGACCGAACGGTTGCAACAAAATCCGCTGGCATACGACAAGGATGGGGAGATGCATTATGACATTATCTCCGCTTTCATCAAGTCTATTCGTGGCAGTGATCCCGATGGAGCGATCTACTGGCTTGCCCGTATGGTGGAAGGAGGCGAAGATCCTGCTTTCATTGCCCGCCGACTGGTGATTTCGGCTGCCGAGGACATTGGTTTGGCAAACCCGAACGCACTGCTTCTCGCTAACGCCTGCTTTGAAACATTGATGAAAATCGGCTGGCCCGAAGGACGGATTCCTTTGGCTGAAACAACGATTTATCTGGCTACCAGTCCGAAGAGTAATTCGGCATACAGCGCGATCAATGACGCACTGGAGTTAGTCCGTTCAACCGGTAATCTGCCTGTCCCCTTGCATCTGCGCAATGCTCCGACCAAACTGATGAAGCAACTGGGCTACGGACAGGAATATAAATATGCACACAGCTATGAAGGTAACTTTGTCAAACAGCAATTCCTTCCGGACGAACTGAAAGACAAACGGATATGGCAACCGCAAAACAATCCGGCAGAGCAGAAGCATGCCGAACGGATGATACAGTTGTGGGGAGACAAATTCAAGAAATGATATTTTCAGGCATAGATTACACGGATTACGCAGATGCTTCATGCAAAGCATATTTTAAGAAAACGTGAAATCCGTGTAATCCGCGCCTATAATATCAATATGTTGTTAAGAAAACACGTATAACTTATTATTAATATTGAAATTGAAATGAAGATTGTAGTTTTAGACGGCTTTGCCGCCAATCCCGGAGATTTATCCTGGGAAGGTATGAAAGTTCTTGGAGAATGTACAATTTATGATCGTACAGCTCCGGAAGAGGTATTAGAACGTGCAGCCGGTGCAGAAGCAATTCTGACTAACAAGGTAATCATCAATGCAGACCACATGGCTGCACTGCCCGAACTGAAATATATCGGTGTATTGGCTACCGGATACAACGTGGTAGACACAGCTGCTGCCAAAGAACGGGGAATCGTCGTTACTAATATTCCTTCATACAGCACCGCTTCCGTTGCTCAAATGGTATTTTCGCATATCCTGAACATCACTCAACAAGTGCAACACCACTCCGAAGAAGTGCACAAAGGCCGTTGGACAAACAACAAAGATTTCTGTTTTTGGGACACTCCGTTGATGGAACTTCGGGATAAGAAAATCGGTCTGGTAGGATTGGGAAACACCGGATATACCACAGCGCGTGTTGCTATCGGATTCGGTATGCAAGTGTACGCATTGACTTCTAAATCTCACTTCCAGTTGCCACCGGAAATCAAAAAGATGGATTTGGATCAATTGTTCAGCGAATGCGATATTATCAGTTTGCACTGCCCGCTTACACCGGATACACGCGAAATGGTGAATGCACGCCGTCTTGCTATGATGAAGCCGACAGCTATCTTAATCAATACCGGTCGCGGACCGCTTATCAACGAACAAGATCTTGCAGATGCTTTGAACAGCGGTAAGATTTATGCAGCCAGCGTAGACGTGCTTTCTACCGAACCGCCTTGTGCCGACAATCCATTGCTGACAGCAAAGAACTGCTACATCACTCCGCACATTGCCTGGGCAACCATAGAGGCTCGTGAACGTCTGATGAATATTGCAATCAGCAATCTTCAGGCTTACATTTCTGGCAAACCGGAGAATGTAGTCAATAAATAATTAGCATTAGTGTAATTCATAACGAGGGTGTCATAATGCCCGAAGTGTTTAGGCACACACGTTAAGTATAAAATATATAAAAAGCTCCCCTTATTTCATCTCTCTACCATGACTTAGAGTGATGTTAAATAAGGGGAGTTTATTTATTCCGACTAGAATCTCTATTTCGAAATTCTATATGGACAATGTATAAGTGTATGGACAAAGTTATTAGTACACAGACAAAAGACTAATATACAAATGATATATTAGTATGAGTGTCCTCCTTCATCCATTTCTTTCTCGGTAATCTTATGCCGGTCGATACTACGCCAAGCGTAGAAAATATAAGCAATCACGAACGGAACAAGAATGGAAACATAAGCCATTGTCTTCAGTGTAAATTCACTGGAGCAGCTATTGGCTAATGTCAATGAGCTTTGCAGGTCGGTATATGACGGATAATAGGCAGTATTGTTGTACCCTGCTACCAGTAGCAAAGATAAAACAGTCAGTACCGTACCGATTCCTGCAAACCAGATACCTTTATCAAAAGTCTTTTTAAGCAATGTCTTTCCGATACCGAAAAGAACCAGTACCACCCCAATCAGGAATAAAACCAGCACTACCGGCATCTCGATAAAGTTTGTGAGATACTTGTATGGCTGCATATAAATCTCCTGTGTTTCCGGGTTAACGGCAAAGCCTTCGGACACCAATGTACGAATGACAAACGACAAAAAGAATACAAGGAACAAGACTGTGTTATTGCGTACTGCACGACGACATTTGTCAGTCAGTTCTTTGTCATCAATATTATTAATGAAATAGAGTGCTCCCAATACACGGGCAAGGAAGAAGACAGCCAATCCGAGAATTACATTCCAGATATTCGTCAACGCATCCAATCCGTGCCAGCCATTTCCCCAATGACTGATTACCGGCATAATAGTGTCTGTCATATTGGCCTTATTAATATAGAAATCAGAACCGGTGAAGAAAGTAGCCACCGCCCCGCCAAGTAACACAGGACCCACTACCCCATTAATCACCAAGAAAGTCTGATATGTCTTTTTACCTAACAGATTTCCTGCCTTACTCTGAAACTCATAACTGACAGCCTGCAATACAAAACTGAAAAGTATAATCATCCAAAGCCAATATGCACCGCCGAAACTGGTACTGTAAAACAAGGGGAAAGAAGCGAAGAAAGCTCCTCCAAATGTAACCAATGTAGTAAACGTAAACTCCCACTTACGTCCGGTAGAATTCACCATCATCTTACGATGTTCCTCGGTTTTACCCAAGCAGAACAACAAAGAATTACCTCCTTGTACAAACAATAAGAACACGAGTATGGCTCCTAACAAGGAAACGACAAGCCACCAATATTGTTGCAAAAATATATACATATAGCTAAAATATTAAGTAATGAGTAATAGGTAATTATCAATTCTCCGGTCCTTTTTTAATAGCCTTTACCATAATTCCGACACCTGCAATCAGCATCACTGTAAACAGGAGCAGGAAGATAAAGAAAGTCGTTTGTACAGAGCTTACATCCAGTTTGGAGATGGCAGCCATTGTCGGCAGCATATCACGGATAGCCCACGGTTGACGCCCACATTCGGCAACCACCCATCCGGCTTGTCCGGCGATGTATCCCAAAGGAATTGTCAGCAGAGCAATCCAGTGCATCCAACGCATCTGGCTTAAATCTTTCTTATAGATAAAGAAGAGAACGACAATAAAGAACAGGATGAAGTATCCGCCCAAGATTACCATTACACGGAATGCATAAAAGTTCAGAGGAACATTCGGAACCAGTTGGTTCACATCTTTGATATATCCGTAACCGAAATATGGAATATTTTCCTGTAATACTTTATATGCAATTTGAGCATCTTCCTCATGTCCTGCACTCTTTGCTGCACGATAGGCAGCCAATGCACCGATAGCCGTTTTTCCACGTTCTATCTTCTCGGCAGCAGAAAGAGCTGTCGATCCGTCTTTCTGTTGATAACCACCCTCGATGATATTTGTAATACCAGGAACGTAGCCGTCTACATTACGTTCTGCAAGGAAAGAAAGCATGCTGGGGATTTCAAAACGGAAGAGGAAAGGATCTTTCCCATCGTTGTAAGTCTTCTTTTCCGGGTTCAACACTCCTATTCCAACCAGACCTACATTAGTGCCGCCTTCATACAGACCTTCCACGGCAGCCAGTTTCATCGGTTGCGTCTGGGCAATCTGATAACCGGAACCATCACCCGTCCAAACAGAAAGCAACGATGCTACTAATCCAAAAATCGCCCCAATCTTAATGCTGGCAAGCGCAAACTCACGATTACGTTTCTTCAGCAGATACCAACAACTGATGCCGACTACAAAAATAGCACCCAGCACCCAGCCGGACAATACCGTATGGAAGAATTTATTGACCGCTACAGGTGACGTAGCCACTGCCCAGAAATCTACCATCTCATTACGAACTGTATCAGGATTGAATTCCATGCCTACCGGATGCTGCATCCATGCGTTGGCAACGAGAATCCACCAGGCGGAAATCGTAGCTCCCAAGCCTGTGAGCCAGGTAGAAGCCAAGTGGAAACGTTTACTTACTTTGCCCCACCCAAAGAACATGACGGCGATAAATGTGGCTTCCATAAAGAATGCCAAAATACCTTCAATAGCCAACGGAGCACCGAAGATGTCTCCTACAAACCACGAATAATTGCTCCAGTTTGTACCGAACTCAAACTCCAGAATCAAACCGGTTGCCACACCAATGGCAAAGTTTATACCGAAGAGTTTCATCCAAAACTGGGCAGTCTTTTTCCAAAATTCATTGCCTGTTTTATAATACAGCGTCTCCATGATTCCCATCACCACTGCCAGTCCGAGTGTGAGAGGAACAAAAATCCAGTGGTACATGGCTGTCATCGCAAATTGGGCTCTCGACCAATCGATCAGCGAGGTGTCAATACTTTCAATCATAATCCTATGTAGTTTAAGAGTTAAAAATCAGTAGATTTACCGGGGATGGCACGTTCTATCAGTTCGTTTCCCACGTATGTTCCCTTGTCGTCATCCGTAGGATGGTCACGGAGGAAATCAGGGAAAAAGAACATTTTAAGGATGAAGAACATAACGAATAATTTCAGCAGAATGATAACCCACAGGGTACGCCCCAAGGTCATACTACGGAAGCCCTCCAAATAGAAGTTCCAGATCGTAAGCAGTGTATTCTTCATATGTTGACGTTATAATTTGTAATGAGTACAAATATACATTTTTTATAATTAAAACAAACAACTAGTCAAAAAAGTTGTGTGATTTGTTGTGTTTTTCTTCAAAAACCTGCCTATCGACAGAAAAAAAACATTTAACGGCGAAATTACGTCATCCGTCTATCGTTTTTGCGGCATATATAATATGTACGTACCTTCGCTAACAGTAAATCAATAGAAGTATGAATATGATAAATGTAAGAAGATTGACAGTGATGACATTTCTTGGAGCAGGTATGCTGTCCGGCATATCTGCCCAAGTTTCTCCGCTGCAAGTCGATACGCTGAAAGAAACGAAAATTCCGGCTCAATGGGATTTGCAGTCATGCATCGACTACGCAAAAGAGCAGAACATCACGATTCGCAAGAACCGGATCACTGCGGCCAGCACGCAGATTGATGTAAAGACAGCTAAGGCTGCCTTGTTTCCCAGTCTTTCGTTCTCTACCAGCCAGCAGGTGGTGAATCGTCCGTATCAGGAGACGAGTAGTCGGGTAAGCGGCAGCGAAATTATCAGTAGCAATAGTAAAACGAGCTACAATGGTAATTATGGACTGAATGCGTCGTGGACTCTATATAATGGTAATAAAAGACTGAAAACCATCCAGCAGGAAAAGTTGAACAATCAGGTAGCCGAACTGGACGTAGCGACTTCCGAAAATAACATTCAGGAATCTATCGCCCAAGTGTATATCCAGATTCTTTATGCAGCCGAGTCTGTCAAAGTAAACGAAAGTACCCTGCAAGTCTCTATTGCGCAGCGTGACCGCGGACAGGAACTTCTGAACGCCGGAAGTATTGCTAAAAGCGACTTCGCCCAACTGGAAGCACAGGTGAGCACAGACCGATACCAACTTGTCACAGCGCAAGCCACTCTTGAAGATTACAAATTACAACTGAAACAATTGCTCGAACTGGATGGGGAGAATGAAATGAACATCTACCTCCCTGCCCTGTCCGACGAAAATGTACTGGCTCCGTTGCCTACCAAAAAAGATGTGTACATTCGTGCATTGAGTCTTCGCCCAGAGATTGAAGCTAGCAAACTTAATGTAGAGGCTTCCGAACTGGGTATCGGTATTGCCAAATCAAGTTATTTGCCCACAATCAGCCTTAGCGCAGGAATCGGAACCAACCACACCAGCGGCAGCGACTTCACTTTCGGAGAGCAAGTGAAAAACGGATGGAACAATTCGATCGGATTGTCTGTCAGTGTGCCGATCTTCAATAACCGTCAAACTAAAAGTGCCGTACAGAAAGCAAAATTGCAATACGAGACGAGCATGTTATCCTTGCTTGACGAACAAAAAACTCTGTACAAGACCATCGAAGGACTCTGGCTGGATGCTAACAGTGCACAGCAACGTTATGCAGCAGCAAACGAGAAGTTGAAGAGTACACAAATCAGCTATGAGTTAATTAGCGAACAGTTTAATCTGGGAATGAAGAATACCATAGAACTTCTTACTGAAAAGAACAACTTGCTACAAGCACAGCAGGAACAGCTTCAAGCCAAATATATGGCTATACTGAATATGCAGTTGCTGAAGTTCTATCAGGGAGATCAATTAGCAATCTAAATAAAAGCATAATAAACGAATGAAAACGAAAAAGATTATCTTAATCGCTGTGGCAGTCGTTGTGGTAGCAGGTGCAGGAATCTGGTTCTTTGCAGGTTCACCGGCCAAACACAAAGTCACCTACGCCACTGCCAACGTGAGCAAAGGCGATATTTCAAATTCGGTCACTGCTACCGGAACCATCGAACCGGTGACGGAAGTAGAAGTCGGTACGCAGGTTTCCGGTATCATCGACAAGATTTACGTAGATTACAACTCGGTAGTAACCAAAGGACAGTTGATTGCCGAAATGGACCGTGCCACATTGCAAAGTGAATTGGCATCACAACAGGCAACGTACGATGGTGCAAAAGCCGAATATGAATATCAGAAGAAGAATTATGAACGTAGCAAAGGCTTACACGAAAAGTCACTGATTAGTGATACGGATTTCGAACAGGCCCTCTACAACTATCAGAAAGCGAAAAGTAGCTATGATAGCAGTAAGGCATCGCTCGCAAAAGCAGAACGTAACTTGGCTTATGCTACTATCACCTCACCGATTGACGGAGTAGTCATCAGCCGTGATGTGGAAGCAGGACAAACCGTTGCTTCCGGATTCGAAACTCCGACACTGTTCACCATTGCTGCCGACCTGACACAGATGCAGGTAGTAGCCGATGTGGATGAAGCTGATATAGGCGGTGTAGTAGAAGGCCAGCGTGCCAGCTTCACGGTAGATGCTTATCCGAATGATGTATTCGAAGGCGTAGTTACACAAATTCGTCTGGGAGATGCAAGCAGTACGAGCAGTACAAGCACCACCACTACAGTAGTTACTTATGAAGTTGTAATCTCTGCTCCCAACCCTGATTTGAAACTGAAACCTCGTTTGACAGCTAATGTCACGATCTATATTCTTGATAAAAAGGATGTGTTGTCTGTCCCGAACAAAGCACTGCGATTCACACCTGAAAAACCGTTAATCGGTAATAATGACATCGTAAAAGATTGCGAAGGCGAACATAAACTCTGGACTCGTGAAGGAACCACATTCACCGCTCATCCGGTAGAAGTAGGAATCAGCAACGGTATATCTACAGAAATTATCAGTGGCATTTCCGAAGGAACAAAAGTAGTGACCGAAGCTACCATAGGAGCAATGCCCGGTGAAAATGTGGCTGCTGAAGGAAATCAGGAAAGTGGCGGAGAAAGAAGTCCGTTCATGCCTGGCCCTCCGGGAAGTAAGAAGAAAAAATAATTATTCAATGTGCCAATCCGTTATTGGCACATTAACACATTATTTACGATGAAAAAAGTAATTGAAATACAAAATATCAAACGTAACTTTCAGGTAGGCGACGAAACCGTCCACGCATTGCGAGGCGTTTCGTTCAATATCAATGAAGGAGAGTTTGTTACCATCATGGGGACTTCCGGTTCGGGAAAATCCACGCTGCTTAATATATTAGGCTGCCTGGACACCCCGACCAGTGGAGAATATCTGCTCGACGATATTCCCGTACGTACGATGAGCAAGCCTCAACGTGCAGTACTAAGAAACCGGAAGATTGGCTTCGTGTTCCAAAGCTACAACTTGTTACCTAAAACGACGGCTGTAGAAAATGTGGAACTACCGCTTATGTACAACTCTGCCGTGAGCGCTTCCGAACGCCGTCGCCGCGCCATCGAATCCCTACAGGCTGTAGGATTGGGGGACCGTCTGGAACATAAATCCAACCAGATGTCCGGTGGACAGATGCAGCGCGTTGCCATCGCACGCGCATTGGTCAACAATCCGGCAGTGATTCTTGCCGACGAAGCGACCGGAAACCTCGATAGCCGTACCTCTTTCGAGATACTTGTACTGTTTCAAAAGCTTCATGCAGAGGGACGTACGATTATCTTTGTAACACATAATCCCGAACTTTCGCAATATAGCAGCCGGAATATCCGTCTGCGTGACGGTCAGGTTATAGAAGATACAACCAATCCGAAAATTCTGTCTGCTGCCGAAGCGCTGGCCGCATTGCCGAAAAACGACGAGGATTAATAATTATTCAATGTGCCGATATACTAATGTGCCGATTGCTGTACAATAAACAGGTTGGGTGACTATACCTTCAGGAAATTGCCCCATTAGTATATAGACAAATTAGCAAATTATTCATTATGAATGGAACTAATTTATTTAAGATAGCTCTCCGGGCATTGGCGAACAATAAGCTGCGTGCTTTTCTCACCATGCTCGGTATCATTATCGGTGTTGCTTCTGTCATCACGATGCTGGCTATCGGACAAGGTTCGAAGAAAAGCATCCAGCAGCAGATTTCCGAAATGGGATCGAACATGATTATGATTCATCCGGGAGCCGATATGCGTGGAGGTGTCCGCCAAGACCCGTCTGCTATGCAAACCTTGAAGCTTGCCGACTACGAAGCCTTGCGTGATGAGACAAGTTTCCTGTCCGCCATCAGTCCCAATGTTTCATCATCGGGGCAACTCATTGCCGGAAACAACAACTACCCAGCTTCCGTGAACGGTGTCGGAACAGAATACCTCGACATCCGCCAGCTGACTGTTGAAAACGGAGAGATGTTCACTGAAGCCGACATACAGAGTTCGGCCAAAGTATGTGTGATTGGAAAGACTATAGTAGACAATCTTTTTCCGGACGGAAGTGATCCGGTAGGTAAGATTATTCGTTTCAGTAAAATACCGCTTCGTGTGGTAGGTGTGCTTAAAGCCAAAGGCTACAACTCCATGGGACAAGACCAGGATGCAGTAGTGCTTGCACCATACACCACAGTGATGAAACGTCTGCTTGCCGTTACGTATTTGCAGGGAGTGTTTGCCTCTGCCCTTACCGAAGATATGACGGATTATGCTACTGACGAAATCAGTACGATCCTCCGTCGCAACCATAAGCTGAAAGCTTCGGATGACGATGATTTCACCATCCGTACCCAACAGGAATTGAGTACAATGCTCAACTCAACCACCGATTTGATGACAACCCTGCTGGCTTGTATCGCAGGTATTTCATTGGTAGTAGGTGGTATCGGAATTATGAATATCATGTATGTATCCGTTACGGAACGTACCCGTGAAATCGGTCTGCGTATGTCTGTCGGTGCACGTGGAGTCGATATTCTAAGCCAATTCCTTATCGAGGCCATCATGATTAGTATTACGGGAGGTATCATCGGAGTGATTATCGGTTGCGGGGCTAGCTGGATTGTCAAGAGCGTAGCGCATTGGCCTATCTATATCCAGCCGTGGAGTGTATTCCTTTCCTTCGCAGTATGTACCGTTACGGGCGTCTTCTTCGGATGGTATCCGGCTAAGAAAGCAGCTGATTTAGACCCGATAGAAGCCATCAGATACGAATAATTGATTGACAACCGTCGGTTGTCAATTAAAAAAATTATCTTTGTCTTTATGAAACAAACCTTTACATCCGCACGTCGTCCCCTGGAGATACTGATACACATTATCAGCTGGGGGATTATGTTCGGTTTCCCGTTCTTCTTCGTTGAACGTGGAAACGGGAACATTAACTGGATGGCCTATATACGCCATCTTGCTGTACCACTCTCTTTTATGATTGCGTTCTACGTGAATTATTTCATTCTTGTCCCCCGTTATCTGTTTCAGAGTCAGGCCAAAAGATATATCGTCTACAACATTATCTTTTTATGTGTCATCGGCATTTTGTTACATCTCTGGCAAAGCCTGACATTCGATCCGTCATTTGCACCCAAAGCCAAAAGACCGGGTATGCCTCCGGGATGGCTATTCTTCCTTAGAGATATGTTGAGCCTCGTATTTACTATCGGCCTAAGTGCCGCTATCCGTATGAGCGCGCGATGGACGCAAAATGAAGCTGCCCGCAAAGAAGCGGAACGAAACCGTACGGAAGCGGAACTGAAAAATCTGCGAAACCAACTGAACCCTCACTTTCTGCTGAATACCCTGAATAATATCTATGCACTGATTGCATTTGATTCGGACAAAGCGCAACAAGCAGTTCAGGAGTTGAGCAAACTGCTTCGTTATGTGTTATATGATAACCAACAAACGTACGTTCCTCTCTGTAAAGAGGTTGATTTTATCCGAAATTACATTGAACTGATGCGCATCCGCCTGTCGGCCAATGTACAGATGATTACTAAATTTGATATTCAGCCCGACAGTCAGATGCTTATTGCTCCGCTTATCTTTATCTCATTGATAGAGAATGCTTTCAAGCATGGCATCTCCCCTACTGAATCGAGCTTCATCAGTATTCATCTTTCGGAGAATGATAAGGAGGTGATTTGCGAAATTCGCAACAGTAATCATCCAAAGACAGTGGAGGATAAAAGTGGCTCGGGTGTGGGACTGGAGCAAGTCAGCCGCCGGTTGGAGATTCTTTATCCCGGGGCTTATACCTGGTCGAAAGGTATCTCAAAAGATGAAAAAGTATATGAATCGAAATTAAGTATCAAGATCAGAGAGTAGATTTCAAAACATTGAATATAAAAACTTTAGATATAAAATAGTATGATGTTACGTTGTGCAATTGTTGACGATGAGCCGTTAGCTCTTAGCTTGTTAGAGAGTTACGTGAATAAAACCCCGTTCCTGCAACTCGTAGGAAAGTATTCCAGTGCGGTTCAGGCAATGAAAGAATTGCCTGGCGAAGAGGTCGATCTCCTGTTTCTGGACATCCAGATGCCGGAGCTTAATGGTTTGGAGTTTTCGAAGATGGTAGATCCGCACACCCGCATTGTGTTTACTACCGCTTTCGGACAGTATGCCATCGACGGTTATCGTGTCAATGCACTCGATTACCTGCTGAAACCAATCTCCTACGTCGATTTCCTGCAAGCTGCCAACAAAGCCCTTCAATGGTTCGAACTTGTGCAGAAACCGGAAGAGATAGACAGTATTTTTGTGAAAAGTGACTACAAACTGGTGCAAGTGGACTTGAAGAAAATCATGTATATCGAAGGACTGAAAGATTATATTAAAATATATACGGAAGATGCTTCCAAACCTATTCTATCACTGATGAGTATGAAAGCAATGGAGGAACTTTTACCTTCCAGCCGTTTCATACGCGTGCACCGCTCATTCATCGTACAAAAAGATAAGATACGTGTGATCGATCGCGGGCGTATTGTTTTTGACAAGACATATATTCCTATCAGCGATAGTTACAAGCAAGTTTTTCAGACTTTTCTTGACGAAAGGAGCTAATTATTCATGAATTTATCGGTAAAAAAGTGAATTTTGTCGATTATAGTTTGTCAAAACCCGTTTTATATCTACCTTTGCAACGAACAGAAAGGGATTGTGAAATTCCAAGAATAGAATAGTTTAGTTAAGTCTAGTTTAGTTTTTGTGTTAATAGCTCCCTCGTCGGCGGACGAACTAGGGAGCTATTTTTTTATTTATTACAGGAATATAATTGCACAAAATATACATATTTTCCATAACTTTGCAGCGACAAAGGATCACACAAATGGAATATAGCGTAGAAGAACTAAAAAGTGCATTAATAGAGAAATGCAAGAGTGAAGGTATCCTGTATGCAACGGTTGCAATGGACCGTCGTACTAAAGAAATGATTCTTCCTGATACTTTACAAGGAGCTCTGAAACATCCGGAATTCTTCGTATGTACCTGCAAGAAAGTAAAAGACCAATATGTAGTGGAGGAGATTACTAAAGTGTAATACTCCCCCCAGTCTTTTATTTTTTATTCGCCCAGTTCACTTAGCAAATCGTAGGAGGGAGCAAAGAAAAGTGTTCCCGTAACTGCTGTACTAAAGTCCAGTAAACGGTCGGTATTGCCTACCGGATTGCCAATAAACATACTTTCCAACATCTGCCGGGTAGTAGTGAACGTACTTGCATAGCCGATGAAGTAAGTACCATATTCTCCCTTAGACGTATTGGCGAACGGCATATTGGCACGCACTATTTTCAGGTCATCTCCAATATTAGTGACGGCATTATGCGCATTTTGAGGTTTCTCCTCGTCAGACAGTTCGACATCGTTAAACTTACGACGCCCGATCACTTTCTCCTGTTCTTCCACAGGTAAGGAGTTCCACGCAACCATATCGTGAATATACTTCTGCACAAAGACATAGCTGCCTCCTGCAAAATCAGCATCTTCCTCTCCTACAACTGCAAAATGATAGGGATTTTCATCAACCGCCGGATTCTCCGTTCCATCCACAAAGCCGATAATGGCTTTGCCATCCATATATCTGAAACCGTGAGTTTCGTCGACAGGTTCAACCACGCCTTGAAGTTTCTCATCGATGATAGATGCAAACTCAAAACATAATCCCATCTGTTTTGCACGGATATGAAACAATAAGTCGCCCGGAGTAGAAACTGCCGTATGCTTCTCGCCTTTTATCTCTTCGAAAGTTTTCAGTTCTTTGGGTTTTCCCTGTTCCGGGAAAAGACGGTTCCAGGCATCGGCTCCAAATCCCATGGTACAACTGAACATCATATCAGGAAAACGGTTACGCATACTGCGAATCAGGGCCGAGAAATTGGCACACACATCTTTTACTTTGTCAAGAGTTTCAGGCGAATCTTTTAAAGTATAAACAATAAAAATAACATTTTCGCCTTGTTTCCCCGCTACGTCTTGTGGGATATTACCACCAAATGAATGTTGATAAGGATTCATATTTTTCTTTTTTTTCTATTAGTTTCGTCAATGAAATAGTTCTGTTCTAACTCATCTTTTTATTAGGATCTTCAATATATGCGGCAGCCCCTTTATCCATAAACAGTTCTACATTTTGCGCATGATGAGCCACATAGGCTGCGGGACCAGTGTCTCCCGAATTACAGATTTCTTCTACTACATCGGCTTTATTTTTTCCGGTAATCAGGAAAATGACATAGCGGGCATTCTGAATGGGGTATCCCGTCATTGCGATACGCTTCTGCCCGTTACGGGGATGTGCACTGACCACATAAATAGAGTTTGAAGTCAGCAAATCTTCTTGCCCGGGAAAGATCGAAGAAGTGTGTCCGTCATCTCCGGCTCCCAACAGTATAATATCGAATTCGGGCCAACCACGCTTAAACGGCACTTGCTGCCGGACTAACTCCGAATAACGAACCGCCTCTTTCGCAGGCTTTGCCTCTCCACGGATACGGAATACATTCTCATAGAGAATAGGAGTGATACCCAAAAGAAGGTTGCGCATCATTCCGTAATTACTGTCCGAATCATCGGGAGGCACACAACGTTCATCCACCCAATAAATCCGCATACGGTCCCAAGGGGTAATTTCCATATATTCATTCGCCCATAAATCGAACATCAGAGCAGGGGTATTACCACCACTAACTGCGATATTGAACACTCTGTCCGGCTCTTCATTCATGATTTCCACCAGGCGGAGTATCAATGCTCGTGAAGTTTCAATTGATGAGGGAAAAACTGATAGTTTCATAATTCACAATATTGATCTGTATTTGTCAAATTCTTACAAGGATTCGTCCAGTCAGCCCCATGTTCGTGCATCATTGCTTCACTTTCCAAAGGTCCCCACGTACCTGCGGGATAACCGTAAAGAGGCGCATCGGGGTTATCTTTCCAATAGCGGAGCACCGGATCGAAGAATTTCCATGAGGCTTCTACTGCATCACTTCGAGTAAATAAAGTCGGATCGCCCTGGATACAATCATCTATCAGACGGGCATAAGCGTCACCACTAGGCACACCGCCCAACTGTGCATAACTGAAATCCATCGTCACCTGGCGGACTTCGAAACCTGCACCGGGGACTTTCATTCCGATTTTGAGCACAATTCCTTCATTCGGTTGCAAACGAAGGATCAATTTATTAGCCCGTGGACAGTTGCCACTAGCACAATGAAACATCTGGTGAGGTGTTTCCCGGAAATGCACAACGATTTCCGTTACTTTCGTCGGCATTTGTTTACCTGTACGAATGTAGAACGGAACGCCACTCCAGCGCCAGTTACTAATGCCCAGTTTCATGGCAATATAAGTTTCCGTACGCGAATCGGGAGCCACTCCTTTTTCTTCACGGTATCCTTTTTTACTACCGGAGGCTGTATATTGTCCGCGAACAATATGTTCATTCAAATCGATATCATTCAATGGAGTAAGAGATTCGTAGACCTTCACCACTTCATTACGGAAATTGTCTGCATTGAAAACAGCAGGCGGTTCCATAGCCGTAAGGGCCACGAGCTGTATCAGATGATTCTGCACCATATCCCGCAGCGCACCTGCCGTTTCATAGAACCCGCCTCGTTGCTCGATACCCAGATTTTCTACGGCTGTAATTTCTACGTAGTCAATATAGTTACGATTCCAGAGAGGTTCGAAGATACCGTTGGCAAAACGGAAAGCCAGTACATTCTGGGCCGTTTCCTTACCGAGAAAATGGTCGATACGGTAAATTTGATGCTCATTGAAAACAGAGGCATACGTTTTATTCAGTTCAAGTGCCGACTCGAGATCATAGCCGAAAGGTTTCTCAACGATGATGCGCGAGTGGGGAGTGTTAAGTCCGGCAGCTTTCAAATAGAGGGGCACTACTCCGTAAAGTGATGGCGGAGTGGCAAGATAGAACAGCAGATTGTCCGGATCTACCTCATTAGTCAATTCAACCAGACGTTGGCGGAGTTGCGGGTAACCTTCTTCTTTTGCCGGGTCCATCGGTAAATAGTAGAGATGGGAGACAAATGAAGCCATAAGAGCTGTGTCCTGTTCTTCAGACTTGACAAACTGTTGTAGTTCTTCTAATATATAGGAACGGTAGTTATCGTCAGAATAGACCGTACGCCCGATACCCAATATGGAAAACTCTCCGGTCAACCGTTTTTCACGGTAGAGGGAGTAAAGGGCAGGCATCAGCTTACGCTTGGTCAAATCACCTGACGCACCGAAAATTATCATTGCAAATTTATCCACTTTATTAATTTCTAAATATGAATTATAGGTTTACTCAAACATTATAGGTGCCCGATTTCGTATCTCCTCCGTGGCCTGTCCAGTTCTCGTGAAAGAACTGTCCGCGCAACTCATCCTTACGCTCAAAAGTGTGCGCACCGAAATAATCACGTTGTGCCTGTACAAGGTTGGCGGGCAGATCGGCAGAAGTGAGCGAATAGAAATAGTTGAGGGCAGAGGAGAAAGCAGGAACGGGAAGTTCTTCTTTCATGGATTCCGCCACCAGGCTCTTCCATCCGGGAAGCAATGTCTTCATTTCTTCTTTAAAATAAGGAGCCAACAACAAGTGTTTAGGCTTGTCGGTGGCTTCGAAGGCAGCTGCAATATCGTTCAGGAATATACTGCGGATGATGCATCCCCCACGCCACATACGCGCAATGGAAGCCAGGTCGAGATGCCAGCCGAAAGCGTCGGAAGCACGTTGCAACACGGCGAATCCCTGGGCATAAGAGACGAGTTTGGAAGCATAAAGAGCAGAAAAGATATTCTTTACGAGTTCCGCCTTATTATATATAGGTTGTGTATGTTGACACTGGAATTGCTTGGAAGCCAGGTGACGCAAGTCTTTCTGTGAAGAAAGGCTTCGTTCGAATACCGCCGTGGCAATTAGCCCTAACGGCATACCGAGTTCCATCGCATTGATAACCGACCATTTTCCGGTTCCTTTCTGTCCGGCTGCATCCAGGATTTTATCAATGAGATAACCTCCGGATTTGTCTTTATGCCGCAGAATGTTGGCGGTGATTTCGATCAGATAACTGCGAAGTTTGCCTTCGTTCCAACGGGCAAAGACATCAGCCATTTCCTCATTGGTCAGATCAAGCAGCTTTTTCATCACCCAATAGGCTTCGGCAATCAGCTGCATATCACCATATTCGATACCGTTGTGAATCATCTTCACAAAATGACCGGAGCCGGCAGGACCCACCCATTGGCAACAAGGAGTGCCGTCCGGTGCTTTTGCCGCAATACTTTGAAGAATCGGTTTCACTTCCGGCCATGCTTTTTCCGAACCACCGGGCATGATAGAAGCTCCATTCAAGGCTCCCTCTTCACCACCGGACACACCGCTACCGACGAAAAGAAATCCCTTTGATTCCGCCAGTTGGACACGGCGGTTCGTATCTTCGTAATTAGAATTACCGCCATCAATAAGGATATCTCCCGGTGAAAGCAACGGGAAAAGCTGATCCATCAGTTCGTCAACCGGACTTCCGGCACGAACCATCATCATAATCTTACGGGGAATAGCTATCGAATCTACAAATGCCTTTATATCTGTGAATCCTTCGATGTTTTTACCTTTTGCACGACCATTCAGGAAGCGTTCTACCACCCCCTCTTCTACTCCGGGAACAGTACGGTTATAAACCGACACGTGCCATCCCTTACTCTCCATGTTTAAAGCAAGATTCTCGCCCATCACAGCCAAGCCGATAAGTCCGATATCTGTTTTATTCTGATTTGCCATAACTTGTATATTTTGAATATTCTTTATCTTAGTAACATTTGAAATGCACATTTGTTCGCAATATTTTAGATTAAAATATTATTTTTGTGGTCTACAAATAAAATCAAGGATGAAGAAGATCAAAATCGGTTTGTTGGCACGCATCGTTATCGCCATCATTTTGGGTATTGCCATCGGCACAGTTTTCCCGGCTCCGCTAGTGCGAATATTTGTTACGTTCAATGGCATTTTCAGTGAATTTCTTAATTTCTCTATCCCATTGATTATCGTCGGACTGGTTACTGTGGCTATTGCCGACATCGGAAAAGGCGCAGGAAAAATGCTACTCGTGACAGCTTTGATCGCCTACTTCGCTACTCTTTTTTCAGGCTTTCTCTCCTACTTCACAGGAGTCACAGTATTTCCTTCGCTCATCGAACCGGGTGCACCACTTGAAGAAGTAAGCGAAGCGCAGGGAATCCTCCCCTACTTCTCCGTCTCCATTCCGCCACTGATGAACGTAATGACAGCTCTGGTTTTAGCTTTCACACTGGGGTTAGGACTGGCGTCACTCAACAGCGACGCATTGAAAAATGTGGCACGTGATTTTCAGGAAATTATCGTACGAATGATAAGTGCCGTCATTCTGCCGTTGCTGCCGCTTTATATCTTCGGCATATTCCTCAACATGACACATTCGGGACAAGTATATTCTATCCTGATGGTGTTTATTAAAATTATCGGAGTCATCTTCGTTCTTCATATTTTCCTGTTGGTTTTTCAGTATTCCATTGCGGCATTGTTTGTGCATAGAAATCCATTCAAATTGCTTAGCAAAATGCTGCCCGCTTACTTCACGGCATTGGGTACACAATCATCTGCAGCCACCATTCCCGTGACACTGGAACAGACCAAAAAGAACGGAGTATCTGCTGAAGTAGCCGGATTTGTGATTCCGCTATGTGCCACCATCCATCTATCGGGCAGTACACTGAAAATTGTAGCCTGTGCACTGGCATTGATGATGATGCAAGGAATGCCGTTCGACTTCCCCCTGTTTGCCGGGTTTATCTTTATGCTGGGTATCACTATGGTAGCTGCTCCGGGAGTTCCGGGTGGAGCAATCATGGCTTCCCTGGGGATTCTACAATCCATGCTCGGTTTCGACGAATCGGCACAAGCTTTGATGATTGCGCTTTACATCGCCATGGATAGTTTCGGTACTGCCTGCAATGTAACGGGAGACGGAGCTATCGCTTTGATTATCGACAAAATAATGGGAAAAAACCGTGCTGAATGACTGTGCTGAAAAATAATTGGAAAGTCACTTGGCTGGGTCACAAAAAATGCCGACATTTGCACCCACATTTTCAATTATATAAATAATTAGCGTATGAAAAAAGCCCTAATTTCAGGCATCACCGGGCAAGATGGTTCTTATCTTGCCGAATTTCTATTGCAAAAAGGTTACGAAGTACACGGTATACTCCGTCGTTCTTCTTCGTTCAATACAGGACGTATTGAACATTTGTATTTTGACGAGTGGGTGCGCGACATGAAACAGAAACGTACGATTAATCTGCATTATGGGGATATGACAGATTCTAGTTCGTTAATTCGTATTATTCAACAGGTGCAACCGGATGAAATCTACAATCTCGCAGCTCAAAGCCACGTGAAGGTTTCGTTCGACGTTCCGGAATACACTGCCGAAGCAGATGCTATCGGCACGTTGCGTATGCTCGAAGCTGTACGCATCCTGGGACTGGAAAAGAAAACCCGCATCTATCAGGCTTCTACTTCCGAATTGTTCGGTAAGGTGCAGGAAGTTCCACAAAAAGAGACAACTCCATTCTATCCCCGTTCTCCGTATGGGGTAGCCAAACAATATGGTTTCTGGATTACTAAAAACTACCGCGAAAGCTATGGTATGTTTGCTGTAAACGGTATTTTGTTCAATCACGAGAGCGAACGCCGTGGTGAGACGTTCGTTACACGTAAAATTTCGCTTGCTGCCGCACGTATCGCACAGGGCGAACAGGACAAACTGTACCTGGGTAATCTGGATTCTCTTCGCGACTGGGGATATGCCAAGGATTACATCGAATGTATGTGGCTAATCCTGCAACATGATGTTCCCGAAGATTTCGTTATTGCTACTGGAGAAATGCACACGGTGCGCGAATTCGCAACGTTAGCATTCAAAGAAGCAGGCATCGAACTTCGTTGGGAAGGTGAAGGCGTAAATGAAAAAGGTATCGACGTAGCTACCGGAAAATCTCTGGTAGAAGTTGATCCGAAGTATTTCCGTCCATCGGAAGTAGAACAATTGCTGGGCGACCCGACTAAAGCTAAAACACTGTTGGGTTGGGATCCACGTAAAACATCATTCGAAGAACTGGTAAGTATCATGGTTCGCCACGATATGGAAAAAGTGAAACGAATGATTGCTACCAAACATTAAATGAATTTCATTTCACCACAGAGGACGCAGAGGACACGGAGGATCTTATTTTTTCCTCTGTGCCCTCCGTGTCCTCTGTGGTGAACTAATAAAAGATAGAATGGAAAAGAATGCAAAGATATATATAGCAGGACACCACGGACTTGTGGGATCTGCTATCTGGAAGAATTTGCAGGATAAAGGATATACCAATCTGATAGGTCGCACGCACAAAGAACTTGACCTGCTGGATGGCATGGCAGTCCGTAAATTCTTCGATGAAGAACAGCCGGAATATGTATTCCTTGCCGCCGCCTTTGTGGGTGGTATCATGGCAAACAGCATCTACCGTGCCGACTTTATATATAAGAATCTGCAAATTCAACAGAATATCATCGGAGAGAGTTTCCGTCACAACGTGAAAAAATTGCTCTTCCTTGGTAGTACGTGTATTTATCCACGCGATGCCGAACAGCCGATGAAGGAAGATGTATTGCTTACTTCACCGTTGGAATATACCAACGAGCCGTATGCAATCGCCAAAATTGCCGGACTGAAAATGTGCGAAAGTTTCAACCTGCAATATGGAACGAACTACATCGCTGTGATGCCGACAAACCTTTACGGACCGAATGATAATTTCGACTTGGAACGCAGCCATGTACTGCCTGCCATGATTCGCAAGATTCATTTGGCACACTGTCTGAAAGAAGGAAACTGGGAAGCTGTACGTAAGGACATGAACCTGCGTCCGGTGGAAGGTGTCAACGGCAACAGTCCGAAAGAAGAAATCCTGGCTATTCTGCAAAAATACGGAATCAGTGAAACGGAAGTCACTTTTTGGGGTACAGGTACTCCACTCCGCGAGTTCCTTTGGAGCGAAGAAATGGCGGATGCCAGCGTCTTCGTAATGGAGCACGTAGACTTCAAAGATACCTATAAAGAAGGTAGCAAAGATATCCGCAACTGCCACATCAACATCGGAACCGGTAAGGAAATCACCATCCGTCAGCTGGCCGAGCGTATTGTGGAGACTGTAGGTTATCAAGGAAAACTGACCTTCGACAGCAGCAAACCGGACGGCACTATGCGCAAGCTGACCGATCCTTCGAAACTGCACTCTTTGGGGTGGCACCATAAAATTGAAATCGAGGAAGGCATACAAAGAATGTACGAATGGTACTTGAAATAAGAAATGAAGTTACTGTAAATATGCTATTAGCTGAATTATTTTTGCTAATAGCATATTTTTTTTAGCTATAATGATAATTAAATTAGCTATAAGCGTAATCTGTTTTGCTATAATGATAATCTGTTTTGCTATAATGATAATCTGTTTTGCTATAATGATAATTTGTTTAGCTATAATGATATTCATTTAGCTCATAACTTAATCTGTTTATGCCATGAGCTAATCTATTTTATCACAAGCTAATCCTTTTTGTTATAAGCCTTCATCCAACTAAGCATCATTTATTCAACCATAAGCATCATTTATTCAATTATAAGCATCATCCATTGCACCAATAACGCATCGTCCACAAATTCCTTCCCACTACTCTCCCTCCATTTCCAAAAAATCTTCACTCTTAATTCTTCATTCTTAATATAATTGCTATATTTGCACAATTTAATACCAAATGTGCAAAAAACAATGGAACAAAGTTTTATAGCCTATATTGAAAATAGTATCAAGAATAATTGGGACCTGGATGCCCTGACCGATTATAAAGGTGCAACTTTACAGTATAAAGACGTAGCTCGCAAAATCGAGAAACTCCATATCATCTTCGAAGAAAGCGGAATCCGCAAGGGAGACAAGATTGCCGTTTGTGGAAGAAACAGCTCTCACTGGGGAGTTACTTTCCTTGCCACACTAACGTATGGAGCCGTTATTGTACCTATTCTCCATGAATTTAAAGCAGACAATGTGCATAATATCGTCAACCACTCCGAAGCCAAGTTACTGCTTGTTGGAGATATGGTATGGGAAAACCTGAACGAGTCGGCAATGCCGCTATTGGAAGGTATCCTGATGATGAACGACTTCACCCTGCTAGTGTCACGCAGCGAACGACTGACTTATGCACGCGAACATCTGAACGAAATGTTCGGCAAAAAATATCCGAAGAATTTCCGTAAAGAACATGTCGCATATCATAAAGACGAACCGGAAGAACTGGCAGTTATCAATTATACTTCGGGAACAACGAGTTATTCCAAAGGAGTAATGCTCCCCTACCGCAGCCTGTGGTCAAATACCAAATTTGCTTTTGAAGTGTTGGAACTGGAAGCCGGAGATAAAATCGTTTCCATGCTTCCTATGGCACACATGTACGGATTGGCTTTTGAATTCCTTTATGAGTTCTCCGTAGGTTGTCACATCTACTTCCTCACCCGTATGCCAAGCCCTAAGATTATCTTCCAGGCTTTTGAAGAAGTGAAGCCCAGTCTAATCGTTGCCGTACCGCTTATCATCGAAAAGATAATCAAGAAAAGCGTACTTCCGAAGTTGGAAACTCCGGCGATGAAGATATTACTGAAAGTGCCTATTATCAATGATAAGATTAAGGCAACAGTGCGCGAAGAAATGATTAAAGCATTTGGCGGAAACTTCAAAGCTGTTATTGTAGGAGGTGCTGCTTTCAATCAGGAAGTGGAACAGTTCTTGAAAATGATTGATTTCCCTTATACGGTTGGATATGGAATGACGGAATGTGGTCCGATTATCTGCTACGAAGATTGGAGAAAGTTCAAACCGGGTTCTTGCGGAAAGGCTGTACCACGGATGGATGTACGGGTATTGTCATCTGATCCTGAAAATATCGTTGGTGAAATCGTATGTAAGGGCCCGAATGTGATGTTGGGCTATTACAAAAACGAAGAAGCCACTCAAGAAGTCATTGACAAGGACGGTTGGTTACACACCGGCGACTTGGCTTTGATGGATGAAGAAGGTAATGTTACGATCAAAGGACGCAGCAAGAACCTGTTATTGAGCGCCAGCGGACAGAATATCTATCCGGAAGAAATTGAAGATAAGTTGAACAACCTGCCATACGTGGCTGAAAGTATTATCGTTCAGCAAAACGAGAAACTTGTCGGACTTGTTTATCCTGATTTTGACGACGCTTTCGCTCATGGCCTGAAGAATGAAGACATCGAGCAAGTAATGGAAGAAAACCGTGTGACTTTAAATACTATGCTACCGGCTTACAGCCAGATATCCAAGATGAAAATCTATCCGGAAGAATTCGAAAAGACACCGAAGAAGAGCATCAAACGTTACTTATATCAGGAAGCAAAAGGCTAATATAAAGTTAGCTGCATAAGATATTACTTAAACCGAAAAAGAGAAAGGAATGAAGATAAAGAAAACAATACTTACGGCAGCTATACTAATGGCTGCCGTTTCTTTACCGGCACAGAACAAGAGTGCAGGTATCAATATATCCATCTGGAAAGATATATGTACACAACCTCATGACAGTACACAGACGACATACATAAACATCGGCCTCCTGTCTACAATGAACCGTCTGAACGGTGTGGGTATCAATGCGTTGGGAAGTGTGGTTCATGGCGACATGAACGGAATACAAATCACCGGATTAGCCAACTTAGCAGGGGGTACTATGCGGGGCGTTCAGCTGGCCGGTATCAGTAATATCAGTGGCGATAACACCGTAGGACTTTCTGCTGCCGGATTGGTAAATATCACCGGCGACAGAGCACAGGGAGTAGTCATATCCGGGTTAACGAGCATCGGAGGAGACAACAACTCGGGGTTAATGATTAGTGGTTTCATGAATGTGACAGGCAACATGGCTTCGGGGCTACACTTTTCCGGAGCGGCAAATATTACAGGGCAGAGCTTCGGCGGTTTGATGGCTTCCGGACTTTTGAATGTGGTAGGCGAACACATGAACGGCTTGCAGATAGCAGGAATTGCCAATATAACCGCATCGAAACTGAATGGGATGCAAATAGCATTATGTAATTATGCAACGCAGGCCCGCGGACTTCAAATTGGCCTTGTCAATTATTACAAGGAAGACATGAAGGGATTCCAACTCGGATTGGTTAATGCGAATCCTGATACAAGAGTACAAATGATGGTGTATGGTGGAAATGCTACGCCTGCCAATATAGGTGTACGATTCAAGAACCAATTGTTTTATACCATTCTGGGAGTCGGTTCCATGTATCAAGGATTGAATGATAAGTTTTCGGCAAGTGCATCCTATCGTGCCGGTTTATCCTTCCCTCTTTACAAAGGCTTATCCATCAGCGGAGACCTTGGCTACCAGCATATCGAGGCTTTCGATAACAAAGACGAGGTGATTCCGAAACGTTTATATGCATTGCAGGCACGTGCCAATCTGGAATATCAATTTACCAGGAAGTTCGGTATCTTTGCAACAGGCGGTTATGGGCTAACCAGATTCTATAATAAATCGAGTAATTACGATAAGGGAGCTATTATCGAAGCAGGCATTGTTCTTTTCTAAACAGGAGTCGGGCAAGATACACTGCTGAAAAGATTAAAACACTAATATCAAGGCATTGCTTTACTAATTATAATTCGTTCCACCTGGATGTTTGTTTCGTTCTACCAAGGTTTTCCTTTCGTCCCACCCAGGTCGCTGTTTAGTCCCACCTAGGTGGAACGAATCACTCGATGCACTAAAAGTTATTGAATTTTATATTGCAAAGAAATAGCATTCATATCACACTTTTTCTTTTATCAGACCAGTACGATAAGCAACAAGCAGTTTCTTCAAATCCTGTATTTGAGTCACTAGTTCTTTTCCCTTATCGGTATCTTTCACCATCATTCGTTGCGAATTAAATTCGAGAACGAAGTTGGTCGATTTGATATCAAGCCCCTCTTCAATGGCTTTCTGACGAGACTGGAATGGTTCGTGCTGTACGAGTTGCATACCATGAGAATGATAAACAAGCGTATACCCCGCAATTCCCGTTTCCGGCTGATAAGCTTTTGAAAAACCGCCATCAATAACGAAAAGCTTGCCATTGGCTTTCATAGGTTGTTCCCCCTGAATCGTTTTCACAGGCACATGACCGTTGATAATATGCGAATGAGGCCCTGAAGCTCCAAACTCTGTCAAAATCTGGTCACAAATATCTTCCCGGTTACGCAATGTGTAATAATAGCCTTTCTTTTCTTTATGCAACTCTTTATCTTCTACAAAATAACGCTCAAAAGTCGCCATCTTATCTTTATCAAACAAAGGAGCTTCCGGGCCACACCACATATACCAGATATAATCCATAGCAAATTCCTTATCCTCCTCTCCTTCTTCATCGAAATAAGCGGTACGGATCAATTGATCGGCTTTATCCAGCAATTTATGTCCCCAGTATTCCTTACCACGTATTTTGACATGTTTAAAGCTGCCATCCTCATTCAGAGGAACAGAAGCATGATAAAGAAGATTCGAGTTTGAAACCAGATACATGCCGCCATAGGTAAACAGACAACGCATGTGCTTCTTCAATTTCTCACTATTCATAAATGAATAATGAATCTTTTCTACCAATTCGCGTTCTTCTTCAGTCAGTCGGTAAGGATCTGCCGGATCTACAGTCGGGAAATTGGTATCACGCAAAGCATATTCTTTTCCTTCATATACAAAGACGCCGCGTTCAAAATCAATCTTCTCCAGAAGTTTACGATTAGCCATTCCGAATTCCGGACGGCGGTCGATGATTTCAGCTTCCAGCTTAAACTGGATAATGGTAATGGCTTTATGCATTTGAGTAATCAGACGCAAAGTCTTCTCATTATAATGAGCATCGGCAAAGTTCATTTTCGGCATGAAAATCGTGCAAGGATCATCGGCATACGTATCCATTGCAAAAGTAGCCAATGGAAGCAGATTGATTCCGTATCCGTCTTCAAGTGTACCCAGATTACCATAGCGCATGGACATACGTATCACATTGGCAATACAACTATCATTACCGGAAGCTGCTCCCATCCAGAGAATATCATGATTTCCCCACTGAATATCGAAATTGTGGTAATTACACAATGTATCCATAATGATATGCGCACCGGGACCACGGTCGTAAATATCACCTACGATATGAAGAGAATCAATAGTCAAGCGCTGAATCAGATTACACATAGCGATAATGAAATCGTCGGCACGCTTCGTAGTGATTATTGTGCTGATAATTACATTAATATAAGCATGCTTATTCGGTTCGATAGACGATTCGTGCAATAACTCCTGAATGATATAAGAGAATTCGGCAGGCAGTGATTTACGAACCTTCGAACGAGTATATTTGGAAGACACGTTCTGACAGACTTTCACCAGTTGGTTCAGCGTAATCAGATACCAATCATCCAGATCCTTTTCACGGGCCTTCACCAATTGCAGTTTCTCTTCGGGATAGTAAATCAAAGTACAGATTTCTTTCTTTTCAGCTTCACGAAGAGTGTTGCCGAATATTTCATTTACTTTACGTTTTACCGCACCGGAAGCATTTTTCAGTACATGCTGAAAAGCTTCATATTCTCCATGAATATCAGTCAGGAAATGTTCCGTCCCTTTAGGTAGATTTAAGATAGCCTCTAAGTTGATTATTTCCGTACTGGCATCGGCAATGGTAGGAAAACTTCGGGAAAGCAGTTGCAGGTAACGGAGATCACTCACAATGCTTTCAGGAGTTATGTTACTTTGAGCAGTCATTTTATTTACTATTTTACTATTTACAATTTATTAATTGGCAACTTATTATTAGTTGACAACTTACCATTTAGTAACTCAAAAAAGGAATTTATTAATTCCTCTCCTTTTTCTTGTTACAAATTTATCTATTTTATACGATTCCTGATTAAGAAATGACTACTTTTTATTTACAAATCCATCATTTCTCAATTTTCAATTCTCAATTTAACAAGAACATTAACAGCACTTGAGCGATAATCACCCGCAGGAACATACACAGCGGATAAACAGTCGCGTAGGCTACGGATGGGTTGTCGCCGGGAATTGTATCGTTTACATAGTTCAGTGCCATCGGATTTGCCATACTTCCGCACAACATACCGGATACAGAACCGAAATCGATCTTCATCATCTTGAAAGCCACAAACCCCACTAGTACGGTTGGAACAATAGTCAATCCGGCTCCCAAACCAATCCACAACAAACCTTCCGGACGGAATACGGTGTCGAAAAAGTGAGCTCCGGCATCCAGTCCCAGGCAAGCAAGGTACATGGAAAGCCCCAAAGCACGCAACATCAGGTTCGCACTGCGGGTGGTATAGGTAATCATGTGTATCCGCGGTCCAAAAGTTCCCAGAAGAATACCAACGATAATCGGTCCACCCGCTAATCCCAGCTTCACAGGAGTACTGACACCCGGAAAAGAGAAAGGAATAGCTCCCAACGCCAAACCGAGTACGATGCCGATAAACACAACAACCAGATTGGGTTCTTTCAAACTTTTTACAGCATTTCCAAGTACTTTCTCCACATTCTGAATAGCAGCAGCCTCTCCCACTACCGTCAGGCGGTCTCCTAATTGAAGTACCAATCCCGGAGTAGCAAGCAACTGCACACCCGACCGGTAAACACGGCTGATGTTAATCCCATAATGGTTTCTCAACCGGAGTGAGCCGAGTTTCTTACCATTCAATTCGGGACGGGTAACGACAATACGCTGCGAAATCAATTCACTATCAATCGCATTCCAGTCAATGTCCTCTTTATTCCAATCCGTATTTTCCTGTTCACCAAAAAGCACGGTCAAGGCCAAAGCATCTTTCTCCGCAGTTACCACCAGCAAACGGTCACCTTCCTTCAATATCTTGTCAGAAGTCGGAATACTTACATGTCCGTCACGCCATAAGCGGGAGATGACAAACTTCGGGTAACTCATGCGAGCTATATCCTTGATGCTTTTATTGAAAATAGCAGGATTGTGTACTTGAAACGCTGCAATGTAGGTTTTGTTCGCATCGTCTTTCTCTTTTATCTCCAAATCTTCTTTGCGAACCAGCACTTTGCGAATTAATAAAACGGCAAGGATTACACCAACCACCCCCATCGGATAGGCTACCGCACATCCTAAAGCAGGAGTACTGCTGTCCATTCCCATCTGTTTCAATGTTTGTTGTGCGGCTCCCAACGCCGGAGTATTCGTAGTTGCTCCACAAAGGATACCGACCATATCAGGAAGAGAGACACCTGTCGCATAACTGGCCACCACCGTCAACAACGTTCCCAACAGCACAACTCCCAATGCCAGCATATTCAATGTCACCCCTCCTTTGCGGAAAGAGCTAAAGAAACCGGGACCGACTTGCAAACCGAGAGAATAAACGAAAATGACCAGTCCGAAACTTTCTGCGTAGTTCAACATCTGCGGATCGACCGAAAGCCCGAGATGGCCGGCGAGGATGCCTGCAAAAAAAACAAAAGTGACTCCCAGGGAAACTCCCCAGAAATGCACTCTTCCCAAGCCCAGACCAATGGCAGAAATCAATGAAAGTACCACAACAGCCTGTAAGGCAGAATGTTCGAGAAATAGACTATATAACCACTCCATGTATATAAAAACTAATAGGGCGCAAAGATAAAAACTATTTAGTCCGGTTCAAAACTTTTAAGCTTTCATTTCGCGCCCTATTTATACCCTGAATCATATATCCTGAAATCTTATTGATTACCCTTTCACTTCGTTACCTATTATTTTGTTCCTAATACCTGCTATATTTCTATCTTTACAATCTTATCCTTTCTCTTTTTACCCACATCTTGTTATCCTTCCAACGATGCTTTTTTACCTGTTTCTTCCTTTACGCTTACCTATTTCTTTATCTTTTCCTAATTTCTTAACCTTTTCTTATTTCTTCCTGTTTCACGTTTCTTCTTGTTTCACGTCTCATCTTTTCCCTTGAAACTCTACAAAATTATTTCGTCCGTCCAAATAACCGCTTAGCCTGTTTCCACCGATGTACACATCATCCAGGTATGAAACATCATTCGGTCCGTATGACATACGAATGGAAGTCTGCGCATAATTCTCCCAGCTCCAACGGAAATTATATTCATACTGTTCTACTGCTCCGTTAGGATATTCCACCCGTATATAGTCAATTCCTGTACGATCTAAAAAGAAATCCAGTTCCTGACGGCAATAGTTACCGTCCATGTCCCGGTAGAAACTAACCCAGGTACGGCTACATAAATCAGCCGAACGATTATAGTACCCTGCACCATTATTATCATCATCATAGAAACTGTCTATTTCCACTTCGCAAGAGGTAAAACTTACCATCAATATAGCCATCAAAGCCAAACCGAAGTATTTAAATGTGTTCGTTTTCATATTCCTTTATTTTTAACGGTTCTCTAATTATTATCTATCATTTATCTTTCGATAGAACAAAAGTAGGGAATGAATTTTCCTCATGAAACTGAAAACTCCTACTTATCGGGAGGAAATTGCCTAAATCTAGGGGTAAATCCTCCCAATGAAGTCTATTTCAAAGAATTCTTGTATCTTTGCCTCCTGCTAACAACACATGAAAATCATCTGTCGCATGAAGTCAATCAAATCCCATATCACCCAACTGCTGAAATCCCTCAATGAGGGAGTATTCGAAAAAGAACATACCATCGCACTCTCCCTATTATCTGCCATGGCAGGTGAAAGTATCTTTCTATTGGGCCCTCCGGGAGTAGCCAAGAGCTTAGTGGCGCGCAGGCTTAAGCTGGCTTTTAAAGATGCGGATGCTTTTGAATATCTGATGTCCCGTTTCAGTACACCGGATGAAATATTCGGCCCCGTCTCCATCTCAAAATTGAAAGATGAAGATACATACGAACGTATTACAAAAGGATACTTGCCGACAGCATCGATTGTCTTCCTGGATGAAATTTGGAAAGCCGGTCCTGCTATCCAAAATTCTCTTTTGACGGTAATCAATGAAAAGATATATCGCAACGGGCAGTTTACGGTGCGTGTTCCTCTGAAAGCGCTGATTGCCGCGTCCAACGAACTACCCGCAAAAGGTGAAGGACTGGAAGCCCTATACGACCGTTTCCTGATCCGCCAGTTTGTCGGATGCATTGAACAGGAATATGCTTTCGACCAGATGATTTCTTCTACACGGGAAGTAGAACCTGAAATCCCGGCAAAACTCCAGGTAGACGATGAATTATACAATCAAATACAAGCTGAAAGTGAGAAAGTAGGTATCCACTATACCATCTTCGAGCTGATTCACAATATCAAACGAGAAATCGAACAATATAATACAGGGCGGGATGAAAACACCCCTCCGATCTATATATCCGACCGCCGTTGGAAAAAAATAGTAGGTCTGCTCCGCACCTCGGCCTATCTGAACGAATCTCCGGGAATTCACTTCTCCGACTGCTTGCTGATGAGTGCCTGTCTGTGGGATGAAGTTTCGCAGCTCCCCATCATCGAAAACATAGTGGAACAGTCGATTGCACGGGGAATCAATACATATTTATTGGGAGAAAAACGACTGGAACAGAAACTGGATACGCTGAAAGAAAACATGAAGTCCGAACACAGCCTACGGGAACTTAGCGATCCGGGAATCCAGGTAGTAGATACCTTCTATCATCGCATAGAAGGTTACCACATTGCCGGAAATTTACTCATCTTTGCTTCGGACTACCAGTCTTTGAGGAAAGACAGTAACCGATTGTTTTATATTCAGCAGGATAAATTCCGTCCGGTCAACAAAATCCTGAAAGCTTATGATTTTGTAAAGAACAGAAATATCGCACAAAAGAATATTTATTCCCTCCGAAAAGGGAAACGATCCGTTTTCGTCAACAATCAAGAGTATCCACTACTATGTTATGATAATTGCGAACCTTTGCCAACACAGCAGGGCGACAGCACTCCGTTCGAATTTACATTGCAGGAAGTGATAGATTTACTTCACCAAATGGAGGTAGAATATAAAACAATCTCCGAGCGGGAAACAGCATATACAAAGGAACATCTTTTCTTAAGCTCATCGCAAAAAAGCAAGATTAAGCGAATCTTAGGGGAGACTGCACATATCATAGAGAATTACCGGAACGAACTTCGTATCATCGCTCATGCCCATGAACAAGAGAACAGAGAGTATTAGGCTCAAACACCTGCAAGACATTTATTACGAAAAATTGCAGGGAATAGCCTATGATGTGTATGACGAACAACTACACAATCTGATTATCCGCCCCGAAGAACTGGATGCGGACATTCACCTGTATTTTCGTCACACACAACCCTCCCTGCAAGATTTCTACTCCCGTTATGCATCGCAATGGGAATACTTTCATGAAATGAATGAAGCATCGGACGCAAAGTTTCTTCAATTCCTGAAAAACAGCGCATACCCCTTCTCCATGAAATATCACCTGGTAGACCTCAACGTAAAATACTACCTCCAACGTTTTGATGCAATCAGCCCGCGTTCCAAAGAATGGAAAGCGCTACGGACTCTCTTTTTCGACAAGTGGCATACGCTGCTCTCGAACAATGAGTTCAACTATCAGATGGAACATATCGAGCAACTCTGTGAGGATTTCTACCGTATTCAACTGGCATTAGCCAAAAATCTTCCGGTACGCGGTAGCTCACGCCTCGTCTGGCTACTTCGCAATCATAAACAGATAGCGGAACAGATTTTAGAATACGAAGAAACGATCAAACGAAATCCCGTTATCCGCGAACTGGTAGAAATCTTAGGCAAGAAACATCAAAGTAGCCGGAAACGTTTCAAAATGACCGCAGGTATTCACCGGGAACAAATTATATCTCATGCCACCCGAAGCGATATTGCAGGCATTTGTGAAGGAAACGATTTGAATAGTCTTCTCCCTCTGGAATATTGTTATCTGGCGGAAAAGAGCCTGCAACCCATATTTTTCGAGCGTTTCATAGAGAAGAGACTACAAGTCATCGATTATCAATCGCACGAGAAGCAAACCATCAATGATAAGAAAACAGTAGGAAATGAAGTTTCCGAAGAAGCTGAAGGCCCTTTCATCGTTTGCCTGGACACTTCCGGTTCTATGGCAGGCGAACGGGAAAGAATCGCGAAATCTACTCTACTTGCCATTGCCGAATTGACAGAAGTACAACATCGGAAATGTTACGTCATCCTTTTTTCCGATGATATCGAGTGTATTGAAATAACCGATTTAGGGAGTAGTTTCGATCGCCTTGTCGATTTTCTAAGCCAATCTTTTCATGGTGGCACAGATATGGAACCAGTCATCACACATGCTTTGCGAAAGATCAGCGAAGAAGGATATATGGAAGCAGACATCATCACCGTATCGGATTTTGAGATGCGTCCAGTCGATAAACCGCTATCCCAGTCCATAGAACATGCAAAAGCAAAACAGACAAAGATGTATGCCATTTCTTTAGGAGGCAAAAGTGCCGAGACCAGTTATCTGAAATTATGTGATAAATATTGGGAATATAGTGTTCAAAATGCTGAAAGTCTTAATAAAAATAGAATTGAAGAATCAAATATTTAATCAATGTTATAAAACATCTCTTTTTTCTTGTTTTATTTGCAAATTCGACAGAAGTCCGTATATTTGTACTGTGTTTTTCATAGTATTAGATTTAAGGTTAACAAAAGATTGGCTGTCTGGGATAGATAGCCTTTTTTTATGTCCTTTTCCAAGGTTAAATATACCGTCACTATCCCATCCGGATGTTTACCCTATCCCATGAAGATACCGTCACTATAATGAACAGATAGCGTCAATATGTTTCAAGTCGTCCGCCCATCGATAAAAATTAAAAGCTTTCGAAAAAAAAATCTTCCGTTTAACATTTGAAACATAGCAGGTTATCTCATTTCACAAAAAACAGGTAAAAAAAATCTTGCTAAAAGATTTGCGTAGTCCAAAAGTTCCCCCTATATTTGCACCGCATTTGAGAGAGAATGCGGGTTCAAGGAAGTTTGGGTGAGTGGCTGAAACCACCAGTTTGCTAAACTGACGTACTCGTAAGGGTACCGGGGGTTCGAATCCCCCAGCTTCCGCAAAATCTCAAAATAAAAAGAGCTAAGTTTTATAGACTTGGCTCTTTTTAAATCTATCAAACTCCGGTGGGTTCGTCTAACGGTTAGGACACATGCCTCTCACGCATGTAATACGAGTTCGATTCTCGTACCCACTACTATCTGATTATCAGCCTCTTACAAACAAGTAAGAGGCTTTTTTATTGCCTTATATCTATATCAAAGTATCGTTTTTAGGCGTTATAAACGGGTATTATTAAAGAAAATGATGCAAATTTTGCGCAAATTTTCATCTTGCTTTATTATCGTGCTATCCCGTTAACACACTATTTGCGTATATATACTAAAAATGATAATAATATGAATAAGAAAGTAATAGATTACATTAATTCATTGAAAATAATTCTCCAAAAACTTGTACAATAAGCAAACACATATTAATTTTATAAAGTCAAATAAGAGTTCTTAATTTTAATGTTTAACCAATGAAAGATGAAGAAAGAAAGAAAGGAATTAGAACAAGAATATGAGAATTTAAAACTTCTCGCTTCATTTCACGAAGCCTATGGGATTTCCCGAAAATAAAAAAGAAAGAGAAGCATTAATAAATGACATACTCGACCGAATGAATGAATGAAATTCGGTAAAAATTAAAAGAGTAATTAATCTCCCTCCCTTCGGCGAGGGATTAACTTTAAAAATATGATAGATATAAACGCCTGCTTACCTACACCCGAAATGAAAGCGGATTTTGAACGATTCAAAACCTTTTCTACCAAAGAAGAAAGAGATGCTTTCAAAAAAGAAATGCAAGCCAAATATAACGCGCTGCCAGAAGCCCAGAAAGAAGCCTATAAAAAAGCGTCTGAATCTGGACTAAAAGCAACCGTAGATGCTTGTAATGATTTTATAGAAAGAACAGAAGAAGCTATATTACGGGATAGACTCGGAGAATTGCCGGAAGCTATTTCGTTTAGCTATATCGCAAAGAAATATTTCGGTAAGTCAAGAAATTGACTATATCAAAGAATTAACGGCAATATCGTAAACGGAAAAAAGGCTCGCTTTACAGATAATGAACTTCAAACGTTTTTAAACGTTTTGAAGGACGTAAGCGAAATGATTCATCAAACATCGCTTAAACTCGGTTAAGATTCTTATTGACACCAGTCCCGCAAATTGAGTCATTGCGGAACTTTTTTTAGGAATGAAACAACAAAAGGTCTGGATTACTTAGCTTTTTCTAAAAGCTACTATCACGATAATACATTTAATATTAAAATTCTAGCGCAATCCCACCTAAAATAGAATATTTTGTAAAAGCCAAATTTATATTTACTTTTTTTATATTTATGACCGCTATCCCGCCAAAATCTAGCCCCGAAACACTTTTTTTCTCTGAAAACTTATTATGTACTATGCCGGAATCAGATATAGTATAATCACTTCCATCTGTAGTGCCATATGCTATTTTCGCATACCCTATAACTGGAATAAATCTTAAATTCTTCACAATAGGAATTTGATAGCCTATATGAACTACAGTAGTCATCTTATCAGACCACTTATCTACTCCCATATCATTTTCATGAGAAGAAGGCCATCCCATAACATCAGCATAAAAACCTTTTATAGCCAAACTTACTCCTACCGCACCATTTGATATACCTCTTCCATATCCCACATATCCTCCTATTATACCAATGCTCCATTCCTTGTTAACTTCTTTAAAAGGGAAAAAAACTTTTGCTAATAAATCATTCACTGAAAGAATTACGACTAGCAACAATAGAACTTTCTTCATAACTATGTATTTTGATTTGTGAATACTTCTACAAAGAAAGACACTTCTTTACACCAAATCAAACGTTTTACTGTTTTTTTTCAAGTTGAATAACGATCATCCGCAAATTACCAGCAATCAATTCGAGAATTCCTTATACTTGAATGAGTATAACATTCTCATTACTATTATCTATTATCTTATCTACAAATTCTTTTGCTAGTTTTGATATTTCAATTACCTTTAGCACAAAATATAAAAAAACAAGTAAACATGAAAAAGCAAACAAACTCTATTACCGCTTAATTCTTTTGGGGCAAATAGTAGCCAAAATCTAAAAAAGACTCTCCCATATCACATCTATTTAATAGTTTATTGATAGCCTTAAAAAGAAGTTCAGACAATAGTTAGAAATTAAACAATCACTAAAAACTAAATATCATGGAAACATTTATTATTTTAATCATTCTCATATTCGGAATCCTACAACTAATCCTATTTTTCAAAATCTGGGGCATGACAAACGACATTAGAGAAATCAAAGAAAGATACTTTTCTTCAACCACCTCCCCCAAAAAGAAAATGCCCACTCAACCAACAGAATTTAATATTGGCGAGCTTGTTGTAGAAATAAAAACAAATAAGCAAATGCGAATCAAAGAGATTACAGAGGATGGGAAATATAGTTGCTATACAGGTGGAGGTGCTTCACATGAAGGAGATTTTACCGCATCGGAAATAAAACGTTTTAATTCGTAATTCCATATTCAAATAATTTATTTGGATGGTGTATGAAAAGACCTTCCATGCACGTACGTATAATCTCGTACCCACTACCAAAGAAAAAGAGGAAATGTAGTTAAACTACATTTCCTCTTTTTCTTTATAGATCTCGAAGTAAGATTCCTTATCAATCCTCAACCGTACTCTATCCTCTCTTTTCTGCCCTGCCAGATTCACAAACAGATTGAAATACAGTTGGCTGAAAGAAAGGTTGGAACGATCATAAGTAATATCAAACGTCCAGGTTCTACGAAAAGAATCGAACGTAGCATACGATTGCTCACCCCCTTTACACATAAACACTTCCGGGAAAGACGTAGGAGGATAAGGCTGGAATAAACCCGCTAATTGAGCATAAATATAGTCAATCATCCATTCGTCTCCTGTTAAAGTCAATTCTCCCTTTAAACGGAGTTTGATGGCATAACTGGCAGTCACGTCGGACGAAGTATAAACAGGAACCTGGCTTTCTGCCGGATAGTTGCCGTCTTTATATCCAAGACTCATTGTTAGTTTGGATAGACCGACGCCATTAAAGCCACTCACCTCCTGATCTGCCAACCGGTTTTTCAGACTGACCATGAATGTCAGTTTACCGAGCGTCGGATCACCCGGATATTGTGCAAGCGTGTCCAGTACATAATCTTCGGTATTGTAACTACGGGCTATTAAATCACCCTTCCCAGCCTCCAAAGCCGGACCACCTCTTTCCACATCCACGTTGCCAACCGGATAATAAATAGCATCATTATCCCTTACGCAACCACTCAAACAGAACAGCAACACTGCCAAGCCTATTATCTTATTCATTATCATCTTACCTCTTGGTTTTGCGGACAAAGATACATCTTTTTTATACCACACTTGATTTATGTCAACCGTTTTTAGTATTTTTGCACACATCAAGACAGAAAAGACATGGATACATTATTAAGAGAGACTGTAAATGCTGTTGTAAATTCCCGCTTTCCGGAAATGAGTATAGAAGGAAGACGACAGATAGAAAGCATACTGATTCGTGAAGAATTTCCCAAAGGAGCAATAGCGCTGAATGAAGGAGAAGTAGCTCATGAAATCGTATTTGTCGGCAAAGGGATGCTTAGGCAGTACTATTACAAGAATGGGAAAGACGTGACCGAACATTTCTCATACGAAGGATGTATCGTGATGTGCATTGAGAGTTTTCTGAAACAAGTACCCACCCGGCTAATCGTGGAAACCCTCGAACCTTCCATTATCTACCTGTTCCCTCGCGACATGATACAAAAATTGGCAAAAGAGAACTGGGAAATCAATATGTTCTACCAAAAGATACTGGAATACTCCTTGATTGTATCACAGATTAAAGCAGACTCCTGGCGCTTTGAATCCGCCCGCGAACGCTATAACCTCCTGCTCGAAACACATCCGGAAATTATCAAACGTGCACCTCTGGCACACATCGCCTCTTATCTTTTGATGACACCGGAAACACTAAGCCGTGTGCGCTCCGGTGTTCTATGATTTTAGCGGCTTTTCCGGTATTCTTTAGGAGACATACCGGTGTAATGCTTGAAATATTTCCCGAAGAAAGACTGGTTGGCAAAATTCAGCCGATCGGCAATTTCCTGAATATTCATGCTTGAAGAATTCAGAAGTGCTTTTGCTTCCAGAATCACCAGTTCGTCTATCCACTCTCCCACCGTTTTTCCGCTGACCTCTTTTACTACTCCCGAAAGATGTTTAGGCGTCAGACACAACTGGTCAGCATAGAATTTCACGCTCCGTTCAGACTGGTAAGACTCCACTAAAGACTCATAAAAACGTTCGAAAATATATTCTTTCCGGCTTTTATTTTTCATGGTAGTAGCATTGGCTGGCGCATGATTGGTAAAGATATTACAAAGTTCAAAAAAGAACCCTTGCATCAAGCCCATTACCACTTCTTTACGATATAAAGCCTCCTTATTCTTCAACCGTTTTCTGATAAATGCATGATATTCCTTCACAGTCTCCTGCTCCTGCGGTGTAAGATTGAAACACGGGTAATCTTTCAGATAAAAGAATAAGGAAAGCACATTACTGATCTTAGGCAATGTCTCTAACAAGTTCTTCGACACAGCAAAGAATATTGCTTTAAAGTCGGAACTGAAACACCGCTGTTCGACAATCTGATTAGGCAGCGCGATCACCATTAATCCGGGGAACAGTTGAAACTCACGTAAACTAATATTAAAAGTACCAGTACCTTCCAGGCAAAGACCTACCGTCAACACCTCCAGTTTAGTCGGTCCATTATACAACGATATAACGCTCTCCGTATCGAAGAGCGCTATATCGTTATCAACAACATCAATGTTGTCAGAATCTATATGTTTAGAATGAACTACCGAAGAAATACCTACTTTGGGAACATTTTGAATATACATACTCTCTCTTTTTGCGACAAATATACCAGCATTTAATCAGATATACAAGTCGTTCAAGAGTATTATCAGACATAATGAACACTTTTAGTTACTTATTGAACAGACCGGAATAAATATTCAGAATCACGTTGGGCAGCCGGCACTGTCCATTTCTCCGGAACAAACTTCCACTGATTCAGGGCTTTGGGATCCATCGTACCTTTCTTTTCGATATAATTCATCAAATAGAAACGAAGATCTTTATCCGTAGAGAAAATTATACGGCCCTTCAAATCCTCCTGCGGAATACCCGATCCTTTCGTCAACAGTTCTCCACCACCATTACCACGATAAGAATTTAAGGCCACTTTATATATCTTATCCATACGGAAAGGAGAACCGTCCGCCATGCTCGTAATCGTAATCTTTTCTCCCTTCGGTTTTGTCACGTCCACCGTATAAATAATGCCGGAAGCCGAGTCGAAATTAAAACTGAAGTTCTGGAAAGAAGCCCTGTCTTCCGCACCTTCCCGAGGTTTCTTCTTGAACCAGAGCAGATGATCTTCCGGTGACTTCATCCGGTTCGTCCACATATAATAAGACATCTCCAGAAAATCCTTAATCTCCTTTCCGGACAGAGTCATCACATACAGCATATTCTCATACTTATACAAGTTGAACATATCACTGACAAACACATCCCCCTTCTTTATCTCCGCATCAAACGAAAGCGGAGCGGCAAAAGAGATGTCAGCTCCGGTTATATCGAGCTGTAAAGTATGTATCAAATCAATAAAAGCAGAAGGACCGAAGAAAGCAGGATGAGTAGAGATACTCTCGGTAAAAGTGCCGATCTTCTTGGATACAAACTTCTGCACCGTCTCATATTGCGGAGCAAAACGCTTCATGAAATCCTCGCTGATTCCGTAAGCTTCCGTTTCTGTCAACTCCCCTTTGATGTCCTTACTCTGCACCTTTCCATCTTTCAGTTTCAAGGTCACATCGACATTAGACAATACAATTCCATTGCTGGCCGGATCAATAATCAACACCGAATCTCCGGCTACATTCATCACCTTCTTACATTCGCGGGCATGATCGTGTCCCATCAATACGATATCGAATCCCGGCACATTCTTCGCTACGTTGAGAGAAGCGTTCTCGTTGTACTTGCCCGACATTTTGAAAGCCTCCTGTCCGGCATGGAACAAGCCGATCACCAAATCCGGATTCTCTTTTTCACGGATAATCTTCATCCATTTGCGTGCCGTCTCTTCCATATCATCGAAACGCAAGCCTTTCCACAGATTTTCAGAAAGCCATGCAGGGATGGCAGGAGTAATCATACCCAATACCACAATCTTCACGCCATCACGTTCCAACACCTTATAAGAAGCCAGATGGGGCTTTCCCGTAGACATATCAATGATGTTGGCACCCAACACAGGGAAGTCACAAGTGGCTATCCAACGGTCGAACACAGCACGCCCCGTTTCCACATCATGGTTCCCCATATTACCGGCATCATATTTCATGAAATTCATCATTTCCGAACAAAGATGAGGAGACACCGTATCTATATAATTATAGTAATAGGCAGTAGGCTGTCCCTGCAAAATATCACCATTATCCAGCAATATCAAATTCTCTTTATACTGTTCACGCTCTTTCTGCACGAAAGAATAAATACGCGCCAGACTACCCTTCCACTCGTGGCGGGTTATAAAATTGTAAGGATAATAATTACCATGTACGTCACTCGTTTCCACAATCTTCAGCTTCACCACCTTTTCCTGCGCCGCAACAGACAGTATGAGACAGAAAAGCAAGCCATAAATAAATCCTATTCGTTTCATTCTTTTTCTATATTTAGCGGATGCGAAAATACGAACCGTGCCCCACCGGTATAGTCAGGATCGATCCATATACTTCCTTTCCATTTATGCACAATCAATTTACAGATAGACAATCCCAATCCGGTTCCCTGGGCGTACTCATTCAGCTTTTCAAAACGCTCGAACACAAGTCCCTGTTTTTCTTTCGGGATACCGCATCCGGTATCCGTTACCGAGAAAATAGCCATTTGCTTTTCCTCATTCACAGAAAAGTCCAAGGTAATCTTCCCGCGTTTCGTAAATTTGTCGGCGTTGGACAGCAGATTAATGATTACCTGTTGCATACGCTGCACATCCGTCACCATCCGGAAAGTCTCAAAAGAAGTGGAAAACAAGAACTGATTGTCCGACGACTGTCGTGAAAAACTAACAGAAGCAACCACCTGACTACACAACTGCACCACATCACATTCCTCCCACGTCAAAGTCACCCGGTTCGCCTCCAGACGTGAAAGGTCGAGAATATCATTAATCAGACGAAGCAACAAATCCGAATTGGTTTTGATAATCTTATAATAAGACTGCTGTTCATCCTCCGTGCTACCGCCCATTGCCAGTACATCCGAAAAGCCGACAATCGAGTTCAACGGCGTCCGTATCTCATGACTCATATTGGCAAGGAAAGCACTCTTCAGACGATTAGACTCTTCCGCCCTGTCTTTCGCTACACGCAAATCCTTCTCCGATTTCAAAAGCTCATCTTTCAAACGTTTCGTACGGAAATAATAGAAAAGAGAGATACATAAGCCAAGTACCAGAATCACGAACAAAGCACAAGCAGACCATATCTGATAAGTATATTGCTGATAGAACGAAACCGGTTGGTTGACAAGCTGCACTTTAAAAGGCAACACGCTTGGGTGCAGCCCCCACTCTTTCACCTTCCGGCTATCCAATACCGCTTTAGAGCCAATGATCGAAAGATGCTTCCCCGTATCCTCCGGGTGCTGATCCATCCGTATGGACTCCATAGCCATTTCTCCTCCCACTTTCCGATAATCGGGCAGCGCTCCTCCTATCGCCCAATATCCAAGGCTCACCGATGAAGGAGTAAAAGCCGGGATGGTAGGAGTAGCCTCCATCATGGCATACGTCGCATTCCGCATGAAATACCCCTCGTTCATATCCACACGCCACGTTCCCACCAGAATAACCGTATTTTCGGGCAGCTGTCTCAATTCCTCAACGATGGTATAAATAGAATGTCTCCGACCGTCCATCAAAATCAAATCCAGATCGGGGAACTTCTTCATTTCTTTTCGTACCAACGCTTGCATAGTCACTCCGCCATAAGTATTGTCCGAGATAAAGGCAATGTGTTTCGTTTTCGGATAGAAAGCTTGAATCATGGAGATATTACCTTCTATATTATATTGATTGATAAATCCCGATTCCAGTTCGGGAATATCCAGATGATCTTCAAAGATATCGACAGATTCGGGCATCCAGCAATCAAGATTTTCCACCGTATCTTTTGGCAATATCACCACATTACTACTGGCCAGACTGCACATCACCGGCACTTTCACCTGCATTTCATCCCTCTGCGACAAATAGGCAGCCCACGCTTCCTGTCCTAATAAAATAATTTGTGCCGGATGCTTTTCTCCCTGATATTTAGCCAGAATCTGCGTCATCATCGCGCTCCATAACGGAGCCTCCGAGAAACTTTTACAGTTCATGTTTTCGATGACAATGTCGCGCTGTCCTCCCAACTTACTATATTCATCCATATAATCGGAAATAGTGACCGAAGTTTGGTGTGCTGCCGGATTATAAGAGCAAATAATCAGAATAGGTTTCTTATCTTTAGAGACAGCCAATACTTCCGTTGACTGCAGAAGCCAAAGGAAACAGATAAAAAGATATCCAAGACGTCCCAGCATAATTATGCAGTTTTGATGTGTTAATTCATTAATTGAGTTGCAAATATAGTAAAACTTGTCGGGTTTAGCAGATTTATATGTATTTTTGTCGCTCATTTACTCTCAAAAAATACAAATTATGGAATTATTTCACAAGATGATTTCCGGTTTTCTGGGTATACCGGAAAGACAAATAAGTAGTACGCTCCATCTTTTGGGTGAAGGTGCTACGATTCCCTTCATCAGTCGTTACCGTAAAGAAGCCACCGGCGGACTGGATGAAGTGCAGATAGAGCAAATAAAAGAGCAACACGATAAGTTGTGCGACATAGCCAAACGGAAAGAAACGATTCTCGGCACCATCAACGAGCAGGGAAAACTGACTGCCGAACTGGAGAAACGTATCAACGACACCTGGAATCCGACGGAACTGGAAGACATTTATCTTCCTTATAAACCCAAGCGGAAGACACGTGCTGAAGTAGCCCGCCAGAAAGGGTTGGAACCGCTTGCCACCATCCTGATGTTGCAAAGGGAAAACAATCTTAGTACCAAGGCTGCCTCCTTCGTGAAAGGAGACGTGAAAGATGTGGGAGATGCCCTGAAAGGCGCCCGTGACATCATTGCAGAGCAAGTGAACGAGGACGAACGTGCCCGCAACGCGGTACGTAATCAGTTCAGCCGCCAGGCAGAGATTAGTGCCAAAGTAGTGAAAGGAAAAGAGGAAGAAGCGGCAAAATACCGGGATTATTTCGATTTCTCCGAAGCACTGAAACGTTGCACGTCCCACCGCCTGTTGGCCATCCGCCGGGCAGAGTCGGAAGGCCTGCTAAAAGTATCCATCAATCCCGACGACGAGGCCTGCATCGAACGTTTGGAACGCCAATTCGTACGTGGCAACAACGAATGTAGCCGGCAAGTGGGCGAAGCCACAACGGATGCTTACAAACGGCTGCTCAAGCCTTCCATCGAAACAGAATTTGCCGCCCAATCCAAAGAGAAAGCCGACGATGAAGCAATTCGCGTATTCACCGAAAACCTCCGCCAACTTCTTCTCGCTCCGCCATTGGGACAAAAACGGGTGCTCGCCATCGACCCCGGATTCCGTACCGGATGTAAGGTTGTTTGTCTCGACGCACAAGGCAATCTGTTGCATAATGAGAATATCTATCCGCATCCTCCGATCAACAAGACCGGCGAGGCTGCTTCGAAACTTCGCAAGATGATTGAGGCCTATCAGATAGAAGTCATTTCCATCGGCAACGGAACGGCAAGCCGTGAGACAGAAGATTTCATCAACAGCCAAAGCTTCGACCGTCAGATACCCGTGTTTGTAGTCAGTGAGCAGGGAGCTTCCATTTATTCGGCTTCGAAGATTGCCCGCGACGAGTTTCCCGATTATGACGTAACGGTGCGTGGAGCAGTCTCCATCGGCCGCCGCCTGATGGACCCGTTGGCAGAATTGGTGAAGATAGATCCTAAATCCATCGGTGTAGGTCAATACCAGCACGATGTAGACCAGACAAAGCTGAAAAAAGCGCTCGATCAGACAGTAGAGAATTGCGTGAACCTGGTCGGTGTAAACCTGAATACGGCAAGCAGCCATCTATTGACATCTATCTCCGGACTGGGACCGCAACTGGCTCAAAACATTGTCAACTACCGGGCGGAAAATGGAGCTTTCAGTTCGCGGAAAGAGTTGATGAAAGTTCCTCGCATGGGTGCCAAGGCTTTCGAACAGTGTGCCGGATTCCTCCGCATCCCCGGAGCCAAGAATCCGCTGGACAACACCGCCGTGCATCCGGAAAGCTACCACATCGTAGAGCAAATGGCCAAAGACCTGAAATGTACCATCGACGAACTGATAGCCGACAAGGAACTCCGCCGGAAGATTAACATCTCCGCCTACATCACCCCTACCGTCGGTCTGCCCACCTTACAGGACATTCTGCAGGAACTCGACAAGCCGGGACGTGACCCGCGTAAGGCTATCAAAGTCTTCGAATTCGACAAGAACGTGCGCACCATAGCCGATTTGCGCGAAGGAATGATTCTTCCGGGCATCGTAGGCAACATCACCAATTTCGGGGCGTTTGTCGATATAGGTATTAAGGAGAACGGACTGGTGCACCTCTCACAATTAGCGGAACGGTTCATTTCCGATCCAACGGAAGTGGTATCCATCCATCAACACGTCATGGTCAGAGTGATGAATGTAGATTATGACCGGAAACGGATTCAGCTTAGTATGATCGGGGTACAGCAAGACTGATTGCTTCCCTTTTTTCTCCCCACCACACGATCAGAATCGTAAAAACAATCATAAGTACTGTGCAAATGAGCGAGCCTTCAAAACCGAAGGCTCCGCCATTCAGTACGTTTTCTTCGGGCATACGCAAAGTCAGCATGCTCGTCGTGAAATTATTTCCGCTCACCTGATAACCTAGAATCGGACCTTGAATCCAATTCCAGAAAAGATGAAGAGAGATAGGGAAACACAGATTCCGGGTATAAAGATAGGAAGCACCCAGTAACATACCGGCAAGTAAGAGATTAAGCATCGGTAGGAAAGCTATTTCCGGATTAAAGATATGCATAAACGCGAATAATGCCGATGAGATGAAGAGCGCCAGGAATTTATTCATATTGGTATGAAGCAGACGTCCGAGGATATAGCCGCGCATCAGAATTTCTTCAAACAACGCCACTAACAGGAAAAACACCCACGACCCCAATAAATCCAACGGCTTAAACTGAAAACCGGTGACTTCTATTTCTCCCAAAACAACAGAGATTCCGAAACCCAGCAAATAGAGCAAGATTGCCATCAGAAGCCCATACCACAGTCCACTGGCATGTCCTTTTAAAGAAAGTCCCAAATCAGAAAACGGACGACGTTCGAGACGAAGCAAAATTACGGCAGCAGTAAGAACAGCCAAAAGCATACTGGCCTCCACGAAAATATACCCTACTACTCCCGGATGACGAGCCTCCACTCCAAGAACCAACGACAAGCCTCCGCTGACCAGTGTCCCATACAATCCAATAAATATGAAAAGTACCACAATAAACAGCGGGATACATGCCCACACAGGAAGTCTTTTGGGTTCTTTCTTCCCATCTATGTTGTCTGCCTCCATTTTTACAATTTGTTAATCCGGCTACAAAATTAGATATAAAACATAAAAAAACATCATGTATTCTCTATTTTTCCTATATTTGTCAGAACAAATCTACAAAATTATGAAAATTAAACTACTATTGATAAGTTTCTTACTGGCCGCTAATGCATTAGGAGCCGCCGCCCAAGTGAGTAAGACGTATTATGTGAGTAAGCCCGGTACGCTGATTTCCATGATGACTGAAGAGGAAGCCAACAGTGTCACCCACCTCACACTGACCGGAAAACTGAACGCAGAGGACTTCCGGCATCTCCGTGACGAATTTGCCAATCTGAAAGTATTGGATATTTCGAACGCAGAAATCAAGATGTACAGCGGAAAAGCCGGTACTTATCCCAATGGAAAATTCTACATTTATATGCCGAACTTCATCCCTGCCTATGCTTTCTCGAATGTGGTAGGCGGAGTGACCAAAGGTAAAGCCACACTGGAAAAAGTGATCCTCTCCGAGAAAACGAAGAATATCGAAGATGCTGCTTTCAAAGGCTGTGAGAATCTGAAAATCTGTCAGATCCGGAAAAAGACAGCTCCCAACCTGCTGCCGGAAGCATTGGCAGACAGCGTTACCGCCATCTTCGTCCCTCTGGGCAGCAGCGACGCTTACCGCTACAAAGACAGATGGCAGAATTTTGCTTTCATCGAAGGTGAACCGGTAGAGACTACCCTGCAAGTGGGTGCAATGGGTAAACTGGAAGAAGAGATCCTGAAAGCCGGACTGCAACCCAGAGACATCAACTTCCTGACCGTTGAAGGGAAACTGGATAACGCAGACTTCAAACTTATCCGCGATTATATGCCGAATCTCGTATCGGTTGATATTTCCAAGACAAATGCAACGGCTATCCCCGACTTCACTTTCTCGCAGAAGAAGTATCTGCTGAATATGAAATTACCTCATAACCTGAAGTCAATCGGACAGCGTGTATTTAGTAATTGCGGTCGTCTGTGCGGCACGCTGGAATTACCGGCCAGTGTAACGGCTATCGAATTCGGTGCTTTTATGGGATGCGATAATCTTCGCTATGTATTGGCTACGGGAGATAAGATTACAACGCTGGGAGATAACTTGTTCGGGGAGGGAGTTCCGAGTAAGTTGGTTTATAAGAAATAAAAGAATTGAGGGCTGTCTAAAACTTCAACTTACTAAAAACAGCCCTTTTCTTATTTAAAAGAAACATGCTTTTGGCCAATTTTAAGCAGAATGAATATATTCATGATTATTTCACATATAGATTGTTTCCTCTTCCTAAAGCATAGCTTTTGCCCACCTAAAGCTAAGCTTTCCGTTCTCTAAAGCTATACTTTTTACTTATACTAAAAGAAGTTTCACACTTCTCCTACAAAAAACTCATTTCTCTATTCTCCTTCACCTTTCTTCTGAACTCCTGATAAATAAGCTCTCTACGGGTGAAGGTAGAGTTTTTCATCATTACATTCATCGTATTGCATATGTAAGCGTCTCCGCGATTCTATATAGTGTATTAAAATAAAAAGGCTAATGATCCC
>OAUA01000047.1_pt1 | contig 115875 bp, 120 predicted proteins | sample 1495081 | NCBI WGS metagenome assembly OAUA01 (sample SAMEA2579993, study PRJEB22360) | human gut metagenome | biome: human gut; feature: human-associated habitat; material: faeces | place: Denmark | collected 2008/2010
AAGGAGCCGATGGGGGCGGCATCCTTCTCGCCGACGGTCACACCGTCGATGTTGAACAGGCCGAGCTTTTTCAGGTTGGGGCAGTTGAAATTGGGGTGGCTGGCGATGGCGCCGAGGGTGTTGGTCCCCTCATCGCCAAAGGCTTCGGCATCCGGCTCTGCGCCGATGCCGAAGCTGTCCAGAACAATCAGAAAAACGCGCTTTTCCATTTTTACCTCCTGAAGTAGTTTAATGGGCACATCTGATTCAAAGCAAACGAATAACAAAAAACATTATAATAAAAAAATTGTATAAAATGCACAATGAATTTTGACGTTGAACATAGTATACTCCAAAATGGTATTTTGGTCTAGTGCTTAATACCAATTTTACAAAAAATATACCGGAACATGGTTTTCAGGGAAAAGGTGTAAAGCTATAATGAAAACCGTGGAGCGGGTGAAATGTGAAAGGAGCGCTTCACAAAGTGAAAATCGAACATATCCGAGTCAGACACGCAATCGACTATTCACCGCATCATCATGCCTACATTAATCCTTATAATGGCTGTCCGATGGATTGCCCATTCTGCTACTGGCTGGATGACCCGGAGTGGGAAGGGCGGCTACAAGTTAGGGACAATATAGTTGAAATGCTGCGGCAGGAGCTGGTGCAGTGGGATGCAAAAGAACGCATTTATGTCGGAAGTATCTGCGATCCATTCTGTGACGAGGAAATCCACGCCGGCCTGACGCGGCAGTGTCTTGAGTTGCTGAAAGAGCACAAGATGCCGGTTCTGCTGACGACCTCCGCCACAAATCGGGTCATCCGGGACTATCTTTCGCTTTTGATTGAAATGCGAGAGCAGTTGACTATTGTGGTGGAGCTGGCACGGCCTCCGTTTATGAAAGCGATGAAAAGTGGAGAGCATCATCCGGGCATCGAAAACGCAAACCTGCTCCATCAGAATGGCATCTGTACTTGGACGACCTACGCGCCTATTATTCCGGGTGTAAGCGACTTGGAAGGTGTTCTGAATGTACTGGACGAGGAGATCCCGGTTTATGTGGAAGAACTTTTATGTAAAGAGGGGACGACGCAGGCTGAGCGGGTGAAAAAGTGGGTTAAACAGGACTATCCAGAAGCATATGTAACAGTCAGGGAGATGATAGAAACACAAGACTGTACTGATTATAACGGTCTGATGAAAAAATATGAGCGGAACGAAAGGATTTTACACTTTCCGTTTCGCATATAAAACAAGCCGTAATGGTAATACTTTATGGCGATATTGTATATTTCGCACAAAAACGATGGCACTTTATGGGCAATAGGATGAAAAAATCAAATTTGCTTGAAAAAACACGAAAACAGGCGTAATATACAAAGCATAAAAGGTATGCTTATTAATACCAGTTTACCGGATGAGAAGAGAGTCACACGTGATAACAAAAAATAGGAGGATACTATGAAAAAGATTTCTCGCCGCAATTTTCTGAAGGTGACTGCTGCGGGTGCAGTGGGTGCTGCTGCACTGAGCCTGACTGGCTGCGGCGGCTCCAAAGATAACGGAACAACTGCTGGTTCCACTGCTGCCTCTGGTGCCGAGAGCAAGGGCTACAATTTGGCGGCTGTTGACTCCAGTAAAAACACCGAAGTCGTTCTGTGGCACAACCGTGGCGGCAAGGCCGGCGAGCTGCTGGAGCAGACCATGATTCCCAAGTTCAACGAGACTGTGGGTAAGGAAATGGGCATCACCGTTACACCTGTTTACCAGAGCTCTTCCGATTTGATCAGCAAGGTTAAGGCTCTGATTCTGGCAAAGGACGTGGACAACCTGCCCGATATGGTTCAGGTGTTCGCAGGCGATGCCGAGTACATGAGCACTGTGCCGTATGTCGTGCCTGCACAGAGCCTTATTGAGGCGGATGAAAGCTTCGATGGCAGTGAGCTGCTGCCCCAGCTGGTAAACACCTATACTCTGGCCGATACCCTGTGGAGCCTGCCTTTCCACGCTTCCACGATGGTTATGTACTACAATAAGACCGCCTATGCAGCAGCCGGCCTTGACCCGGAGACTCCTCCCACCACGCTGGCAGAGTTTGCGGATATGGCTGCAAAACTCAAGAGCAACGGCCAGTATGCCATTACCTTTGGCATCCAGAACACCTACCTGAACCACTTCATCGGCGGTCAGGGCGAGTACTCTTTCATCGGTGATCACGAGAATGGCCGCGCAGGCCGTATGACCAAGGTTGTCTTTGATGAAGAAGGTACCATGAAGAACTTCCTGACCGAGTGGTCGAAGGTTCTGGCCACCGGCGCAGTCCAGACCACGGATGAAGGTACACAGGCTCGTGATGAGTTCATGGCAGGTACCAGTGCTACCCTCTTTACCAGCAACAATGTGCTGGAGAGCATGATCAGCACCTTTGCAGAGCAGGGCTGGGAACTTGGTGTTGCCGACCTGCCCAAGGTGCAGGCATCCGATAAGGGCGGTGTTTGCCCGGGTGGTTCTTCTATCTACGCACTGGATCGCGGCGATGCACAGAAGGTCGCAAAGAGCTGGGAATTCATGAAGCAGTGGGTTTCGGCTGACTACCAGACCGAGTGGGCGCTTGGTACCGGTTGCATCCCTGTCAACCAGAAATCTATGGACACCGACGACATGAAGGCTTATGTCGAGAGCCGTCCCGAGTTCGATGTGGCATTCAGCGCCATGATGAACTCCAACCCGAAAGTTCAGGAGCATCTGGCTCCCACTCAGCAGGCATTCACCACCACCTTCAAGGAGGTAGGCGCACAGTTTGCGGCTGGCTCTCTGTCCATCGATGACTGCGTGGCTGAAATGGCGAAGCAGTGCAACGAGGCGCTGGATGAGTACAACCGTGCAAACCCCGTCTAAATCATCATAAACCCTGAAAATTAGTTAGAATTTGGGCAGTCGGCAGTTCTATGGCTCTAGGGTAGAGTTGTTGACTGTCCTTTTTCTCTAGTTTTATCAGAGAAAGGTCAAAAAATGGCTATTAAATTAGTGGTCAGTGACATTGACGGGACGCTGATCGATGGCACGGAGGCAATCGCACCGGAGCTGATCGAGGCAGCTCAGAAGTGCAAAGAGCATGGCGTGGTGTTTTCATTTGCCACAGGTCGAACCAAAGAGCTGGTAGCTCGTTTGGTAAAGACTGTGGGCATTACTTCCCCGTATGTCATCTCCAATGGTGCTTGCATTTTTCAGGAAGAAAAGTGCCTTGTCTCACACAATTTCTCAGTAGAACCGATTTTATCAATCATTCGCAGAGCAGACGCCGAAGGTCTGACTGTCACCCTCTCCGACGAGCGGACGGAACGCGCACTGCGGCTGACAGATTATGTTAAGGAGCACCAAAAGTTCGGCGACCGTTTTCAAAACTTCATCGACCTGGACAAGCACGACTGGAAAAATGCACGTTTCGTGAAGGTCATGTTCATGGATGAGCATCATACCGGTAAAATTAAAGCGTTCCGGGAAGAACTGAAACGGGATTTCGGCCAGCAGTACTGGATAACGACTTATGCGGATGCAGCGGTCGAGCTTGGCCCCTGCGGCTGCAATAAAATGACCGGCGTCAAGGAATTGATGGAGCTTCTGGATATCCGACAGGATGAAGTAATGGCCTGTGGAGATTTTGAAAACGACATGGAAATGGTCGAGTATGCAGGAGTGGGTGTTGCGGTAGATAACGCTTGTGACAGTCTGAAAGCAAAAGCCGACTATGTGGCCTCCAAGCCCTACGCTTACGGTGTGGTGGAGGCTATCGAAAAATATTGTTTTGGAGGTGTATGAGTAATGAAAGACGGCGGCTCCAAAGTATTCCCGGCAAAGAAGCAGCGACGTGAAAATAAACTTACACCCTATCTGTTTTTGCTGCCGACCATCTTGCTGATGGGAACTTTTATCTACTATCCGTTCGTTAAGACCATCGGCACGAGCTTCTTTCTGACCAACGCTACCGGCAAGGCGGTGGAATTTATCGGTCTGGAAAATTATCAGAAGGTATTCAGCGACAGCCTGTTTATCCAGTCCATCAAGAATACATTTATCTACGCGCTGATTCAGGTGCCTGTGACCATCGTTCTGGCTTTCCTGATGGCAATGGCTGCAAACAAGAAGCGGAAAGCCTCATGGCTCTATGAGCTGACATTTGCTTTCCCGATGGCAGTTTCTATGTCGGTGGCGGCTCTAATCTTCAAGCTGATGCTCAACCCGCAAATCGGCATCGTCAACCACATCTTTGGGCTAGATGTACAGTGGTTCAACGGTGAAAAGACCGCACTGCTTTCTGTGATCATTCTGGGCGTCTGGCTGGGTCTTGGTATGGATTTTCTGTATCTGCTTTCGGCTGTGCGCAGTGTGCCGGATGACCTCATCGAGGCGGCTCGCATCGACGGTTGCCCCAACTGGAAGCTGATGTTCAAGATCTATCTACCGATCATGTCGCCTACGGTATTCTACCTCATCTGCACCAATCTCGCCACGGCTATGATGATGTCTGGCCCGGTCATGGTGCTGACAAAGGGTGGCCCTAACAACTCGACCTCCACCATTATCTATTATATGTACCGCAAGGCTTTTGAAATCTACAATTACGGCCAGTCTTATGCCGCCGCTGTTGTCGGATTTGTGATTGCCTTCGTCATCATCCTCATCAGCTTCAAGTTTGAGAAGAAGGGAGTGACTTACGACTAATGAACGTGACTGAGAAAAAGAAAGACCAAATCACGAGTGCGCTGATTCAGGTCGTATGTGTGATTTTGGGTCTCATTATCATGGCTCCGGTGCTCTACTGCATCGCAGCAGCATTTATGAAGCCGACTGAGATTCTGTCCTCGAATCCCTCTCTTTTCCCGAGCGGATTTTATCTGGATAACTTTATTCAGGCGTTGAAGATGACCCAGATCCCGCGCTTTCTGGTTAACTCCCTGTTTGTCTCTTTGGTATGCAGCGTCATGCGTATGATGGTTGCCTCAATGGCCGCATATGCGTTTGCATTCTTTGAATTCAAGGGTAAGAACATTCTGTTCTATCTGGTGCTGGGAACCATGCTTATCCCCGGTGATGCAACCATCGTCACCAACTATATGACTGTTTCCGGCATGGGTCTTGTCAATAATTATCTGGGCATTATGATTCTCTACTTCGTCTCTGCAGCAAATATCTTCCTGATGCGTCAGAACTTCAAGACCATCCCCAAAGAGCTGAAAGAAGCAGCCGACATTGACGGCTGCAGTGCATTCGGGTTCTACTGGCGCATTCTGCTGCCTATTGCAAAGCCCGTGATGACCACCGTGTTCATCTCTTCCTTCGTCAGCACTTGGAATATGTACCTCTGGCCTATGATCATCACCACGCGCAATGAGATGCGTACGGTTCAGGTCGGTATCACCATGCTGAACTTCTCGGAAGAAGCCGCTTATGGTGCCACGATGGCAGGCGCGGTTATCGTCCTGATTCCGTCTATCATCATCTTTATCATCTCGCAGAAACAAATCGTCAAGGGTATGACTGCAGGCGCAGTCAAGGGCTGATTTCAGTAGGAGGTTTTATATGAGACTGGGTACATCTACCACGATGGGATTCAATCGCCCGCATGGAGTCAAAGCTGACATTCCCGATGTTGTCCGCATTCTGGCAGAAGCCGGATTCAAGGTGCAGGATATGAATTTTCACGACTGCTCTAACTTTCCGACGCCATTGCTGACCGATAAGTGGGAAAGTTGGGTGGACGACATTGGTAACACTGCCGCAAAATATGGCGTGGAGTTTTCCCAGTCGCATCTGCACTTCTACGAGCATATGACAGCTGATGCCGAAACGGCTCAGTGGAAAGAGACGATTATCGAGCGGTGTATGCGCGGATCGGCTGCACTGGGCGTCAAGTGGGCTGTTACTCATGCAGCGACGGCTCCCGGGCCTCAGATGCGGGGCGACTCGCTGAAAGGTAATGTGGCATATTTCCAGAAGAAACTGGAATTTGCTGACAAACTGGGCATTGGTATCGCCATCGAAAACCTCTGGGACTGGAACATCGCACCCCGTAAGCGTTACACCAGCCAGCCGGATGAACTGGTAGAGCTGGTTGATACGCTGAATGTTCCGAACGTGGGCATCGCATGGGATTTTGAGCACGCATCCATTATGCAGCAGGATCAGGTGTCTGCACTGCAGTATATTGGCAAGCGGCTCAAGGCTACCCATGTCTCCGACCAGTACGGTATCAAGGCTGACCATCAGATTCCGTACTTCGGCGAGACGGATTGGGAAAGCTTCATGTGGGTGCTCTCGGAAATCGGTTATGAAGGTGACTTTGTCTACGAGACGCATCGTTACACGCAAAATATGCCGGATGATTTGATGCCTGCTGCGCTGCGCTTCAGCGTAGAGGTGGGCAATTACGTCATGGCATTGGCAAATCATAAGAAATGAGGAGAGCAATTATTATGGAACAGAAATTCGATAATGCAATGAGACGTCAGGTATACAGCATCCCTGAACTCATCACCCAGCAATACGACCTGATGGAGCCTCGCATCCGTGAGGCGCTGTCTTTTCAGGAAATCTTCTCTCTCCAGCATATCATCATCACTGGATGCGGCGACTCGATGGCTGCGGCAATGGCCGTCAAGCAGGCATTTGAGCAGCTGACCAAGATGCCTATTGAGGTGCTGCCCGCCATCGACGTGGCACGTTTCTACCCGGCAAAGCGCTGCGGCGGTGCTCCCAATGACCCTCTGGTCATCACTGTCAGCAACTCCGGCAAGGTGTCTCGCGTCAAAGAGGCCATTATGCGGATGAATGAGCTTGGCGCGCTGACGCTGGGTATCACCTCTGGTAAGACCACCCCGCTGGGTGAGGTCTGCCAGAAAGTCATCGACAGTAGCATCCCCAAATTTGAGAGCGCTCCCGGCGTACGCGGCTTCCTGGCATCTTTCGAGGCACTGCTGCTACTGGCTATCCGCATTGGCGAAGTCAAAGGCCGCTACACGATGGATCAGGCAAAGGCATACCGCATGGACGTCAAGCACAGTGCTGAAAAGCTGGCTACTGCGCTGCCTGCCATTGATGAAAAGGTCTACAGCATTGCAGAGCAGTGGAAGGATTTCCCCGGCTTCGATTTCGTGGGTGCCGGCACGGACTATGCTTCTGCTTGGTACTCTCACGCTAAGATGATTGAGGCGGCAGGCCGCTATTCCATGCACGTCAACACCGAAGAGTGGCTACATCTGAACTTCTTCGTTGCCAACAGTGAGCATACCGGTACGGTAGCCTTTATCGATGATGCCAATGCTTCGATGGGTCGCATGAAAGAAGCACTGCACTATATGCAGGTGATGGAGCGCCCGCTGATGGTGGTGAGCGATGCCGACGATTTGGATGTGCCGGAAGCGTCTCTCGTCAAAATCCCCAAGACCGAGTACGAAGTCACCTCTCCCATCATGAGCTTCATCCCGGGCGCTCTGCTGGCAGGTTACGTCAGCAGTATGTCCGGTGAGCCGTACAGCCGTGGCTTCCGCACCCACTGGCAGTTTGCCGAGGATGCTTCTGCAATCCATAAGAGCAACATCGAAATCGTAAAGTGAGGGAATCATCATGAACATCAAGCTGAAAAAATTCAACATTGAGACGAAATTCAACGATGTTGTCAAACTGACCGATGACATCAAGGCTTTCGTGGAGAGCACGGGCGTGAAGGAAGGTCAGTGCATCATCTTCAACCCGCATACGACTGCAGGTCTGACCATCACTTCGTTCTGGGACCCCAACGGCTTTGAGGATATTCAGAACGAGGTCTGCCGCCTTATCCCTACCCGCATCGATTTCAAACATCAGCATGACACCCCCACCGACGCAGCCGGCCATGTGAAGTCCACCCTCATTGGTGTGGACCTGCCGCTCATCATCCATGATGGCAAGCTGCTGCTGGGCAGCTCGCAGGGTATCTACTTTCTCGAATTCGACGGCCCCCGCAAGCGCTCGTTCTATGTGCAGGTCATGGGCGAATAAGCCAAAAAGTCAATTTCTTTGTTGTGCATATTATTGGTGGAAATTTAAGGAGTGATATGATATAATCAACTGATAGAACAGAGGAAAGACGGTTGATTGTAACATGAGCAATTTGCGTGCCATTGCGAAAGACTCGCCGATTCCCGTATTTTATCAAATCTATGTTGATATCAAAAAGAGGATTTTGGCGCATACGATTCAGGATGAGGAGCAGAAACTACCCTCGGAACGCGATCTTGCAGAGGAATACGGGGTAAGCCGCGTGACCATGCGGCAGTCTTTGGCGGAACTTGAAAAAGACGGCATCATCATTCGAGAAAGAGGACGCGGCTCCTTTGTGAATGAGACTCCCCGTCCCATTCTGCAGCAGCTGAAGCTGCCCTCAGATAAGATCATGCAGTCCGCCCGGAGTTTTGTGGACCCACACCCGGAGATCGTGCAGCTGACGAGATTTGAACAGACGGATCCGGAAATCGGTGAGAACCTGAATTATGATGGCCCGATTTTCTACATCAAACGAATTTTCCGGGTCAATGGTAACCCCATTGCGGTCAATCGCATCTGGCTGCCCGAAAAATTCACTCCGCAGCTCGACATTGTAGGACTCTGTGTGGACAACTCGCTGTCCAAAACCCTGAGTCAGCATTATGGCATCAAAATCCTCCATCGGACGAACATCGTAGAAGCGGTGCGACCCTCGCCCACCGAAGTGGATTTGCTCAAGATTACTTATGATACCCTGATTCTTCAAATCTCGAGCACCAGCTTTACCGAAAACAATGTGCCCTATGAATTTTCGCGCACATCGTGGATAGGCGATGCAATCCGCCTGAAAGTGGACGTCACAGATATTGAGCACAGCTTGGAAATTGCCACTTAAAAAAGTAGAAGACCTTCCGATTTGATGTTCGGGAGGTCTTTTTTGTAAGCAGGAAAGGAAATTTCGATGGCACATCCAAACTATATTAAAATGCACATCCGTACCGTGCCGGAACTTCTCCGAGACTGTGCGGAAACAATGTATCAGCGCGTAAAAAATACACTGGAAGATGAAAAACTCGAGCAGACACAGATGGTGGTAATGACAGGCTGCGGCTACTCGTATGCAGCGGCCTGCAATGGCGCGGAGTTTATTGAAAAAATCGCAGGCATCCCGGCAAGGGCGCTTTACTCAGTGGATGCTTCCCGTCACCAGAGTCTGGATGTTCTGCCCAAAGGGGAGCAGACGCTTTTCATCGGGGTGAGCGGCTCTGGCGTGGTGGCCCGCGTTGCGGAGGGCTTGAAGCGATTCCGAGCAAAGGGAGCGTATGCTGTGGCATTTTCGGGCGATATGCAGTCGAAATGTGCGCATGCCGCTCAGACAACAGTGGACATTTCTACACCGCCGGTCAACATTGAGCGCGGTTTGCCGCTGCGGGGCTATGCGGCGACCCTGCTGGCCTTTTGCGGTGTGGCATGGCGCATTGCGATTTTGCAGGGCAAAAAAACCGAAGCTGAACGGTTGGCGTTCTATGAAGAAATGGTGGTTTTAGCTGATGAACTGCAAAGAACCCTGCCGAAAATTGAACGTCAGGTGGAAGCTTTTGCCCGAAAAATGTGCCAGACAGCATCTGTTTATGAGCTGGTCGGCTCCGGGACGGGTTTCACTTCTGCTTGGCTGGGGCGTCAGGAACTGGTAGGACAGGCAGGAGTATTTGGTGTGGAGTGTAGCGCAGAAGATTGGCTTCACTCCACCTTCTTTGCAGCAAGGCCGGAGACGATTCCCACTGTACTGATTTCGCCGCCGAATTCACCTGCCCGCAGTCGGCTGGAAGAGGTGGAAGGATATATGGCGTATCTGCGGCGTCCACTCTGCGTGATTGGTCAGAGCATCAGTGAAGAGGCAAGCGTGATAAACCTGCCTTATACCGAAAATGAGCTGCTGAATCCGTTTTTAGAGCTTGCGCCGGTGTCGCTTCTGGCCGGAGAAATTTGTGAGCTGACTGGCGAAGAGTATTCGCGCGGATTCCGGGAGCGGTGGGATTTCAGCAAGGGCGGAGCAGCTACCGAAAACAGTGAAATCGTGATTTTGAACTGATTGAAAAGTTTTCGTTGACAAATCTCACGAAAATCGGTAGGATAGAGGCACGAGGTAAAATAATTTAACAGATTGAGGAACGATCGTGAAAGTCAAAGCAAAGGATATTGCAAAAGCCGCAGGTGTTTCCACGACAGCGGTGTCGCTTGTGCTGAACGGAAAGGATTCCAGAATCTCGGAAGCGACTAAGGAGAAAATCCTCCGCATCTCACGAGAAATGGCTTTTCAGAGTGAAATTACAGTACAGCCGGGTGGCAGTCAGCGAGTAAAAACACTTGGTCTTGTCCTTCCTGATTTGAAAGACCCTGTTTTCTATAAGCTGCTGATTTATATTCAGGAATATGCGTTTCAAAAGGGATATATGGTTTTTTTCTGTGCCTGCGGCGATGACGCGGAACGCTGTTGTACTATAGTAGAGGGCCTCGTTGTAAAAAATGTCGATGGCCTAGCTGTGGTAGCACCGAGCACACTGGAAAAAGACGATAGCCTGACCAAAACGCTTCATACGATACAGGATAATGGTGTGCCTCTTGTACTGCTCGACCGTGCTGTTTACTCGATCTTTAGTGATTTTGTTACAACTGATAACAAATACGGTGGACGGGCTGCGGCAGAAAAACTTGTGCAGGCAGGGGCAAAACAAATCGGTTGTATTCTGGGGCCGGCGCAGGTCTATACGACAAAAAAGCGCTATCAGGGTTTTCAGGAAGGTGTTGCCCTCATCAAGGCACATTACCGGGAACAGGATGTTTTTCACGGAAGCTTTACCGAGGAATCTGGGCGCACCGCGTTTGAAACGCTGTATGCACAGGGCTGCGATGGCTTTTTTGTGGAAAATGATATGATGGCGAAGGGCGTGTTGGCAGCGGCTAAAGAAAAAGGCATCCATATTGGTGAGAACTGCAAATTTGCCGTCTACGATTACGAAGGCACAGAAAATGTTATTTCCGTGCGTCAGAACCTTTCGCTGATGGCCGAAAAGGCTATAGACCGACTCATTGAGCGAATCGAAGAGCCGGAAAAGTTGATGCCAGCCGGAAATTTCTATATCACACCGTTAGTCGAAAACTAAAAAACATGGGAAGTCCCGCATTTCGCGAATTTTTGCTGAAATGCGGGGCTTTTTTACATATTTTAACTTGATTCTCGGAAGAAAGCATGGTATTATTTATCAAACGGTAAAACTTTACCAAAATGTTTACCAAATGAGCTTTTGGATTATGAAATTGGTTGACAAAAGAAAGGAAGATTCTCATGGACAAGAAAAAAATCATTCTCGACTGCGACCCGGGCATGGACGATTCGATGGCCATTGTGATGGCCTGCAAATCGGAGGCGCTGGATGTTCTGGCGGTGACCACGGTGAATGGCAACTATCCCGCCGAAGTGACCTGCGTGAATGCACTGAAGGTGCTGGAAATGATTGGCCGCACGGATGTTCCTGTGGGCAAAGGCATGGTCGCTCCGATGGTTCGTGCTACCCCGAAAGACCCATTCTCTCATGGTGCCGATGGTCAGGCAGAGAACTTCCTGCCTGAGCCGACGACTCCCCGCAGCCCGAAGCACGCTATTGACCTGATCATTGATCTGGTCAAGGCAAATCCCGGCGAAGTCACCCTGATTTCCACCGGCCCCATGAGCAATATTGCAATGGCCATGCGCAAAGAGCCGGAGATTATCCCGATGATCAAAGAAATCATCGCTATTTCGGGTATGTTCGGCCTGAACAAGTATGCTTTCGCCAACTGTACCGGTGACACCCCGCAGAGCGAGTGGAATGTCTTCGTGGATCCCGAAGCTGCAAAAATTGTGTACGAGTCCGGCGTTAAGCTCACCTGTCTGGGTCTGGATGTTGCTACCCATTTCGACGTCAACCTGACCGATGATGACATTGCCGCTCTAGATGCAAGCGATAAGCCGGAGGCAAAGTTCCTGCGTCAGGCTATCCGCTTCGTCAACAACCGCGGCTTCGAGGCTTACTGCACCAGCATCGACTGCATGGCTGTGGCCTACGCCATCGACCCCTCCATCGTGGAGACCTTTGAGGGCCATGTCGGTGTGGAGACGAAGGACGGCCTGACCCTTGGCATGACTGTGCTAGACGCCCGTCACCACTTTGTATGGAAGCAGCTGCCGGTGGTGCATATCGGCCGCAAGGCAGACCACGCAAAGTTCCTGCATCTGCTGATGGAATTGGTACTGCAGTAACGCAAGAGAGGGGAAAAAGACGATGTACGACTGGCAGGTAAAATTATTTAGCAAAGAAAAGCTCTATCTGGCAGGCCCGGAGTGCTTTTATACCAATGGCTACACCCTGTGGGATGCCATGCGCCGTAAAGCAGAATACAATGGTTTCGGTGTGACTATGCCTAGTGACAATCAACTGGATATGAGCAGTCCCGATCTGCGCGACCATGCAAAGGCGATTTTCCAGAACTGTGCCAACTGTATGAACGAGTCTACTGCCATTCTGGTGGACTTGGAAAACTTCCGTGGTGCAGAGCCGGATGGTGGTTCCATCTACGAGCTGGGCATGGCCTATGCACGCGGAATGCGCTGCTACGCATATACGCGGGATAAGCGCGCGCTGACGTGGAAAGTTCAGGGCGCTCACCTGAACAACGGCATCGTCTGCGGCCCAGATAACAAGCCACTGCCCTATGCGGAGCTGCCGTTTGCTCCGGCCATTGTGGGCGCGTGCAAAGTCATTGAGGGCGATTTTGACGACTGCCTCAATCTGTTCATGACGGAACTGAATGAAGAGTGCAAGAATGAGACGCTCGGCATCAAAGTACAGCCGAAGCCGATTCTGCCCGCAGTGCCGCATGAGAAGCCACTGGTTTATCTGGCCGGTTTCGAGCGGTACGATGAGGACGCCGCCGAAAAATATAACGAGATGAAGGCCGTCTGCGCAAAATATGGCTTTGATGCGGTGGCTCCCATTGATATGGTGCGGAACGACATTGTGGTGGACTCTGATAATCCCTATGAGGTGGCAGCACAGCTCTTCAACCGCTACCAGCAGCACGTCCGCGACTGCGACATTGTTCTGGCAAACCTGAACGATTTCCGAGGCTACGAGCCGAGCAACGATGTCAGCTTTGAGTGCGGTATGGGCTATCAGCTGGGCAAGAAGCTGTTCGGTTACATGGACGATGTGACCCGGATGAGAGAGCGCATCCCGAACTACGGCGAAACTCGTGAGTTCCGTGACGAGTGCGGCCGCAACGCAGAAAACTTTGATTATCCTATCAACCTGATGTTCTCCGGTTCGATGCCGATTTTCGAGAACAGCAGCTTTGAAGCTGTGGTAAAGCAGATGGCTGAGGCTCTGAAATAATTACAAGAAGGAGAGGCTACGATGAATCCTGTGTATGAGAAACTGCAAAGCTGCCTGAAAAGTGTCCGTGCAAAAACGGATTTTCAGCCGAAGATCGCGCTGATTCTTGGCTCTGGTCTAGGAGACTACGCGGATGGCATTGAAATTGTGGATACTATTGATTATAACGAAATCGAAGGTTTTCCAATTTCTACTGTCAGCGGCCATAAGGGCCGGTTCGTGTTCGGATATGTTAAGGGTGTTCCGGTGGTCATCATGCAGGGGCGCGTTCACTACTATGAAGGCTATCCGATGACGGACGTGGTGCTTCCCACCCGCCTGATGGGCATGATGGGAGCAAAGGTCTTGTTCCTCACCAACGCTTCGGGCGGCTTGAATCCGAATTTCCATGCTGGCGACTTCATGGTGATGGAAGACCAAATTGCCAATTTTGTACCGAGTCCGCTGATTGGCACAAACATCGACGAGCTTGGCCCTCGTTTCCCAGATATGAGCGAAATCTACAATAAGGCTTGCCGGGAGCAGATCTTTGCTGCCGCAGATGCACTGGATATTCCGGTTCAGAAGGGTGTTTATGTCCAACTGACTGGCCCCAACTACGAGTCGCCTTCCGAGGTGAAGATGTGCCGTCTCATCGGTGGAGATGCTGTGGGCATGAGCACTGCGTGCGAAGCCATTGCAGCAAATCATATGGGAATGAAAGTCTGCGGCATCTCCTGCATCACCAACATGGCAAGTGGAATTTCCAAGGTTCCGCTGAGCCATATCGAAGTGAAGGAGACTGCTGATCGCGTAGCACCGTTGTTCAAAAACTTGGTCACGGAGTCCATTGTCCGAATTGCCGCAGCGCTGTGATTCACTAGAAAGGAAAAGGTGTGTGCGTGAAACAGGCAAAACGACTTGCGATTTATCTCGTCGGTCTTATGATACTAACCTGCGGACAGCGATTGTTCGTGCAGGCGGGTCTTGGTGCAGGTGCTTTTGACTCGCTCTGTGTAGGCGTTTCACAGTATAATTCCATTTCAGCAGGTACTTGGGTGACAATCGGTTCTTTCATCCTGATGCTCGTTTCTGCAGCACTGGAAGAACGGCGACCTGACTGGTGGGTTATACTCTCATCTTTCGTGTTCGGGATCTTTTTCGATATGTGGGGTGCAGTATTTGCTGCTACACTTCCTTCTGAGCTGACGTTAATACAGCAAATCCTGCTTTACATTGTCGGTCTGATGCTGGCACCGCTTGGAACGGCAGTCTATTTCACGACAAACATTTCCAAAAGTGCATATGATGAAATTATCACGGCTCTTCACAATGCGTTTCGCTGGCCGGTTTGGGTCTCCAAGAATGCAACAGAGGCGACCATGTTGATTTTATCACTTTTAGTCCGAGGGCCGGTCGGAGTGACAACGGTTGTGACAGCTTTTGCATTCGGCCCGGTACTGCAAAAGTATATGGAGCTTTTAGACAAAAAGAAGTTTAAGATCCTTCAATGGGAAAAATTTTGATGAGGGAGGTTTTTATGCAGGCAGAAACATTGAAACAGCAGATCTCCGCTGCAAAGGGAGAAGTGGATGCAGAGCTTGTACTGAAACGTGCAAAAGTTGTAAATGTGTTTACTAACGAAATCGAAGAGGCCGATGTGGCCATCCATCACGGGAAAATCATTGGTGTAGGAGAATATTCCGGCCAGAATGAAGTGGATTTGGACGGAAAATACGTCTGTCCGGGTTTGATTGATGGTCATATTCACATCGAAAGCTCCATGCTCTGTGGGCCGGCATTTGAGCAGGCTGTCCTTCCTCATGGCACAACGGCGGTCATTACAGACCCGCATGAGATTTCCAACGTAGCAGGCACGACTGGACTCAACTTCATGTTGGAAACGACACGGAATCTGAAACTTTCGGTCTACTTTATGCTGCCGTCCTGCGTTCCTTCGACCGATCTGGATGAGTCTGGTGCGGTTCTGGAAGCAAAAGAACTTGCAGCGTATTATCGTAGTGAGCGTGTTCTGGGTCTGGCAGAACTGATGAATTCCTACGGTACTGTCAACGGAGATGCCAAGATTCTGCAAAAAATCTGCGACTGTATCGCCGCAGGCAAAAATGTTGATGGCCATGCCCCCTTCTTGAGCGGGAAAGATTTGAACGCCTACATTACGGCAGGCGTCCAGTCTGACCATGAGTGTTCTGACGTCAATGAGGCGCTGGAAAAGCTCCGTCGTGGCCAGTACATTATGGTGCGCGAAGGCACAGCGGCGCAGAATATGAATGCTCTACTTCCACTGTTCAAAGAACCGTACTGTGACCGCTGTATGTTGGTGACGGACGACAAACATCCCGGCGATCTGCTTCGCGGCGGACACATTGACTATATCATTCGCAAAGCTATTGCGGCTGGTGTGGAACCTGCAGTAGCCATCAAGATGGGTACTCTTATCCCTGCAAAATACTTTGGACTGAAGCAGAACGGTGCCGTTGCACCGGGTTATGCGGCTGATCTCATTGTGGTATCGGATTTGAAAAATTTCACAGTTGAGAGTGTTTACAAAAATGGCGTGCTTGCAGCAGAGAATGGAAAGATGCTGGAGCCGACAGCACTTTCTATCAATGAAATTGCCTTTGCACGAGTGCTCAATTCCTTTAACATGGATGAGATTACGCTGGGCGATTTGGAACTGCATGAGACCGGAGAAAATGAGCGTGTCATTTGCCTGACGCCGCATGAGCTGCTGACTAGCGAGAAAATCATTCCTTTCCAGAATCATCCGGGTACGGCTCCGGGCGTCGATGTAGAAAACCAAATCGTAAAACTGGCGGTCTTTGAGCGTCATCATCACTCAGGACACGTCGGACTTGGTTTTCTGGGCAACTACGGCTTGAAATGTGGAGCAGTTGCGTCAAGCATCGCACATGATTTCCACAACCTCATTGTGGCAGGAACGAATGACGCCGACATGGTACTGGCAGGCAACACAGTTCGTAAAAATAAGGGCGGTCTTGCCTTTGTGCTGAATGGTCGAGTTGTCGGAGAGCTTGCCCTGCCGGTCGCTGGTCTGATGAGTATGGAGAGCGCCGAAGAGGTTGAGAAAAAGCTGCAGGCACTGAAAGCTGCCCTCAAGGAAGCCGGGATCTCGGAAGAAATTGACGCATTTATGACACTTGCCTTTGTGAGCCTGCCTGTTATCCCCAAACTCCGGCTGAACACATATGGTGTCGTGGACGTGGAACAGCAAAAAATCGTTCCTGCTATTTTTTGAAAGGACGTGTGAATATGGCTTATTTTTACGAAGAACCTTCCCGTACCTTTGGCGAGTACCTGCTGGTGCCGAGCTACTCTTCTGCTGAGAATGTCCCCACGGCTGTCAGCCTCAGGACCCCGCTGGTCAAGTACCGCAAGGGCGAGGAGAACTGCCCGCTGGAAATGAATATCCCCATGATCGGCGCCATCATGCAGTCTGTCTCCGGCGATAAGCTGGCCATCGCGCTGGCCCGTCAGGGCGGCGTCTCCTTCATCTACGGCTCCCAGAGCATCGAGAACGAGGCCGCTATGGTCCGCCGCGTCAAGAGCTTCAAGGCCGGTTACGTCGTTTCCGACTCCAACCTGGCCCCCACTGCCACCCTGCATGATGTGCTGGAGCTGAAGGCACGCACCGGCCACTCCACCATCGCCATCACCGCCGACGGCACCCCGGGCGGCAAACTGTTGGGCATCGTGGCCTCCCGCGATTACCGCGTCAACCACACCCCTGATGACGCTCCTGTTACCACCTTCATGACCCCCATTGAGAAGCTGGTCACTGCCCCGGAAAACACCTCCCTGCACGACTGCAACAACATCATCTGGGACAACAAGATCAACACCCTGCCTCTGGTGGATGCCGAGGGCAACCTGAAGTATATCGTCTTCCGCAAGGACTACGATTCCCACAAGGCCAACGTCAACGAGCTGCTGGACAAGAACAAGAGCTATGTTGTGGGCGCCGGTATCAACACCCGCGACTACGCCCAGCGCGTACCCGCACTGGTAGAGGCCGGTGTGGATGTGCTGTGCATCGACTCCTCCGAGGGCTACTCTGAGTGGCAGAGCCGCACCATCGGCTGGATCCGCGAGCACTACGGCGACACCGTGAAGGTGGGCGCAGGCAACGTGGTGGACGCTGAGGGCTTCCGCTTCCTCGCAAAGGCGGGCGCTGACTTCGTGAAGATCGGCATCGGCGGCGGCTCTATCTGCATCACCCGTGAGACCAAGGGCATTGGCCGTGGTCAGGCTACCGCTGTCATCGAGGTCGCCAAGGCCCGTGACGAGTACTACAAGGAGACCGGCATCTATGTGCCTATCTGCTCTGACGGCGGCATTGTTCACGATTACCACATCACCCTCGCTCTGGCTATGGGCGCTGACTTCGTCATGCTGGGCCGCTACTTCGCCCGCTTTGACGAGAGCCCCACGAACAAGGTGCGTATCAATGGCCAGTATATGAAGGAGTACTGGGGCGAAGGCTCCAACCGCGCCCGCAACTGGCAGCGCTATGACCTGGGCGGCTCCACCAAGCTGAGCTTCGAGGAAGGCGTGGACAGCTATGTTCCTTACGCCGGTCCGCTGGCCGACGGCGTCCAGACCACCCTGTACAAGGTCAAGAGCACCATGTGCAACTGCGGCGCACTCTCCATCCCCGAGCTGCAGCAGAAGGCCAAGTTGACCGTCGTTTCCTCCACCTCCATCGTGGAGGGCGGCAGCCATGATGTTGTTGTAAAAAGCCAAGTAGGCTTTAATGTAGAACGCTGAAAAGGAGAATCATTATGAAATTCTTTATTGACACTGCAAATGTGGACGAGATTCGCAAGGCAAACGACATGGGCGTGATTGCTGGTGTTACCACCAACCCCAGCCTTATCGCAAAGGAGCACAAGGACTATGCCAAGACTTTGGCCGAGATCGCAGCCATCGTCGATGGCCCGATTTCCGGTGAGGTAAAGGCCACTACCACCGACGCAGAGACGATGATTAAAGAGGGCGAGGCTATCTATGCCCTTGACCCCAGGCACATGGTCGTCAAAATCCCGATGACGGTGGAGGGACTCAAGGCCATCAAGGCTCTGAGCGCTAAGGGCATCCCCACCAACTGCACCCTCATCTTCTCTGCCAATCAGGCACTGCTGGCTGCGCGTGCCGGTGCTACTTACGTCAGCCCCTTCCTCGGACGTCTTGATGACATCAGCCAGCCCGGTATCGATCTCATCCAGACCATCAGCGAGATCTTCAGCAACTACCCGGATATTCATACCGAAATTATTGCGGCTTCTGTCCGTAATCCCATCCATATCACCGACTGCGCATTGGCCGGCGCTGACATTGCCACCGTACCCTACAAGGTTATTGAGCAGATGACCAAGCACCCACTCACCGATCAGGGCATTGAGAAGTTTAAGGCCGATTATGTTGCGGTGTTTGGAGAGTAATCAGGCATAAAGAGGAGGATGTAGTGTGTTTCAATCTGCGATTGCTTTTCTGGAGACTCAGGGAGTACCGACTCCTTTTGCAACGGCAATTATTCGATTGCTTTTAGGGTCGATTTGTGGCGGTCTGATTGGATTGGAACGTGAGATGAAGGGACGTCCGGCAGGTCTGAAGACATTTTCACTCGTTTGTATGGGTGCAACGCTGGTCATGGTGACGAACGAGTTCATCTACGTTAATGTAGCAAATTCGACGGGTGACTCTGCTCGTATGGCGGCGCAGGTCATCAGTGGAATTGGCTTCCTTGGTGCAGGTACCATCATGACAACGGGCAACGACCGCGTGAAGGGTCTGACTACGGCGGCGGCGCTTTGGGTCACGGCGGCCATCGGAATCGCGATTGGAACAGGCTTCTGCTTCGGCGGCATCGCGGGACTGATCGTGCTATATCTTTCTTCGTTTACATACCGCTACATTGATGCAGTGATCGTAGCAAAATCTAGAATCATGCGCATCTATGTGGAAGGTGAAAGTGAAGAGTTTATGCTAAACCTCGTAGGTTTCTTCCAGAAAAACGAAATTCGTATCATTAGCCTGGTTCGCAAGGACGAAAACAAATGGTTCCTGAAAGACAGTGCGGCGACGATCGAAATGGATCTGGGCCGAAAAAGGAGCCACCTTGAGATATTGGATGAAATTCGCAAAATGAAAGAGCTTCGTTATATCGAGGAAGTGTAATGACAAAGACAGGAGTTTAGGAATGAACAGAATCGATGTTGATGCTGTAAACGCCCTGCGTGTGCTTGCGGCGGATGAGGTGCAAAAAGCAAACTCCGGACATCCCGGTCTTCCGCTGGGTGCTGCACCTGCGGCATATACAGTCTGGGCATACGAAATGAAGCACGACCCCAAGAATTATCGCTGGGAAAATCGTGACAGATTTATTCTGTCTGGCGGACATGGATCGGCGCTGCTTTATGCACTGCTTCATCTGTTCGGGTATGGGCTGACCAAAAATGACTTGGAAAACTTCCGTCAGCTGGATTCTCTTACGCCTGGTCATCCGGAATACGGCCATACCGTCGGTGTCGAGGCGACTACTGGCCCACTGGGTGCGGGTATGGGTATGGCAGTCGGCATGGCCATCGCAGAGGCACATCTGAGCGCTGTATTTAATCGCCCCGGATATGATGTGGTAGACCATTACACCTTTGTTCTGGGTGGTGATGGCTGTCTTATGGAGGGCATCTCTTCGGAGGCTTTCTCTCTGGCGGGTACGCTGAAACTGAACAAGCTCATCGTCCTATACGACTCCAATCGCATTTCCATTGAAGGCAGCACTGATATTGCCTTTACCGAAGATGTGGGCAAGCGGATGGAGGCGTTCGGTTTCCAAGTACTGACGGTGGAGGACGGCAATGATGTGGATGCCATTCGTCAGGCTATTCAGCAGGCAAAGGCCGATAAAGAGCGTCCCTCGTTCATCGTTGTGAAAACGCAGATCGGTCAGGGATGCCCTGCAAAGCAAGGCACAGCCGCCGCGCATGGCGAACCTCTGGGTGAACAGAACATTCAGGAGATGAAGAAGGGCTTTGATTGGCCGAGCGTGGAGCCGTTCTTTGTCCCGGAAGAAATCTATGCGCACTATCAGACGTTGACGGCGGACAGCGCGGCAGAAGAAGCACGCTGGAACGAAATGATGGAGGCGTACAAGGATGAGTTCCCAGAGCTGAAAGCAAAATGGGAGACGTACCATTATCCGCTGCAGGCTATCAACACCTATAACGATGAAAGCTACTGGGAGTTTGAGGACAAGCCGCAGGCGACCCGAAATCTTTCCGGCGTGATGATCAACCGCCTGAAAGACATTCTGCCCAACCTGATTGGCGGTGCGGCCGATTTGGCACCCTCTACCAAGACCTACATGAAAGGCGAGGGTGATTTTTCCAGCACAAACCGCGCGGGCAGGAACCTGCACTTTGGTGTTCGTGAGCTGGCGATGGCAGCTATCGCAAATGGCATTGCACTGCACGGCGGCCTGCGTCCGTATGTCTCGACCTTCTTCGTGTTCAGCGATTATGTAAAGCCGATGGCACGTTTGTCGGCGCTGATGAAGCTTCCGGTGACCTATGTGTTCACTCATGACAGCATTGGTGTGGGTGAGGACGGCCCAACCCATGAGCCTATCGAGCAACTGGCAATGCTGCGTGCGATGCCGAACTTCAATGTGTTCCGTCCGGCGGATGCAACGGAGACAGCGGCGGCGTGGTATTATGCAGCAACAGCGACCTCTGCGCCGACAGCGCTGGTACTGAGCCGTCAGAACTTGCCGCAGCTAAAAGGCGCAAGTCGGCTGACGCTGCGCGGCGGCTATATCCTGCAGGATTCGGAAAAAGAAGTTCCGGATGCTATCCTCATCGCCACGGGTTCGGAAGTCCAGCTTGCCGTTGCGGCGAAGGCTGCGTTGGCAGAAGAGGGCATTGATGTTCGCGTGGTCAGTATGCCCAGCATGGATGTGTTTGACCGTCAGGTGAAAGAGTATCAGGAAAAAGTCCTGCCGAACGCTGTGCGCAAGCGTGTTGCAATCGAAGCACTGAGCGGATTTGGCTGGGGCAAGTATGTTGGACTGGATGGCAAGGTCGTTGCAATGCCCGGTTTTGGTGCATCTGCTCCGGCAAATTTGCTCTTTGAAAAATTCGGCTTCACGGTGGACAATGTTGTTGCTACGGTAAAATCAATTCTGTAAACAGAAAAGGAAGGCGCGCCTGTGTTTTGCATAGGCGCGCTTTTTCAGAAGATAAGGAGGAAGAAATGGCTCTATTTCATGGTGTTATCAATTCAAAGGCTTTAATGAAAGACACGACACTCTCGATGATCGTGCCGTCGGATGATCGAAAAAATATCGGCTTTCAAGGTCAGCCGCAGCTTTGACCTGCTTCTTATAAGGGCAGTGGGCATACAGGCAGGTGTGGAATTTGAAATCAGGCCGATAGTACGGACACAGCTTGCAGCTGTCCGGGGCACGGTCAGAACCTTCGCCAGCGGCGATCACATGGTGCATGGAGTGCTGAACATGGCGCAGAGCTTCGTTTCGCTTGTGGCTCACTTGGCATCACCTCGTTTCTCCAGCGGTGCCATCAGGTCTTTGTGGCAGGGAACCAGCACACAGGGCTTTGCCCGCTTGTAGGGGCACCCTTCGCACTTGCTGGGGCCTTTGGGCGGCTCGATCAGATAGTAGCAGTTCTCTTTACCGAGAACGCAGCCCTTCTTTCGGTTCTTCCAGAAGAAGCAGTGCCGGCAATCTGCCGGGCGGGAAGCATGGTAGCGGATACCGTCCATCGTGACGGTCAGAACTTTTTTCATTGGTAAACCCTCCTTTGATGGATTCGGGAAGTTCAGCCCGAAAACAAAAAAAGCGCGTTCCTCTTTCTGTTCTGAGAGAACAGCGAGTGAACGCGCTATGTATGGAGAAAAGTGTTTTGCACGGTTTCTGGTAGGAATGTGAAAAATAGATTTACACAGTTTATCTTGTATTTACATGGATTTACAGGAAAGTGGCTGCCAATTTTAGCAGAGAGCCGGGAAACAGAGTTCAAAAGGTGCTTTATGGGGCTTCATTAGCTGGAAACCTGATTTTATCAGCTGGAACCGAAAATTCTGCTAATGGCATTCGCTGGCTGATTTTGGTGATAGGTTCAAAATGAAAAATGCGAAGATCGTCTTTCACATGGAAAAATGACCTTCGCATTTTCTTAAAGGGATGTCCCAGACAGGAGTCGAACCTGCGGTCTCCTCCTTAGGAGTAGACCGTACACCTGTAAACCCATTGCAAAATAGGGTAATATATTCTACTCTATATCAATGAATTTTTTGTTGAGATGTCAACGTATGTAAATGGATTTGAACCTTTTTTATTCTGTGTAAACAGATGTTTATTAGCTGGAAATTAGCTGAGCTAATGAAAAGTGGCCGCTCTATTGTACAACGCTCACCTTTCATTAGCTGGGAGGTGTACGTTTCCCTACGGATATTTGCTTGTATAGCATTCGTGAACCAGACCATACAGCCGTAGCTGGTGTGATGGACAAATGTTTTCAATAGAAAAAGATCAGAGCTTTCTGCGAGAAAACTCTGGTCTATGTAACAGTGCGAATGGAAATGCGCATTGTCTTGTAAAAGGAAGGGGCTTATGGTATTCTTACTTTAAGTAAGGGAGTGGCAACGATGTGCAGAGCATTTGAAGAAGTGAGAGAAGAGACAAAGCATGAGCAGTCGATTGAAATTGCAAAATCTTTGCTAGAAGTTGGAAAAATGACCTATGAAGAAATTGCTCGGTCGGTTCAGCTTCCTGTTGAAGAAGTAAAGGCACTGGATACAAAGAAACCCGCCTGATCTTAATTCAGCCAAGATATTCTTAAAAACAAACAGCGGCAGTTTTCCCAATCGGAAAGCTGTCGCTGTTTATGTATAGGGGCTTATAAGTTCTTTGCAAGATCTTTGATGAGTTCGGCCATAGAGGGGCTGGCCAGCAATTTGGTAAGTGCTGCTGCCGCATCTGCATCGACTGGGCTGGCTTTGGGAGCGGATTGCTCTGCGCGAGGGAGAACTTCAGGCTCTGCACCATGATGCTGATAGAAGAAATCGTCGAATCGCTGTGCGTTCAAACGCCGATCATCATCCAGAATGTGTGCGTACTGCTCGGTGACCATCGAAGCCTGTGCATGACCGGAATCGCCCTGCACGGCTTTGATATCGCCGCCGTTCAGCTTGAGTTTGTATGTAATACTGGAGTGTCGAAAACTGTGAAAAACTACTTTGGGAAGATCGTTTTCCTCAATCAGCTGCTTCAATGCACCGTTGATGGTGGATTGTTCGGTCGGCATTCCCAGCGGGCCGGCGACCACAAGATTATAGTCAGCGTACTCTGTGCCCAGTGCATCCCTTGTCATGTCTTGCTCGGTTTTATATTGGACAAGCATTTCAGCAACTGTTTTGGGGAGAAAGATGGTTCGGATACTGCTGTCTGTTTTGGGGCTTTTCAGAACCTGAACCGTGGTACAGCGGGAACTCAGCGAGGGAAAACGAGTGATGACATTTTTGTTTTCCAAGGCGTTTAGCGAAGCAATGTCTACACGCTGCAATTCCTTATTTATGTAAATGGAGGCTCGCCCGGCTTCGATGCTTTCAGGAGAGATATCCACGCAATCCCAAGTCAAACCGAGCAGTTCGCCAAGGCGCAGAGAACAAGAGAAGGAGAGGTTGATGCAGAGCCGGAGCCGTGGATCATCACAGACTTCTAAGGCATGGAACAGGGTCTCGGCAGTCCAGATATCACGCTTCTTTGCAGTGTATTTGGGCAAGGTGGCATAAATACAGGGATTCTTTTCCATAAGTTCCCACTTTACAGCCTGCTCAAAGGCACTTCTCAAAATTTTGTGAACCGAACGAACCGTGCCGGGAGAAACGTATTGATGCTGACGCTTTCCACACATAGGGTCAACGGCTTCGTATTTAAGCAGCCGTTGATAATATCCCTCAATTACGCGGGTGGTGAGATCTTGCAGCTTCATTGAGCCGATAAGCGGTATTATGTAGTTTGAGATCAGAGCATTGTTTGATTGGTAGGTTGAGAGTGCCCATTTGGTTTTTCCGTACAGGGTAACGTATTCTTTAAGCAGGTCTTTTAGAGTTCGGCACTGGGGTGCCACAAAGGTACCAACGGATTCTTTGTATTCAACCTCTTTCTTACGGTTTTTGGCATCTGCAAGGTCGGTAAAGGTTTCCCATTTCTGCTTTTGCGTTCCATCAGTGTGTTTGTAGGTATAGACAACGCAGTAGCTGTTATTGCGTTTGACAATGCTGGCCATTATACATCCTCCTCTACTTTACGTTTGGACTTCAGAACTTCATCGAAAGCATCTTTTTGGATGCGTTTTACCCTTCCCAACTTCATCGTTGGAATTCCTTCTTTGAGAACCCACGAGTCAAGTGTTGGGCGGCTGATTCCGTAGAAAGCCTGGATTTCCTGAAAACTGTAGTATTTCCCATTCTTGGGACATTGTAGTTTTAGCGGCGGCTCCTCATGCGTTTCTTTTTTCGATTTTTGAAGTTGGTATGTAGATTGGCTTTTAAGCCATGCCTTAAAACTTTTTTTGGTAATGCGCGGCCTGTCGGCCACGCGCTCAATGACAAAACAATCTCGGTATTTTTTGCAATCAAGAATCCCATAAACATTCTTGCGTGGGATACCGAGTAGTTTTGCCATTTCCGGGATGGAGATGGTTTGCGCTTCAATCTCCCGGTCACGCTCCCGGTCAGCTGCTGTGCGGTAGCGGCTTTGTGACCGGTACCACCGCTCAAATTCCTCTTTGGGAATCCTCATACAGAAGTCTGTCGTTTCTGTTTTCAACTTGCCCTGTCAGATGAGTGTATAGATCGTTTCGGGTTTCACCTTCAATATCTCGGCGGCGTCAGGAACGGAATAGGACCGTTTGCAAAGTTCCTCGCCCGGTGGCGAACCATTGACCTTATGATATTTGACCTGATTGGTATACCATTTCTCAAAGCTGGAAATTACGATACGCCTTTTGTCGTTTATCAGAATGACTTCAAAGAGATTCTTATGAAGTAGCCAATAGCTGTCTGTTTTGCCAAGGCCGAGAAGCTGCCGCATCTCACAAACCGACATGGTGGTTTTGGTAGTGGCAGGTTCAGCTTTTCCGTATAAGGGAGCCGAAGTATTCCGCATATCACCCATGAAAGACACCTCTCTATCTATGTAAAAGTTTAGCCGGGATTTCTCATCCCGGCTAAAGAATAGCAGATTTCGCTTGAAATGTTGAGGATGTCAAACAGCAGGATTGCGTTCAACAGTGCCATCATTGAGCCATGCTTCAAAGCTGGCTTTGGAAATACGGTAAGCGCCGCTTACCTTGAACCAGCGGAATTCGTTCTGCTTCAGTAGACGGTAGACAGTGGGACGGCTCAGGAGCAGCATTTCCATCAGGTCTTCTACGGTATAGCAGCGGCTGTCCTTTGCTGTGGAAACAGGGGAGGAAACCGAGTTGGGCGAAGGTTCTTCATGGATAATCATTGGATAATACCTCGTTAAATATACTTAAAGTTAAAACTTGAGCGGCAATGCAGCCCGGCGGCTGCCACCATTATAAATAGTATAGACCTGCTGAAGGTACTTCGTCTTACCGGGAAGGCTTACGCCTGCGGTTCGTGCAAGGCGAAAAATTGTGAATGCATCGACCTGCCGCAGTTTGGCAATCAAGCGGCCTTTGTTATATTCGGAGTGATACAGTTCTACAAAGCGGCAGATGCCGAGCAGGTTTGCGGAACTCATGGAATCAGGTTCGCCGTTCCAAGCGTTCAGCAAAACATCAAGGGATTCGATATACAGTTCCGGACCCAGCCGGATAAATTCGTGATAGGCGGTTGCAATGCAGCTGATCCGCTGCTTGCCACGGCCTTCTTCAAAAGAAAGATGAACGCCAGCCAATTCGGTGGCCTGCTGGAATGCAACGGCGGCAGGCTCCCCTGCAAAAATCAGGGCACGGAGCTTCTGCCCTGCACTCAGCCGTTCTGAAATGCCGGTTTGCTGTGCAAACAGAGGGCTTCTTCCTGCTCGGTCATGTTAAAGTAGACCTTGCAACGAATCTGCAGATCGTCACCACCGTTCAGGAACTTCCGGGCGGCGATGGTGTTCTGTCCGTCCATCACATAGTAGTGACCATCCCGGAAGCTGATCTTCGGCTCATTGGCGACCCGCTCGTCAAATTCTTTTGCGATGCGGGCAACACGAGCGGGGTGAAGAGCACGCTGATAAGTGTCGCGCGGCACGATCAGTTCGCTGCTGTTCAGGCACATCTCATGGTAAGGTTTTACAACTGCGTTCATCATAAAGGAACCTCCTTCTTCTTTTGCAGAAAATCAATTCCTGATTGGATAATCAAACCGATTTTCTTCTTTTCGTTATCGGATAAGCGGAAAATGGAATACCGTTCATAACAGATATTCCAGCGGAACATAAGCGATTGAAGTGCATCGTCCAGTTCTGCGACCATGAGTTCAACAGAAGATTCCGTCGGGGTGGAGAGCATCCTTTCCGATATCTGCTCAATGCTATGTAGATCGCCTTTTGTGTGCTTGGCGAGAGCAGGGGGCTGACTGTTCAGCACCCGAAGATTTTGAAACTGCTGGGAGAGCAGCTCTTTTGCAGCGGCGAGAACATCCTCCTGCGGAGGAGCCGTAAGGTATTTTCGGAATGACTTGTATCCAATGAACCCAAAGCTGTATTGCAGACACACTGATACTTGCCGCATTTCATATTTGGACAGGTGCCCAAGGTAGCTTAACACTCTGGATTTATCTGCGGGGCGCGGACTTTCGCAAATCGCCATAGATGGCGCACTCAAAAAGCGATTGTGCAGAATAAAATGCGTCGGCATATTTCGCTTTTTGATCTGTGTTGTCAGCGGAACGACCAGAAGAACATTGGAATAAAAATTACCGTCATCGTTTTGGACAACGATGGCAGGTCGGATGCCGCCTTGCTCGGAACCGCTGTAAGGATTCAGATCCATCATGTAGACATCCCCGCGCTTGTACATCCAGTTTGCGGGCATAGGCGGATACTCTTTCTCTTTTTTGCCTCGTGTTGCCAATTTAGATTTCTCCTCTCTATCCGTATATGTAACAGTGGGCTGCTCGCACAGCCCACCCTACTATCTCAAACAGCAAAAATGCTGTGATTTATAGTTCTATACCTTTCCGTATTTGTCCCCGACATCCCCGGAAAACGAAAACTCAGTTTTCGTGTGGGAAAACTTTCAGCCGTTCGGCAGCGTACCGAATCCATAGGGTTCTCACCTCTCCGTGGTTCTCACCGAGCTGCCCGAAGGCAGAAGTATCATTATTCTGTGATGGATCATAGCTATGGAGAAGCTGTCATCCATTTACCGTCAACCTACCGCTCATTCCCTCAGTGGGAGATCATCGCATTTGTTACGGACGTGGCTCATCATCACAGGAACGTGACTGAAGAATGCGTGTTCAATTTTCAAGGGACGGATGCCAGATGTTGTCTGGCTTGCTTATAGTATAGCGGCTCAAATTGTGAAATGCGTGGGCCTCGTAGGCCTACCTTGTAGGCTTAGTAGGCCTATTTTTGGAAGAAAATTCCAAACTTTGAATTTACAGCAGTTGCTTTATGGAAGAAAGAATGCTGATTGCAGTGTCGATTTCCTCTTTGGCAAAATCATTAGAAGGGCCAATACCGGTTAAAAGAAAGTCCGTGCTGGTGTGCAACTCATTTGAAAGATCAATAAGAAGTTCTAAGGAACAAGCAACTGTGCCACGCTCAATTCGGCTAATATGACCTTTATTTACATTTACTCGATATGCAAGCTCATCTTGGGTAAGATTGCGAACTTTCCGAAGATTGCTGACACGCTGACCAAATTCTTTCGTACTGAACATAATGAAGGTCCTTTCCGCCGGATGCGGAGGTTGAGGACACTTCACTGTGGGACAGTTTACGGGCTTTTCTCAGCGAAAAAAAGACACATTAAAAGAAAAGGTTACCGATACCTTTCCATCCGAAAATGGAAAGCAGTATAAGTATCCTCGGCCTTTAATGCATCTCAGGCTTTCGATATGTTTTTATTCGGACGAATCGAAAGCCTTGGAAAATTGCCAAAAAAGAAAAACCTCGTGTGGTAGCTTACAAGGCAGCGATTCGTGCCGTATAAGCATATCACACGAGGGTCTTACGAAAGTCTTATGAACATCTCACAAAAGTCACATGGGGCCATTTTTATCCTATTTAGGGAATCTCCTGAAAAATTTTATGTCACATGAAAGTCTCTTGAACATCTCATGAAGGTCTTATGAGAATAATTCGCAGCTATCGCCTAATGAAGTACACAATTCTTTATATTCTTCGGTGGTGAGGTGCTGCTTTGCTAATTGATACTCGTTTGAGGCCAATTCATCCATTCCTTGAACTTTAAGGGAGTGAATCGGCCAGTAGTATCCTCTGGAGTTTTCAGAGACGATTGCCAGAGACTTTGCAGCATACTGATTCAGCAAATCATAAGAATGCAGCGCGTTCAGTTGCTTCAGGAGTTCATTCACGGCGCCAACATAAGCAATATGATACTTTGCCGCAAACTGAATAAGCCAATGCTCCCCGTCAGCAGAAGAAAGAATTTTTCCACAATAGAGGTCGATCGCATTTTTTAACAGTTCTACCCGGTTGATAACGGAAGATGCTTTCGAGGCCAACTGGATAAGATCGTCAAATTGCTGATAGTCCGTCATAATATGAAGATCAGGGTTGAATTGATAACCGGAAGCGGTAGATACAATAAGCTCTTTTTCTGAAATAAGACCGAATGTTTGCCGGAGGCGATAAATCAGATTTCTCATATTCTTAGCAGGATTCGTTGAATCATCAGGCCAAAGAGCTTGCGCAATTTCCAGCGATGAGTGAGCTTTCTTACCTAAAATCAAAAGATAGGTTAGCAAGCGGCTGATTTTTGGGGATTTCAGATCGGCTTCTCGCAGGATGCCGTGGGAGGTGTAAATCTTCAGTTCGCCAAAGAGACTGACAAAAACATCATGGCTGCTCTCGATGTTTTCTGGAGCGAAAGCCATGTTCAGACCGTCATTCATCTTTTTGTCTTTGTAAGCAACGAGAAGAACATACGCCAACAGCCGCAGAATACTCGTTTCGGAAATGTACCGCTTGGGATTGCGTACCGCAAGTAGAGCGACAGGGCGCGGCTCCAGAGAAGCACCAAGGACAGATTGGATTCCCAGACGCTGATAGAGATTATACTCCGCAGGATAGGTGTTTTTACTTCTTCTGCATCAGGAACGATCATCGGTTTCCCATGGCGCACGGCCTGTACCCATCGGTCAAGAAATTCAGCAGATTCAAACTCCTCCGTCAAGATGGCTGTTTTATCTTCAGAACTATCATTATACCACCAGAACGGTGTCCAGATTTTCAAGTCCAAATCAACTTGGATAAGACCACACCAATCGGCATCGTAGAATTTGCACGCTGCCTTTAGAATCTGTCGGGCAACTTCTTCTGGCGAATGTTGGTCATAGCATAGTTGAGCTTCCAAAGCCTTCACAGTGTGTTCAATGTCAAGCGCACGCTGAATATCATCAAAATTGCGTTCTTCGGATTCCGATGTAGACTGCAACATGATAATGCCTCCAACAAAAAAGCACAGCATTTTAGCTTCATCCGCTCTATACGGTGAAGTCAAATGCTGTGCTGTATTTTATCATGCAACCGCAAGAGCTGAATGAAATTACTTTTTTACGATGGTTTTGATAAATGCAGCAAGTGCATTTATCTGCTCGGAATCGAATTGCTGGAGTTGATCGGTAAGAGCATTCATTCCATTGGAAGGTTCCTCACTGAAATTGAAAAATTCCTGTGGAGTTACGTTGAGGTACTCACATATATAAAAGAAGTTCGACATGGTAGGAAAGGTAGTTCCACATTCGATTGCACGAATATATCCGGGATTTTGCCCAATGGAAAGACTCATGTCTCTCGCAGATACTCCCTTTTTCGTGCGCAGTTCAGCGAGCCGCTTGGAAAACTGTTCTTCGTACATGAGCAACCACCATCCTTCTTTACGCTATTGTAGCCTAACGAATAGTCAAAAATGAGCGGTTAAATATACAATTTTTAATTGAAATAATCAACCATGCGTGATAGAATATTTATCAAGCCGATTGGATGCTTTGGAAGGGCTGGGGGAAATGATCGACTATAATGAAATAAGCTACACTGAAATTGAAGATTGTATCGAGGACGCAAAGAAAGGATTGCTTAGTCCATATTGGCAAGGATACGCAGAAAGAGAAGTTGATTCTTTGAGACTCACTGATGGCTCGTTGCCTGAGCGAGCCGAACAGTTATATAAAGAACTGAAAACAATCCTGCATGAAGTTCACCAGATAACGGATGACTGAAGAATTTAGTTTTCTAAGATTATATCTCAAAAACGCAAAATGACGCACAGCTGTAGCTTTTTGCGCGGCGCCGGTGCGGCGGACAGAAAAATGGCTGTTCGCACAATTATGCGGAGCGCGAGTAGATTGAATTTTGTATAAAATGACGGAACGAGATCTCCTTTATAGTGGGGACATTAAGTGGATTTTTAATAAATAACGATGGTGTGACGAGATGCGAAAATTGCTATTAACCGAAAATTTTGAAAAAGAAGGCTTGACAAGCGTAATTAAATGTGTTATTATTTCAATAGTTAATAATGGAAAATTGTATATTGACGAAGTATACCCTTTTGTGGTAGAATCCAGTTGTCTTCAGGACAAGTGGATTCATTGGTGTACAAACTTGGGCCTGTAAGACAAAAAGTCTTGCAGGTCTTTTTTTGGTTTCCTTTGACATCAATGCAATCGTTCCTCAGCAGAGCCGATCATCTGCGGAGGACGAAAGAGAACGGAGAGAATGCTATGATTCAGGTGTTATCCAAAAAGAAGAAGGATTTTCTGGCGTGCTGCACTTATGTAACCGAAGTGGAGTTTGAAGTTGCAGAAGATGGTCAGCCTACCCGCTGGCTGTGTTACAGCGATGCGGACTTTGCCGGCTTCATCGTGACGGACCGCAGTGCGATGATGGACGAGTCGAAACCGACGGAGTATTACCAGCAGATGCAGGTCCTGGAGGAGTACGAGGATCTGGAGACGGCAAAAGGGTCGAAGTACTATGACCTGTTTGCCCAGATGCAGGAAATTGCCGAGGAAAGCTGAGACCAGTCCATAGAAGAACGTTTTATCGGACAGATAAAAGCGTAGAATCATGTCAGAAAATCAACCGAAAACTGTGGGAAGCGAAAAGGGGTACTGCAAATGAGCATCTTCATTGATCTGGAAATGAACACCACCGATGCACGTCTGGTACATAAGAAAGATCTCCGGAATGAGGTCATCGAGATCGGCGCAGTGCGGATGGACGATACGTTTCACCCGCTGGACCGCTTCCGCATTTTCGTGCGGCTCCAGTACAACGGTGTGATCGAGCGCAAGATCTACAAGCTCACCGGCATCAGCAACGGTGCCGTGAGTGATGCAGTCTCTCTGCCCGAAGCACTGGATGCGCTGGAAGCATGGTGCGGTTCGGACGGCTGCGAGATCTACGCATGGAGCACCAGCGACCTGTGCCAGCTGCGCAAGGAATGCGGCTTTAAGGGCATCGACAGCGTTTTTCTGGACGAGATGGTGCAGTGGCACGATTTTCAGGAGGACTTCCGGCAGATGCTGGGAGAGAAAAACATCCTCTCCCTCAGCAACGCCATGCACCGGGCAGGGCTGGAGCCGGAAGGCTGCCTGCACGATGCTTCGTGGGACGCTTACAACAGTGCCCGGTTGATGGAAACGGCTCATTCTCCGAATTTTGCGGCAGATGTGGCAAAGGCACAGGCTGCCTGTTATCAGGAAGCTCCCAGAATGCAGGGCGGGCTTCCGCTTGATGTAATGAAAAAGCTGGCGGCTCTGCTGCAGAGCAGCCAGCCGGAACCCGCAATGGCGGTGTAATGGGAAGGAGCAAGGATTGTGATGATGGAACATTTGTGGAATTCGTACTATGTACAGATGCGGATCACCTACCGGGAGCATTCTCGTGACGGACAGGTGAAATCAAGAATAAGAACATTTGACTGCGACAGCCATATCGCAGAAGCCGTTCGGCTGCTCAATGAGAAAGGCTATGCAACAGGCAACTGTTGCGAAGATCATCCCTACCGTGTTATTCCGGACAACAATCAGCGCAAATACAAGAACACGGCGTACTTTGAAGGAGGATATCTACAGTTTTGCAGCATTGAAGACAAGAAAGTTGTTCTCGCAAAACTAAAGGAAAAGAGCGATTACTTCTCAGAGGATACGCACAGCAAGATACCCGGCATTATGTCCAGCTTATATTGGGAGCCGATCCGCAGCGCAGAAGTGGATGGACACAAATATAGCGTTATGCGGTATGAGACCCTGACAAAGATTTTCAAGGTCATTTATCAGGACATCTGGAAAACGCTTCTGGAGGTAGCGCAGGAGCTTCCTTATAAGGAAACGGACGATCCATGGATCTTGAAAGCAGAAATTCTAGACAAACCGCTAAAGCCGCATTTTGCAAATGTTCAGGGACTTAAAACATTTGAAGAAGTATAAAAAGTACAGGAGGAACGACCATGAACGCACAGAAGTATTTTGAGCAGCACGCCGAAGAACTCATTGCCAGCTATGCAGGCAAAAATGTGGTTCTCTTTTTTCGTGGTTTTGTACCGGCCAATGTCCGCTGGCTGGCACATCGCGAAGATGCGGTTTTGCCGGCAGGCAAGATTCTGAACGAGGATGGCAGCATCAGCATTGCCAAGATTGATGTAGCCAAGCGGAAACTGGTGCAGAGCCTGATGATGCAGGAAGAAGGCGTGACGGTCGGAATTTATGAGGAAATGCTGGCCATCCTTCAGAACGTACAGGACCCCAAGGAGATGTTCGATGCGGAGTTCATCGTGGTGGACAACAACGCCTTCCCTGCCTATGTGCCCAGCTGCATCCCGGCAGAGGACGCCGAAGCGCTGTACAAAGCGTACGAGAGCGAAAAGACCGAGTTTGGTTCTGCGGAAGTTCTCAGCCATTACTATGCAGCCGTCCGCACACTGGATGAGCGTTATTATGTGGCACTGTTCAATCGGCATCAGGGCGAAAATATCCGCTGTGTTCCGTTCTATCAGAAAAAGCAGTCCGTTTTTACGGACGCACCGGCAACGCTGTCCCACGAAATTTCTCCGTTGGTACTGGCAGACCAGTTCTTCTGCGGCGAGGTGGAAGGTCCGCTGGTGCTGCCTGTGGAGCGGGAACAGAACGCCAAAAACAATACCTACGATGTGCTGTCTTTTGTGGCAGCACAGTGCGGCGCGACCTTTGCACTGAACTGCGCCGAGCACAAGGAGCAGGTGGAACCGGAAACCATAAATCGGTATCGGGCTATCCTCAAGCAGTACTGGGGCGCAAACGCCGATTTCCGTATGCTGGACTTCTACAAAGACCCGGCGGCAGGAACCGAGACTATGCAGATCAGCCAGGGCGAGATCATCAGCACCATTGTCAAGCAGTGCGAGCTGGCATTGGATGGTTATCAGGATTACTCCAATGTGTTCCTGACCGCTCCCACCGGTGCGGGCAAGTCCGCATTCTATCAGGTGTCTGGCATCTATTTGGCACAGGTGCATCAGGCAGTGACCCTCGTTATCACTCCGTTGATCGCCCTGATGCAGGATCAGGTCAGCCAGCTGGAAGCCCGCGGGGTGCACTGCGCCACCTTCCTCAACTCCAATGTGTCCCATGAGGAGCGGGAAGAGCGCCTGAACGCCATCCATAAGGGCGAAAAGTCCATTCTGTACATTGCACCGGAAATGTTGCTGACCACCTCGCTGGAGACCCTGCTGGGCGGCCGCAGACTGGGCCTGTTCGTGGTGGACGAAGCTCACACTGTTACCAGCTGGGGCCGGGATTTCCGTGCGGACTACTGGTTCATGGGCGATTATCTGGAGCGCCAGCGCAAAAATGGACTGCACTTCCCGGTGCTCTGCCTGACGGCAACGGCTGTGTTTGGTGGCAGGGATGACGTGGTGCAGGACACCATCAGCACGCTGGGACTGAATCAGCCCATCCTATATCTGGGCCGTGTCCGCCGCGATAACATCGACTTTGATATTCACTCGCTGGACAAGCAGACGGATGAGAGCCGTGATGAGTTTAAGGTGAACCATGTGGCGCAGAAGATCGCAGAATATGTGGCAGAAGGCAAAAAGACACTGGTCTACTGCCCGTTCCGTTCTACGGTGGACAGCATTTATCAGGCGGTACCTTTCAGTGTAAAGGATAAAGTCCGCCGTTACCACGCAGGTATGGAACGGGGAGAAAAGAACGCTGCACAGGATGCTTTCAAGAACAACAAGGCAATTGTGATGATCTGCACCAAAGCATTCGGTATGGGCGTGGACGTGCCGGACATTGTGCAGGTGTACCACTATGCCCCTACCGGAAATCTGGCAGATTATGTGCAGGAAATCGGTCGCTGCGCTCGTGACAAGAACCTGCGTGGCACGGCGGTGGAAGAATATCTGCCCGGCGATCTGTCACAGCTCAAGCGTCTGCATGGCATGGGCGAACTGCGGCAGTTCCAGCTGCGAGAGATGCTTCACAAGCTGTACTGGATGTACAGCCAGAAAAAGCACCGTAATCTGCTGGTTTCTCCGGATGCGTTCAGTTATCTGTTTGATTCTGGCGAGGTAGAAAATCGCGTCAAAACGGGTCTGCTCCTGCTGGCAAAGGATCTGGAGGAAGCATACGGCTTCCCGGTGCTGGTAGTGCGTCCCAAGGCGATGTTTACAACCTGCTATGCCAACGTGCCCGAAGAAATCGAGGAAGAATTCCTTGCCAAGTACGGCGATTTTGTCAAGAATCTCTATGACAACACCGTGACGGTCAATCGCAGCTTCAGTCCGCTGGCATCGGATGTGGTGGTTCGCAACAGTGGCAGCATCTATGAGATTCGCATGGGCGACCTGTGGGAAAAGTATTTCTCGGATATGACCTTTGGTATGTTCAAGGCCAAGTTCTTCAAAGGTGAACTGTTTGCACAGGATGGTACGAACCGTATCTCGGTGCGGGTCAAGACGCAGATCCATTATGGTCAGGACTTCGATACCACCCGCGCAAAGCTGCGTCAATACATGGAAGCGGTTGCTCAAGTGTTTGATGGCTACCGCAAGGAGCATAAGATGTTTACAGCAGAAGAATTCCGCCAGAAGGCACAGGAAGCGCTTGGCGCAGAAGTGCTGAATGCTGATTTTGCGAAAGCACTGCTGGAACTGTTTGTGATGGATGTACAGGCTGATCCTACAAGGCGTGAGGGTGACCGCATGAAGTTTATTCAGGCAACGCAGCGCGGCGGGAACCGTATCGGTCTGCTGTACCGCGTGACCAATGGCAACTATTTCTCTATGGCTAACTGGATGGATCAGAAGCTGGTCAACTGTGCTCCTAACCGGGAGGAAACGGAGTATATGGGCTATATCCCTGCCACCATCGGCGGCAAGCAGAACCCGGTGATGCGCCTGTTGGCTGTGCTGGAGATCTTCGGGCTTGCAAGCTATGAGGTGCGCGGCGGTCAGAATCTGGAAATTTTCGTTCGTGTAAACGATCCGCAGAAGATCCGCAGCCTGTCCGAATCCCGCAGCTATAAGAATATGCAGCTGGTAGAGATCCACCGCCGCCATGCGGATGCGGAAGAAATGATGCTCTCTTTCCTGACCAAAGACCTGACCAGCAAGCAGCGTTGGGATCTGATCGAGGATTACTTCCTTGGTCATGATGAGGTAGTGGAACAGGCCCTTGGTATGGAAGAACAGAACTGAAAGGAGCATTTACTATGGGATTTGGCAAGTCTTTGTTCGATTTTGTCGGTTATATGAGCTTTTTTAACCATATCGGAACGGGTCGGGTTTCCGATTCTTTGGAAAAGCAGGATGATTTTTCGGAGGATGTGCAGGATGATTCGTCCGAAGATGAATCTTTCAGTTCCGACGATTTCGATGATTTATAAAAAGCAGATGACAGACGATATGATCCGGAACCTACGAAATGATTTGTGCGAATTTGGAATGACAGTTTTGTGCAGAATGTCCATCTTTTTGGGAGAATTTAGCTACTTTATGAATTGACAACCTTCTCTGCAAACGGTAGACTTTAATATAATTATACATTATAAGTGTGATGGTGTTTTATGAGTAGCAAAAAGAAGCAAGATCAATATTCAGCCGGGTTGGTATCGAAGCCCTTCTGGTTCTATGAGTATAAGGCTTATGTGGACGAACTGGTAAAAGGGTATTCTGCTGATGAAATCAGGGAGCACGCTCTACAGAATAATCTGTTCTCTGCCGCAAAGGAATACCGTATCAAAGAAATTCTCACCTGTGTTTCACGCCGTGTTCTGCAGTTCGATCAGGAATGGCGGGATATCTTCACACGACAGTCTGCTTCGGAACAGAAAATTATGGTTTTACTGTCGATCATGGCAGATGACAAGCTGTTCTTTACGTTCATGTATAGGGTGTACCGTGATAAATTGATTATGGGAGCAGAGAACTTGGAATCAGGTGATGTCCTTTCCTTTTTCAGACTGATGCAGAATGAATCTGAGGAAATTGCGCAGTGGAAGGATACCACGATTCGTAAGCTGACACAGGCCTATCGTAAGCTGCTGAATGACGCAGAGCTGCTTGCGGGTGACAAAATTGTAGCGCCTTTGCCCGGTATGGCGCTGAAAAACTATCTGAAGGTACACAATATGAATGTCTATTTGCTGGCAATTACGGGAGCAGATGAATGAGTACAGATCAGAAGCTGAAAAAACTTGATGACTTTCTGCATACGTTTTCTACAGAAACCGGTGATGGTCTTTGCGGAGAGGCTGGATACTATGTGTTCAGCTATGACCCAAAGGACGAAATGAAGGTCAGACAATGGACTGAATGCGAAACTCAGATCTTACAGCAGTCCAATCGGCCGGTCGTAGAGTTTGACCTCTACAAGATCATGACGGCGCTTTTGGAAGAAAAGCATCCCCGGCAGAAATATGAGGATCTGGAGCTGCGCACGGGCAGCATGACCCGCGTGGTCAATGCTGTAAACAGTGTGCTGCATATCGGTCAATCGGATGACCTTATGCTGAATTATATTGTGGATCGTATCCCGAAGAAGGATGCTATTATTCTGCTGACCGGTGTTGGAAAGTGCTATCCCTTGCTGCGGTCCCACAAAATTTTGAATGATCTGCATGATAGGCTTGCAGATGGTATTGTGCTTATGATGTTCCCCGGACGGTACGAAGATGGTTATCTGTACCTGTTTGGGGATGTCAAGGATGGCAACAACTATCGTGCAAAGCCTATCTGAGCAGGATGTGTAGGAGGAACTGACATGAATATTGGTCAGATGTTTGCGAAGTCCATCAATCGCGAGATCAAACCGGTGGTCAAACCCGGTCAGGTGGATGAAGCAACCGTTAAACTGGAACTTCAGGAATATGTTGTGACGCAGGAACTGCAGAAGCATTTTGCGGCATTTTTCTCCAATTACCGTCTGGGTATCGGTGCGGATACAGACCGGATCGGCGTCTGGATCTCTGGCTTCTTTGGAAGTGGTAAATCTCACTTCCTGAAGATGCTCTCCTATCTGATCAGCGATCAAGAGGTGGAAGGAAAGCCTGCGCTGGATTACTTTATCGAGGACAACAAGATCACCGATGCCAAGGTTCTGGCGGATATTCGTGCGGCAGAGAGCGTAGGTACAGATGTGATCCTGTTCGACATTGCCTCCAAGAGTCGTACCAGCAGCGCCGCCAAGCGTGATGTAATCACGATGGTTTTCCTGCGGGCATTCAATGAAAAGCTGGGCTATTCCTACCAGTATCCCCGCATGGCAGATCTGGAACGCAAGCTGGATGCCGAGGGCAAGCTTGACAAATTCAGGGAGCGAGTCAAAGAGCTGGAATGCAGCAGTTGGGATGATGCGGTGGCTGGCATTGACCTTGCACAGGATTCGTTTGTGCAGGCAATGGTTGAGCAGAACGTTATGAGCGAAGAAGCTGCCCGAAGCTGGTGTGACCGTGTGGGCGAAGAATACAGCATCAGCACGGAAGATTTCGCAAAGCTTGTCCGCAAGCATATCGAGAGTAAGGGCAACGATCACCATGTGGTTTTCTTCGTAGATGAGGTCGGTCAGTACATTGGCGATGATTCCAGCATGATGCTGGACCTCCAGACGCTGGAGCACGATCTGGCTGTTCAGTGCCATGGTAAGGCATGGATGCTGGTCACGGCACAGGAGGCTATTGACAAAATTCAGGTCGTTAACAATGTGGACTTCTCCAAGATTCAGGGACGCTTTGACACCCGGCTGTCCCTGTCCTCCAGCGATGTGGCAGAGGTCGTCAAAAAGCGTATCCTGAAAAAGAATGAAGCAGCGCAGGCAGAACTGGAAGCTGCCTATCCGCATAAGATGGATGCGCTCAGCACCGTTCTCAAGTTTACTGGTGATATGCCAGAAATGAAATTGTACGAAAATCCGGCGGATTTTGCGGAGGTGTACCCCTTTGTGCCGTACCAGTTCAACCTGCTCGGCAAGGTTCTGGATGCGGTTCGTCTGTTCAGCAGCCCTGGCAAGAACAGTTCCTACGGCGAGCGTTCTATGCTAAGTATGTACCTGAGCACTGCCAAAAGCGTCCAGAATGAGGATGAAGGTATTCTGGTTCCGTTTAATGCGTTTTATCAGGGACTGTCTGCTTTGGTGGACCATGAGACAGCCATCGCTATCACAAATGCACAGCGCAATAACATCCTGAACCCTGACCATGCAGAGGTCTGTTTTGAAGTAGAAGTGCTTAAGGTTCTGTTCATGATCAAGAATGTGCAGGAGTTCAAGGCACCCACGGTACAGAATATCGCTACGCTGATGGCATCCCGGATGGACGAGGACCGTTACGGCTTGGAAAACCGCGTGGAAACGGCTTTGAAAAAGCTGGTTCAGCAGCAGTTGGTGCAGAACCTTGGTGACAACTATGTTTTCCTGACCAACGAGGAACAGGAAGTCAACCGTGAGATCGCACAGCGTCAGGTCGAGGATTCCGAGATGAACCGGGAGATTGCCACGCTGATCTTTGACGAAAACTATCATGCGGATAAATACCGCTATCCGTATCTGGGCAACCGGTACGCCTTTGGCTTTAACCGCAAGATTGATGAGTATGACGCCCTTTCCCGCCCGGATAACACCATTACGGTCAAAATTATCACCTCCCGTGGAGATGATGCTGACGAGACCCGGCTGAAAATGCTTTCTGCCGGAGACAGCGGCGACCATACGATCTTTGTGCAGCTGCACGATGACACCCGCTTGAATAACGAGCTGCGTACCATGCTGCAAATTCAGAACTATCTGCGCAGCGGTACAGCAGGCCGTATCACAAAATATCGGGCGATTTGCGAAGCAAAGCAGGAAGAAGTGGAGGAACGCCGCCAGAATGTGAAGGTGTTCCTGAAACAGGCACTTTCCGAGGCGGATATCTATGTGTACGGTTCCAAGCTGTCCGGTGGCTCTCGTGATTTTGAAACCCGCTTGAACGATGCGCTGAAGCAGCAGGTGGAGCGTCTGTTCAGCCACCTGACCGATATGGACAAGACCGTATCGGAGCAGGATATCAGCAAGATCTTTACTGAAGCCGGTCAGCAGCGCCTGAGCGGCGAGGGCACTGGCAACAGCCGTGCGCTGGCAGCTGTCCGCAACAGGATCGAGCGCAACTCCATGGCACGGACAGTCACATCGCTGAAAACCCTGTTGAACACCTTTACCAAAGAGCCTTATGGCTTCCTGCCGGTGGATGTAGAGTGGCTGGTTGCTCGTCTGTTTGTGGATGGCATTCTGACCCTGACCTTGAACCATGAGCAGCTCAACGTTTCCAGCCGGAATCCGCAGGAGTTCCAGCGGCTGTTTACCAAGGTGGAATTTCAGGAGCGTCTGCTGTGCGATATCCGCAAGCACGCTTCGGATAAGCAGAAGCGTCTGGTTCGGGATATGATGCGTGACCTGTTCCAAAAGGGCGTTTCTTCGGACGATGACGAGGAGCTGATGCGGGAACTGCAAAAGGAGTGCCGCACCATGCTGGACAGCCTGCGGCAGCAGCAGGCTGTCTACCGCTCGGAACCGTATCTGCCCGGCAAGAGCACCGTGGATGCGGGACTGGCACTGATGAATATGCTCATCGCACCTACGACCACCGATGCGTTCTATACCGCATTGGAAAACGCACAGGGCGATTACAGCGATTTCAAGGAAACCTACGAGTATCTGCGGGACTTCTTTGAGGGTGGTCAGGTAAAGACATTCTGCGAGGCGCACGATGCTGTGGAACTTTACAAGCGCAACCAGAGCCAGATTCATGACGATATGGTGAAAAATGTCGCAGAATCCATGCGTGAGATTCTGAGCATGGCGGAACCCTACGAGAAAATCCGTAATCTGGCAGCGCTGCACACAGACTTCAATGACAAGTTCCTGTCTTTGGTAGAAAAGGAAGCAGCACCGGTCAAGGAGTACATCGAGGGCTGCTACAACCGTGTTTTCCAGCAGCTGAATACTGTCCGCTGCAAGGACCACTTCTGGTCTGCCGTTGTAGCGGAACGTGATGATGCTGTTTACAAGGTAGAGCATGTGGGCAATCTGAACGATCTGATCCTGATGAAGTCCAATGCAAACCAGACCAAGATCCGCTGGATCAACACGATCGACAAGTATGAAGCAGCGCACCAGCCCGTGGCACCGGCTCCGGTTGCTCGTCCGGCTGGCGGCTCTGCGCCTGCAAAGGTTGCCACTCCCGCTCCGATGCGCCGTCGTGTGACGGTGAGCATTCAGGATGTGACCCCGGCCTCGTGGCAGATCAACAACTCTGCCGAACTGGATGCCTATATTGAAAAGCTGCGCCATGCTCTGAAGCAGAAACTGGACAATGGCGATACCCTGAACGTGGATATCTGGTAAGACGAACAACGAAAAGAGGAACACTATGGAAAAGGCACCCATCAAAAAATTTGCGGTGGAAGCACGCCGCAAGTTGACCGCGGATGTGACGTTCCAGTTGGAGCGCTACGGCATTACCGAAAAAGGCATTGTGGAGCCGCAGACCAGCACGGACAAGGAGCTGGTGTTCGATCTTGGCAACGGCAACACCCAGACCATTAAAGGCGAGCGCTATGTGAACCAGTATAGGAACCTTGTTGCCCATGTGCGGGGCTTCTATGCCGACGGCAGCCCCAAGCAGAAGCTGGAGCAGTTCATTGAGGAGATTGCCTTTACATGGTTCAACCGTTTGATCGCCATCCGCTTTATGGAGGTCAACCGCTATATCCCGGTGCGGGTGCTTTCCAGCGAGATTGAGGGGCAGAAGCTGCCCGATCTGGTTGCATCGCCTTTTTCCGGCGATCTGGCGTTTACCGATGCCGAAAAGCAGCATATCTTCGATTTGCAGGATGCCAACAAGGAAGATGACCTGTTCCGTTTTCTGTTCTTCAAGCAGTGCAATGACCTGAGCCGCATTCTGCCCCGGTTGTTTGAGAATCTGGAGGGGCACAACAGCTTTTCGGAGCTGCTGGTGGCGCTCAGCTTCAACGACCCCAACGGTGTGGTCTACCGTCTGGTCCATGAGGTAAAAGACCCGTGGTTCGACATCCATGCCGTGGATGAGGACGGCAAACCCATGGGTCAGGTGCAGATCATCGGCTGGATGTACCAGTATTACAACACCGAGCCCAAGGACAAGGTGTTTGTCGACCTGAAAAAGAACATCAAGATCAGCAAGCAGAATATCCCGGCGGCGACCCAGCTGTTTACCCCGGACTGGATCGTGCGCTACATGGTGGAGAACAGCCTTGGCCGCCTGTGGTACGAGGGTCACCCCGGCTTCGATAAGTCCGAGTGGAAGTATTATCTGGATGAGGCACCGCAGGAGCCGCAGGTGGAGCAGCAGCTGCAGGAGATCCGTGCCCAGTACGCCAAAATGGAGCCGGAGCAGCTCAAGGTCATCGACCCCTGCATGGGCAGCGGTCATATTCTGTGCTACCTGTTTGACGTGCTGATGCAGATTTATCTGGACAACGGCTACTCCAAGCGGGAGGCCGTGCGCTCCATTCTGGAAAACAACCTCTTTGGTCTGGACATCGACAAGCGTGCGGCACAGATCGCCTACTTCTCCGTGATGATGAAGGCACGGGAGTATGACAGCAATTTCTTCAGCCGCAGCAATATCCCCCAGCCCAGAGTGTACGACATTCAGGAGTCCAACTGGCTGGGCGGTGCCTATAAGCACGAAATGGGCAATTTCCTCAATTCGCAGCAGCACCGGGATACCCTCAACTATCTGCTGGATGCCTTTGTGGATGCCAAGGAGTACGGCTCCATCCTTCAGATCAAGCCGCTGGATTATGAGGGCTTGAAGGAAACATGGGAAACCAGCGCATCCGCTACGGCGCACGATGTCAATATGGCAATGTGGTATGATGCCGCAAAGGATGCCGTTGCACAGCTCATTGAGCAGGCGATCCTGCTGTCCCAGAAGTATGATGCCGTGGTGACGAATCCGCCGTATATGGGCGCATCGAACATGAACCCCTGTTTGAATGAATTTATCAAGCAGAACTATGCTGATTATAAGAGTGATTTCTTCTCGGCATTTGTTGTACGGGCTTCCCAGATGACAAAGCTGGAAGGACGTTGCGGATTCTTTACGCCGTATGTGTGGATGTTCATCCAAAGCTATGAAAAGTTGCGTCAATATTTGTACAGTCAGGCAACGCTTGAAACGCTGATTCAGTTTGAATATTCGGCTTTTGAGGAAGCAACCGTGCCTGTTTGCACATTTACCTTTGCAAAGCGTCATGTAAATAAAAAGGGCAATTATTTGCGCTTGGTTAACTTCCGTGGCGGTATGGAAGTCCAGAGACAAAAAACACTGGAAACTATTGCAAATCATAATTGCGGCTTCTATTATGAGCAGAGTACTGACAACTTCGCAAAGATTCCGGGAAGCCCGGTGGCGTATTGGGTGAGTGCCGAGATATATCAGGAATATGTGAAAGGTCTGTTGAAGAATCGTGCTACTACAAAACAGGGATTTAAGACAGGTGACAATGAACGCTTTCTAAGATTCTGGTTTGAACCTAGCATTGAAAAAGAAAGTCTTTATTATAAGATTGAAGGAAGAAAATGGTATCCATGCACTAAAGGCGGAGACTTTAGACGCTGGTACGGAAATCTTGAATATGTAGTTGACTGGGAAGAAGATGGATTTAGAATCAAGCACTTTGTTGATGAAAAAGGGAAACTACGATCTCGTCCGCAAAATTTGCAAATAAATTTTCATCCGGCGATATCGTGGTCCTCTATTTCGTCTTCTAAAATTCATTTTCGTAAATGCGGAAATCAAATGATGTACGAATCAAAAGGCCCTGTTTTGCTTCCGGTAGATAATATAGACTATGTTCTTGGTTATGTGAATACAAAAGTGTATCAATCGTTTATTGATATAGTTGCCCCAACCCTTGATTATTCTGAAGGAGCAGTATTAAAAGTTCCGTATAAATATGACGAAAAAAATGCAGAACAAATTTGTACAGTTTCCGCTAGCTGTACAAATCTTTCAAAAGATGATTGGGATGCATTTGAAAACTCTTGGAATTTTAAGAAGCACCCGCTGGTATAAGGTAGATAATGCGAAGGAAGGTTGCCTTAAATGATTGAACTGTACTACAATACAAATACTTGCAGGAAATGGATTGCAGAAATTGAACCCAAGGAGATTGACGTTTCCAATCCATCGGGCGTTCTCCTGAAAATATATCAAGAAAGTGGCTATCCGAATGCAACAGATGAGAAAAGGTTGTATGCCGTATCAGATGGAGTTCACGTATGTTTCAGCGAGGTGCAGAGCTTAGAGAATGTAAGCAGAATTTATTATGCTGATGTTGTTGCACCACAAAATGCAGTTGAAGTTGGCAGAGAAGATGGAATTAGATACTTTTTCCACTCATCAGAAAAGCCACATTCTCATTTTCCCCATGTCCATGCGGAGTATGCCGGCGAGGAAATCTGCATTGGCTTGAAAGATTGTTCAATAGCTGAAGGGAAATTTGAGTCAAGAAAAAGAGAAAAAGAAGCAGTTGCGTTTGTGGAAGGCAAAATCGATGAACTTTGGAAGACTTGGAATGATAAAGTGAAGACTACGTGATTGAAATTATTTACAGAGAAATATAACCGGAAAGGTGGAGGGACAGTTAGTTGAAAGAGCAAAGATACATTTTGACAGGATTTGTGGCCTTGTCAGTTGTGGCCTTTGTCGTGGGTGTTGTAGGTGAATGCCAAAAATCAGAACCAAATGGATTGGACTTTTTTGTGAATATAGTCCTTGGCGTTTTTGCAAGTGCAGTTGTGGCAGCAGCAACGGCAGGAATTTCTTATTATACAACAAAACGTCGAGCATTGTCGGATTACTGGCTGGACTTAGAGGCGTACATTCAAAAAGTTCAAATATGGGCATTTCATCACTTGGAAAAAGGGCTAACCGCAAAGGACACGGCTACCTTTATTAGAACTTCAGAAACAATTGTGCCAGAATCTAATGAGGTGAATTTGGCATATTTGACGCTCGCAAAAAGCAAGCGAGACATTTCACTGCTATGTGGCAATTCGGAGCTGTCAAAAGAAATTAACGATTCCTATAGGTTGGCTGGACAGGTGAATGTTGAAGTGACCCGTGTAACCCAGATTAGGGCATTGAATTCTGGAAAGGTTCCGTTTGAAAATCTTTTGAAATATGAAGATGAAGAAAAACGCATCCTTGAATTTCAGAAGGATGATTCAGCATTTTCAAAATTAGAGAGTACTGCAAACAAATTGCGTGACATGCTGAAAATAAAAGTTTTTATTCCAGAACTTCCGGCTGACGAAGAAACGAAGAAGTCTTAAGACTAGACACTCATTCGCCGCTCAGCCTATTTGCCTAAGCGTGGATAGAAAAACTATTTTTTGATATAGGAGAAGCTATGGCAGAAGTAATTTCATTTACGAACGCTCAAATCACACAGCTTAGTCACCTGTTTGGCGATGAGATAATGACTGGCAGTGAAATAAGTCGTGTATTGACTCGTGTTGGAATTCAGGATAATAGTGGTGCTTCAACAAAATGGCGTCGGTTAGAATATGCGTTTACGGAACGCCAGAACTGTGATAGAGCAGGAAATGCGATCTTGCGGTTTATTCAGGAAGTGCTGGCTCCAGTGAACTATGTCCAGAACCAAGATGCCTTTGAAGACCGGCGCTCAAGGCTGAATGGGATACTCTCGTTTAGTGGAATACAGTACAGAGCAGATGGGCAGTTTGAAAGAATAACAGTTGCAAAGACCATTGATGATGCACAGAAAAGGGTGCAGAGCATCCTGCCAAAACTGCGCCAGCGTGGTGTGCATGGACGGGTGCTCCAATATTGCACCGAAGAATTGCTGAAGGAAAACTACTTCCATGCAGTATTTGAAGCAACGAAAAGTCTGGCGGATCGGGTTCGGCAGATGACAAACCTTGAAGGGGATGGAACGACTTTATATGACAAAGCGTTTTCAACTTCCACGCCATATCTTGTGTTGAATAATCTTCAGACAGAGAGCGAAAGAAGCCAGCAAGTAGGATTTTGTTCCATGCTAAAAGGAATAAACAGCATGGTCAGAAATGTGACCGCACATACACCCAAAATAAAATGGATCATCGAAGAAGACGAAGCAATCGATATTTTGACGACAATATCCTTTTTACACAAAAATTTAGATAACTGCCAAGTGGTGCGAATGGAACAGTAGTTTTTATAGGGAGAACATACGCTCAAATTATAAGTTCTATTTTAAGACGAAGGAGAACCGCCATGCCATATTTAGATAGTGTTGAAGAACTTCTGGAAGCGAAGGAAGGCGAACACGTCCAGTTCAAAGAAGCCAAGAATCGGTTTGACTTTGGTGAGGCGGCAAGGTGCTGCTGCGCTCTGGCGAATGATGGCGGCGGCAAGCTGGTGTTTGGTATCTCCGATAAAAGACCCCGCAGTGTGGTGGGAAGCCGTGCCTTTGAACAGCCAGAGCGCACCCGTATGGGGTTGATCGATAAGCTGAAAATCAATGTGGATTTTCAGTTGTTCACCTATGAGGAAAAACGAGTTCTCGTTTTTGATGTGAAGAGCCGCCCTATTGGTCTGCCGATCCTCTATGAAGGCGTTGCGTGGATCTATGATGGCGATACCCTGAAAGAGATGCCGGAGGAAAAGCGCCGTAAGATCTATGAGGAAATCGGCACGGACTTTTCCGGCAAAATCTGCGATGGGGCAACCATCAAAGACTTGGATGAAACTGCCATTGAAGCCTTCCGTGCCAAGTGGATCGAAAAAAGCGGAAACAAGAAACTTGCGACTCGCTCAAAGGAACAGATTCTCATTGACTGTGGTGCAATGACCGACGCAGGGGTGACGTATGCCGCATTGATCCTGTTTGGAAAAAGCGAGGAACTCGTCAGATTTTTGCCACAGGCGGAGATCATCTTTGAATACCGCTCTTCCGAGGCCTCCGGCCCCGCAAACCAACGGGAAGAATTCAAGTCTGGCTTCTTTACCTGCTACGATCGCATTTGGGAGCTGGTCAACCTGCGGAATGATAAACAGCATTATCAAGAGGGCTTCTTTGTGTTCGACATTTCCACATTTAATGAGCGTGTCGTGCGAGAAGCTATCCTGAATGCGGTAAGCCACAGGAACTATCAGTTTGGCGGCAGCATCTTTGTACGCCAGTACCGGGATAGACTGGTGGTTGAAAGCCCCGGCGGACTGCCTTTTGGCATCACACTTGATAATATACTGGACCGCCAGCTGCCGCGCAATCGCCGTATTGCGGAGATTCTTTCTCTGTGCGGCATGGTGGAGCGCTCTGGACAGGGCATGAACCTGATGTTTGAGTTGAGCGTGCAGGAAGCCAAGCCGCTGCCCGATTTTACTGGTACGGATGATTTTTTTGTCAGCGTTACGCTAAATGGGCTGATCCTTGACAAAGCAATGCTTTCGGTTATCCACCGCATCAGCGATAAATTCATGGAGCCGGTGCTGTCTACGGAGGATTTCTTGGTGATTGATGCACTGTACCATGAGCGTCCTCTCGATGAAAAAATGCTGTCCCGGCTGGGTCGCCTGACAGAGATGGGAATCGTTGAGCATATCGGCCGGAAAAAGTATGTTCTTGCAAGAAGCCTTTATGCAGCTACCGGCAAGACTGGCGTGCATACAAGACACGTTGGTTTGGATCGGGATACCAACAAGGAACTTCTCCTAAAGCATATCCGGGCCAATAATGCAGTTGGAACCCCTTTCAAAGAACTGCAGCAAGTTTTGCCGGGACTGAATCGTGGACAGATTCAAGTGTTGATGAGGGAACTTAGGGACAGCGGAAAAGTGGTTTGCAAGGGAAAAACAAGCGCGGCAAGATGGTTTGCTGTTGAGTGACGGAATCCTAATTTGGATTAGAACTTGCAACGAACTTGCAACCAACTTGCAACGAACTTGCAACCAACTTGCAACGAACTTGCAACCAACTTATGACTGGTTCAAAGGCGTTTGCAACCGGACAGTCGGAGGAAGAATAAAAAATGGGAAGACTGATTAGCGATAAATTTGCCGCATGGCAGGAAGAATGTGAGCAGCGGTTCCAGCAGCTCAAAGCCAACGAAGAAGAGCTGAACCGCATTTTTATTGATATTTACGGCTTGCAGGACGAGCTGACCCCGGAAGTGGAAGACAAAGACGTGACCGTGCGCCGTGCCGACCTGACCCGCGAGATCAAGAGCCTGCTTTCCTATGCAGTGGGCTGCCTGTTCGGGCGGTACTCGCTGGATGTGGATGGGCTGGTGTATGCCGGCGGCGAATGGGATGCCAGCAAATATGTGACCCTCCAGCCGGTGAAGGATAATGTCCTGCCGCTGTGCGATGAGGAGTACTTTGGGGATAACGACCTTGTGAACCGCGTTGTGGAGTTCGTCCGTGTGGTTTACGGTGCCGATACGCTGGAAGAAAACCTTGCGTTTATTGCCAAGGCGCTGGGCAACAAGGGCAACACCAGCCGTGAAGTCATCCGCAACTACTTCCTGAAGGACTTCTATGCGGATCACTGCAAGATCTACCAGAGGCGGCCTATCTACTGGATGTTTGACAGCGGCAAGAAGAACGGCTTCAAGGCGCTGGTTTACCTCCACCGCTGGGATGCCGACACCACAGGTCGTGTCTACAATAATTACCTCAGCCCGCTGCTGCGTACCTACGCACAGCAGATCGTGCAGGAGAATAATGTCATTTCCAGCAGCAACGATGCCCGCACGGTGTCCACGGCGCAGAAGCGTCTGGACAAACTGAAGCTCCAGCAGGAGGAGTGCGAAAAGTACGAAAAAAACATTGCCCACCTTGCAGCGCTGCGTATTGCGCTGGATCTGGACGATGGCGTAAAGGTGAACTATGTCAAGGCGCAGACTGCCGCCGATGGCAAGAACCTGAACGTGCTGGTGCCAATTAAATAACATAGAACCGATACACCGGGGTGAACCTCACCGCTCCGGTGTATTGGTGTTTATAACGATAATATAAAAAGGAAAGATGAAAACGCATGGCTAAAACGACACTGCGCCAGATCGAAGAGCGTCTCCGGGCAATGTTTGCGCCGGGCGAGCAGCGTAAACTGGTGTTCTGGTACGATGACTCTGCCAGCTTTGAAAACGAAGTATCGCAGCTGAATATCCCCGGCGTGACGGTATACCGCATGGAACCCCGCACCCAGTTCGCCACCAAGTGGATGCTGGAACTGGAACACCCGGATGAGAGCTTTTTGATCTATGCACCCTTTGCAAAGCCTTTGCTGGAAGAAAATCACCTTGCGGATATGCTGCGCTACTCGCAGGAATACTCCACCGACAAGGCAACCATGATCGCACAGGATTTCAATCTGGACGAGAAAACGAAGCTCTTTGTGCAGGAGCATATCAACTTCTTTGCAGCGCAGGATCGCACCAAGCGGTTCTACGATCTGGGCACTCCGGCCTATACCGAGGATACCTTTGCACTGGCAATGCTGGCGGTGCTGTGCAAGTGTCAGCCCAAGCCGGAAGAAGTGGTGCGGCAGGTTCTGCACGGTGCACTGGATGCCGAAAATGAATCATTGCAGCTCTTTGCAAAGTTTGGACTGGTGTCGGATTTCTGGCTGGTCTGCAAGCGGCTGTTCGGCTATAACCCTGCCGAAAAGAGCCTGAAGGATCTGGTATCCTGCCTCTTTGCCACCTACGCCGCCCACGCTATGGATGTGGATGCCCCGGATGCGTGGCTGGATCGCAGTCTACCGGAGGAGGGCGAGGTGCTGGCCTTCTTGGACGGCATGATGAACTATCTGCCCGACCAGCCCTATTTTGAACGCTTCTCCCATACGGCTGCACAGGAGTTGAACGCCATGCAGGTTCTGGGGCAGGTGCAGCACACAAACCCGGATCTGCTGCTGGACTGCACCGTGTTCGATGCTGCAGAGGAACAGATCAGCAACTGGATCACGACACGCCTGCTGGAAGAAAACACCTCTGCTACCCTGAAAGACCATAGCATCCGGCAGATCTGCGAGGAACGCAGCAAAACTTACTTTGGCGCAAAACCTGCCCGACAGAGCCAGTACGCATTGCTGGAAAATGCCTGCACGGTGCTGGAAGCACGGCATTTTGTCCCGGCAGACGGCATCGACGCACTGGCAGCACAGTACAAAAACGGCGCGTGGCAGGTGGATACCGCATACCGGAAGTTCTATCTGAACTACGGGCAGATTCTGCGCACCCCGGAAATGGAAAAGCTGCAAGCCCTTGTGGAAAGGGTATACACCAACTATTTCCTTGATCCTCTGGCGGTGCGCTGGTGCCAGAGCCTTGCCAGCCAGCTGACCACCTTCCAGACAGAGCGGCAGACCCATTTTTACAGCCGGAATGTCAGCGGAACACGAGAGCGCGTGGTGGTGTTTATCTCGGACGCCATGCGCTACGAGGTAGGCCAGCAGCTGTTTGAACAGCTTGTCATGGATGCCAAGTGTAGTGCAAAGCTGACCCCTGCGGTCAGTACGGTGCCCTCTTATACCCAGCTTGGCATGGCCGCACTGCTGCCCCATGTCAGTCTGGAACTTCAGCTAGACGGTACGGTGACTATCCTCGGCAAAAAGACGGTGGGTACTGCTGCACGCGAAGCTATTTTGCAGGCAACTGAGAAGAACAGTGGTTGCATCCAGTTTGACCAGATGCAGAATATGCGGCGTGATGAGCTGCGCAGTTATTTCTCCGGCAAGACGGTGGTGTATGTTTACCACAACCAGATTGATGCCCGCGGTGATGAAGCACGGACTGAAAATGAGGTGTTCTCTGCCTGCGAAGAAGCGGCGGAAGAGCTGTACAAAGAGATTCGCCGCCTTACTGACAGTGCGAATATTCGGCATTTTATCGTGACTGCAGACCATGGTTTCTTGTATAAACATGACCCGATTCAGGAAAGCGATAAGGTCATCAACCTGCCGCAGGCAGAAATCAAGAACAAGCGGTACATCGTATCGGCTGAAATCGGAAATGTGGCCGGTGCAGTTGCCTATCCTTTGGGTGTAGTTTTGGATACAGCAGATCCCCGCACAGTGTATACGCCGCTGGGAAGTTCTATTTTTAAGTGTGCTGGCGGTGGACAGAACTATGTACACGGTGGTGCATCCGTGCAGGAAATGTTGATTCCGGTGCTGGATGTGCGTACGCAGGCTAGGCACGTTGAAACCCAAAAAGCTATCGTTTCGCTTTTGCCGACACCGGAAGTTTTGATGGATCGGAAAGTATCTCTGAAGTTCCTGCAGCCTGACCCGGTAATGGATACGACCCTCCCAGCAAGTTATGAAATCCGCATTGTCAATGACAATGGCGATGCACTCTCTACAAAGAAAACGGTTGAAGCGGACAAAATGGCAGGATGCAGTGATGCCGAACGCTATACAGATGTCATCCTGACGTTGAGAAATCGTCCTTATTCGCGCGAAAACAATTATTATTTCCTGCTGACGGATAAAGAAACCGGGGCTACGCTTGAAAAGCGTCTGGTTAAAATTGACATCGTGTAAATAATTGGTGAGGAGAATAGAGCATGGAATATACTGAAGTTATCTCCAGAATGAACGTATACCTCATTAAGGCGGCGCAGGTTTGCTACAAATGGCTTGAGCCACGTCTGAAGCAGATTGACTCGCAGGACTGGTGGAATACCACCGTCCGTGCAAATCTCTCCGATTTGCAGTTGCAAAAGGTTGAGCAGAATAATGTTACTACGTTGGAAGGGCTTGATCTACAGGCACTTCTATGTGTACTGAAACGCAACCTGTACCCCTTGGGTAATTATGAATATTTCACGAATTATCATCTGATGAAGGATGCAATCCGACAGATGTTTGAGGTTCGTAACGACTGGGCGCATACTACCGTACAGGTATATCCACTTGACGTTATCAAGTTGGACTTGACACGGTATGTCAATTTCATGGAGCTGTTCGGTGGTTCAAAGGATGACATCAATGAAGCTAAAGAATTTAGAGCGGTTGTGAGTGATCCAAACCATGCGAACCCCATCCGTATCCCAGAACCGTCCGATCCGTCGGTAAAAACAGTTGCAGAACGCATTGTGAAACAACCTGTGAAGGTAATGGCTGACCCATTTATTGTGGGTACGCCAGTCATTAGAAAAAGCAATCCAACAGTAATTGGCGTAATTAGTGCGATTCGTGGCAGCGGTGATGCTACAGAATATCAGGTTATGTTCATGGACACCGGATTCGGAACATACTATGCGGATCAGCTTCTACTGGCAAATGCCACGCCGGAGCGCTGCAACGTGTCCATTGATGAGTTGAAGATTCTTTTGACAGCACAACAGCTCTGCAACCCTACCAATGACCAGTTGTATTCTCTGAACGCTGCCCGTGTGGATTTTGTTCCCTACCAGTTCCGTCCGGCAATGAAAATGATTCATTCCGAGCGTCCGCGAATCCTTGTGGCAGACAGCGTTGGTGTTGGCAAAACCATTGAGGCGGGTCTGATTCTGCGTGAATTGCAGGCGCGTGATGAGGACTTTGAGTCGGTTCTGATTATCTGCCCGAAACCGCTGGTTGCAGAGCACAAATGGCGTTCTGAAATGAAGCGCTTTGACGAGAACTTTACGGAGCTGGATGGCACATCGCTTCGGGAAGCAATCAACGAATGTGACAAGGATGGAGCATGGCCCGCTGCGCTTCGCAAGACCGTTCTGCCGTATTCGCTGATGACGAAGGAACTCCTTAATGGAAAAGGTCGTCAAAAGGGTCTGCTGGATCTGGAAGAGCCAATTCATTTTGATCTCGTTATCATTGATGAGGCACATCATATCCGCCATTCGGATACGGGTGCTTATAAGGTTGCGCGCTATTTTACTGACAATGCAGACGCTGTTGTGATGCTGACTGCAACGCCGGTTCAGACTGACGATGATGATTTGTATACCCTATTGAACACGCTGCGACCTGATGTGATTCTCGATAAGAAAACATTTAAAGAAATGCAGGAGCCGAACGCTGAAATCAATGCGGCGGCACGGTTGATTCGCCATCAGGCAGAAAATTGGCGTTCTGAGGCTGCTGACCACCTGTCCTGTGCAGCACAAACCAGCTGGGGACGTAGTGTGATTGAGGATAATCCAACCTATAAAAAGGTTATGGAGCAGCTTAAGAGTGCCCAATCGCTAGATCGAACAACTCGTGTTGGAATCCTTCAAGATGTCGAGAGCCTGCATAGCTTTGCCGGTATGATCAATCGCACACGCCGTCAGGACATCCAAAACGACTTCTGTGTACGTCGCCCGCAGAGTATTTCGGTTCACTTTACACCTGAACAGCAAGCATTGTATGATGCCCTGATGGAGTTTGAGTCTCATGCACTCAGCTATCTGCACAATAATGTTCCGCTGGAATTTATGATGAGCACTCTGATGCGTCAGGCATCCAGTTGCATTTTTGGTCTGGCTCCGCTGTTGAAGGGCATGGTGTCCCGGCGACTGGGAGATATTTTGTCGGATTATTGCGGTGAAGATGGCAGCATCACAGTTGACGATCTTGAAAATATCAAGATGGGCCAACTGGAAGAAGAGTTTCGAGCAATGGCAGAACGCGTGATTGAACTGTCTGAAAATCTGCCGCAAACGGACGAGAAACTGGATAGACTTCTTGAAGTTGTGGAAAACAAAAACCGTCAGAAAAATAACAAAATCATTCTGTTCAGTTCTTTCCGTCACACATTGTGCTATGTGGAACGGCATCTCATGGAAAAAGGTTACCGTGTGGCGCAGATAAACGGCAGCGTGAAGGACGAAGAGCGTCTGGCACTTCGCCAGCGGTTTGAATTGCCAGCGGAAAACGAAAATGCATTGGATATCCTACTATTTACGGAAGTTGGCTGTGAGGGTCTGGATTATCAGTTCTGTGATTTTATGATCAATTATGATTTGCCGTGGAATCCGATGGCGATTGAGCAGCGTATTGGTCGTATTGATCGTCGTGGCCAAAAGAGTGATACGGTTATCATTTGCAATCTGGTAACAGAACGTACCATCGATGCAAAAATCTATCATCGCTGTCTGGAACGTATCGGCATATTTGAAAGCTCTATCGGAGAATGTGCGGGTATTCTTGGGGATATGACGCAGCAAATCAATAAAGCGGTATTCGATCCTTCTCTCACACAACAGGAACGTGAGGAAAAAATAGAGAAAATTGCAGATAATGAAGTATCCAGGGCCAATGAAATGAAGAAACTCGAAAACGAAAGCAAAGAGTTGTTTGGCATTGATATTTCTGGTTATGTGTTAGACCGTAGTGTTACCGAAGCCGAAAATCCATGGATTGGAGAACGATACATTCAGGCATTGGTAACTGAATATTTTAACCGCGTTCTTGGTGAGAAGAAAAATTATATTCAGGGTGAAGGCGTCCATAAGGTTTTGACGCTGAGCGGAGAAAATCGTGCCATTCTGAAGAAGGCTCTGCGCAGTTCTAACATGAAGAAATCAGCAATGTATAATCAGTGGCTAGCTTATTTGAAAGGCTCTGATACGCGAATTTCGGTTACGTTTGATCAGGAAGAAGCTTCCCGCGACAGAAATGCTATTTTCTTTACAGCGGTTCACCCGCTTGTGAAAATGGCTGCAGCGGAACTTCATAAGAAAAATGAGGTTTATATTGAGCTTCTTGTAGATAAGGAAGACTATCCTGTGCCTTGTGGAGATTACCCCTTCTTGATTGAGGAACGGAAAATCATTGGAATGCGTAAAGAAGTAAAGATCGTTCCTATCTCGGATATCGACTTGTCAGCATCAGATTTTTGTGATCTATTGGAAGCGGCGGATTATCGAGAAGTTCCAGATGACTGCACTGAAGCACAGTGGGATAAGCTGTCACAGTTAAAGCGTGAGCAGCAACAGCAAGCAGTTGCTCAGCTCAAGGTCGATGTGAGAGAAAAATGCGCCTATCAGCGTGCAGCGGTCTTGAAGAGCTACCAATTCCGCAGGGAAGATCTGTCGATGCGTATTCAGAGCATGGAGGATGCAAATATTCGCCGGATGTATGAAAGTCAACTTCGTAGTCTGGAAGAAGACAAAGATGTACGGTTGAAAGAACTGAATGACATCCAAGAGCGTGCAACGGTGGAAGAAAATACGATTGTAAAGGGCATCATTACGGTGTGCTAAAGAAAATTGAGGTTTGCTATGGGAGATTTATACGCAGCAATCCGGAACCAGCACATTCAGGATTATGGATCAAAATTTGAAGAGTGGGCACCGCGTATTTTGGTTGACCAGTATAGCGACCGAACTCATTTTATTTTTGAATTGATTCAGAATGCTGAGGACGCTGGTGCAACCTATGTGACATTTTCGCTTTATCAAAATCGGCTTGTGCTATGCCATAATGGTAAGCCGTTCACTGAGGCAGATATTCGTGGAATTTGCGGCATTCGATCTACAAAAGATGAGCCAGAATCCGGAAAAATTGGACGGTTTGGCATAGGTTTCAAATCGGTATATGCTTATACCAGAACGCCTGTTATCTATTCAGGGCAATATTCGTTTAGAATACAGAATTTGATTCTTCCCTATGCGGAAAAGAATGAATCTGCGGGAATTGATACAATTCCGATTTTGCCATTCGATGGCAAGGTTCCAGCAGAGGACGCCTATGGGGAAATCAGAAGAGCATTGGAAAAGTACATTTCTTCAGATGTACTCTTTGCATTGAAAAATGTTAGAAGTATAAACTGCAGAGTTGACCCGGCTGGAGAAGAATGGTCTGTCAACAAGGAAAGCCACCCTATAAGCAGCATTGTTGACCGTGTACTCCTTTTACAAAAAGGCAAAGAAACGAAGGAGCTTCTGACTTTTCATACGCAGGACAGGCAACCGATTCTGATTGGATATGAATTGAAACAAAGTGAGAATAGCCACGGAAAAATAGTCCCCGCGGAACAGCATTATCTTTATGCTTATTTTCCGACTGCAGTTGAAACGTATCAAGCATTTTGTGTTCATGTGCCGTTTTCTACAACGCCGGCGCGCGACAATATTAGACACAATGCAATCAATGAAAATTTGTCGGAACAATTAAATCAGTTGTTTGCTGACAGCATCAGATGGTTGCTGAAAAATAGCTATATTACGCTTCAATTCCTGAACGAATGCTCATGTACGGTAGAGAAGCACAAAGCAAAACAAGGATAGCCAGCCCTGCCACTATTCCGAAGTCAGGGGAACGCAATAGAAAAATTCATAGCTGTATGCTATACTTAATTAGCATTTGAACATATCAAGCTGACACAGCAATCTCTTTACTTGCCGTTAATGCGCGTCTACCAATAGTCCGCACAAAGCAAGAGTAGCGTAAAGGTATAAAAATTTCAAACTTCTTTGTAACGAAATTCCGATTTCTCCGTCTAACCTATGAAGCTGAAGGAGGTGATGACAAGTATGGACTATGAAAAACTCTATAAAGCCTACTATTTACAGGTATACTCGTATACTATTTCTCTTGCCAAAAATCGTGAGATAGCAGAGGAAATCACGCAGAACACATTCTATAAGGCTGTTTCTACAACATCACAATTCAAAGGTAAGTCAGATGAATTGACATGGCTCTGCTCCATAGCAAAAAATCTTTACCATGATGAAATGCGAAGCCGTCAGCGAGTAGCTGATGTGAGTGAAATCAATGACTTGCCATCAAATGAAAATGTTGAGAACTCAGTTGCAGATTCTGACATGGCGTTCCGCATACACCTCGTTCTTCACCGTTTGGAAGAACCATACAAAGAAGTCTTTCAGCTTCGCGTATTCGGGGAACTATCTTTTTCACAAATCGCTGCAATTTTTGGAAAAACAGAATCATGGGCGAGAGTTACTTATCATCGTGCAAAGCTAAAAATTCAAGAAAGGATGGATGAAAAGCATGAGTAAACAATGCGATATTGTTCGAGATATTCTTCCGCTGTATGTTGACGATGCTTGCAGCGAAGCAAGCGCAGAGATGGTAAAAGAGCATTTGAACGCCTGTGCTGACTGTAACGCAATTTATCAGAAATTGCTTTCTCACACGAGCGAAGATGTTCTTCACGAAGAAAGCGAAAGCGTTATTATGCGCCATGAGGCAAAAGAAAAGCAGAGAGGCAGAAAAAAGATAACGATTGCTGTTCTCGTTTCCATCGCTCTTTGTATCATTGCAATTTTTACAGCTCTCTTTCTGTTACCTATAAACATTGCTTATGAGCCTGTCAAAATCGACTTCCCATTTGAGGTTGAAGATGTCGAAAACGTTGAAATGTACCACTATGACGGAGTGCCTGCATCAGCAGAAAAGAAAGTAGTTGTTGCTGAAAATGATATAAAGACCCTGTATGATAAGTTCAAGGGCTTATCCCTAAAAGACAAAACGACTGAGGAAACTGCCGGAGCAGATGTGACCAGCTTTAGATTTAACCTCTCAGATGGAACAAGCTACGATTTGATTTACGCCTGCTATGGGGTTAAAAACGGCGAATTGAAGTCAGCAGCAGGCGGTTTTAAGTATTTCACAAGTGCGGATATCGGCTCTTATTGGAACAATTTGAATACGGAACTTGAGGCAATTCCTATCAATGAGAGTGAATTGCCGTGAGCAGATAGCAAACCCAGCCGAGCCTGTCAACGGTCAAGATGAACGGCGCAAATGCGCCGCCGTTGACAGCCCCGCCCGTCTTTGCTGTTCGGTAATCAAGAGGGCGACAGCACAAGATGCTGCCGCCCTCTGCCATTATTCAGAAAGGGGGATTTTCCATGACCGAACACGAAAAGTATCAAGAACATATCCGGCATACACACGATGCCTTTTGCAAGACTGTTATTCGCCACGCTGCCATAGACGCAGCCCGGAGCATACGGAGCCGCCGCAAGCGGGAAATCTCGCTTGAATATCTGATAGAAGAAAAACACTATCCATTCAGTACCACAGATAAATACTTTGCGGAGCAATCCGGCATGACCAGCTATCCGCTTTTCGTCTGTGGTCAGATGGTGCTTTTGGAAAGTCCAGAGCTTGCCGCAGCCCTGTCCGCACTATCACAGATGGAACAGGAAATCATTTTCTTGTACTACTTCCAACGATTGACGCATAGGGAGATTGGACGGAGATATGGACGGGCTGGCAACACAACCGGGCGGCGTATTCAGATGATTTTACGGCGGCTACGGGCAGAGTTGGAGGGTTTGTCCTATGAGCCAGCTACTTCCCTATGAGACAATCGTTAAGGCAAGCGAGGGCGACCCGGAAGCTGTTGCCGCCGTCCTATCCCATTATGCGGGATATGTCCGCTCTTGTGCGAAAATGGACGGACAGATTAACACGGATATGCAGGAGCATATCGTCAGGCAACTGATAGAAAGCCTGTTGAAGTTCCGCTTTGACCGCTAAACAGAAAAGTTGTATAATTAGAGCCTGACAAATTAAACTTCAATGAGGGTAGAGCAAATGGAACAGATTATCAATTATAGAGACATACCCACAGATAAAAGGATTGACATATTAAATGCTCTTGAGCGAATAGGTTTTTTTCCGGCATACGGCGGCGTGAGAACAATGCAGCAAATTATGGAAAAGTCAGTTCCAGGTTCAGGCCCACAATTCTATTTCGTTTTCCGTGAAAATGAGTTGATAGGGTACAATTTTCTCATTGGGGACACTAAGAAATATAAAGCGTTCCCATGGCTTGCTATTAGCAATATGGATGAGCAGAAGTTGACTGTTTGTGAAGAACTGATGAAAATACAAATTGCCTTTTTTGAAGAACTCGGAATGCAAAAGATAGCAGATCATTGCGTTAGGATTATGGAAGATTACAGAAAAGGAATTGGAAAGCGGAAAGAAAGCGATTGCAGATAAATTCCATTTGAAAAACGGCTGACAATTTAATACCGCCGCCCATCACAGCGGCAGATAAGCAGTAAATCTTGAAAAGGTTTACTGCTTTTTTTGCGCCCATTTTCAAAAATCTTTGGCAAACCACACCGCCGGATTGTTGTAGGGAGCAGACAGGGAAAATAAAAAAATTTTCGCTGCGTTTGCCAAAACGCCCCCTTTTCACCGTTGTAGTGGTGAACAGCGGGCAGAACACGCCGCCGCAATCGCTATATTGGTGGAGCAAGCCAGTATATCCGCAAACCAGAGCCGCCGAGGAAAGCGGTAGTTTTTTAGAGCAAGATTCTACCACGGTGCCAAAATCCGCATATCTGCGGTTTTGCCCCTTTGGTAAATCTTGTTGGGGAGTGCCTTCCCCAAACCCTGCTCATGCGCCCTGTCGGGCGAGAAAGGAGGTCAACGCTTGAAGAAAAAATACAACACACCCCACCGCTGCCATGTGGTCAAAACCCGCATGACCGAGGAAGAATACGCCGACTTTACCGAGCGGCTGAAACACTATGACATGAGCCAAGCCGAATTTATCCGGCAAGCCATTACACGGGCGACCATTCGCCCCATCGTTACCGTTTCCCCGGTCAATGATGAACTGTTGTCCGCCGTTGGCAGGCTGACCGCCGAATACGGAAAAATCGGTGGCAACCTCAATCAGATTGCCCGCGCCCTCAACGAGTACGGCACACCATACAACGCCCTGTCCGTTGAAGTCCGCGCCGCCATTTCTGACCTTGCTGCCTTGAAGTTTGAAGTCCTGCGAAAGGTAGGTGACGCTGTTGGCAACATTCAAACATATCAGCTCTAAAAATGCGGATTATGGCGCAGCCGAGCAGTACCTCACCTTTGAACATGACGAGTTTACCATGAAGCCCACCCTTGATGAAAACGGGCGGCTCATGCTCAGGGAGGACTATCGAATAGCCACGCTGAACTGCGGCGACGAGGATTTTGCCGTTGCCTGTATGCGCTCCAATCTCCGCTATGGGAAGAACCAGAAGCGGGAAGATGTAAAAAGCCACCACTACATTATCAGCTTTGACCCACGGGACGCGGTGGACAACGGTTTGACCGTAGACCGGGCGCAGGCGTTGGGCGAGGAATTTTGCCGGAAGCAGTTTCCCGGACACCAAGCCATTGTCTGCACCCACCCGGACGGACACAACCACAGCGGCAATATCCATGTGCATATCGTTATCAATTCTCTGCGGATAGAGGAAGTTCCGTTCCTGCCTTACATGGACAGACCGGCAGACACCCGCACCGGGTGCAAACACCGCTGCACAGACGCGGCGATGGAATACTTCAAAGCCGAAGTCATGGAGCTGTGCCACCGGGAAAATCTCTATCAAATCGACCTTTTGCATGGCAGCAAAAACCGCATTACCGAGCGTGAGTATTGGGCGCAGCGGAAAGGGCAGGCAAAGCTGGACAAGGAAGCTGCTGCCTTGCCAGCCGAGGAGCAGCCAGCCAAGCCCACGAAGTTTGAAACAGACAAGGAAAAATTGCGGCAGACCATACGCACCGCGCTGTCCTCTGCCGCAAGCTATGGCGAGTTCGCCGCCGTTCTCTTGCAACAGGGCGTGACTGTCAAGGAGAGCCGAGGGCGGCTATCCTACCTCACGCCGGACAGGACAAAGCCCATTACCGCCCGCAAGCTGGGAGATGATTTTGACCGCGCTGCCGTTCTTGCCCTTTTGGAACAGAACGCCCACAGAGCCGCCGAGCAGACCGCAACCGTACCCGAATACCCCCGCAACATAAGGGAGCGTTTGCAGGGCAAAAAAGCTGTCCAAACCACCCCGGAAAAGGACGGTATTCAGCGCATGGTTGACCGGGCAGCGAAGCGAGCGGAGGGAAAGGGCGCGGGCTATGATTGCTGGGCGGCAGTCCACAATCTGAAACAAATGGCGGCTACCGTTGCCGCCTACGGGCAGTACGGCTATTCGCCGGAGGAGCTGGACGCAGCCCTTGTATCCGCCAATGCGGATTTACAGGACAGCACCGCCAAGCTGAAAGCCCTGGACGCTGCTATCCGGGAGAAAAAGGAGCTTCAGACACAGGTGCTTGCCTATGCCAAGACCAAGCCTGCCCGTGACGGTCTGAAAGCGCAGAAAACGGAAAAAGCCCGCAGCGCCTACCGGGAACGGCACGAAAGCGATTTTATCATAGCGGACGCAGCCACCCGTTATTTTCGGGCGCATGGCGTTTCCAAGCTGCCAAGCCATAAAGCCCTGCAAGCGGAAATCGAGCGGCTTACCGCCGAAAAGAACGCCCATTACAACGAATACCGGGAGAAAAGAGCCCGTGTCAAGGAGCTGCATACCGTGAAAAGCAATCTTTCTCAAATCCTGCAAGGCGAGAAAGACAGAGAGAAAAAGCACGAACATGAGCGTTAAAAACCGCCCCGAAACGATACCAAAACGGGGATATGCCCTGCACCCTATCCGCAATACTGCCCACCTTTGAAACGGGGTGCACAGCGCAGGAAATCCCCGAAAATGACACCGAGAAACTACATTTTTACCGACCTATCCGCTTATACCAGCGGAAACGGCAGAAAGGAGCGAGAAATGCCACGCATGAGCAAAAAGCGGCGGTTGGAATGGAGCTTTTTCCTCAACCACCGAAACCGTATTACCTACAATGACCTTTGCCGGGGCTGCACACACGGCTGCAAGCAGAGCTTCCGGGCGATTATCGTCCTCTGCCCCCGGTATTTCTCTAAGAGATGGAAACACAGGGAGGACACCGCCAATGGCAGATAACCGCAAATATTACTACCTCAAACTGAAAGAAAACTTCTTCGACAGCGATTCCATTGTGCTGTTGGAGGACATGAAAGACGGGATTTTGTATTCCAATATCCTCTTGAAGCTGTACTTAAAATCGCTGAAAAATGGCGGCAGATTGCAGCTTGACGAGCATATCCCCTATACCGCCCAGATGATAGCCACGCTGACCCGTCACCAAATCGGGACGGTGGAACGGGCATTAGCCATCTTCCAGCAGTTAGGGCTTGTGGAGCAGCTTGACTGCGGGCTGCTTTATATGACCGACATCGAGCTGATGATCGGTCAATCCTCTACCGAAGCGGAACGGAAACGCGCCGCAAGGCTTGAAAATAAGGCACTTTTGCCGCCGCGGACAAATGGCGGACATTTGTCCGACATTCGTCCACCAGAGATAGAGATAAAGAAAGAGATAGATATAGAGTTAGAAAAAGAGGGAGAGTTAAAGGGACAAGCCATCGCCCGCAGCTATGGCAGATATGAGAATGTATTTCTGACTGATACGGAGCTTTCCGAACTGCAAGCGGAGCTGCCCGAAAAATGGGCGTACTACATTGAGCGGCTTTCCGGCTATATCGCGTCCACGGGCAAGAAATATAAAAACCACGCCGCCACTATCCGCAGATGGGCGGCAGACGATACCGCAAAGGCTGCCCCGAAACAGGGCATACCCGAATACGCCTGCAAGGAGGGCGAGAGCTTATGAGTAATCTGTTTACAGAACGAGTTTTGAATATGGCGGCTGTTACCCCACAGCCGGAGGACTACACGGGCGAGGACGGACTGCTTTACTGCGGCAAGTGTCACACTCCGAAAGAAGCCTACTTCCCGGAAAAGCAAGCCGCCCTGTTTGGGCGTGACCGCCACCCGGCAGAATGTGACTGCCAGAAAGCCCAGCGTTTGGAGCGTGAAGCCGCCGAACAGCGCAGAAAGCACCTTGACACCGTGGAGGACTTGAAACGCCGGGGATTTACCAATCCTACCATGCAGGAATGGACTTTCGCCAACGACAACGGGAAATGCCCGCAAATGGAGATTGCACACTTCTATGTGGAGCATTGGGAAATCATGCGCGAGGAAAATATCGGCTATCTGCTATGGGGCAAGGTCGGCACAGGAAAAAGCTATTTTGCCGGGTGTATCGCTAATGCCCTCATGGAGCAGGAAGTCGCTGTCCGCATGACGAACTTCTCTGCGATTTTGAATGACCTGACCGCCAGCTTTGAGGGGCGCAACGAGTATATCGAGCGTCTTTGCCGTTTTCCTCTGCTTATCATTGATGATTTTGGAATGGAGCGCGGCACAGAGTACGGTTTAGAACAGGTCTACAATGTGATTGACAGCCGCTACCGCAGCCGCAAGCCCTTAATCGTTACCACCAATCTGACATTGGACAGCCTGCAAAATCCGCTGGACACCGCCCATGCCCGGATTTATGACCGCCTTTTGGAAATGTGCGCCCCTATCCTCTTTACGGGAGAGAACTTCCGCCGTGAAACGGCGCAAGCCAAGCTGAACAGACTAAAAGAATTGATGAAATGAAAGGAGTTGCCTATGGCAGAGAACAAGCAGAACACCACCCCGGAACGCCGCCCGGACTGCGTGACAGAGATCCGCATGGGCAACACCGTCCTTGTCGTTTCCGGCTTTTTCAAAAAAGATACCACCGACACAGCAGCCGATAAGATGATGAAAGTGCTGGAGGCGGAAGCCGCCGCAGGACACAAAGCCCAGCTTTCGCCCTAACGCTACAAGCCGCACAGAAAAATCGTCATTTTACCGGGCGGTAAAGAAGCAGAAGCCGCTATACAGACAGCCGCCCCATGTGGTATAATCGAAATACGGAATAGTGGGGCTGGCTGTCGGAAACGGAGGATTTTATGTTAAGACAGACCACCCAGAAAATCACTGCCCTTTATCCAAGACTATCCCATGAGGACGAGCTGCAAGGCGAAAGTAATTCCATTTCCAACCAGAAGCGTATCCTTGAAACCTACGCAAAGCAGAACGGCTTTTCCAATCTGCGCTGGTACACGGACGATGGCTATTCTGGTGCGAACTTCCAAAGACCGGGCTTTCAATCCATGCTTGCGGACATTGAAGCCGGGAAAGTGGCTACCGTTATCGTAAAGGATATGTCACGGTTAGGGCGAAACTACCTGCAGGTGGGAATGTATACCGAGATGATTTTCCCACAAAAAGGAGTCCGCTTTATCGCCATCAACGATGGAGTAGACAGCGCACAGGGCGACAATGATTTTGCCCCTCTGCGGAACATTTTCAACGAATGGCTGGTGAGAGATACGAGTAAGAAAATCAAAGCTGTAAAACGGTCAAAAGGCATGAGCGGCAAGCCTGTTACGAGCAAACCCGTGTACGGCTACCTCATGGACGAGGACGAAAACTTCATCATTGACGAGGAAGCCGCACCCGTGGTCAAGCAGATATACCGTCTGTGCCTTGCCGGGAACGGTCCGACCAAGATAGCCCGTATGCTGACCGAGCAGGAAATCCCAACGCCGGGAACGCTGGAATACCGCAGGACGGGCAGCACACGCCGCTATCACCCCGGCTATGAGTGCAAATGGGCGACAAATACCGTGGTGCATATCCTTGAAAACCGGGAGTACATGGGCTGTTTGGTGAACTTCAAGACGGAGAAACCGTCCTACAAGACCAAGCACAGCATAGAAAATCCCATTGAGAAACAGGCAATTTTCGAGAACCACCATGAGCCTATCATCGACACCCAGACATGGGAGCGTGTGCAGGAATTACGCAAACAGCGCAAGCGTCCGAACCGCTATGATGAAGTGGGCTTGTTCTCTGGTATGCTCTTTTGCGCGGACTGCGGCAGCGTCATGTATCAGCAGCGTTACCAGACCGATAAGCGGAAACAGGACTGCTATATCTGCGGGAACTACAAAAAGCGCACCCATGACTGCACCGCACATTTTATCCGCACCGACCTTTTGACTGCGGGCGTTCTCTCCAATCTACGGAAAGTGACGAGCTATGCGGCAAAGTATGAAGCCCGGTTTATGAAGCTGCTGATCGAGCAGAACGAGGACGGCGGCAAACGCCGGAACGCCGCCAAGAAAAAGGAACTGGAAGCTGCCGAAAAGCGTATCGGTGAACTTTCCGCTATTTTCAAGCGGCTGTATGAGGACAGCGTAAGCGGTCGCATTTCTGACGAGCGTTTCACGGAGCTTTCGGCAGACTATGAAGCCGAACAGCAGGAATTGAAAGAGCGTGTTGCCAGAATACAGGCGGAGCTTTCCAAAGCACAGGAAGCTACCGTAAACGCAGAAAAGTTTATGAACATTGTTCGCAAGCACATGAACTTTGAAGAACTGACCCACACCCTCTTACGTGAGTTTGTAGAGAAAATCGTTGTGCATGAGTGCAGCTACGATGAAAATGGCACACGCAGACAGGATATTGAGATTTACTATTCTTTCGTCGGCAAGGTGGACTTGCCCGAATGACCGCCTGCCCTATCCGATACCAAAGACAAGTACCGGATAGGAAAGGCAAAATTTTTTACACTTCTATTACTTCTTTATCACACATAAGCAAAGTCTATCCGATTGAAAATAATTGCAAAGAAGAAAATTTGCAGGGAATTTATAGAACGGGCCGTGAATTGCTTCAAAATGGATTACGTCTTCTTCCGACAGATGCCGGTGAATACTGTTCTGTTTCCGAAGCTTTGCTGCCTTATGCCAAGAATATCGCAGAAAACATTACACAACCGATTCTAAGAAGTGAATATGGAGAAAATGCCTGTTGGATTGAATCTGAAATCAGTTCGGAAGCGAATGCTCGACTCTGGGGCTATCTAACGCACTGCTTTGGAATACGCGTACTGCGTTGGAAAGATGTTCTGCCTAAATTAAAGGCGGAAATTTTGGAAGAGCAAACGGATGAATGGCTTCTGCACCTGATGGAAGTGATTTATCCGACTTGCACCGGAAACTTGAAGTTGAAGGATAAGGTGGATGCACATGAAATTCCGTTTGTACGGCTTCAAGATGGAACGCATATCTATTGTAGATACGATGGCGTTGCGCAAGTCTATATCAACAACCCGATTTCCGCAAAAAATAAAATAAGCACGAAGATTCTTCAGGTGATATATGCTCTAAGTGACTTCTTAATCATGATTTTGTCATGGTTAGTGAAGCAATCACTTAGAGCATTTTTGTTTCAGGAGGTACAGCTATGAGAAACGAAAAAATCACCCCACTGTACGAGCGCCTGAGCCGGGACGATGAGTTACAGGGCGAGAGCAACTCCATATCCAACCAAAAACAGATGTTAGAGGATTTTGCCCGCCGGAACGGGCTGCCCAACCCTACGCACTTTACCGATGATGGTATCTCAGGCACCCGTTTTGACCGCCCCGGATTTTTGGCAATGATGGAAGAAGTGGAGGCAGGGCGTGTAGAGGCAATCGTCATCAAGGACATGAGCCGGTTAGGACGCGACTATCTGAAGGTCGGTCAAGTTATGGAGATTTTGCGGCAGCGAGGCGTTCGTCTGATTGCCATCAACGACGGTGTGGACAGTCTGAAAGGCGATGACGATTTTACCCCGTTCCGCAACATTATGAATGAATTTTACGCCCGTGATACCAGCCGGAAAATCCGCTCTGTGTTTAAGTCAAAAGGCATGAGTGGCAAGCACCTGACCGGCACTGTGATTTACGGCTACTTATGGGACGAAAAACGGGAGCATTGGCTGGTAGATGAGGAAGCTGCCGAAGTGGTACGCCGTATATTCTCCCTCACGCTGGAGGGATATGGGCCTTACCAGATCGCCTGCAAATTATCCACAGACCGGATTGAAATTCCTGTCGTACACCTTGCCCGCTTCAACGAGGGTGTGAACCGTTCAAAGCCGGTCAAAGACCCACATGGATGGGGATCATCTACCATCGTGAACATTTTGAAAAAACGAGAGTATTTAGGGCATACCATCAATTTCAAGACCCGCAAGCACTTTAAGGACAAGAAAAGCCGCTATGTTTCTGAGGACGAATGGACGATCTTTGAGAATACTCATGAAGCCATTATCGACCAGCAGACCTTTGATTTGGCGCAGAAAATCCGCAGCAATGTACGGCGTTATCCAAACGGCTGGGGCGAAGCGGCTCCCCTCACAGGCTTGCTCTATTGTGCCGATTGCGGCGGCAAGATGTATGTCCACCGCACCAACAATGGCAAGCGGGTTTCTCAATATACCTGTTCCAATTATACCAAAGTTCCGTGTGGGACACTATGCCCTACACAACACCGTATCAATGAGAGTGCTATCCTGACATTGGTTTCTGACACGCTCCGGGCTATCGCTGAATATTCCAAAAATGACCGGACGGAATTTATTCACACTGTTCAGGAGATGCAGGTTGCTCAACAGAGCGCCGATATATCGAAAAAGCGCAGGCGTCTGGCTGCTGCCCAAAAGAGAGCCGGAGAACTGGAAAAACTGATTTGCAAAATCTATGAGGACAATGCCCTCGGCAAGCTGCCGGATGCACGATATAAGGCGCTTGATGCACAGTATGCCAAAGAGCAGGATGCACTTGAGATTGAAATTGCAGAGCTGGAAAAGGCTGTTACCGGCTATGAGCAGAGCCAGAAATCCGCAGAGAAATTTATAGCCCTAATTGATAAGTATGAGAATTTTGACACTCTGACAAACACCATGCTCAACGAGTTTATAGAGAAAATCCTTGTCCACGAACGCGCCCGAAAAGGCAGCCAGGACACCACGCAGGAAATTGAAATCTACTTCAATTTTTTAGGGCGCTATATTCCACCATCCTTACAGCCAGTTCCTTTAACCCCGGAGGAACAGGAAGAATTGCGGAAAAAAGAAGAACGCAAGGACAGGCTCCATCAGAACTATTTGAAGCGGAAAGCCAGCGGCGCACAGAAACAGTATGAGGACAAAATCAAGGCGAAGAAAAAAGCGGAAATGGACGCTAAGAAAGCCCTGATCCGGGCTGAGGATATGAAAAAAGGTGTTTTTTCTACTATCGGTCAGCTACCAAAAGAAGAACCGCGCAAAGGCAGCATAGCAGCCAGCGCAGCAGTCTAATCATCACGAAGCAAAGGAGAATGAATATGAGTAAGTTGACTTACATTCGTTGTGGAGATTATGATATACCCAACCTAAAACTTTCTGAACAGCCGGAAACTTCTATCGGCAAGTACGGCAGAATGCGAAAATCCTACCTAAAGGAACATCGCCCCATTCTCTACAACCATCTGCTGATGAGCGAGAAGCTGTATCCACACCTGTTAGAGATTGACCGGGCGGCGCGGGAACGGATGGAAGCCATGCTGCCCCGGATGATGGAGGCGGCGGGCATCACCGAGGAACTGAAAGCCCGTGCCCCCCTGCGCTGGGTGGGGCTGATGAACACGCTGAAAGCGCAGGCAGAGGAAATTGTTTTGTCAGAAATAATCTTCAACTAATTTGGAAAATTGGAAAAAGTAAAATGGCTGTGTTCGTTAAAAACGAAGAAACCATATCTTCTGCAATACATTTCTCCAACAAAAAAACTCCGGTACATCCCAAACGGTTGTATCGGAGTTTATGGATCAAGATGGTAATCGTCAAATAGCGGCGACTGGAAGAAGTCGCACAGGGTAATGCCCAGTCCCTGGCACATTTCATGGATGATCCGTAGCTTCACGGATTCATACGAACAGTTGATAACGTTCCCTATGGTTGATTTCGGAACCCCGCTTTTCATAAAAAGCTGGTACTGTGTCATGTTCCGTTCTGAAAGAAGTTCTGTCAGTCGTTTACTCACGGCTTCATTTAGCTGCATCCGCATCACCACCAATCCCTGTCACTGTACTAATTATTATATGGCGGTACGTTGGAAATTTAGTCCCTGTGCCTGTACTAATTGAATGTTTTGTAGTAGAATGTTTGTGTTGTCAGGAAGATGGTGATTATAAAACTTGTGCGTCATGGGAGCGGCAAGGGGCACATCATCCATCATAAACGAGTTGGTGTTCTGAACACACAAAACAGGGAGGCGTGGTATGAACAAAAAGAAAATAATCGGATTAGCCGGTGCTGTCGTGGTCTGTATTCTGGTCTTTGTATTTATCGTGATAAGAGGCAAATCACCAAATCCAGCAGAGAACCCGGAGGAAATGTTGGGACGGATTGAAAACGCTTTAGGAGATGAGTACAAGAAGCAATCCATGACGGAATTAGTTGCCACCCTCAAATATGGAGACGAGGAGGGCAATGAGATCAACTATTACATACTCAAAACCACCTATTATGAAGCCGATCCTGCGGAAATAACGGGACTAAACACAGAGGCAATCAAACGAATCGTTAATCCTGACCGGGCCGATTCCTGCCAGAAAATGAAAATTCAGGATTGGGACGCTGCCCTTTATGAAAGAGGGGAACTATCCTACCTGTGCTGGACATATTCGCCGGAGGTGAGCTATATCCTGGAATATAGCCCCTATGCGTTTGCGGATGAAGAAATCATAAAAATGGCGGAAAGTGCAAAGCCCATAAATGAAGAATAGACAGACGCCGGACACGGCGGCCCGCTGGCCGTTGCATCCGGCGTCTTTATTATGGCTTGTTTCTATGCATTTAGAACCCCAATACGGCGGCAACGGGATAAAGAATACCGCCGCCCCAGCAACCGCGCCGGAAAAGCCTTGAAATTTCAGTCGTTTTCAGGCTCTAAATGCGTAGGTTGGCGGGCTGTTTGGACATAGCAAAGCCCCGGCAGCGTGGCCGGGGCCTGATGATCTTTACTTAATTCCATGAAGATTCCTGTATTCCCTGGGGCCGAGGCCATAGGCTTTCTTGAACAATTTTGCAAAGTGGCCGGAATTGTGATACCCGACTTTAGCCGCAATCGTAGCAATTCCATAATCAGAATTTTTTAGCAAAATCAGCGCCTGGTTTAACCGCAATTCCTTGAGATATTCATACGGCGTTGTCCCATAATACTTCCGAAATGCCAGTTGATACCGGGCTGTACTCATACCCGCTATCTGGGCAAGTTCTTCCCCTGTCGGGTATGCGGCCAGATCATTTTTCATCACCGTTACCGTTTTTCTTAAATTGCGGATGTCCTTATAATCCAGCTTTACAGAAATATGCTTTTGTTCCTGCTCCATGCCTTTCACAACAAGAGAAAGAAGCTCCATTACTTTGCTTTCCAGATAGATTTTCAGCGTATGCCCCTCTGCCTGACAATCCCGTATCTGCTGGAACACAAAGTTGAGTTCCGGCAGGCTGGGGTTTTTGAGAATGTAATCCCTTGCAGAGTTGAGAAGTTCGGCGTTGTTCCTGTCATGCAGCCGAAAATAAGTATTGAAGTATTTGGGCGATAGAATCACTTTCGTAAAACGAACAGGCTTCCCGCCCTCGCAATAGGTGTAAGTTTTCTTCTGTGTGTTTAGATAGCAATAAATCCCCTTATCCACCTGATTCTTTTTCCGTCCACCAATCTTGAAAGAACTGCTGTCCGTTTCAAACTGGCTGATCTCCATATAGTCCTCTGAAATTTCAGTGATCTTTTCAAAGGTGTCCTTGGGCGTATAGTCACCAATCAAAATCAAAAGAAGATCGTCCTCAAACTCGATCAGTTGGAACGTGCCGTTTCCGTATTCGGAAAGCATACGGTAGAAAAAAACACCGTCGCCGCAAAGCTCCTGCACCCTTGCAAAGTGCATGGCTTCGGGGAGCTGTAACAAATAGTCAATTACAGATGGAACCATTGTACCGCCGCCTCCTTTCTCTACTTGATAGTATATCATACCGGCTTTCTGCGCGCCACTTCAAAAAAAGGTGACAATCCAATATTTATCGGTCACGATTTTATAAAATATATGAAACAAAAACGCTGAAAACCCTAGAAATATCAGCACTTTCAGCGTTTTTCAAAACGCAAACAGTAAAGCGGGGTGGCTATTGAAATTTCCACTTCGTGCGGGTAAAGTAGATTGTGTCAGGTTAGCAAAATCTAACTGGCACATTTCAAAGAAAGGGGTATCGTTTCGATGGAACAAAAACGAACCGGATTATCATACGTTTTTACTCTTGCGAAAGAGGAGCGCGGCAAGTTAAGCCTTGGGATGCTGCTGGCGGTCTTTTCGTCGGCCCTGTCTTTCGTCCCGTATTTGGTAGTCTACCAAATCCTGCTTCTGATAATCAAGCAGGAGGTGACGCTTCCCGCAATGCTTGGTTGGGCCGGAATCGGCATTGCCGCAGCAGTCTTACAGGCAATCCTGACATCCTTTGCCGGTATCTGCTCTCATACGGCGGCTTTCAACACCATGCACAGAATCAAGGTCAGAGTATTGGAGCATATGTCCAAATTCAACCTTGGATTCTTTCAGGAACACGCGCCCGGACAGATCAAAACAACCTTGTTTGATGATGTGGACAGGATTGAAACCTTTCTGGCCCACAGCACTTTGGAACTGGCCCAAGCAATCGTCGTTCCTCTGATGATGTTCATTTTCATGCTGCGGCTGAACTGGATTATGGCGCTTATCATGCTGGTTCCTATGATCTTGGGGATTGCAATTCCGATGGCCCTCATGGGGCGCTACCCGGATTTGACGGACGAGTTTGCAGGCGATACGGAAAAGCTGAACGCTTCCGCAAATGAATTTATCACCGCTATGCCGGTTATCAAAATGTATCACCTTACAGCCGAAAAATTTGAGCAGTACCGAAATTCCTTGAAGATATATACAGACTGTTGGATTAAGATGTGTGAATCGTCCTGCAATCCGCTGTCTATCGCTCTTGTGGTTTTGGATTCTGCCATTCTGTTCACGTTGCCGGTGGGCGGTTGGCTGTATCTGCGTGATTCGCTGTCTGCGGCATCGTATCTTCTCTTTATTCTGCTGACTATGTGCTTTTTCACGTCTTTCCTGAACATGGTGACGATTGCTATGCAGTCTATGGAGCTGGGCAGCGGCCTTGATAATGTGAAGAAGATCATGGATATGGAAACCATGAAAAGCGGACAGCAAACCCTTTCCAAAACCGGCTGTTATGGTATTGACTTTGACAATGTGACCTTTAACTACACACAAGGCGGAAAGGATGCGTTGTCCGACGTTGATATTCATTTGGAACCGGGCAGCTTAAATGCTTTTGTCGGCCCGTCCGGTGCTGGCAAGACGACGGCGGTACAGCTCCTTGGCCGCTATTGGGACGTGAGCAGCGGGACAATCAAGATTGGCGGCGTCCCGGTTACAGAACTTCAAACCGAAAATCTTTCTGACTTAACCGCGTTTGTATTCCAGGATGTATTTCTTTTGGAGGACACGCTTCTTGAAAATATCCGTATGGGAACAGATGCTACCGAGGAACAGGTACGCCAGGCGGCAAAGGCGGCGCAGATTGACGATTTCATTATGAGCCTGCCGAAAGGATACGCAACGAGAATAGGCGACGAGGGAGTGAAATTATCCGGCGGCCAGCAGCAGCGGATTTCGATTGCGCGGGCCATTTTGAAAGACGCGCCTATCGTTGTTTTCGACGAGGCAACTTCCTATTCAGACATTGAGAACGAACACAAAATACAGCTTGCACTCCAAAACCTCCTGCGAGAAAAGACCACGATTATGATTGCCCACAGGCTTCATACCATCCGCAATGCGGATAAAATTTTTGTCTTTCAGGATGGAAAAGTTGTCGAACAGGGAACGCATGATGAACTGATCGCCAGCGGAAGTACATACAGCCATATGTGGGACACCTATACAAGAGAAACTATCGGGGAGGAGTGAAAAGACTATGTTACGCAGTATTCAGAAATTGATTGGTGACAAACGAAAGCAGTTGATATTTCCTATTTTCCTTATGTCACTGGACGCCATCGGAAGCCTTGTCATGTACCTTATGCTGTATTTTACCGTAATTCATCTCCTGAACGGTTCTCTGACAGGTGGGCTTGTACGAAACTATACCATTGTATGCCTTATCAGTATAATTCTCCGGCTGATTATTTACCGCAGCGGCTATTTTCTCTGCTTTTCCAGAGGGGCCGAAATGTGCAGCGGCCTACGCTTGGATTTGGCAAACCATTACCGTTCTCTAAGCCTTGGCTATTTTAATCAAAACAGCAGCGGGTATCTGCTTAGTACACTGACAAAGGATTTAAGCAATTTTGAACTTGTATTGACCCATACGCTGCCCTCTATCGTCAAAACATTGGTCATGGGCTGCCTGATCTTGGTTGGAACCTTTTTTATCAACTGGAAACTGGCGTTGGCCGAGTGCGTGGTAATTCTGATCGCGCTGCCGGTTTTGAATTGGGGCAACCGGCTTGTAGAGAAGTACGGAACGATCAAGCGTGATCTGACTTCTAAAATGATCTCTATTGTTCTGGAATACATCAAGGGCATGAAAGTGTTCAAGTCTGCAAATATGACAAGTACGCACTTCACAAGAATGTCTGATACGTTGGAGGACATACGGAAAACCAGCGTACAGGCGGAAGTAAAAACCGCCGCCCCCACAAGTATGTATTCTATCATTGCAAATTTCCTTTTGCCGTTTGTCCTGCTGATTGGAAGCTATCTGTTCCTTGGCGGTACGATTGCTTCTGAACTGCTTGTGGCGTTTATGCTTATGAGCCTTGCGCTTTCTGCGCTGCTGATTGCGTTTGAACATTCGTATAACCTGCTGAAAGAACTGAAACTTGCCACTTCTAATCTGGAACAGGCATTTGACACAAAGCCGCTATCCTACAAAGAAGAAAAGGTAAAGCTCTCGCACTTTGATATTACCTTTGAAAACGTGGACTTCTCCTATAACCAGCAGACCGATGTTTTACACAATATCAGTTTTCATGCCCCGGAGGGAAGCACTACGGCGCTGATCGGGCCGTCCGGCTCCGGTAAATCTACGGTTGCTAATCTGATCGCCCGGTTTTGGGATGTGACAAAAGGCTGCGTCCGCATTGGTGGGCAGGACATACGGGAGCTAAATCCTGACGGACTTTTGCACTATATCAGTGAGGTATTCCAGGAAAATACTTTGCTGTCCGATACGATTTACAACAATATCAAAGCTGGCCGTGAAGATGCTACCGAACAGGAAGTGATTGCGGCGGCAAAGGCGGCCCATTGTCATGAATTTATCGAAAGACTGCCTAATGGCTATCAGACCCATCTTGCCGAGGGCGGCAACACCCTGTCTGGCGGTGAAAAACAGCGGATTGCTATTGCAAGGGCAATCTTAAAGGACGCGCCTATCCTGCTTCTGGATGAATCAACGGCTTCTCTGGACGCTGACAATGAAGCAAAGATCAATCAGGCGTTAGACCGCCTGATGAAAGGGAAAACCGTTTTCGTGATTGCCCACCGTCTGAACACTATTCAGAACGCAGATCAGATTATTGTGCTGAATCAGGGACGGATTGAAGAAACGGGAACGCATGAAGAACTGTTAAGAAAGAAAGGCCATTACTACGAAATGGTGCAGGAACAGCAGAAAGCAAGAGAATGGATTGTAAAGGGGGCATAAACAGGAGCCGGTAAAGGAGGTGATACCGATGGGGCTACTTGACCTATTACTGGTTGCTGTCGGTCTATCAATGGACGCTTTCGCGGTTTCAGTATGCAAAGGTTTGAATACCAAAATGCACCCAGTAAAAACAGGGCTTGGCAGGGCTATATTTTGGTGGATTCCAGGCGCTTATGCCTACGATGGGATATATCTGCGGCGGAACAATTCGCCAGTACATTGAAGCGGTTTCCAAATATGTTGCACTGTTTCTTCTGTGCATAATCGGTATCAACATGATTCGAGAAAATCTAAAAGGTGAATGTAAAGAAACAAACAGAGCATTGGGTTTTACTGTTATGGTTCCGGCTGCGATTACTACAAGTATTGACGCTTTTGCTGTCGGCATAACGCTGTCAGCCTTAAATGTAAAAATTATCCCCTCGGCAACACTGATAGGAACCACAACATTCTTAATTGCATTTGTCGGCGTATGGATTGGACACTTTTTCGGAAATCGGTTAGGAAACCGGGCCGGAATATTAGGCGGTGTGATTTTAATTTTAATCGGGGTACAGATTTTTATTATGGGCTGACAGAAAAGAATTGGAGGAATTTAAGAAATGAAAAAATTAAATGAATTGAGCGATGGCTCCTGCGGAAGGGTTGTTGCAATCAACGGGGACGCGCATTTTCAAAGCCGCGTGACCTCCATCGGCCTTACGATTGGCTGCCCTTTTGAAGTGATTCAAAATCCGAAAAAGCGGCCCGTTTTGGTGTACGCAAGGGACACGATGGTTGCCATCAACAAAACGGAATCTGACAAAATCATGGTGGAGGTGACAAAACAATGAGTGAAAAAACGATTGCCCTTTTAGGCCAGCCGAACTCCGGCAAATCAACCTTGTTTAATGGCCTGACTGGTTCCCGTCAGCACGTCGGGAACTGGCCCGGAAAAACAGTGGAGCGCAAGGATGGTTCTTTCGTTCACAAAGATACCACCTATAAAATCATTGATCTTCCGGGAACTTATAGCCTGTCTGCAAATTCGGATGAAGAAGTTGTTACACGGAATTACATAGCCAGCGGGCAGGCAGATGTTGTTTGCATATTGGCTGACGCCTCCCAGCTCAACCGCAGCCTTTTCATGCTGGCTGATTATACCGGGATTCGCGTTCCCGTGGTTCTCCTGCTGAATATGATGGATGTGGCAAAATCGCAGGGGAAGCAGATTGACACCAATGGAATCGCTAAATCCCTGGGCATCCCTGTTGTGCCGCTGGTTGCTGCCGATAAAAAACAGTATGGCACATTTTTCCGTATGTTAGAAAGCATTGATAAAAATGCTTCGACTTTAGACGAAAAGCGCCTGGCGCAGATTTATCAGAATACAATCGGGGCCGCGTTTGACGAGATCAAGGCGCTGCTTCCTGCGGACGGAATCGGCATCTATTCGTCCACATGGTTGACTGCAAAGCTGATAGAACAGGACAAATTGGCGCGCTCTCTTGTGAAAGAAACCGTTGATGCAGGCACTTATACCGCGATTGAAAAGAAGCTGTCCGATGTAAAGGACGGAAACCTTTTGACAGGTGATTGCAAATTCCAGTGGATTGACAAACTTGTAAATGAGAACGTGACCAGCAAGAAGAACAAGCTGCTGCGGAGCCGGTTTGATAAGGCAGCCACAAGCAAACGCTGGGGAAAGCCTATTGCTATTGGCATGATCGTTTTAGGTCTGATCTGCTCTATGGTGATTGGCTTCCCGCTGATGGGGCTTTTCAGCGGGCTTATCAGTGCAATTTCCGTCCCTCTGGCTAACTGGCTGCTGGATATAGGCGCAGCGCCATTCCTTGTATCGCTGCTCTGCAACGCCATTTTGACCGCTGTTTCTTTCGCTCTGCAAATGGCAAGCTATGTGTTCGGAATCAGCCTTGTCTTTGGCCTGATGGAAGATGTCGGCTATATGGCGCGAATCTCCTATGTATTCGATGATACTATGACAAAGCTGGGATTACAGGGCAAAGCAATTATGCCTTTCCTCGTCAGTTTCGGATGCAATATCGGCGGAATCACTGGAACAAGGGTCATTGATTCATGGGGACAGCGTGTTATGACGATTGCCCTGTCCTGGGTAGTCCCCTGCGCTTCTACCTGGGGCGTAGTTGGACTTGTCAGCGGTACGTTCTTCGGAAACGGGGCTGTTGTCGTAGTCCTGGCGTTGTTTGCCGTGGCGTTTTTGCACATCTTTATCACTTATAAGGTGTTTGGCCGGTCTTTGAACAAGGTAGAGGGGCGCACCGGCTTAATTATGGAATTGCCGCCTTACCATAAGCCTCATTGGAAAAGCCTGTTTGGTTCCGTTTTCAGCAAAATGGGAAATGTACTTAGCCGCGCACTCCGTATCATTATTTGCATTTCCGTGATCTTCTGGCTGCTTTCTTACTCGGCGGACGGAAATGTGGCGAACAGTATCATTTACAAGGTAGGAACCTTTATTGAACCTGTGACAAGCCTGTTTGGTTTACCGTGGCAACTGTTTATCGCTTTTGTCGCTTCCGCTATGGGCAAGGAGGCTTCTCTTGGCGTTATGGCTTCCCTGTTTAACACGGGAAGTATTTGGGCGGCTATTGAGCAGTCCGCTACCGTAGACACGGCGGCACTTAGTACAAGTATGCTGTCCGTCATATCCAGACCGGAAGCTCTTGCTTTCCTGTTCGCGTTTTTCTTCAATATGCCTTGCCTGATGGCCTTGACCGCAACAACCCAGGAAACACACTCTATGAAATGGACTGTGCGAATTGCGCTCTATTATGTCCTTACAGCCTTGATTATGGCAACGATTGCGTATCACGTCGGTCTTGTTATTTTCTAAAGGAAAGGAGTTATTGTGCTAATTCAATTATTGGAGTATTTACAAAGCGGGAAAACATACAGCGTTCAGGAGTTGGCTGAACTTCTGCATAAGGACGTAGGGAGCATCCAAGTGGAACTTGAATATTTGGAGAACCAAGGATATATCCGAAAAGTAGCTTATCAAGCCGACTGCAATCATAATTGCAACGGCTGTCATGGCTGCGATCAGCCTACCCCGGCTGCCCCTGATGTCAATATATGGGAAGTTATTAAACGAACCGAATAGGAGAAACAAAATGAAACTGTATGAGTCGGGCGAGGATTATTTAGAAGCCGTACTAATGCTGCAAAAGAAAAATGGTATGGTACGCTCTGTTGACCTTGCCCGGCACATGGAGGTGTCAAAGCCCAGCGTGTGCCATGCAGTGGCTACCTTGCGGGACGGCGGCTTTCTCACAATGGACGAGGATCACTTTCTCCATCTGACCGATGTGGGCCGCGAGGTAGCCGAAAAAATCTACGAGCGTCACTGCTTCTTTACCGAGCAGCTTATCACCGCAGGCGTTGACCCCAAAACTGCGGAGGCCGATGCCTGTCGTATTGAACACATCATCAGCGATGAGAGTTTTGACCGGCTGAAAGAGGCAGCCGAACAGGAATAAACCTAAACCAAATAAGACAAGCGATCCTGCCCCGCAAGACGGGGAAAGAAAAAAACCGTTGCAGGGCAGGCAGCTTCGTGCGCCCATAATGGATTTTCCGGGTACTGCGGCGGTTTTGAGTAACATCAAGGCCGCCGTTTCTTATGCCCTCAACAAAGGAGTGACGACTACACGCTGACACGGCGGCTTTAGGAGGGAACCGCCATGAAGCACATTGACCGCCGACAAATTCAGACGATATTTCACTACCGTCAAAAAAAGCCCAGTCAACGAACAGGCCCCGTCTGGTAGCCGGTGCGAAAATTGTCATTCTGTAAGTGAATATTGGAGTTTTTGCGCTCGAATAGCTTTCTGCTGTCCGGGCGTTTTTTCATACCTGTGGGGCCGTAACATCGGGCCAGCATGGCCCGAACCCTGGCCCCAATGCCGTTCTCCGCCGCCCCATTCAGATTTACCAAAAAAATCTGAATGGAGGAAAGGCAGATGGAAGTTACCATCAATTATAACGGACAAGCTGTGGCCGTGGAGGTTACGCTGGAAGTCTATGAATTTCTTGACCGGGCCGATCATAAAACGGAGAACCTGTTCCATGAACAGCGGCGGCATTGGGACGGGCGGGAGTTTGACGAGTACATAGCTTTTACCGAGGGCGTGGGCGTTTACAGTGAAACGCCGGAGGAATACCTTTGCCGCATGGAAACGCTGCATGAGCTGATGGCTGTTCTGGACACCTGTACCGAGGCCCAGCGCCGCCGGTTCCTGCTCTATGCGCTTGACGGGCTGAGCCTTGCAGAGATCGGTGTGCTGTGCGGCTGCTCCAAAGTGGCTGTGTATCAAAGTGTGGAGGCGGTCAGAAAAAAATTTATAAATTTCTTTGAGAACAGGCTTAACGAATGACCTGTTTTCTGGCTACCAAGTGAAAGGGATCATTTCCCTTATCTCAGCGAGGGGCGGACAGCGGACGAGCTGCCCGCCTCTCCAATTTTCAGGAGGTAAGCCTATGAAAACAATCAATCTGCGGTGGATGTATCCCCACTACCGGCATGACGAGTTTGTGGATGTTACGGACAAGGTATGGGCAGCGATGTATCAGGCCCAGCGGGAGATGGAGAACTATGAGCGTCGGAAAGTCTACCACCGCGCCTACTACTCTCTGGACGCATACAGCTGGTTGGAAAATTACGCACTGGAACACAGCAGATCGCCGGAAGATATTTTGCTGGAACGAGAAGAAATGACCACCCGCCTGCACCTGATTGCAGCTCTGCCGGTGGCTCTGGCTCATGCCACTCCGACACAGGCCCGCCGTGTTCACGCCTACTACATTGCCGGTATCAAGCAGCCGGAAATCGCCCGGAGAGAGGGTATCCATAGCAGTAAGGTCAGCGTTGCCATCCGCCGGGGGCTGCGGAATATGCGCCGTTGCTATGATGTCCTTTTTCAAACAGAGTGAGGGCGTGCCTATGCAGACCATCAATCTCAAACAATATTATCCATTTTGCAAAGAGGACATTTTTGTGGAGGTGTCCGATGAGATCGTCGAAGCGTTTCTTCTGGATAAGAGGGCCGAGGCCGCCAGAGATCGCAAGATGTTCCGGTATAAGGCGTTTTACTCCCTTGATTGTAACGATGGAATCGAAAATGCCGCCATCGGCTGGGCGCAGCCATCGCCGGAGGACTACCTGATAGAAAAAGAAGAATTAGCCGAATACGAAGAACTGATACGGCGATTGTATGAAGCCATTTCTTCCCTGCCGCCTATGCAGGCTCGCCGTGTCCACGCCCGCTATATGCTGGGTATGAAAGTGAAAGATATTGCCGCAATGGAGGGTATCACGCCATCACAGGCGGGAAAATCCATCCATGCCGCACTGCGGAGGCTGCGCCGGTACTTTGCTCGACAGAAATGGATGGTCAATCTATGAGCGTTTCCAAAGAAAAGAGGTGCCTGACATGAACGAAAAAAATACAGCCCACCCCTCAAAAGAAGAACGGGAGAACGTCCTGAAGGAGATCCGACAACTTGAAAACCGCAAGAAGATTTTGGAGAACAAGCAGCGGAACGAAGAACGCAGGGTTCGCACCCGCCGCTTGATTGAGCGCGGAGCCATTTTGGAGGGTATTTTTCCGCTGGCTTCCAACCTTTCCGGCGCAGAGGTTAAAGCATTTCTGATTACCCTGTCCCATCTTCCGGGGGCTGCGGAATTGACTGCAAACCTGCCAAAATCCGGGGACACGCCATAAGTCCCTTGTTTACAAGGGCGCACTTATACACCGTTGCCAGTGTCGTGCGCCCTGCCGGGGCTGTTGCGTACTTCGTCCGCGATGGGGCGCTACGCTCCCCAAACCCCTTGTGCGCTCTGCGCAGCCAGACACCCGCTTTGCGTGTGTCCGGCTCCACAGAGCCTGTTATCCCCTCACTGAAAGGAGGTGTTCCCCATAGATTTCTGTCATATCCCCGTCAGTATTATCAAGCGCAGCGCGGGCCGTTCTGCTGTTGCCGCAGCTGCTTACCGCAGCGGAACCAAGCTGACAAATGAATGGGATGGAATGACCCACGACTACACCCGGAAAGGCGGCATTGTCCATGCGGAGATCATGCTGCCTGCCCACGCCCCGCCAGAGTTTGCAGACCGCTCCACCCTCTGGAACAGCGTGGAGCAGATCGAGAAAGCAAGGGACAGCCAGCTTGCCCGCGAGATTGAGGCAGCTTTGCCCTGTGAACTGTCCGGCGAACATCAGCTTGCCCTTGTGCGTGCCTATGTGAAGGACAACTTTGTAGACAAAGGAATGTGTGCCGACTTTGCTATCCATGACAAGGGAACCGGCAATCCTCATGTCCATATCATGCTGACGCTCCGGCCTCTGAAAGAAAATGGACAGTGGGGCGCAAAGTGCCGCAAGGCATACGATCTGGACGAGAACGGACAGCGTATCCCGGATGGGAAAGGCGGCTGGAAAAATCATCGGGAGGATACGACCGACTGGAACGATAAAGGAAATGTGGAGATTTGGCGGGCGGCATGGGCGGCCTGCACCAACCGGGCATTGGAGGCCGCCGGTCATCCCGCCCTGGTAGACCACCGCAGCTACAAGCGGCAGGGCATTGATAAAATTCCCGCTGTCCATCTGGGGCCAGCGGCCAGCCAGATGGAGAAGCGTGGTATCCGTACCGACAAGGGAGAAGTCAACCGGCAGATCGCCGCCGACAACAAACTGCTGAAAGAAATTAAAGCCCGCATTACCCGTCTTTATCGCTGGTCGAAAGACGAAGCGGAAAAACCACAAACACAGCAAAGCAGCTTGACTGCTTTGTGGGAGGCCCAGCAGCAGTTGAACGCTCCCCGCACCCGCACCGGCAAAATCCGGGCTTTGCAGGAAAGCGCTGCACTATTCAGCTTTTTGCAGGCAAACGGCATCCAGTCTATGCAGCAGCTCCATGAAAAAATAGCAGATATGAACACCCGCTACTATGACCTGCGGGGAAAAATCGTTAAGGCCGAGCGCCGGATCGCTGTTCTCACCGAGCGCGGGGAGATGTGGGCGCAGTACAACAAGTACAAGACTGTCCATAAGCAGCTTGCCAAGGTGAAGCCGGAGAAACGGGAACTGTTCGAGCAGCGCCACAGCCGGGAACTGATCCTGTATGACGCAGCAGCCCGGTATCTGAAAGAACTGAAAGACAGCGGTGAGGCAATCACCCCGAAGGCATGGCAGCGGGAGATCGACCAGCTGGCCGCTGGAAAGCAGGCGGACACGCTTGCCATGAAATCCATGCGGGAGGATTTGAAAGCAGTGGAACGGCTCCGCAAGGCCGCCGACCAACTGGCCCGGCAGGAACGGGACAAGCCCCGCGACCGGGGGCCGGAGCGGTAAAGGGTACGGCGCTTTGCCGACCCCTTTCAGGTGCGTCGCGTTTCACGACACCCTTTTGCACACAGAAAAACCGCCGTACAGGTTTCCCCATACGGCGGCAGACTGTTTATTTGCCGAACAAGTCGCTGTGTGTGCCGGTGCGGGCCAGCGTCAGCACCAGAACATCATCCTCTATGCGGTAGACAAGCAGCCAGTCCGGGAGAATGTGACATTCCCGATGGCCTGCCCAATCGCCGGACAGGTCATGGTCACGGTTCTTATCCGGCAGCGGTTCGCCCATCGCCAGCAACGCTACGACCTGCTCCAGCAGCTCAATCTTCAAGCCACGCTTGATGGCTCGTTTGTAGTCTTTTTTGAAACTGGTCGTGTACTTGACGGTATATTTGGTTTCTTTCATCTTTTCAGGTCGGCAAACAACTCGTCAAGGTCATTGTATCCCTTTACAGACGGGTCTTTTGCAATCCTTTCCGCTTCCAGCATGGCAGCAATCGTTTCCTTGTTGGGCTGTTCCAGCCTTACTTCAAAGGGAATGCCGCCCTCACGAAGCGACTGGCGCACAAAGATGTTAAACGCCGTAGTCAGGTTCATGCCAAGTTCAGTAAACAGTGCGTCCGCCTGCGCTTTCAAATCTGCGTCCATGCGGATACTGATGTTTGTGGTATTTCCAGCCATACGATCAACCCCTTTCTGCTGGCAATTATAGTATATGCCATTTGCACGAAGAAAACAATACTTTGCACGAATATTTAGCAGTAAATTCATTGAAGGAGGTCACTGTATGAAGCAAATTATTTTGCCCGTCACTATCCACCTGAATATCCGCCTGCCCCTTGCCCTCTTGCAGCCGGAATCGGCAGACGCGCCCACCGGCCCGGAGCCGGAGGCCCATGCCTGCCAGGGCTGCGGCAACTGCGGCGGATGCGGGAAATGCCAGCATGAAGAAAAGCAAGCCTGAACCCGTCCCCGTCATGGACTACCGCCAGTACCGCAGAGCGCGGCGGTTGGTACATGAGTGCTGCAACTATGACGGCGGCCACTGTATCGCGCTGGATGATGGGGAGGAATGTGTCTGCGTCCAGTCCATTTCCTACTCCCTGTTGTGCCGGTGGTTCCGGGCGGCGGTGCTGCCGCTGGACAGAGAACTGGAAACGGCCCTGTTCCACCGCCTGGACGCCAAACGGTGCGCCGTCTGCGGGGCGCTGTTCACCCCCGGCTCCAACCGGGCCAAATACTGCCCGGAATGTGCCGGACGCATGAAGCGTATCAAGGCCGCCCAGCGCAAGCGGAAACAAAGGGCGAAATGTCACGCTTTAGGGGCTGAAAACCCCTTGTAAATCAAGGCTTTTTTCGAGGGTGTCGCTGGGGGCCTGATAGATTTATCCTCTGGCCCCCAAAACGGCCCTCTAAAGGCATACAGACCCCTGAAATAAACCCCAAGGAGGAAGTCTATGTCAGACAATCGAAAATATTACTACCTCAAGCTGAAAGAAAACTTCTACAACAGCGAAACGATGGTTATTTTGGAGAGTATGCAGGATGGCCTGCTGTACTCCAATCTGCTGCTGAAAATGTACCTCATGTCACTCAAAAGCGGCGGTATCCTCATGCTCAATGACCATCTGCCCCACACGCCCCAGACCATCGCCACCTTTACCCGCCATCAGGTGGGGACGGTGGAACGGGCCTTGAAGGTGTTCCTTGAATTTGGCCTTGTGGAGATTTTGACCGATGGGGCCTACTACATGGCCGACATCCAACTGCTGATCGGCCAATCCTCTACCGAGGGGGAACGGAAAAAGAAAGAGCGTATGCGATTGAAGCGTCAAAAACTGCTCCCATCCGGAGGGGTGGACATTTGTCCACCATATAGCCAGGGGGACATTTGTCCACCAGAGATTAGAGATAAGAGATTAGATATTAGAGATAAGAGTATAGAGAATAGAGAGAGTGAGAGCGCCCGCGCCTATGGCCGTTACCAGAATGTTTTCCTGACGGACGAGGAAATGGCAGACTTGCAGGCCAGCTTTCCCACCGTATGGGGCCAGTACATCGAAAAGCTGTCCGAGTACATGGCTTCTACCGGCAAGCGGTATCAGAGCCATGCCGCCACCATCCGGCGCTGGGCCGGTGAGGACGCGAAGAAAGCAGCCCCGCCCACCCGCAACCGGGATTACAGCGTAAAGGAGGATGAAACCGTATGATTGAGATTACCGCAGAAATCCGGGCGTTCATCGACAAGGCAGCCGCCGGTGTGGAACTGGCCGGGGACGAGTACATAGACCCGGCAGACGGCCTCATCCACTGTAAGAAGTGCGGCGACCAGAGGCAGACCGTTGTGCCATGCTTTGGAAAACCAGGCTACTTCATGCCCCGCTGTATCTGCCAGTGCCAGCGGGAGGCCGAGGAGCAGCGCAAGGCTGCTGAAGAACGGCAGCGCCGCATGGAGCGGATCAAGCGCCGGAAGGCCCAGGGCCTGCAAGACCGCTATCTGTACGACTACACCTTTGCCAACGACAACGGCCAAAATCCCCTGATGGACAAGGCCCGCGCCTATGTGGAGAACTGGAAGGAGGCATACAGGAACAACACCGGCCTGCTGCTGTTCGGGGATGTGGGAACCGGCAAGTCCTTTTTCGCCGGTTGTATTGCCAATGCTTTGCTTGACCGGGATGTGCCGGTGCTGATGACGAACTTTCCCACCATCCTGAACCGCCTGACGGGGATGTTCTCTGAGGACAGGGCCGACTTTATCGCCAGCTTTGACGAGTACGACCTGCTTATCATTGACGATTTGGGTGTGGAGCGCAGTACCGAGTATGCGATGGAGCAGATGTTTTTCGTCATTGACAGCCGCTACCGCAGCCGCAGGCCCATGATCATCACCACCAACCTGAAGCTGGCCGAACTCAAAAACCCGCCTGACCTGGCCCACGCTCGTATCTATGACCGTATCCTGGAACGGTGCGCCCCGATCCTCTTTGCCGGGAAAAACTTCCGGGAGGAAAACGCCGGGGCCACCAAGCAGGCGGCGAAAGACATTGTAAACCGTAAGCATGAGTAATTTTGTGCCGGACGGCACAGCCCCGCCCGGAGAAAGGAGCGCCATGAGCGAAGAAACCCGTACCATGCAGACCGCAGACACCACCACTACCAGAGCGCCGGAGGACACCCCCGCGCTGGTAAAGAAAATCGGTAAGACAACATACAAGGTTCATGTCCATTTCAGCAATACCAGCACAGAAACCATGAGTGATAAAATCAAGCGTATGCTCAAAAAGGAAATTCAGCAGATGTGACCGGCTGATAAAGCCAGCCGCCTTGTGTTAAACTGATGATGGTACACGCCAAAACTTTTAGCCAAGGAGGACATGAAAATGCTGTACGAAGAAACGGAAAAGAAAGAGATTGAGAGGGTTTACGCGGTGTTTGCCGACTACATCCGGGAAAGCCCCTATCTGGAATGGCTCTGGTCTGATAAGCTGGGCTATCTGCTGCTGAAAATCAGCACAAAAAAGCGGTATGTCGAGGAAGAAATACTCGTTGACACCGCCGACCAGCTTGCCGAAGTGCTGTTTTCCGAGGTGTCGATGGATGTGTTGCAGATGACCGGCAACGATCACACTGAACAGACCGCCGACCCTCTGGAACTGGCCGAGATAAAGCGACGCTGGAACCCCTTCCTTGAACGGCTGCCGGAATACCAGACCGTTTGCGAAAAAATCCTTGCCGGGGAAAAGTAACCCCACCCGCCTGAGTGTCAGGAGCATGAAAGTGCTTCTGGCACTTTTTTGTGGCTTTTTTGTGAATTTGATTAAAAAGTCCTTGACAACTCGTTTCGGGAAAAACAGCCAAGTCGATTTTGATTTCCTGCGGCGCTCGCCTTGCCGTGTTCGACATTGCAGAGTTGCGTGAGGTCACGGCTTATGATGAGCTGGAGCTGGATACTCTGGGAGACAGGAAAACTGCCCTGTTCCTCATCATGAGTGACACTGATGACAGCTTTAATTTCCTTATATCCATGTGTTATACCCAGCTGTTTAACCTGCTCTGCGAAAAGGCCGACGATGTGTACGACGGCAGACTGCCGGTTCATGTGCGCTGTCTGATCGACGAGTGCGCCAACATTGGCCAGATACCCAAGTTGGAAAAGCTGGTGGCCACCATCCGAAGCCGTGAGATCTCCGCCTGTCTGGTGTTGCAGGCGCAGAGTCAGCTCAAGGCGATTTATAAGGATAACGCAGATACCATTATCGGAAACATGGATACTTCCATCTTTCTGGGCGGTAAGGAGCCGACCACTCTCAAGGAGCTGGCCGCCGTGCTGGGTAAGGAAACCATCGACACCTACAACACCGGAGAGAGCCGTGGGAGGGAAACATCCCATTCACTCAACTATCAAAAATTGGGGAAAGAGCTGATGAGCCAGGATGAGCTTGCTGTTATGGATGGCGGCAAGTGTATCCTCCAGCTGCGCGGTGTGCGTCCTTTCCTTTCGGATAAGTACGACATCACCAAGCACCCCAATTTCAAGTACACTGCCGACGCGGATGACAAGAACGCTTTTGATATTGAAGCATTCTTGTCCGCAAGGCTGAAACTCAAGCCCAATGAGGTCTGCGATGTATATGAAGTAGACACAAAGGGCGCTTAATTTCGTTCCGCTTTAGAAGGGAGTGATCTTATCTATTCGCCGCACCTGCCCTCTATGGGCCATTGGCGTACAAAGCGGACAATCGCGAGAAAAAATAATGAAAAAGGAGGACAGCCGGAATCATGCCCCCGGAAACCGGGCGGCAGATTGTTCCGGCTTTTGTATGCCTATGAAACATGACAAACCTATTTTTTAATCAGATTCCGGCTAACAAACTATATGGCATTTTTTGAACAGGCAATCACCGTTCTTCAGACCCTCGTTATCGCGCTCGGTGCCGGTCTCGGTATCTGGGGCGTTATCAACCTGCTGGAAGGTTACGGCAACGACAACCCCGGCGCCAATGCTCATGTACGGTAAGGAAGCAAGCAACCGAAAACAAGAGATAGACCGCCAGCACTACACTATTCCGAACCAAAGACCAAAAGATAAGCATTGTGGGAAAATCTAAACTTTTGGATTTTCCTACAATGCCAACTACGGCGGAATCCCTCCCACTCCTTATATCTTTCTGTATACATTGAATTTGTATTTAGTAAAATGCAGACAACACCACGGATCGGCTTTTGGTTGGACAATTCCAACCAAACACCACAGCAGACAGCAGAAAACATTCTGAACGCTAGGAAGCCGGTATGATTGTTACATATAAGGGGAAGAAAAATTTCTTTTAGGTACTTGCTTTCCTAAAACTGATGTGATACAATGGATTTAATCCAGAAAAGGAGTAAAAAATATGCGGCAAGGTATTCTTAAATAAAACTATAATCAAATAGTGGGAACAAAGGATTATGATAGCTCCTTTTGTAGGGGCTTAGTTTTTTGTACCCAATTTAAGAATACTTTTGCCTTATCAATTTTGACATATCCCCAAAAACAGCAATCACAAACAGGTGTATGCTGTATATGTGTATGTCCGCAACTTATAATCCCCAGTGGTAAAAGTATTTTACTGCTGGGGATTTTTATGCCCTTTGGGGCTGTAAAGGGAGGACAATCACATGAAAATAATCAATATTGGAATTCTTGCCCATGTAGACGCTGGAAAGACGACCTTGACGGAGAGCCTGCTATATGCCAGCGGAGCCATTTCAGAACCGGGGAGCGTCGAAAAAGGGACAACGAGGACGGACACCATGTTTTTGGAGCGGCAGCGTGGGATTACCATTCAAGCGGCAGTCACTTCCTTCCAGTGGCACAGATGTAAAGTTAACATTGTGGATACGCCCGGCCACATGGATTTTTTGGCGGAGGTGTACCGCTCTTTGGCTGTTTTAGATGGGGCCATCTTGGTGATCTCCGCTAAAGATGGCGTGCAGGCCCAGACCCGTATTCTGTTCCATGCCCTGCGGAAAATGAACATTCCCACCGTTATCTTTATCAACAAGATCGACCAGGCTGGCGTTGATTTGCAGAGCGTGGTTCAGTCTGTTCGGGATAAGCTCTCCGCCGATATTATCATCAAGCAGACGGTGTCGCTGTCCCCGGAAATAGTCCTGGAGGAAAATACCGACATAGAAGCATGGGATGCGGTCATCGAAAATAACGATGAATTATTGGAAAAGTATATCGCAGGAGAACCAATCAGCCGGGAAAAACTTGCGCGGGAGGAACAGCAGCGGGTTCAAGACGCCTCCCTGTTCCCAGTCTATCATGGCAGCGCCAAAAATGGCCTTGGCATTCAACCGTTGATGGATGCGGTGACAGGGCTGTTCCAACCGATTGGGGAACAGGGGGGCGCCGCCCTATGCGGCAGCGTTTTCAAGGTTGAGTACACCGATTGCGGCCAGCGGCGTGTCTATCTACGGTTATACAGCGGAACGCTGCGCCTGCGGGATACGGTGGCCCTGGCCGGGAGAGAAAAGCTGAAAATCACAGAGATGCGTATTCCATCCAAAGGGGAAATTGTTCGGACAGACACCGCTTATCAGGGTGAAATTGTTATCCTTCCCAGCGACAGCGTGAGGTTAAACGATGTATTAGGGGACCAAACCCGGCTCCCTCGTAAAAGGTGGCGCGAGGACCCCCTCCCCATGCTGCGGACGACGATTGCGCCGAAAACGGCAGCGCAAAGAGAACGGCTGCTGGACGCTCTTACGCAACTTGCGGATACTGACCCGCTTTTGCGTTGCGAAGTGGATTCCATCACCCATGAGATCATTCTTTCTTTTTTGGGCCGGGTGCAGTTGGAGGTTGTTTCCGCTTTGCTGTCGGAAAAATACAAGCTTGAAACAGTGGTAAAGGAACCCTCCGTCATTTATATGGAGCGGCCGCTCAAAGCAGCCAGCCACACCATCCATATCGAGGTGCCGCCCAACCCGTTTTGGGCATCCATAGGACTGTCTGTTACACCACTCTCGCTTGGCTCCGGTGTACAATACGAGAGCCGGGTTTCGCTGGGATACTTGAACCAGAGTTTTCAAAACGCTGTCAGGGATGGTATCCGTTACGGGCTGGAGCAGGGCTTGTTCGGCTGGAACGTAACGGACTGTAAGATTTGCTTTGAATACGGGCTTTATTACAGTCCGGTCAGCACGCCGGCGGACTTCCGCTCATTGGCCCCGATTGTATTGGAACAGGCATTGAAGGAATCGGGGACGCAGCTGCTGGAACCTTATCTCTCCTTCATCCTCTATGCGCCCCAGGAATACCTTTCCAGGGCTTATCATGATGCACCGAAATACTGTGCCACCATCGAAACGGCCCAGGTAAAAAAGGATGAAGTTGTCTTTACTGGCGAGATTCCCGCCCGCTGTATACAGGCATACCGTACTGATCTGGCCTTTTACACCAACGGGCGGAGCGTATGCCTTACAGAGCTGAAAGGATATCAGGCCGCTGTCGGTCAGCCGGTCATCCAGCCCCGCCGTCCAAACAGCCGCCTGGACAAGGTGCGCCATATGTTTCAGAAGGTAATGTAAAGATACATAATCGTCAAGACGGCAACAATCAGAAGTTATGGAGGGTAACAATGGAATATAGTAAGGAAGATTTAATGGAAGCAAAAAAGCAAATTTGGGGAGTGGGAGAGAACATGGGAACAGAGGAAAGTAAAAAAATCTGGGAGGAGAACGCACAATTTTGGGATAATGCAATGGGTGACGAATCTAATGAATTTCACAGAGAGGTAGTGCGTCCCAAAGTAACGGAACTTCTATCTCCTAATCCTGCGGATTACATTTTGGATATTGCGTGTGGCAATGGAAATTATTCTTCGTATCTTGCACAAAGAGGCGCTTCGGTTGTCGCTTTTGATTACAGCAAAAAAATGATAGAATTGGCTAAAAGACGGCAATCACAATATGCAAAACAAATTGAATTTTGTGTGGCGGATGCGACCGATAGAAAAAGTATATTAGAATTAAAAAGAAATCGAGCCTTTACGAAAGCAGTTTCTAATATGGCAATTATGGATATTACGGATATTGAACCACTTCTTATGGCTGTTTATGAACTGTTGCAGGAAAGCGGAATTTTTGTCTTTGCAACGCAACACCCTTGTTTTGTCACGTTGACTGAAAAATATATGACACCGCACAGTTACTATGATATAGCGATTGAAGGGCAACCGAAAGAGCAGATTTATTATCATCGTTCCATACAAGATATTTTTAACCTTTGTTTTAGAGCTGGATTTGTCATTGATGGATTTTATGAAGAATGTTTTAAAACCAACAAAGAAATTCCTATGGTAATGATAGTAAGGCTTAAGAAGGTAAAACGTGATAGCTTAAAATAAATTCAAGTTTGTCGGGTAAATAGCAAACCCAGCCGAGCCAGTCAACGGTCAAGATGAACGGCGCATATGCGCAGCCGTTGACAGCCCCGCCCGCCTTTGCTGGTAGGCAATCAAGGGGCGACAGCAAGAAGTGCCACCGCCCCGCACTATTATTCAGAAAGGGGAATTTCCATGACCGACCAGATAGCCTATCAAGAATATATCCAGCGCAGGTACAACGCCTTTTGCAAGACTGTTATCCGCTGTGCCGCCTTGGACAAGATTTTGAAGCTTAAACGGCAATGGGAACGGCAAGTTTCCCTTGACTATCTGATGAACGAGAAGTTTGTCCAGTTTGCCGCGTCGGAGCCGGACGAGGAATACCCATTTACCGTCTGCGGTCAGACCGTCCTGCTCTGCAACGCCGCCCTTGCCGACGCGATCTCTGTTTTGCCGGAGCAGACGCGGGAAGAAATCCTGCGCTATTACTTTCTGCGCCAGCCGCAGCGCGTGATCGTCGCGTGTATTGGCCGGTCACGCAGCACAGCGGGGCGGCATATCCAGCTTGCCTTGCAGCGGCTACGCGAAGAAATGGGGGTGAGCCGGTATGAGTAGACTTCTCCCCTATGAAACAATCCTCAAAGCCCGTGAGGGCGACCCAGAAGCCGTGAACGCTGTCCTGCTCCACTACGCCGGATATATCCGCTATTTCTCAAAAGTGAACGGGCAGGTCAACGCCGAGGTGGAGGACTATGTAAAGCAGCGGTTAATTGACTGTCAATTCAAGTTCCGGCTTGACGAACCACCGGACAAGTCATAAAAACTGAATACCAGCCGCCACCGACGCGGCCAGCGAAAGCAGTAAGTCTTGAAAAAGATTTACTGCTTTTTTTGTTGTCCGGCTCCGCTCCCGGCCATTTTGCCCCCTGCCGGTTGTAGTAGTAAGCGAGGAGGGAATTTTTCTGCCCTGGTGTTTGGCATTTGGAGCATTTACCCGTAGTAGAGGGCAAAGAGAAAGGATTTCTCCAACACCGGGTAGAAACCACTGCGTCCGGTGTCATTTTAGCGAAAGCGGGCAGGAATGCCCTTTACAGGATTAGTAGTAGCAGAAAAAGAGAAACAAACTTTTGTGGTTGCAGTTTTCCAAAAAAGTGGCGGACGGAAGTGAGAGAAAGTTTGCAGTCACGGAGAGCAAGTTTCTACCACGGTGCCAAAATCCGCAATTCTGCAGTTTTGCCCCTCGCGGGAAACTTGTTGGGGAGTGCCTTCCCCAAACCCTGCTCATGCGCCCTTACGGGCGAGAAAGGAGGTCACACCATGCGAAAGAAATACAACACGCCCCACCGCAGCCGCGTTGTGAAAACCCGGCTGTCCGAAGATGAGTATGCCGACTTCACAGCGCGGCTTGCGCCCTATGGTATCAGCCAGTCCGAATTTCTCCGGCAGGCGATACGGCGGGCGACCATACGCCCGGTTGTCCATGTGTCGTCGGTCAATGACGAGTTGCTTTCCGCTGTCGGGAAGCTGACAGCCGAGTACGGCAGGATCGGCGGCAACCTCAATCAGATTGCCCGGTATCTGAACGAATACGGCGTACCCTACAACACCCTTTCCGGCGAGGTACGCGCCGCCATATCCGACCTTGCCGTCCTCAAGTATGAAGTCCTCAAGAAAGTAGGTGACGCGGTTGGCAACACTCAAGCATATCAACTCTAAAAACGCCGACTACGGAGCCGCCGAGCAATATCTTCTCTTTGAGCATGACGAGTTTACCATGAAGCCCGTCCTTGATGAAACCGGCAGGCTTATCCCCCGCGAGGACTACCGGCTGTCCACGCTGAACTGCGACGGGGAGGATTTTGCCGTTGCGTGTATGCGGGCCAATCTCCGCTATCAGAAAAACCAGCGGCGGGAAGATGTGAAAAGCCACCACTACATCATCAGCTTTGACCCGCGGGACGGGCCGGACAACGGCCTGACCGTAGACCGGGCGCAGGCGTTGGGGGAACAATTCTGTAAAGAGCATTTTCCCGGCCACCAGGCCCTTGTCTGCACCCACCCGGACGGGCATAACCACAGCGGCAACATTCATGTGCATATCGTCATAAACAGCCTGCGGATTGAGGAAGTGCCGTTCCTGCCCTACATGGACAGGCCGGCCGATACGAAAGTCGGCTGCAAGCACCGATGTACCGACGCTGCCCTGCGCTACTTCAAATCCGAAGTCATGGAGATGTGCCACCGGGAGGGGCTTTATCAAATCGACCTCTTGAACGGCAGCAAGAACCGCGTCACCGACCGGGAGTATTGGGCGCAGAAAAAGGGACAGGCCGCGCTGGACAAGCAGAACGCCCCCATGATTGCCGATAGTATCACGCCCCGGCAGACCAAGTTTGAAACGAACAAGGAGAAGCTGCGGCAGACCCTACGGAAAGCCCTTGCCACCGCCGCCAGCTTTGACGAGTTTTCCTCTCTGTTGCTGCAGGAGGGTGTGACCGTCAAGGAGAGCCGGGGGCGGCTTTCCTACCTCACGCCGGACAGGACAAAGCCAATTACCGCCCGGAAGCTGGGCGACGATTTTGACCGCGCCGCTGTCTTTGCCGTTTTAGAGCAAAACGCCGCCAGAGCAGCCGAAGCGCCAGCCAGATCCCCCGATCCCCCACGCACCATAAAAGACCGCTTGCAGGTTGCCAGAGCCGAGATAGCCGCCCCGAAACAGGACGGAGTGCAGCGGCTTGTGGACATTGAGCAGAAAATGGCCGAGGGCAAAGGCCGGGGCTATGAACGCTGGGCGAAGATACACAATCTGAAGCAGGCCGCCAAAACGCTGTCCGTCTACCAGCAATACGGCTTTACTTCCCCGGAGCAGTTAGAAGCCGCCGTTGACACCGCCTATCAGAAAATGCGCCAGACCAGCGGCGAACTGAAAGCACTGGAAACGAAGCTGCAAGGGAAAAAGAAGTTGCAGCGGCAGGTGTTGGCCTACGCCCAGACCAAGGCCGCCCGCGACGGGCTGCGGGCACAGAAATCCGAGAAAGCCCGCGCCGCATACCGGCAGGCCCATGAGAGCGATTTTATCATAGCCGACGCAGCAGCCCGGTATTTCAAGGCGCATGGCATTACCAAGCTGCCCGCCCGGAAAGCGTTGCAGGCCGAGATCGAGCAGCTTATCTCCGAGAAAGACGGCCTGTATAACACCTATCACGAACAGAAACAGCGGTTCAAGGAGTTGCAGACCGTCAAGCGGAACATCGACCAGATTTTGCGCCGGGACGAGCCGCACCGCAGAAAGGAGCAGAGCCATGAGCGATAACCTGCCCCACATGGACTACCGCCAGCACCGGCGGGCGCGGCGGCTGGTACATGAGTGCTGTAACTACGATGAGGGGAACTGCCTGCTATTGGACGACGGGGAGCCTTGCGTGTGCGTCCAGAGCATTTCCTTTTCCCTCATGTGCCACTGGTTCCGTGTGGCTGTCCTGCCCCTTGACGGGGAGCTGGCCGCAGCCCTCTTGTGCCGGGGAAGCCGGAAACGGTGTGCCGTCTGCGGGGCGGCCTTTGTCCCCAAATCCAACCGGGGAAAATACTGCCCCGACTGCGCCGGGCGCATGAAGAAAATCAAAGCCGCCGAGAGAAAGCGGAAACAAAGGCAGAGATGTCACGCTTTAGAGCCTTTCAAACCCGCATAAATCAAGGCTTTTTTCGTGGGTGTCAAAGGGTACGCGATACATTTATCCTTTTCCCCCGGAAACGGCGTTTTAATGCGTGACAATACGCCAAAATCAACCCGAACACAGGGAGGTGATCCTATCGCTGATTATATCAGGGCAGACACGCGGCTGCCCGCCTATCTGCCGTATCCCCGTTTCCTGCTGAAAATGGAGATTTCACAGACCGCCAAGCTGCTGTATTCGCTGCTGTTAGACCGTTCCACCCTCTCCCAGAAAAACAAGTGGCTGGACGACGAGGGCAGGATTTATATTATCTATCCCATCGCGGAGATAGCAGAAATACTGGATAAAGGCAGCACCACCATCAAGGGGGCGCTTAATGAACTGGACACGGCGGGGCTGTTGGAACGGGAACGGGGCGGCTTCTCCGCACCGAACCGGCTTTATGTCAAAGTACCGCCAGTGCCACAGGTACAGTTTTCAGACCAACTGATGGCCGGAAGTCCGCCCCTCATAGAGCCGGAAAACCGTCCTACTGATGGTCAGAAAACCGACCTTATGATGGTCGGAAAACCGTCCCCTAACCAAACTACTATAAACAACCTTACAGAGAGCCAAACAAAGGGAGTGAGTGGGGGGCCGTCCGCGCCCTATGGCCGATATGGAAATATTTTTCTGTCACAGACCGAATACGACGAGTTGCAGGCAGAGTACCCTGACAGGCTGGAACGGTTCATCGAGGAAATGAGCCGCTACCTTGCCGCCAACGGGAAAAGCTACCAGAACTATGCCGCCGCCCTGCGGATATGGGCGGGGAACGACAAAAAGGAAGCCCCTAAAAAGGGCATACCAGACTACTCATGCAAGGAGGGCGAGAGTTTATGAAGAATGAAATCAACGCGGTTTTGGAGAATATGACGACCACCATCCCGGAGCCGGAGGACTACACCGGCGAGGACGGTTTACTGTACTGCGGCAAGTGCCGCAAGCCGAAAGAAGCCTATTTTGCGCCGGATAAGGCCGCTATCTTCGGGCGCGACCGCCACCCGGCAGAGTGCGACTGCCAGAGAACCGCCCGCGAGGAACGGGAAGCCGCCGAAAAGCGGCGCAGACACCTTGACACCGTGGAAGAACTGAAACGCCGGGGCTTTACCGACCCCACCATGCGGGACTGGACTTTCGAGAACGACAACGGCAGGAACCCGCAGACCGGGCTTGCCCGCCGGTATGTGGAGCATTGGGAAGATATGCGGACAGACAATATCGGCTGCCTGTTCTGGGGCGGCGTAGGCACCGGCAAAAGCTACCTTGCAGGCTGTATCGCAAACGCCCTCATGGAGAAAGAAATCCCCGTCCGCATGACGAACTTTGCTCTTATCCTCAATGACCTTGCCGCCAGCTTTGAGGGGCGCAACGAGTACATTTCCCGCCTTTGTCGTTATCCGCTGCTGATCCTTGACGACTTCGGCATGGAACGCGGGACGGAATACGGGCTGGAACAGGTGTTCAATGTGATTGACAGCCGTTACCGCAGCGGCAAGCCGCTGATCGTCACGACCAACCTTACGCTGGACGACCTGCACAACCCGGAGGACACCGCCCATTCCCGGATTTATGACCGCCTGCTTTCCATGTGCGTCCCGGTACGCTTTACCGGCGACAACTTCCGGCAGGAAACCGCCAAGCGGAAAATGGAGAGCATGAAGAAACTGATTACCGACTGAAAGGAGTATTGCCTATGGCAGATAACAAGCAGCACGACACCCGCACCACCCGCCGCCCTGACTGTGTGACGGAAATCCGCATGGGCAATTCCGTCCTTGTCGTGTCCGGCTATTTCAAGAAAGACACCACAACCACAGCCGCCGACAAAATGGCGCGGGTACTGGAAGCGGAAGCCGCTGCTACACAGGAGCCGACTTATCCGGCGTGAACCGGGGCATGGAAAAGCGGCCATGCCAGGGAGCATGACCGCTGGAACGAAAATCGGAAGTGCTTTAGCAATTCTTAATCTCATTCTCTATAAAATAATTTGCAATTTCAAAGGCTTTTATTCTTCTCTTTGCCAATGTGATTTGTGATTTATAACGCTCGGAATTATCCTTTGATTCAAATGTTTTTACTGTTTCTCTTAGCTTGTGCAGAGTTGAATCAATTTGCCTTTTGGCCGCGGTTAATTCATCTATTGTATACTTCATGTTTTCTCCTTTAACTTCTGATTTTTTTGTTAAATCAGAGTATACCACGGAGTTATGAACTTTTCTACTGCAAATATGGGACGACAACCCATACCATAAAAATCGGAAAATTGAAAAGCTGTAAAGAAGCAAATTTAACGCTTTTGCCGCTGTACAGCCCCCGCCGTTCCGTGGTACAATGAAACCACGGAATAGTGGGGCTGGCTGTCGGAAACGGAGGATTTTATGTTAAGACAAGCCACCCAAAACCTCATTACCGCCCTTTATCCGAGATTGTCCCACGAGGATGAATTGCAAGGCGAGAGTAATTCCATATCGAACCAAAAAAGGATACTCGAAACCTACGCAAAACAGAACGGCTTTACCAATCTGCGCTGGTACACCGACGACGGTTTTTCCGGCGCGAACTTCCAGCGGCCCGGATTTCAAGCCATGCTTGCGGACATTGAAGCCGGGAAAGTGGGTACGGTCATCGTCAAGGACATGAGCCGGTTAGGGCGAAACTACTTGCAGGTAGGGTTTTACACGGAAATGCTGTTCCCTCAAAAGGGTGTGCGTTTTATCGCTGTCAACGATAATGTGGACAGTGCCAGCGAGGGCATGGACAACGATTTTACCCCGCTGCGAAATCTGTTCAATGAATGGCTGGTGAGAGATACGAGCAAGAAAATCAAGGCAGTGAAAAAGTCAAAAGGCATGAGCGGCAAGCCTGTTACCAGCAAGCCGGTTTACGGCTATGTGATGGACGAGGACGAGAATTTTATTATAGACGAGGAAGCCGCCCCGGTGGTGCAGCAGATTTACCAGCTTTGCCTTGCCGGGAACGGCCCGACCAAGATTGCCCGTATGCTGACGGAGCAGCAAATCCCCACGCCGGGGACGCTGGAATATCAGCGGACAGGCAGCACCCGCCGTTATCACCCAGGCTATGAGTGCAAATGGGCGACCAACACCGTCGTTCATATCCTCGAAAACCGAGAGTACACCGGATGTCTGGTGAACTTCAAAACGGAAAAGCCTTCTTATAAGGTCAAGCACAGCATAGAGAACCCCGTCGAGAAGCAGGCCATTTTCGAGAACCACCATGAGCCGATCATCGACAAGGAAACATGGGAACGGGTGCAGGAGTTACGCAAACAGCGCAAACGCCCGAACCGCTACGATGAAGTGGGGCTGTTCTCCGGGATTTTGTTCTGCGCCGACTGCGGCCATGTGCTGTATCAGCAGCGGTATCAGAACAAAGACCGCAAACAGGACTGCTACATCTGCGGCAGCTACAAGAAGCGCACCCGCAACTGTACGGCGCACTTTATCCGCACCGATCTGTTGACCGCTGGTGTCCTGGCAAATCTCCGGCAAGTGACCGAATACGCAGCCAAGCATGAGAGCCGGTTTGTGAAACTACTTGTCCAGCAGAACGAGATCGGCGGCAAGCGAAAGACCGCCGCAGCCATCAAGCAGCTTGAACAGGCGCAGGAACGCATTTCTGAAATCAGCCGCATTATCAAGCGGCTGTATGAGGACAATGTAAACGGCAAAATCAGCGATGAGCGTTTCATGGAACTGTCGGCTGACTACGAAGCCGAGCAAGCGGAGCTGAAAAAGAGAGCCGCCGCCCTGCAAGCCGAACTGGACAAGTCACAGGCAGCTACCGTCAACGCCGAGAAATTTATGGGCATTGTCCGCAAGCACCTTGCCTTTGAAGAACTGACCCCCACTCTCTTGCGGGAAATGATCGAGAAAATTGTGGTGCATGAGTGCAGCTATGATGAGAACGGCACCCGCAGGCAGGACATTGAGATTTATTACAGCTTTGTCGGCAAGATTGACTTGCCCGAATAACCGCCCGACCTATCCGACACAATGGCCAAGTGTCGGATAGGAACGGCAAAATTTTTTGCACTTCTATTGCTTCTTTATCACACATAAGCAAAGTCTCAGGGCATGAAGCAGCTTATGGCTAATTAGATGTAATAAAAGCGAAGAAAGGAAAAGCACAATCCAGACAGAACCGGCGGTGCGGTCAAGAAATATTGTGAAAACACAAGATTTCTGCTATAATGGGTGCAGAACACATGGCGATGGAAAGAGAGGCGGGACGCCTATGCACATTAGCTATCAGCCATTATGGAACACCTTGAAAGAGCATGGCATGAGAAAAGAGGACTTGCGGCTTGCCGCCGGTCTTACCACAAATATGATTGCCAATATGGGTAAAGGCAAGAATATCAGCATGGAAACGCTGGTTCGTATCTGCGAAGCCCTGAATTGTGGTATTTTAGATGTGATTGAATTAGAGCAGGACGAAAAAGCTGAAATATCAAATTAACGAGGAAGGTGCTGTGAAATGGACAATAGAGAAAGAATTATCAGACTTTGGTTTGATATGTGGCTTGCAAAAAAAGATTTAGGTATATTTGATGTGTTTTCAGATAATGCCGTATATATTGAAAGTTGGGGGCCAGAGTACCACGGTTCCAAGAAAATAAAACTTTGGTTTGATGAATGGAATACCCGTGGAACTGTCTTGCAATGGGACATCAAACAATTTTTCCATAAAGGCAATCAGACCATTGTTGAATGGTATTTCAAAAATAAGATGGACGCCGGTAACGTAGAAGCGTTTGATGGAATATCACTGATAGAATGGACGCCAGATGGCAAGATTGCTCTCTTAAAAGAATTTGGTTGTAACGAAAATCGGTATGACCCGTATAAAGATGGCATTATACCACATTTCAGAGATGAAAATGCAAAGTGGTTTTAACAGGAAAATTCAGTTGTTGGAGGTAATTATGCAGAATGGATAATTGGTTTACCATTGAGCAAATAGACCGTGATACATTCTCTATTAGCGAATACAAGCACTGGGAAGAAACACACTGCTATTTACTATGCGGAGAGAAATATGCTGTTCTCATTGATACAGGTTTGGGCGTTTCCAACATCAGAAAAATTGTGGACTCTTTGACAGAGCTGCCTGTTGTAGCAGTTACTACTCATGTTCATTGGGATCACATTGGCGGGCATAAGTATTTTGATAATATCGCCGTACATGAAGCAGAAAAGGACTGGCTATCGGTCAGGTTTCCGATACCGTTGCAAGTTGTGAAGAATAATTTGACAATGCTTCCTTGTGATTTTCCAAGAGATTTTGATATTAACGCTTATCGGATTTTTCAAGGTATCCCACAAAGAATTTTACATGATGGCGATTTTCTAAATTTAGGCGGGCGGGAAATTCAAGTTGTTCACACGCCGGGACATTCTCCCGGACATTGTTGCTTTTACGAACCAGAACGAAACTATTTGTATTCCGGGGATTTGATATACAAGGGAAGCCTGGACGCATTTTACCCCACTACCGACCCGCAACTATTCTATCAATCTATAAAGCGAATACGGAAATATAATATAAAAAAAGTTCTGCCCGGACACCATCAGTTGGATATTCCCGTTTCTTTGATAGCTGATATTGAAGCCGGATTTGCACAATTAGAGAAAGCTGGAAAACTCAAACAGGGAAATGGATTGTTTGAGTTTCAGGATTTCCAAATTCATATATAATCAAAGCTGCCGTTGCAGGAACACCCATTCCCACAACGGCAGTTTTTCATTTCCACGGTCTGCGCCGGAAGTTCATACCGGACTGTTTTATCAGCGGGGATTTCTTGAACAGCTTCTTCAAAAGGCTTCGTTCCTCTTGTGAGAGCCGCTTATATTTAAGCCGGAACGCTTTGCAGAATATCTCCGTAAACTGCTGTGCCCCGGACCGCCCAGCAGTCCATCCCCATGCAGCGGATGTTTGAGGATGGCACCTGCCGGGTGAAGCCCAACTACTACACCCGCACCATCCAGTATCAGGACATCAATTATCAGCTCGCCCAGCAGGAGGACAAGACCGCCATTTTCGAGGAGTGGTGCAGTTTTCTGAACTTTTTCGATTCCAGCATCAAATTTGAGCTGTCCTTTGTGAACATGGCAACGGACAGCACCGAGTTTGAGAAAAGCATCCGCATTCCGTTCCAGAAGGACGGCTTTGACGATGTTCGTGCGGAGTATTCCCAGATGCTGCGCCAGCAGATTGCCAAGGGCAATAATGGTCTGACCAAGACCAAATTCATCACCTTTGGGGTGGAGGGCGAAAGCATGGCGCAGGTCAAGCCTCGGCTGGACCACATCCAAAACGATTTGCTCAACAACTTTCACCGACTGGGGGTGCAGGCAAAGCCCCTGAACGGTGTCCAGCGGCTGAAACTCATGCACGATATGTTCAACATGGACGGCGCATCCAAGTTTCATTTTGACTGGAAAGACCTTGTGAAAAGCGGCCTTTCCGTGAAGGATGCCATTGCGCCTACCGCCTTTGCCTTCAAAAACTCCCGGACGTTCCAGATGGGCGGCATCTACTGCGCTGCCAGTTTCTTGAGCATCACGGCATCCGACATCAGCGACCAGCTTTTGAAGGACTTTCTGGACATGGATTCCAGCCAGATCGTCACCATGCACATTCAGAGTGTCGATCAGAACCGTGCCATTAAGACCGTGAAGCGCACCATCACGGAACTGGATCGCAGCAAGATTGAGGAACAGAAGAAGGCAATCCGTGCCGGATATGATATTGACATCATTCCGTCGGATTTGGCGACCTACGGCAGAGATGCCAAAGCCCTGCTGAAAGAATTGCAGAGCCAGAACGAACGGATGTTCCTTGTCACATTTCTGGTGCTGAACACCGGGCGCACGGAGCAGGAGCTGGAAAACAACATTTTTCAGGCCAGCTCCATTGCACAGAAGCACAACTGCAATCTGTGCAGGCTGGATTTTCAGCAGGAGCAGGGCTTGATGAGCAGCCTGCCGCTGGCGGATTGCCAGATCGAGATTCAGCGAGGTCTGACAACCAGCAGCACCGCCATCTTCATTCCGTTCACCACACAGGAACTTTACCAGTCTGGCAAAGAAAGCCTGTACTACGGGCTGAATGCCCTGTCCAACAACCTTATCATGGTGGACCGCAAAAAGCTGAAAAACCCGAATGGCTTGATTTTGGGCACTCCCGGTTCGGGCAAAAGTTTCTCGGCAAAGCGTGAGATTGCCAATGCGTTTCTGGTGACGGATGATGATATTATCATCAATGATCCTGAGGGAGAGGTGCGACACGAAGTCGCGTAATGTATTGTGTATAAACACTGCTCTATCCATTTGGAGTAACCCTACTGTGACCTGCACTGGTCAAAAGCCGGCGTTGGGAAGCTCACAGGACAATATGGGAAATCTGCCAGCCTAAAGCGGATGTACTGTTAGGGTAAAGAATGCTATGTCGAACGTAATGTGAATCATCGTAAGGATCGTTACAGGGAATAGGTGAAATAAGGCTGATACACCTACACCAAAAGGTGTTGGAGGTGGCCGAGGGGCCTTTCTGTACCCCGAAGCAAATGGACACAAATCCTCCCGGTTCAAAGATGGCGGCTAAGGCATTCATGAATTATGCATTACGTGGAACGTGGAAAACCCTATGCACTCCTTTAATAAAGGTATCGACCTCGCAAGAGGGAGAAACGGTGCAGAGGGTATGAGATGGAATAAAAAGCGAACGGTTCACTGCAACGGTGAGCATAGGGGTTCAAAATTTGCCCTGACCTGAAAGGGTGCTGACTTATTCCGGGTATTTCATGGCAAGATTGGAGGTATCCCTGTGAACGATAAGTATTCAACGACGGAAGGCAAAACTTCTGAGAAGCTGTCGGACGAAGCTATGTTGAGTGCCCAATGGAAAAACATTGACTGGCATAAGGCAGAGCGGGAAGTCAACAGGCTACAAATCAGGATTGTCAAGGCAACTCAGCAAAAAGACTACAACGCAGTAAAACGACTTCAGTATCTTCTGACACATTCCTTTTACGCCAAAGCACTGGCTGTTAAGCGTGTCGTTACCAACGATGGGCGCAAGACTCCCGGTGTGGATGGTGTTCTCTGGAACACCCCGGCGAAGAAAATGAAAGCGGTTCTATCGCTGACAGATAAAGGGTATCGTGCGCGTCCTCTCCGTAGAGTGTATATCGAAAAGAAGGACAAGAAGAAAAAGCGTCCATTGGGCATTCCTACAATGTATGACCGCGCAATACAGGCTCTCTATGCTTTGGCACTGGAGCCGGTGGCAGAAACAACAGCAGATAGGAAATCCTTTGGTTTCCGAAAAGGAAGATGCGCACAGGATGCCTGTGAATATCTGTTCAATGCACTGTCGCGCAAGCACATTTCTCCGAAGTGGGTTTTGGAGGGTGACATCAAAGGTTGTTTCGACCATATCAGCCATGATTGGCTTCTGGCGAACATCACCATGGACAAGAACATTTTGAAGCAGTTCTTAAAGGCGGGATTTATCTATCAGCGCGAACTCTTTCCTACCGTGGAAGGAACTCCGCAAGGTGGTATTATCTCCCCCATTCTGGCGAATATGACGCTGGATGGTATCGAGAAGAAGCTGGTCGAACGTTTTCACACAAACGCGCTCGGCAAGGTCGATTCAAGATTTAAGAATGCCCACAAAGTAAACTTCGTCCGCTATGCAGACGATTTTGTGGTTACAGCGGCAACACCTGAACTGGCTCTTGAAGCAAAGGAGCTGATTCGAGAGTTTCTCGCTGAACGCGGATTGGAACTTTCTGATGAAAAGACCGTTGTCACCAACATTGACGATGGTTTCGACTTCCTCGGCTGGAACTTCAGAAAGTATAACGAAAAGCTGATTATCAAGCCTTCCCAAAAGGCGGTCAAGGCTATCGTTTCCAATATCTCTGACACGATTCTCCGCAGAGGAAAAACGTGGCAGCAAGATGTTCTGATTATGAAGTTGAATGAACAAATTCGAGGTTGGACTAATTACCACCAGTCCGTATGCGCAAGTGATGCGTTCGCGCATCTGGACTACGTCCTGTACGAACTGCTGTGGCGATGGGCTAAAAGACGGCACCCAAAGAAGAACAAGTGGTGGATTTCCACGAGATACTGGCATCGTGTCGGTAATCGGAACTGGGTGTTCTCTACGGAAAACAAGGAGCTGATACGGGTAGACAGCACAGCCATTGTGCGACATACCAAGATAAAAGCTACTGCAAATCCGTTCCTCGATGAGGCGTATTTCCAAAAAAGGAAATTCGATAAAGGAATGCACCGGCTGACTGGAAAATTCAAGACGATTTGGAAAAACCAGAACGGGCTGTGCTACCACTGCGGAATGCCGATGGATGTAACGGAAGAAAGAGAAATCTTCTACCTTGCACCAAAAGCAAAGACTGGCGTGGAAGATGTTCGTAATATGCGCTACGTTCATTGCGCCTGTCAGAGAATTTATGCTGAGAACCGCTTGAAGAAGTGATGAAATGCTTGAGCCGTATGACGGGAAACTGTCACGTACGGTTCTTAGGCGGGAAGGCGGTGGTAACACCGCTGACCCAGCCGATTACGCTCCGCTGGTGGAGCGTCTGCATGGGCAGGTCATCAAGATCTCGCCTACCTCAACCAACTACATCAATCCGATGGATCTGAACCTGGACTATTCGGATGATGAAAGCCCGCTGTCCCTCAAGTCTGACTTTATCCTCAGCTTGTGTGAGCTGATCGTGGGCGGTAAGGACGGATTGCAGCCGGTGCAGAAAACCATCATCGACCGTTGTGTGCGTCTGGTCTATCAGACCTACCTCAATGACCCGCGCCCGGAGAATATGCCCATACTGGAGGACCTATATAACCTGCTCCGTTTACAGGAGGAAAAGGAAGCCCAGTATATCGCCACGGCCCTTGAAATCTATGTAACCGGCTCCCTCAATGTGTTCAATCACCAGAGCAATGTGGACATCAATAACCGCATTGTCTGCTATGACATCAAGGAGCTGGGCAAGCAGCTGAAGAAAATCGGGATGCTGGTGGTACAGGATCAGGTGTGGAACCGCGTTACCATCAACCGTGCCGCCCACAAATCCACCCGTTACTACATCGACGAAATGCACCTGCTGCTGAAAGAGGAACAGACCGCTGCCTATACGGTGGAAATCTGGAAGCGATTCCGTAAATGGGGCGGTATTCCGACAGGTATCACCCAGAATGTCAAAGACCTTTTGAGCAGCCGCGAGGTAGAGAACATCTTTGAAAACTCCGACTTCGTGTATATGCTCAACCAGGCTGGCGGGGACCGGCAGATTCTCGCCAAGCAGCTGGGCATTTCCCCGCACCAGCTTAGCTATGTGACCCACTCCGGCGAGGGTGAAGGGCTTTTGTTCTACGGCTCCACCATCCTGCCCTTCGTGGACCACTTCCCGAAAAACACCGAACTCTATGCCATAATGACCACCAAACCGTTGGACTTAAAAAAGGAGGATGAACAGCATGACAAAGAAAGAAATTGAAAAAGGCGCAGGTCTGCTTCTGGCCGCTGTCAGCGGCTGTGAGCAGATGGTGGAACTGCTTCGCGCCGCCGTCCATTACTGCTATGAGCAGGAAAAGACAGCAAAAAGTCTCACGCCCAAGGGCTATGCCGGATTTACCCGGATTCACCATATCTGGACAGAGGGCATACCGGATGTTCCCAAGCTGTTTATGGGCAGCCCAATTCAGGATCGGGACATGGCAAGAGGAACCCTGATGGCGCTTTTCCTGTCCACAACGGTCTTTCCGGCAGAAACCATTCAGATTCCGGTATATGCGGAAACCTGTGTGCTGCTGGATGACCTGATGGCGGGTGGCTGGTATGCGTAAGGAACCGCGCCTGCACTTTACAGACGAGGAACGCGCTGACCCGGCGCTGGAAAAGCCCATCCGCAAGGCTGACCGGGCCGCCGCCAAAGCAGACAGGGCGCAGGCGAAAATCCCCAAAAAGCAGGTGCGGCAAAAGACGGTCGACCCTAAGACCGGCAAAGTGACCACCAAACTGGTGCTGGAGGACAAGAAAAAACCGCCCTCCAAGCTGTCCCATGCGGTCCGGGATGCTCCGGGAGATGCGGTGCTGGGGAAACTCCATAAGGAAATCCGTGAAACGGAACAGGACAATGTGGGCGTGGAGAGCGCCCACAAGTCTGAGGAAAGCGCAGAGACCGGCGTTAGGCTGGTCCGGGAAGGCTATCGCAGCCACAAGCTGAAGCCGTACCGCAAAGCAGCCCAGGCAGAGCGTCAACTGGAAAAGGCAAATGTAAATGTTCTGTACCAGAAATCTTTGCAGGAAAATCCCCAGTTTGCCAGCAACCCTCTTTCCCGCTGGCAGCAAAAGCAGGCCATCAAAAAGCAGTATGCCGCCGCCAAACACGCCGGTCAGACTGCCGGAAATACCGCCCAGGCTGCATCCAAAACCGGAAAAGCCGCAAGGACGGTAAAAGAAAAGGCACAGCAGGCAGGGGCGTTCGTCATGCGCCACAAGAAGGGTTTCCTGATGGCAGGGGTTTTGTTCCTCATTACCTGTATGCTGATGAATACCATGTCCTCTTGCTCCATGATGGCGCAGAGCATCGGTTCCGTTCTCTCCGGCACCACCTATCCGTCGGATGACCCGGAAATGCTGGCAGTGGAGGCAGATTATGCAGCCAGAGAAGTCCAGTTGCAGGAGGAAATCGACAACATTGAAAACAGCCACCCAGGGTATGACGAGTATCGCTATGACCTTGGTATGATCGGCCATGACCCCCATGAGCTGGCGGCAGTTCTCTCTGCTGTCTTGCAAGGCTATACACGCCACAGCGCACAGGCAGAGCTGGATCGTGTGTTTGATGCACAGTATCAGCTTACGCTGAGAGAAGAAATTCAGATTCGCACTTACACTGACGAAGATGGTGATGAGCATGAATATGAATATCGTATTCTCCATGTAACTTTAACAAGCCGTTCCATTGCCTCTCTTGCGCCAGAACTACTGACTCCGGAGCAGATGGAGATGTACCAGGTCTACCGACAGACTATGGGCAATAAGCCGCTGTTATTTGGTGGCGGTTCTCCCGATACAGGTGTTTCTGAAGATTTGACTGGTGTTGAATTTATCAATGGCACCCGCCCCGGCAATCCGCAGCTGGTGGAACTGGCGAAAAGTCAGGTGGGCAATGTGGGAGGACAACCTTATTGGAGCTGGTACGGCTTTGACTCCCGTGTGGAATGGTGTGCCTGCTTTGTATCATGGTGCTATGGTCAATCCGGTCGAACGGAACCACGCTTTGCTGGTTGTCAGTCTCAGGGTGTTCCGTGGTTCCAGTCTCATGGACAGTGGGGCGCACGAGGATATGAAAACATCGCCCCCGGTGATGCTATTTTCTTCGATTGGGATCTGGATGGTTCCGCAGACCATGTGGGAATTGTTGTCGGCACCGATGGCAGCCGTGTTTATACCGTGGAGGGAAATTCCGGCGATGCCTGCAAGATCAAGAGTTATGACCTGAATTATCAAAGCATTAAGGGCTACGGCCTGATGAACTGGTAACCGAGATTTATTAGAAGGAGTGATAGACGATGGCAAAGAACAAAATTGAACGCATTGACCAGGAGATTACAAAGGTTCGCGAGAAGATCGCAGAGTATCAGGAAAAGCTCAAGGCGCTGGAGGCACAGAAAACCGAGGCGGAAAATCTGGAGATTGTCCAGATGGTGCGCGCCCTGCGTATGACCCCGGCTCAGCTAAGCGCCATGCTGTCCGGAGGCATAGTTCCCGGCAGTATGGTGGATGACAACAACGAACAGGAGGAAAACAGCTATGAGGAATAAACGATTGCTCCGAACACTTTCAGCCCTTTGCCTGACGCTGGTTCTGGCATCGGGCTTTACCGTTCCCGCTTTTGCCCAGGGCGCAGCGCCGCCCCCGGCAGAGGATACCACCAATGACAGCAATGTGGTGGTGGAAGAACCCGAAAAAGCACCTCCGCTGACCCCGGATGGCAATGCTGCTCTGGTGGATGATTTTGGTGGCAACAAGCAGCTCATTACCGTTACCACCAAGGCAGGCAACTATACCCGCACCTTCTGGAGATCGACGAGACCGCCCAGAGCAGACTGGAGCAGATGATGCCCCAGCTGGCGAAGGAAGCGGGAGCCACCGAGGAACTGAAAGCCAGCGATCCCATGAAGTGGGTGGGGCTGATGAACACCTGCAAAGCTCAGGCCGAGGAAATCCTGATGGCGGAGCTTATCAACAGCTGACCCTAAACCTGTTCCTCTCCGAAGCGGAACAGATCCAATCCATAGATGAAGCAGAGAATGTAGCGCATACATCCTCTGCTTTTTCTTTTGCCCAAAATGACATCGACCATGTGCTGCGTTTGGGCGGCAACACAGACCGTCAAAGGGAGCGTGTGGTTGCAGCCTTTGAAAAGCAGAAAACCACCGCTGAGATTACCGAGATACTGAAAACGCTGTACCACGGCGGCAATGGCCTTGGCAGTGTGAGCGCATGGTATGCCGAGGATGGTATCCATCTTTCCCATGGGAAGTCTGTCCGTTATGACAGGTCTGCCCAGGTCATTTCCTGGGAGAGCGCCGCAGAGCGTATCGGGGAGCTTTTGGAAAGTGGTCAGTTTGCCTCCAATGTGGAGCTTGCAGAAGCGGCAGGCTATGAACGCTCCCTCCTTGCAGAAAAGCTCTGGTATCTGTATCACGATCTCAGTGAGGGTGCCAGAGAAGCCGGATATTTGTCCTGCCTGTCAGAGATCAAAGGCAATGGTTTCCCGGAGGAGACCCGCCGCCTGACGGAGCAGCTGAGTGACCCGGCTTTCCGCCAGACCCTCAAGGAAGAATACGCTGCCTTCTGGACTGCCTATCAGCAGGACCGTGACCTGTTGCGTTTTCACTATCATAGACCGAGGAAGAGCTGGGAGAACCTGAAGGACCTTGACCTGCCCCGCAGGACCTTTTCTTCAGAGCTTTCCAAAGTGCCAACCGTCCAGCACTTTATTACCGAGGATGAGATCGACACCGCCATGACCGGCGGAAGCAGTTTCGCCGGAGGAAAAAGCCGTATCTATGCGTTCTTCATGGCAAACCATACGGATAAGGAGAAAGTGAGATTCCTTAAAGACGAGTATGGCATTGGCGGACGCTCTCATGCCCTGTCCGGCGCAACACACAGCGGCGAAGATCATGATGGGAAAGGACTGCACTATAAAAAGCAGGACTGCCCGGATGTTCACTTGAACTGGGAAAAGGTTGCCAAGCGCATTACCTCACTTGTCCAGAAAGGCCGCTATCTTACCGAACAGGAACAAGCGCAGTATGACAAGATCCAGGCTGAAAAGGATCTGGCAGAAGAAGATGCCATTCATGCCCGGCAGCCGGAGATAGAGGAAGAAACGCCAAAGCCTACCCTTCGGGAGCAGTTTGAGCAGTATAAGCCTGTGGTGACTGCCGCCATTTCTGAAGATACCGCATACCGCAATGCCTGCGGTCATTCTGACCGTGAAAATGCTGTCATCGAGGGCAATGCCGCTGTGCGCCGTGCGGTTCTTGGCTCTAAGGATATGGAGCTGATCCGCCTTTATTCGGATGTGCCGGAGTTCCGCCAACGTTTGCACCGGGAAGTGATCGACGAAACCTATCCAAAGCTCCATGAGCTTCTGCGCCCTCTTTCTCAGGAGGATATTGACAAAGCTCTCTGTGTTTGGAACGGCAATATCGAGAGTAAACACGCTGTCGTCCGCTATATGAAAGACCATGCAAGAGAGAAGGATACCGCTGCATGGCTGGCTCAGGAATACGGTGGCGGCAACAGCCCGTTCGTTGTCCGTGCCGGAAGCCCGGAGGAAACACAGCTGCCCTGGCCGAAGGTACAGCGCAGGCTTGCCCAGCTTATTCAGGAGGACCGGTTCTATACCGAAGAAGAACAGGACCGGTTCGACAACATCGACCCTATTGCCATCCGGGAAGCTCTGGAGGAAAGAGGAATCGTCAACGGACAGGTGGCAGATCCGGAAAAACTGGACAATTCCTCATTTATCCAGCAGGTAATGTCGGATGTAGAGCAGATTGCAGCTGCCGAGACAGAACAGACTTCCGAAGTTTCCATTTCCGATGAGGAATATGATGCAGTTCGCCGCCCGACTCCGCAAAGAACCTCCTATGACCCTGCCGCCCCAGTCTATGCCGTGGGCGATAGCGTGTATATCGAGGATGACGCCTATCAGATCACCGAGCTGCGGGAGGACACCGTACAGCTTCTGCCCACCGGGATGGTATATCCCATCTACCGGGCAGAGCGCAAAGAACAGTTCGAGCAGCTGCTTCGGGCAGACCGCCGCAATGCTTACTATACCGAGTTTCTTCCCATTGACCCGGACAAGGCAGATCAGGATCTGCGGGATGTATTGGCCCATGGACTGATGGATGAAGCGGATAAAAAGCAGCTTTCCACGCTGCTGCAATCCGGCAGGAGCAACAGTGAGATCGCCTACTGGCTGAGCAGAGCCTACCCTCATGAGATTGAGACCCTGAATCTGGAGACCGGCGATATTGCCGATTACCGTACCACGGCACAGGGCATGGAGCTGGAAGTCATGGATGCAGAGGAAAAGCGTCTGGCTGTGCTGTATTTCCGCTGGGATGAGGTTGCGCCTTTGCTGCGCGGGATGTATGCCCGTCAGCTGGATGGCTTTGGACAAGAACAGCCCCAACCGTCTGCCGAATCCCCAGCCTTTCATTCCGAGACCGTGGCCGTCTATCCGGGCGATAAGAACAATCTGCCTTACCCTGCTCAACATCGACGGAAAGGGGCAGGCACACACCGAGTCTGTTGTTGCCAAAAGCACACGGCCTTCGGTGCTGGATAACCTAAAACGCCCGGTGCAACCCCGCAGTACAGACAAGAAACCAAAACAGCATGAGGAGGTGCGATAACATGAATACTAACGATCTGAATACAGCTCTTTATGAAAAGATGGCTGCCGAACAGGACAAGTTCCGGGACTGGCTGAAAAGCCAGCCCCCGGAAGAAGTCTTAAACCATGCCTATGAGTACACCATCCGCGAGGACATCGTGATGGCAATAGAGGAACTGGAGTTGACCGACACCCAGGCTCAGGCACTTTTGGAATCTTCTTTGCCGCTGGCGGATGTGTACCGCTACTTTGAAAAGCTGGAGACCGGTCACATGGATGTGATCCGGGACAGCATTGAGAACCGTGCCGACGATGTGTGCAGAGCTAAAGAGGAACTGCGAACAACACCGATCTATCCCCATTCAGCTGCCTATGCGAGAGAACATGGGGAGCTGGAGCAGTACCGAGCTTCCAACAATGTAAATCGCCAATGCAAGGAGTCTATTGAAGCGGCGGTGCGGGAGCACTTCGACGGAATGTATCTCAGCCACGATGCGGCAAAGGGTGTGATCGAGACCTATGGCATGGAGCGTGTGTCCATGGTTCTGTCTAACACGGTCCAGCTTCAGGACTGGGATGGGCGTTACTCCCGACGCAATAAGGAATGGGCTAAGACCATTCCCAACGAGAACCCCGAAACCGTCCGTTGTGGTTATGTCCTGAACAGCCACCCTGCTGTGCTGGATGGCTTTATTGATCTGGTGCGAGAAGAACAGCAGCGTAGCCGTACTCAGGGAGAAAAACTGCAACCGTCCCGCCCCTCAGTACGGGATAAGCTCAAACAGGAGCTGCCTGCCCATAAGCCTGCCGCCCCGAAGAAACGGGAGCCGGAGCGATAACTATGGCAAAGCGTAAGCGGGATATGCAATTAAACTTTAGAGTTTCAGCGGAGGAGCTTGCTGTGATTGAGCAAAAAATGTCTCAGTTTGGAACCTCCAACCGTGAAGCCTATCTAAGAAAAATGGCGCTGGATGGGTATGTAGTCAAGCTGGAGCTGCCGGAGCTGAAGGAGCTTGTTTCCCTGATGCGCCGAAGCAGCAACAACTTAAACCAGCTGACCCGTAAAGTGCATGAGACTGGGCGGGTTTATGATGCTGACTTGGAGGATATATCCCAGCGGCAGGAACAGTTATGGGAGGGCGTAGAGGAAATCCTTACCCAGCTTTCCAAACTTTTATAACAGGGATAGATACTCCATCTGCGGAGGGAGGAACGGCGTTTCTTCGCCGCACCTCCCTCCGCTTTTTCTTTTTGCCGGTATCCTTGTCTTTTGCCTGCCCATGCCGGATAATATGATTAGAAAAGATACCAAGAACGCTGCAAGGAGGAAATGACATGAAGATTTTGAAAGGACTTTTGATGATTATAACTGCACCGGTCATTTTGGTGCTGACGCTTTTTGTCTGGCTCTGCACGGGGCTGATCTACATATCCGGTCTGGTGCTTGGTCTGCTCAGCACTGTAATTGCTCTGCTTGGCGTGGCTGTGCTTATTACCTATTCCCCGCAGAATGGTGTGATTTTGCTGGTTGTGGCATTTTTGATTAGCCCTATGGGGCTGCCGCTGGCTGCAATCTGGCTGATGGGTAAGGTGCAGAGTTTGAAATTTGCCATTCAGGATTGGGTTTATGGATAAAAAATACGAAAAGCCACAAAATGCCAAACACCGTCTGTTAAATTTGGAAAGAGAAACTATATATCCACGACTTTACTTTTGAACTAATATTGCGTATAATATTAGTGCGAAAGGAAGTGATATGATGGGACAATTTGAACAGCTGGATCAGATGCTAACAGAACAAGAAGGAATGCTGCGAACATCGCAGGTCGTATCTTCTGGAATTTCAAAGCCGGTATTTTATGATTATGTGCGTTCACGAGATTTGGATAGAGTCGCACATGGGATTTATCTGTCCAAAGATTCCTGGGTGGATGCCATGTATCTGCTTCATTTGCGATTTGAACAAGCAGTATTTTCACATGAAACAGCTTTATTTTTTCACGATCTGACAGACCGTGAACCAATAGAATATACAGTTACGGTCAAAACTGGATGCAATCCAAGCAAAATGAAAGCAGAAGGCATTCAAGTTTTTACGATTAAAGCAGACTTACATGATGTAGGACTTACAACAGCGAAAACTCCGTTCGGGCATACTGTGCCGGTTTATGATATGGAGCGAACGATCTGTGATTTGCTCAGAAGCCGTAGCAGAATTGAAATTCAGACCTTTCAGGGAGCACTGAAAGCGTATGCCCGTAGAAAAGATAAGAACCTGCGAGCTTTAATGCAATATGCTGGGATGTTCAAGGTGGAAAAAATTTTACGACAGTATTTGGAGGTACTTTTATGATAAAAACAGCAAGGCAGCTTAAAGATTTAATACGAAACCTTTCCAGAGAAAAATCCGCAGATGCTCAGATTTTAATGAGGAACTACATGATGGAGCGTTTTTTGGAGCGTATTTCTCTTTCTGAGTATCGTGATAAGTTTATCTTGAAGGGTGGTATGTTGGTAGCGGCTATGGTTGGATTGGATGCCCGCTCTACGATGGATTTGGATGCAACCATAAAAGGAGCTAATGTTAATGTGGAGGATATTGAGAATCTAATTTCATCAATCGTAACTGTTCCGATTGATGATGGTGTTAAATTTCAGCTGAAAAGTATTTCGGAGATTATGGATGAAGCAGAGTATCCGGGGATTCGTGTCAGCATAAGTACAACATTCGATGGTGTAGTGACCCCTTTGAAAATTGATATTTCTACGGGAGATGCAATCACTCCAAGAGAGGTTCGGTATTCATTCAAACTTATGCTGGAAGATCGCTCCATTGATATTTGGGCTTATAATTTAGAAACTGTGCTGGCAGAAAAACTGGAAACCATTATTACCAGAACCACAACCAATACCCGCATGAGAGATTTCTACGATATTTACATTTTAGAACAGCTGCATGGAACCACGCTGAACCCGAAAATTTTACATGATGCGCTTCTGGCAACTGCTCATAAACGGGGATCGGAGAAGTATCTTAACCGGGCTGAAGAAGTTTTTGACGAAGTGGAAAATGATTCGGTTATGCAAAAACTTTGGGAGGCATACCGCAAAAAGTTTTCTTATGCTTCTGATTTGGAATGGAATGTGATTATGAAAGCAATTCGCAGGTTATATGTTCTTTGCGAGAAGGGCATCAGCTTATGAAAAAGCATGGACACTATTGTAAAGTTTGTGGTGAATACAAAGCCAACGAAAAATTTTCAGGCAAAGGTCATGCATCCCACATTTGTAAATCCTGTGCTTCGCTACCAGCAGAAAAGCAGGCTGAACTGATGACACTGAATCGTCTTTTGAATCTTCCATGGAGGCTATCGAAAGAACAGTTGCCCTGGCTGAAAAATCGACTAAAGGATAGGCGGCCTGATGTCCGTGCATTGGCGCAAGAGCAATATGAAATGAGATTTCCACCAAGACACTTAGAAGATGATGAGTTCAATTTTTTCGATGAAGAAAGTTTTATAGAATAGTGAAAGCGGTCTGCTATGGCAGGCCGTTTTCTTTTCGGGAAGGAGGTCTGACCTATGGCAACCACGAGAATCATGCCGCTTCATGTCGGCAAGGGCCGCACAGAAAGTCGGGCGATCAGTGACATCATCGACTATGTGGCCAACCCAAAGAAAACAGATAACGGCAGACTCATTACCGGCTATGCGTGTGACAGCCGGACTGCGGATGCAGAGTTTCTTCTGGCAAAGCGGCAGTACATTGCCGCTACCGGACGAGTGCGAGGTGCGGATGATGTGATTGCCTATCATGTGCGCCAGTCGTTCCGCCCCGGTGAGATCACTCCGGAAGAAGCGAACCGGCTGGGTGTGGATTTTGCCAAGCGTTTTACCAAGGGCAATCATGCCTTTGTGGTCTGCACTCATATAGACAAATCGCACATTCACAATCACATTATCTGGTCATCGGTCAGCTTAGAATATGACCGGAAATTCCGAAACTTTTGGGGCAGCACCAAGGCGGTCCGTCAGTTGAGCGACACCATCTGCATTGAAAACGGACTGTCTATTGTAGAGAACCCGAAACCTCACGGAAAGAGCTATAACAAATGGCTGGGCGATCAGGCAAAGCCCTCTCACCGAGAGCTGCTTCGTGTGGCGATTGATAATGCATTATCACAAAGTCCTGCTGACTTTGAGGAGCTGCTGAGGCTGCTGCAAGAGTCCTGCTGTGAGGTATCAAAGCGCGGAAAATCATATCGCCTGAAGCTCCCTGGTTGGGAGAAAGCCGCCCGAATGGACAGCCTGGGCGAAGGATATGGATTGGAAGATTTGCAGGCAGTTCTCTCTGGGAAGAAAACGCATACCCCACGAAAGAAAGTGGTCGCACAGGCAGAGCTGCCGAAGGTCAATCTGCTGGTGGACATTCAAGCAAAATTGCAGGCAGGAAAAGGTGCTGGCTATGCTCGATGGGCTAAGGTTTTCAATCTGAAGCAAATGGCACAGACCATGAATTACCTGTCAGAGAACAATCTGCTGGAGTATGCGGTTTTGGAAGAAAAGGCTGCGGCTGCCACGGCACATCACAATGAACTTTCGGCACAGATCAAAGCGGCAGAAAAGCGCATGGCAGAGATTGCTGTTTTGCGTACGCACATCGTAAATTATGCCAAGACCCGTGAGGTCTATGTGGCATACCGCAAGGCAGGATATTCTAAGAAATTCCGGGAAGAACATGAGGAAGAAATTCTGCTCCACCAGGCTGCTAAGAATGCCTTTGATGAAATGGGAGTCAAGAAGTTACCCAAGGTCAAAGAGTTGCAGACGGAGTATGCGAAATTGCTGGAAGAAAAGAAAAAGACCTATGCCGAGTACCGGCGTTCCCGTGAGGAAATGCGGGAGCTTTTAACGGCAAAGGCCAATGTGGATCGGGTGCTGAAAATGGAGGTAGAACAGGATGTTGAAAAAGAAAAAGACCACGGCCAGCGATAAGCTGGTCCTGGTCAAAAGCGTTCGCAGAACGCGCAGCCACAGAATGAAATTCTGTGTTCAAAGGGGCTTGGGGGCACTGCCCTCAACAAGCAGTTTGTGGCGAAATGGATAGCCACAAGCATTGCTTGCCACAATATGCTGCGCATAAAATAAAAAACTAACGACGGGACATTTACTGCCTCCTATCGTTAGTTTTCTGTGTTTAAGCGACTTATAAAACCAATCAGCATAATCAGATCGTCATCTGACATCTTTCTCATTCCGTCTAAAGCCTTCTTGATAAGCTGAGGGTTATTTTCCTGTGCATCAAAAAATTGAAGCGGCGTGATTTCAAAATACTCACAGATGTTGAGAAACTGCTTCATAGACGGCATAGAACGCCCAGAAGAAATCGCCTGAATATAGCTTCTGTTCTGCCCTAACTCCATGCTCATCTGATATTCTGAAACGCCTTTTTTCAATCGTAATTCTGTGATTCGATTGCGGATAAATTCTTCGTCCATACGCTCACCTCTCTGCTCTTTTAGCATAGCAGAAAGCAATTCTTGATACTTCGTATGTGTTGTGTTATAATTTTGTAATATGACCTTTATACGCATTATTATTTGCGTTATTTTTGCTTTATATGCGTAATCACGGCAGTTATCAAGGGTGATTTATATGAATCAGTATGCCTGCGCCATTACCGGCCACAGACCAACAAGATTTTGCTTTGGATATAATGAGGAAGATCCCCTATGCCAAAAACTAAAAGAATGTCTCCTGGAGCAGTTTCGGATACTCCATGACGAGAAATTTGTCCGTACTTTTTTTGTCGGCGGTGCTCTTGGTGTGGATATGTGGGCTGGAGAACAGCTGCTGACATTGAGAGCACAAACGGGATACGAGGATATTAAAATTATCGTTGTAGTTCCCTTCATCGGCTATGACTCTAAATGGCCGGA
>OAUA01000058.1_pt1 | contig 98854 bp, 79 predicted proteins | sample 1495081 | NCBI WGS metagenome assembly OAUA01 (sample SAMEA2579993, study PRJEB22360) | human gut metagenome | biome: human gut; feature: human-associated habitat; material: faeces | place: Denmark | collected 2008/2010
ATCTATGCCTGCCTTGGAATTTATTTTCTTTATTGAATCTAAACATATCAAAATATAAATATTTTTATTCTAACTCAATTCAACAGAGATAAATATAATATCACCTATAATTTGATAATATATTTAAATTTGATCTCCTGAGTTTATATTTAATGCCCAAAAATACAAAGATATTTTTAACAATCTATATTTTCATCCTAAAAACAAATAATAGAAAATGAAATTAAACTTATTTTGATCTAAGAAAATAAATATTTATTTCAATTTAGGCTATCATACCTATAGCCTCTATCCAAAGTAATCTTTTATATGATTATATTATAATAATATTTACTCTACAATTCATGTCATTAATAGCCAAACAAGCATCATGAAAATCATAACAAAACTAGCAATAAAATTGATCAAGATAAATCCTCTAAAAAGCTTTTCAGAAGAAATCAAAGCTCAAATAAGACGTTTGAAGAGTAACAAAGAGGTTACATTCTATTTATTTTATAATTAATGTATAAATACCTCCATCATAGATATTACTCCTTAAATTTAGCAATAATCAACACCGGATTATCTTCGTCACTCGATTTTGAAGCAATCACTTTCAACTCTCTTTTTAACTTTTCTTACTCGTTAAGTTCGATAAGCTCCTCGACCGGATAACATTGTATAGTATCGTTTTTAGGAAATACCTGATAATTGGCAGATAATCGCATTTGGGATGTCGGAGCATTGGTAGTAGATACTTCCATTTCTGTTTGTCAGATTAACCTGACAGTATTTCATTACTAAATCTGTCATATAAATAAGCGACTGAGTCAAGTGCATGATTATTTTCTATATCTACATCCTTTATTACTGTGTACCAAAGTAAATATCGGGTAGCCATCACATCAATGGTTATCCTAAAAGGTATTTTACTTTCGTTTGTATAGTTCTGACGGACAGTCAACGGAATTGAATGGTCATCACAACATATATGCTGTATTTAAAGAATAATTGCTAATCAAAATATTTGAGCCCAAACGAATCGCAGGAGAAATGTTTAAACAACTGCAAGTACCCAAATCTCCTATCATATAAATCATATAAATTAATCTATCTCTTATTCTTTCCTTTACAATAATGGGAATCGATATTAATTTCCCATTTTTTTTATTTGCAGGACACTTCCCATCCTGAACGTCAGCCAAACGATTATCTTTACCAAATAAGAAACTTTCATCATGCCCATATATTGATGAAGCAAACGAAGATATTTCCTTTAGTTATTCCCTTACTATTGTTACTTTTGAAATATTATTAGTTTTATGGGATTGGGAAATAACGATGTTTATCATTACATTATCGTCTGAGTATTTAAGAAAATTTTCAATTAAATTTAAAAATAAACTATTGATTCCACCCCGTTAACTTTTATAATGGGACGGTAGTCAATCGTTTGTATTTGTGCGGTTTTTTTTATTATGGAAGCAGCTCCTTATATCTCCTATAATTATGTCAAGTGGCTCGTTTATATTCACATCTGTTAGGTATAAAACTTTTTGAATATATTACTTATAGTTATGTAGAGGACTTAATCAATGTTTTTTGTGAGTTTTTCAATATACATTTTGCTATTTTTTAATTTCTTTTTTATGGTATCATTTTTTCTGATAATAGGTATTGAGTTACGAGTGAATGGCTGTTAATGGAGATTGCAAATTATGAATAATACTATTGGCCGAATTGGTACATTGTGTAAGCTGTTGGTCTTTTTCTTGATAATACTCAGTTGGTATAGTAAACAACTTATGATTATCGTTGCTAATATTAAAGATAAAAAAAGAATATCTTATATTTTATCTAATATAATGTTTGGAGAAAGTTTGACCATCATTTGGAGTATTTGAGAGTTCTTTATTTCAATAGGTTTTGGGAGACAAGGGTACTTCGATCTGTTATAAAAGATAATGTATTCTTTAGGGGTTTATATAATTCCCTTTATGATTATACAAAATAAATATGTATTGGGTTGATTCTTTGTTCTTGGTTCTTTTTTGTATAGGTGGAATCAAGATTATGGATATTGATTGGGTTTCCTTGTATTATTAGTAATGATTGGCAAGTTTGACTAAATACTTCAGTAAAATTCTTCTCAATGCTTTGATTAACCGCATCAGTTAGTCTTATTATATCTCCTTATATATTTATGTAGCTCTTTTGCTGGGATTATTTTCTTTGGCAGTAATTTTAAATTTTTGACCATTATATTGCAGAATAGATTGCATTCCTAACTCCAATTCAATTAATAGATTATGAATTGATATCATTTGTTTAATAACTTCCTCTCAGTAAATTGTATACATGTTTTCTTGGATAACAATACTGCAGGAGTGGAATCGCCAATGCAGCTATGTAGATTACGGTTTTTTCTTTTATATTCATAAACATATATACATTTTAATGCAATAGAAAACATAATTAGTATTATCTGGGAATAGCAAATTTGCTAATATTAACATATTTGCTGTTTTTTCATGATATTTATTAGCTTTTATACTCTTTTATTTTTCATTTTTGTAAAAAACTTAAAAGTAAATATTATGGGAGAATTAACTTTAGAAGAAATGCACGATATAATAAGGTGGCATTTGGGTTGAATATAATGGTCAATGGGTTTGGATAGCTCAATATAGAGAATCCGAAGAAGTGATAGAACATTAAGAGAACTAAATATAGTTCTTCTTAATTGAGGGACTAAAAATTATCTTAATAGTTGATGTTATCTCAGTTTATTAATATTTAATCTTATACTTATGGGTGACGCGATTAATCTAACGGATAGAATGATACATATAAACCAAGCAATTATGTCTCTAGATATGAAATATCTTCCAGTGGGGTTGTTTGATGGTAAAATGGGTATCTGTATTTACTTCTTTTATGCATCAAGGTTCTCCAATAATGCTTTGTACTTATCATATGCAGAAAAATTGCTGAATGATGTTTACTCTTCATTAAATGAAATAGATGTGATTGATTTTGATACAGGTATAGCAGGGGTTTCTTGGGGAGTACATCATTTAGTTGTAAATGGATTTGTTACAGGAAATATTAATTGGGTTTTACAAGATGTAGATAATTTACTTTTTCGAGATATAAGTTCTATGCTGCTGGATAATAAGGTCAAAAGTAGACATGAACTTTTGTGGTTTCTTTTTTATTATTCAGATCGGTTAGGAACTATTAAAGATAAAATAGAAACGATTTTGATGCAAAGAATAGTAATTCAGATAATTAATTATATAGAAGATTCCTTTTCTGATACCCCATGGAATCAACCTACTATTTTTAATATGGAAGAATCTGAGTTGCCCCTGTATTTATTCTCATTGAGTCGGATTTATCAATATAATTTTTTTAATTATAAGATTATAAAAATTTGGGAGTCTCTGTCGGATGTGGTGCTTTCATCCTTTCCAATTCGGAATGTTAACAGACTATTACTGTTTTTGAGCATTGAAAATGTAATTAAGTTATCTTCTTTTTCTGGGTGGAAAAGTCATTTGGCCTTGTTGGGTGAGAATATTGATCATGATAAAATTATTAGTGAGGAGTTCTTTAATAAAAATGTGACTTTACGTCGTGGAATTGCTGGGTACTGTTTGTTGCTTTTTATGTATGGTGATGAGCACGTGTATCGTTATAAGGATCGTATTTTGGCCAAAGTGAGGCATTCTGATGTTTGGAATGAAAAATTTAATCCATTGTCTAGTGCATTTGCTGGCAATATAGGTTTGTTTAATGGGTATTCTGGAGTGTCTTTAGTATGTCAAATGTTGTTAAATATTGTGGTATGAAGAATAATTTGATGGATGTTACTTTTTTGATTACTGTACGGATTGACTCAATAATTCGCCTTGAAAATTTATTGATGACAACACGCTTTTTACTCCGCTATTTTGATTGTAAAATAATAGTGTTAGAGGCAGCACCATATAAAAATGGGTTTATCAAAAAAATGTTAAATCACCGAGTGGAATATTATTTTATAGAAGATTATGATTCTGTTTTTTATAGGACACGATATCTTAATTTGATAGCGGAGAAAGTTGTGACTTCTTATTTGTGCATATGGGATGCCGATGTAATTGTAGCTCCAATTCAAATAATAGAAGCTGTAGATAAATTGAGAAATAATGAATATGATGTTGCTTTACCATATGATGGTAGGGCTTTGGATACTACTGATATTATTCGAGAGTTATTTATATTGAATAATAGAATAGATTATTTGTTTAAACATATCCCAAAGATGCAGTTGCTATATTCTGGGCTTACATTACGTGGGGGAGCGATTTTTGTTACATTAGAAGCTTATAAGAACGCAGGTATGGAAAATGTTGCTTTTTATGGTTGGGGGTCTGAAGATTTTGAACGTTACGATAGATGGATGATTTTGGGATATAAAATATATATAACTAAAGGAGTTTTGTTTCATTTAACTCATCCTAGAGGTCAAAATAGTAAATATAGTCGTATAAATCAAATTATAAATTCAGAAGTTAAGCTTTTTGAGACTAGGATGAGTTCTTCCAAGGAATTAATGAAAAAATAATGAGTGAAATTCTTTTTGAAGAGTTAATGGTTCCCAACTCTTTTTAAAGATAAAATAATAGGGAATCTTTTATTAAAATTGTAGTATTATGAAATTGAAAAAGTTAAAATTACATGTTTTGGCTGAAGAAAGTATGAAAGACAGAACAATGAATGCGTTAAGGGGTGGTAATTGTTGTACATGTTCTTGTTATTGGGAAGGTAATACAGGCTCTTCTTCAAATGACAATCGTGATGCGAATTATAATATTGGTAGTGGAGGGCACTCGACAGAAGGATGTAACCAATATTATACTTGTGATGGTGAAATGGTTATAGATGCAGAATACATGAAAAAACATCTCAAAGCTAATTGATTTTAATTTTGTTATAGCTGTATTGGAAGGGAGGATATGCATTTAATTATAAGTGCTCCCTTCTAATATGGTTTTATAATATAATAAATTGATCAATAGTAAGTTGTAGCTTCGGACTATTGTTCGTAAATCGAACTAACTTTTATGTTGGAAAGGTTCTATTATTTTATGGAGAGTTTGGTGTATTGATTTTGTCTGTCAGTCAAATACTCCTTCGCTTTGTGTTCTTAGATTGATTAATTATATATGGATATGGATAAATATTTAACTTCGTATCATGTGATTTCTGCTTTAGCAAATTTGCCACAACTTGTTTTTGAAGTAACAGATGCCTGTAATCTTCGTTGTAAATATTGTGCTTATGGGGAGTTTTATGAAGATTATGATTGTAGAGAAAATAAAATGTTATCTTCAGAGAATGCTATTAGCCTAATAAATTATTTAGTAGAATATTGGAATTCGGGCTACAACTTTTCTGCTTTTAGTAATATTTCAATATCATTTTATGGTGGTGAACCATTATTAAATTTTCATTTTATAAAAACTGTAGTAAGTTATATAAAGAACCATGTTTCTTGTCCTCATCGGAAATTTTCTTTTTCTATGACTACGAATGCCTTACTGCTTCATAAATACATGGACTTTCTAAAGGATAATGATTTTTATTTATTGATAAGTCTAGATGGAGATAAGGAAAATAATGGTTATAGGGTCGATAAAGTTAACGAGAATTCTTTTGATCGTATCGTTGCTAATATTGATGGGTTGAGAAATCGATACCCTGATTATTTCATTACGAATGTTGATTTTAATGCCGTTTTGCATAATAAAAATTCAGTAGAAAGTATATATCGTTTCTTTAAATATAAATATAACAAGATCCCTCGAATAGGTGAATTAAATAGTGTTGGGATTCGTAAAGATAAAATGAATAAATTTAATGAAACATATAAAAACTCACAAGAGAGTTTATATCAGGCGGAACATTATGAGAAGATAGAGCAGGATATGTTTATGAACTCTGGGAACTATAGAAATCTTGCTCTTTTTCTACATCAATACAGTGGTTTTGTTTTTAAAGATTATTTAGATTTACTATTAGATGAAAAAGATGCTAAATATGTCCCCACGGGTACTTGTTTGCCTTTTTCGAAAAAAATGTTTGTTACGGTAAATGGTAAAATTCTTCCATGTGAACGTATTGGACACCAATTCTCTTTAGGTAAAGTAACTGATGCTGGTATAGAGTTGGATATAGAGCAAATAGTATCTAAATACAATGAATATTATCGTAAAATTGAATCACAATGTAATATCTGTAAGAATCATCGATCTTGTATTCAGTGTATATTTAATTTGGAGAATAGAGATGGATCATTAATATGCCATGGCTATATGGGAGAAAAACAATTTCAGAATTACATTAATGTGCAAATGGCCTTTTTGGAAGATCATCCTGATGCATATAGGAAGATAATGGAGGATGTTTTTGTTGTATAAAATAATTGTATTTTGATACTGATGATGTTTATGCAATATAAATGGCTATTTGGTGGAACTTTTCTGCTCTATAAGCAATTGAATTTTAAAGTTATTGGTTTGATAAAAAAGATAGATATAATCAAAATTGAGGAGCTTGTATAAATAATTATAATTTAATATGAAAAATTATTGGTTTGCTTTAAAGTCATATGTATACGTTGATTTTAAAGAAAGTGAGATGCTGTTATATGATACAGATTCGGGTAATGCTATAGAGATAAACTCTAGGGATATAATAATGTTAGTATCTCAATTATATGAGTCTAAAAATTTGGGGGTTATATGTATTGATATGGATTTACAAAAAAATCCATTGATTCTAAATTTTATTAATGAAGTTGTTTGTAAAAAAATGGGTGATTTAATAGAAGTAACATCACTCAAAAAGAAACCTGTGAGATTGATTCCTTTTCTTAACTTGCAAAATGATATTGATAAATTAGAAAAAAAAGGTGCAAAATCATATATTTTAGGTAGAGATATCTGTAAATATGTTTTGGAACTTAATATATATTTAAACAATGATTGTAATAATTCATGTCTGTATTGTCGTGCCTATAGCCGACAATTCAATTGTTGTGAAACCGATAACAGTAAGAAAGGTGAATTATCTCTTGAAAATTTGAAAAATATATTTGGACAACTTCGTCATTTATCAGTGGGTGTTGTTAATGTGCTTGGTGGAGATATATTTCTCTATAAATATATTCAGGAATTACAAGAACTCTCTGTTGAATATTTGGATATTTTACATTTTTATTTTCACTATAAAAATTATATAGATAATAAGTTTATAAATTTAAGGAATATAGATTTAATTATTACGTTTCCAATGGATAGATCTATTTTTGAGAAAGTTTGGGTACAGGTGAAACAAAAAAACGTAAGATTGCATTTTATAGTTGAGAATGAAGAACAATGCTCTGATGTAGAATTATTATTAGAGTGCTATAATATAGAATATTATTCTATACATCCCTTTTTTACGGGAACTAATCTTGCTTTTTTTGAAAAAAATATTTTCTTGAATAAAGATGATCTTTTTTTAAGAACAATTAGAATGAAAGAGATTTTTAGAAATCAGAAGTTAAATTCAAATATTTTTGGGGTATTATATATTTTAGCAGATGGTACAGTAAAGGCTAATATGAATTCTTCTGTTTTGGGTAATATAAGTACTTTGGGGTTGTTGGATTTAGTATATGAGGAACTCATCCATAATACAGCATGGAGAGTTATACGAGATTCTTATCCTTGCTGTGACTGCATTTACCAATGGCTGTGTCCTTCGCCCTCTAATTATGAATTAGCTATTGGAAAACCGAACCTCTGTCATGTGAAACCATAAATGATAATAGCTTATGAATCGTACTTTCTGTTTTGTTCCGGTTCGCAAAGGGAGTAGAGGTATTCCCGGTAAGAACCTGCGTCTGCTGGGGGATAAACCTCTGGTATGTTGGATTATCGATACCATCCTTGCTTCCGGCATAGCGGACGAGGTATGTGTAGCGACCAATTGTGATGAAATGGAAAGTCTGATACGAGGCCGTTACGAAGAAGTTGTACGGATATTCAGGCGCAGTGAGTGGAGTGCAAGGGATGAGGCTTCCAGCCTGGAAGTTGTACAGGAATATCTTAATTATCGTAAGCCGGACCGGAATGATGATTTTATTTTGTTACAGGCTACTTCTCCTTTTACGACTGCACAAGAACTAAGGGGGCTTGCAGAAGAGATGAAAAGGGGGGAGGCGGATTCCTATGTTGCCTGTTGCCGTTTGAAGAAGTTTCGTTGGAGTGATGAGGGGAGACCTTTGGACTATTCATTCGAAACCAAACCTCGCCGACAGGAGTACAAAGGTTTTCTGATAGAGTCGGGAGCTTTCTATGCTTCTACGGTGGGGAGAATACTGGACTCCGGGCAGCTTCTTTCGGGAGTTGTGAAGGTGGTGGAGGTCGGTCCTGCAGGGATGATAGATATTGATGAAGAAGCGGATTGGGGGCTGGCTGAACATTATATTGAAACCGGGCTTAAATAAAAAAAGATATGGATAGACGGGACTATTATGTGGAGTATTATGAGGTGCTGGATAGGGTGCTGTCTGACTACGTGAATCAGTTGCAGGAAAAGAGGGAACATTGGCTGAAAATAGGGGGGCATGATGTGGGCGTGCCTTTGATCAATTTACTATTCTGGCAGTTCACTTGGCATAGAGAGGAGTACGACCGGTTACGTAAAGAAGGAAAGAGCTGTGGGGAAGCATTGGGTAGCGTAAAGGAGATACTGGCCGATAAGCAGGTGGAAGAATGGGAGCGACAGGAAGAGGAATACAAAATCTACGACCATGAATGGTATGAGGCACTGGCACCTTATGGCGGGCAGTTGGTGATCTATATTTATAATGCCCGTCAATTGGCTTATCTGACTCCGTTGATTGAACGTCTGGAAGAACCGGTGTTGCTCTTGTCGGAATATGAGATTCCGGATGAAACGGAGTTGCCGGACTTTGTAACGGCCATTACTCTTGAATTTACCAAAACAGCTCCATTGGTTAATCCATTCCTGAAAGAGTGGTTTCCCTTGATTTTTCAATATGCGAATACATTTGATATATTGATGAGGATCTTGCAACCTAAAGGATTGATTTTTCTGGAAGGCTGCCATTACCAGCAGTTATTGCTTGCCACCATAGGGCGTGATTATGGAATACCGACCTTGTGTATTCAGCAGGGATGGCCGTCATTGATGCACACAGCTTTCAGGAGGATGCCTTACCGGTACTATCTGATGTGGGGGGAAGGTTTCCGGACTTTGTGGGAGAAGCATAATCCGTTGCCGGACTTTGTCCCGACGGGCTATATGTATCAGGTGGAACCACGTAATGAAACGAAAAAGGAGTGTGTTACTTTTTTCTTGCAGGGACCTTTTTTTCTGAGTGACAAAAGGTATCTTCAAGAGATGATCCGCCTGATAGGGACGGTTGCCGCGGAATTTCCCGCCCGGCGGTTTCTGGTGCGTGAACATCCTGAGTTCAGGATAGGTGAGGAGGTACGCATGGAATGGGAGCAGATTCCCAATATAGAAATGGTAACGGATGAAAAGCTGGCAGAGGTATTTGCCCGCACACGGGTAGGGGTGGCACACTATTCTTCTTCTTTGATGGAGGGAGTGGCACACGGTGCTGTCCCGTTGGTGTACGATCCGACTGAGGGATCGCGGTATTCTCCGGATGTGGAAGCCGAGGGGCTGGGGATGATAGCGAAAACGAAAGAGGAGTTGACCGGCGGTTTGTCTCGGATATTGGGGAATTATGAAGATTTTAAACAGAGGATAGAGAAGGAACAACCTCTGTGGTTTCAGGCAACAGGAGAAGAAACTCTCCGAAATATGGTAGGGTTTATTAAAGAAAAAATGCCTCCTGTTACGTTGAAGGAGATTTATGTGGTTGATGCGGATACGTTGACACGCGAACGGCCCGTCGGGGTATCGGGGTTATTGCGCTGTAAGAATTGTGAGGATTTTTTGGAGATGTGCATTGATTCGTGTATCGATGGATTGGATGAGTTGATAGCTGTCTATCATGATTGTACGGATCGTACGCCGGAGATTCTCAGGCAGAAGGCAGCACAATATCCGGATAAAATCAGGGTCTTTGAGTATCGGCCTTCTGTATATCCGATCGATCTGGATGAAGAGGAGTTGGAGAAGGCAAAGCTGTTGCCGCTCGACTCTATCCATACGTTGGCAGGTTATTGCAACTATGCATTGTCGAAAGCAAGCTATCGGTACGCAGTGAAGATCGATGCCGATCAGGTTTATTTTACGGATCGGCTGAAACATATCTGTGATGCTTACCGTTCTGATAAAAAAGTGCGGTTCAACGTGGCGGAATGTATCTCTTACAACCTGTATCGGGCTTATGTGGACTCTTTCAACCGTATAGAGATGCGACCGTTCAGGTGGCTGGAACGAATTGCGTTGTGGACACATGCGTTGTATGCTTCTTATCTGGAGAAGATGATCATCCGGTATAAAGTGCCTGTTTCGATGTCGGGCATTAACTTGTTCCGGAAAGACCGGGAGTGGATGGTAGGGTTGGGGCAGGAACATCCGGAGCCTGATAGCAAAGAGATACTCCCTCCGTTCAATGGCGTGCGTGATACTTTCTTTTTTGAGGTGTCTGCGGACCGGATATTCAGGTATGTGACGGAAACGAAGCCGGATGGTCGTCATCGGGGGGTGGAGGTGATGCGTTGTCCGAATGAAATATTGGATGCCGGCTTTTGTTGGTTTCATTTGCGTGCCCTGATGAAGGAGCATGAAGAGGGCTATCGGCAGTCTTACCGGAAACATCCGGAGAGGTTTATACCTTTAGGGACCTTTGTGAAGCTGTCGTATAGAAATTTACAACAGAGATATAAACCTTTTGTTGCCGTACGTTGGGCGGAACCGGTATTCGCTTATTTCTTCATGACGGGTAAAGGGAGGATTCCGTGGAAAAAGTTGAAAGAGATAGAATGAATAGTGGCAGATAAATGTGTTTCGCAGCTTGATAAAAGATAGATGGTAGATGGATATATTGATTCTTTTTTATAATACGATGTGGGGATTTCCACTCGAGTTCCGAAAGGAAGATTTACCTGGGGGCTGTGTGATAACGACTGATCGAAACCTCATTACAAAGGCGGATGCTGTGGTTTTCCATTTGCCCGATTTGCCTTCGGTGATGGAGGATGAAATCGATAAGCGGGAAGGACAGCTTTGGGTGGGATGGAGTCTGGAATGTGAAGAGAATTATAGTTGGACGAAGGATCCCGAGTTCAGAGAGAGTTTTGACTTATGGATGGGGTATCATCAGGAGGATGATATTGTGTATCCTTATTATGGACCGGATTATGGGAAGATGCTGGTTACGGCACGGAGGGAAAAGCCTTATAAGAAGAAGGCATGTATGTTTATTTCGAGTGATATGAACCGGAGTCACCGACAAGAGTATCTTAAGGAATTGATGCAGTATACCGACATCGATTCGTATGGGAAACTATACCGTAATTGTGAATTACCTGTTGAGGATCGGGGACGGGATACACTTCTTAGTGTGATCGGGGATTATCAGTTTGTGATAAGTTTTGAGAATGCGATAGGGAAGGATTATGTGACAGAAAAGTTTTTCAATCCTTTGTTGGCCGGTACTGTTCCGGTCTATCTGGGAGCTCCCAATATTCGGGAATTTGCTCCGGGAGAAAATTGTTTTCTGGATATTTGTACTTTCGATTCTCCCGAGGGAGTAGCCGCTTTTATGAATCAATGCTATGATGACGAGGCATTGTATGAACGTTTTTATGCATGGAGGAAACGGCCTTTATTATTGTCGTTTACAAAAAAGTTAGAGCAAGTCCGGAGCAATCCGTTAATCAGGCTTTGCCAAAAAATACACGAACTAAAATTGGGAGGGATATGAAAGAGGTAAAAAGACCGGTAGTTTCGGTGGTGGTTCCGGTCTATAATACGGAACCTTTTCTGGCGGAATGTCTGCACTCTTTAGAGAAGCAGACTTTAACGGATATTGAGATCATTTTGGTGAATGACGGATCGACGGATAATTCCGGGAGGTTGCTGCGGGAGTATGCGGGTAAGGATGCTCGTTTCGTTTATGTGGAACAGGAGAATCAAGGGCTCTCTGCTGCACGAAATACCGGAATGGAACATGCCTCCGGGCATTATCTGGCATTTCTGGACAGTGATGACTGGCTGGCAGAGAATGCTTTGCAGGTGTTATGTGCTATTGCAGCGAAGACCCGTACTGATATTGTTTCGGGAAACACACTGGCGGTGCATGCCGATGGACAGGTGCAAAGTTGGGAAAGAAGGGGCAGAGAGTTGTTTGCGACAGGCACCGTAGTGTCCGGTAGTACATATTTTTCAAGAGTGATGGATTGCAGGTGTTATGTCCCCATGGTATACAATTATTTATATAGGAGGGATTTTATTGAACAGAATGGATTTCGCTTTGAACCGGGGTTAGTTCATGAAGATGAATTATGGACTCCTCAGGTGCTGACAACCGCTCAAAAAATAACGGTTGCCGATATTGATTTTTATTATTACCGGCAACGGGAAGGATCGATTATGACGGCGACGGCAGCGGGCAGGCGGATTGCTTCCATTCAATTGATTATTGAGAAGTTACTGGAATATAGCCGTAAGCACTTGTTTGAGAAAAAATATAGAGAGGCAAAGGAAGCACTCTATGTAAGGCTGTTGCAGATATATTCTACTGCCTGTACATTGCATCCGGACGGAACTTATACAACTTTGTACGATAGGGCGGGAGAGATGCTTCGTGTTTGTGAGGAACTCAGGCGGCAAGAGTCTCTTGGGAGATGGTATAGTGAGGAAATCCTCAACAGGATGAAACTGTATTATGACCGGCTCCAAACGATGGAAGGATGAGGGGGGATGGCAGGGAGCTGAACAACTTCATTTTATGTATATTAGACCTTGAAAATCATAGTATGTCATGAAAGATATTACAATGCTAAACAAACCACCATTAGACTTCTTCGGATGCAACTTTTGTCTTGTAGAGAAGCATCGTATGGCTTTTGTCCTTATTTCGAAATGTGGACTTACTTTTTTGGAAAACATAGCTATTTATGCGTCAGCAGGTATGATTCCTGATACCGAAGATCAGACTCATTTTTATATCGCCCGGGTAAAACCAGAACGTTTTTTGGTACCGGTTTCTGAGATGTCTGGTTATGAAAGGGAGCATAAATCGTATTTGAAGGTAGCGGTTTGGAGGGATCCGGTAGAAAGGCTGGTTTCTGCTTATAAATATTTTATACTTGAACGTACCTTCAATCAATACATGTACATGTGTAATCTGTATCAGGATTGTTCTTTTGAACGCTTTCTTTCGTTCGTTGAGTTTGAATTGGGGAAGGCAAATCCGTTGTGGCAGGATGAACATATACGCAGGCAATCTGATTTTTATACTTCTGCTGATGTGGACTGTATTGTACCTCTCAGCAAGTTGAACCGTTTTTTAGCCGAAAGGGGAGTGGATATGCCGGAAGAAAAGGCAAATGCTACATCTGTCCGGTTTGAACTGAAGGATGAAAAACAGATAGCAAAGATAAAAGAACTATATCGTCTTGATTATGAAATACCTGTTGGTTGTTAAAAAAAGAATAAGATGGATGCACATATAGAACAAATAGCAAAATCGCTTTACTTCTCTTGCAAACAATTTGATATAGGGCTATTTTATGGAAAGATGGGACGTTGCCTTTTCTTTTTTGATTATTCACGTGTCACTGAATTGAGGGCGTTTGAGGAACTGGCCGGAGAATTGCTGGATGAAGTGGTGGAGAGTGTCTGCTTAGGGATGCCGGTCGGTCTGTCTTTCGGATGGTGTGGTATAGGTTGGGGGGTGGAATATCTGGTCCGGAAGGGATTTGTGGAAGATGATGATAATGAAGGGCGCAATAAGATTGATGAGAAAGTGATGGAGTATGATGTCAGGCGCTTGGGCGATTACTCTTTAGCTACAGGATTGGAAGGAATTTCATGGTATGTATTGCTTAGACTCTCTTCGGGAGATAAAGGTGTAAGGATAGGGGAAAAAAACTATCTGTCTGATTTGAAAAGTGCTTGTGAGAAAGCTTTAAAAAAAGGGCGGTATGAAGGGATACTTCTGTTACTGGATTTTCTGAATGGGAAAAGGGCAAATTATCCTTTCGGGGAGTTTTTTTCACAAATTCCGGGAGAAGCGCATTATATTCCGGATATGTGATGTATTTTTGTTACGTAGACTAATATTATGAATCAATGAAATTAAATTCTTTTCCTCACTATCTCCAGTTGGATGCTATGGATTGCGGTCCTTCCTGCCTTCGCATGATTGCGAAGTATTATGGTAAGAGCTACTCCCTGCAAACTCTCCGTGCACGCTCTTTTATTACCCGTGAAGGAGTTTCCATGCTGGGCATCAGCGATGCGGCGGAATCGATCGGTTTCCGTACTTCGGGGGTGCGCATCTCTTTGGAGCAACTGAAGAAGGATGTACCGTTGCCTTGCATTCTGCATTGGAACCAGAATCACTTCGTGGTCTGTTATGATATAAAGAAGAAACGTAGCGGCTACCGTTTCTATATCGCCGACCCCGCCCGTCAGTTGATTTCGTACAGTGAGGAGGAGTTTAAGAAATGCTGGTTGTCTACCAAGGTGAATGGAGAGGAGAAAGGGGCTGCACTTGCGCTTGAACCGGGTCCGGAATTCCAAGGGCAGGGCGACGAAGAAGAATCCGGCAGTCGCAGTCTTCGTTTCTTTCTTAAATATTTGTCTCCTTATCGTAAACAACTGATTCAACTGATTCTGGGAATGCTGACAGCGAGCTTGTTGCAGCTTATTTTCCCTTTTCTGACACAGTCATTGGTGGATGTGGGTATTCGCGACGGTAACCTGAACTTTATCACTCTGATCCTGATTTCACAACTGGTGATTTCCGTTTCACAACTTTCGGTCGAGTTTATCCGTAGCTGGATTATGCTTCACATGAATACGCGTATCAATATTTCGCTGATCTCTGACTTCTTGGCGAAGTTGATGAAGCTTCCGCTCCATTATTTCGATACGAAGATGATCGGTGACATTATGCAACGTATAGGCGATCACGGACGTATCGAGAGTTTTCTGACGGGATCGTCCATCAGTACGCTTTTCTCTTTTGTGAACTTCTTTATCTTTGCTTTTGTGCTGGCTTATTACAATCTGGGTATTCTTGCTATCTTTCTGGTGGGCAATTCACTCTATATCTGCTGGATTCTTGTGTTTATGAAGTACCGGCGCGAATTGGATATCCGCCGTTTTGCCCAGGCGGCGGGCGAACAGAGTAGTTTGATACAGTTGGTGACTGCCATGCAGGAGATCAAACTGAACAACTGTGAAAAACAAAAACGCTGGCAGTGGGAACGTATTCAGGTGAAACTTTTCAAGATCAGCGTAAAAGGTCTGGCATTGGGACAGGTGCAACAGGTGGGTTCTGTCTTTTTTAATCAGACTACGAATATTGTCATCTCTTTTATTGCTGCTAAATCGGTTGTGGAGGGAAATATGACGTTGGGTATGATGATGTCACTGACGTATATTATCGGTCAGTTAAGCGGTCCGATCGGTTCTTTTATCGGTTTTGCACAGCAGTTGCAGGATGCGAAGATCAGTCTGGAGCGCCTGAACGAGATTCATGGACAGAAGGATGAAGAGCAGGATATTGCCTCTAAGCTGACGGTTCTTCCGGAACGGCGTGATATACGTATCGAGAATCTCTCGTTCAGTTATGACGGTGCGGATCGTGACTATGTGCTGAATGATGTGAACCTGAACATACCCGAACACAAGGTGACGGCGATTGTGGGTGCGAGCGGTAGCGGTAAGACTACGCTGATCAAGCTGATGCTTGGCTTTTATACTCCGAATAAGGGGGATATCAAGATAGGTGAGACCCCTCTGGATGTGGTAAATCCGCACCTCTGGCGTGCGAAGAGCGGTTCGGTGATGCAGGATGGCTTTATCTTCTCTGACACGATTGCAAATAATATTGCCGTGGGGGAGGAACAGGTGGATGTGGAGCGCCTTCGCCATGCGGTGACAGTGGCCAACATTCGTGACTTCATCGATTCTCTTCCTTTGGGGTATAATACGAAGATCGGCATGGAGGGAAACGGCATCAGCCAGGGACAGCGTCAACGCCTGCTGATAGCCCGCGCTGTTTATAAAAATCCTGAGTTCCTGTTTTTCGATGAGGCGACGAATGCATTGGATGCCAACAATGAACGCGAGATTATGGAGCATCTGCACACGTTCTATCGTGGTAAGACGGTTGTGGTAGTGGCACACCGTTTGAGTACGGTTCGTGATGCGGATAAGATCGTGGTGCTGGATAGGGGTGCTGTAGCCGAAGAGGGAACCCACCGGGAACTGACGGAAAAGAAAGGATTGTATTATCAGTTGGTGAAGAATCAGTTGGAATTAGGAAGTTAGATATGGAAAAGGAGCACACACATAAAGAGATCGAGCTTCGTAGCGAAGAGGTGCAGGAAGTGATGAATCGTGTTCCGGCATGGATTCTTCGCAGTGGCATTACGGTGCTGTTTGTCATAGTGGTGGCATTGGTTGCCGGAAGCTATTGGTTTAAATATCCGGATGTGATTGCTGCGGAGGTGACGGTAAGCACACAAGATCCTCCGGCTTACGTAGTGGCCCGAGCAGCCGGAAGACTGGAGAATCTGTATGTACAAAACGGGCAGGAGGTGGGACCCGACACGAATCTGGGGACAATAGAGAATACAGCTTGTGCGTCGGATGTATTCTCCTTGCAAGAGCGGATGCGGAAGTGGAAACAGGAAGGATATACGCCTGAGTCGGGTAAAGGGCTTTTTCTACATTCGGAAACAGATCGCTGGCGGCTGGGAGAGATACAGTCGGCCTATGCGGCGTTTGTGAGTACTCTCTCCGAAATGGTGCGTATGAATGAATTGGGGTATTATGCAAAGAAGTTACAGTCGCAGAGGGAACTTTTGGAGACTCAGAAGAAATATTATGGTCAGGTTCGGAGCCAGTATTTTCTGATAGAGAAAGAGTATGCCCTGGCTCATGCTTCGTATACGCGAGATTCAATTCTCTATCATCGCCAGGCGATGATTATTACGGAGTTTGAACAGTCTGGGAGTCGCTACCTGCAAAGTCTTCAGTCAAGGGAGTCGGCCCGCATGCAGTTAACTCAGGTGGATATGCAGATAGAACAATCGGAAGAGACATTGCTCGATCTGGAGAAACAGGCGTTTGAGGAGAAGCAGACACAGGCCGTGAATCTGAGAAATGCTACGGATCAGTTGCAGAGTCAGCTCACCGCCTGGGAGCAGCGTTATCTGCTTCGAAGTCCGGTTGGGGGAAAGGTTACTTTCCTGAATGTATGGAGTGTGAATCAGTACGTGGAATCGGGGGCTACAGTGTTTGTGGTTGCTCCCGAAGAAGAATCTTTGCCTGTGGGGACGGCGTTGCTGCCTTTGCAGGGGTCGGGTAAAGTGAAAGCCGGACAGCGGGTAAATCTGCGTTTGAACAACTATCCGGATCAGGAGTTCGGCTATGTAAAGGGGAAGGTGAAAAGTGTATCGCCCCTGCCGACGGCGGAAGGCATGTATGTGGTCGATATTGCCTTACCGGACGGACTGACAACCAATTATGGGAAGACCTTGCCGTTGACTCGTGAGATGAAGGGAAGTGCGGAAATTATCACGGATGATCTTCGCCTGCTGGAAAGATTGATTATGCCGTTACGAAAAATTTTCATGGAACAAAAATAGGTCAAAGTAGCTTTAGGACCATATATAATAAGGTGTATCCCCCGAACTTTGTAGAAAATGCCTCGGAAATTTCTATTTATCCAAAACCTTTTAGTTTCGTTGGTGTTATTTAAATAGTTTCAATAATAAATAGGAAGATTTGTAATAACCACTTTAACTATTAAGGTATATGAAAAAGATTCTAATGCTGCTGGCCTTAGCCGGCGTTACATCTGTTGCTTCTGCGCAGCAGACTACGATTACGGGATACGAAGTTATCCAGGTACAAGACAAATATCAAGTGATCACTAACCCTTTCTGGGATAATTGGTTTTTCTCTATCGGCGGAGGTGCTGAAGCACTGTTCGGCGATAATGACCATGTCGGGAAATTCAGGGACCGTATCAGTCCGACATTGAATGTGGCTGTCGGTAAATGGTTTACTCCGGGATTGGGGTTGCGATTGCAGTACAGTGGCTTACAGGGACGCGGCTTTGCCGGTTCGGAAACAGCTGATTTTGTGAAGAGTGGTAAACTGGCTAATGGGTATTATAAACAGAAATTCAACTATATGAATCTTCACGGGGACGTGATGTTCAACTTGAATGCACTGTTTGGCGGATACAACTCTCACCGTGTATATGAAATTATCCCTTATTTGGGAGCCGGTTTTACTCATTCATATTCGAAACCTCATCGTGAGGCGTTTGCTATGAACGCAGGTATTATCAACCGTTTCCGCGTTTCGAGTGCGGTAGATATCAATATCGAAATCGGTGGTATGCTGGCCGAAGATAAGTTTGACGGAGAAATTGGCGGAAAACATGGATATGACGGTGTTGCCAGCCTGACTGCCGGTTTGACTTATCGTTTCCCGGCTCGCGGATTTGCCCGTCCGATGCCACAGATTATTTCTGAAATCGAACTGGCTAATATGCGTCGTCAGATGAATGACATGGCTGCTGCTAACCAGTCACTGCAACAGCAGTTGGTTGACGCACAGAATCAGCCGGTGGCAGAAGTTGCCGAACAGGTAGTCGTTACGGATGCTAACATTGCTCCGCGTACCGTATTCTTCACAATCGGATCTTCTGAACTGTCACCACGTGAAGAGATGAACTTGTCTTATCTTGCTGCCAAGATGAAAGAATTCCCGGATACACAATATACCGTATACGGATATGCTGACTCAGCAACCGGTACTCCTGCATTCAATAAGGAGTTGAGCCAAAAACGTGCTCAGGCTGTTGTCAATGCATTGGTTAAGAAATACGGAGTAGATTCCAGCCGCTTGAAGGTTGATGCCGGTGGTGGTGTGGATAAATTCGGTAAACCTATTTACCTAAACCGAGTTGTATTAGTAGAGTCTGTTAAATAAGTTCGGACTTGACTTTCTTTAAAAGAAATCGCCCTGTTATCGATCCGGTAACAGGGCGTTCTTTTTTTATAGATAAGTATCTGGGCTTACTTATGTATCTAACTTCTATTTGTTGAATCGCTTCACTTGTTCGTTGATCAGTTCGGCATCATCGAAGTAGTTTATCTTCATGGCTTTGCGAACATCCGACAAGGTATCGGCAGCGGCAGCTCTTGCTACTTCACAGCCTTTTCTCAGCATTTCATAGATGGCGGGAATATCTTTTTCGAATTCTTTCCGACGGTTGCGGATAGGCTCCAACTCTTCTTGCATAATGGAGTTGAGGAAACGTTTTACCTTTACATCACCCAAACCGCCGCGCTGATAGTGGGCTTTCAACTCGTTCAGATTCGGATAGTCGGGCAGGTAACGTTCGAAGTGTTCGGGACGGCAGAATGCATCCAGGTATGTAAATACGGTGTTACCCTCGATTTTACCCGGATCTTGCACGCGCAGATGATCGGGGTCGGTGAACATGCTCATCACTTTCTTTTGGATTTCATCAGCTTCTTCGGCTAGATAAATGCAGTTGCCTAACGATTTACTCATCTTGGCTTTTCCATCAGTACCGGGCAGGCGCAGGCAGGCTGCATTATCCGGTAAAAGGATCTCCGGTTCTACCAGGGTTTCTCCATAGATATAATTGAAACGGCGGACAATCTCTCTGGCTTGCTCGATCATGGGCTCCTGGTCTTCACCAACCGGTACGGTTGTGGCACGGAAGGCAGTGATGTCGGCAGCCTGACTGATGGGGTAAGTGAAGAAACCTACCGGAATACTGGTTTCAAAGTTACGCATCTGGATTTCTGTTTTCACAGTGGGATTACGTTGCAGGCGCGATACGGTGACGAGATCCATATAATAGAAAGTCAGTTCGCACAGTTCCGGAATCTGGGACTGGATGAAGATGGTTGATTTTTCCGGGTCGAGTCCGCAAGCCAGATAATCGAGAGCTACTTCAATTACGTTCTGACGTACTTTTTCGGGGTTGTCGATATTATCGGTCAGTGCCTGTGCATCGGCAATGAAGATGAAAGTTTTGTCAAACGAGCCGGAGTTTTGCAGTTCGACTCTCCGTTTCAGCGAGCCTACGTAGTGTCCGATGTGGAGCTTTCCGGTAGGACGGTCGCCTGTTAATATGATTTTTTCTTTTCCCATTACTTTTGTTTTTAATCGATGGGCAAAGATAGTCAGAATCGGCAGAAGTAACAAATAAAACGAATATTCTTACCAGATTCCTTTGTAATTATAGAAATAAGTCGTTACTTTGCACAAACTTTGAAACAACAATGAATCAACAGGAAATCAGAAGTAAGTATTATCTCCATTCGAGTGTATTTCACCCGGAATCGGTCTACTTCTTCTCTTTTCTCCAAAAACGATATTTAGTTCTTTGGTAATGCGTTAGTCCTTTATTGAGGGCAACGCATTTTTTTTATGCGGACACTTAGAAATAACAACTTATAATGACAATAAAAGAAATGGAAAAGGAAATGAAAAAAGTTCTTGTTTTGGGTTCAGGCGCACTCAAAATCGGACAAGCCGGAGAGTTTGATTATTCCGGTTCACAGGCATTGAAGGCTTTGAAAGAAGAAGGTATCAATTCGGTATTGGTTAACCCGAATATCGCAACCATTCAGACTTCCGAGGGAATTGCTGATAAGGTGTATTTCCTGCCCGTGACTACTTATTTCGTAGAAGAGATTATTAAGAAAGAACGCCCCGACGGTATTCTGCTCGCATTCGGCGGACAGACTGCCCTGAATTGTGGTGCGGAACTTTATACAAAGGGGATTCTGGATAAATATGGCGTGAAAGTATTAGGTACTTCGGTTGAGGCTATTATGTATACGGAAGACCGTGACTTGTTTGTGAAGAAACTCGATGAAATCGAGATGAAAACTCCGATCAGCCAGGCGGTGGAGAGCATGGAAGATGCTATCGCTGCTGCGCGACGCATTGGCTATCCGGTGATGGTTCGTTCGGCTTATGCATTGGGAGGACTCGGCAGCGGTATTTGTGCCAATGAAGAAGAGTTCCTGAAACTGGCCGAAAGTTCGTTTGCTTTCTCTAAACAGATTTTGGTAGAAGAGTCGCTGAAGGGCTGGAAAGAGATTGAGTTTGAGGTGATCCGCGATGCGAACGATCACTGCTTTACAGTGGCAAGCATGGAGAATTTTGATCCGCTGGGCATTCATACCGGTGAATCGATCGTAGTAGCTCCGACTTGTTCATTGGACGACAAAGAGTTGAAAATGTTGCAGGAACTGTCAACCAAATGTATCCGTCACCTGGGTATTGTCGGTGAGTGTAACATTCAGTATGCGTTCAATTCGGATACGGATGATTATCGTGTGATCGAGGTGAATGCACGTTTGAGCCGTTCGTCGGCATTGGCTTCGAAGGCTACCGGTTATCCGTTGGCATTTGTGGCTGCAAAAGTGGCATTGGGTTACACACTCGACCAGATCGGTGAGATGGGAACTCCGAATTCCGCTTATGTGGCTCCACAGCTTGATTATTATATTTGCAAGATTCCTCGTTGGGACCTGACCAAGTTTGCCGGTGTATCCCGTGAGATCGGATCGAGCATGAAGTCGGTAGGTGAGATTATGTCAATCGGACGTTCGTTTGAAGAGATTATCCAGAAAGGGCTTCGTATGATCGGACAAGGCATGCATGGGTTTGTCGGTAACGATGACGTACACTTTGAGGATCTGGATAAGGAACTTTCTCACCCGACAGATCTGCGTATCTTCGCATTGGCTCAGGCTATGGAGGAAGGTTATACCATAGAGCGTATTCACGAACTGACAAAGATCGATCCGTGGTTCTTGGGTAAACTTAAAAATATTGTTGACTATAAGGCTAAGCTGTCTGCCTATGATAAAGTAGAGGATATCCCGGCCGATGTGTTGCGTGAGGCTAAAGTTCTGGGCTTCTCCGACTTCCAGATTGCACGATTTGTGCTGAATCCGGTGGGAAATATGGAGAAAGAGAATCTGATGGTACGTGCACGCCGTAAAGAACTGGGTATTCTTCCGGCAGTGAAACGCATTAATACAATCGCTTCCGAACATCCTGAATTGACAAACTATCTGTATATGACTTATGCGGTTCAGGGCTATGATGTGAACTATTATAAGAATGAAAAATCAGTAGTTGTTCTGGGTTCAGGCGCTTATCGTATAGGTAGTTCGGTTGAGTTCGACTGGTGTTCGGTAAATGCTGTGCAGACTGCCCGTAAGCTGGGATATAAATCGATTATGATTAATTATAACCCCGAAACGGTGTCTACTGACTATGATATGTGTGACCGTCTGTACTTTGATGAACTTTCGTTCGAACGTGTACTCGATGTCATTGACCTGGAGCAACCTCGCGGTGTGATTGTATCTGTAGGTGGACAAATTCCGAATAACCTGGCTATGAAACTCTATCGTCAGTCTGTTCCGGTATTGGGTACTTCTCCTATTTCTATCGACCGCGCCGAGAATCGTAATAAGTTCTCTGCAATGCTCGATCAACTGGGGATAGACCAACCGGCATGGCAGGAGCTGACCAGTCTGGAAGATGTGAAGGGATTTGTGGAGAAAGTAGGTTATCCGGTGCTGGTTCGCCCGTCTTATGTGTTGTCGGGTGCTGCAATGAACGTTTGCTATGACGACGAAGAATTGGAGAACTTCTTGAAGATGGCTGCTGAGGTATCCAAAGAGTATCCGGTGGTTGTTTCTCAATTCCTTGAGAATACCAAGGAAATCGAGTTTGATGCAGTAGCTCAGAACGGAGAAGTAGTAGAATATGCCATCTCTGAACATATTGAATTTGCCGGTGTGCACTCCGGTGATGCTACTTTGGTATTCCCTGCACAGAAAATCTATTTTGCAACAGCACGCCGTATTAAGAAAATCAGTCGTCAGATTGCAAAAGAGCTCAATATTTCGGGTCCGTTCAATATTCAGTTCCTGGCTCGTAACAACGAAGTCAAAGTGATTGAATGTAACTTGCGTGCTTCACGCAGTTTCCCGTTTGTTTCGAAGGTGTTGAAACGCAACTTTATCGAAACAGCTACCCGCATTATGCTTGATGCCCCATACAGTCGTCCTGATAAGTCCGCATTTGACATTGATTGGATCGGAGTAAAAGCTTCTCAGTTCTCCTTCTCGCGTCTGCATAAGGCCGATCCGGTTCTGGGCGTAGATATGTCGTCTACCGGTGAAGTGGGTTGTATCGGTGATGATTTTTCGGAAGCATTGCTGAATGCGATGATCGCTACAGGCTTTAAGATTCCAGGAAAGGGAGTTATGTTCTCTTCAGGTGCAATGAAGTCGAAAGTCGATTTGTTGGAGGCAAGCCGCATGTTGTTCAACCAAGGGTATAAGATTTATGCAACAGCCGGTACTGCTGCTTTCCTGAATGCACATGGGGTAGATACTACTCCGGTTTACTGGCCGGATGAGAAACCGGGAGCTGAGAATAATGTGATGAAGATGATTGCCGATCATAAATTTGATTTGATCGTAAATATTCCGAAGAATCATTCGAAGCGTGAATTGACAAACGGTTACCGTATCCGTCGCGGTGCGATAGATCACAATATCCCGTTGATCACTAATGCTCGTCTGGCAAGCGCGTTTATCGAGGCATTCTGCGATCTGAAACTGGAAGATATTCAGATAAAGAGCTGGCAGGAATATAAATAATTCTGTTTGCAACAATTAAATAATAGGATAGAGGGGAGAAACCGATAAACGGTTTTTCCCCTTTTTTATGATTATATACGATCATTTTCCCGTCTTTTTTTCTGCCTGTCTTATAATTAACTTATATTTGTAATCTACTTAATATTTGGTATCAGAAGAATGTTCGTCCTTTTTTTATTTACATAATTCAGATTTTAATATGTTTGGAAAAAAGAAGAATGAAGATTATTCTGTAAAGACTGTGAAAGTCGGTGTTGATAAACTGACTACAATAGCATTGGGAACAATGGTGAAAGGAACAATCACGGTAGAAGGGGATTTACGTTTAGATGGAATAATAGAGGGAAATGTTTCCTGTAGAGGGAAAGTGGTGATTGGTCCTCAAGGAAGGATCAAAGGAAATGTGACGTGCACCGGTGCTGTGTTACACGGGATGTTACAGGGAGATATTCAGGTGGCAGAAGATTTGATAATGAAATCGGGATGTACAATGAATGGTGATGTTTATACATGTAAACTTGAAATAGAATCGAAAGCCAGGTTTAATGGTACTTGTAATACTACTGAGAAAGATACACTTGTGACAAGTCAGGTTGTGAAGCCTGAGACTGTGGATACTGAGAAATGATTGAAGCGGTGTCTTGAGAAGAGCCGGTTCGGTCTATTCCAATTGTGGTTAAAAGTTTTTCGAAGGCTGCAAAGTTATCTAAAAAAAAGAGATAATCATGCAGTTGGTTTGTTATGGCACTACGCTTTTTGCGATTTGTTGAAATATCAGTCCGATATATGAAATGATAAGCAAAAGCATGCGATAATTTAATTTGTAATCTAAACAGACTTAAAATGAAAAAAGAACTTTTGACTCGATTTATGGAGAAGCGAATAGTCGAACTGAAAAAAGAACAACGCAATGGTACTGCCCATGTATATCAGAGTACTTTGAATCGACTGAAAAATTTTATGAATGGACGTGAAATCACCTTTAGCCAACTGACTCCGGAATGGCTGGCTTTGTTTGAGCAGAAACTATTGGCTGACCAGCTTAAGTGGAATACCATTTCTACTTACATGCGTATGTTGAGATCTGTATATAATCAGGCTTTGGAACGGGGCGTGGCAACTTACGTGCCACGTCTTTTCAATAAAGTACATACCGGTATTGATTGCCCGGTGAAAAGAGCCGTTTCGCCGGAAGTTATATGCAGCCTGATGACAGACCGAAAACCGTTGCCTGGAAAATTGGCTTTCAGCCGTGATCTGTTTGTGCTTTTGTTCCTGCTTCGAGGGATGCCGTTTGTGGATCTTGCTTTCTTGCGCAGGTGTGATTTGCAGGGAAATGTGATCACGTATCACCGGCGCAAGACCAGTCGTAAACTGACTGTGGTGGTGGGTAAGGAAGCCATGGAAATTATACAGAAATATATGTATGCAATTCCGGACTCACCTTATCTTTTCCCTATTATACAGAATCCCGGTAAAGATGAATATGGACAATATGCCCGAATGTTACGCCTTCAGAACTATCGGTTGACACAAGTGGCAAACATATTGGGAATCAGAGACCGACTCAGTACTTATACCGCCCGTCATACCTGGGCGACAACGGCCCTCCGGCAGAATTATAATTCAAGCTTGATTTGTGATGCTATGGGACATTCTTCGGTTAAAGTAACCGAAACCTATTTTCAACCCTACAGAGACGATGAGGTAAACCGGATGAATAGCTCTCTTATTACATATATTTTATCGAAGAAGAAAAGGGGGACAGATAAAAAAATAAGAAGCTAATAGCTTGATTGCTAATTGAAAAAATATCCGTTACTTCGTAGGTAACGGGAGATGATATCGGCGGCAAATTTAAATATATTTTTTGAATTACGCATAATAAAACAATTATTTTTGCAATAGATATTAAATAGCTGAACATTTTTAGCAGGTTGTCTTTCGGAAAAGGCAACAAAAGATATTTCCATTTTTCAGGTTGAAAGATGGGAAAGGGTTTTATTGTCTTTTTTAAGACCGTAAAGATTCATTTTAGTAAAAACAACTCCTTTAAAGACACTTCTTTATCTCGGAATTTGTGTAATCCCGTTACCTACGAAGTAACGGGCAGGCCAAATGGATCAGAAACTAACATTCTGTCTGAATCAACTATTAAGTAGAAACTAAAGTGAATTGTTTATGAGAAAAAAATCTATGTTTTTATGGTCTTTGCTTGCTGCAATGACTATGAGTGCTTGTTCGGAGCACAATGAACTGCCTTCAGGAGAAGTTCCCGGAGGGAACTCGAAGGCTAACTTTATAGTCAAGTTGAACTTTGAAGGAACAAGTATGGAACAGGGCAGTAAGACGAGAGCTGCACAATCTACTGCAGTACCGGAAACTTCGTGGAGTAATATCCGCCAGGTACAGATTTTGCTATATGACGCAAGCAATATCGTGCGGTTTTCCGATGTAGTTACTCCAACAGCTGGGAATACAACCTTTACTTATACAGATGTACCTGCTGGAACTTATACAATGGTAGCCATAGCAAATGCGAAAAGTTCAGCGGATGCTATCAATACCTATTTGGATGGAGGTACGACTCCTGTAGAGTGGGGGATGTGGAACGTACGTCAGAAACAGGTACAGAACATGGTGATGAAGTATAAAACGGGTACATTCCCTGCTTTTTGTTCTGCTGCCTTGGCTGGCAATACAGCCTATACGGAACCGGCCGAAATCTTTATGGGAGCTGTTCCGAATGTGGTTATTTCTTCGGATGCGACTGCAACTCCATCTCCGATTGCTTTGAAACGTGAAGTCTCTTTGATGCGTGTCCGTCTGAACGTAAAGGATAAAGAAGGAAATACGAATAATGAGAATACCGCCAAAGGGGTTGACTTTACACAAGACGCTTCTATTATGATTTATCGCTTGCCGGATTATCTGAAAGTGATGGCAGGGAATGACGGAGGAGTAAGTGCTACCTCGACTGCTACTAATATATTGTCTATCTCGGATGGTGAAGTCTTTAAAACGGCTGAGCCCGTATCCGGTTATAATCCTGGAGGAATGATTTTGAGCGGAAACTTCACGATGTGGAGAGATGTGGTTGTATTCCCCAATAACGGTGGACGCGTTAATGATTCTGCAACTACCGGTACGGCTGACAGACAGCGTCAGTATTTTATAGTGGTATCAGGACGTGGCAAAGCCGGACATATTTTGGGAGATGGTACTGCACTTCCTAGTGAAGCTACTGTTTATTGGTCCGGAGTGGTTAAAGAGAATTTTGTGCCGAACGTGATTCGTGAAGTAAACCTGACTTTACGTACCGGCGGAAGCACGACTGTGCCTGTAACTCCTACGGAATATGGTGGCCTGACAATTACTGTAGGAGCTCCTACACCTTGGGATAGCAATATTGTAAATTCAGATATTATAATGTAAAAACTTTCTTTTTACTCCCCTCGGAATCATGGTCCGGGAGCAGAGAATAAGCAGAAATGCTTGCTGCTCCCGAGGACCTCGGGGGTGATTAATGAAATAAACTATAGAACATGAGAAAAAACAGACTTCTCATAGTATTATTTACTGGTGTAGCAGTCTTACTTTCGCTTGCGTCGTGTACATATGATTATTTTGAAGATGAAACGAATTATCAGGTTTTTGTACCCGAAGTTCTGAACAAGACTGTCAGTGATTGTCGAGTGCTGGTCTATAACGATGCCGGAACATTGGTCGGTGCACGTTATGCAACCTCTCCATGGGATAAAGATCCGCGCATGGAGGCGGGCTTGTTTAGTTTTAGGTTAACTCCCGGCGAATATAAAGTATACTGTTATACCAATACGGACAGTCTTACGTTTGTGGACGGGCAACATCTGGATGCTTCTGCTTTTATTCTGAAAAGCAGCTCTACCGGACCGAACAGATATGTACAGCCTTCGGATATATTATTCCAGAAGTTCGTACCCGCAATTGTACATCCGGGCATTTTACAGACCGATACCGCAGCACTGGAACGCTATACCGGACGTATAACGGTTCGGTTTAAGAAATTTCCCGGTGATGTATCGCATATAAAGAAGGTACAATTGCTTGCGGAAGGAGCACCTGTAATGCAATACCTCAAAAATGATACTCTGACCGGCCGATTGACTCCCGAGGACAAAATGTTTCATTTCGGAACATTACCCGTACAGGAGAAAGCCGATGTATTAGAGGTAGATCATCGTTTTATTCCTTCTGTGGAGAATGAACCGATGAGGTTGAATTATACATTTCTCGATGAAAATGGAGCAGTTGTCAACCATCTGCCCGTGGAAGTTACGGAAAGGGAGACAGGACTGCCGTTACGGTTATTGCATGGTAAACGTATAATTATTGAGATCGAATCTTATACCGTTATTAAGATATCGGTTGTAGGATGGAACGAAGATATCGAGAGTGGAGATACGGACATGGAATGATACATATATACATATAAAAGAGAATTAGAATGAAATCAGTTATACGACATATTTTGAGTGTCGCCGTTTTATTTTGCTTAATCAGCGGAGTACAGGCACAAAGTGTCAAAGTGAATATTCCTTTTTGGCTGACCAGTTCGCCTAACGTCGGCTTTGAGTATACATTGACGAGGCAACTCACGGTGAACGGTGAAGTGCTATGGATGCCGTATTTATTCAAGAAACATGAAGAAGTGTTTCGGGCACTCCAGAGCAGTGTTGAATTGCGCTATTATGTGAATCCTCGTAACTTTTATACTAACGACTCATGGGATGGATTTTATATTGGCCCCTATGCTATGTACGGTAATTTTAATATCGGTTTATTAAAGCATAACGATCCGTTGCAGAGCTATCGTCGTAAAGGTTGGGGAGTATCGGGAGGTATCTCGACCGGGTATAAATTTGCTTTCAACTCTCGTTGGGGGCTGGATCTGAATATTGGCCTGGGATATGCGCACCTCCAATACAATAAATATTATTTGGGTGGAGAATATGTGAATTTCCCTTTGGAACGTAAAAAGACGAAGAGGTGGATAGGTCCGACTAAGTTCGGTATAAATCTCACCTATAATATATTCCGATAATGTTACTGATAAAAAGTTGCTGAAATGAGAAAGAAGAAGATACAGATTCTCCTGTCGGCTGCCGCATTCCTTTTTCTGATGGGAGGGACTATGCCTTCCGTTGCGCAGGAGCGGAAGATAGGGCGGGTAGAACGGCGGGCAGACCGTAATTTTATCAGGCAGAAATTTGATAAAGCGATGGCTCAGTATGAAACGGCTATCAGGCGTGAAAAAGATGAGGCCGGTCAGGCTGCGCTTCATCTCAAAACAGCGCGTTTGTATTTCATGGTAAGGGAATATGGTCGCGCCTCGGAGCATTATGATAAAGCAATGAGCTTGCGTCCGGATTTGCTCGGGGTAGATGATGTCTGTGATTATGTGGATGCTCTGCGTTTTCAGGGACAAGCCCGCAAAGCAGAAGCCATTTGCTTGGATAATGCCTATAAAGACATATATAGCCGCTATCAGCGCTATCAGAATACATTGGAGGCACTTGCCATGCGCCATTCGGTTCAGGAAGATCCCGGGGTTTCGGCAAAACGCTTATTACTGAATACATCGAACGCTGAATTTTGGGTTGGTAATTATGGGGAACAACCGTTTTATGCCATTAGTTACAGTAAATTCAATGATCCGGGGAAATTATTCTTCCATCGTACTCACTATTATGCACTTGACGAACCCGGTGAAACCGGTGTTGAGACTCAGAAACCTCCAAGATATTATGGTTATTTCCGGAAAATACCTGCTGACTTACAGAATGGTCCGGTGACCTTTTCGCCGGATATGAAGTCGATGGTAGCTACGGTTATCGAGTATGATAAAGAGAAGACAACCGTAGAGATGGCAAACCGGAAGCTACGTCCTTTCCGTACAAAGTTGTTTTACTCTGTGCTAAAGAACAAGAAGAAACGATTTACGAAGTATGTTCCGGCTTTTCCACAGGAAGAGATGTCTTCGTATGCCCACCCTTACCTGTTTAATGAAGGCAAATCATTGTTGTTTACCTCTGACATGCCCGGAGGATACGGTGGGTTCGACCTGTATGTTGTCCATTGGGATGAAGAGGCTCAGGCATGGGGGACTCCTGTTAATCTGGGACCGGATGTCAACACGGAAGGCGATGAGATCTTTCCTGTAATCTATAAAGGACGTCTTATCTTTTCGTCTAACGGATTGCCGGGATTCGGTGGTTATGATCTGTTCAGTGCTTATTATGATAAAGATGGAGTGATTCCGGGCAGTATCAGCCATTTTCCTTATCCGGTAAATTCCGTCTTCAACGATTATTATATGTGTCCGCTTGACTTGCGAACAGCCTATTTTGTATCCGATCGTGAAATGGCTTCAAGAGACGATATCTATTACCTCCGTACAGTAGAGGATCTGGGAACCCAGCAAGGGATGCCTTTTTACGGGATGAGTGAGGAAAATGCAATTTTAGGTGGCGCTTTGTTGTTGAACGGCACTACGGAAACTGTTTCTCCGGAGTCTGTCACACTGAAGCAGTATGCGCCGGAAGGATTGCTGATGACTCTCTATTTTGATTTCGATTCGGATGAGTTGACCGATGAATCTGTACGGAGACTCGAGCAATTTATCAATGAAATGGGTACTTACCAATTTTCCGAACTTAGGTTTGATGGTTTTGCCGATGAGATAGGTAGTGACAGTTATAACTATTCATTGTCAGAGCGAAGGGCGGAAAGTGTTGCGGAGTTTCTGCGCAATCATGGTTTAAACGTACGTTTCGGCATACAGGCTCATGGAAGGATAAAGCTTTCTCCGGAAGAGGTGAAAGAGGAAATTGAGTATCATCGCTGGCCGGAGGGAGGTATCGATTGGATACAGGTGAACCGTAGGGCAAGGCGTGTCGAAATATATAATAAGAGGTAGAAATATAAAAAAGTAAACGATATATGAAGAAGACAAGAATTCATAGAGTGTGGATACTGTTCCTGCTGGGCATCATGGCCTGTCTGCAAGTGAGAGCCCAATATATGCCGGTGGTTTTCGATAAGAAGTATGGCGATAAGAATCAGATTCAGCTGGTTTGTCCCTTAGCCGGTGACGAAGTGGCCATGGTGGGTAAAGAGGGACAGAAGTATAACCTTACCTGGATAGGCAGAGAGGGAGAAGTGCTCTTTTCATTGCCGCTGGCCGGATTTACCGCTGTTAACGAGTTGACAGAGTTGGAGGATAACCGTATCCTGCTTGTCGGGCAATCTGCTGTGATGAATACAAAAGGCAGAAAAGACAATGTGACACTAAGCGGACGGGCGGTCATATTGGATCGTAGCGGTCATATTGTTACCAATATTTATGCAGGAGGACAAGGGAGTGAACTCATGAAGGGAGCCTTGCTGCGTAGCGGGTCATTGATACTTTCCGGTATGGAGCCGAAAGGAGGAAATAGCCGGCAAGGTATTCTTCTGAAAGTGGATAAATCGGGTAGAGTGATTTATCAGTACAAGAATGCCGGAAGTGGTTATTGTGATCAATTCGAGGTGCTGGGCAATACGACTGAATATATATGTGCAGCTTTCTCCGGAGACAAGGAGAAAGAGCAGACAACAGTGGTCCGGTTAGATGATAAAGGGAAGCCTTATTATGTAACTGTTATTCCGGCTAAGCGGTTCATCGTGACAGGTATGAATGCCAATATCAATGACGGTTCGGTGATTGTTACCGGTAATTCATCGACTGATGGAGGCATCATTTATAAAATACGGCCGGAAGGTGATATTGTTTTTGCCAAAACACTGATACCCGCCAACCAGGGATCGGTGATGCTTAATCAGCTTCAGGTGGCTCGCAATGGTAATATATTGGTAGGTGGAAGTGGCAGTAAAGGATACTATGCCTTGTTGAGAAATGACGGAACAGCTTTATATTCCGGTACCTCGAATGGAGGTGTGAGAGGTGTGGGTATGAACCGGACTACGGGTGAATCGGTGGTAACAACTTATGATGTCAATGCACGCAGAGGAACGTTTGTCCGTATATTGCCGACGGGTAAAGCTGAGTTTGACCGCACTATTGATGGTAATTTTGATAAGGTTAAGGTAACTAATAACGGTGAAGTGTTACTGCTGTCTTCGGATGAAGGTCGGGTTTGTATGTATTCTGCTACGGGTGAAAAAGAGTTTGACCGTTATGTGACGGACAATAAACCTACTGTTTATCGTCAGGCATTGACTGCATCGTCCGGTGAGTTACTTTTTCTGGGCAGTGGCAGTCGCCTTGTCAAACTGGGACATGGACTCTATGTTTCGGATGTGAAAATAACCAAGCCGGTAAACGGAACGGCTACTGCGGTATTTACTGTCACGCTGACAGGATATGCCACTACAAAGGAAGGGGCTCCTGTTCCTGTAAGTGTAGGATATGCCACTCGTGAAGCATCTGCTACAACAGCTAATAATTTTACTCCGGTAAAGGGAAAACTGTCTTTCACCCCTTCACGCGGGACGGCGGATCGCTATCTGGTGAAACAGGATATCGAGGTTCCGGTAAAAGCGAATGATCTGATCGAAGGCGTGAAAGACTTTGAACTGCTATTGTCGGATGTTCAGCAGAGTTATCTGGTGAAGCCTGTAGGGAAAGCGGTTATCGAAGATCAGCAGGCAGTTGTGAAGTTGGTACGTACCGAGCGTGGAGAAGAGGGATCCAAAGATATTTTATATGAACTGGGATTATTTAAAACCGACGGAATTCCTTTGACCAATGCTACGGGGGCAAATATTATAGTAGATGGTATATATGGAGAAGGCACAGCCGATGCGCTCGATTTCGATATGGGATTGACTCCTAGAGTGATATTTGCCAATGGTTCGCAAAAATCATCTTTTAATGTCAGGACATTGGAGGACACCCGCTATGAACTTCCTAAAACCGTGGTAGTGAATTTTAATAAAGTACATAGCCTGAGTGGTTCTAATGTTGCTTTTGATGGTGAACTGTTGAGTTGCAGTGGAATTGTCGTCGATCAGCCGGCACGTCTGGCCATTGCTTCACTGGGTGACCACAGAGTGAATAATAATGTGGTGTCGGGCTTCTTCACTGTTTCGTTGTTGCGTGCTTCAGACGGAGCTTTATTGACCAATGCCACAGGTAGTGATATTATTGTTAACTGTGTGACATTGCCCGATGCTACGGCAAAAGAAGGAAAAGACTTTGTCTTTACCAACCTGCATGACCTACGTATCAGTGGAGACGGTAACCATAGCTCCGCCAATGTGAATGGAGTGGTATTGTTCAGTACGGATACTTTGGAAAAACAGGTGAAACTGAAAATCAAATCTGTAAACCAACCTACAGGTGCACAGCCGATCAGTGTATCGGATGCAGAACGTACGGCAGAGTTTACGATCCGGAAATAAAATGATTCTTGGGGAGAAGAATGCCTTGCATCTCGAGTGTAAGGTATTCTTGTCCGCTCAGAAGAAAATGGATGAAAAAAGAACTATGACAGGAAAAAGAATATATACAGGGTTGATGGGCTTGCTGCTTTTTCTGGCGTTTGCTTGTACGGATGACAGGGAATCGCCGGGGGGAACCAATGGTAATCCTTCATTGGTTTTCAGGATGACAAGAGCTTCAGCAGACATTATCAATAATACGCAAGTCTATCTGTTTGATGGAGATGGAGCTACTGCCGGACAATTCAGGCAGAAAGTGCCGGATGTGACTTACGCTGCAGACCGCCTCACTATGCCGGTTGCGGCGGGGACATGGGATATTACATTGGTCAGTGCTGACGGAGATGTAAACAGTGGATTGATACAACCTGTCCGTGGACAGGCACGTTCGTCACTGAAAATGTGGGAAACACGTTCTGCCGGTGGGAGTTTGCCGTCTATGCCTGAGCTGCGTACGGCTTATATTACCGGACAGCAGGTTATTGCCGGTCAGGATAATGTCGCTTCCGAAACAGCATTGCTTTCACGGAACGTTGCATTGGTCAAAGTCGTGATAGCCGATGCCGGAGGACTGGATATTAATGGCACTCACACGATGAAATTGACTAATGTGCCTACGACTCTTAACTGGGAAGGAGGGTTATATCCCAATAAAAACAATCCTACTGTGAGTGCGGAGCCTATGACCGGTACTTTTACTATACATAATAATACTGCAATGGCCGGTCATCAGTACAGTGATACGCTTCGGTTTATTGTGCCGGCTCATAAAGGAACTGATTATCTGAATGCACTTCCGACCGACACAACTACCAGTCATCTTAAACTGAGTGTCGATCTGGCCAGTGAAGGAGGAACACGTTTTGAGAAGACGGATGTGGTAATCCCTCGGGTTCCACGAGTAAACGGAATTTTGTTGGTACGCATTTTCCTTGGTGGAAAGCTCGATGTCTCCACTGAGATATTGAACTGGCAGGATACACAGTTGGAAGCTGATTTGTCACAGACTCAACTTTATACGGATAAAGCTTCGGTGGGGATGGCATTTAAAGATACAATACATGTAAATACCAATGCTCGCGAATATACAGTGGAGAAGGCACCTGAGGCCACGTGGATTACTTCGGTGAAAAAGTTGGATGGGAATGCGGTGGAAATTACTGCCGACTTGGATAGCTATGTGGATAATCATCCGCGTACTTCGTATATTACCATTAAGGCCAATAATGTGACCAAGAAAATACCGGTAACACAAAGACCGGATAGAGGTACGATTAAAGTTAGTGAACATAAACTTATCTTTTGTCCTAAAGTACACGAAAAACGTTCGGTGGAAGTTAAGAGTATTGGAGGTGACTGGATATTCTTAGGTAGTAGTCCCAAAGCGACTTCAGACATACAGAATGGGGTAAAAGGAAATACCACAGTTAACTTTACACGTACTTCGACGATTAAGCCGGATGATTTTGATACTTGTTATGGAGATGGTCAGATTGTTGTGAAGAATAAAACAACGCTTGATACGGATACGATTTCGTTAGTGAACTGCTATATTCATATGGATGATGGGGTAATAAACGCTGTTGCTCCAACCGGAACGGCGCAGACAGCGGTAACAAACTCACAGGATGTGACAGTATTCGGTGGTAGTCGGAATATTCTTTTTGATTCATGGGAATCGTGGATACATAATGATTTGAGTTGGAACCCGTCAACTCAAGTGCTGACTATGACGACTGACCGAGAACCTTCTGATGAGGCTCGTGACGGATCATTGATATTCCATCATGCTGATTGTTCGGATTATCAAGTAACGGCCAAAGTGCATCAGGATGTCATTGTAACTATTCCGGCATTTGACTTTTTTGTAGTGAAATTTACTTGGGTTAATAATGATGTGGATATAGCTGTGGAGTTTAGTGGAAATGATGTTTCTGGGAATGGTAATAACAATTCAAGTTATGATAAGTACCCAGTTGGTTGGAGTTTTACAAACTCTGTTCGGTATAATAACCAAGAACTCCTACGATGGGGAGGTGATGCTACCGGAGGGCAAGGAGAAACTGCTTTCTTTAATGCGCCAGTGCTGGAAGGAGATGTTAATTCTCCCCGTAAAATTAAGCTTGATGTATATGCAACTTGGTATACACCTGGTCGTGCTCCTGATAAAATGACTTTCACTATGTCTGCTTATAAAGGTGGAACGATGGTACAAAATGGAACCAACTTTGATAATCAAGGAGGTGAGACTTTATATCAGCAAGGACATACAGTTATGATTACCACAACAAAGGGAAAAGAAACCTATGCCACTGGCGGGTATACCAAAGTAGCTACTATCACTTATGATAGAATTAAGCACTCTGCTACGGTCAATGTGTGGGCTTCTTCTGCTTCGACTCGCTCATCTCGTTCGGTAAGGGTTCCATTCCGACCGGAGGAGAAGCCTCTCTGGGCTCCCGTAGTAGTGAATACCTATTCCGATAATTATCAGGGGGAGAGGAGATAGATTTTAGTGTAAACAATGAAAATGCGCTATAATATGAAAATACAATATATAATAGGTATACTGATTGCTTTTCTGTTTGCCTCGTGCAGTCATGAGGAGGAGGAACAGAAACCCGCTTATGGAAAGATAGATGTTGCTGTTTCGGTAACCCTACCGCAACCGGAGTCAGTAAATACTCTTACTCGTGCCGGTGGTCCGTATACGGATACCGATATTAAGAACGCAGACTTGTTGATATTCGACAAAGACGCAAAGTTTATGGAACGCGTCAAAGTAGAGAATGACAGGTTGGTGGTCACCGGAACGGGGATTAATTTCACAGTCCGTTTGGATGCCACTTCGGAACGGCGTATCATTCATCTGGTAGCAAACGGTCGGAGTGCTGATGGCACTTCGGATCGCTTGAACTTTGGTGGTATAACTCCGGGGATGGCTGAAAATGCGGCTATCTCTTCCTTGCAGACAGCCTCGCTCGAACATGTGGATGAAGGAGAGAGCACATTGTTAAAACATGTAATGCCTTTGGTCATGTGGGGACGTTTTGCATTGAACGGAATCAATATCGTAACGAAAGCAGAGGGTGTGAAACTGTTGCGTTCCACAGCATGTATACAAGTGAAGAAGGGTAATGGAGGTGGGAATACCGGACTGGATGATTTTGTCATCGAGGGAATTACTGTACATCAGGGGGCCTGTCATGGCTTCCTGGCTCCGACCGATTGCACAGGAGAAGTAAATACTCCCGTTGTCGCGAATCCGGTTACCGGTGGAACCTATCTGGATTATCGTAAGGGTTGGGTTAATGGTGCGGAACCATCTTTATACATTTATGAGCGCAATTGTTCGGCTTCCGACTATATGGGAGTAGTGATTGCAGCCCGGTATAAGGGGAAAAAGGGCTACTATAAGGTAGTGATGAACGGTAATGACGGAAGTCCTTTGAACATTGTACGCAACCACCGCTATATTGTTACAGTGGTGGGAGTCAATGGTCCGGGATATGAAAGTCCGGATATTGCTGTGGCTTCTGCACCTTCGAATGCTTTGAAAGTGGAGTTGACGGATGAAGACACGGATCTGCCCTGTATTGTGGCCGACGGTCAATACCGTATGGCATCGTCTAATAATGTATTCAGCCTATATGGAAAAACAGGTGTGACTACATCGGCAACTGGTGTGGATATTTGTACCGTATATTCCAGTCGTGGTATTCAGCCGGTTCTGACCCTTCCTGACGATTGTAATTGGTTGACAAACCTGTCTGCCCAGGCTTTGGGAAGTAACAAATATAAAATTACGGGGGATTTTACCTCAGCGGCCAATGATGCCGTAGCTACAACCTTGACTATGACGTGTGATAATCTGTCTCAGCCGGTTCGTGTCAGTTGGAATCCCATCATATCGGATCAGAAAGATACCGATTCGTTTGTCCTCGATTTGGTCGGTTCAACCGATCGTAACTGGACGGTACGGGTGTTGAATCCGACATCTCCCGGCTGGCTCTTTCTACACCCATCCGCCGCATCTCCCGGAGCTCTTCCGGGGGACGGCATGGTGTCGGAACTCAGTAGCAAATACAGTTCGCATGCTTATTTGCACGTAGCTTTCGGAGCGAACAGGAGAGGGACTGTACAGATGACTTCCGCCTCCGGCGGGGAAACTGTAGCCCGTAAGATAGTAGTTATTCAATAGAACGTTGCGGTAGTATGACCCTGGAAGAGATATTGCAAATAGAAGCACAGAATGTTGATTGTATTTTTCTGTATCAGGAAGAAGGAGCATGGTATGCTTATGAACATTCTGCTTTTTATTGTTATTCTCTTCTGGGCATACTTGATATCGACTGGTTGCCTTGCCCCGATGGAGTCTCTTCCGGGCAGAAAACAATCAGGGTACGTGTTTCCGAACCGGATAAGTTTTTGTGTACTCCTTTGTTACGTCTGATGCGGAAGCGTAAAACAGAATATGTTGTTTTGTGTAAGATTTCGTGTGGAGGTTTTTATTATTGGCGGGAACAGCAACAAATGAAATTTCGTGTATTACAGGAAAGAGAAAGCTCTTGTACGAAGATAAATGAACATGCTGAATGATTAATCTTATCCTCTGCAGCCTGGAAAGGCGGCTTTTTCACGAGCATATTCTTTATATGCTATCTTTAGTGATATTCATCGGTATAGCCTGTGAAGGCTGTTGATGAATTATTGTTTGTTTTGTTTGTGTGCGCCCCTTCCGTATTTTAGCGAAAATATCGGAAGGGGCTTTTGCACAGATAAGTTTTTAATGAATTTCTATTTGTCCAGAGTAATCATGAAGCGGCGCAGGTAAACTTCTTGTTCCGCATTGCCGACATTACTGAAACGTACAGCTTTCACAGGTGTTTGTTTCAAGTTCAAGGTGATGCGGTTCTTTTCCTGTTTGAAATCGACCTTCTGCCATTCTTTGCCATCAGCCGAAATTTCAAGTTGTCCCCAGGCAGCCACGTCCGGTTTACCGAAATCTATATCCAGATTTTCTCCCGGATAAGCTTGATCCAGTTCGATGGTCAGCGTGCATCCGGCTCCCCATTTAATTACTTCGTTGGCAGGTGATACCAATACACGGTTGGTTTTGATCTGTAACGGCTGATTACGTAATTGCTCTACGTCACTTACCAGTTTGTGCGGCATATAGTCTGTTGCGGCATCCAATTGTGTACCGTGCTCCTTATTATAGCGTTCGGTGACCGTGGTAAATGTTTGATCTATCAGTGGCTTGATCACTTTAGTTGCTGTTTTTACACCCGGTTGGTAAGGATTCTGGTTATAGGTTTGATCTACCTGGAACATTTGCTGTTGCAGTGCTTTCACATGACGGTATTTCCGGATAAAGAGTGAGTTGTCCCCTTCTTTATAAGCTTTGGCCATAGCCAGAACTTCTTGCCCGGTTTCGCCCAATAATTTAAACTGACGGAGCCAAGGCATCATTTCAACAATGAGGGGACGATTCCCTGTGTTGGTCATCAAAATGTCACCGGACTCTACCATCTTTCCGAAAGTTGCTTCCAAAGCGTTGAAGTCAGCTTCGGTATATGAACCGTTTTTCAGGTAGCTATCGAGAAAACGTTGTGATAACGGCTGCAATTCGACAGATTCGTCCCTACGGTATTTATGTCCGTTCGGTCCCAAGTCGGAGTTATGTGCTGCAAAAAATTCCAATTCGTCTGCGGCACTTGGCAGGATGGTACGGATAGCATCTTTCCATGTCTGTTCACTGTTGTATTTTTCAGGATTCCATGCATAGCCGGCTACACTGTAAATTGCAATTTTGGATGCTTCGGCATGTTCCATGGGATTGGTGACAAAGCCTGACATCTGATCGGCAATCTGCGTGTCGTTGCCATAGACCGGTCCGAGTAAAAGATGGTCGCGTACGTAATCTGATACCGGAAAGTTCCACCAAATATACGCCGGACGTTTGATGCGTGCGTTGATCCAAGCTATGCCGTCTTTGGTTATATCAGAAATGACACGGTCACCCGTCCACATTATTTGGATAGAAGGGTTCAGCTTTTCTCCCAAGGTAGTCAGATAATTTCCCTTGGGATTCGACCAGCTTTTATTGTATTCTGTGGGACACATGACCAAAGGAGTGACATCCGGTTTTACCTTTACGAATTTCTCGTCGATATAGTTCAATAGTTCGGCTTGCTTGTTCGGATTGGTGCCTTCGCCCGAGATATCGTCAAAGAATACAGCGAACGAACGGACTCCCAGATCGTACATTTTTTCGAATTTTGCCAGTAGCAGATCGCGGTCTTCCTGGTTCCATTTGATGTCTTGTCCCGGATGAATAGCCCATACAAAGTCCACTTCGTTCTCATTGGCTACTTTTACCAACTCCTGTAATTGGAGGGCCTCTTTTTCGGGATATGGCAGGCGCCAGTTGGGAGAACTGTGGTATGGATCATCTTTAGGCCCATAGATATAGGTATTCATTTTATTCTCTCCGTAGAACTTCAACTGACGGAGACGGGCTTCGTGGCTCCAGGGGGTTCCGTAAAATCCTTCGACTACACCGCGGAAACGGACTGAAGGGTAGTCTTTGATTTCTACTACAGGAAGTTGATTGTCATTCAGTAACTGTGCTAACGTCTGCAAGGCATAGAAAGTTCCCCTTTCGTCCTGGCCGGCTAAGACAATCTCTTTATCATTGATGGCCAAATAATAGCCTTCTTTGTGATTAGGAATCTGTCGGGCGAATTTGCGGATAGCTTTGTCCCCTTTTTCACCGATATAGATGCGAAACCCGTTCTTATCCGAATGCTTTCCGGCAAGCAGGGTTTTCAGGGCACTGACAGCATGTGTGTTTGCCTCTGTATCTCCAACAATCAGATAGGTGTCCGGTAAGCTCAGGTTTCGGGCTTGTGAAAGGACCTGCTGTGGTTGTGGTTGAATACTTGTGATTTGGGCCGAAGCACTGACGCCCAAAAGGAGCCAGGCTCCCAGTAAGTAGAGTCGTTTAATCTTCATTTTAGGTAAAATGTTAGTTTTTCAGGTTTTAGTGACTGCACAAAAATAAGAAAAAAAGTGCATACTGCCGTTTTTCTATTAATTTTGTTCCTTTGAAACATTGAAATAAGGAAAATGCCTATGCTGATACTTTTATCTTGTGCCAAAACTATGAGTGACGTTTCGAAGACAAAAACGCCTCTCACTACATTTCCCGGCTTCCGGAAGGAGGCAGCGGAGGTTGCTCTGCAGATGTCACAATTTTCAGTCGAGGAGTTGGAACGGCTGTTAAAGGTGAATCCTAAGATTGCTGTTGAAAATTATAGACGCTATCAGGCTTTTCATGCGGAGGGTACACGAGAATTGCCTGCATTGTTGGCTTATACAGGGATTGTTTTTAAAAGAGTTCACCCCCAGGACTTTTCAGAAGAAGACTTTTGCTATGCCCAGGATCATCTGAGATTGACCTCATTCTGCTATGGGTTGTTGCGTCCTCTCGATATGATTCGGCCTTACCGGCTTGAGGGAGATGTACGGTTGCCTGAACCCGGCAACAGAACGATGTTTGATTATTGGAAGCCAATCCTTACAGACCGGTTTATTGCAGATATCAAGAAAGCCGGTGGGGTGCTTTGTAATCTGGCAAGTGACGAAATGCGGGGACTTTTCGATTGGAAGCGGGTTGAGAAGGAGGTTCGTGTGATAACTCCCGAGTTTCACGTCTGGAAAAACGGAAAATTGGCTACGGTAGTGGTTTATACTAAGATGTCGCGGGGCGAGATGACTCGTTATATTCTGAAGAACCGGATAGAATCTGTTGAACAATTGAAGACATTCGCCTGGGAAGGGTTTGAATTTAACGAACAGCTTTCGGACGAGACAAAATATGTATTTACAAACGGAAAAACAGAATGAATCGAGATGACAGAAATAGAAAAAATGCGTAGCGGTGAATTGGCGGATATGTCGGCACCTGAATTACAGGTGAGATTTGAACATGCCAAGAAGTTATTGGCACGAATGCGGTGCTTGAGTACGTATGACGAAACTTATCGGGGACTACTTGAAGAATTGATACCTGATCTTCCGGCTACTTCCGTTATTTGCCCGCCTTTTCATTGTGATCATGGCGATGGCATCCGTTTGGGTGAGCATGTATTTGTGAATGCCAATTGTACGTTCCTTGACGGAGCATTCATCACCATCGGAAGTCATACATTGATAGGTCCGTGTGTGCAAATCTATACTCCACATCATCCAATGGACTATCTGGAACGCCGTAACCCCAAAGAGTACGCTTATCCGGTAACTATTGGCGAAGACTGTTGGATTGGTGGCGGGGCTGTCATTTGTCCCGGCGTGACGATAGGTGACCGTTGTGTGATCGGAGCCGGCAGTGTGGTGACAAAGGATATACCGGACGATTGTGTGGCGGTAGGTAATCCTGCACGTGTTATTAGGTGTCGGATGTAATCCTGTAAGTCAAGCCTCCATTGTATTTCCGGACATACGTTCGGGGAGACTCTGTATGCTTGTTTTTTATAATTGAAAATCAGTTTGTTATTATACCAGTTGAAAACTTTTTGAAAAAAAATATCGCAAAAAATTTGTAGGTCTCAAGAAAAGCCATACCTTTGCATCGCTTTTGAAAAGAAAGTGTAAGGGCGTTTAGCTCAGCTGGTTCAGAGCATCTGCCTTACAAGCAGAGGGTCGGCGGTTCGAATCCGTCAACGCCCACACAAAAAAAACAAAACACTTCCGGCTCATTAACAAGGGCGTTTAGCTCAGCTGGTTCAGAGCATCTGCCTTACAAGCAGAGGGTCGGCGGTTCGAATCCGTCAACGCCCACATTGAAAAGAGATTCAATTTTGCTATATATTCTTCGAAGAAAGATACATCGGGCGTTTAGCTCAGCTGGTTCAGAGCATCTGCCTTACAAGCAGAGGGTCGGCGGTTCGAATCCGTCAACGCCCACTCTATACGGAATCCTTGCAGAATATTTCTGTAAGGATTTTCTTTTTCTGTACTTTACCCGATACAATGGTGTATTAATTCAAGTTATTTTTTAAAAGAAAACAAAGGGAAATTTGGCGGGAAAGTGATTTATTTCTTTACTTTGCTTCATCAATAAACCTATTAATACTACCATGCGAACAAAATCGATTTTTTTACTTTTGTTGTTGGCTGTCATGCCATTGTGCGTGTTCTCGCAGTCGAAATCTACGTTTGAAATCAAGAATGGACATTTTTATCGTAACGGAAAGATAACGCCTGTTCTTTCCGGTGAGATGCATTATGCCCGTATCCCTCATCAATATTGGCGTCATCGGTTGCAGATGATGAAAGGTATGGGGTTAAATACAGTGGCTACCTATGTGTTCTGGAATCTTCATGAGCCGGAGCCCGGAAAATGGGATTTTACAGGTGACAAGAATTTGGCTGAATTTATAAAAACCGCAGGTGAAGAGGGGATGATGGTTATTTTGCGTCCCGGTCCTTATGTTTGTGCCGAGTGGGAATTCGGTGGTTATCCTTGGTGGTTGCAAAATGTGAAAGGAATGGAAATCAGGAGAGATAATCCGGAGTTTCTGAAATATACAAAAGCGTATATCGATCGTCTTTATAAAGAGGTCGGTAGTTTGCAGTGTACAAAGGGTGGTCCGATTGTGATGGTGCAGTGTGAGAATGAATTTGGTTCATACGTTGCCCAGCGTAAGGATATACCTTTGGAAGAACATCGCGCTTACAATGCTAAAATCAAGCAGCAGTTGGCTGATGCAGGATTTAATGTACCTCTGTTTACTTCTGATGGCAGTTGGCTTTTTGAGGGTGGGGCTACTCCGGGAGCTTTGCCTACGGCAAATGGCGAAAGTGATATTGAGAATTTGAAAAAAGTGGTTGATCAATATCACGACGGAAAAGGTCCGTATATGGTTGCAGAATTTTATCCGGGTTGGCTGTCGCATTGGGCAGAGCCGTTCCCGCAGATAGGAGCTTCCGGGATTGCTCGTCAAACCGAGAAGTATCTGCAAAATGATGTTTCTTTCAACTTCTATATGGTGCATGGAGGTACGAATTTTGGTTTTACGAGTGGTGCTAATTATGATAAGAAGCGTGATATTCAGCCGGATATGACCAGTTATGATTATGATGCTCCTATTAGCGAGGCAGGCTGGGTAACTCCAAAGTATGATTCGATTCGCAATGTGATCAAGAAATATGTTAAATATACAATTCCTGAAGCTCCGGCTCCTAATCCTGTTATCGAAATACCTTCTATTCAATTGAATAAAGTTGCGGATGTGCTTGCTTTTGCAGAAAAACAGAAACCCGTGTCGTCTGATACTCCCTTGACTTTTGAACAATTGAATCAGGGATATGGATATGTATTGTATACTCGTCATTTCAACCAGCCGATTAGCGGAACACTTGAAATTCCGGGGTTGCGTGACTATGCCGTTGTTTATGTGGATGGTGAACAGGTAGGAGTGTTGAATCGGAATACCAAGACCTACTCCATGGAGATAGAGGTGCCGTTTAATGCTACTCTGCAGATTCTGGTTGAAAATATGGGACGCATTAATTATGGTAGCGAGATCGTACATAATACCAAGGGAATTATTAGTCCGGTTCAGATAGCCGGTAAGGAAATTGTCGGCGGATGGGATATGTATCAGTTGCCGATGGACGAAATGCCCGATTTGACCAAATTGAAAGCTGATACACATAAAAATGTACCGTCTGAAATGGCTAAACTGAAAGGCTGTCCGGTGCTTTATGAGGGGACTTTTACGTTAGATAAAGTCGGAGATACATTTATGGATATGGAAAGCTGGGGAAAGGGTATCGTTTTTGTGAACGGTGTTAATATCGGACGTTACTGGAAAGTAGGTCCTCAGCAAACACTCTATGTTCCGGGTGTATGGCTGAAGAAGGGTGAAAATAAGATTGTTATCTTTGAACAATTGAATGAAACCCCTCAAACAGAAGTGAAAACAGTGAAAACACCGGTGTTGATGAAGCTTAAGGGCTGAGTGAAACGATGAACGGTTTTTGAATAATGAATGATCAACGATGAACTATCTTGCAACGATGGTAAAATGCAAGTAGTTCATCGTTGATTGTTTAAAGACTGTTCACCTTTGGCCGTTCATCGTGATTTTAGTCTCTTTTATACAAACTTTCTCTCCCCTTATGCCTTATAACTCAGGAAAAAGAGTTAATTTTGCAGCCTGATAATTATCTAAACGACAATATGAAACTTGATTTACTTACGGCCATCTCTCCGATTGACGGCCGATATAGAGGCAAGGCTGAAGCTTTAGCTGCATATTTTTCTGAATATGCGTTGATTAAATACCGTGTGCAGGTAGAAGTAGAGTATTTTATTACTTTGTGCGAACTGCCGTTGCCGCAACTGAAGGGAATTGATAAGAGTGTGTTCGAGTCATTGCGCAATATCTACCGTAATTTTACGGAAGCCGATGCGCAGCGTATCAAGGATATTGAAAGTGTGACCAACCATGATGTGAAAGCCGTAGAGTATTTCCTGAAAGAAGAGTTTGATAAGTTGGGTGGATTGGAAGAGTACAAAGAGTTTATTCATTTTGGACTGACTTCGCAGGATATTAACAATACATCGATCCCTCTTTCTATCAAGGAAGCATTGGAGCAAGTTTATTATCCGCTGATTGAAGAACTGATTGCGCAGTTGAAAACGTATGCTACTGAATGGGAATCCATTCCGATGCTTGCCAAAACTCACGGTCAGCCGGCATCTCCAACTCGCTTGGGAAAGGAAATTATGGTTTTTGTTTATCGCCTGGAACGTCAGCTGGCTACTTTGAAGGCTTGCCCTGTAACTGCTAAATTCGGCGGTGCAACTGGAAATTATAATGCACACCATGTGGCTTATCCCGAATATGATTGGAAAGCATTCGGAAATCAGTTTGTTGCAGAGAAACTGGGATTGGAACGCGAGGAATATACAACACAGATTTCGAACTACGACAATCTGTCGGCTATCTTCGATGCCATGAAGCGTATCAATACGGTGATGATCGATATGAACCGTGATTTCTGGCAATACATCTCGATGGAATATTTCAAGCAGAAGATAAAAGCCGGAGAGGTGGGATCGAGTGCGATGCCGCATAAAGTAAATCCGATTGATTTTGAGAATGCAGAAGGTAATCTCGGAATTGCCAATGCCATTCTGGAACACCTCGCAGTGAAACTTCCCGTATCACGTTTGCAACGCGACCTGACAGATTCTACTGTGCTGCGTAATGTAGGTACTCCGTTCGGGCATATTGTGATTGCTATTCAAAGTTCGCTGAAAGGATTGCGCAAGTTGTTGCTCAACGAAACGGCTATCTATCGTGATTTGGATAATTGCTGGAGTGTGGTGGCTGAGGCTATCCAGACTATTCTTCGTCGTGAGGCTTACCCGCATCCGTACGAAGCCTTGAAGGCTCTGACTCGTACGAATCAGGCTATCACAGAAACTTCTATCAAGGAGTTTATTGAAGGATTGGATGTGAACGAAGAAATCAAAAAAGAATTAAGAGTAATTACTCCCCATTCGTATACGGGAATTTAAGGGTGATTATTGTTATATATAATATAAGTGTCTAAAATCAGGCCGTGAGGCCAAAAGTTTAATTTTTATTCGAATAAGAAAATGAGCACAGAAAACGAAGAATGGCGCGAAGACTCCAAGAGTGAGAATACGGACGCCGGCCGTGATGGTAACAGAAGTTTTAACAGAGAAGGCGGATACAGTCGTCCTTCATACAATCGTGAAGGTGGCGACCGTCCTTATCGTCCGAGATTTAATAGTAATAGTGAAGATCGTCCTCAGCGTTCTTATGGTGATCGTCCGCAACGTCCTTCATATAATCGTGAAGGTGGCGACCGTCCCTATCGTCCGCGTTTTAACAGCGAAGGTGGTGACCGTCCTCAGCGTTCTTATGGCGACCGTCCGCAACGTCCTTCATATAATCGTGAAGGTGGTGACCGTCCCTATCGTCCGCGTTTTAACAGCGAAGGTGGTGACCGTCCTCAGCGTTCTTATGGCGACCGTCCGCAACGTCCTTCATATAACCGTGAAGGTGGCGACCGTCCCTACCGTCCGCGCTTTAACAGCGAAGGTGGTGATCGTCCTCAGCGTTCCTATGGCGACCGTCCGCAACGTCCTTCATACAATCGTGAAGGCGGTGACCGTCCCTATCGTCCGAGATACAATAACGATAACAGATCGCAGGGATTCTCACGTCCGATACGTCGTACGGGGGATTACGATCCGAATGCTAAATACAGTAAGAAAAAACAGATTGAATACAAAGAACAATTTGTTGATCCGAATGAACCGATCCGTCTGAATAAGTTCCTGGCTAATGCAGGAGTCTGCTCTCGTCGTGAAGCTGATGAATTCATCACGGCAGGTGTAGTTTCTGTCAATGGAGAGGTTGTTACAGAGTTGGGTACAAAGATCAAGCGCGCTGATGTGGTGAAGTTTCACGATGAAACCGTTAGTATTGAGCGTAAGGTGTATGTGTTGCTGAACAAGCCGAAAGATTGTGTAACTACTTCGGATGATCCTCAGGCTCGTCTGACTGTTATGGATCTGGTAAAAGGGGCCTGCGCTGAGCGTATTTATCCGGTAGGACGTCTGGACCGTAACACAACAGGTGTATTGCTGTTGACTAATGATGGTGATTTAGCTTCTAAACTGACACATCCGAAATACCTGAAGAAAAAAATCTATCATGTATATTTGGATAAGAACCTGACTAAGGCAGATATGGACCAGATTGCAGCCGGTATTCAGCTGGAAGATGGTGAAATCCATGCGGATGCCATCAGTTATTCTGACGAGGTGAAGCGTGATCAAGTGGGTATCGAAATCCACTCTGGAAAGAATCGTATCGTCCGTCGTATATTTGAATCGTTGGGTTACAAGGTGGTGAAACTTGACCGTGTATTCTTTGCCGGACTGACTAAAAAAGGATTGCGCCGTGGTGAGTGGCGTTATCTTACAGAACAGGAAGTTAACTTCCTCCGGATGGGATCTTTTGAATAATAAAAGAATTTAGAAGATGGCAGTCAGTGGTCAGTAACCGGGCGTTTGTCACTCCCGGTTGCTGACTTCTGGCTACTATATATAATAATGTATATAAAATAGTTGTATGGAAAAGATTAGTAGAACAAAAATTGTCGACCTGATGAAGCGCGAAGATTTTGGCGCTATGGTCAATGTGAAAGGATGGGTTCGCACCCGCAGAGGCAGCAAACAAGTTAACTTTATCGCACTGAATGACGGTTCTACAATAAATAACGTGCAGGTCGTAGTCGATCTGGCGAACTTTGATGAAGAGATGCTGAAGCAAATCACGACCGGTGCTTGTCTGAGCGTGAACGGTGTGTTGACGGAGTCGGTAGGCGCCGGACAGAAGGCTGAAGTGCAGGCTCGTGAAATCGAAGTGCTGGGAACTTGTGACAATACGTATCCGCTACAGAAGAAAGGGCACTCTATGGAGTTTTTGCGTGAGATAGCCCATTTGCGTCCGCGTACCAATACTTTTGGAGCAGTATTCCGTATTCGTCACAATATGGCTATTGCTATCCATAAATTCTTCCATGAAAAGGGATTCTTCTATTTTCATACACCTATCATTACAGCGTCTGACTGTGAAGGTGCCGGACAAATGTTTCAGGTGACTACCATGAACCTGTATGATCTGAAAAAAGATGAAAACGGTTCTATCGTGTATGATGATGACTTCTTTGGCAAACAAGCCAGTTTGACTGTTTCGGGACAGTTGGAAGGTGAGTTAGCTGCTACCGCTTTAGGTGCAATCTATACGTTTGGTCCTACTTTCCGTGCCGAAAATTCTAACACTCCGCGTCACTTGGCCGAGTTTTGGATGATTGAACCGGAGGTAGCTTTCAACGAAATTCAGGAGAATATGGATTTGGCTGAAGAGTTCATTAAATATTGTGTGAGATGGGCTTTGGATAACTGCGCAGATGATGTGAAATTCCTGAACGACATGTTCGATAAAGGATTAATTGAACGTTTGGAAGGTGTACTTAAAGAAGACTTCGTCCGTCTGCCATACACGGAAGGTATTAAAATACTGGAAGAAGCTGTTGCCAAAGGACATAAATTCGAATTCCCGGTTTACTGGGGAGTTGATTTGGCTTCTGAACACGAGCGTTATCTGGTGGAAGACCACTTTAAGCGTCCGGTGATCCTGACTGACTATCCGAAGGAAATAAAGGCCTTCTATATGAAACAGAATGAGGATGGTAAGACTGTGCGTGCCATGGATGTACTTTTCCCTAAAATCGGAGAGATCATTGGCGGTTCGGAACGTGAGTCTGATTATAACAAATTGATGACGCGTATTGAAGAAATGCATATTCCGATGAAGGATATGTGGTGGTATCTGGATACTCGTAAGTTCGGTACTTGTCCTCACTCCGGATTCGGACTGGGATTTGAACGCTTGTTGCTCTTCGTGACGGGTATGTCTAATATCCGCGATGTAATTCCGTTCCCGCGTACCCCACGTAATGCCGATTTTTAATGAATCATATCTGAATATTCATACAAATGATAAGAAACTCGCATATTCTTTTGATTATGCGAGTTTTTTTATGTCTTTAGATTGCTATTTTTATAAAAGAAATCTTTATATTTGTGACAGACAGATGAATTAAAGTGTTAACTAAAATCGTACAGATATGAAAAAGCTTTATTTCTTTACCATGCTGGCGGCGATGCTGTTTGCGGTAACAAATGTGATGGCACAAAAGGCTAACTTTAAGCCAGCTAATCTGAAAGGAATCTGGCAATTGTGCCACTATGTTTCAGAAAGTCCGGATGCTCCGGGTGTACTTAAACCGAGTAATACTTTCAAAGTACTGAGTGACGATGGAAGAATTGTGAATTTCACGATTCGTCCCGGAGCAGATGCTATTATAACGGGGTATGGTAGCTATGAGCAGTTGTCGGATCATACATACGCTGAAAGCATTGAAAAGAATATTCATTTGCCGATGCTCGACAATCAGGATAATGTTCTTACTTTCGAACTCGTTGATGATAAAGTATTGCATCTTAAATATTTTATAGAGAAGGATCTGAATGGCAATGAACTGAATTGCTGGTATAAAGAGACTTGGAAACGTATTGAGATGCCGGACAAATTCCCGGAAGACATTGTAAGATAATTCAGATTATAAGATCGACTTACGGACTGCAGGTAGCAAGCTGCCGATTATGTATTGTAGCATTGATCGTGTGTGGCTTGTTGCCTGCAGTCTTTTTTTGTCTTGTTGGGCGCTGTTTACGGCAGATAGCTTGTGGCTCGTTATCAACCGGATAAATCCAAAAAAAGACAGAAATAGTTTGCCAATTCAAAGAAAAGCCGTACTTTTGCAAGCCGATTATTATCTCAAAAGGATAAGAGATTAATTCATAGCAAGTTAATCTTCCTTTGTCCGGGGAAGGTTGATAAGTGGTGAAGAAAATTTTTAGTAGTAACATTTAAAAAACAAATTAAGAGTGGATACTTTAAGTTACAAGACCATTTCTGCAAACAAGGCAACTGTAACCAAAGAATGGGTTATCGTTGATGCTACAGACCAAACTTTAGGTCGTCTGGGAGCAAAAGTTGCGAAACTGTTGAGAGGAAAGTATAAACCAAACTTTACTCCTCATGTAGACTGCGGTGATAACGTTATTATCATCAATGCAGACAAAGTTAAATTAAGTGGTAACAAATGGAATGACAGAGTTTATTTGTCCTATACTGGCTACCCGGGTGGTCAGAGAGAAATGACTCCTGCTCGTTTGATCGCCAAACCTAACGGTGAAGACAGATTACTGAGAAAAGTAGTGAAGGGCATGCTTCCGAAGAACAGACTGGGAGCTAAGTTGCTGAGCAATATGTATGTTTACGCAGGTAGCGAACACAAACACGATGCTCAGAACCCGAAAGCAATTGATATAAACTCACTTAAATAAGATATAATGGAAGTAGTAAATGCATTAGGCAGACGTAAACGTGCTATTGCACGCATATTCGTAAGCGAAGGTACAGGAAAGATTACTATTAACAAGAGAGACCTTGCAGAGTACTTTCCATCAACTATTCTTCAGTATGTTGTAAAACAACCATTGAACAAGCTGGGTGCTGCTGAGAAGTATGACATCAAGGTGAACTTGTGTGGTGGTGGTTTCACTGGTCAGTCTCAGGCATTGCGTTTGGCAATCGCTCGTGCACTGGTTAAGATGAACGCTGAAGATAAAGCCGCTCTTCGTGCAGAAGGCTTCATGACTCGTGACCCTCGTTCTGTTGAACGTAAGAAACCGGGACAGCCGAAAGCTCGTAGAAGATTCCAGTTCAGCAAGCGTTAATGTGCTGCCTGATAGAGGAATATGTTTAGTATCTAAACTACTGGGACTCTGCTCATAGACTACCCAGCGGTTGGTTTAGAAAAAACAAAAAAGAAAGTAAACGATTTAAAGAAAAAACAAGATGTCAAGAACAAATTTTGATACATTATTGGAAGCCGGTTGCCACTTCGGACACCTTAAAAGAAAGTGGAACCCTGCAATGGCTCCTTATATTTTTATGGAACGCAATGGTATTCATATCATTGACCTCCACAAAACAGTTGCAAAAGTTGATGAAGCTGCAGAGGCTCTGAAACAGATTGCAAAATCAGGCAAGAAAGTCCTTTTTGTTGCTACTAAAAAACAAGCTAAACAGGTAGTGGCTGAAAAAGCTGCATCTGTAAACATGCCTTATGTTATCGAACGTTGGCCGGGTGGTATGTTGACTAACTTCCCTACTATCCGTAAGGCAGTGAAGAAGATGACTACTATCGACAAGTTGACTGCTGATGGTACTTACTCAAACTTGTCAAAGAGAGAAATTCTTCAGATTTCTCGTCAGCGTGCTAAGCTGGACAAGACTTTGGGTTCTATCGCTGACCTGACTCGTCTGCCGTCTGCTTTGTTCGTTATCGATGTAATGAAAGAAAATATCGCTGTTCGCGAAGCTAACCGTTTGGGTATTCCTGTATTTGGTATCGTTGATACTAACTCGGATCCTACAAACATTGACTTCGTAATTCCGGCAAATGATGACGCTACTAAATCAGTAGAAGTTATCCTCGATGCTTGCTGTGCTGCAATGATCGAAGGTCTGGAAGAAAGAAAAGCTGAAAAGATCGATATGGAAGCTGCCGGTGAAGCTCCTGCTAACAAGGGCAAAAAGAAATCAGCTAAGGCTAGACTCGATAAATCTGACGAAGAAGCAATCAACGCAGCTAAAGCTGCTGCTTTCCTGAAAGAAGACGAAGAGGCTTAATATAATAATGTGCCAATTTGCTAATGTGCCGACGCATCTGTAAGGGTGTGGGCATTTTGATTGGCAGATTGGCACATTTTGTTTATTCAAAACGATTATTCATTTTAAAATATAAAAGATATTATGGCTGTAACAATGGCTGATATAACCAAGCTCCGCAAAATGACCGGTGCTGGTATGATGGACTGCAAAAATGCGTTGACTGATGCTGAAGGCGATTTCGACAAAGCAATGAAGATCATCCGCGAAAAAGGACAGGCAGTTGCTGCAAAACGTTCTGACCGTGAGGCTTCTGAAGGTTGTGTTTTGGTAAAAGTAGAAGAAGGTTTCGGTGCTATCATCGCTTTGAAGTGCGAAACTGACTTTGTTGCTCAGAATGCTGACTTCGTGAAACTGACTCAGGATATTCTGGACGCTGCTGTAGCTAACAAGTGCAAGACTCTGGAAGAAGTTTTGGCTCTTCCGATGGGTGATGCTACTGTAGCTCAGGCTGTAACAGACAGAACCGGTATCACTGGTGAAAAGATGGAGTTGGATGGTTACATGGTTTTGGAAGGCGCTACAATTGCTGCTTACAACCATATGAACAGAAACGGTCTTTGCACCATGGTTGCTTTCAACAAGAAAGTTGACGAACAGCTGGCTAAGCAAGTAGCTATGCAGGTTGCTGCTATGAATCCGATCGCAGTTGATGAAGATGGTGTTTCTGAAGAAGTGAAGCAGAAAGAAATCGAAGTGGCTGTTGAAAAGACTAAAGTAGAACAGGTGCAGAAAGCTGTAGAAGCTGCTTTGAAGAAAGCTAATATCAATCCGGCTCATGTGGATAGTGAAGACCACATGGAAAGCAACATGGCTAAAGGCTGGATTACAGCTGAAGATGTTGCAAAGGCAAAAGAAATCATTGCTACTGTTTCAGCTGAGAAGGCTGCAAATATGCCTGAACAAATGATTCAGAACATTGCTAAAGGACGTTTGGCTAAGTTCTTGAAAGAAGTTTGCTTGCTGAATCAGGAAGACATCATGGATGCCAAGAAGACAGTGAGAGAAGTGTTGAAAGAAGCTGATCCTGAATTGAAGGTTGTTGATTTCAAACGTTTCACTTTGAGAGCTGAATAATCTCAAGGAATCAAGGATATAGAAACGGCCGCACAGAAAGTCTGTAGCGGCCGTTTTTTTGTGGCTGTCCGTAATGTTACGGTTATCTGTTTACGCAGAATCCGGGACAAGAACTTTTGCGTATGAAGTGAATGGATCCGGAACTTGTTTAAATTTTGCCGGACCTGTTTCAAGTGGAATTTGTTTCCCCTTATCCTCCTACTGCTTTTGTTTTCGTATATCCTTCTTTCTTCAGCAGTTCTACTATTTTTTGTTTGAAGTCTCCCTGAACGATAATCTCTCCGTCTTTAGCCGATCCGCCTACTCCACATTTCGTCTTGAGGAGTTTTCCCAAATCTTTCAGGTCGTTCTCGGTGCCGACAAAGCCGGTAATTAGGGTTACGACTTTGCCGCCCCGGTTTTTCCGATCCAATTGCACCCGTAAGTTCTGTTGTGACGGTTCCAGGGTTACTTGCTCTTCGTCATCATCCATCTCATAATTATAATCCGGGTTGGTGGAGTAAACCACGTTCAGCCGGTCTTTCCAATCGCTGTTCTTCATTATTCCAGTCTATTAATTAAGTTCAAAAATAATATATTGTTCCGAACCTTGCAAACTATTAAGTGTCCCCGGGCGTTTTTGTATGTAGAAATTATGTTAAGCTTCTATGACATCCTTATGGCATTTCGGAAAAAATAGTGTAATTTTGTCAATCGCTAATGTAAAAGCAGAATGAAGTGACTATGAACAATCAGATACAGCATAAAGACAGTACAAAGGTTCCGGAGCCTACTTTGCGTCGGCTGCCTTGGTATCTTTCGAATGTAAAGTTGCTGAAGCAGAAAGGTGAACGTTACGTCTCTTCTACCCAGATCTCCAAAGAAATAAACATCGATGCTTCGCAGATTGCGAAAGACTTGTCGTATGTTAATATTTCCGGTCGTACGCGGGTGGGGTATGAAGTGGATGCGCTGATTGCCGTTCTGGAAGATTTTCTTGGCTTTACAAATATGCACAAGGCTTTCCTGTTCGGTGTAGGAAGTCTGGGAGGAGCTTTATTGCGTGATTCCGGACTTAGCCATTTCGGCTTGGAGATTGTAGCTGCTTTTGATGTAAACCCGTCGCTGGTAGGCACTACGCTCAATGGGATTCCCATTTTCCACTCTGACGATTTTCAGAAGAAGATGCAGGAGTACGGTGTGCACATCGGTGTACTGACCGTGCCCATCGAGATTGCCCAATGCATTACAGATACGATGGTGGCCGGTGGTATTAAAGCCGTCTGGAATTTTACCCCTTTCCGTATTCGTGTTCCGGAAGATATCGTGGTGCAGAACACATCACTTTACGCTCACCTCGCTGTTATGTTTAATCGTTTGAATTTTAATGAAATAGAATAGAGCATGAAGATTATAGCTGTTGGAATGAATTATGCCCGGCACAACGAGGAACTGGGACATACGTTGGAGAATAAAGAGCCGGTAATTTTCATGAAACCCGATTCGGCCATCCTTAAAGATGGCAAACCTTTCTTTATTCCCGATTTTTCGAATGAAGTGCATTATGAAACAGAACTGGTAGTGCGCATCAATCGCTTGGGAAAGAATATAGCTTCACGCTTTGCTCATCGTTATTATGATGCGGTGACAGTCGGCATCGACTTCACTGCACGCGATTTACAGCGCAGGTTTCGTGAGGCCGGCAATCCTTGGGAATTATGTAAAGGTTTCGATAGTTCCGCTGCCATTGGCACATTTGTACCGGTGGAACGACTGGCCGATGTGCAGAATCTTCATTTCCACTTGGATATAGACGGGAAAACGGTACAGCAGGGGCATACTGCCGATATGCTGTTCCGGATAGACGATATCATTGCTTATGTCAGCCGCTTTGTGACTCTGAAAATCGGTGACCTTCTTTTCACCGGTACGCCTGTAGGGGTCGGTCCGGTCAGTATCGGCCAGCATTTGGAGGGATACCTTGAAACCGAGAAGTTGCTTGATTTCTATATCCGGTAAGTCCGGATACTCCTTTATTCATTTATAAAATAACTCTTATGAAAATAAAAGTAGGTTTTGGTTTCGACGTCCACCAATTGGTCGAAGGACGTGAACTTTGGTTAGGAGGCATTCTTTTGGAACATGAAAAAGGATTGTTGGGACATTCGGATGCCGATGTATTGGTGCATGCTATTTGTGATGCTTTGCTGGGTGCTGCCAACATGCGTGATATCGGTTATCACTTCCCTGACAATGCCGGTGAATATAAGAATATAGACAGCAAAATTTTATTAAAGAAAACAGTGGAGCTGATTGCTGCCAAAGGCTATCAGATCGGTAATATCGACGCCACTATCTGTGCGGAGCGCCCTAAACTGAAAGCCCATATCCCTTCGATGCAGCAAGTGCTTGCCGAAGTGATGGGGATTGATGCAGACGATATTTCCATTAAAGCCACTACCACCGAGAAACTTGGTTTTACCGGGCGGGAAGAAGGTATCTCTGCCTATGCAACCGTGCTGATCAATCGCGTGTGATTGAATTCATCTCCTAAACATATATAGTATGAAAAAGATTCTTGGGACCTTATTGGCCGTTTTGTTTTCTTTCATGGCAATAAATGATAGTGCTGCCCAAAATACCGTTTTGCGATTTAATAAAGACGGTAAGTTCAAAATTGTCCAGTTCACCGATGTACATTTCAAGTATGGTAATCCGGCTTCGGATGTAGCTCTTGAACGTATAGGGGAAGTATTGGATGCCGAACATCCCGATCTTGTGATTTTTACCGGTGATGTCGTTTATTCTTCTCCTGCTGATAAAGGTATGCTTCAGGTGCTTGGGCAAGTGGAACATCGGCACCTTCCGTTCGTTGTTACTTTTGGGAATCATGATAATGAACAGGGAAAGACCCGTGCCGAACTTTATGATTTGATTCGTGGAGTAGCCGGAAATCTGTTGCCCGACCGTGGTACTTCTCCTTCGCCGGACTATATACTGACAGTGAAATCCTCTGCCGACGCTTCAAAGGATGCTGCACTGCTTTATTGTATGGATTCACACTCCTACTCTTCGCTTAAAGATGTAGACGGATATGCGTGGCTGACTTTCGGTCAAGTCTCATGGTATCGTGCTCAAAGTGCCGCCTATACTGCCCGGAATGGTGGCAAACCTTATCCGGCATTAGCTTTCTTCCATATTCCACTTCCGGAGTATAATGAAGCTGCTGCCAACGAGAATGCCATTCTTCGTGGTACCCGTATGGAAAAGGCTTGTGCGCCACAGTTGAATACCGGTATGTTTGCTGCCATGAAAGAGGCAGGAGATGTGATGGGCGTTTTTGTAGGACACGATCATGATAATGATTACGCTGTGATGTGGAAGAATATTCTTTTAGCTTACGGCCGTTTTACCGGTGGGAATACGGAGTACAATCATTTACCCAATGGTGCTCGTGTTATTGTACTTAATGAGGGTACCCGGACGTTTGATACCTGGATTCGTCAGAAAGGTGGAGTCGTGGATTCTACTTCTTATCCGTCTGACTATGTAAAGGATGACTGGAGAAAGCGTTAATCCGCCGGATGAAACTTCACATGGCTCAAACGTGTATACTTTGAGCCATAACTTTCGTACGTGCGCGCTATCCGTGCCGAGGCGATGTGGACTATCTCGCCGGGGCGGAACTCATGTTCCAGTGCCGGAAGTTGGCAGGATACGGGGCTGGGTGTTTTCGAAGAAATCCTTAGGACCACCAGATTTCCGGACGGATCGGTTAACGTTACTATCTGTCGTACAAAGAACTGAACGGAAGTACCCATGACCCTTGTTTTATACGGATCGTCTTCAAGCCGCACTCTTACCACTTTTAGATTCAGGCCCTCCAACTTTTCACCCTCGTTGCCCAGAAAACGGCCGGCTTCGCGTTTCTGCCGTGCCTTTCGTTGCATGATGTCCAGATGTACAGAGTGATATACTTGCGCTATGGCTACAAAACGCTCCTGCTTGGGGATTTTGGGTGTGTATTTGTAGGCTATCCAGCTCAGGTAGGACGGATCGACTTTCAGGATTTCGTGCAGATAGTGTCCGCGATACCTTCCGAACGATATGATATCGTCTCCGTTGCTTTGCATCCTCTTCTCGTTGTATTCCACAATCAGCAGGCAACGCCTGGAAAAGAAAAACAGCGTGCTTGCCATCCGCAGTGATTCGTTGATGTCTGCTGAGAGTTCATGAATAAACAGAAGTCTGTTCTTCTCGAGTGTAGGCGAATAGATCCAGACCGAGTAAGTGGGATGTCCCGGTCTTGGCAGAACCACAAAATAGGCTCCTGCCTCTTTGTAAGACATGCGGCCCCGGTTGTATTCATTCAGTTTGGCATACAACAGAGCTTGTTCAGCTTCGGGTATTCCCGGTAATTTGGGGGTTGCCATATCTGAGTCTTCTTATACTTCAAATATACTGATTCTTTTTGAAGAAGGCAAATGCTTTTAGCTATTTTTTTTATTTCTCTTTTCTGTTCTATCCCTTTTGTGGTTGAGTTAAAGGATAGGACTATGTAATAACATTTTAGATATATACTTGTGTGTCCCGGCGGAAATGCCGGGAGGAGTTCGGCGACTGCATTCATAGGTTTCCTATTGTTCTTTTGCTACTTGTAGCGGCTTTTCGTGCGCAGAAAGTAATTAAAGTCGGTGTTTGGGTGACAGCCCCTTTTCTCCGGATCGGCAAACCGGGTGTAATGGAGCGGGAAAACAGTGCTTTTAAGGACGGAAAGCCGGGGTCGGGAGGGAGAAGAGCCGGGCTTTTGGGAAAATGAACGGTTGTTTCCGGGAAAAAGAAGGAAGCGTTTGCTCCAAAAGACGGTTACATTTTCCGAAAATGCTTATATGTTTTCAAAATATCTCCTAATGTTTTCACTCATATCTCCTGTTGTTCCGGAATCTTACTTCTAAAGTGCCCGATTCCTCTCCGGTTGTTAGTCGCCAAGAGAGCTTTGGGAGGTGATAAAAAGCTCCTCCTTTTACGATTCGCCTTCTCTACTGGTCTCCTTCTGTGTCTTTCCGCTTCTTATTGTATGGTTGTTGTCCGATCGGCTGCTAAAAGGACAATCGGCTGATTGCGTGTAGGCCGTTTTTTCTTACGAAGCTTTCCGTCGGCCCGAAAAACCGAAATGTAGGGAGGTTCTGATATCAAATTGACAGAAAGACAAAAGCATCGTTCTACAAGTGTTCTGTTCATGGATATGTAGGAGACATTGCCATGACATGAGGTCTGTTATGCCCCCTGTAGTTTTAAAGTTTGTATACTAACTTGTCCAATTGATTGTATTCTGCCGGGAATCTTGTACATTTGCATTCTTCGTAAAAAGAGAATGAATATGAAAGAATCCAAGAAGCGTGTTCTTGTCGGTATGAGTGGGGGGATAGACAGCACCGCCACCTGCCTGATGCTGCAAGAGCAGGGATATGAGATAGTGGGGGGCACCATGCGTGTCTGGGGCGACGAGCCGCAGGATGCCAGGGAGTTGGCGGCACGTATGGGGATAGAGCATTATGTGGCCGATGAACGCGTTCCTTTTAAAAATACCATTGTCAAAAACTTTATAGACGAGTACCGTCAGGGGCGTACGCCGAACCCTTGCGTGATGTGCAATCCGTTATTTAAGTTCCGGATGTTGATAGAATGGGCTGACAAGCTGGGGTGCGACTGGATAGCCACCGGTCATTACTCCCGGTTGGAAGAGCGGAACGGGCATATCTATATCGTTGCCGGTGATGATGACAAGAAAGACCAGTCCTATTTCCTCTGGCGACTGGGACAGGACGTGCTGCGACGTTGCATTTTTCCTTTGGGTAACTATACCAAGCAGACCGTCCGTGACTATCTACATGAGAAAGGCTATGAAGCCAAGTCGAAGGAAGGGGAGAGTATGGAGGTATGCTTTATTAAAGGAGACTATCGCGATTTTCTTCGCGAACAGTGTCCGGAGCTGGATGCTGAGGTAGGTCCGGGATGGTTTGTCAGTTCAGAAGGTGTAAAGCTGGGGCAGCACAAAGGCTTCCCTTATTATACCATCGGACAGCGTAAAGGACTGGAGATCGCACTGGGAAAACCGGCCTATGTCTTGAAAATCAATCCGCAGAAGAACACCGTCATGCTGGGTGATGCCGGGCAGTTGAGAGCCGAATACATGGTGGCGGAGCAAGACAACATTGTGGATGAGGATGAATTGTTTGCGTGTCCGGACCTGGCGGTGCGCATCCGTTACAGAAGCCGTCCGATTCCTTGCCGGGTGAAGAGGCTTGAAGACGGGCATCTGCTGGTTCGTTTCTTGGCGGAGGCGTCGGCGATTGCTCCGGGGCAGTCGGCCGTGTTTTATGAAGGCCGGCGGGTGTTGGGTGGTGCGTTTATCGCTTCGCAACGCGGTATCGGGTTAGTGATTGAACAGAACAAAGACTGGAAATAGAAACAAAAACAAAAATAAAAATACGAGATGAAAAAATTAGCACTTATTGCCTTGGTCTTCGTTGCTTTGGGAGCGTCGGCACAACAGGATACGTTAAAGTATCGCATCAGCCTGAAAGATAAGGCTGCGACCACTTATTCACTGGATCATCCCGAGAAATTCTTGTCGGAAAAAGCCATCGCCCGCCGCCAGCGTCAGCAGTTGCCTGTCGACTCTACCGATCTGCCGGTCTGCCGTCGGTATGTGGATGCCATCCGCGACAAGGGAGTGAAGATTGTGGCTATGGGAAAATGGGATAATTTCGTCACTGTGTCATGTAACGACAGTGCCGTGATAGGCGAAATTGCCGCACTGCCTTTTGTGCGTGCTACCGAGAAGGTATGGGTTGCCCCGTCGAAACCTGCAGCGGAAGATAAACGGGACTCCCTGGCGAACAGTCCGCTCAAGAGTGAGAACTACTACGGTCCTGCCCTCCGGCAGATAGAAATCAGTAACGGCGAAAAATTGCATGAGGCCGGATTTAAGGGACAAGGCATGACCATTGCCGTGATCGATGCCGGATATCATAACGTGGACAAGATAGAGGCTATGAAAAACATCCGCATCCTGGGTACGAAAGATTTCGTGGAACCGGGAAGCGATATCTACGCCAAAGGATCGCACGGAATGGCCGTTCTCTCCTGCATGGCGATGAATGATCCTTATGTAATGGTGGGTACGGCTCCCGAAGCCTCTTATTGGTTGCTCCGCAGTGAAGATGAAGCGTCCGAGCATTTGGTGGAGCAGGACTACTGGGCGGCGGCTGTCGAGTTTGCCGATAGTGTCGGAGTAGATGTGGTGAATACTTCATTGGGATATTTCACCTTTGATGATTCTACCAAGAACTATAAGTATCGTGACCTGGACGGACACCATGCACTGATGTCCCGCCAGGCGTCGAAAATGGCGGATAAAGGAATCGTACTGGTGTGCAGTGCCGGTAATTCGGGTGCCTCTTCATGGAAGAAAATCACGACACCGGGGGATGCGGAGAATGTGCTGACGGTAGGTGCTATCGACCGGAGAGGCGTGTTGGCTTCGTTTTCTTCTATCGGCAACACAGCCGATAATCGCGTGAAACCCGATGTCGTTGCCGTGGGGCTGAACTCGGATGTGATGGGGACAAACGGTAATCTGCGTAAAGCGAGTGGAACCTCGTTTGCTTCACCGATCCTGTGCGGCATGGTGACTTGCCTGTGGCAAGCTTGTCCGCAACTGACTGCAAAGGAAATCATCGAACTGGTGCGTCAATCCGGTGACCGGATCGATTTCCCCGACAATATCTACGGATACGGAGTGCCCGATCTGTGGAAAGCTTATCAATCTGTTTCGAAGAAAAAATAAGATATGCAAGACACGCTTTCTCTTTATGAACTGAATGCCTTGGTCCGGCGGAGTCTGGAGCAGTGCCTGCCCGATGAATACTGGGTACAGGCGGAGTTGAGCGATGTCCGTACAAACAGTACCGGGCATTGCTATCTGGAGTTTGTCCAGAAAGATCCCCGCAGCAATAATCTGATAGCCAAGGCAAGAGGAACGATCTGGGCTAACATCTACCGGCTGCTGAAGCCTTATTTTGAGGAGTCCACCGGACAGTTGTTTACTTCCGGCATAAAGGTGCTGGTCAAGGTGACGGTTGCTTTCCATGAATTGTATGGTTACAGCCTGACCGTGCAGGATATCGATCCTACCTATACATTGGGCGATATGGCACGCCGCCGCCGGGAGATACTCAGGCAGCTTGAAGAAGAAGGGGTGTTGACGCTGAACAAAGAGTTGGAGATGCCGTTATTGCCACAACGCATTGCGGTCATCTCTTCGGCTACGGCAGCCGGTTATGGCGATTTCTGCCATCAGTTGCAGCACAACCCGCGCGGGTTCTACTTCCGTACGGAACTTTTTCCCGCCCTGATGCAGGGCAACCAGGTGGAGGAGTCTGTATTGGCTGCCCTCGATGCAGTGAATGCCCGGGTGGACGAGTTCGATGTGGTGGTTATCATCCGTGGTGGAGGTGCCACTTCCGACTTGTCCGGCTTTGATACTTATCTGCTGGCTGCTGCCTGTGCACAGTTTCCGTTGCCTGTCATAACCGGCATCGGACACGAGCGGGACGATACCGTACTCGATTCTGTAGCCCATACCCGCGTGAAAACTCCGACAGCAGCGGCCGAACTGCTGATCGACCGGATGGAAGAGGCGGCAGACCGGCTCGGGGCGTTGGCCGAAGAACTGCATACCCGTGTTTTCTACCGCCTGGAGCAAGAACGCAGGAGGCTTGCTTTGCTACAGGCACGCATACCGTCACAAGTGATGCGTAAACTGTCGGAATCGCGGATAAAGTTGCAGATGGCGAAAAGCAATCTCTCGCATGCTGCCGAAACTTTATTGGCCCGCCAGCACCACCGGCTGGAACTTTTACAGAACCGCATTGCGGACGCTTCGCCTCAGAAACTGTTGAAACGAGGGTATAGCATCACTCTGAAAGACGGGAAGGCGGTGAAGAGTGCTGCCTGCCTGCAATCGGGAGACGAGCTGATAACCCGCCTTTACGAAGGAGAAGTGAAGTCGAGAGTCGAATAAGTCCATGCCGTTTGAAATGTTTTTCCAAATCATCCGGTAACCTCTCTGCCTGCTCTGCGGAGGAGGGGTTTCCTGTATAATAGTAAAATAGTAATATGCCAGCCAAGAAGAAAGAGACCTATTCACAGGCTATAGAACGCCTGGAAAAGATTGTTCGGCAGATCGACAGTAACGAACTGGAGATTGACGAACTGAGTGAAAAAATAAAAGAAGCCAATGAAATAATAGCTTTCTGTACCGGAAAGCTGACAAAGGCAGATCAGGAAATTGAAAAATTACTGCAAGAAAAGAGGCTATCTGAAGAATAAAGGTTATTTTTGTTGCTCAATCGAAAATAACTAATAACTAACGATATGAAAGAAATAGACTGGGCTAATCTGTCATTCGGTTATATGAAGACAGACTACAATGTGAGAATCAATTTCCGTAACGGCGCATGGGGCGAACTCGAAATAAGCAGTAGCGAGGTGTTGAACCTGCACATGGCTGCCACTTGCCTGCATTATGGTCAGGAAGCCTTCGAGGGTTTGAAAGCTTTCCGTGGTAAAGACGGTAAAGTGCGTATTTTCCGTCTGGAGGAGAATGCTGCGCGTCTGCAGTCCACCTGTCAGGGCATCATGATGGCTGAATTGCCGACGGAACGTTTCAAGGAAGCCATCCTGAAAGTGGTAAAATTGAACGAATGCTTTATTCCTCCTTACGAGAGTGGAGCTTCTCTTTACATTCGCCCGTTGCTTATCGGAACCAGTGCCCAGGTGGGTGTCCATCCGGCAGATGAATATATGTTTGTTGTATTTGTCACACCGGTCGGTCCTTATTTCAAGGGTGGCTTCTCTACCAATCCTTATGTCATTATCCGCGAGTACGACCGTGCTGCGCCTCACGGAACCGGTATCTACAAAGTCGGTGGAAACTATGCAGCCAGTCTGCGCGCCAATAAGAAGGCTCACGACTTGGGTTATTCCTGCGAGTTCTATCTGGACGCAAAAGAGAAAAAATACATTGACGAATGTGGTGCGGCCAACTTCTTTGGTATTAAAGACAATACCTACATCACTCCGAAGTCTACTTCCATCCTTCCTTCCATCACCAATAAGAGCTTGATGCAGTTGGCGGAAGATATGGGCATGAAAGTAGAGCGACGTCCGGTACCCGAAGAAGAGTTGAGCACTTTCGAAGAAGCGGGAGCTTGTGGTACTGCTGCCGTTATCAGCCCGATCGAACGTATTGACGACCTTGAGAATGGCAAGTCGTATGTGATTTCGAAAGATGGAAAGCCGGGACCGGTTTGTGAGAAGCTTTATAATAAATTGCGTGGCATCCAGTATGGTGACGAACCCGATACTCACGGATGGGTGACTATTGTTGAATAAACGTTCGATAAATGAACTACAAAATAACAACCCTCGCGGAAAACAGTGTTTACGGTAAGGGATTACAGGGAGAGCATGGGCTTTCCCTGCTTGTTGAAGCGGGGGAACACAAAGTGCTGTTCGATACCGGTGCTTCGGATCTGTTTCTCCGGAATGCCCGCCTGTTGGGACTCGATCTGAGCGATGTGGAATATGTGGTGTTATCTCACGGACATCGTGACCATACAGGGGGGCTTTATGCCTTTCTGAAGATGAACAGTGTAGCGAAGGTGGTTTGCAAGCGTGAGGTATTCCGGAAAAAGTTCAAGAACGAGCGTGAGAACGGAATGCTTCATCCCGAAGCATTGGATAAGTCGCGCTTTTGGCTGGTTGACGAAACTACGGAGATTGTACCGGGCGTATTTGCGTTTCCGGACGTCAAGGTGGTGGACAGGAACGACACTCACTTCGAACACTTCTTTACGGAGATAGAAGGAGAGATGCGTCCCGATACTTTTGAAGATGAACTGGCATTGGTGTTGAAGGGCGAAAAGTCTCTTTCGGTACTGAGTGCCTGTTCACACCGGGGGATTACCAATATCATTCGTGCCGTGCAGAATGCCTTTCCGGGATTGGGACTCAAACTGGTGATGGGAGGCTTTCATATTCACAATGCGGAAGAAGAGAAGTTCAATGTGATTTCGGCCTTTCTGGGTATGAAACTTCCCAAACGTCTGGGAGTCTGTCACTGTACCGGCATTGACAAATATGCGTTGTTCCGCCAGCAATTTAACGACCGGGTGTTTTATAACTATACCGGTTGGGTAGAAACGATTTAACATTATTGAATGGGAAAAAATAAATTAGAGAAGTTTGCCGATATGGCAAGTTATCCGCATGTCTTTGAGTATCCTTACTCGGCAGTGGACAATGTGCCTTTTGACATGAAGGGAAAATGGCACAAAGAGTTTTTCAAGAACAATAACCCGATTGTACTCGAATTGGGTTGCGGACGTGGCGAATATACCGTCGGACTGGGGCGGATGTTTCCCGATAAGAATTTTATCGCGGTAGATATCAAAGGCGCCCGTATGTGGACGGGAGCTACCGAATCTCTTCAGGCCGGCATGAAGAATGTGGCTTTCCTGCGTACCAACATCGAGATCATCGACCGCTTTTTTGCAGAAGGGGAAGTGAGCGAAATCTGGCTGACTTTTTCTGATCCGCAAATGAAGAAAGCTACCAAGCGACTGACTTCTACCTATTTTATGGAACGCTACCGTAAGTTTTTGGTATCCAATGGAATCATTCATCTGAAGACTGACAGCAACTTCATGTTCACTTATACCAAATATATGATTGAGGAGAACGGACTGCCGGTAGAGTTTATCACCGAAGATCTTTATCATTCTGATTTGGTAGACGATATTCTGGGTATCAAGACCTATTATGAACAACAGTGGCTCGATCGCGGTTTAAGCATTAAGTACATCAAATTCCTGTTGCCGCAGGAAGGAGAACTCAGAGAACCGGATATTGAAATTGAACTCGATTCGTACCGGAGCTATAATCGTAGCAAGCGGAGCGGATTGCAGACATCTAAATAATACAAACTATGACAATCTATCCTAAATTAATACTCGATGCACTGGCTACAGTGCGTTATCCCGGAACCGGAAAGAATCTTGTGGAGGCCGGTATGGTGGAGGATAACATCCGTATAGAGGGAATGAAGGTTTCATTCTCCCTGATTTTTGAAAAACCGACCGATCCGTTTATGAAGTCGGTGATAAAAGCTGCCGAAACGGCTATTCTTACTCATGTGGGCAAAGAGGTGGAGATAGTTGGAAATATCAGTGTGAAAACAGTACAGGCTGCACGTCCCGAAGTGGGCAAATTGCTGCCCCATGTGAAGAATATCATCGGCATCTCTTCCGGTAAGGGAGGAGTGGGTAAGTCTACCGTATCGGCCAACCTGGCTGTAGCGTTGGCTAAGTTGGGTTATAAAGTCGGTCTACTGGATGCCGACGTTTTCGGTCCTTCCATGCCTAAGATGTTTCAAGTGGAAGATGCCCGCCCCTACGCTGAGAAGATAGACGGACGCGATATGATTATTCCTGTCGAGAAGTATGGCGTGAAACTGCTTTCTATCGGTTTCTTTGTCGATCCCGACCAGGCCACTTTATGGCGTGGGGGTATGGCGAGCAATGCGTTGAAACAGTTGATTGGGGATGCCGCCTGGGGAGATCTCGATTATTTCCTGATCGACCTTCCGCCGGGTACGAGCGATATTCACCTGACGGTAGTCCAGACACTGGCACTGACAGGTGCTGTTGTTGTCAGCACTCCGCAGGCTGTAGCTTTGGCCGATGCCCGCAAGGGGATCAACATGTTCACTAATGATAAAGTGAACGTCCCCATCCTCGGATTGGTGGAGAATATGGCCTGGTTTACTCCGGCCGAACTTCCGGAAAACAAGTATTATCTTTTCGGAAAAGAAGGTGCCAAGAAGTTGGCCGAAGAGATGAACGTTCCGCTGTTGGGACAGATTCCGATTGTTCAGAGTATCTGTGAAGGAGGCGATAAAGGAACTCCGGTTGCTTTGGATGAAAATACGGTTACAGGTCGTGCATTCCTCGCACTGGCTGCCAGCGTGGTACGTCAGGTAGATAAGCGGAATGTAGAAATGGCTCCCACGAAGATTGTGGAGTTACATAAGTAACGATAAGCGCTTTTAAATGATGAACGATCGGTTCCTTGTCCCATAGGCAGGAGCCGATCGTTCTTTGTTTATTGTTTGTTGTCCGGAGGGTTAATCATATACTTTCATCAATTCCTCTTTTATTTGGGCTACACCCGGGAATCCTGTCTTTTGGTGTTTGACATTTCCTTCCCGATCGATGATGAGATAGGTGGGTACGCCCCTTATGTCGAATTTATCACCTAAGAAACTCCATTGGGCATCCGTTAAACGGAAATGCTCACCGTGGATATCCGGAATCATGTTCTCCCATGTTTTCAGGGGGGAGGTTTCGCCGGTAATGTAAAGGTAAACGATGTCCTTTCCTTTCAACTCTTCCTTCAGTGGCAACATTGCTTTATTGGCCATGCGACAGGGACCACACCAGGTTGCCCAGAAGTCTACCAGAATCACTTTGCCCCGGTACTTAGAGATGATTGATGAAAACAGCTCTTCATTGCTGACGTCATCAACTTCGTTGATGGTGAACCCTGTCTTCTTTTTATTGGCCTCAAGGGTCTTCAGCAGTTGGTTGTTGGCGTCCCGCACTTCATTCTGACAGGCAGGTGGAAGAGTGGCAAGTATCACTTCCTGTTCGGCAGTCAGCGGGGTGAACTCTTTGATGGACGAATAGAGTTCGCCTGCTTTGTTGATATCGAAGTAGATTCCTTTGTCGGTTCCCCAGGCTTTGGTCAGTTCATCGGTTCGGCGGCGTAGATAATACGGAATCAGTTCGGAGAGCTTGGAGTTATAGAGTGCTGCCATGGTGTTGATGGAAGCGAGCGGTCTGAAAGCATTCGCATAATAATTTTCAGGCAGTTCTATCTGAGCCGTGTTAAAGTATTCCCTGGCCTCTTCTTTGCTCATTTTGTGCTCCATGGTGTAGGCTTGCTTGATAACCATTTCCGTCAGGGAGATGGCTTGGGCAGCCTCGGCATCCACTTGATTGCCCAACACCGCCTTGAGAGCCTTGCTGATTGGAGCTTTCTCTATGGATGCCAGGAGATTGGCCCGCTTTCCATAGATGAAGTCTTTGTAAGCGTCGGCGTCCATTCCTGCTACATCCTTGAATAATTGGCGGTAATCATTTAGAATGGAGGTTTTTAGGGTGCAGTTCGAATATTCCTGTGACAGGCCGGCTAATGTTCCGCCGAAATAAACGGCTTCGCCATAAGGTTTGTCATCCTTATGAAACTTGGATTGCTGGCGGCAAAGTTCACGGGTATTGATAATGACGCTGCTCTCTTCGCCCGGTACGGCATAGAAAGTTATCATTTTACCAAAAAGGCGGATGGCAGCCGATGTGGTGGTCGGCACTTTCACTCTCGTGACGAATGTACCGTCATTGTTTATTTTTACTTCTTCGCTTTCGTAGGCACCTTTTACCGGATCGAATATAATCGGTACAATTTTGCTGACGAGTCCCGGGCGATAATCCAGAATCCGTCCTTTTATAGTAGCGTCTTTATATTCAATTTTGGGCTCGGGCAATTCATCGTTGATGTCGATTTTATGTACGATGGCTTCTTGAGGTAACAAAAGTTCCGGGAGGGCTTTGCCTTTCAGCTGAATGCCCCATATCTTGAAAGCACCTTGAACGTTGTCTCCTTCTGAAAAATCGATCGAAGTAGCCGAGGCCGGGATCGGTGGGAATACCAGGCGGAATTCTCCTTCTCCGGATTCGGGCATCCAGAATTCCGTGTCGGGCTTGATACCGATTCCCGAACGCAGAGTGTAAGTTTCTCCGTTATTGTCCTTCAGGAAACTTTGTCCGGAAATCCTGATCCATTGCTTGGGATGATAGAATGCTTTGATATAAAGCACCGTAGCTGTATCGCTGAGAACAACTTTGTCCACTTGAATAGAGGTACTGGTCCAGGCGATGAATGGGGGTTGCTCTATAACTTTCTCTTTAGCTTTTGTGAGGCTACAGATACACAGCAAAAGAATAGCAATAAATGTGATTTTCTTCATATTGTTTTTATTAAAATGATTTTCAGGTTAGGTGCTTAGGAACTAAGCCAGACGGAAGCGGACCGGAAGTGTGAATCGGGTTGCCACGTTCTTTCCCTTTTGTTTTCCGGGTATCCACTGAGGCATGTTGCTTATCACGCGGACCGCTTCGGCATTCAGTTCCGGCGATACTCCCCGAACTATCTTGGGATCATGTATTTTCCCGTCCTTGTCAATGACTATTTGTATGACAACTTGTCCTTGTATTCCCGCTTCCATTGCGACTGCCGGATATTTTATATTTTTATACATATATTTCAGGCAGGCTTCCATTCCGCCGGGGAATTCCGGTGCTTGTTCAACCACATCGAATATGGTATTCTCCTGATTCTTATTGCTGTCTGTTGACGGAGCGGAATCGGAATCCATCAGTCGGAATCGTATCGGCACTGTGACCCTGGTGGCAACAGCTATTCCTCTTTGTTTTCCGGGTTGCCATTTAGGCATCTCTTTTATCACGCGCATGGCTTCGGCATCCAGCAACGGGTCTACGCTTTTCACTATTTTCAGGTCAGAGAGTGTACCGTCTGCCTGAATTACGAACTGTGCGATGACTTGGCCTTGTGTTCCGTTTTCCTGGGCGATCACCGGATAACGAAGATGGCTGTTGATGAAATGATTCATATTCCTTACGCCACCCGGAAACTCCGGCATTTTCTCCACAACCTCGAATACGATTTGCTCCCGGCTTTCTTCTTGGGCGGGCTGTTCGGCTATGCCGCTCTCTTGAGGTTGTGAAATATGATTGGCTGCCTGGGGAGAGGAAGTGCTTTCCTTAACAGCAACAGTGTTTTCGGGTTCCATCTGTTCTTCTACGGTTTGCATCACTTCCTGTGCAATACTTTTAGTGGTACGTGCCACTGCTTCGATGTTGCTTACTATCATCAAAGCAAGAGCCAAGGGGATAAATAACAGATACTTGGTTCGTCCTATCTCCTTGGTTCTCTTTTTGTTCATCATCGTGATACGGTTCTTCAGCGGCAACACATTGAAGCTGTTGGAAAGGGTGATCGCGCTCTTTTGATGTGCCAGTCCCAACAAATGATATTGATAGGACTTTGAATCATGTCCGGCTTCCAGCACCCGATTATCCGCCATGTATTCCAGATTGTTCCGTACTTCCCGCTTCATCAACCACATGAAAGGATTGAACCAGCAGGCAATACACATTAGCTCACTGATAATCACATCTATGGAATGCCTTTGGCGGGCATGTGTTCCTTCGTGGGTCAGGATTTCACTTAATTCGTTCTGCGGGTGTGCCTGCGGATAAATGAAAATCCAGTGAAAAAAAGAAAAAGGACCACTTTCTTTATCCAGCAGATAGACGGGTATTCCTTCTATCTGATCTTTCCGGCAACGAAGACGTAACCGTAGAATACTGGCAAGCTGAGCGAAGAAACGTACTAAAAGTAAAGTGACCCCTGACCAATAGATGATATTTACTGTAGATAAAATGATACTTTGCCAGTCCGCAGCCCTAACCTCGGGAGTTATTTCGATTTCGGGCAATACGATTGTTGCATACAAATCGACCATTGCTACCATCGGTTCGTGCGATCTGATCCATTCCTGAATGTTCAGTACCGGATAGAGCGGAGAAATGACAAGGAAGCAAAGCAAAGCTGTCCTTCGCCATTGGAAGAAGGTGTCTCTGTAGAAAAACAACCGATAGAAGGCGTAGAATAAAGCAATTGCTATATTTATTTTCAGAAAATATGCCAGTTCGGGAGTCATGTCTTTCAGGGTATTAGCGATTATTTTTCTTGTCCTTTCTCAATCATGTCAATGATTTCCTTCAGGTCGTTGGTCGATATCTTTTGATCTTTGGCGAAGAAAGAGACCATCTCTTTGTAAGAGTTTTCAAAGTAGTTCCGTACGACTCCACTCATGAAACTTCGTTTGTATTCGCTTTCTTTAATAGACGGAGTGTACAGATACGTGTTTCCTACACGCTGTGCCTTTACATATTTTTTCCGTTCGAGATTCTTCACGATGGAAGCCACCGTGGTGTAGGGAGGAGTAGGTTGCTCAAACTTGGCAACGATGTCTTTCACATAGCAACTTTCCAGTTCCCAAATGTAGATCATCACTTCTTCTTCTTGCATTGTCAACTTTTCCATGGAGTATATTTAATTACGTTTATATTACAAAGCTACGGAACGGTCGTAACTAAACAAAGTGAAGTGTGTTAAATGATGTAAATGAAGGAATTACTTGAGGGTGGCACCACAGATCCGCACGGTTTAAAAGATAAAGAACTGGTCAGTAACCGGTGTTGTCTGTGCGAATCTGCGGCGCCCCTTTGAGAGGATGTATTTGTTTATATTGCCTTTAGGATAGCCTCTGCCCAGTATTTACCCAAGATACCGGCTCCCTCTTTATTCGGGTGCAGATAAAAAGTACCTGCATTTCCATTCTCCGGCGTGAAATAACTCTGATAATTGTTCCGGAAGAAATCGGAAGCAGCCGTATCTCCCAAAAAGACTTGATTGGGGTTTGCCTGTGAATAGTGGTCTACCAGTTTATGGATCATGGGAGTGTAGCTTTTCAGTCGCTTGAGGCCGGCAGCCAGATACATGGCACTGTTATATGTGTTCGGGCTATACCAGATTGGTTGATGAATCACCACTTTGCATTCCGGATACAAAGAAAGGAGTTCGTCGATAATTGTTTTCATGTTGGTATAGTAGGACACCGGTTCCACCGGAGAACCGAATGGACCGTTACAAGCACTGTCATTCGTGCCCAGCATAATGGAAAAAAGCAGTGTTCCTTTACGTTGACTCAATTCTTGGGCGGCAGATTTTACATTCGGAAATTGTCTTTCTGCGATTGGAAGAAAATTCAAAGTGGTCGCTCCGCTTACTCCACAATTTCGAAAAGCGACCGATTGCTTGGTTGCTTGTTCGATGTATTGACTTGCCTGTACCGGCGGTGCTTCCGTTGCCGGAGTTTTCAATAATGCGCCTTGGGTAATACTGTTGCCTATGTATACGATATTTATGCCTTGCGCATATAGTTTACCTAAGCAAATACATAATAAAAGACAAAAAGAGATAAACGGTTTCATAATTTCCTTTTTAAATATGGTTATCGTAAAGTCTTGTTTATAGCCTGTTGAATGAGATTCTCCATAACGTCATATCCTTCGGAAGTGGGATGTACACCATCTTTGGTATAGGCCGGATTCAAAGCTTTGTTGCTACCGCTCACCATAGAAGAGTAATAGTCGACGAATGGAATTTTATTTGTTTGGGCATAGGCTTTCAGACGTGCATTGAGTGAAGCTATCTTTTGAGGAGCATCTTTAATGGAAGGATTCCAACCGAAAGCGGCAGCCGGTAAAGTGGTGGTCAATATCACTTTTATATGATTGGCTTTTGCCAGTTCCACCATCGAAACAATATTGCCAAAAGTGCGGTCTTCATGATATGCTCCTGTGTTCTCGGCAATATCATTTGTGGCTGCATTGATTACTACCAGTGCAGGAGATAAGTTGATGACATCTTCCCTGAAACGTACCAGGAACTGGTAAGAAGTCTGTCCGCCGATGCCCCGGCCGATGTAACCGTTGGATTTAAAGAAATCAGGATGAGTGTTTACCCATCCTTCTGTGATGGAATTGCCCATAAAGACCACTCTCTTTTCGTTTTTGTCCGGTTTCGGAAGTTCGGCGTTTTGTTGTGCATAACGTTGCAGGTTAGCCCAGTCTTTTTCTTGGGCATTTATTCCTATCAATGATGCTCCGAGGCAGAAGACAGCCATCAGCATCCAGCGGTGTATGATTTGCTTTTTCATTTTTGTAATATGTCATATCACCACAGAGTGACACAGAGTTTCACAGAGAAACTTTTTTCATAAATATTCCATTAACAAGAGATGAAGACTCTGTGTGTTCTATGATGAACTTGATTTATATTCTATTTCATTTTAATTGTTCCGGCCCATCCCCCGTTGCGTACCATTTTCAATGTCATGCGGGTTTGATTGTTCACGGTAGACTCCTTTTTCTTGTAATCCATTGCTTGACGGTCAGCGTTAATGCCATCTTCAAATGAGGTTAATGTGAATGATTGTCCTGCCGGAATGAATCCGAGGTCGATCTCGATGTTTTGTGGTTGATTGCCGGTGATACCTCCGATGAACCACTGTTCTCCTTTTCGTTTGGCTACGACGACTGCTTCACCTACTTTGGCATAGAGGACCTTGGTTTCATCCCAGGTGACGGGAACACTTGTGATAAATTCGGTACAGGGAACTTCTCTGTAATAGTAAACCGGGTTGTCGGCTAACATTTGCAGACCACTTTCGAAGATGATGAAAAGAGCCATTTGGAAAGCACGTGTTCCTGAGCCCATGGCATTGGCCCGGGTGGAACGGTTGTCTTCCGGCTGTGCAGAGATCATTGAACCCGGAGTGAAATCCATCGGTCCCACGGCATTACGCATAAAGGGCAGATAAATGCTGTTTTCAGGTTTGCAATTACCACCTTGTTCCATGCCCAATACGCCTTCATAGGAAAGCACATTCGGATATTTGCGTTCAAGTCCGGCTGGTTTAAAAGCACCATGAAAATCTACAAACAGTTTATGCTTGGCGGCTTCTTTGGCTACACGTTCATAATAGTTTACCATCCACTGGTCACTGCGGTCCATGAAGTCGATCTTCACTCCTGCGATGCCCCAATCGGCAAATGTTTTAAAGAGGTCGAAATGATTCTCGACAGTCAGCCATGGCAGCCAAAGTACGATTTTTACGTTGCGGTCCTTTCCGTATTTTATCAGTTCGGTAAGATTGATGGTGGGATTGGGGGTAAACGGATCACGTGTGTTTTTCGCCCATCCTTCGTCCATGATGATATAAGGAATACCGAACTTGGATGCGAAGTCAATGTAGTATTTATAGGAATCCATATTGAAACCCGAACGGAAATCTACCCCATAGAGGCGTGCGTCGTGCCACCATTCCCAACTCACTTGTCCCGGTTTGATCCAACTGTAGTCTTCAAGAACACAAGGAGCAGACAGGTTATACACCATTTCGTTTTCAATCAGTTCTTTGTCTTCTTTCGAAATCACCATCATGCGCCAGGGGAATGAACGCTTGCCGTCCGTCTTGGCAATGTAATCGGCTTCTTCGGTAATCTTGAGGCTACGGTCACCGTCTTCTCCGAAGGCTAAAGGTGCTTTGGGAAAAATAGACTGCATTCCGTTCTTACCGGTACTTTTAAGGAACATACAGGGATAATCGGATAAGTCGGCTTCAGATATCAGTATTTTATATGCTTTATCCGTTTCTATCAATACAGGCAGGTAACTCATGCGGTCGGTAGCAGCATACTTTTCGGTATCTACATGAGTATATGGGCATTCGTATGAGGTTTTAAAGCCATCCGGTTGGGAGAGATGAGCTTTATAATTGGTTGGAAAGTTAATTGCGAAGTTTTCCCCCATTACGATGTTATCTCCTTTTTTATCTGTCACAAAACGGTAAGCGATACCATTGTCGAATACGCGGAATTCAACGGCATAATTTCCGCTGAAATTCATTCTCAGGGTATTACAGTGATTTCTTACGATCGCATTCTTGAAAGGTATTTCACGTTTTACACTTTCGTCAATGGTTCCACGTTTGGTGCTCCGTAAGTGGGGATTCGTACCTAACGTCTCATTCTGCAGTTGCAGGTTGAGATAGCAATCTTTTAATAACTGGTCATTATCATAGGACACCGAATAATAAATCCGGTCCTTGATGTCTACCGATACTTTAATGGCTCCGTTGGGAGACATTACGTCAATCACTTTAGCGTACACGCTACTTCCGCTTATTACCGCCAATGCGAGTAATAGGGACATCATTTTTCTTTTCATAACATGTGTTTTATTATTGTATGTGCTCTGTTTACATCTTCTGCATGAAGATATAGACGCTTCGAATGTACTAATTATCTTTGTTTCAAGCAAAAGCTATTCGATATATTTTTATGCAGAACTGTCATAGCAGACATTTCCGGGTAAATCCGGAATAAATATGCACACGTATGTGATTATGAAAAGAATTCTTTCCCTTTATTTTTCATTTCTTTGTATTTGTCTATGACGTGTTTACGGCTCTTGATAATCTGCCAGCGGTATACCCAGCAAGTGGTCAGAAAATAGAAGCCGGTCTGTATCCATAACGCTTTGTATTCAAATGGAATCTCACTCAGTGTTGCTCCCATGTTGTTGATTCTCACAAATCCGTTGATACCGAAAGTTGATGGAAATATGTAAGAGAAGTATTTCCAGAATGGAGGTATGGCAGCTCCCGGCCAGGAAATACCTGAGATGAATAATAGAGGCACAGAGGTGAATACGAATATCAGCATGCATGTCTCCCGGTTACGGATAGCGATAGATGCAGTCATGGCAAAAAAGATGCAGGCCATCAGATAGGGGAGTATGAACAGGGCCAGTGTGCCGGGTTGTCCTATCTGGTTGAGGCTGAACATACGGGGGACGGCACATAGTACATAGACAGATACCAAGGCATATACCATGAAATAACTTAATCCTTTACCCAATACAATGCGCAAAGTACCGTTATAATGGCGGTTAATGGGTACCAAATCTTTAAAGCGGTTGTTCTCGCGTGCCGTGCCGGCCGAAAGTCCGATACCCAATAACAAGGTTTGCTGAATGATCAGGATCAACACGGCGGGTATCAGGAAAGCGGCAAAGCCATTGGTCGGATTGAACATCGCTACGTCTTCATATTCGATAGGATAGGCCGTGATTTCGTCCTGCCGGTCGGTCGTATTGCCCGAGCGGGCTATTTTGATATCTTCGTTCATATCCAAAGACACGGCAGTATTGGCCAAAAGCATACTTTTATAGTACAGCAGTCCACTCATATCACAGTAGATGCTGACTTGTGTCTGTTTGCCTTGAGCTATGTCCGAACTGAAATCTTTCGGAATGTAAATGATGCCATATGCCAGCCGGTCTTTGAGCATTTGTTTGGCTTCTTCCATATCGGCACAATAAGCCACAATCTGTATATCGGGGGTGGCATCTACTTTACGCAGATATTCGCGGCTGAGTGATGAACGCGAGTCATCTACTACCACGGCAGGCACTTCACGAACCACTTCGTTGGTATAAATAAAACTGTAGATCAATGGATATACCAATGGAACGAGTACGAAAAAGATCAATACCCCCTGGTCGCGGAATGTAGTACGAAATTCCCGCTTCCAGATATAAAACAGGTCATTGATGCCTTGTGTTATCTTATCTTTTAAACTTATATCTTTCATTAGGGCACGTATTTATAATATATCAAAGCTTCCTTCAACCGATGTACCACGAAGAACGGAAGTAACATGAAAATCAGTAATGCCATATAGTTTGACCAGGAATAAGCCATGCTGTATCCGTTGAGTGCCTGGTCTACATAGATCAGGAAATAGTGGCGCAATGGGAACAGGTTACTGAGTGCCTGCAATACCGGATTCATGGCCATCACCGGAAAAGAGAAGCCTGAAATGGAGAAAGAAATGACTCCCCATAACGAAGCGAAGCTCAGACCGAGGCGAAGGGTAGGCAGTGTGCCTATCATCAGGATACCGCAACATTGTGATGCCAATACCAGGCAGAGGGTTGCCAATAGCATCGGAAGAATTCCGCTGTTACATGGGAAGTGCAGATATCCATACAGATAGACATTGTAAAATATACCCATGATAAAGAATACCACGGTTTGTGGAAGCAACTTACCGGCCAATGCGATGTAGATGGAGTTGTTGCTCAGTCGCAGCCACTCCCGGGCCGTGCGGTCCTTGATTTCCACACCGATGGAAAATACTGTTACCATGAATATCAACAACATCAGTACCCCCGGAACAAGTGTATTGCATAGATAGACCGAATAATTTAACCAAGGATTTTGTATCGGATGTGTATCGATGACAATGGGTTGTAAATATCCCATCGCCTGATCTTCCGTTGCTCCCTTGGCATATAAAACTGAACGGGCGGCAGCTCCTGAGGCAAGTTCGGACATCATCTTCATATCTTTGAACAATAATGAGCCGGCAATCAGGTAGGAGTTGTTGGTATAAAAAGATAATTTGGGTTGGCGTTGACTCTGGGCATCGGCCGACATTCCTTTGGGTATATAAAAAAATCCGTAGATTTTGCCTTCCTGCATAGCTGTACGTGCTTCGTTAACACTGCTATAACGCGCCACGACAGCTGTTTGCCCGAATGCGTCCAGATTGCGGAGAATGTTTCGTGAGCTGGCAGAATTGTCCAGATCTACAGCGCCAACGGGCATATTGGTCGGTAACCCCGAGTCCATCAGCGTGGTGAAGAAAATATAGCAAAACAGCGGAGCTATCACCATGCAGAAGAGATAGAGCGGGCGAGACACGAGACGGTGGCATTCGCGTTTCATGACTAACCACAGGGCTATATATTTCTTTTCTCTTTCTTTCATTTCTTGATGATGACTGACATTCCGGGACGCAGATTAGTTACTTTTTCAAGCGGAGTCGCTTTTACTTCGAATGTTTTCAAGTCGAACTGGCCGGTGGTCTTGGTTGCTTTCCAGGCAGCGTATGTACCAAGATCTTTCATATAATGCACTTTCAGGCGAATGGTCTGATTGTCCAATGCGGGTACGATAGCATCGAATTCTGATCCCATGGTCAAATTTTTTAGCAGATCCTCACGTACATTGAAAGTCACCCACATATCGTCCATTATGGCGATATTCATAATGGGGGCGCCGGTACCTACCAATTCGCCCACTTTGGGAAATATCTCGGAAACCTCTCCGGCTGCCTGGGCAATCAAATAAGTTTCTTTGAGGTACGACTCCACTTCGGCAACAGCTCCCTTGGCACGGTCCACCAAAGCTGCTGCAGCCATTTTATCTTCACGTTCGGCACCGTTCTTTGCCATCGTGTATTGGGCCTTTGCTGCTTTTTCGGTTGCGATGGCTGCATTACGTTGTGCGGTGACTTCGTCCAGTTTCTGTGCCGGCATAACTCCTTGGTCGAATAAGTTTTTGACACGTTTATATGATTTTTCAGCTATATCGACACCGGCGATTGCTTTCTGCCACATTTCATAAGCCGCTTGAATTTGTTCCTGACGCGCTCCTTTGATGGCTTTTTCGTTCTGTGCCTGTGCAGCCGCTTCGGCGGCGCGAGCCTGTTCCATTTTGGCCATTACGTCGGGAGCCTCCAGGATGGCGAGTGTATCTCCTGCCTGGACTTTTTGTCCCTCTTTTACACGGAACTCCAGGATACGTCCCGGCACTTTGCTTGAGACGCGGTATTCAGTTACCTCAGCTTGTCCCTGAATGATTTCCGGACCTTTGCGGAGCATGAAGAAACCGACAACTGCAACCAGTACAATAACTCCCAGCAGGGTGAGGAATGCAAGCAGCATATTGCTGTTCTGTGATTTTTGTGATGTCATTTTATTTACGGTTTTTTACGATTTACAAATTACTATTGAGATTAGCTTTTCAGGAATGTTTGCACTCGGTCGTTGACCTTATTTGAGCGTTCCCAGTGACTTTTGCAAGTAGATTTCTGTCAGTTTTACATCAATCTGTGCATCTATCTTTTCCGATTGGGCCGACAGCCAGGCGGTATGTGCTTCAAGTACATTACTGGGAGCGATCACACCTTCTTCGAATCCGAGAGTTGCATAACGCAGATTTTCATCCGCTTTTTCAAGGTTCTTTTGGGCCATAGCCAGTTTCTTTGCGGCTTCGTTTACTTTGAAAGCCGATTGATTGACTTGCAACTCGATTTTCTCTTTGGCATCTTCCAGTTGGTATTGGGCGATGCGTGCTTCGGCTTTGGCCGCTTTCACTTTGTAAATGCCTTCTCCCCAATGCCAGATAGGCAACTGAACCATAACGCCTACATTCCACATGCCTTTAAACTTGTTTTCAAAACTGTTGAATACAGACGGGTTGGTGACCATGTAATTTCCCATTAGTGCCACGGAAGGCAAATGTTCCGAACGGGTCACGTTTATTTTCTGTTGATAGATTTTGGCAGCCAGTTCCAGACTGCGGATCTCGGGGCGGTTGGCGTAGGCTGTTTCTATCTCAAAGTTGGTAGTAGCCGGAATCAGCGGAAGATCGTCTACTTGTTCGTCAGCCAGGACAATCGGAGTGCTTAGGTCGATGCCACACAGTTGACACAGCAGCATGCGGGAAAGGCTTAATCCGTCTTCTACCTTTGTCAGTGTCATCTCGGCTTCGTTTACTTTTACCCGAACCGACAGGCCGTCCGCTTTGGTGGCTACTCCTTCGGCAATCATCTTTTCTACATCACTGTCCAGTTTTTGTAATAGCTTCAGGTAACTTTCCGCGAGTTTTTTCTTGTTGACCAAGGAAATAACCTGCCAGTAAGCCTGGTCTGTGCTGAGAATCACTTCCTGCATACCCGAGTTATGTTGCTGACGAGCCAGTTCTTCGGCGTATTTGGTGATTTTATTGTATGCACGTATCTTGCCACCCATATATAGCGGTTGGGTGAGGGTGATGGCTCCTGCATATACATTTCGGGTATCGGTGCGGAATGCGTCTACAATTGCAGTTCCGGCTTCGTTGAGCGCCGGGACAATGGCTCCTCCCAATTGTGAAAGCATGGGGGCCAGTTCCGGATGCAGCTGTCCGATGACTTGGGCGGCTTGTTGCAGCGGGCCGCTCACACTTGTACCCAAGCCGGATAGAGCCGCTTTCTGGTCATTGTTAAGCAGTGAGAATTCCTTTTGGTTGCGCATGTAAGCTCCTGTGGCGGAGAAGTTAGGCAGGTAGTTGGTAAAGGCTGCTTTCTTTTGGTAGTGTGCAGCATTTATTTTCTCTCCGCTTATCAGCAACTCTTTATTGTTGGCAATGGCCAATGCACGGCAACTATCTAAGGATAGAATCCCCTGTGATTTCAGGGAAAAGGGAGTTGTTAGGAGAAAAAACAGAAACAGTAATTTTTTCATCGCATCTTATACATTATAAAGGTGATACTTCATTTAAAAGAACAATGCTTGCGAGCTGTTTGTTTATCCGGTTTTGTTCTTGTTATCCTTGTTAGGACAAGAAACAATAATTGCATAAACAACGATGCAAATATAAAGGGTTAATCTTAAAAAGCAAAACGATTTAATTTTTTTTGTTATATAGTGCTGTATTTGAATTCCGGGTGATGTATTCTTGCTTTTCAATTAACATTGTTAACGTCATCTTGAGGTCTCTCCTTTTTCGAATGTAAATAACAAACCTTTTGCATTTAAATGACTTGTTGTCTAGATTTAAAACATAAGCTTTAACACTGTGTTAAAGCAAATCTTCTCCCTGCAAGAATTTAGTGCTTTGAATATCTTGTTTTTCATACGTTTAAGTGTTGTCATGCCTTTTCTCTATCCAATAAGACTTAGCAGGCTGAAAGCCTGTATACTTGCTTATTTATCAATTACGGATTGATCATGTCTTTCCGGATTATTTTTTTTCGTTCCCATTCTTTGCTGGAGGAGCGGATTTATTTTTCTGCCAGTCGTCACCTTCCTGTCGGGGAAATATTAAATGTTTTGAATGATTTGCAAATTGCGAGATTCATAGTGGAAGGGAATAAAATAGTCGTATCACCACTATCCTGAGTTGTTGAGATGGAAAGCATTCAATGAGATAGAATTGAAGTAATAAAGAGGATGTGCCAGAAACCGGTTATTAAGTGACCGGCTTCTGGCACATCCTCTTTAAAGTATATGGTTTTAAAATTTTAGTCCAATGTGAATTTCTGCGACCCAATCATCGTTCCGTCAGCAAAAATATCTACCCGGTAAGCACCGGCATACAAGAACTCTTCTACATCCCAGAATACGTTGATGGTCTGTTCTTCTCCGTTGTATTCGATATATTTTTTGATGGAGTAGGTCAGCGTACGGTTTTCGTAAGGGAATGTGTTTGACGGGCTCTTGGTAAGCGCATCATTATCCGGCTTGGTGATCCGGATATAAAGTGTACGCTCTCCGGTTTCGGCTGTGATATTCTTTACGATGGTGAAGCCGATGGCCAGTTTCACGATATCCTTTACTTTTTTAGCCTTTTTGCCACGTTTGTTACGAGGTTCAATCCAGATATTAGTTGCGTCCAGTTGGGCGGCTAACGTAACTTTTTGATTGAGGTTTTTCTTTTCTTCAGACAAATTGTTGATCTGTCGTGAAGCGGCATTGTATTTTTGCGTTACTTCGGCTATTACTTGCTTTTGCTGGGCAGTCAGTTTGTTTAGTGAGTCAATCTGATTGATGTAACCGATCATTACTTTTCTTAGTGTTGCCAATTCTTTTTTCAGGCGTCTTATCTCTGTGGCATTGCTGCTCTTTACCGTACGGAGCTCTTCAAGAAGGCGTTGCGTTTTGACCTGTTCCTGGGCCAGCAAGTCTGCCAGAGAGTCGTTCGATACGGTCAGTTTTAATTCGTCATATTGCTGTGCGAAGCGAGTGTATTCATTTTCAAGGTCTTCTTTATCCAGTTGGAATTCCTGAACCAGTTCACGGTTAGTCTGTTTTTCAGAGAATAACAGATAGGTAAGACCGATGAGCGCAAGCACCAGAACAGATACGGCAATGATCAGCAGATTCTTTTTATTCATATTCTATAAGGTTGAATGATAAAACGCTGCAAAAGTAATCATTTCAATACAGAGTAACACAGTCTATTCACTTTTCTTTAACTAAAATTATTATGGAAAAATTTCTTTAATTTCGATTATCGTTGTACTTTTGTCGTCACGAAAACGATACGAACTAATTATCAACTTTATTAAAATATAAGTATTATGTCAAAAGTAACCGTAGTAGGCGCAGGTAACGTAGGTGCTACATGTGCAAATGTACTGGCCTTCAATGAAGTGGCAGACGAAGTAGTAATGCTGGACGTAAAAGAAGGCGTTTCAGAAGGTAAAGCAATGGATATGATGCAGACTGCTCAGTTGTTGGGTTTCGACACAACAATCGTTGGTTGCACAAATGATTATGCTCAAACTGCTAACTCTGACGTGGTTGTGATCACTTCTGGTATTCCTCGTAAACCGGGCATGACTCGTGAAGAACTGATCGGTGTAAATGCTGGTATCGTAAAATCAGTAGCAGAAAATCTTTTGAAATACTCTCCGAACGCAATCATCGTAGTTATCTCTAACCCGATGGATACAATGACTTACTTGGCATTGAAATCACTCGGATTGCCGAAAAACCGTGTAATCGGTATGGGCGGTGCTTTGGATAGCTCACGTTTCAAATATTTCTTGTCTCAGGCTTTAGGTTGCAACGCAAACGAAGTAGAAGGTATGGTGATCGGTGGTCACGGTGATACTACTATGATTCCGTTGGCTCGTTTGGCTACTTACAAAGGACAGCCGGTTAGCACATTGCTGAGCGAAGAAAAACTGAACGAAGTAGTTGCTTCTACTATGGTAGGTGGTGCTACTCTGACTAAGTTGCTGGGTACTTCTGCATGGTATGCACCGGGTGCAGCAGGAGCTTATGTAGTAGAATCTATCATCCACAACCAGAAAAAGATGGTTCCTTGCTCAGTAATGCTTGAAGGCGAATATGGCGAATCTGATCTTTGCATCGGTGTTCCTGTAATTCTGGGTAAAAACGGTATCGAAAAGATCGTTGAACTGGAACTGAATGCTGACGAAAAAGCTAAATTTGCTGCCAGTGCCGCTGCTGTTCACAAAACAAATGCTGCTTTGAAAGAAGTTGGCGCTCTCTAATCTGAATGCCGGATTTTTAATCTGAAAATGGAATATGCAGACCTCACAACTCTTTTTACAAGGGCTGTGGGGTCTTGCTTTTTTTAATATGCTTAAATAATACAAAATGAAAAAACTCTTCATGAGTGCTGTGGCCCTTCTGTTTGCCGGAGCACTTTGGGCACAAGAGAATCCGTTGTGGATGCGTCATTGTGCTATCTCTCCCGATGGAACTACCATTGCATTCACCTACAAAGGTGACATTTTTACAGTCCCCGTATCCGGTGGCAAGGCTACGCAAATCACTACCAATCCAGCTTTTGATACGACACCGATTTGGAGTCCTGATAGTAAGCAGATTGCTTTTGCTTCCGACCGCATGGGAAGTATGGACGTATTTATTGTGTCGAAAGACGGTGGAGAGCCTCGCCGTTTGACAACTTTTTCGGGGGGCGAAACTCCGGTTGCTTTTACTGATGCCGGACATATTTTATTTACTGCCGATATCATGCCTTCTACCGAAGATGCCGGATTCCCTTCAAACGGACAATTTCAGCAGATATATCAGATTCCGGTTTCGGGCGGACGTCCTGTAATGTTCTCGTCCATGCCGATGGAATGTATTTCTATAAATAAAGAAGGAACAATTCTTTATCAGGACAAGAAAGGATACGAAGATTACTGGCGCAAGCATCAGAAGTCACCGATTGCCCGTGATATCTGGATGCTCCGGCCGGGACAGACTCCGCGCTACGAAAAACAGACTACTTTCATTGGTGAAGACCGTGAACCGGTGTGGGCACCGGACGGAAAATCATTCTACTATCTGAGTGAAGAGAATGGAACGTTTAATGTTTACCAGCGTACTCCCGGTTCAGATACATCCAAGCAAGTGACTCACCACAAGCAACATCCGGTGCGCTTTCTCAGTATGGCTTCCAACGGTAACCTTTGTTATGGTTTCGATGGTGAGATCTATACGTTGGCTCCCGGCGGTAAACCGCAGAAAGTTTCTGTAAAGATTCTGTCCGATAGAAATGATAAAGACCTGATTCGCCAGATTAAGACCAGTGGGGCTACCGAGATGGCTGTTTCTCCGGATGGTAAGGAAGTTGCTTTTATTCTGAGAGGAGATGTGTATGTCACTTCGGTGGAATATAAGACTACTAAACAGGTTACGAACACACCTTGCCAGGAACGGGGTATTGATTTTGCACCTGATGGGCGCACTCTGGTGTATGCTTCGGAACGTGGCGGACTCTGGCAACTCTATACTTCGACTATCGTACGGAAAGACGAAAAACAGTTCACTTATGCTACGGAATTGAAAGAAGAACGTCTGACTAATTCGGATATCGCTTCATTCAATCCGAAGTATAGTCCGGACGGAAAAGAAATCGCATTTCTTGAAAATCGTACGGCAATCCGCGTCATCAATCTCAAGACTAAGAAGGTACGTACTGTGATGGATGCACAATATCAGTATTCTTACAGTGATGGTGATCAGTGGTTTGAGTGGAGTCCCGATAGTAAATGGATTCTTTCTGAATTTATAGGTATCGGTGGTTGGAATAATAAAGACATTGTGCTTCTGAATGCCGATGGTAAAGGAGAAATGCACAATCTGACCGAGAGTGGATATTCGGATGGAAATGCAAAATGGGTGTTGGGTGGTAAAGCAATGGTGTGGTTCAGTGACCGTGCAGGCTATCGCAGTCATGGTAGTTGGGGCGCTCAGTACGATGCTTACATTATGTTCTTCGATGTAGATGCTTACGACCGTTTCCGCATGAATAAGGAAGATCTTGCTTTGCTTGAAGAGGCAGAGAAAGCTGAAAAGGCCGAGAAAGAAAAAGCAGAAAAGAAAAAGAAAGAGAATAAAAAAGACGATAAGAAAAAAGACGCCAAAGAGAAAAACAAGAAAGATGGGGATGAAGAAAAGAAAGAAGAGGTGAAACCTTTGAAGTTCGATCTCGACAATCGGTTTGACCGTATTGTACGCCTGACCGTCAATTCTTCTTTCATGGGTGATGCTGTATTGACACCGAAAGGTGATAAACTCTATTATCTGGCAGCTTTTGAAAGCGGTTATGATTTGTGGGAACATGATCTGAAAGAGAATTCTACCAAGATTCTGTTGAAAGGTGTTGGAGGCGGTTCGTTATTGCCCGATAAAAAAGGTGAGAACATCTTTATGTGTACCGGTGGGGGTATGAAGAAAATTGAGATAGCCGGTAGTAAAACAACACCGATTGCATTTGAATCTTTCTTTGATTATCAGCCGGGTGGCGAACGTGCTTATATTTTCGATCATGTGTGGCAGCAGGTCGATGATAAGTTCTATGTGAAAGATCTGCAAGGGGTAGATTGGCCTTTGTATAAGAAGAGCTATGAAAAGTTCTTGCCATATATCAATAATAACTACGATTTTGCCGAACTGTTGAGTGAGATGCTTGGTGAGTTGAACGCTTCACATACCGGAGCCCGTTATTCCGGTGCAGGAGGTGCATTGGCAACAGCAGCACTGGGTGTATTTTATGACGATACATATAACGGTGATGGGTTAAAAATAAAAGAAATTATCGAGCAAGGTCCCTTTACATTGAAAAAGACGGATGTGAAGCCGGGTTGCATTATCGAGAAAGTGGACGGTACTCTTATTAAGAAAGGTGAAGACTATTTCCCGTTATTTGAGGGGAAAGTAGGACGCAAGGTGCTGCTCTCTGTCTATGATCCTGCTACAAAGAAGCGTTTTGAAGAGACTGTGAAAGCAATCAGTTACGGCGCGCAGCGTGAATTATTGTATAAACGTTGGGTAGAACGTAATCGCAAGAAAGTAGAAGAATTGTCGGGTGGCCGTTTGGGATATGTGCATATTAAAGGTATGGACAGCCAAAGTTTCCGTAAGATGTATTCTGAATTATTGGGACGCTACCGTAATAAAGAAGCTGTAGTCGTAGATGTCCGTCATAATGGAGGTGGTTGGTTGCACGATGATGTGGTGACGCTTCTGAGTGGAAAAGAATATCAGCGTTTTGTTCCTCGCGGACAATATATTGGTAGCGATCCGTTCAATAAATGGCTGAAGCCCTCGTGTATGCTGGTTTGTGAGGATAACTATAGTAATGCACATGGTACTCCATATGTTTACAAAACATTAGGTATCGGCAAACTTGTAGGTACTCCGGTGGCCGGAACTATGACAGCTGTGTGGTGGGAACGTCAGATCGATCCGAGTCTTGTATTTGGCATTCCGCAGGTAGGTTGTATGGATATGCAGGGTAATTATCTGGAAAACCATACACTTGAACCGGATGTGTTGATCTATAACGAGCCTGCCGCTTCGTTGAAGGGTGAAGATGCACAATTGAAAGCTGCAGTAGATTGCTTATTGAAAGAATTGCCAAAGAAATAATGATTTAACTATATTGTATATTTGAACTGAGAGGTCGTCTTATTTAAAGGCGGCCTCTTCTTATATGTGAATATTTTATTAAATATGACTTTTATATGTGAAATACTATAAATATAGTTTTGTGTCTATATTTATAGTTATATATTTGTTCCATTCCATTCAGGTTGTATCCCAAATACTTGATGAATAGAAGTATAATCTAAAATTACTTGGTATGAATGAACAGAAAGAATTGACAAAAGCAGAACTCCAGATCATGCAGGTGCTTTGGCAGAAAGAAAATGCTTTTGTGAATGAAATCTTGCAGGAGCTGGAAGAACCACGTCCGGCGTATAATACAGTTTCTACCGTATTGCGTGTGTTGCAAAACAAAGGTTTTGTAGCTTATCGTAGTTTCGGAAAGAATTATCAATATTATCCGTTGGTTTCAAAAGAGAGTTATACTAATCGTTTTATGAATCGGGTTGTGGATAACTTTTTTAGCGGTTCGGTGAAAGCAATGGTTTCGTTCTTTACCAAAAAAGAGAAAATGTCGGTGCAGGAAATCGACGAACTGATTGAAATGCTGAAGGAAAACAAAAAAGAATAAGGTATGATCGATTTTGATTATAGCGAATGGGCTATTCTTCGTTTCATAGGAGCTTCATTTGTGTTATGGCTGTGTTATTACTTGTTGTTCGATCGTAAAGCACCCTTCAACCAATGCCGGAATTATTTGCTGTTTTCGGTGTTGTTGGCCGGGGCAGTATCGGTGTTACGTATTCCGGTTTACCCGGTAGAGGTGGTGAAACCGGTAAAAATGGAACAAATAGTGGTGGCGCAGGAAGCGCAAACGGATAAAGTTTCTTTGATGCAAATAGATAATAATGGGATACAACCGGATACGCTTGCAACAGCAATGCTGACGGATGTGAATGAAGCTGTCACGCATCAGACGGAAGAAGAAATAGTCGAAGAACCTTTTTATGTTTCGTGGAATTATTGGCAAATAGCTTGGATCGTATACGGTTCGGGAGTATTTATCCTTTTGGTGCATTTATTGGTCGAAATGGTGCGGATCTGGCGTTTAAAGCGTTGGGGAACTTGTACTACGGATGCCGATGGGATTTGCATCGTACGTAACAATGAGGTCGTTTCGCCGTTCTCGTTCTACCGGATGATTTTTATCAACCGGAAATTAGAAGGCGAAGTGTTGCGTGTAGTTCTGCTTCATGAAAAGGCGCATATTCGTAATCATCACTATCGGGACACTTTATTTATTGAAGGTTTGTCTATTTTATGTTGGTTTAATCCGTTTGTCTGGCTGGTAAAACGTGAACTGCGAGCCCTCCATGAATTTCAGGTGGATCGTTGTTTGCTTTCCGGCGAGATTGAATTATTTGAATATCAAAGCATCTTATTCGAAGAGTTGATGGGATACAGCCCGAAGGTTGCAAATGGTTTTCATAATTCATTAATTAAAAAACGATTTATCATGATGAAACATCAATATAAAGAACGTTTGGCAGGGGTACGCAAGATAGCGTTGCTTCCTTTATGTATAGGTGTACTGGCTTTATTCTCTTTTACGGAAAATCCGGTGCTGGTCGAACCTGTATTGCCAATGGTATCTGTGACGATAAAGGCAGAAACTCCGAAAGTCGTATTACCCGAAGTAACAGTAGACAGTGCCGGTAATGAGAAAGACTTTTTATTGCTGGATACTCCAAAGATAGTTCACTATGTACAATCAAGGGATGCTCACATCGTTCAATCCGGGGCTGGACAGCCGCTTGCGCAAGTCTCAATTTTTGTACCGAAGGCTCTGGATACACTTTCGGCAGAGAGCTCGGATGGAACTTTTTCACAGGAGCAAAACATAAATCATACTGTGGATATCGATTTACGGGCTGATCAGGTTGTATTGTCTCGTGCTCCACGTAAAAATAATGCATATGTGCGGTTCATTGAACGGTCTAAAGAAGATACTCGTGTTACTTTGGCTATTCCAATACATTATGACAGGCATTGGTTGCAATTTGAAAAGGGGTTGTCCATCGTTGACGAAGATTCGAAGGATGTTTACCGTATTCGTTCGGTTACCCGTGGGATTGAGTTAAACCGGGTTTATTGGGTTGTGGGACAAGAAGGGCAAATGTTGGAATTTACTCTTGTATTTCCTCCCCTTGACCGGAAAGTAAAGACAGTAAGTATCCGGGATTGTTTTCCGGAAGAGAAAGGATTGACGCCGCCCAATGGAGGCGCATGGACGTTGGATAATCTGAAAGTTGATAATTTTCAGCCGACAGCTGTCCGTCAAGCCGAATATGACAGAGAGGGACGACCTCTACGTTCTGATAAATTGGAAGAAGTGACTCTTAATGCGAATCAGCTGTCTGTTTCTTCTCGTCACAATGGTGGAAGAACGCAGATTCAGAAGATTGAAACTTTGCCTGATAAGACGTTGGTTGTTTTGAGTGTACCTATTCATTATGATCGTAATTGGTTAGTCATCAATAAAGGATTGTGTATAGTAGATTGCAAGACTGGTGATGAATATCCGGTTCAGGAAGAAGCACATGGCATTGAAATGAATAAATTGCTGTGGGTGGAAGGTTGTCAGGGGCGCTCTGTTTTACTGACACTTGTGTTTCCAAAACTTCCCAAGAGGGTAAAAACGATTGATTTCTATAACAAGTATCCGGATGCGGGAATTATTTCGCCGACTAACGGAAGCAGTTGGAACTGGTGGAAAATCAAGATAAAAGATTATCAGAAAGAACCCTATAAACGCGTGATTTTGTAGCATGGTGTTCTTATGCTGATAGATTAGGCACGGATGATGCGGATTTCACAAGATTATAAATATCTGTTTTTCGGCTACATCCGTGCCTGTTATTTTTATTCCACTTCGAATACGGTCAGTACTGCTGCATGGTCTGATGCCCATACATAGTCTATTTCAGGAGCTGTACGTACGATCTTGGAAGATAATACTTTGAGTCCTCCTTTATAATAAATGAAGTCAATGCGGGACATTTGCATTTGCCCGTAAATGGCTGCAACTGTACCTCCCTGATAAGCAACTTCGTCGGGATTCTTCTCGCGGAAGCTGTCCTTGAAGCCATTCTCCAGCATATAACGAGAGGCCGGGAAAGCTACCGGACCATATCCGTGGTGTAATGGTTTAGCCCGTTCGGTCCAGTCAAGATGGCTGCACGAGTTAAAATCTCCGGTGACAATGACTGGCATGTCCGTTTCAAGGTTCGGGGCTATATCCTTGGTATAGATGTTTCGGATATCGGGTAATGCCAATATGGAATCTTCTGCAACCCATACAGAGGGGTCGAGACCTTTTTCAGCATAGCCGCTAGTATATTCCGGGCGGTAAGCATAGCGCAACCAGCAGTCAACAAACATTATCCGCTTACCATTCGGTAAGGTGATTTTGGCAGGATTCGATTTGAAAGGTTCTCTCCAGGCGATTGCTTCCAATGGGAAACGGCTATACATGGCCAGGTTATCTTTGAGAGAATGTGTCTTGAGGTGGTATCCTAGCGAATCTGCCAGCATTTGTTGGATGCCATAAGCTTCTTGCATCATGATAACGTCTGCACGACTGCTTCGAATCAGATCGAGTACTCGTTGTTGGCCTTCGTTACCCAGATGGATACCTCCGTGCCAGATGTTCCATTGGAGTACTTTTACTATATTGGATTGTGTTTGGTTGTTGCAAGTCACTTGTTTACGTACTTCTTCGGCAGATGTTTCGGGAATAATTTTTTTCCCGTTCAACTTGAAGAAAGGTACTGAGGCATATAAGGTATGTCCGGGAGTTGCTTTGGAGCGGACATCGAATGTGAGAAGAAAATAGTTGATGCCCGGTTGCAGCAAAATCTCTTCTCCGTGAGTGGGACGGAGTGTCAATGACTGTTCGGGAGTATGTCCGTTGCCGAACAGCTCTTTGCGCTGTGTGGAACGTGCTTCACTACCGGTAGAATAGATATGGATTTGCTCAATGTCTGCAAGGTCGGTAGTTCCGGTGAAGTCAAGTTTCAGTTCCGTTAGTTTCAGTGGGTTTTTGGAACCTTGTACGGCAATCCTCAGTTTTAGCGCCTGGTCGTTTTTACTTCCCTGATCAGCATCCCATTCACTTTGGATAATCACGGCATTGAACAACTGTTGGTTTCCGTCAAACTCTTTAAAAGCAGGGTTGTCGTTGGGGACTGCATGTGCCAGTGGAGCTTTTTCGTTGTATTTGTTACGTCCGTTACGGATGTGATAAGCCTGATGTCCTTTACCTACCCAATTGACAGATGTTTCATCTTTCAGGTCATCGAAGTTATAATATCCCCACAAAGATTTAAATGCCGGGTGAGTGACTTCTACCGGACGGTTCATCCAACGACGGATGGTTTGCTCCGGAAGTGCGCTGCGCCAGACACGTACTTCGTCGATTAATCCCCCGAAAGTATAATATACGTCATGCACTCCGATGGCTCCGGGAAGAATAGCTGTCGCCGTGTCAGCTTTGTCTACTTGTTTACCGTCAAGATAGAGGATGGTTTGCTTTCCGTCACAAGTCAGTGCCACGTGATGCCATTGGTCATCCAGTGTTTGGGGTGATGAGAGATTGGCACGGCTAGAGTGAATCTTGCCTTCTTTCACAACCAAAGGCAGATAATCCACCCAGTTCAGTTCACTATATTCTCCTCCTCCGATGATCACTTCGAGACTATCCCATTGGCAATCATCCCCTTTAATCCAGGATTCCAGTGTCCACGAAGGTTCCAATATTCCCATACCTGTCCGTACGTTATTATCTTTCCCGTCGAGGTGGAGGGCGAGGTTAGACTTTCCGCCTTTTAAGGCGGAAAGTGCACCCTGCATCTGCAGAGAGGAGCAGATGCAGAGGATAAGTATTATTACATATTTCATTATGCGGTTACTTGGTTTTGAAAATTACGGTCCATGGTTTCGAACGTTTGCCACTGGCCGAGGTAACAGTAAATTCTTTGTTCAGCCCACTCCAGTCCTGATAACCTCCGAGTGCGGGAGACAAGGTAGCTCCGGAAGAGAGGGTGCAGGTGGCAAAGACATTGGACAGATCGGTACCTTCATCTACCGTAATGGTAACGACTCCTTCATCCGAAAGAATAACAGGAGTACCGACTTCTTCTTTATCCTGATTATAAACTTTAAATGTCAATATCTCCGTTTTATCATAATTCGGTACGTCCGGTATGTCGGGTTGTTCACATGAAACAAAGAGGCAGCCGGCAATGAAGCAGCAAATCAGTATAGAAATTATCTTATTCATAATTATGCTATATTTAAAAGTGTGATGAAATCAATCGTTAATATCCCGGATTTTGTTTTAGAACGCTGGAGCGGACAATCTCGTCATGAGGTACCGGTGTCAAGTATAACCGGTCATTCCAGGTACGAATGTCCGTCTTGGTAACTTTAAATTCTGTAGGAGAAACAAAACGTACTCCGTGCAGGGTGGTCTGTGTCTCGGGGCCGATCTTCCAGCGACGGACGTCGTAGAAGCGTTGTTCTTCGAAGGCAAATTCGATACGGCGTTCTTTTCGGATCAATTCACGCAATTTTTCCGGATCCGATTCGGTGAGGTCCGGTAATCCCACTCGTTGACGAATCATATTGACTGCTTTCCGTGCGCCTTCCACATCGCCTGTTTCAAGGCGCGCTTCTGCATCATTCAGATAAATCTCTGCATAACGGAGGATGATCCAGTTAGTACTGAAGTCCGGGCTGCTGGCACCTGCGTACGGATAGTTATAGTTGTCATAATCAATCCATTTCCAGACATTATATCCGGTAAGCGAACCGTCTCCCTTGTCAGGAGTATCCATCAGATAGCGGTCTACTGTCACGGCACCTTTGTCTGCATTAAAGAAAATTTGCGAACCGTGGAACACGATGTTTGCATAGAATCGTGGTTCCCGTCCCTCGTAAATACCGCAAGTGTTTATATCGAATACCTGATCGGCAGGAGCTTGAGAGTATTGTGTAGCGGGAGTACCGTCTGCCATTTCAAATGCGTCAATCAGTTCCTGAGTAGGACCGAGTCCACCCCATCCGCGATCACCGTATTTATCGTTGATATACGTCACCATGTTACACACCATCATATTGTTGTATACGTCCGGGCTTTTGTATTGTACATCGAAAATAATTTCCTTGTTATCTTTATTGGTAGTCCACCAGATAGAGCGATATTTCTCCGGGGTGGTTCCATCTACCAGTTCATATCCCAATTTATATACTTCGGCACAACTTTTGATAACGTCTTCATATCGTTTGTCATACAACTCTACTCTTGATTTCAGTGCATAAGCGGCACCTTTGGTAGCCCGGCCTTTTTCTCTCGAACCATACGAGGCAGGCAACATTTCTGTTGCTTTTTTGAGGTCTTCCAGAATGAAGTCATAGCATTCTTTCTCAGATGAACGGGGGATTTCCCAGTTATCTTCCATGGTGAGCACTTTATCCAACAAGATCACTCCGCCATAGCGCTTTACCATTTCGAAATAGAACATGGCGCGCAAGAAATGAACTTCTCCTGTTAGCCTTGACTTCTCACTTTCTTCGATGGTCGATGTACCGATTCGTTCGAAGAAACGGTTGCATTTACGTACTTTTACGTAATAATCTTCCCATACATCGTCATCTTGCGGATCGGAAGCACTGACCATGTCATAGTTGAACTTAAACCAGCTTGCACGGTATTTATCACGCTGTGCCGAGACGGAATTGTCGCTGCGGTTTTCTTGTAGTTGCAGTCCGTCTACGGAGATTTCGCTATATAGATCGTTTACGTAATATTTCACCAGTGTTTCGTCCGACCAGAAGGAGTCGTCCGCTATTTCGTCCAGTGGAGCTTTGTTCAGTACATCGCACGAACAGAAGAGCAATACAAATAAGCAAAACAGGGCTGTATTTATCTTTTTCATAATCACGTTTCAATTTTTAAGTTTAGAATGTAATGTTAGCACCAAACACAAAGGTTCTCATTTGAGGATAAGCGCTTCCGTCGGTGGAACGCAATTCTGGGTCGAAGTACTTGATCTGCGACCAGGTCAGCAGGTTGGAGCCGCTGAAGTAGAGGCGCAGTCCCTGAATTTCCGATACCTTGGATAACAGTAACTTCTTGAAGTCATAACCTATTTCTACATTTTTCAGACGGAGGTATGAACCGTTACGCATCCAGAAAGAAGAGAACAATTGGTTATTGGCATTGCCTCCATAGTACAAGCGTGGAAATTCAGCTTTCGGATTTTCGGGTGTCCACGTGTTGCCGATGTGATGTTCGAGCAGGGCTCCTCCGCGTCCTTCGATGTATGGGAAGGCCAGGTAACCATTGTAATAGAAGTCTGCCAGTGCTGCTCCCTGGAAGAAGAAGGTTATGTCAAAACCTTTCCATTCGGCATTCAGATTGAGTCCGTATACCAATTCCGGATAGTTACTGCGTCCGATAGCTATTTCATCTTCCGCATCAATGATACCGTCGCCGTTCTGGTCTTTGTATTTGATATCACCCGCCTTTGCTTTGCCGAATTGCGGTTGAGGCCAGTTGTTGGCTTCTTCGTCCGACTGGAATAATCCCAATGCTTCATAACCGAAATATTGGCTCATAGAGTGTCCCGTGCTGCGCTGTCTCGGATTGTTTTTCTCACCGGCCGGCTCCAGCAGGTCAATGACTTTGTTTCTAGCCCAAGTCAGATTGCCTGCAATAGAATAGTTGAAGTCGCGCAGGTGATTGCGATGTGTGATATTCAGGTCGATACCTCTGTTGTCTACTTTACCTACATTGGCTGCCGGCAATTTATATCCCAGGATGGCCGGCATATCCGTACGTTCGCGCAGGATGTCGTTTGTCTTTTTATAGAACCAGTCTGCTTCTAGATTAAGTTTTCCGTTAAAGAACGAAGCATCTATACCGATATTGAACATTTCAGAAGTTTCCCAAGTGATATTGGGGTTCGGGAAACGGGTTTCAGTGTATCCCGGGGCTATTTCCGGATTCTGACCGCCAAATACGGCATCACCGCCGGTACCATAAGCGGACATATACTGGAATTGACCGATGTTGTCTGTTCCGGCGCGTCCCCATGAAGTTCTTAACTTCAGGTTGCTGAGTACTCCGGAGAAAGGTTCCATGAAAGGTTCTGCCGATATGCGCCAAGCTGCCGATACAGATGGGAAGAAACCATAGCGCTTGCTTTTCGGGAATTTTTCCGAACCATCGAGACGACCGTTAGCCTCCAGCATATATTTCTCTTTGTAATTGTAAGTCAGACGGAAGACCGAACCTACTTTACCGGTTTCGGAGGCACTGCCGCTGTTGTCTTTGTCTTTGTCCGGTCCGGCAAACAATTGCTGGATAGAATAGATACGATATTTTGTGCGTGAAGCCCAGAAATTCTCGTCTGCCCCTTCCGAACGTGAGAACACGAATAATGCTCCCAATTGGTGATCTTGTGCAATGGTCTTGTTGTAAGCTGCCTGGAACTCGAAGGTCATGGCTTGACTGGTTGAGTATGTCTGTTTTAGTTCGGCACCTTCACGGTTAGGTGAATGTCCGTCATATTCTCCTGTAATTTTGTTCCATACATAGAAGTCTACCGGAGTAGTCCATCTTTTGATGCTATTGAATATTTTATCGTAGGAGAAAATACCTTTCAGGTTCAAGCCCTCGAGTCCCGGAACATTGAAGTCCAGCATGAAGCGTGTGTTCAATACACTTTTACGGTCTTTCACCCAACCACCTTCGGTAGCCAGTCCGATAGGATTCACACCCAGTGACACTTTACCCAGGTTGCCGTCAGGAAAGCGTCCCGGGTCGGTCTGCGGGTTACGGTGCATATTGTTGAATACATCCGAAGTACTGCCTGCAATACTGTTCCGGTCTTCCTGACGATAAGCCATGTCTGCCGATAAATTCAGATATTTGTCTACAATGTTGGCGTCTATATTAACACGTGCATTGTATCGGTTGAAGCCGGATGTTGATTTATTGGTGCGTGTGTCGCCATAGAGAGCATCCTGCTTCACGTAGCCGAATCCTGCAAAATATTTCACCTTATCTGAACCGCCGCTTGCTGTCAGACTGTGCATTTGCTGCCAGGCACGCGGAAGCAATACTTCTTTGTTCCAGTCCGTATTGGGATAACCGTAAGGGTCGGAACCGTCTCTGAACTTCTGCAACTCTTCTTCAGTATAAATGCCATACATACCCGGATCTTCGCCCAAGTCCATTTCTTTGTTGCGCCATGCATCGTTCATAAAGCGGGCATGGTCATAAGAACTGGCTATTTCGGGCATACGGGTAGGGGTACCAAATCCTATTTTGAAGTTATAGTCTACCTGTGCTTTACCGTTTTTACCACGTTTAGTGGTGATCAGGATTACGCCATTGGCTCCTCGTGCACCATAAGGAGCTACTGCAGAAGCGTCCTTCAGTACAGTCATACTTTCTATTTCGCTGGGGTCGAGTTGCGACATGCTACGTCCGATGATGCCGTCCACTACGATCAGGGGAGAAGAGGAAGTAGGCGAACTGGATCCGCGGATGATGATGGTAGGATCGTCATATCCGGCCTCGCCACCGGTCTGCTGAATCAATACGCCGCTGACACGTCCGCCGAGTGAAGAAGCCAGGTTGGCGGTTGGCACATTTTTAAGTGAAGATACTTTTAGTGTAGAAGCCGAAGCGGTTACAGTTTGCTTTTTCTGAGAACCGTAGCCTACAACTACCACTTCATCCAGGGTTTTAGTATCTTCTTTCATCTGAATGTTGAAAGATGCTTTTCCATTCACAGGTATTTCCTGAGTCAGATATCCGATATACGAAATTACTAATACAGCCTTTTCCGGCACTTCCAATGTGAAGTTTCCTTCTATGTCCGTGATATCTCCTGTTCCCGGCTGCCCCTTTAGTGAGATATTGGCTCCGATAATCGGCTCACCGACCTGATCGATTACTACACCCTTAATTTTAATTTTTCGTTCCTGCTGGGTGACCATGGTCTCAGGAGCTTTCTCTTTGTCTACGTAAAGAGAAATGTAGTTATTAGAGAATTTATACGTCAACTTTTTGTTTCTGAGCGCCGTTGTCAGGATTTCCTTTACTGTAGCACTGGTGTTTTTTACCTCTATTTTCTGAGAAAGGTCAATTTCTGCATCACGATACATGAACAGATAATTAGTCTGTTTTTCGATTTCGCGCATCAATTCGCCGAAAGTCAGGCTACTCTTAGAAAGAGTCACACGGACCTCTTGCGATTTTACGTTACCAGCCTGAAGCTGAAAGAGAAAAACGAATATAAAGAACACGGACAGTTTCATAATTCGTATAATATGTGTTAATTCAAGTTGTTGATGGACATACCATTTCTGCAACAAGTTTTTTTTCATAACTTTGTCGTACGTTTAAAGATTAATACTATAGGTCTGTTTCGAGATGGATAAAGATAGTATTGACTCTTTTGGGGGTGAGTGTTGGTAGCGCTCACCCTTTTTTGTCGCACTATCTATTTTGTTTGGATGGGGGATATTTTAAGTCATAGCGCTGATCTGTTTTAAAAGGTTAGACATGGGTATTTAGTAAATCTCATAATGTTCATCATCTGTTTTTTTGAATTTAAAAGGATATACTCCCTGCAAGGCTATCAGGATATTATCCACATCTTCGCTTTGTCGGATTTTGCCTGAGATTCGTTCGTCCAGTTTCACGTCTCCGGTAAAATTGAATTGCACATTGTACCATAGGGTCAGATAGCTCAGGATTTCTCCGAAAGGCTTTGAGCGAAAGCTGAAAATACCACTCTTCAGGTATTCTTCATTGTCGAAGTTGGAAGTAGACACTACCATGCGATTGTTTACTAACGATACTTTTTCGTGTGGGTTCAGATAGACTTTCTCGTTTTTATTATTTTTGTTATAAACCAATACGCGCCCTTCTACGAGGCAGGTTTCAAACTTACTCTCTTTTCCTGCATAGGCGAATACGTTGAACCGGGTACCTAATACCTGTATATTGAACAACTGTGTCTTCACGATAAAAGGTTTCTTGGCATTCTTGGTAACTTCGAAATATCCTTCACCGTTCAATTCCACCATACGGTTTTTCCGGTTGAATTCATTGGGGATTTTGATTTTGCTCTGTGGGCTTAACCATACGGAAGTACCATCCGGAAGGGTCATGTTCACTCGTTGCCCTTTGGGAACATTGATCTCCGTATATTGTTTTTTTTGCTCTTTTTGTGTATACCAGTTAGCGATAAACCAAGTAGTGGAAATAAGCAAAACAATCATAGCCGCATATTTAAAGAACCCTATACGGAATCGATGTACAGAACGGCGTTTCAGACGTTTATCGAACTCTGCTATACCCCTTACAGTCTTTTGAGGGTCTCCTTCCTGTGCCATCAGTCCGGAGACAGCCCATACTGCCTTCATGCGTGCGAATTCTTTTTTAGCTTCCGGATTATCTCGGAGTTTATTCAGAAATTCTGTTTTTTCGGTGGCAGACAGGGTGCCTGCGAAATATTTTTCTAATTCATCATTCATGGTTCCTTGAGTGGTTTTATAGTAAAGACAATCGAGAATGCATTTACCACCAAAGGAAATACAAAAAAAAGTATTAAATGATAAAAACCAGTAAAGGAAGATATTCTTTGAGTTCTGATCTGAGTTTGCGAAGTGCGATAGATATCTGATTTTCAACGGTGTTCACGGATATATCCAGGCGTTCGGCTATTTCTTTATATTTTAATCCTTCTATGCGACTGAGCAAAAAGATTTCTCTGCAACGTTCGGGCAGCTTTTGCATCGTTTGGCTCAACAGGTTTTCTACTTCCGAAATAGAGGAAACAGCTTCGTCAAATTGTTCCAAAGCATATAGGTTCAATTGAGACTCCAGTTCTTCGTCTGCTTTGAGCGAACAGGTTTTGGCCTGGATATACGACTGATGTTTCAGAAAGTTCAGACATCTGTTTTTGATAAGAGTAAAAAGAAAGGCATCCAGATGGTCTATATCTTCCAATAACTCCAGATGTTCCCATAGGTAAAGGAAAGTATCTTGCACTATGTTTTCTGCATCCTCTTCCGCAATAACATAGGTTTGCGAGAAACGAAGCATTCTCACATAATATATAGAATATATGTCTGAAAAACTTTTTTGTGTTTTCAGTAGATGATTAGATTGCATTCTGCTTATCGAACTTGTTTCTTTTATCTATAGTATAAGATACGTTTAAAATGCAAATATAACTAAATTGTTTGCAATGTGAGAGAGTAGTTTTAATTTTTATTTTGTCTATTGTGGAGCATCTTTTTTGAAGTTCGTTTAAGTTCTATTGTTTATAGCACTTAACACATAGAGGATTATGAAAACTAGGCGAAACACATCTTTCAGGATTAGTAATAATCGAGTGGGAGAGTTTATAATTCAGTCCGGTTCAAAAAATACTTTAGATTGAAGAACCGATATTTGATTTTTTTTATCTTTGTACTTATGGAAAAATATTATAGCACAAACAGTCCGATTAATACGACCACAATCATTAAGACCATAATTGTTGCGATGCTTTTCATTATCGCAGCTGCTATAGTGTTTGCCAGTGGAGGATATTGGTTAGGAATTAGCATAATATTACTGCTGTTAGTTGTCATGGTTGTAACCTATTTTTGTATTCCTCGGAAAATTATTGTAACCGATACGGATATTGTGCTTTATAATCATGGATTTAAAAGAAGAATCCCCAAGTGCGATATATTGAAAGCAAGAAGCGTCACTGCAAAGGACAGAAATGGTCTGTGGCGTAAGTTTGCTGTTGAAGGTGTTTGGGGGTATTGTGGTATTTATGCTTCAAAAATACACAAGAACCTTTATATCTATGCTTCTCAAAGTAAGAACTGGATTTTGATTGAAACTGAAAGAAAGAATTATATTGTATCACCGGAAAATCTGGATATAATAGATGTGATTAATAAATGGTACTATCTACAATTTAGTGGGTACTGGAGCACTTTTATGGGTACTATCCACCTGTGTAAATAGAAAACTTCAGGATTCAGGTTTTATATTTAAATCCCATTTTCAAATATAGTAATAAATTGATTAAGATTAGTTTTTAAGCAATGTCCTTTGGTCTTTAGCAGTAAACTCCTCCTGCTTTCACTCCCAACCTTGCTTTTAAAATCCCCTGCCCCCATACTTGCCCTAATCGCAACTATCCCTTTCGGTCCGGCACTTATCCTTTTTTTGGCAGATACTCCCTCGTTTCTCTATCGTCTTCATCTTCAACCCTTTTTCTCCTCTTGTTTCTTCTCTTCATATTACTTGATTTAACACACTGTTAAATCAAGTCTTTTGTTTTCAAAGAACAAGTCTTTTGGAAGCAAAAGCTTTGTTCTTTCCATCCCTGAAATAAAAGTCTTTCCCACCACATTAACAATGTTAACGCAGGATTCCGTTCCATTCTTGTTTGATTTGGGTTTGATTTGCATTTGATTCCTGTCTGATCCCTGCTCAATTTTCATTCAATTCCCGTTCAGCCCTCG